>Ga0075951_177_pt2 | contig 1055 bp, 2 predicted proteins | sample RifGroA2_FD_68015 | JGI IMG/M metagenome (GOLD analysis project Ga0075951, IMG submission 68015) | Parcubacteria bacterium GW2011_GWA2_43_17 | reverse complement strand
CCACAATTAGCAGGAAAACACACGTCACTAATGTCTTTTGCCGTTAAGTCCTGCTTTTCCAAAAAAGGAATGGGAATCAACATTTCCTTCCGAACAGCTGTCATTCCAGCCAAATCAACCAGCGGAACAATCTGTTCGACTTTGCTATTTTTTCCTTTAACCAATATGGCATTCATTACGCAGACACTAACCAACAGGCCACAGAACACCACCGTACCAATTAAAAAAATTTTAAACCTTTTATATTTACTCAACCAAACCGCGGGGCAAGCTTCTGCTATCCAGATACAAATTGGAAATATTGCAAGCCAAGAATTATACCGAACAGCCGCTCCATAAAACAGGGGGGGGCAATGACAAAACAGCAAACCATGGTTTTTTTAAAGAAAATAATAATATAGAAGACGCGAGAAAAAGGCTTGCAGAAAACCCAACATCTTTCCAAATTACTCCCAGCTGTGAAAAGATAGAGGGCATAAAACCGATAATGAGCATATAAAGGCAACGCAACCAGACTTTTTTTGTCACATATCGGATAAATAAAGACAAAGAGAGCGAAAACATTAGGTTGTGGAAAATCAACATCCCAAAAGGGCCAAAAACAAACTTGTTAGTCAGCTTCCAGGTGGCGCTCATAACCGGGGGATGCCAGTCCGAAAAATTGCCCGTGATGGCGTCTCTTAGTTGCGAAACAGAATCCGGACTCATTAATCCAGGATAAAACATATGCAAAATCAGAAGAAAAAACAAAAAGCAGAGAATCAAGTCAAAATTTTTCCAAAGAAACAAAAGGATTGATTCGGTTCGATCTCGACTCATCTTAATCTTCCACTTCGAGAAGTTAATAAATTTTCAGTGTGTGTTACCATCAGCGGCTTTAAATTTTGTGGGCAAAAGAATGCGCAAAATCGTACCTTTTGAAGCCGCCATCATGTTCGTATTTTCACAATTTCAGAATTGGGATAATAAAATTCAAGGATTTCCCGATATGTTTTCCCCTGCTCTGCCAGGGCCTTGGCGCCCCACTGGCACATGCCCACTCCGTGGCCCCAGCC
>Ga0075951_178_pt2 | contig 1477 bp, 3 predicted proteins | sample RifGroA2_FD_68015 | JGI IMG/M metagenome (GOLD analysis project Ga0075951, IMG submission 68015) | Parcubacteria bacterium GW2011_GWA2_43_17 | reverse complement strand
ATTTTGGGCGGCTGTGAAGCGGTTTGCTTAAAATCAGCCATGCCTTGCCAGGGCTGCCGCGGTTATTTTGCCGGTGCTCAAGCTGATAACCATTTTAAGCATTTAAGGGCGCTTGGCCACTCCGCGGACGAGATTAATCATTTATTGGAAATTTATGGTTTAAGAGACAGCACTTTGATTTTAAAAAAAGACCCGAGTCGCAATGGCTCGGGTTGAACTTGAGAAGTTACTTCGGGTTGATGGCGGTTTGAATGTCATCAAGGCTCAACCCGATGATGGTATCGGGTTGACTTGAAAGCCGATATGGCATTTCGCCGGCAGGTTTATTATAGAGGTATGACGGTACTGTTCCGGCGCACCTTGTCCATTTCTGGTCCGCTTCCAGATTTTTACCGTCAACATCCTGATTGACCACGGTAAACGAGCCAGGGAATTGTAAAACTTCTTTTTCGTGCATGCTCTCTCCGGTTTTCAGGTGAACGACATTTTGTGAATGAACGGGTTCAGGAAGTTTAAGACAAAAATAACATTCAGTCAATTATTGAGGCCTTTTATGGCAAATATCAGGAATAAAATAATATTTTTAGGCACCGGCGGCGGCGGGTCAATGGTCAGTTTGCAAACTTACAGCACGGCCGGTTTTTGGGTGAATCTTGAGGGAGTTGATTTATATTTTGACCCGGGGCCTTCGGCTGTTTATAAAATCAGGCAGGCTGGATTGAACCCGGATAACCTCAAAGGCATCTTTATCAGCCATAAGCATCTTGATCATACCGGCGATCTTAACGCCCTGATTGAGGCCGTTCATTACCAGTTTTCCAACAAGGGCTGGAATTATAAAGATTATCAGGTTTTTTGCCCGCCAGACGTTGTGCCTTATATTATTGAGAATCATCAAAAGATGCCGGGAAAAATCGTCAAGGTCAGGCCGGAACAGTTTTACCGCCTTGAACATTTAAAGATCATGACCACCAAGAAACTTTTGGAAAAACCGTGCTACCATGGGAATTTGGAACAATACGGTTACGAGGTCAGAGGGAAGCAGTTTAGCTTTGCTTACGTGCCGGAGACATTTTATCAATCCGGTTTATTTAAAAAGCTGGAATCGGATATTTTGGTTTTAAACGCCATGGCGCCGACTAACGATTATCCGGAGCAGTTGGTTAAAATCGTTAAGGAAATTTCCCCGCAACTGGTAATTTTACGCCACTGGATTAAACGGGCGGCCGATTATGGCATTAAAAAATACGCCCATGACCTGGGCAAGGCGACCGGCGTTAAGGTTATAGCCGTTAAAGACGGCGAGGTGTTTGATTTTAAGACAGCTTCAATTTTACCCTAAGCGTATGTTTAAAAAATTTTTTTTAGGGGCGGCCTGTGGTTTAATTTTTTTATTGATTTTATTCGTGGTCCGCGGAGCGGAAGATTCCTGGCTGTGCACGGCGGAGGGTTGGGTGAAACATGGCCAGCCGGTGCG
>Ga0075951_161_pt2 | contig 2096 bp, 2 predicted proteins | sample RifGroA2_FD_68015 | JGI IMG/M metagenome (GOLD analysis project Ga0075951, IMG submission 68015) | Parcubacteria bacterium GW2011_GWA2_43_17 | reverse complement strand
TGCGCGGCTCTAAAGATTTTAAAGGGGTAATAGAGGTCAAAGATGTAGAACAGGATTGCAAAAACCATGCAGGATGACAACAAGAAAGAGATACGATCGGCGGCTATACCGAAGAAATCAGGCCGCAGAAAAAAAGCCAGGGTATACGCAGCCGTGATGGCCGCTATATCCAAAAAAACCAAAAACAATCTGCGTTTTGAAATAGCCGAGTGGATTGACATTAGAATTTGAGAGGGCTATTCACTTGTTATGATATCCGCAAGTTGGCTGCACAAGATTTGTTGTGAAAACCTTTGTGCGGCTGCCTTTTCACTTCGCATGATCGATTCTTTTTCGGATTCGCCAAGGCGCATAGCGGCTTTAATGATTTTAGCAAGCTCTTTGGCCTGCCCATGACGCACTTCGTATCCAACCTTATGGTCGCGCATGATTTGAGTGACATGGCTTTCTTCCGGGCCAATATAAACAAAAGGCCTTCCGATGGCGAGAATACCATAAATTTTGCAGGGATGGACTATGCCCGCATAACCATCGCCCATCACAACCACGTGAAGATCCGCTGAGGATAGACAATACTTCATTTTATCGCGCGGATGGTGGGGTATTTGAACGATATTGGAAAGATTTTTTTTATCTTTGTATTGCGTGACATCCGAGACCCGATTGCCGTTACCCACAAAAACAAATTTGATTTGCCGCGCATCTCTAAGGAGCCATGCTGCCTCTAATAAAGTGATCATTATCCAGTGACCATGCCGGAACAATATCTATATGAGCCTCTCGCGGTGCTTTGCGGGCGATTCGGTCCTTCATGAATGAATCCAGGCAAACAATACGGTGACTGCGACTGAGGGTTATTTTCAGCGTATTTTCCAGTGCGTAAGAGATCAAACTGTCCTTTTTGATCCAGCCGGCCTGAACTGCCTCGTCTGGATTCACATCCATTATCCAATAAATAAATTTTACCTTTTGGATCGCAGCCCAAAGGGAGGTTAGCCAGCCGATTAAGGGAGGCGAAGTTAAAGCCACAACTCGATCAAATCTCGGCAGGCAAAACAGTCTGAAAGCAAAAGCCAAGTTAAGACAGCAGGCATCCAGCAATCGTCCCAGGCGACTTTCCCTTCCAAAGGTTATGGGCCACACCCTGCGTATGGTTATGCCGCCGTACAATTCTTTTGCCGGAAACCTCGGATAGGGTGATGAATAACCGCGCGCTGCCGTCAAAACAGTAACTTTGTGCCCGTTTTGAGCCAGTTTGCTAGCCACATCGGTGCAATAATATGACGTAGCCGATGTATCTGGATGGAATGTTTGATTTACTAGCAGTATTTGCATAACCTATGCGGAATATGTTGTCGGATTTTTAATCTGTGCTTTTACATGAGACTCAATCCAGGGATAGGTTAAGCGGATTCCGTCATCTGTGCTGAAATTGGCTTTCCAACCCGTTCTGAATATCTTCTGATTGCTGAAATTTCGTGATTCCACGCCCACAGGGCCCTTAACATGGTTGATTTTTATTTTTTTGCCAGCAACTTTGGCCGCGGTAGTGACAAGTTCATCCACACTGATGTATTCCGGGTTACCGATATTCGTGGGGCCCTGTAAATCAGATTGCATGAGCCGGTATATGCCATCAACCATGTCGTCGACATACGTGTAAGAGCGTACAGCTGTACCATCTCCCCAGACGTCAATGGTTCCGCCATTGTCAGCTTCAGCGATTTTACGGCATAGCGCCGCAGGTGCCTTCTCTCTGCCCCCTTTCCAAGTGCCCTCGGGTCCGAAGCAATTTTGAAAACGGGCTATCCTGACTTGAAAACCGTACTGCCCGCCATAAGCCATGGCCATCCTTTCAGAGTATAGCTTTTCCCATCCGTATTCATTGTCCGGCATGGCCGGATAGGCGCCCTCTTCCGTCATTTCAGGCTCCCCTATCTTCATATCGCGGTAAATACACACCGACGAGGAGAAAAAGTAACGTGTGATATTCGCTCGGCTGGCGGCATTGATCATGTGAATATTGATAAGCGCGCTGTTGCGCATAATATCGCATGCTGCGGAATGTATAAAGCCCATGCCGCCCATATCCGCGG
>Ga0075951_178_pt1 | contig 2116 bp, 3 predicted proteins | sample RifGroA2_FD_68015 | JGI IMG/M metagenome (GOLD analysis project Ga0075951, IMG submission 68015) | Parcubacteria bacterium GW2011_GWA2_43_17 | reverse complement strand
CCGAGACCGAACCAAAAAATCAGCAGTCCTTTGACGATCAGCGGCCGGGCCCGTGGCAGCTGGTTTTTTGAGGCCAGTTTTCCGGTTAAATTAACGGACGCGTCCGGTCAGATTATCAGCCAAGGCCTGGCCGTGGCCCAGGGCAATTGGATGACTCCGGACTTCGTGGATTTTACGGCCGAGCTTATTTTTGGTCCGGTCATTGCTTCCACGGGCCGTTTAATTTTAGTTAAAGACAATCCTTCCGCTTTGCCGGAAAATGACGATCAGCTGATTGTTCCAGTCAGCTTTTAGCGCCATATGTTTAAAAAAATCCTTCTAATCTTTTTGATTATTCTGCTTGTCCTGGCGGCCGAGGCCTTTATTATCGGCTTGCCGCAGAGTTGGCTTTGCCAGGGACGGCGGGCGGTTAACGGTTTTTTTTCCTTTAATCCGTTGCCCGATTTTGGCTGTGTGCCCGCCAGTCCGATTTTGGAAAATAGCGCCTGGGAGAGAGTGGTGGTGGAAATAAAAAATTGTCAGGTGACTGGCGCGCTGCAGACTCGCCGGCGGGAAGTGATCGTCACCTTAAAAGACGGCCGGCGCTTAATGGCGATTGAGCCGGACATTGACGATGTGATGGATATTATCGGCAGCGTGCATCGGCAGTGCGGCGATTTTTCCGTTGGTAGCGAATGAATCCGCCACCGATTTTGCTATTTAACGATTAATCATTCTTTCGTGATAAAAAAATAAAAGTCCAGTCATTAATCATGAATAAAAAAAATGGCGTTGGATGAAAAAAATTGCTATGATGGGTCGGCAGATTAAAAATTATGCCTTTGGATAACTTACATGAGCATTTCGCCGGTCAGCCCAAATACCGCCTCTTGCAGGCTAAAGAAGCCGTTTACGGCGCGCTGGCAGAGAGTTGGGCTGAGGCGACCACTTTGCCCCAGTCTTTAAGGGAGAGTCTGGATCGGGAGTGTCCGCTGTCTTTGAGCGCTGATTTTTTTGTTTCCCGTGACCAACGGGCGGTTAAGGCCCTTATTACTTTGTCCGACAGCCAAAAGATTGAGTCGGTTTTATTGAAAAGCGCCGACGGCCGCCACAGCCTGTGCCTGTCTTCGCAGGTCGGTTGTGCTATGGGCTGCCAGTTTTGCGCCACCGCCGGCCTGGGCTTTAGCCGGAATTTGGAAGCCGAGGAAATCATCAGGCAGGTTTTGCTGATGGCCCGTTATTTAAGCGGGCATGACGGCCCGGAGGTTCGCATCAGCAATATTATATTTATGGGCATGGGCGAGCCTTTTTTAAATTATGATAACGTGATGGCCGCCATTAAGATTCTTAACGATCCGCAAGGGTTTAATTTGGGTGCCAGGCATTTTTCCATTTCTACTTCCGGCATTATTTCCGGAATTCAAAAATTAGCCAGGGAAAAATTACAAATCAATTTGGCGATTTCTTTGAACGCGCCAAACGATCAGCTCAGATCACGGTTAATGCCGGTCAATAATAAATATCCGATTGACAAGCTGATAATGGCGGTGAAAGATTATGTTAAGCGGACCAACCGCCTGGTCATGTTTGAATATCTGATGATTAAAAAGGTCAATGATGATTTGTCGTCCGCCCGGCAGCTGGTCCGCCTGCTTAAGGGTAATTTACATTTGGTGAATCTGATCGCTTATAACCCTAGTGGTAAATTTTTAGCCGCCGAACCGAAACAGATCGCCGCTTTTAAAAAAATTTTAACGGACGGGGGCTTAAAGGTTACCCAGCGCGTAAGCTTAGGCCGGGATATTATGGCGGCCTGCGGACAGTTGGCCGCCCGGGGCGCGTCATCACAATCAAACAGCGCTTGCGCCGCATCATAAGTTTCTCGTTATCAATAAATTAAGCCTTTTTTTCAAGGGGTTTTAGAAAAATTAGTCGGATAAAAAACACCCCCTTAAAAGTGAGGGAGTGTTTTTATTATCAATTATTGGTTCATTGTCGGCGTGGCGGGGGTAGAAGGCGGGGTGTCGGTTTTGCAGTTGCAATACTTTTTAACGTTCAAAAGCTTATAGAGGGCGGCCAGACCGACTAAGATGTAGACGATTCTGGAGACAAGGGACATGTCGCCAAAAATGGCGGC
>Ga0075951_139_pt2 | contig 2308 bp, 2 predicted proteins | sample RifGroA2_FD_68015 | JGI IMG/M metagenome (GOLD analysis project Ga0075951, IMG submission 68015) | Parcubacteria bacterium GW2011_GWA2_43_17 | reverse complement strand
AAAAAAAGGGGATTCCGTTTTACGGGAACCACCATTTGTTACGCTTTTATGCAGGCTGTGGGCATGGTGAACGATCATTTCACGGATTGTTTCCGCCATTCCAAATGCTGAAACGGGGAGACATGTGATGAATCCATCGGATGCGGCGCAAATTATTCAATACACTCTGGCCCCGGCGGTGATGATATCCAGCGCCGCGCTTCTTCTGCTGGGGCTTCAAAACAAATTTTCAAACCTTTTCAACCGCTTCCGGATGCTCAACCAGGAAAAACGCCTTCTTGCGCAGAAAAAAGACAAACCCGCTTTTGAAAATGAAAGACTTGAAAATTTGAGTGTCCAGCTTGAGCGGCTGGCGCGGCGGACGAGTTACGTTAAAAACGCCATCGTCCTGCTGGATTTTGCCATAGGGTGTTTTGTCCTGACCTCGGTTTGCCTTTTTTTAAGCCGCTATGGCCGGGTGCCGGCCGGGTACCCCGCTGTTGCGCTTTTCCTGGCCGGGATGTTTTGCCTTCTTGCGGCTGTTTCCTATATGATGAAGGAAACGCAGCTTGCCAATCGCATCCTTCAGCTTGAAGCCAAATCCTGATTTGGGTTGTTCGGACTGGGCGCCCATTGTATAATACTTCGCTTTTTTGGAGGCGGAAGAAATGGGGGCGCCGGGCATTCCCGGCTATTTAAAGTTATTAATTTTCCAAGTTGGTTTAATTGCAGTTGGGCCATTGATAGCCTTCCCTTAGCCTTCTCGCATCCTCCGAATTCTAGTCAACCCGAACACACATTCAAGGCGGCGTAGCTCAGTTAGCAGAGCAAGGGACTCATAAGCCCTGGGTCGGGGGTGCAATTCCCTCCGCCGCTATTTCTTTGAATATAGCCAGAAAGGCGTATTGACATGTTTACTCTTGATAAAAAAATGGATAAAACGGTTGAAGCTTTTTTGAGAACCGTGAAGCGTTATAACCTGATTAAAAAAGAAGATTCTCTGCTGGTGGCGGTTTCCGGCGGTTCGGACTCTGTAGGCTTGTTTGACCTGCTTTACCAGATCCGGGTCGATTGGCATCTTGACCTGCATATCCTTCATATGAACCACTGCCTGCGGGGCGAGGCTTCGGATAAAGATCAGTTCTTTGCGGAGAAATTCGCCAAAGATCTCAAAATGCCCATTAGCGTGAAAAGAGTGGAAGTGGCGGATTACGCCCGAGACCGTCATCTTTCGATTGAGGAGGCGGCCCGTGAGTGCCGTCTCCAGTTTTTCAAAGAAGAGTCGGAGCGTCTGGGCATTCGCAAAGTCGTGCTGGGGCATCATAAAGACGACCAGGCAGAAACCGTGCTTTTCCGTATTATCCGGGGAACAGGCCTCAAGGGGTTGGGCGCCATGAAGCCCATGTCCGATTGGCAGGGGCTCACTCTGATCCGGCCTTTGATTGAATTTGAAAAAGCTCAAATTCTGGAATACGTGAAAGAGCGCAAACTGGCGTATTGCACGGATGAATCCAATCAGGAAACCCGTTTCATGAGAAACCGGATCCGGCACCGTCTGCTTCCCGATCTGGAGCGCTACTATAATCCGAAAATTAAAAACGCCCTGGCCAATTTAGCTGAAACCGTGACGCTTGATTTTGCCTATCTTGACGAAGTGATTCAGAAAAATTACCCCAAAGTTATCCGTAAACGCAAAGAGGGGCTTTTGATTTTGAAAAAGAAAAAATTTTTACAGCAGCCCGAGGCCTTGAGATTCCGCATCCTGCAAAAGGCGGTCAAGGAAGTAGATTCGGAAAGCGAGCTTGACTACTTTCACTGGGATGAATTCCGCAAGGCCCTGGAGCAGGATTTGAGAAGTTATAAAATTCATGTGGCGAATGAGCTTTCCCTCGCGATTGAGCGGAAAGAAATCATTCTTAAGAAACAGTCCGAGGAGGATGTCCAAAACTTTGAATACACGCTCCGGTTAGGCGACAAGGTGCGGATCAAGGAGATTGGCCTTGAATTCACGGCGGAAGCTTTTGAACAAAGGGTGTACAAGGTGGACAGAAAAGACCGGACTTGCGGTATTTTCGATCTGGAGCGCCTGGCATTTCCCGTGACGATTCGGAACCGCCGGGAAGGGGACGTGTTTCAACCGCTGGGCCTGCACTACACCAAGAAGCTTAAAGATTTTTTCATCAGCCGTAAAATTCCCAGTTATGAGAAAAGCAATATCCCCCTCTTTGCCTCACGAGGTGAGATTTTCTGGATTTACGGGGTGGAAATTTCTGACCGGTTCAAGGTCACGCATCGGACGCGGCGTTTCTTAAGAATCAGCAGCCGGCCC
>Ga0075951_177_pt3 | contig 3729 bp, 5 predicted proteins | sample RifGroA2_FD_68015 | JGI IMG/M metagenome (GOLD analysis project Ga0075951, IMG submission 68015) | Parcubacteria bacterium GW2011_GWA2_43_17 | reverse complement strand
CCTGCCTCCGGGCTTAAGCAAAACCTCCCACACGTCATCCTCCAGCTTTTTATGAAGCAGCACTTCCACCTTACCGCCCGTGACTTTCCGGCCGAAAAGCCGCGCCTTGATTACCTTGGTGTCGTTAAGCACCAGAATATCTTCCGGCTCGAGGTATTCGGGCAAATCCGAAAATTGCCGGTGTTCGATTTTTCCGGAATCGCGGCGCAGAACAAGCAGCCGGGCCTTGGACCTCTCAATCACGGGATCCTGCGCTATCAACGACGGCGGTAATTCATAGTCAAAATCAGATAATCTTAGCGGACTCATGGCGGTGGGCAATCAGAGATTCCGTTCCAAAAGGCGGACAACTTGCGCGGGAGTGGAGGCGAAATATAAGCGTGCATCCCGGCCGATTTCCGGAACGCGATACAAAGCGCGTATCACTCGTTTCCAGTCTTTTCCGAAAATCACCACCGGTTTTGAAGGCATCAGCCCCTTTTTCAGCATTTCCCACACGCAGGCAAATTCCACCAAAGTTCCCGTCCCACCGTCGCAAACCACGTAGCCGTCTCCCGTCTCAATCAATTTGAACAATCTTTCCTTCCAATTTTTCGCCACGGACGCGCGGTCAATCCAGGGATTGCACCGGCCCCCTTTGAATTGGCGGGTGGGAATTCCAAACGTTTTGCCGCCCGCTTCCTTGGCGCCGCGGGCCCTGGCTTCCATCAGGCCGGCGTATCCGCCGTTGCACACCACAAAACCCGCCCTGGCCAGGGCCTGCCCGAGGCGCAAAGCGCCGCGGTAGCTGGCGTCGCCGGGCCGCGCTTTAGAACTGCCAAAAATGGAAATAATCTTGGGTCGCATCGTCAAGCCGCGGGAACATTTTCCCCTCTTAAAATCCGGGGGATGGGCTCTGTGTCAATGCGCATGCCGCCGCCGTGTTCAATACGGATGGTGTAAAGCGTGCCGGGCACAAACATGGAGCCCGGCGCCTCGATTTGCGCGTTTTTGATGCCTTCCTGCTTTCTCTTCTGCGGATCAAGCGCGTATTTCCAAAACTCCTGCCACAATTTCATCTCATAAGGATCCTGAAGCCCCTCTATTTTATAGCCCGCAGGAATATCATACACCTCGTTGATGGGAAAAACCTGGGGTTTGTCGCCGTTAATCACAAAAGCCTTGAGAAAAATGTAGGCGCTTTTTCCCTTCACGCGGTCGCCGGCCTCCACCAGCTCGTCTTTGAAACGGATCACCAGCGCCTGAAACTGGATGATATTGCCGTGAAAGGTAAAATAGCGGGGCGCCAAGGACTTGCCGTCCACGGAATATTCAAGAAATTTGATGGTTGTGAGCACTTTGCGGGTGGCTTCATCCAGCTCGGTGCGGGTAACAATCACTTCTGCGATACGGGAATCCGCTTTCAAACGTTCAACAACCTGGAGAAGGATTTGATATCGATAGACTTTCTGCGCTGCAATAAAAATACAAATGGCGATCGGGATCACGATAATGAGGTGAAAAATGGCGCGATAAACAGGTCTGGCCGTCATGATGGCAATACGTTATCAAAGAACCTGTTGCCAGGGCAACATCAAAATGAGGGCGATTTAAAAGGAATATTCCAATCCCGAGGTGAATTGAAGGTCGTTCTTCTTCGCATCCCCGCGCGGCATGGACTTGTACTGGTCCTTGATTTTAATTTTTAGCGCAAGGTGTTCCGAAATGGCAAATTTCAAAAACGCCTCATCTTCAAAGCGGTAATCTCCAAAATCGGTGATAGCCGGAAAAAAATAAAGGTCATTGCCCACTTCCACATGCTCCGTGATTTTCCTGGAAATCATATTGCGGCCATGCCCTACGATGGTTCCCTCCCTTCCCCCTTCGCGGAACAATTCATATTGATAACCGATACCGATTTCAGCAAGAAGCTTTGTCTTCTCCGTATCAAAGAACCAATAGCCTAAACCCGTACTTGGCAAAAGCCGGGCCCGGACATTTTCAAAATAATCATGTTCCGCGCTGAAGCGGTAAAAATCATAAAGCTTTTTCGTGATGCTGTGGCCATAGCGAAGGCTTCCCTCGACAACCTGGGCATTTCTCTTGTTTTTGATGTAAGACTGCGTCCCGCTCGCCTTCAGCGTCCATTCGTCAATCCAAAGACGGTTGCGGTTGAACAACAGGTCACCGTTAAGCCCCCTTGTATCGGTATTTCCGCGCGTGAAATCATAACCCGTGCTCAACTTGCGCTGCCATGCCAAATCCCCTCTCTTACGTTCTTTGGGGGCCGGCTTGGCAGAGACAGAGGCAACATCCTTCCTTCGAATCTCGAACTGGCCCAAAGTTTCATGTTCCACAAAAATAGCGGCCGGAGTTTCACGGACAATTTTGGCCGTCAGCCGGTCGCCATTTTGAAGCACAATCGATTCCGCCAGAGCGTGAGACGTGGCGAACAAAAAAAAAGACACGGCAAGATAAATAAAATTTCTAAACCGCATGGCAGCCCCCTTTATTTCCCCGCCCCTCATAATTTCAGAGCTGTTTTTTTCTACGCCTGCGTTAAAAAATAAACCGGAAAAGGCCGGCGATCACATCAAATGGAAACGCGAGAATTTCCCCGACAAGATGAAAAGCCCCTCCGAAAATACCCCGGGAATCATCATGCCGTACGGATGACTCGACCTTTTCTTTTTCCACAACCACAGTTTGTCCATCAACTGTTCTCGTAGAATCGCTTTTGTAGGATTTAGATTCCCCGGCGCATCCAGCCATTAAATTTCCCGCTATGATTATTAATAGGAGCAGAAAAACAACCGCTCTTTTCTCGTATCGCCTGATTTTTTGCATCATGGGATTCTCCTTCTCTCCCTATTTATCTCAAATCTTATGCCAATCAATTCATCCTATTGGTAATAAATGAGTTAAAGAGAAAAACATAAGGAGGCTCGGCGTGAAAGCACACCCAAATGTCAGAAGGGTCTGACAGGAATCGGACAACGGAGGATTAAGAGCAGTATTTATATGCAGAGAAAAATGGCGCGCCCGAGAGGATTTGAACCTCTAACCCCAAGCTCCGGAGGCTTGTGCTCTATCCAATTGAGCTACGGGCGCACAAATCATCGCCCCGCGAAGCGGGGCAGGCTAAATCTTGCCAGCCCTAACTGCGTAGCAGTTACGGGCGGGCGCAAATTTAAGGGCCCCTGCTTTTTTAGGGGCCATGCAAAATATACCAGCCCTAATGGCCTACCCTATGCCGCCATTAGGGCGGGCGCTTCTTTCGTGCGTGCTGCGAAGCAATTATAAGCATACCTTACTTTAAAAATTTAACCACAAGTCGACTCGAACAGGACACTGTGATGCCACAGTGAACATTTTAACAATCAAAATCACCTTTGCGAAGGAATTATTCTATCGTTAAGAGGCAGCTCGAATCACTTCGGCACCTTGGTTCGCAAAAGCAAGATAGTGGATAAATAGCTAGCTAGCACGGTCCAATACAAAAATCTAAAATCAAAAGCAGGAGCACAAAAAAAATACCCGGCTCCATACAACAAGCCGCTTGCGGAAACAAAAAATGCTGGGCGATTTTCATAGACAATGCTGCTAGCAAACACCAAAAGGCCCAGCACCATATAAAACCAGCCCCGAAAGATTATACTGTTAGAAATTTTTGAAATGCCCCGATAGAACAGCCTGGATAGGCGGCCGGGCACAAAATTAAATCCAAAAGGATTGTCGGCCATGCCTATC
>Ga0075951_165_pt1 | contig 5964 bp, 11 predicted proteins | sample RifGroA2_FD_68015 | JGI IMG/M metagenome (GOLD analysis project Ga0075951, IMG submission 68015) | Parcubacteria bacterium GW2011_GWA2_43_17 | reverse complement strand
CTACTTATTTTGAGTTGCTAATTGGCAACAGGTCTATTCAGTAGTGACTGATCTTTAAACATAGGAGGACAAAACCATGGAAGTCCCACAACTTCCTGGTTTTCCCGGTGTGGTTTTCCGCTGTAAGTCCCGTTGGCAACCATTCAATTGTATCAACCAGGGTTATGACTATCCGTGTGCCAACGAGTCTACGTTGGAGGCTGTTTGCGGGAAAGCCGTTGTCCGTTGCTGTGCGGATGAAGGGTGCCGCCGGCGAGCGGCCGAAATGGCCAGACTCTGGAATAGTCGGTCTTAGCCATCGCCTTTTTAGAGCGGTGGCATTTTTTTAGCCGGATATTCCTTGCTTTAGGCTTCAGCAACTTAGGCTTAATGAGTTGATTGTTTTTTTGGTCTTGGTATAATTACCTGACATTTAATTTGCGCGCTTAAGTCAACTTTTATTTTATGAGAGTCCCAAAAAGACAAGGCGGGGAATTTACTTATATCGTGCCTGATCCCAAAATCACTCAGGCTAAATATGACGCTTTGGCCGCGGAATTAAAATCCTTAAAAAGCAGGCAGTTGCCGGCGATCATGGAAGTCAAGCGCCTGGCGGAGATGGGGGATTTTTCGGAAAACGCCGCTTACCAGATAGCCAAGGGTCGCTTACGGGGCCTTAACCGGCGTTTGGAGGAGCTGGAAACACAGCTTAAGCACGCGGTCATCATCAGCCCGGCCGTTGGCAACAGCCGGGTGCAGCTCGGTCATTTTGTGACGGTGTTAATAGACGGCCGGCCGGCGATTTATCAAATTTTGGGTTCGGCCGAGATTGATGTGGAACATAAGATTATTTCTCATAATTCGCCCATCGGTTCAGCCTTAATTGGCCGGGCAACGGGCGAGACTGTCACGGTTGAGTTGGCTTGCGGCCTAGTTGACTGTAAAATCATAAAAATTGAGTCTGACCGGGCGGCTTAAGGGTTTTTTAAAGATTTTTCCGCCCGATTTTTAAATGAGCTGTTTGTATTGTATAATGTGGCTGTCCTTTTGGCTGGCGGCGTTTGCCGCGGGCCATTGCCTTTACGGCGGTTTTATATTCTTTGGGCGTGCTGCCGGAACTGATCGGCAGCGGCCGCGGCCTGGCGGAAGCGCTTAAGCAAAAATTGCCGTTGACCAGGTTTTATTTGAATTTTAAGGTAGACATAGTCTGGGCCGGCCGGTTTTTAAATAAAGAAAATTTGGAGCTCTTAACTAAAATCAATCCGGCCTGGCGGCAGGTGGCGGAGGACGTTAAGTTGATTGAAAAGAATTTTCGCCTTAAACTGGGACCAAAGACCGATGCTGATTTTTTGCACCGCAATTTAACTTCCAATGTTTATTATTTGTGGCGCGCCAAAAAACCCTTGAACGAGACCATCAGCCAGTCGGGCAAGATCAGGCAGAGTTTAGGCTAGAAATATTTGAGTTAATCGTCTTTTAGGCGTTTTTTTTGTTTAGTTCGGCTTCCGCTTTTTTGCCCAGATCAATCAGGGTATTTATTTCTTCAATGCTCATTTGTCTGGGCTTTACATCCTTAACACAAAGAACGCCGATCGGCAGTCTGGTTTGCGCTTCTAACAGCGCCACGCCCGCGTAAAAGCGGATGTAGGGCGGGTTAATGACCATCGGGTTATCGGCAAACCTGTAGTCTTTTAGAGCGTCTTCCACGATAAAGATCATTTTGGACAACATGGCGTGGCCGCAGAAAGAAATATCCCTTGGCCCTTCTTTAACGTTTAAGCCTTGGCACGATTTATACCACTCCCGGTTTTTGTCAATCAGGGAAATTATGGAAATCGGCACTTGAAGTTTGGCACAGGCTTCTCTGGTAATGCTGTCAAAACGCTCTTCCGCCTTGGTGTCCAGGATGCCCAGCCGCTCCAGGGCTTTGAGGCGCTCGTCCTCATTGGCTGGCGTTAAAGCTTTTTGCATATAAATTCCCTCCTTATTTTTTTAAAATAACTTTATTAATTATATACTAATAGCTCAAATCTGACCATTAGTAGTCTTGTTGGGGGAGGATTTGGGAGTCTTTTTTGACTAAACATTCCAGTTGATTTATGGTAAAATTATCTCAATAATTTAACAAAAAAATTTATGGAAGTCTTAAAAAGAATCAACGAACTTAAAACCGGCAAGTTGCTCAAGCTGGGGGCGCTGGTTTTAGCCGTTATTATTTTGCTGGCTTTGGCTTTTCGGCTGCTCGGTTCTTCGTTTAAGTCTGTTTTGCCTGAGCGGGCCATCATAGCCAAAAATGCCGGAGTTTTTAGCCTGGCACAGACGGATGAAGCCCTGGATTTTGAGGCTGCCGGCGGCACGGCCGGGCTGTCGCTCAGAAACGCGGCGCCCGCCCAAACCATCCGGCCGGAGCCGGGCCAAACCGCGGGTGCCCAGGCTGAAGAGTTTGAGGTCACGGAATATCGGGGCACGATTGAAACTGGCCGGCTCCAAGAAACCTGTGCCGAGCTGGCCGAGCTCAAGGGCTTAGATTATGTGATTTTTGAAAACGCCAGCCAGGCGGATAAAAGTTGCAACTACACTTTTAAAGTAAAGCTGGAAAACGCCGGCCAAATTTTAGACATCGTCAATAACCTTGATCCCAAAGAATTGACGGAAACTATCTATACCATCAAACGTCTCCTGGATGACTTTACCGGCGAGCTGGAAATTTTACAAAAGCAGCAGGCCGCGATTGATGCCACTCTGGAAAACGCCATTAAGTCTTACGATAACATCACGGTTTTGGCCAACCGCGTTCAGGATGTGGAAAGCCTGGCCAAGATTATTGAAAGCAAAATAAGCATTGTTGAGCGTCTGACTCAGGAGCGCCTTAATCTCAGCAGCCAGCTGGAGCGTCTGGAAAGGGCCAAAGCTGAACAGCTGGACCGCCTGGCCTATACCTATTTTTACCTTGACGTTTACGAAAATAAATTCGTGGATTTTGAGATCTTGAAAGAGTCCTGGCAGCGAGCGGTTAAGCAGTTTGTTAGTGAGGTTAACGGCGTTGTTCAGGATCTGACCGTTAATTTGCTGGCCTGGATCTTAATGGTTTTGCAATACTTAGTTTATTTGTTTGTCTTATTGCTGGCGGTTAAGTATGGCTGGCGGCTGGTTAAGTACTTCTGGCAGAAATAAGTCCGGCCGTTTGCCAGTTTTCGGCTTATGCTCAAAAAAATATTTTCCCTTAAACATGCCGAAGTTCTGTTTCGTTCGGCCGTGGCTATGGTTTTTGCTTACTTTGGCGTTCAGGCCAGCCTGCAGCCGGAGTGGCAGGCGGCTTTGTGGCTGCAGCCGTTTACGGTCAAGCTGATTGCGGCGGTTCTGCCCGTTAAAGTTTTTATGATCATTTTCGGCGGGCTGCAGACGGTCGTGGCGTTATTGCTCTTGGCCGGACGATTTTTGGCTTATGTTTTGCCCGCGGCGGCGGTTTTGCTGTTAGGCATTATCGTCAACGTCGGTTTTAACGAAGTCTCCTTAAGGGATTTTGTGATTTTGACCGGCGTCTTGTTTTTATATTCCCGGCATTTAGCAAGTAAACAGGCAGGGAATAAAATTAATAACTAATTATTAATAACTGATAACTAAATAACTAATTAAATTTATGTCTAAAAAAAATTACATTTTGACATTATTTTTAGCCGCCGGCCTGGCTGTGTCCGGCTGCGGCTTTCAGCCGACCGCTGAAAATTCCCAGCCGGCTGATGAGGGCACTCAGCCTGAGCAGTTGGCGCCGGTAACGCCGGACGCCGAAGAGCTGGCCGAACCCGAACCAATCGTGGAAGAAAGCGGCGCCGTGTCCGCGGTCCAGGAGTTTAATCTGACCGCTGCCAATTTCAAGTACGATGTCACGGAAATCAGGGTTACCAAAGGCCAGACCGTCCGCCTGAATTTAAGCGTTGAGCAGGGTTTTCATGACTGGGTCATAGACGAATTTAACGCCGCCATCAGACAGTTACAGGTCGGTGAGAGCGACTCGGTGGAATTTGTCGCCGATCAGGCCGGTAGCTTTGAGTTTTACTGCTCCGTCGGCAGCCATCGCCAGATGGGCATGGTCGGCCGGCTGATTGTTGAATAACCCCGATTCATTAAAGGCCCGGCGTCTGCGGATTGCAGTCAGCGGGCCTTTTGTTTTCCTTAAGTTTGTGCTAAAATAAGTTCATATGGATAATCAACCAAAATTAAAAAGCACCCCGAAGGATGTTTTTTTGCATCTGTTTAACATTCTGATTTTTTACATCAGCGTCATTGGCTTAATCAGGCTTTACGTCACCTATATCGGCGTTCTTTTCCCCGACGCTTTGAATTTTTATTTTACCGGTTTGGCCGATTCGGTCCGCTGGTCAACTTCCGTTTTGCTGATCGGCGTGCCCGTTTATTTACTGACCGCCTGGATGATCGCCAAGGATTTTAAGTCCGTGCCCGCCAAACGGGAATTGTCCTTAAGAAAATGGCTCGTTTATCTGACGTTATTCGTTTCGGCCGTCACCATTATTATTGATCTGATTGTTTTTGTTAACAATTTTTTAAGCGGCGAACTGACGATTCAGTTCTTCCTAAAGGTTTTGGTGGTGCTGGTGATTGCCGCCGCGGTTTTTTGGTATTATCTTTGGGATTTAAAAAGACAGAACTTGCAGTCAAAAACGCCCAGGATTTTAGTCTGGCTGGTTTCCATTTTTGTCTTAGGCAGTTTAGTCGCCGGTTTTTTTATCGTCGGTACGCCGGCTGACCAGCGCCAGCGCCGGTTTGACGACCAAAGAGTCCAGCATTTGCAGATGTTGCAGAGCCAGATTGTAAATTACTGGACGCAAAAGCAGGTCTTGCCCGCAGAGTTGAGCCAGCTGAACGACAGCATTTCCGGATTTTTGATGCCGGCTGATCCGGAGACGGCCGTTGCGTATGAATATCAGGCGGAGGGACCATTGAATTTTAAACTCTGCGCCACTTTCAGCCGGGTCAGCCAGGATTACGGCTCGGCCGTGACCAAACCCCTTATGGTTTACGATTCTTTCCAGCAGAATTGGGAGCACCAGTCCGGCTACACCTGTTTTGCCAGAGAGATTGATCCTGATTTATATAAGAATGACCTTAAGGCCCAGGATTTGGGTACGCCGGTTCGTTATTGAGATATTTTTACAATCATAAAACCGCCTCTTGTCAGCTTTATCAGTCAGGGGCGGTTTTTTAGTCAGTCCGTTTTTTATCTGGCCGTGAAATGATTGCAGTGGGCGTTAGGCTTGACTTTGCCGTATTCCGCGATGGCCTGTTCAAAGGTCATGTCGTTAGGCACGCAGGCATGTCGGCTGTTTTGTTGTTGGTATTGCCGGCAGTTTTGGCACTGGGTTTTTTCGTCAGGCCAATTTTCTACGTATTGAACGTCATCAGTCATATATATAAATTAAGGATTAGTCTTGGGAAAGCTTGGCGATAAAATCGCTGATGGCCTCGGCCTTTAACAGATTCAGGCCCTGGCCGTCTTTTCTTTTAACAACCACCAGCTTGTCGCCTTTATTGATTTTAAGCTCGTGCCGTAACTCCACCGGCACGGCGATCTGGCCTTTGTCGGTCACCGTGACCAGCCCAAAATAGGCGGTTTTTTGGCGGCAAATTCCTTTATTCATAATGTGGTAGATTAAGATATTTCTTACTTATCTTACTATAGCAAAAAAATATGTCAAGCGGGCATGGAGCCCGCCCGTTACAACAACGAGCCGGGAGGTAGCGTGTATAGTCAGGGCAGGCCGGCGGCGAGGCGCGAGCCATTGGTGAACAGTGGCGGCTTATTCGCGCTTATCTTAATCCATCATTATTTTTTCATTTAAGCAAAGACAAGCCATTCAGATTTTGTTATAATTAGGACTTACGCCTTTGGCTTAAAAACAGCCGAAAGTTAGTCAATTCATTAAAATACAACTTTGTGAGATAATAATAACATAAAAGGTCGTTTTA
>Ga0075951_176_pt1 | contig 6247 bp, 5 predicted proteins | sample RifGroA2_FD_68015 | JGI IMG/M metagenome (GOLD analysis project Ga0075951, IMG submission 68015) | Parcubacteria bacterium GW2011_GWA2_43_17 | reverse complement strand
GACATCCCGTGTTTTCTTCCTCGGCGAGTCCACCACAGAATCCGTTACCCTGCCCGAAGAAAAGACATTTCCTTTTCTTGTGGAAAGCGCGTTAAATTCCGCAAAGGCTCCCGCACGGTTTCAGTGTATCAATGCCGCCATGAGCGGGAATCTGGCTGCCGACAGCCTTGTCACCCTGATTTATAAAGTCATGTACTATCAGCCCGACATCATCGTCGTCATGCATGCCATCAACGACCTCCGCTACGGGGCGGTTCCGACTTTTGACCCCATCAAACGGAGCGATTTTGACCGGTCTTTTTATTTTGGCGGTTTTAGCGAGGAGGGCGGCGCTTTAAGCTGGTTTCGATCCGTATGCAAGAAATCCTATCTTTTGACTTTTCTTAAACGCTTGGCGGTTAAAGGTTCCGGCCCCAGTATTCAGTCGAAATGGCAAAGCATGGTCGCCAAGCGGCAGCATACCCCTGTCTCTGTGGTTCAGGAATCAAAAGCACTGGGTGATTTTTTAAAAAATCTCAAAGAAATGATTTTCATCGCGCGGGGACACAAAATCCGGCTCATCCTCATGACCGAGCCCTGTATTTATCAAGAAAATATATCTACGGAAATCAACGATAAGCTGTGGATGGGCTGTCTGCCAAAGCCCGGCATCAATCTCAGCAATGAATTTCTAAACCGGGAGATGCGAAGATTCAATGACGCCATTCTTGGGCTTCAAAATGAACACGGCGCAGAAGTGATTGATCTGGAAAAAGAAATACCCAAAACCCTGGATTATTTTTACGACGACGTCCATTTAACCGCCAGGGGCGCGGCCAAAGCCGGCCAAGTGATTGCCGACTATCTCCTCAACGCGCCAAAGCGGCCTGTCTCGCAGGTTTCTTAACGCCTGTTCTCTTCTTTCGTTTCCTGTTATTCAACTTCAAGACAATGTGCCTTTTTTTGCGAAAGGCAAAAATAACGCCGCCAAGCAGTGAAAGATAGAGCGCCAGGCCGGTAACGCCGTATCCAAAGCCCCGCGGCTGAATCATCACCGCGAGCACGCAAAACGCCAATTGCAGGGACCAAAGTGCGAACACCGCGCCGCGTTCGCCCAGCCCCAGGCGCATGAAGCGGTGGGAAAGATGGTCTTTTCCCGTGTAATCAATCCATTGTTTGAGATTTTTTACCTTGTGCTCCTTGATGCGCAAAACCGTGATCAAAAACATGTCAAGAATCGGCACTCCCAGGATGAAGATGGGAACAGAAAGCGTCACCGGCCAATAATAGGACCAATCCGTCATCACGCAAAGGCTGGCGATGGTGAATCCCAGAAAAGTGCTTCCCGCGTCTCCCATAAACACATAGGCCTTGCGGATATTAAAGACCAGGAACCCCACCGCGGCGCCGGCCAGGGCCAAAGCCAAATAACACAACCAAATCTGTCCCGTGGAATAGCCGATGACAAAAATACTCAGGCTGGAAATTGCGATAAGCCCGGAAGAAAGCCCGTCCATGTTGTCGAGAAAATTCACGGCATTGGTAAGCCCGATAATACCGAGGGCGGTAAAAAATGCGTTTAAAATCATATTGGGAAAAACGGTCAGAATGACGCCGTATTTGAACATCATGATGAAACAGGCAAACACCTGCCAGGCCAGCTTCAAAGACGCGCGAATATGCCTCAAATCATCAAACAACCCCATGACAAACACCATGGAAGAGGCCAGCAATACGCCTTTTAGGCCTGTACTCAAATCCATGCGGAACAGTGAGCCCGACACAAAAGCGATATAAATGGCAATGCCGCCTATTCTGGGCACCGGATGGGAATGAATCCCATGCGCTTTTGGATGGTCCAGAATGCCGAATCGAAATGCCAGCAAGCGCACCAAGGGAACCAGGGCGGCGGCAATTCCAAAACTCAATAAAAAAATTTCTCTATATCGCCACATACGACTTGGCCCCTGCATCCGTCAGCAAACGTAAACACTCACTTCTCACGCAATCAAACTGTTCATTGGTCATTGCCGGAAATATCGGCAAAGACACGGCTTCGGCCATGGCTTTCGCCGTCTCGGGAAAGCTCGAATCAGCCCGGTTTAAATAACGATGCAGCGGCTTAAAAATGGGCGGTTTGGCTTCAATCCCCCCTTTATTGAGGGCTTTCACCCACGCCAATGCCTTTCTTCCCTTCACCCGCACCACGTAACGAAAATAAACATGATCACGGGATGATGCATCCCTCGGGATTTCGACCGGAGCGTTACCAAAAACTTCCGCGTACCGGGCGGCGATGGAACGCCTTTTTTGAATAAAACCGGACAGCTTGGCCAATTGAACCAATCCCATGGCAGCTTCCAAATCCGTCATTTTCGAATTCGTGCGGGGCCTGAAGGTCTCCTTTTTGTCATAGTCACGCAAATCCCGCACCCTGTCTGCCATTTTTTTTGAATCTGTAACCACCATGCCGCCCTCACCCGTGGTTATCATCTTGGTAGCGTAAAAAGAAAAAATGCTGGCCACACCGAAACAGCCGACTTTTTTCTTTCCTGCTTTTGCGCCCAAGGCCTGGGTGCCGTCTTCGATAAGAGGGATATGCAGTTTCGTGAACTTATCCATGTCCGCGGCGCGGCCGAACAAATGAGGAATCACAGCTGCCCCGGTATTTTTTTCTATTTTGCGCGCGGTATCGGCGGCTGAAATATTAAAATCTTCAGGGTCAATGTCCGCAAAAACCGGCTTGGCCCGCAAGGCGACAATGGGCTGAAGAATCGCCGCGCAATTGTAACTCGGGATAATGACTTGGTGTTTTTGACCAACACCGAGAGCAACAAGGGTAAGATGAAGAGCGGCCGTGCCCGAACTCACGGCAACGGCGTGACGCCTGCCGGTAAAGGCGCAAAAGGCCTTCTCAAATTCCTCCACTTTTCGGCCCTGAGCCAAATGGAGCGAATCTATCACATCCGCGCAGGCTTTTTTCTCTTCCGTTCCCAAGGTGGGCCTTGAATGCGGTATCACGCGATATCCCCGGCGGGTTTGGTGTAGTGTTTTCCCTGCATCAGCAGGCCCAGGCTTTCCGGCCCGCAGTTAAACAGCATGTCCACTATCGACATTTCCGGAACAAATCCGGCCTCGGGATAGACTTGATTGTAAACCGGACACTCAAAATGCTGGTACAGGACTTCCATGCCGTCCTTCGTGAACAAGGATTCATCCAAATACTCATGCGCGGCAAACTGTCCCGTCAGGTAAGCCTTGGCGCCCAAGTCTTTGCACAAAAGCGCAAGCCTTTCCGTGGCTTCGCCCCGCATTTCGATTTCCGAGCTCTTGATGACTTTTGTTTTGATGCCGAGCGCCTTGACCACGTAAAACAAAATCTCGTAATTGATGTCATTCAATTTTTCCCACTCGGTTTCGTATATTTTTTTTAAAAAAGGCTCGTGCTCCGCGAAATAGGGCGCCTTCCGGTAATTATTGAAAAGATTCCCCCAGTGTTTACGCCTCCAGGGCTGTTTGTTGTCGATGGCCACCTCATTCAAGGCCTGCCCCAAGTGGTGAAATATCGGAACGGTCAGCGTGAAGGCGCCTTGAGGGGTTTTGATTTTATTGCGGTTTTGCCAGCCGTTTTTGTTGAATTGGATATTGTCCAGCACCACAAAGACATCGAAATCCATTCCACGTTTTCCACGCTGCAGTGATGGATTCCGGTGCGCACCTGCGACTTGTAGCAGGATAAAGCTTTGAGCTTGAGTTCTAGAAAATCCGTGATGTCGACGTAAAAATTGGGGTGAAACTTCTCCCGCTCAAGGCTCCAGGCCAGCGCCGGGTATTCGCAGGAGAGCACGATTTTCTGAAAAGGTTTCACACCCGGCGAGCTGGGACGGCAGGCCGTAAAACCGGCGCGAAAAACAGCTTCGTGGTCCTGATTGTAGGAAATGGCCGGCAAAATCACCATGGTGGGTTTGATTTTATCCATGGCCAGGCGGCAATCTTTTTCAAAGACATTGATCAATTCCTTAAGCGGCATGGCGTCGAGTTTTAAATGGACTTCCGAATCGTTGAAAATGAGTTCATAATCGTCGACATTCAGCGTTTTCATCGCGGCCTCAAATTCCTCATGCCGCGTCTCGCCTGTGACATAGGCGTATTTGGGGCAATCACCAGACAGCGCTGTTTTTTGAAAATATCCGTGTTCAGCAAAGCGTTCATGGGTTCTCCTCAGGATACAGGGGCTTAACTGACTTTATCGGCAGGCAACATTTGCGTTTGAAATTCCCCGATCACCATTTTTAGAAGATCGTCGAGCTTTATCGTGGGATTGAATCCCACCAAATCTCGCGCGCGGCTCGTGTCCGGCACTCTGCGCTGCATGTCTTCAAAGCCTTCTTCATACGCTTGGTCATAAGGGATATGGATGATTTTTGACGGGCTTTTCGTCAGGTCAATGATTTTACGGGCCAAATCATTCATGGTCACTTCAGCCTGATTGCCCAGATTAAAAACCTTGCCCACGGCTTCCGGGTGCTCCATAAGTCTTATAATGCCCGTGACCGCGTCCTTCACGTACAGAAAGCAGCGGCTCTGCTCGCCGGTTCCATAAACCGTGATGTCGTCTCCTTTGAGCGCCTGCTCCACGAAACGCGGTATCACCATGCCGTAATGGCCGGTTTGCCGCGGCCCTACCGTGTTGAAAAGGCGTACTATCACGGTGGGTGTGTTTTTTTCGCGCCAATACGTGTAAGCCAGGATTTCATCCACGGCTTTGGAAGTGGAATAGCTCCAGCGGGATTTGAGCGGAGAACCTAAAATACGGTCGTCGTCTTCTTTAAGGGCGGAGCTCGTGTTTTTTCCGTAAATTTCGGAGGTCGAGGTGATGAGTATTTTTTTATGATACCGGTACACGGATTCAAAAACAATTTCGCTGCCGCGGATATTAGTCATCAGCGAACGCAGCGGGTCTTTGACAATGAGCTGGACACCCACGGCCGCGGCCAGGTGAAACACCCAATCCGCGCGCTCCACAAATTTATCAACCAGAAATTCATTGAGAATGTCACCGATGACAATGTGAAAATTCGGATTTTTTTCGAGGTGGGCTATGTTTTTCAGACGGCCGGTGGAAAGATTATCAAGAATCGTGACATCATGACCTTTATCAAGCAGGGCTTCGGCCAAATGACTACCGATAAATCCCGCCCCGCCTGTGACCAGAACTTTCATCGATTAAGCCTCCGGTTTCAAACTTATAGAAACGATGCCTTACGAATTTGAAAAATCAGCGGAGAGTATAACATATTCCCGGGGGATGATAAATGCTTTTTTCATAACTTGAAGCCTCCCGACGAGTTACAGTTTAGAGGCTCAGGTAAAATCGCCGGAAGCGGTGAACATTTTGTATAAATACTGAGCCACAAAGCGGTTGCCAGCTTCGGAATAGTGGCCTCGAAAAAAATTTTTGTAGTCCCGGATGGGCAATTTTCTTACCTCATCCACCAAATCTATCATAACTATGCCCCGTGCTTTAAGTTCCATACGAAGCCAGAACCGCAGCGCATCCGTGTCATCGCGGTAATAGTCCTCGCTCCTGGGCAAAAAAACAATCACGAGTTTGCCCTTTTTATCCATGATTTTCTTATGCATGTCAGCAAACAGAGCGAGGGCTATATCTTTAATGTCCTGAAGGTCTGAAGCTGAAAGCGCGGACGGTCGAGGAACCAATTTCTGCAACAGCCCGCTGACAAGCTCATAAGTTCTAAAATTTTTTCCGACCCGCGCTATGTCGCGCCAGCGTTGAGCCCAAAATGACGAACCGGGCACGGGCACATTCTCTACCCTGATATTTCCTTTCTCAAGGGTCACGACAGGCTTATCGTAAATGCCGAGAAATTTGGAATTTTTGACACGCGAAAAATCGGCGGCGGTCAAAGCAAAAATATGCATTTTGTGGTCAAGAATCAAACCATCCCGTATGTACCGCAAATAAGACTGGTCGAGGCCAAAGCCCGCCTGCCCCATATTCACCACTTGAAGCCGCCAGTCGAGAGTGGCAAACTGCGCGGGCCATGCGTGGTCATTGTCCACTCCATGTCCCTGAGTGAAGGCGTCTCCAGAGCAAATAATCCGGATTTTGCCTTTGGGCACGGCCTGGTCAAAAATCTCCGCGTTTCTGAACGACTGGGCGTTCGTACGGAAAGACAGTCCGGGACCGAACATATTCCGTTCCTGGATATCCGGTCTGCTCACCCAGCCGAGGAACTCATCGTAC
>Ga0075951_179_pt1 | contig 6649 bp, 5 predicted proteins | sample RifGroA2_FD_68015 | JGI IMG/M metagenome (GOLD analysis project Ga0075951, IMG submission 68015) | Parcubacteria bacterium GW2011_GWA2_43_17 | reverse complement strand
CCTGCCTTTAGTGCCTAATATCTTTAAGTTTTCGGCAGAGGAAGGCTCTATAGCCAGGTATGGAATAAAACGCTATCTGAATGATTTTAAAAAGATAAAGACGGAATTTCCTGATATGCTTATCCTGGAGGGCGCGGAAGTCGCGCCTTTTTATTGGTGGTCAGGCAGCCCTTTCAGGAGGGACTTTTACTTAAACGACTGGAGCAGGCATCTTTTGGTAATTGGATTGAAAAAAGAACAGGATTACCGGCACTTGCCTGTAGTGTGCAATAAGTATTTTTTTCCGCGGCTTAAAGATGTGTTTTCTTTGCTCATTGCCGCGATATTGATTATCCCGGGGGTATTTCTTTTAAGGAAAAAACAGAAAAAAACATTAGGATTCCTGATCTGCGCGGCGGGTATTTTATTCCTGTTTAATAATATACCCTTTTCGGCTTCCCGACACAGCCCATACCGCGGACAAAAACAATACCTTCCTTATCAGGACTTGATAGATTACGTAACTAAAAAAAACGCTTTAGTCTTCTGGGCGCATCCGCTAATAACGGAAGCTTGCCGGAGAGAAGTGGGATGATGCTCTAAACAGTTACCGCGAAGGCAGAAGGGCTAATCCGGCCTGGATGATCGCCGAGGCGGATTATCGCGCGGGAGCCCGGATTGATTCTATCCAGAATATGATTTTTTTATCCGCGTTTAAGGAGGAATCTGTGTATGAAGCCTTGCGCGCGGGGAGGCTGTATATACGGTATTATTCCGAGAATAAATGCGATATTTTGTTGGATGATTTTCATATCGCGGACTCATCAGGTGAAAACGCGTTTATCGCCGGTGAAATTACGATGAGCGGCAAGCCGCGGCTGTTTATCCGGGGGACAGCAAAACTCAATCCGCCGCAAGAGTTAAGAGTAGAGGTCATTCGTAACGGCAGGAGCATTAAGGAAATCGCTTTATCCGCCCCGCAAGCGTTCGATTTAGAGTTTGAGGATGATTCTTTGGAAATTACAGATAGAAAGAATTATTACCGCTTAAATGGGAGAATTAACTCTCCCGCGATTATGTTTATGCCGCTGGGATTGATTGCCGCTTCTCTGGTGTTTTTTTCGCGGGGCATTCTTATTTTTCTCGCGATTCTTTCTTTAAGCAGCGCCGGCGTTCCTTACGCCGGGATATGGAAAATCGCTCAGCAGCTTCGCTGGGTATTGCTTATTATGTTTTGTTTTCATGTTTTCGGCGACATATTCCTGGGGCGCACGGTGCGCCGGATTAAGCTTTTTGATGCCGCGGCCCTGGTTTTTATCAGCTACGCGTTCATGTCTATATCTTATTCGCCCCACCCGCGGTTGACCTTAGAGCGCTCAATCACAATCCTTCTTTTGTATATTTCTGTATTCTGGATTATCTGGAAATACGCTTATCATCAAGGCCCGGAAAAGGTCGCTTCACTGATTTTGTGGGTAATGTGGATTATTTTTATCGCAAGTTACTTCGCGATATTCATCGGCCCTTACCGGCCGTTTTTAAACGGCCGGTTTATGGGGGTATTCGCCAATCTTGCGGGGCGCGCGGATCAATTAATGCCACGCTCTTCGCGTTGGGATATTTTATTTACGCGCGTTCAAAAAGAAATAATCCCTTTGCCTTTTTCGCCACGGTATCTTTCGTAGTGATATTTATCTGGATAGTAGAAACATTAGCCAAGGAATTCTTTAAGACTTATCTCCGGGTTGAGTCTATTCCGCTGTTAGGCGGAAGACTGGAAGCCTGGCAGGCTGCCGTAAGTTTAATTATGGATAAGCCGCTTTTTGGTTACGGCTTTGGGGTGGAAGACAAGCTTTTCGGCCTGAAAAAAATAATGTTTCATGTGCACTCCGGGGCCTACGCGCATAATTCGTTTCTGGGAATGCTGTTACAGTTGGGATTGCTGGGGCTGATTATGTTTTTTGCCCCTTTATTTATGTTGTTATTTAAGGAATTATTCTCGCGGGGTGAAGATCGTGAAGTGCCTATCTTGAGGCATGCCTTGCGTGCCTCGCTTATCGCGGGGTTGATTTGTTGTATGTCGGAAAGCTGGATTTATTCCGTAGGTAACACCCAGGTGTTTCCTTTCTGGATTATGGTTATGCTTCTGATGTTTTATCGCCATAGCGATAAAGAGAAGCTTGAAGCCTCTCAGGAGCTTAAATAAAATAATGAATGTTACGATTTCAGTGGGCGGTAAATTTCACGCTTTTTATCTGGCTGAACAACTTCAAAAGAAGGGCTTGCTGGGAGATATTTTCACTCCTTATCCCCGGTTCGCGCTAAGAGGTTCAAAACTGCCGCCGGATAAGGTCCATTGCCTGATCTTTAAAGAGGTCATGGAACGGGGGCTGTCCAGGATACCTTACCTGAGTTCCAAGTTGGAGGTTCCCTGTTACGCGGCTAATATTTTTGATAAGCAGGTGGCCCGCCGCGTTAAGCCATGCGATATCTTTGTGGGGTGGTCGGGGTTCTCTTTACATACCTTACGGCGGATACGAGGGACATTTGCGGCAAAGATAATATTAGAACATAACATAGTCCATATTGGCGCCCAGCGCGATATTTTAAGGGCAGAAGAGGAGAAACTGGGAATTAAGCTAAGTATGCTTGGGGATGGTTTCATTGAGAAGGAATTGCGGGAGTATGAGGAAGCGGATTATATAGCGGTGCCTTCAACCTTATCCAGGAAGACATTCTTAGATAAGGGATTTCCCTCAGAGAAGATACTCTGCGTGCCTCATGGGGTTGATACAGATAAATTCAGGCCAGCCCCCAAGGGCGATAATCGCTTCAGGATAATCGCCGTGGGCATGCGGGCTATAAAAGGCATACACTATCTCTTAAAAGCCGTGGATGAGTTAAAAATAAAAGATTTAGAGCTGTGGCTGATCGGGGGGGCGGTGGATCCTGAGCTGAAGCCTTTTTTAAAAAAATATTCCGGAAGTTTTAAATACATAGGGGCGATACCCAATGGTGAACTTTACAAATATTACTCCCAGGGGTCGGTTTCCGTGCTTTTTTCTTTATCGGATGGTTTTGGCTTCGCGCTTTCAGAGGCAATGGCCTGCGGGATCGCGGTAATATGTTCAGACGGCGTTGGAGCCAAAGACCTGGTCAGAGATAATATTGACGGATTTATAATTCCTTGCCGGGATACCGAGAAATTAAAGGAAAAAATACTTTATCTTTATAAAAATCCGGATATCTGCCGGGCAATGGGCAGGTCCGCGCGGGAAAATGTGGCCAATAATTTCACCTGGGATAATTACGGTGAAAGAATTATCGGTATTTATCATAATCTGTTAAGGCAGTCTTAAAATGTCAACTTTGAATTCGAGATATGATGTCATAATAGTTGGAGCCGGGCCAATCGGCATATACGCCTCAACCAGGCTCGCGGAGGCAGGTTTTAGCGTTTTAGTTATTGAAGAAGACGCGCAGATTGGTAAGCCGCGTTTTTGCACCGGGCTTATCAGTAAAGAGGCGTTTGATCAGTTTCCTCTTCCTGAAGGCGCTATAGAAGAGGAATTTAGCTCTGCTACCATCTTTTCCCCTTCCGGCCTAAAGCTGCGTTTGAAAAGTAAGGGGCCGGTATACGCCACAGACCGCACTGCCTTTGACCAGGGCCTCTACCACCGGGCAAGAGAGTCGGGGGTTAAATTTTTGCTTAACTGCCGCTGCCTGGCCCTAAAGGTAAATAATGACTTTGCCGAGGCCAGGGTGGCCATGGAGGCATTAGAGAGAACTATCAAGGCTGACGCGATTATTTTAGCTACCGGCATAAAATATAATTTGCATAAATTCGTCGGATTAACTCTGCCGCCCGGCTTTCTGGATTGCTCTCAGGTCCAGACTGCCGGCAGGCCTATGGAAGGGATTGAGATTTATTTAGGCAATAGTATCGCGCCGCGTTCCTTCGCCTGGGTTGTGCCTTTAAAGAAAAATGAACTGCGTATCGGTATGAGCACCTATCAAAACTCCGTATCTTTCCTTAAGGCATTGCTGAAGAAGCTAAGCCTGAAAGGCGACTTTAACATTATGAGGAGGCCGATACCCCTGGGAACAATAAAAAATACCTATACCGACAGGGTCCTGGTTGTGGGAGACGCGGCAGGCCAGGTTAAGCCGACAACCGGCGGAGGTATATACTTTGGCCTGCTTTGCGCGGACCTGGCCGCCAAAACCATTATTGACGCCTTCAAGGCGGGGGATTTCAGCGTGAACAGATAGAAAAATTAATCCGCTTTTCCGCCCAGGAACAGACCCAGAGGCTTATTGAGAAATACGGTGATTTTAACCATCACGGAAGGCTGATCAAAGAATTGATAAAAAGGCCGCTGTTCTGGAGGAGCCTTTACCAGATGATTTCCGCTAAGCAGTTATGAAGCCCACGCTCGCGCGCGTACTGATTAAGAATACCTTTTGGAATTTTTTTACCCAGGCCTGGCTTATCCTGATATTTATGGTTACCACGCCGGTTGTGGTCCATAATTTAGGTGATGAGGCTTACGGTATTTTATCTCTTATAATGGCGACGGTTGGGTATTTCGGTTTCCTGGATTTTGGGATAAGCCAGGCAACTTTAAAGTTTATCTCGGAACATTTGGCCAGAAATGAAAGGAGCCAGGTTCACAGAATAATTTCCACATCTGTTTTTTTCAGCCTTATCGTAGGACTCCTGGGGGCGGCTATAATTATCTTTCTTGCCCCCAGCCTTATTGAATTTATCTTTAAAGTACCGCCTGTTCTTAGGAATGAAGCTAAAATATCTTTCTATATTTTTTCCGGATGGCTTATAGCATCCCTTCTACAGGGGGCGCTGCAGACAGTCCCGGCGGCCCTTCAACGTTTCGATTTAATCAATTTGATTAATGGCATAGCTTGCAGCCTGCAGGGGCTGGTTTCGGCATGGCTGGTTCTGTCGGGATTCCATCTTAAGGAAGTCGTGGCCTTATATTTAATAATCCGTGTTTTATCCGCGTCCGCTTTTTTCATTGTCCTGTTTAAGCTCTTGCCGGATATCACATTGCGTCCGATGTGGCATGGGCCTACTTTTTTGAAGTTATTTAGTCTTGGGAAATGGGTTCTTGTATCATATGTCGTAGGGCCATTAATGGTTAATCTTGACCGGTTTCTGATAGGCTCATTTATTTCAGTTGCCGCGGTTACTTATTACGCGATTCCCTACGCTATAATCACTAAGCTGGGAATAATCCCCGGCAGCGCCGCGCCGGTTCTTTTTCCGACTTTTAGCGAGCGCGGGACGCTTTCGGATAGCTCTTTTTTGCTCGGTCTTTTCAGGCGTTCTTTGAGGCTTCTAAATCTTAGCATATTACCCCTGGCTGTTATTTTATTCATATTTGCCGACGAAATATTAAGGATATGGATGGGTGTAAGCTTTGCCGATAAAAGCGTGGCCGTGGCCCGGATATTGTCCTTCGCGGTTGTGGTTAACGGCCTGGCCATCATTCCCTATACGTTGGTACAAGGCCTGGGCCGCTCTGACATTACCGCGAAATTCCATTTATGTGAAATCCCAGCGTATTTCTTGTTTTGTCTGTTTCTAATCCCTTCTTTGGGTATTAACGGCGCGGCTATCGCCTGGACAGGCCGGGTTGTCCTGGATGCCGCCCTGCTTTTTTGGTATGTAAGAAGAAGAATCGGATTGCGGATAAGAAAGCACCTCTGCGGCGAAATAAAATGGGGTTTTCTTCTGGGCGCGGTTTTTACGCTCTTTATGCTGGGAATAAAATTTTCCACTCAGCGCCTCTTGGTCCAGGGCGCGCTGATCCTTTTTAGCCTTGGCCTGTATGTTTCTGTTGTCTGGTTATATGTCCTTGATGACAGGGACCGGATGCATTTTAAATGCGCGTAGCACCCGTAGAAAAATGCCTGCTTTGTTGTGGAACAGGAGCAATCCTTTACGAGTCGGTCCGGGACCGCCTTTTTAACGCTCCAGGCGAATACAATTTTTATCGCTGCCGGAATTGCTCTTTTGTCTGGCTTAGCCCGCGACCTGTCCGGGAAGACATTCAAGAATGTTACCGGGATTATTACACTCACCAATTTTCTCAAAACAATAGACAGGCTGTTTTCAGGCAGTTGCGGGATAATCTTCGTCTCTGGATATTGCACGCGCATTACGGCCTTCCCTTAAAAGACAATAATAAATTTAAGTTTTTCGCGGGATGGTTCCTGGGAACAATGCCTGGCTTGCTTCGAAAGGCCGCTTACTGTGAGAATGTTTTCCCTCCCTGGTCAGGGGAAGGGAGGCTTTTAGACGTAGGATGCGGCAGCGGGTATTTTTTGGCCTTTATGCGAAGAATGGGATGGGAAGTTTCCGGTGTGGAAATTGATCCCGGAGCCGCCCGCGTCGCCAGGGAGATCCATAAAATTCCTGTTTTCCAAGGGACATTAGACAAGGCGGATTTTCCTGACGGCTACTTTAACGCGATTACCATGAGCCATGTGATTGAGCATGTGTATGATCCACTGGATTTATTGAAAGAATGCCATAGGATCCTTGCTCGCGGCGGATGCCTTCGTGTCGCTACGCCGAATATACAAGGGCTAGGGCATAAGATTTTTAAGAAGGACTGGCTGGCATTGGATCCTCCGCGCCATCTTT
>Ga0075951_159_pt1 | contig 6825 bp, 1 predicted proteins | sample RifGroA2_FD_68015 | JGI IMG/M metagenome (GOLD analysis project Ga0075951, IMG submission 68015) | Parcubacteria bacterium GW2011_GWA2_43_17 | reverse complement strand
GGGCACTTTTTTAATGGTCATATTAGTTATTGTTCGTTTTTTAGCTACAGTATGCCACAAAATCAACTTTTTAGCCCCACCAAAAGTTCTATTAACTCGGAATATCGGATAAGCAGTATCAGGATAATTTTTGATCGGCTTAGTCCATTTTAGCAATATCGGATAGTCAAAATAATATCGGGTAGTTATAAAATATCAATAGCTGAGCCCTCAATTTAACTTTTTTATTTTAAACATATTTTGAGATTAGAAATTGATTCATTTTTTTTAAATTGAGCTTTATTCGTAAATGATGTTTGCGATCACTTTTTGTTTAAAATTTTACTTTTCAATTAGCCAAAATTTTTAATGCTAAAATTTGAGGATAAAAGCGGCATCTTGAATATCAAGGTAGTTTTTTTAACCAGTCAGATTTATTTTTTCTATTTTAGCCGAAAACACTTTATTGTACTTTGATAAAATTTTTACTAGTGAGTCATTGCCGGTAAAATTATCTTCACCAGACGTTTTTTGTGGATAACTTCAATATTTTTTTTAAGCTAAATTCCGTAATTTTTGACATCTGAATTACGAAAACATTATGATTAATTTAAACCCTTAAAAATAAGGGTTTTTTCGTGATATCGGATGGTGCGTTACTTGTTTAAAAGGTCTGTAAAACTTCGGGAAAAAATGATATAATTTATATCGGATAGTCAAGCAAGGCTCAACAAAACACGCCATTTACGGAACTTGCCCTTATATCGGATAGTAAGGGTGGAGTAAAGGCTGTTTTAGTTAATTAAAGTTGAGTCAAAAATATTGATCCCATGCCTAAAATCAAGGAATCAAGGAATCAAGGAATAATAAATTCAATAGTTAGCAATCCCAAAGCGGGGAACGAGAAAGTTTTGAGTTTGTTTGAAGCGTCCAAGCTGTGCACTTACTCCCAAGAGTATCTTTCTTTGCTTTCCCGCAAAGGTTTGATCGGATCTCAAAAAAAGGGCCGTAACTGGGTCATTACCCGGGAGGCTCTTTTTGATTACATAGAAAAAAATTCGGCCGATAAAAAAGGCCGGGCCGCCGGTTCCCTGGTGGAGGAGGAGCGGGCCAAAGTAATGATTGATAAAAGCTTGCTGACCGCCCGTCTTGAGGACGTTATTGCACGTTTTAGGCGAGCCTGGAAATCGCGCTGTTTAAGAATTTTTGCCGGGGCAAAGAAATTCCTGAGCCCAGGCCGGCCGAGCGTTAAAAATTTATTAAGCAATTTTTCCAACGGTGTAAGACCCGGCGTGATTAAGCCGAGGACGGGCAGTGATTTTTCAACTAAGTCAAAATTGTTTAGCTTGCTATTTTGGAAAAGAGCTTTGGGCGTTATTACTTTGGCCGGCGTCTTTGGCGTGTCTTTGTATGTGGCGCCGGTGGCGGCAAAATTTTACCAGGCTGATCTCGCCACCCTCGGGCAGATGGTAGGGGCCGGTATAGGTAAATCGGTCAGTGCGGCCAGTTGGAGTTTTAAAACCACCAGGGAGATTTATGAAGACACCTGGGCGTTTGTTAAGGATCCCAAGGCGGAAGAAATAAAATTGGCTTTTGGCAATTTGCGTTCAGCTTTTCAGCCGGCGGTTGCCCGGTTTGGCGCGCGGGTGGCCGCGCTTAGTTCGGATTTTTTTGCCGATAATTTTTCGGACAGGTTTAACCGTTGGTCCGTTACGGGCAAGCTAGCCCGGACGGCGACCGCGGAAATTTTTATTGAGCCTACTGACGTCAGAAACGTTTTAGCCAAAAGTTCCAAGATTAAACCGGCAGAGGTAAAAATAATTTTAAGCCGGCGATTGAAAAATTTATTCAACGGCTTTAAGAATTTGCCTGGGGATGTTTTTCCTGATTTTATAATGACTTATGTTCAGCTGTACGACAAAACAACCAGGCTGGCCCAGGCCAGGCTGGCGCCGTTCGTTTTAAGCTTTAATGAAAATTTTGTTTCCCGCCAAAGCTGGCGAAGTGAATCAAAGATAGGTGAGAATAATGTGACGCCGCAGGTTGCCGGCGTGCAGGAAATTGTTGAAGCCGAAGCACCTTTACTGCCAGTTGGGCCATCAAGCTCAGCTCAACATGATGTTTTGCAAAATTTTACTTACCGCTTAAAAACGGATTTTGGTTTTTTAAAAAATCTGCTGGCCGAGGCCGTGCAGTCGGCTTATCGTTTGCCAGCACAGTCCGTTAGGCTGGCGCAGAAGCCTTTAAGCGATCGGGCGAATATTTTAGGGCGTTTGTTTAAGAGAACTGGCGACAGTTTGGCGGCTTTAACCGATCTTTCCTTTGGCAAGTTTAAAGACCAGCTGAATAAGATGGCTTTTTATTCCCGGAAGATTTATCAAAACGTTATTATCGGCGAAACGCGGCTGGTTGATAATCAGAATTATTTAACCGTGGCCGAAGCGGAAAAATTATTCGGGCAACTGGCGCAGAATTTTATTGTGACCACCGAGGACGGCAGTGTTATCACTTACGCCGGTTCCGTTGGTCCTCAGGGCCAGGCGGGCGTTCAGGGCGTGCAAGGTCCGGCCGGCCCTCAGGGCCCAGCCGGCCCCCAGGGTGAAACCGGTGCTCAAGGTCTGGCCGGTTCAGGCGGCTCCGGCTTTGGCGGTGGCGCCAATACCTATAACTACGGCAATACCGTGGTTTACGGTGACACTTTGGTGGTTGAAAATTTATCGGCCGTTGAATCTTTGGCAGTCGGCCAAAGCCTGGGCGTGGGCAACAGTTTAACCGTGCAGGGCGACACTTATTTGGGTAATCAGGTCTCCGATCAGCTAACCGTGGCCGGACAAACGACTTTTAACTCAAGCGTGACGGTTGCAAGTTCCCTGACCGCGAGTTCCGGTCTGGCGGTTTTAAGCGGCGGTGCGACCATCAGCGGCAATTCCAGCATTGCCGGCAGTCTGGGTATTAGCGTTGATTCCCTGACCGCTTTAAATGTTCATAACACTTCGGGCAGTTCCACTTTGGCGGTGGATACCACCAATCAGCGGGTGGGTATCGGTTCTTCCACGCCGGAAGCGACCTTGGCCGTTCAGGGAATAAGCGGCCAAACTGATGATTTATTTAATATTGCTTCTTCCACCGGCGACAGCGTCTTTAATATTTCAGCCTATGGCCATACCGAAATCAAAGGCGGCATTGAGAATCCAAGAATTATCGCCAACATTCCCAGCACGGCGGATTGGGGCCAAAGAATTTTTGTTAGAGGCAATTACGCCTATTTGGGCAGCCAGAAGTACAATGATTTAACCATCATTGATATTGCCGACCCGGCCAATCCAAGCTTGGTAGCTTCCACCACCACCGGTCTTTTAGATGACCCTCGAAGCGTGTTTGTTAGCGGCGATTACGCTTATACCGCTAATGAAGATGACGGCACTTTTGCCGTGGTTGATATTTCCAATCCAGCCGAGCCTACCATAATCGCTTCCATCAGTGATGCCACAAGGTATGCTCAGCTAAGATCGGTGGTAGTTAAAGGCGGCTATGCTTATGTTGGCTCGGAAAATAAAGACGCTTTGATTGTTTTTGATATTTCCAACCCTTTTCAGCCAACCGAAGCGGCTTACTACCAGCCGGGCGGGGATAACGGCAGTTTAAGAACTCCCCGAAATATTTTTACTTCCGGCGATTATTTATATATAGCCCATGACGGCGGTAGCGTAAATAAGATTTCCATTATTGATATTTCCAATCCCATTGATCCTAATTTACTTTATCAGTTGCAGGATGACGTTTTAGCCGGCGCTTTTGATTTGTTTGTCAGGGGTAATTTATTGTATGTAACGGCCGAAGTTGACGATTCATTTTCCATCATTGACGCGACTGATCCTAACAATCCCCTTATTTTAGCCACTTTAAAACCCGGCGGCGCTAACGGAGACTTTGATAATTTATCAGGTATTTACGTGGCCGGCGATTACGCTTATGTTTCTTCTTTGAACAATAAATCAGTTTCGGTTATTAACGTGGCCTCTTCCACTAATCCGTTTGTGGTTTCCAGCCTGACTTCAACCAGTTATTTTTCCAATGTTTACAATCTGGCAGTGAATGGCAATTATCTTTATACCATTGGCATGAATGGTTTTACCGTGGTTGATTTAGGCGGCTTAACAGTTAGTAACGCCGAAATCGGCGGTTTAAGCGTTACCAATCTAAACGTGGAAGCCTGGGCCCAATTCAATCAAGCAGTCTATATTCAGGACAGTTTAAACGTGGGGCAGGGTGCCATGTTCGGCGGGCCGGTAGCCATCAATGTGGCCACTTCAACTTCAGTTGGAGTGAGCGCGTTGAAAGTCAATGCCACATCTTCGGTTGCTTTAATTGATTTTAGACAATACGGCACAGGGGATATTTTGAATTTATACAGTTCTTCAACTTTGGCTTTAAGCGTGGTTGATACCGGCCAGACAATCGTGAGCGCTTATCCGCAAACCGATAATCCGTCGCTCTTGATTCAGCCGCATGACATCAGCAGTTTCAGCCAGACCACCTCCACCATGGTTTACGTTAACGCTGATTCCGCTTTCACCGGTGACTTATTGAATTTATCCATAGACGGCTCGCCGGTTTACCGCGTGGATTACCAGGGGAACGCCATTTCCGCCTCCACCCAGATAGTCAACGGCAATATTTATCCCTCGGTGGACAATGCTTACGATTTAGGCAAAGGCGCGGATACTTTACGCTGGCGCGATTTGTTTTTAAGCCGCGATGTCTTTGTGGGCGCCACTACCACCGGCAACAGCTATCCCTTAACTTATATCAGTTCCACCACCATTCAAATAACTGCCGCTTCGGCGGTGGCGCCAACCTTTAAAGTTGATTCAGACACCAACCGAGTCGGCCTCGGCACTTCCACGCCGGAAGCGACCTTGACGGTCAAAACCTCCCAAGGCCAGACAGCCGATTTATTCCAGCTGGCCACTTCATCAAACGATACTCTTGTTACTTCCACCAGCCCGGCTTATTTTAAAGTTTCCAGCCAAGGCGATACCACCATTGCCGGCGCCGTCATGAATCCGGTTTTTGTGGCCGAACTTACTGATCCGGCCGGTGATAACGAACTGGACGGCGCCAGCCTTGTTAAGGTTTTTGGAGATTACGCCTATATTGCCAATACTGTTAGAGATTCTATAGCGATTATTGATATTTCCCGGCCAGCCAATCCGGTTTACATTTCCGAATTCAGGCCGGGCGGAGCCGATGGTTTACTGGACGGCATTTACGATTTATTCGTAACGGGCAAATACGTTTATGCCACGGCCGAAAGCCGTGATGCTTTGGTTATTGTGGACGTTTCCAATCCTTACAGCCCGGCTTTAGTTTCCGAGTTCAGGCCGGGAGGCGCTGGCGGTTTATTGAACGGGGCTAGAGGAATGTATGTAGTGGGCAATTACGCTTATATTCTAACTAGAGATAGGGTCAGCATGACCATTGTGGACGTTTCTGATCCTTATAATCCTTTCATAGTTTCGGAGATTCAGCCCGGCGGCGTTATGGGCAGCTTGTGGGGCGGTCGGCGGATTTATGTTGTGGGCAAATACGCTTACGCCGTGGCTCAGACCAGTGATGCTTTTAGCATCATAGATGTTTCCGATCCCTATAATCCGGTTTTTGTGTCCCAGTTAAGCAATCCCGGCGGCAACAATGAACTTGACAGCTCTTTTTCTCTGTTTATCAGGGGCAATTACGCTTATATTACTAGTTCCGCCTCTGTTGACGCTTTATCGGTAATTGACATTTCCAATCCGGCGGCCCCGACTTTAGTGGCCCAGGAATACGGCCCTATACCTCACACTTCTTTAAACTGGCCAAGATCGGTTTTTGTGGCTGGCAATTACGCTTATATAGCTGATTATAACCGGGACGCTTTGATAATTATGGATGTTTCCGACCCGACTGATCCCGTTTATATTACCGAAGTCAGGCCTGGGGGCGCTAATGGCAATTTAAACGGCGCTAATTCGGTTTTTGTTAAGGGCAATTACGCTTACGTGACGGCCGAAGAGAGCGACACTTTTGCTGTTATAGACGTTTCCGGCTTAACCGTATCCAACGCCGATATCGGCAATTTAAATGTAACTAACCTGACCGTAGAAGCCAACGCCATGTTTGCCCAAGGCGTCAGGATTCAGGGCGGATTTAATGTTTCTCAAGAATCTTTATTTAATGACGCCTTACGCCACTTCCACTTCGGTTGGGATTTCTTTATTAAAGGTTACCGCCACTTCTTCTGTTGATTTGGTCCAGTTCGCCCAAATGGGCACAGGCAAGATCTTAGGCCTGTACGATGGGCAAGCTTCATCAACCATCACTGATAATTTGGCTTTTGGTGTTTATGACGGCGGTTACACGCAAATTTATTCAACCTCAACCCAAACGGCTTTAAGAGTCCAGCAATCATCCACCGGCGATATTTTAAATCTTTTTGACGGTTCAACTGAAGTCTTGACGGTTTTAGACGGCGGTTATTTAGGCATCGGCACTACCACTCCAAAATCAGTCCTTTCGGTTTCCACTCTGGCTCAAGCCGCACCGACTACTAAACTATTTACTGTTGCCTCTACGACCGGCGCAACGCTATTCCAGGTTACGGCTGATGGTAATATTTCGGCCGCGGGATCTTTAACCTTAGCTTCGGATGTTAGTATTTCCAGAGGCGCGGCCGATAGGCTGGATCTGGCTACGGGCGATTCCTTTAATCTTGTTTCCGGCAACTTGCAATTTGGCCGTTTCCGGTTCTTACGCCTTGACCGGCGATCTGAATGTTGGCGGCAACGCCACCATCACCGCCTCAAC
>Ga0075951_157_pt1 | contig 7130 bp, 3 predicted proteins | sample RifGroA2_FD_68015 | JGI IMG/M metagenome (GOLD analysis project Ga0075951, IMG submission 68015) | Parcubacteria bacterium GW2011_GWA2_43_17 | reverse complement strand
GAACGACGCCTGCGAGCCAATAAACTACTCAGACCAAGCAATATCAGTGTTGCCGGTTCAGGAATAGCTGTAGCATCCAATTTGTAATTATCCGTTCTTGCGCCATCATTCCATATTTTTATTTGCAGATTTCCGCCAAGCCCAGCTGGTGCGGCACCGGTTGTGAATGATGCTATCTGATGCGTCCAGTTATTGCGTGCGGTAACAACCTGACCATATTGAGCACCAATAACACCACCCAGTCCCCAACCCTCGCCAATTTCCATCACCATTATATCACCGGCAAATAATTGAACTCGATACGCACCTCCGGTTCCGTAGTCTTTTCCGAAACCAGCATCGTGTTCGAGCGTGTAAGTCGTATTTGCTGCCAGAGTAGCCGATAGAGTTTGCCTCCAACCATTGGCAATAAATGAACTCTCTACTTGCTCGCCGTACGGTGTCCTTGGAACTTCCATTCCACCTGGTGCAAACCACGGAGTTGCATTATTACCAAAGAAATTCCAATCCCATCCTGCATCATTAGTACGTAAGATTCTTGAACGATCAGGATAACCAGGATCAAAGCCAACAACTGACATTAACACAATTACCAACAAACCTACAATTAAACTTCTCATAACACTCTTCCTTTCCAAAAAATAATTAAATTACTATAAACGTTACAACTGATTTTACCATTCCGCTCAATCGCAAGCAGGGTTTGTGCATTCAAGCCAAACTCCTACAAAGGCAGCAAGATCAATTAGATCAACACGACAATCGCCATTAGAATCAAATTGAGTATTACCACTGCATACGTTCAATACATAATTATCCGTTCTTCCACCGTCACTCCATATTTTTATTTTCAGATTTCCGCCAAGCCCAGCTGGGGTGGCGCCGGTTGTAAATGATACTTTCTGATGCGTCCAGTTATTGCGTGCGGTAACAACCTGACCATATTCAGCACCAACAACTCCACCAAGTCCCCAACCCTCGCCAATTTCCATCACCATTATATCACCGGCAAATAATTGAACTCGATACGCACCTCCGGCTCCACAATCTTTTCCGAAACCAGCATCATAGTCAAGCACATAAGACGTATTCGCTGCCAGAACAGTCGATAGAGTTTGCATCCAGCCATTGGCAAGAAATGAACTTTCTACCTGTTGGCCGTACGGTGTCCTGGGAACTTCCATCCCACCTGGTGTGTTCCAGCCAGTGGTATTATCGCCAAAGAAATTCCAATCCCATCCTGCATCATTAGTACGTAAGATTCGTGAACGATCAGGAGAACCAGGATTACCCCACATATCCGTCCCTGACGCTGTCCAGCCAGTAGCTACATTACCATAGGTAACGTCACCAACCAGAGTCATAGCCGGGGCTTCAAAATTACCATTAACAATAGTAACTGGTGTTCCATAGCTTTCATACCAGGTCTCTGCAAAGCCAGCAAAGTCTTTGAAATCAACATCACAATCACCATCAGAATCAAAACGGTTAATTGGGTGACATTCATCTCCGCATGTAGACGCATTTTCAAATACCCCAGTTACAGTTCTGTCGCCTTCCATTCTCACGAAAGTGGTAGATGCCGTCGTGTCGTTAACATCACCTATCCAATTGGCAAATTCATCTACATCTGGACATACCGCATACCTGCTTGCCGCAACATTGACTTTTATACCATATGGGTATGTGTGCTGACCCACTGTCGGCACTACCGTAGTGGGATTTACAGTACCATTGGATGATGTCAACATAGTTAGAATTACCGGCGCTGTTGTTACACTGGCGGCAAGTTCGTAATTATCGGTTCTTGCACCATCATTCCATATTTTTATTATCAGATTTCCGCCAAGTCCAGCTGGTGAAGGGCCGGTTATAAGTGATACTGTCTGATGCACCCAATTATTGTGTGGGGTAGCAACCTGACCATATTCGGCACCAACAATTCCACCAGCACCCCAGGGGCCATCCCCAAGTTCCATCACCATTATATCACCGGCAAATAATTGAACTCGATACGCACCTCCGGTTGTTCCGTAGTCTTTTCCGAAACCAACATCATATTGGAGCGTGTAAGTCGTATTCGCTGCCAGAGTAGCCAACAGAGTTTGTGACCAGCCACTACCAATAAACGAACTCTCTACCTGTTCGCCGTACGGTGTCCTGGGAACTTCCATCCCACCTGGTGCGTACCATGGAGTTGTATTATCACCAAAGAAATTCCAATCCCATCCCGCATCATTAGTACGCAAGATTCGTGAACGATCTGGATAAGTATCACCACCCCACATATTCGTCGGCGACGCTGTCCAGCCAGTAGCTATATAACCATAAGTAACGTCACCCACCAGAGTCATAGCCGGGGCTTCAAAATCACCGTTGACAATAGGAATCTCATAACTCATTGTGGCACAGTCAGTACCTGGGACATATACTGCTGTAATTGTCTTGGCTGCATCAATATCTATTACAATTTCCTGCTGATTGCTAAAAAAGACATCATTAACTGCCCAGTGATCAAATTTATAAACTTCCGGACAATCTATAAGCCAATCAGCTCTGAGAAAAAGTGATGTGCCAACCGCATAGGTGTGTGTGCCAAGGATATTTACAGTATTAATACCGGCAGGAGTCGCGTTAATCGTCACCGGAACGCCAGTAAGACTGGCATTGCTCATGGTCGCGGTGATCTTATCGAAGTCTATCACAACTTCACCGGCTTCAAGACTAAGCAATAACGACTTACCAAACAAATTAGGGTCTGTGATCGTACTGCTGTCAAGAGTCAGTGTCATGGGTACGAACTGACCTGTGACAGGTGGGACATCATAGTAGTCGCCCTCGGGATAACAATGACCTGTCCATACTTTTTTAATAGTTGCGCCGCCCCATTTCGTCGAACCGTCATTAATTTTAAGTCTCATGCCAAAAAAATTGCCCCAGACCGGATCAGGATCAAATGGTTCAGTAACCCTGGTGCCAACGTAAACAGTAAATGTATAAATCGTATTCGGCTGGAGTGTGACCGGAAGCGGTTGACCTATAAATCCTCCCAATTGGTAACGTCCCATTTGTACAATCGTCAACCCATCGGGCAACGATTGACCTGGATAATTAGATGACATGAATGACCCATCAGGCTCAAAAGCAACAGTTGGCCCATATTGCCACCAACTATTATCCGTTAAGCCCGACTCTGCAAAACGAGGCACCTCGAAACTATAATTGCTTACCGGAATTTCCACCGTCTGTGAAAGACAAACCGAATAGAAGCTCAAAACAATACTAATTAAAAACAATCTTTTCATTTTAAAACCCTCCTAAATTAAACCCTTACAGCAAATATGAGGCCCTACGCAAGCCACTTATTTATCTTTAATCTGAATTTTTAAGAACAGCAATATCAAGAGTATACATATTAAAAATGCCATTACCCGATTCAGTTCTATACCTCACACGGGTAAGTATATCAGTGCAGGATTAACAAGTCAAGCTTTTTTTTCAACACTTAGGTTTTCCTGCAAATGTTTTTGTCTCATTTTAAGCATTCTTTATAACTGATTGCTGCATAAAGAATTACACCCTTTTCCCCACGACCCCAGCAGTCAGGAATGAACAAAGATTTTCAGCGAGTTTTACAGAACAGTTTCTGATTAAAATGCATACAAAATACCCAAAAAAACACCTATAGTACAGAACTTATTTTGATACCATTAGCAGATTACAAATATCCTTCTGATCGCCTCAAATCAAAACTCGTCCCGAGAGCTATTTAAAAAAATGCTGCTTATTTCTTGTTATTATACAGACTTTGGACCTCTTCGCTTGTCATGGCTTCTCTACAAAAGAATACATCAGAAATACTCCCTCTAAAACCTTCACCTGCAAGGTTGGGGTTGCACCCTATACCAAGATTTGGCGGAGTTGAAAAAAGGAATTCGGGAACCACGATACAATGAATCTGACATCCATTTACATAGAAACACAGTTCACTGCCTTTCTTAACCACCGCAACATGTGTCCACTTGTCGTTTTCAACAGAGACCTCTTTTGTTATAAATAACCCCTGTCTTTGCTCTATACTAACAAATAGTTTCATATTCTTCACAGCTACACGGATTGCATCATTATTACTTTGATACCAAGCAGAAAATATCTGATGCAAACGGCCGTCCTCTTTCGTTAGGTCTTTACAACAAAACCAAGCACCGAAAGTGTAATTTTTTGTTGGGAAAAATGGTGCTGCATAGATTACTTTTGAATCGGAACCATTAAAGAAAAGAGCTCCTTTTTCTTCACCTTCCCGACCTATTATTGGTGTAGTGTTACTTTCTTCAAGCAGCTTTCCTTCCGCTGCAATAGCATCTCCTGCAAGAGATGCTCGAAAAACCGTACCTTTCCGTATAGATTGTACCGTTGGGTCGACTTGGAAACTCCAGGGACCATTAACACTTGTATGTGATTGTTTTTCCGTGTGGAGTTTTACATCCCAATAATATGTTTTATTGGGAGTCAATGTATTCGGCCCAGAAACGTCGATATCAACACCAATATCAGTAATATTCTGACGGCACAAAACAACTTTGGAAAACTTTTCATCCTCAGCCAGAAGAAAATCATAAGTCGTGCCAGGCGCTGCGGAACTCCATTGCATATAAAGGTCATCTGCCGGGAGAGCCTTGCCATTCTGAGGGCTTACAAGCTTGAACTGCGATGGCGGTGCGTTTTTAACCGGCAACCAGGATCGATAAGCGGTTCCATGAGCACCTGCTGTGGCAAAATCAGTCAAATAGATTTCCTGACCGTCGATTGCACGGCTTTTGAATAATACCATAGACTGGAATAGTGCATCGCAATGGGCCGGTATCAACTCCAAATTGTTGAGATCAAGCATTGGAACCTGATCCGGTTCCAGAGTATTGTGTTTCTGATCAAAAGCCAACAATAGAGGTCCCTTATATAGCGATGTATTGTAAGCCACATTCTGGTCGCCTCGTAAGGCATGTATGCTCATATCAAAAGACAACTCGACAATATCACCTTTTTTCCAAATTCTTTTGACAGGATAGTATCCTGCTGCCACTTGCAGGGCTGGTCCTGCATTTACGGATACAGTTGTTTCTTTCGACCACTTTGGAATACGCAGATATATAGTAGCTTCGGTCGGTTGTTTCGGGGTTATTTCAATGCGAATGTCGCCATTAACCGGATATTGAGTAATCTGAGTAAATTTCCAGTTGACGCCATTATTTAATTTGATATCCATAGTACATGGGCCATAATAATTCAGATAAATCCCATTACTATCATTCAAAACAGCCCACTCACTGATCATTCCTAATCCCCGTGGGCCGTTTACTGAACAACAATTCAGTTCAGGTGTCCCTGGGCGTTCATGATCAAAGAGACGGGTTATTGATGCCTCTCGTTTGCCATCCATAGGAGTATCGTAAGTACACCAGGAACCACTTGGGTGCTGGTACCCAAGCACAGCATTCCATGTAGCAAGTTCAATTGCATCAGCAATGACACTATCCCCTGACAACCGCAAAGCGTCTATGCTATAAGCAAGCCAGGCAACTGTACAACATGTTTCAATCGGCCCAGCTTCAAAGGAAGACCCAATAGCTGATTCCGATGTAGAAAAACTGCCTGAATTATGCACATCTGTCTTACGAATGCTATACCAATAATGGAGCAGCGCCTGCTTATAACTTTCGTTGCCGCTTATTCTATATAACTCACCAAGACCTTGCATTGTATGAAGACTTTCCCATCTGGGTTTTGGCGTGAGATAGAAATCCACTCCCTTCATTGCCTGATTGTAATAGTCCCCTGCGCCTGGTTCTTGCCATTCCTTTTCGATTTTCTTCATTAACTGGTAGTAGTCTTCTTTTCCCGTTTCACGATACAACATCCCTAACACATGAATAACCGCCATGTTCATTTCTGGCCAATTTGTATCTCTAAAATTTTGTTCAGGATTCAGGTAGGTCGTACAAATAAGGTCAGCAGCCTTTAGTGCCGCGTCCAAAGAAGCACGATCACCTGTTTCTCTATACCACATATATAATGCCTGCATAATATGATAATGCCCCCAGACATCCCAATGATGCCCTACAAGACGACCATGCTCCTTTGGGAATGGTCCGCAATATCCATTTTCCGCCTGGGTTGAAATAAGTTCACCAATAACTTCTCTAATTAACTTCTCCAGCTCCGGGCTGTCAATCATATGGCGGAATTGAATTGCCGAGATAAGATATTTTCCAACAAATTCACCGGCCCACATTGTCGGATTCACATAAGGAGGATGGCGATCCCTTAAACGAAACATTTCAATCATACCGGGATTAACCTTTGGTGCACGCAATATCCAGTTTCTAAGAATAGCATCTATGCGTTTACCTGTTTCACCACCAAGAAATATGTGCGTGTTGGGTTCACTCATTTCTGTAATATTATTTTGCGGTGTGTTAAAGTCCATAGTCTTGGCCAAAACAAGATTGTAACTTGTCAGCATAATAAGCAAGAAACTGCTTAAGACAAAAAAAAGTTGAATCGAATATTCTCTTGCCTTAATCATTATTATTCTCCGAAAGTGTAACGGTTCAGGACATTCTTAGTATTGGGCAACGCGCCCAACATCAAATACCCATCTCTTAAATTTTCAATTCATATTGGCGCACATTCAAAGTTTCAATTCAAACTAACAGTATCTATTTTAAAAAAAACAGAGACCCACGTCCGCCTGATAATAGCCACACCGTGCCGTCATCTTCACCGGTTGTCGCATTGACAATCACACACCGACAAGAATTGGCACTGTAATCCAAGCCTATTGTATAAAGATCCGAAATAAATTAAAAACTGCCGAGGCGACGTTATGCTCTCAGCTTAAAAGAACATCCTGTCGCTCTTTGATGCAGTCTGCCGTTTTACGAACTAATTCATCAAGTATCGCAGGGTCAGTCTTGCCATGCATGGCAGGATATGGATTACCGCCAGGACCAAGCGGCTCAGGAGTTACAAAGCAACCGGAGCGGTTATAACCAATGGCATAAAGAGCCATTATTATCGTATCAATATCCATAGAGCCGTCTCCCAATGCACAACGATTACTGTCAGCCATG
>Ga0075951_161_pt1 | contig 7684 bp, 8 predicted proteins | sample RifGroA2_FD_68015 | JGI IMG/M metagenome (GOLD analysis project Ga0075951, IMG submission 68015) | Parcubacteria bacterium GW2011_GWA2_43_17 | reverse complement strand
TGAGCCTTTTTATCAAATGATGCGCTATGAAACCGCCGGCGCCTGTTACGAGTGCTTTTTTCATTTTAAAGGATTTAAGTCTTAATTGCTTTGATATACAGAGAAAAAGGTATCGGTGGGTTTCCTGTATCAATGAATTTTAAAAAAGGTAGTATAAACAAAAACAATGGAAGAGATGCGATGTCACCAAATTTATGGCGTAATTTTCGAAGCAAGGCATCGCATTTCACCAGAGATAAGCTACCAACTCCAAATTGCTCAATAATTTGAAAACCTTCAGGTTCTATCAAGGTTTTATAAGACTCAATGGTGTACCCATTTCTCACATGCCCGCCATTTTCCTGATGCGGGATAAATCTTTCAATGTTGCATACGGGATGCAGAGCGTAGGGGCAGCACAGATGTAGAATCCCCCGGGGTTTAAGAAGTCGTTTGAAATATTTGATAATTAAACGGTCATTCATAATGTGTTCAAGTGTTTCGCTGCATATAATTTGGTCAAAGATTCCGTCGTCGAGTTTATTTAGATCGTACAAGTTCATCGTTTCAAAATGAATATTCAGGCTAGATTCAAACGCGCTAAAATACTTTTTTATCCTTTCAATGTCGGTAGCGCAAAACGATATGCTCGTCACATGATTTCCCAATTTAGCAGCCGCGTATGAGAGTGCGCCATTTCCGCAGCCTGCGTCTAAGGTTTCCACAGGACCTGATATGAAAAATTTTGGTAACCACCTCAGCCTGCTGCGAGTATGCAAATCAAACCCTGGGTAAAACAACCTTTTTCCTGCTAATCGTAGAGCGGATAGCATAAGTCCTCCACTTCAATAATTCTTCGGTTTAATAATCACGGTAATCCTAGCGGTTGCGTTCTATTAAATAATGGTCCAAAATCAACATATCCATTTTAAGTCTCCAAAAGAATAAATTTGTTTTTTGGGAGACCGTTTGTACCCGCGCCGTCCCATCCACATGGGTTATTGCCGGCAGGAGATATTTCTTTTCTGGTTTAACGGAAAAAACCTTAAGCATGAATGGTGATGACTCGCAGTCCATCTCGAAAAACTCCGCAGCTCTTTCCTCGAGTACTGCAGGCGCGAAGGGGCGGAAAACTTCGCGATGCTTAATTCTTTTATTAAGGATATCCTTCATGTCGTGTCTTCTAGGATCTGCTAAAATACTTCGGTTTCCCAGTGCCCGGGGGCCAAACTCCATTTTACCTTGAAACCAACCGACGACTTTGCCATCTGCGATAGCATGGGCTGTTTTTTTCAGCAAAACCGCGTCGGTGGGAATTTCCTCGTAGACAATACTTTTTGTTTTAAGTGCCGTTATAATACCTTCCCGGGAGGTGTCACTGCCGAAATAAGCATGGTCCATGACAAATTTTCTAGGCTTATTGTAAATGGCATGCGTAATATAGGCAGCGGCTCCTACGGCAGTTCCTGCATCACCGGCGGCCGGCGGAATGTAAATATTGCGAAAGGGAGTGTTGCGAGTGATTTTCCCGTTTGCAACACTGTTAAACGCAACACCTCCAGCAAGGCACAGATTATCCTCATGCGTGACCATGTACAGATGATTTAAAATATGAAAATAAATGTCTTCTAAAACAACCTGAAGGGAGGCGGCAAGGTCCTTTTCTCTTTGAGTGATGGGAGCTTCGGGTTTTCGAGGTTCGCCAAAAGTTTTGATCCACTCGGCGGAATATAAAATATCTTGATCGGGAACCCCTCCCTCCCAGCGTATTTTAGCCTTTCCTTTAGGGTGCAGAAAATAATCCAGATTAAGTTCGTATTGTCCCTTGGGTTTAAGCCGATACATTTTTTGAAGCATTTTAGTTAAAGTGGGTTTCCCATATGCCGCTAATCCCATAACCTTATATTCATCGCCGAATTTCAGAAAGCCGAGAAATTGTGTGGCTGCGGTGTAAAACAATCCGGCGGAATGAGGAAAATAAACACGGTCAAATGCTTTCAGGCTGTTCCCTTCCCCCACTCCCCACATGGTTGATGAAAAGTCACCCAGCCCGTCTAGAGAAAGAAACGCGGCCCGTGACAATCCTGAAAGAAAAAACGAACTTGCTATGTGGGCTTGATGGTGTTCAAGATAATACACCTTTGGAAGTTTTGTCGGCGGAGGGATGTTTAGTGTTTTTCGATAGACATCGGCAATCGACGATATTTTTTTAAAAGCCGCGATTCTATTTATGCAAAGCTTCGGGTCTATGGCAGTTGTTATGGAGTAAAATATTTTCCTTAGCATGTTTGCACGCGGATTTTTTGAAATGGCTATTGCGTCAACATTCGCAGGAGCAGTCTGCGTATTTTTAAAACAATTTCGGAGTGCCATTTCCGGGAAACCTGATGCATGCTTAATCCGGCTGTAGCGCTCCTCCTCCCCTGCCCAAACAAGAACCCCATCGTTGAACAAGGCAACCGAAGCGTCTGGATGGTAAGCGTTAATTCCAAGGATAATCACAAAATTATAAACCTCCGATAGTGCTGCTCCATCGTTTTAGCAATGATTGTCGGATCAAAATACCTTTTAATGACTTTTTCGGCATTTATCGACAATTCTTTTCTCAAGATGTGGTTTTTGAGTAAGGAGTTGATAGCCTTCCCGAGCGCAACAGGATTGCCGTCGACAACAAGGCCCGCATTTTCTCGACTGATAATCTGAGAGAGTGCCACCTCTGGTGTAATAATCACAGGGCATCCCATAGCCATGGCTTCGAGAACCGAATTTCCGAAGTTTTCAGAATGGGATGGCAAAACAAAAGCATCGCTATCGTTCAATAATTGAAGCTTTTCAGCGCCGTAAACTGGCCCCGAAAAGTGTATCCGGGCCGAAACACGGTGTCTGTTGGCTAGCTTTTTTAAAAATGGCGTATAGTTCTCATCATCGTTCCCAACTATCAACAATGCCGCATCATTAATAAATTTCATTGCTTCGATAAGCCTATCGATTCCTTTCTTCCAGTTGATCCTTCCCAAATAGACTATTTTTTGAGTTAACCCTCGCCGACTGCGGTCCCAGGCAGTAGTTTTCATTGCCTCCCAGACAAGCGGATCGATTCCGTTTGGAACCACAAAGGCGGGAGGCAGAACAAGTTTATTCTTATATGTCTGTATCATTTCAGCATCGGAAGTTAAATGAAGCGCTGATGCTTTTTCCAGGTTTTTGCGGTCAATCCCAGATAGCCAGGCATGCTTTAACAAGCGATTTTTTTTTTCGATCATTTCTTGGATAAGCATTCCCCTGGGTGAGATGATGTAGGGCTTTTGACCCTTTCTTGCAATATATGCCGCTATGGACGAAGGCCAACAGAATACCGTATGTATATGAATGATATCAGCCGCATTGCTTTCCTCTGAAAGCGAATGAACCAATTGGGGCGAATAATAAATTTTACGCAGCAAAGGTACGCGGCAGTATTGGACTGAAACTCCATCCAAAAGGGTCCATTGTGCTGTCGGGACATCAAGGTATTGGTTTCCATTTAGGTTAGTCGTCAAGACCCGCACCTCATGACCTAATAAAACCAACGATTTGCATAGGTTGTGAACAGAAAAAGCTGGCCCTCCGTATCTCCAAGCGGGTGCGTATGATGGCGAGATGTGTAATATTCTCATGACTCAGAGTTTTTGGCAGGTATTAGCTGATTTTTCCTAAAATACCCGACTATCCAATCTCCCATGCCACAATAATTGCCTATAGGCGCTATGACTTTAGGGATCCAGTACTTCCAATTGTTTGTCAAATACCACTTACTGTCGACATTAATTAAGCCGTCGTAGCCCCAAGGATAAAAAATTTGGTTTCCCATGCTAACAGTATAGGCGCTGAGACTGGTGAACCCAAATCTTTCAGTATGTTTCCTGAGTGATTTCAAGTTGAAGCCTAGTACGTGCATATCGGGATAAATGGCGCCGGACAGTTTTGGTTTTTTATAAAAAATACGCCGTATTTTGTTTGCCGTCCATTCAAACAGAGGTTCCCTGTTGGGGATAATTATGTCTAGAATTGTATTGCCAAAGGCCATGTTTTTCAGAATAGAGAGTTGTCTGGCGTAATAAGTTGCATGGGGTGCGCGAGTTCATTTGCCTGGATGCTGTCAAGATGTGAAAGCTCACCGTACCAATGATTGTCGATATCTGAGTTGTTGCGTATTGCTTGTGGCAAAAATGAGAGCTCGCATTTGGGGCAAAAGAAAATGTCTGTACTTGCTCGATACCCTAACAGGACCCCAACGCTTAAGCAAATAGGGCAATGCTCTTTAATGATACCGTGGTGTGTTTGACTATGCACGCAAGGAATGGGAAGATTTGGTGATAAAAAGTTTATTATAAAGCAAAGACATCAGACCTAATAGTAACAGTAAACTCAACGGACTGGAGAATTCCCCTTCGAAAGACCTAATGCATTCTTGGGTGATGTGAATGACGGCGACGATAATGAACGGATTGCGTAACTGTTTGAACTCTAATTGATGCCAGAGTAAATTACAGTAACCCCCAAGCACAAACATTCCTATCAACACTCCCAAGTAGCCATAGGCCCAATAAAGCTCGCCGGTAGCTGTCATAGCGATCGAGGTACCGCTGTCACGATTGGCAAAGGGTGATATTAGTTCTTGAAACCAACCACCCTTAGAGATGATGGGTTTTCCTTGCCACATGATCCTGGGTATAAAGCCGGCCAGCACTATTTGTATCGGATCATGCTCGATTCTGACAGATTGATTCATCAGTTCAAGAATAATAGCAGGCGATACGACGATCAGAGATAACCGGTGCGCCAGTGAAAAAATCCCTTGGTCAGGAAATTTATGAATAGCACCCATATCCACAAGTGAGACCTGCACAACTTTTACAATGGCTGTATCGATGGTCTCTGTTTTATTCTTTTTAACCAATGTGCCGGCAGGATAAATAACTAACAGGTTAAAAAGTAAAATAATAACGATGGTAAAATAAATGAGGAGTTTCCTTTTTTTGGGCAAAAAAGACCCATGTCCCGAAGGATGGCTGTATGGCTTCTTGGCTGTTCGCCAGCGCCTGCAGAATTCCATAACATATGCTAATGTGATCGGAAGCAATATGAATGCAAACCTTTCTCTCATTGCTGATGACCGGGACAAGTAAAATTCAATAAATAGGATGATGGCGATCAAGGCATAATATATATATATGCGGGCTGTACGGAAGAATGCCAACAGGCTGTAGAGAAAAATCGCTGTTCGCGGTAGTGTGCGCAAAACGGTTCCGAGAACACCGAATGATGTTTCATACGCTACTTCAAAAAAATAACATGCCCAGCCGATGATGGCGAAAAGAAAAATGGAGCTTTCGGATGGGAAATGAAAATAGTCCTTACTGCTAATTTTGTTTTTGGACTCAGTCGCGAGTGCTCCGAATATAAATGAGGCGGCACCGATTTCCATCAACATGAGGGCATGCGGCATGTACCGTATAGGCAAATGGTCGCTCACCATCAGCATGTAATCATAGTTTTGATTGATAATCACACCGGCATACATCCCCCCCATGGCAATACGTAAAAAACTGCCAAAACAATAAATCTGAATGACTGAAATATTTTTACGTGTTATAAGGTCAAGACCTGCGATAGTCGCGAAAAAAAAACAACTCACTGCACCGTTCAAGACAAGGTAGCTGCCAACATCATTACTCGCCTGCTTGCGAAATAGAAAATACGAGAAAATGGAAATCCAAAAAAAACACAGGGTCAGCAGAATAAGATTTGATCGACTTTTCATGCTCCTTTGGACCCCCGATATCCCTTTACAATTGCTAAAAAATCATCCGCGACAGCACGCCAGTCACGGAGATTTTTACTTTGATGTATATGCCTGACCATAGATGCAAGGTCGGAGCGATGGGTGTGGCACCAAAGCAGTTGACTGACAAAACAAGACGGACTTCTAACTGGCAAAATCCAGCCGGAAAGGCCGTGTTCAATGATATCGGGGCCCGCGCAATTGGGTGTTGTTAATATCGGCAACCCGGAAGCTTGAGCCTGAGCGAGCACTACAGCATATCCATCTTCGATCGTCGGGAAAATAAAAACGTCACCCCAGATATATTGGGAAGCCAGCTCCATTTCACTTTGCCTTGGAACGAATTCGATGACTTCATACGCAGTTTTGGCCAACTTCATTTCTCCCGCACCGCCAATATCGCCAACAAATTTAAAGCGACAAAACTCTTTTGTTGCAAAAGCAATTTGAACTAGATCTGTGGCACCTTTGCGAAACGAAAAGCTACCCACCATTAGAACCTGAAGTTTTTTTTCTGATAAAATTCTATGGAGCCTCGATTCTATGGTGTTTGAGGAGGCGAGAAATTTCGTCGTATCAGTGCCCAGGGAAAGGATTTTTATTTTTTTCGCAGGTACTCCGTCACTGATAAATGACTTATATGCGAAAGTTGACAAAACAATAATTAAATCAGCCAGTTCATATTCTTTTTGTTCTCTTTGGATGATCCATGGGGATGGAAGCCCAATCGAGCATTTCGATCGTATTTGTTCCCCGGAAAGTAAGGCATATTGAGTACAAATATGCGACGAAGCCCTGATTAAGCACCTTTTTCCACGCAATGGCCCGTAACTAAAAATGTCGCCGGCAACCCCGCTGAAGGCACAGACCATATCCGGCTCTATTTTTAATTTCACGATTTGTTTAAGAGCCCATCTGGAAAACAATATATGCAGTGCGGAATCAAAATCAATTGGAAGAAAATATTTTTTTAAAAAAAAGCAAGCCTTGGTTAAAATTCCGTGGATTAGGAACGATTTAACGCGATGCGCCGGAATTCCGTAACGCGTTGTGATTGACTTCGGATAATTGGTCAATAGATAAATTTCTTGCCCCTGCCGAATTAATTCGCGCGCAAGATCAAATGCGAAGATTCGGCCATGAACAATGATTGCTATTGGGGGGGCGGGATTATTCAGGGTCTTGCATCTCCACGTTATTGTTTAGCAAAAAAAAAGTCTTTTGCAGCATCTCGTTGCAATCTTTAAAATAGAGAACATTTTTTCCATCCTCCGCGAAGATTCTGCGGTGCTCATCGGTATCTTCCGCGAGCATGCAAGTCCCAATAGCTGGGATTTCGAAAGTGCGCATCGAATTGTCGTCCCGATTGGCCCGTCGGACAAGCCCCAGTGCTAGTTTAGTAGTACTTAAAGCCCATCGCAAATCACGTGAATTCGCATATCCACGATTGAATTTCCTGACTTCCGGATATCGATTCCAATAACCTCCATACAAACCAATTTTTAGTCCGCCCCGTATAAGGGCTTTTATATACGGGATGCGGTCTTTGTCTGCTGCACCGATGAATAGCACATCACTTTCGAAACGCAATCTATCGGTAGAAGATGCGGGACAATCGAAAAAATGGATCTCAGGCGAATATGCGAACGGGAGAAACTGTACATTCTTGCATCCTAATTTTTTAAGATCTTCAATATTTGTTTTCCGGGTAGAAAAAATCATATCGTAATTCGGAAGTGATTTAAATAACCATGAAGCCTTGTGACTGGGATTCCAAGGATCGTCCGTCAGATAGTTTAGGCGTTGTATCCCCAAACGCCCTATTTCAATCAGGACTTCTGATAGTATGGGTGATCGTCCGGTACAAAGCAGCCATCTTGG
>Ga0075951_172_pt1 | contig 7909 bp, 14 predicted proteins | sample RifGroA2_FD_68015 | JGI IMG/M metagenome (GOLD analysis project Ga0075951, IMG submission 68015) | Parcubacteria bacterium GW2011_GWA2_43_17 | reverse complement strand
GCCCTTATTCCCGGGAAAAAGGCGCCCGTGCTTATTACGGAAGACGCGGTCAAGCAAATGAAAAAGGGTTCGGTGATTGTCGATTTGGCGGCGGAAGCGGGCGGTAACTGCGTCCTGACCGAACCCGGCAAGCGTGCGGTGAAACACGGCGTGCAAATCATCGGGGAACTGAATATCCCCAGCCTTTTGGCCCAGGAATCCAGCCTGCTTTATGCCCGGAACATTTTCAATATGATGAGCGAAATGTACAAGGACGGCAAGCCGGCCATCAATGAAAACGACGAAGTGATCCAAGGGTCTCTCATCGTCAAAGCCGGAGAATTGGTGCATCCCGCCCTGAAAGAAAAACTGCAGCAGGCGCGCCCATGACAGCAGAACTTGAAATAGGTCTTTATATTTTTATTCTGGCCGGGTTTCTCGGCTATCACATCATCACGCGCGTTCCGCCACTTCTGCACACGCCGCTGATGTCGGCCACCAACGCCATTGCCGCCATTTCGCTGGTCGGCTCGCTGGTCGTGGCCGGCCGCGATTACGAAACCTTCAAGTACGGCTGGATTTGCCGGACGCTCGGGTTTATCGCTGTGACGTGCTCCACGACCAACGCGGTGGGAGGATTTTTAATCACCGACCGCATGCTAAGCATGTTCAAAAAAGCGGGCGAGGAAAAGAAAAAAAGCAGCCAGAACCACCTTGTGCTGATTGCGGGAACCATTGCCGTCGCGGCCCTGATTGCGTTTATCATTTGGTGGAAAAACGCGCACGGCGGCCACGGCGTGGCCAGCCAGACGCTCAAGTATTCCTACATCGTTTCGTCCGTGATGTTTATCCTGGGCCTGAAAGGCTTGAGCTCTCCCAAATACGCCCGCCGCGGCATGCAGCTCGCGGCCATGGGCATGCTGCTTGCCGTGCTCGGCACGCTCTTTGACGACCACGTCAGAAACCACACATGGATTGTCGCCGGGTTTATTATCGGGACAGTTATCGGCGGCGCCATGGGACGGCCCTTGATTTTGAAGTGATTGTCGGCGCCTTGACCTTTACCGGCAGTTTGATTGCCGCGGCCAAATTGCAGGAATGGCTTCCGGGCAGGCCCACTACGTATAAGGGGCAAAACATCATCACCATCGGTTTGCTGACCTCGGTAACAGTGATTGCCGTTTTTCTAGTCGTCCAGCAAACAGCCAGCCCTTTCTTTTACCTGATGCTGGCCATGTCCTTTGTCTTCGGGCTCTTGCTCGTGATTCCGATCGGAGCCGCGGATATGCCCACCGTCATCGCCCTGCTGAACTCTTACGGCGGGTTGGCTGACGCGGCCATGGGATTTGTCTTGATGAACAAAATTCAGATTATCACGGGCTCGCTCGACGGAACGTCGGGATTTTTGCTGGCGCTCTTGATGTGCCGGGCCATGAACCGCTCGGCATGGAATGTGCTATTTGGAGCCTTCGGCCAAGTCGCCTCGGAAGATGAAGCGGCCAAGGCTGCGGAAGCCAAAGGCACGGTGCGCAGTATTTCGGCGGAAGAAAGCCTGGCGCTTTTTGAAACCGCGCAATCCGTGATCATCGTGCCCGGCTACGGCATGGCCGTGGCCAAAGCCCAATACGCGGTCGCGGAACTGGCCGGCATCCTCAAAGAAAGCGGCATCAATGTGCGCTACGCCATTCACCCTGTGGCAGGCCGCATGCCCGGCCACATGAACGTTCTGCTGGCCGAGGCCAATGTGCCCTACGATCAATTGGTGGAGATGGAAGAAATCAACCCCGAATTTTCGCAGGCCGATATTGTTCTCGTGGTGGGCGCCAATGACGTCACCAACCCGGCAGCCAAAAACGACAAAAAAAGCCCGCTCTACGGCATGCCCATTCTGGAAGTTGAACGCGCCAACTCATCGGCGAGATGAAATCCCTCCTGTAGAGTCTGCCTTAAACTGGCTGGAATTCTTCCGGCGGAATTACTAGAATCAAGGCATGATTCAAATCCGGAAAACCCAAGACCGCGGCCATTTTGACCACGGCTGGCTTAAGACTTACCACACTTTTTCCTTTGCCGAATACCGGGACCCCGCGCATATGGGTTTCAGGACTCTTCGCGTTATCAATGAAGACTGGATAGCGCCCGGGCAGGGATTCCCGCCCCATTACCATGAGAACATGGAAATCATCACCTACGTCCTGGAGGGCGCGCTGGCGCATCAGGACAGCATGGGAAACAGCTCCGTGATTGTGCCCGGTGAAGTCCAGCGTATGAGCGCCGGCAGCGGAGTCACGCACAGCGAATTCAATCATTCCGCGAACGGAGCGACTCACCTGCTCCAAATCTGGATACGCACGGAGCGCAAAGGGATTGATCCCGGCTATGAACAAAAGAAATTTTCGGACGCGGGCAAGACAAACAAACTCCGGCTGACGGCTTCGCGCGACGGCCGTGACGGTTCCGTGACCATCCATCAAGACGTTAATCTCTACGATGCCGCGCTCGACGCCGGCAAATCGCTGGTTTACGAAATACCCGCGGCCAGGCATGCCTGGATTCAAGTGACCCAAGGGAAAATCGAAGCCAACGGCGAAACGCTGAGCGCGGGCGACGGGGCCGCGGTCAGTGAAGAAAAAACGGTCCGGATAAACTCGCCGAGGAAATCCTCACTTCTTTTATTTGACCTGTCCTGATAACCCAAGGGAGAAACCATGCCTCACGCGAGCGAATTTAGAAAACCGGAACACGAAATCGAAAAATTATTTTTTGAACGGTGGTCGCCGCGCGCCTTGACGGGCGAAGAAATTCCGGATGCCATTTTAAATAGGCTCTTTGAGGCGGCGCGATGGGCGCCTTCCTGCTTCAATGAACAGCCCTGGCGTTTCCTTTACGCGAAACGCGCATCGAAAGATTGGGACACTTTTTTAGGCGCGCTGGTTGAAATGAATCAGGCCTGGGCCAAGAACGCTTCGGTCCTTATAGCCTGCGTTTCGAAAAAAACTTTCACCCACAACGGAAAACCCAATGGCGTCCACAGCTTTGATGCCGGTTCCGCGTGGCAAAACCTCGCCCTACAGGCCCATCTTCTCGGCTGGGCGGCCCACGGCATGGCCGGGGTGCAGTATGAAAAAGCCGCCCAAGACTTGAATATCCCGGAAGATTACAAACTGGAAATGATGATTGCCGTTGGAAAAACAGCGGACCCTTCCACGCTCCCCGAAGACTTCCGCGCCAAAGAATGGCCTCCCAGCGGCCGCAAAAAAGTGGTCGAATTTGTCACCCAAGGCAAGTGGGTCAGGCAGGGCTGAAAATAATACCGGTTAGCTAAAGCAAAATCCCGACAGGGTTCCGTCTATTTCCCTATTCCTTTCAGCGATTTACCCCATTCCCGATAAAGCCTATCCCCGATTTTGGAATCACCGGAAAAACCCTACAATCCTGGTGAGTGTAAATCCGCTCAAAGGAGGAAGTGATGAATAAAAATCCGTTTGTCATCATCAGTCTTATTTCGTTCGCTCTCGTTTATAACGCGCCTGTCGCTGCTCATGTGGCTTTGGAAAAAACGAATTTCGGGAGTTTTTGGGAGATGCGGCTCGCAGAATCCGACACGCGCATTTCAGAAATGACGGTTCCGCGGGGAATCCCTATGAAGGCATCCCATGTGCCGTGGCACGGTCTCGACCAACAGCTTAAAATTCACCGCGCGCTCGCGGCGTCAGCTTAAGCGGCAACCGCAAGCAAGCCGGCAGGGACGCCTCCGGCTTTCTCTTATCTTGCCAGCAAATCCACGACAGGAATTCCCAAGCCTTCAGCTATTTTTTCAAGAATCGGAAGAGATGGCTGGTGATGCCCGTTTTCAATGCGGGATATGTTGTTTCTTAAAATACCCGTCTTAGCCGCGAGTTGTTCCTGGGTCATATTTTTTTGATCGCGCGCCTTAATAATTCTGCTGCCGATTTCTTCGGCCGTCAAAGCAGCATTCCTTGTTTGTTCTTTGCCAATATAAAACTCGTATTCTTTATCAGCGACGTGCCTGACAAAATCCCAGGGCACATCCGCGGTATCACCATTCGTATATTTAATGGCGAAATAATACCGGTCAGCACTTATTTCGCACCCCTCGACATGAGCGGTTTTATCATCCCCGGGGATATCATTCCGATCGACAAAAAACATCTCTTTGTTTTCGAAGGTGCAGGCAAAGACATTTTCTTCTCTCAAATATTCAACCTTGCTCATTTTTTTCTTCAGATCTTCGTTCAAAAAATCAAAGACATTGCCCATCAATTTTTTAATGCTTTGCTTGTTCGTTGGCAGAGGCAAGGAAAGCACAACGGTAAGGTTCTTATTCACTTTATCCAACAACGCTGCGTCGGGCTTATGAGAAATGACCAATATGGGCATGCTGTCCTTCAAACGATTCAAATAAAAGATAATGACCGAAAGATTCTCATTCATGGAATCCAAATCCAGGATAGCAATTTCCGGCAAAAATTCTTTTTTGGCCAATAGCGTCATCTTCCGAGGAGAATCCACTGTATCCCAAATAAAATCATGGGCAGAACTTTCCCTTATGAAAGAAGCGCTTAATGCGGCGTTCGACGTAACCAGCAAAATTTCGTGGCGTATTCTTGATTTTGTTTTCATTTCAGGTAACCTCCTTTCCTTAACGCTTTTCTCAGTTTAGAGTTGAGGATAAGTGACCCCATCGGCGTCTGATTTTCAATATTAAATTGTCCCAATTCTTTGTTTCCCACGAATACATGCACATGATAGGGTGGATGGTCGACTTTATAGATTCGAAAAAGATAACCATCAATTTTCTTTTGACTCATCCAGCTAAACTCTAAACCGACAATAGAAATGTATCATAGTTGATACTATATTTCAACACACATGTATAACATTTTGTGAATAAACAAGTTATGATATTCGCGGAGAAAAGCTATTCAGGTAGGATTTAAACGACATTCTGTCGTTTAAAAAACACAGGACGCCTCGGCGTTTAACTTGAAGCAATAACCGAAGGCAAAGAGGCTATATATTCCGCCTTTTGGACTGGCGAAAGCTTCTTGGTTTCCTTACTGTTTGGCTTTTCCGTGAACCAATTGAATTTAGGGTAACCAGCCGCCAGCCCATTTGCCATTTTGAGGTCCAACTTTTCAATCCGGTAAACGGCATATACCCAGTAGCTGTGTTCCTTCCCATCAAGACTCGCCGCTGAACGCAGGAGGCTGCTGATCACGGCCTCATACTTTCCATCACCATCGAAATCACGGAAATCCCCAATCTTGAAACCGTAAGTAGAATAATCAATCCGCCTGAATTTTCCGGGTTGTGCCTGAAACAATAAAATGACCTCATCCTGAGGAAGCCCGTTCCCCATGTAACTGGCGCAAATGACAAAATCCTTCAATCCATTGCCATCCAGATCAAAATACCAAGCATCGCCCAGATAGGGATATTTCTTGTCATGGTTAACACGCACCGCCAATTCACTGCCCTCATAAATACTCAAGGCAATGCCCTCCGCGCCGGGCAAGCTCTCCGCTCTGATACGCAAAGAATCCAACACGAGAAAGCCCCCTGCCGTGTCCAGCTTCAAAGGCTTTACATCGACCGCCTTCACGCCCGCAAAGGCAACGCTGCAGAAAAATATCTGCGGAGAGAAAAGCGCCAAAAGGCTGAAATATACGGCTATTCGTTTAAACATAATCTGGAGTATTGAAGCTTTAAATACCTGTCACTAGCAGAGCCGTTACACCATGCATTAGCCAGCCAGGCGATCCGTATGTTCGGCAATCCAAACTTTTATAAGAGAAGTCCGGGGTACCCCCATACGTGCGGCTTCACGGTCCACTTTTTGAAGAATTTCCGCAGGGATATCAATATTGATTCGATGAACCGCATGCTGAGCTTTCGCCGACTTGAGATCCAAGTGCTGAACGACGTCTTCTTTCCCCTCATCAAAGGATTTATCAAAATCACTTGCCTTGATTTTCTTCTTCAGTTGTTTCTTCATCAACCTTCTCCTTATAAATCGCTTCTTCGAGCGACAGCCCGTTGTTCTGCCGGTTAACCTCCGACTTAAGTATATTATACTCAAAATTCATATAAAATTAGCATGTTTTTAATACTAAATTAGCTCAATTTGAACGATTTTTCTAACCTCTTACGGGATAGTCCCTTAAGAAAGGGCTACAGTCTTTTTATAGGAGGGGAACAATGCTTACAATCCGAAACGCGGGACGCCTACGACTCTATTCACCTTCGACTTCGGCGCTAAAACTCACAACCTCATTGCCCTTAAACTCCACCTCCACCGCGATAGGCCGGCAGCAAATCTCACAGTCATAAACAAATGCCTGCCTCCGACCGCCCGTCACATCAAGCGGAATCGAAAGCGTCTCGCCGCAGTAAGGGCATGGGAAAGAATAATCCTGTTCAAGCATCCGCGCTAAAACACCCGTCCTTTTCAGTTGTCAATTGTGAACGCGCGTTCCACGCGAAGCAAGGCAATGGCGGCGCCTTCCGGATAAGTTCTCCCCTGCTCCCAGTTGCGAAGGGTGCCAAGACTCACGCAAAGCATGGCCGCAAATTTCGCCTGCGTCAGGCCTAATTTTTCACGAATTTCCTTAACCTTGACCGGTTCAAAATAGAATCTACGGCTCGGCTTACGGTGCCCTCGGCGGATTGCTTTTGCCTGATCGATACTATGCAGAAGCTCCTGAAACTGTTTGTCTTTCATAAGCGCCATGGTACGCTATTAGCGTACCAAATGTCAACGGCACGTGTCAAAAGATTCGTGCCGGACTGCATGATTCACTTGAACTGTTCTTTCACCTTCGGGCGAAACAAATAAAAGACAATTACCGCCGATAGAAGAATCGGGCCCAATTTGATTATCATGGACACGACATCGGGTGGAAAAATCGCACCCCAAAGTATGCCCAAAATGCCGAGAGATATAAAAGCCAATAGAGGCGAACAAATCATGGCCATCCAACGGCCCCATGTCTTAAGCATGAATAAACCAACCGCCGTCAAAAGAAAAATCAACGGGCTTGAGATAGCCATCAGACGAATCACCGCATCTAAAAAACGGGTATCGGGCGGCCCAGAAATACCCGCCAAAACAACAGCAATCAAAGCCGGAAAACAGCCTAATAAGAACCATAATCCACAGACGGTGACACCGAAAGGTCTCTTTCTCTCTGCCGTTTCGCTCATCACCTCAAACCCATCCTATTCCCTTTTGAACTATTTCTACTTTGTGGCAGATTTATTTTTCTTCCTTTTTCCTAGCACCCACCATAAAAGGCCACCCAAAAGGGCGATACAAACAACGGTCAACAATTTACAGAACGGGCAGATCTGCGTTCCTGTGCATTGACAAAGTTTGAGTATTTCAGAAATATCCACTTCCGCGTCCTTTCATCAATACCTGTCACCAGCAAACCGGTACCGCAGTTTTTTATCCGGGACAATATACCACTCGGGGGGGATGTCTTGCGACCTCAAAAATCGTTATCCGGAATGAAACCCGATTTGACGTTTCGGGCGTTCAGGCGGGGCCATCAACCGGCGGATAGCGTCAAAAATGGCGTGTATCTCCCCATCATGTTTTTCGATTCGCCGCTCAAGCCGGTTCAGTTTCTCCGTCAATTCTTTATGCGCGGATAACATTTCGCGGATTTTAACGAACGTCTTAATAATTGCGATGTTGATTTTTATGGCCCTGTCGCTGTTAAGCACGCTCGAGAGCATGGCCACGCCATGCTCAGTAAAAGCATACGGCAGAACCGAGGAATGCTTCATGCTCGCGAACCGGTGCCAATTTGGGGTCGGATAAAGAAATTCTGTTGATAAATAGTCATAAAATGAGCCGTTTCTCCTCTAAAAATTTGGTTTGCCGTGGGATAATTCGCATGCA
>Ga0075951_180_pt1 | contig 8296 bp, 8 predicted proteins | sample RifGroA2_FD_68015 | JGI IMG/M metagenome (GOLD analysis project Ga0075951, IMG submission 68015) | Parcubacteria bacterium GW2011_GWA2_43_17 | reverse complement strand
TTGCCCGTTATTTTCATCACCGGTTTTGCGGATGAAAAGACTGAGCAGGAGGCAAGCACATTGAAACCGGCGGGGTATCTTTACAAGCCCTTCGACAATGTCAACCTTCTCAGCCTGGTGAAGGAGACTTTAACCGATGAACGATTTAAGTGTTGATTATATAGACCCCGAGATGGATCTTCGCTCAAAAATTCATTTGTACCGAAACTCCATGAAGGAGGTCGAACATTACCTTGAGTTGAAACCTTACGAGTGGGGACGGTTCCAGAGTCGTTTCAATCAGGAGCTTAACGCGGTTTTTCGTGACCTTATGGAATACGAGAAGCGTTGCCTGTCGGAAGGGCAGGAAGAAAAGGTCTACAAGTTGAAAAATTTATTTGTCCGCCGGATACGCCGATATTTTTTAAAAGGAGAATATGGCGCCTGGAGCATTGAAAAACCTTACGGTTACGCGGGAGACCACAAGATCATCGATGATATATATAGAAACAATCCAAGAACGACGGGCGTGGATCGTCTCTATGATAATTACTTCCAGATGTCCTCGATTTCCGTGGCGGTAAGAAACCGTAAAAATGATTTCAGCAGAAAATTAATTGAATTTTTGAAACAAAGGGACAATAAGCCAACAAGGATCATGAATTTGGCATCCGGTCCTTGCCGCGATTTAGCGGAGCTTTATGCGGAGCCTTCGGTCAATCTGTCTAATGTGACTTTTGAGTGCGTGGATCATGATGAGCGTGCGATTCAGTATGCTTCCAATCTGCTCAAGGGCTTGCCCAATGTTCATTTCAGGCGGGAAAGCGCTATCCGCATCGCACTCAAGCATGACATCAAAATGTTATTTCCCGAGACTTACGATTATATTTATTGCCTTGGACTTTTTGATTATTTTGACAGCCGGGTGTCCATGCGTCTGGTCAAAAATCTCAGGCAGTTGCTTCGGCCTGGAGGCGTTCTTGCGATTTCGAATGTCTATAACAAATACAGCAATCCTTCGATTTATTATATGGAATGGGTGGGTGACTGGAACCTGGTGTACCGCAGCCAGGAGGATTTTGAAAATATTTTTATTGATGCGGGGTTCTCGCCAAAAGATTTGACCATCGGCTATGAACAGCAGGGCATTATGCAGTATGTCTTTGCTCGTAGACGGAGTTCTTGACGGGAGATTAACGTTGGGCGAGGCGATTTTCTCATACACCGGATTGATCAATGCCGTAACCAGCTTCGCACTCGGCGTCTTCGTTCTTTTCACCCAATGGCGTTTCAAGACCGCACGCCTCTTTTCGGTTTTTTCCTTCGCGGTCGGTTACTGGGCCTCGTTTTATTATTTGTGGCTTAGCGCGACCGACGGCGCTTTCGCCCTTTACTATATCAGGCAGGCCATGTTCGGCGCGATTTTGATCCCGCCCGCGTTCACTTCCTTTGTCTTTGAATTCCTCGAAAAAAAAGGTTTTGCGGTTAATTTTATCAACTGGTTGCTGGCAGCTTTTTTCCTCTCTTTTTCCTTTAGCCCGTTATTCATCACGGAAGTGGAACCCCGGATGTACTTCCATTTTTGGCCTGTGCCGGGACTTCTTTTCCATTTTATGCTCACCTATTTCGTAGTTAACATCCTTGCCGCGCATGCGCTTCTGGGCATGGCTCTTCGCACGGTTCGGGGACTAAAACGGCGGCAAATTCAATATATGTTTTTGGGAACTTTTCTGGCTTTTATCGGCGGCTCCACTAATTACTTTCTGTGGTACAGGATACCCATTCCGCCTTACCTGAATATTCTCGTCAGTCTTTACATCATCACGGTTGCGTACGCTATTGTCCGTTACAAGCTGATGAATATCGAAATCGTCATCCGCCGGACGCTCGTTTTTGCCGGGTTGATGGCCTTTGTTTTCGCCGCATTTGCAACGGCGACCTTTGTTGCCCGCGAAATCCTCAGTAACTATTTGAAAGTAGGAGTTTACGGTTCCTATGCGATTAGTATTTTTCTTGTCGTTCTCGGGTATGACCCTATACGGAAATTACTCCTTAATTTGACGGACCGTTATTTATTCCAAAAGAAATACGATTACCAAAAAGTGCTGAAAGACGCCTCGCGAGGCATGGCGCGTATTGAGAGTCTGGCGTATTTGATGCGGCTCGTGATTCACTTCGTGACCATGCGCATTCGCATCAAAAACGCGGCCGCCGTTATCCTGGATGAAGCCTATCAGTGTTTCAAAGTGGCTTTCGCGCGCGGCTACGGAGGCGAATGGAATTACTCGGTCATTCCCGTGGAGCATTCTTTGATCAATTACTTGAGCCGCGAGAAAGAGGCCTTGGATTTGGAGAAGGTGAGGGAATTGCAGATGGCGTCTCCTTTGCGCAGTGTCCGGAAAAAAGGGCAATCGCAGGAGCGGGATTATGACTTTCATGCTATTGAGGAAAAGATGAATGAGCTTCACGCGGCTTGCGTTGTCCCCAGTTTTCGCCCGGCTTTACGATGAGGCGCTGAACAAGTCCCGCGAACTGGAAAAAATCAATCAGCAGCTGGAAGAGGCGTCCCGGCGGCTTATTCTCGCGTTGAGTGAGGCGGAAGACGCCAATAAGCGGCTTCTCGATACCCAGGCGCAGCTGATTCACGAGCAGAAAATGGCCACGCTCGGGCGCCTGGCCGCTTCCGTGGGCCATGAAGTGAACAACCCGCTTACGATTTTATCCATGAATGTTTCGAGGATGATTTTGAAATACCGTAAAGATCCCAATATCCGGGTGGCCGATGTCTCCGAATACTTTGAAAAAATGGAGTCCAATATCCAGCGCATCAAGGCGGTGGTCAACACCCTCACGGGCCTGCTGAAAAAATCGGAAAAGGGAAAATTTGAGGCCTTGTCCTTGAAACTGGTTATTGAGGAAACCCTGCCGCTCGTGCAGTTTCAAACCTATCTTGATAATCTTACGGGAACCGAGGTTGAGTTTGATATTCCGGCTAATTTGCCTTTGATCAAAGGTGATTTGGAACGTCTGCAGGAAGTTTTCCTGAATCTTTTCACCAATGCCTACCACGCTTTGGCCAGTCAAAAAGACCGGAATATCCGGGTCTCCGCCCGGGTGGATGAGGGAAACGCCAAGCAAATCGTCGTTGATTTTAAAGACAACGGTTGCGGGATGGACGAAGAAACGGCCAACAGGATTTTCAATTACGGCTACACCACCAAGGGGGAAGGCAAGGGCTCTGGCATCGGCCTTTACATGTGCCGTTATATTCTTGAAATCCACGGCGGTGAAATCAAGGTCAAATCGAAAAAGGGCGAAGGAACTACCTTTTCGTTGACTCTCCCGGTGTACGAGGAGCAGACAGCGAGGGTCGCCCGGTGATGGTATGCTGAAAAGGCTGCTCATTGTCGATGACGAGGAGGGGATTGTCGAGGAGATAGCTGATTTTTTCAAGGATGAAGGCTTTGAAGTGCAAAGCGCGCACACGGGCGAAGAGGCGATTCAATCGATCAGGACCCAACTGCCGCATCTCATCATGATAGACCTCAAGCTGCCTGACATGTCGGGCCTTCTTGTGCTTAAAGTCGCCAAAGAGCTCAATCCGCGCATCAAAGCCATCGTGAATACCGGCTATGTGGACCAAAACATGGTCAGGTTTACGCTCTCGCGAAACCGGCGGAAACAGATTTCCTGGACGATTATTTTTCCGATACCCGCGTGCGAATTATACCGCTTGAGTTTCGTGAAGATAGCCCCGTAGGTTTCAACAAAGAGGCGGCCCTTTTTTTTGTCGATGCCGCCTTGCTGCCACGCAAGCACCAGCAGGCCTTAAAGCGAATTTTGATTCACCGCGACAATGTTTTTGTTTTTTTTCTGGGTGAGCAATCCATCGAAGGGTGGAGTGATGCGCCGCGTGTCAGCCGGCTTTCTCTGCCGATGAGCGTATCCGGTTTTGAACGTATTGTTTTGAATCAATTAACGTATCCGGCTGAGATCCGTGTGCTGGTGATTGATGACGAACCCGAGTTGTGCGAGGGCATTAAGGAGTATCTGGAATCGAAGAGAAGCGCGCCTTCTTTTCGGGTTGATTACGCGCTCAACGGCTTGGAGGCGTACGCAAAGATGGAATCATTTCGTCCCGATATCTGCATCCTTGACTTAAAAATGCCGGTCAAAAGCGGCCATGATTTTTTCCGCGAAGCCCAGAAACGTTTTCCAGGGTTCCGGGCCGTCATTCTGACTTCGTCGGTGGGACCGGATGAAATCGCGGAAATCAGAAAGTTGGGATCGCCGCCCTTTGTCGAGAAAGGGTCCCGGCGCAGTACTTTTCCGGAAATGACGGAACTTATCAAAAAGACCTGGTATTTTTCCTGATTCATGAGGCCGTGGGCGAAGGATGAGCGACAAGCAGGGCTGTGGCTTCGCGCAGCGCCGGATTGCTGAACGAGTAGGTTAACCGGCCGTCGAAAAGAATATGTTGTCCTTCCTTGAGATAATGCTCGTTATTTTCGAGGATAAACTGCATTTTGCCGAAAATAATCTGCAGCAGGACCTGCCCCTTAAACTGCAAGGTTTCCGAATCGCATTGGCCGCGGCTTTCGAGTATGATTTTTCCGGCAAAGAGCGGGCTTGCTTTGGGCAAATAAGAAATGATGCGGAATTTTTGTTTCGGCCATTCGAGCGTGTATTCGCCGCGCTGATTGCCGAGGAAAAAAGATTCGCTAGCCCGCGCTTCGGCTTGGCCGAAAAGATTTTTTAAGGGGATATCAAGACAATCCGCTATTTGCTTTAAGCTGTCAAGGGAGGGCGTTACAATCCGGCCGTTTTCGATAGCGGCCAGGGTACGGGGGTCTATCCCGGTTCTTTTTGAAAGCCCGATTTGGGTCAGCCCGCGTTTTAACCGCAATTCGCGTATGGTGCGGCCCAGTGATATATCATCTTTGGAAGACATTTCGCTGCTCATTTTACGCAAGTCGGGTGCCTGTCCAATAATTTGCAATTCCTCCCGGTGTCATATCTAATTATAATAGATAATCATCTATTATCAAGAGATGGGCGCGTTTTTTTGCCTAGGCCCCTTGTGGTGTGTTTTGTTTTGAGCTATTGTTATTTCGCGATGGATAAGCCCACATTGCAATATCTCGTTGAGGATATCCTGGAAGTAAAATACAGGGACAATCCAAAAGACAACAAGAAGCTGGCCGCGCATTTGGTTAGAAATATAAAGACTGTTAGGGCGGTTATTCCGATCGACGGTTTTTCGCTGGGCGAAACACTTCTTGTTATCCCCGGGCCCCGGGCGCCTGCTTTTAAGAAACTGGTGATTTTGGATTCCAAAGCGTCTGCCCGCTTCCTGCGACAGGATTTGAGATCCCGATCCAACCACTGCTAGTTATTGATGTTAACGTTTCAGCAAGTGCCGCATTTTCCGAATTAATTCCTTTAGACTTCCGGTCTTGGTCCGATATATATAGCTGTATATATGTGTTTACGACGGGGCGTCAGGCTCTTTTAACTTTATTTGTCTTTTCTTTCCAAATATGCGCTTTTGCGGATTCGGATTTTGAAGTGAACACGGACGATAACTTGGGCAAGGAGTTCAAGCGCACAAGTCATTCCGCGATTGCCATCAGACCGGAACAAACCGATCGTTCGCCCCGTGTCATGGAACCGCCGCTCTCCGGAATCACTCAAAAAACGCTCAAGGAAAGGCTCGACAAGCTGAGACGCGATAAAAAAGACAAATTCAAAGAATTGACCGACGGATTTATCCGCAAAATCATCACCGAAAAGGATGTTATTTCCAAGGACGAGTTTTTGAAGCCAGGTGAGAGGAGTCTTAGCGATTGCATTGAGCGCGCTATTCAGGAACATATGTCCGCCAAGGCCGCCACCGAAAGAATCAAACTGGCAAAACAACGGGTTATCAAGGCTTTTAGGGACTTGTTCGCCGAAGCAACTTACGAATGGGAAAACAGGGACGGGAGCTTGAGCGGTCAGGAGTTTAAAGGTAGCAGTTATCATATGCGTTTTAAACAGCCCATTTTTCGGGGGGGGTATCTTTGGACTTCTTTTCAGAAAGAGCAAGCCACATTGCGAGCTGCCGAAGCCGAGTATAGCCAGATTGTCAATGATCTGATTCAGAAAGTTTCGGAAGCGTATTTTGAATGCTTGCGGGCCCAGAGTGCGCAAAAAGACCGGGAAAAGCTGCTTCGCCTCGCCAATAAATTCCACGGTCAAAGCCGCGAAAAGTGGGAACAGGGGCTTATTTCGGAAATCGAATACTTGAATGTGGAATCGCTGCAAAGTCAAATTGAAAATGACTGGGAACAGTCAAAGCAGGATTATGAATTGGCCTACCTGGATTTACAAAAGGAATTGAATCTGGACATCAATGACCGTATCCGGCTTTGATTACATTGAAATGGCGTATGACCAAAGACCGGACTTGAAGCTTGAGGCCAACCGGTTGAGATCCAATATCATGGCCAAGCGCGCCGCCTTGGGTAAGTTGCTGCCGCAGTTCAATATCATGCTGGAGTTTGGAGCTTTGGGCGAGGCTTTCACAGAAACGGCAGATCCGGCAGTTCAGGTCAAGCCGGATGGCAAACCAGAGTGGCAATCATTTGTCGAAGTATCGTGGAATTTTGCCGGTTCTACGGTCAAGTATGCGCGCGATCGCGACCAGAATGCACCCAGCGTCAGCCAGTTCCAGAGCGGCTCAGGAACGACGACGCGAAAAGACTCATTTTCCGTGGCGATATTGGATAATCTTGAAGATGTCTACCGGCTTAAGGAAGCACAGATCGAAATCATGGACCAATTTGTCAAGCTTGAGGACAAGGAGCGTGAAGTGATCAAGGAAGTGAAAGAGGCCTATTTTAACTACAAAAGGGCGGTGATCCAGTTCCAGTCTGAAATTAAGCAGCTTTTGTACCGTATGCGTCAGGCGCAATTGCAAAAGCACAAGCTGGGACAGAATGAAATTCAGGCATCGGAGTATATTCAAGCTGAGAGTGAGCTGCTTGAGGAAAAAGTTCAGTTTCATAAGGTCATGGCGGAGTATTATTCAGCCCGGGTTGCATTGAATCGCGCGGTTGGTTTGCGCGGTATGCTGCCGGTGAAAGAATGGAATTAGAGAATTATGGCAGACATACCTGGCACTCCAGAACCAAACCCGTCGGATAAAAACCAGGAATCCCAGCCAGCGAAACGGGGCGGCGGGAAAAAACAGGGCGAGTTTGACTATTTTTTCGAGAAAATCCGCAAAATAGATTTCCAATCGTTTCTCAAGCCGCTGGCTCTTTTTAGTCGTAAGGTGAAAAAGCCGGCAATCGCCGATTCGGGGCCGCTTAAAAAAATAAAGTTATCCTTCCTTTCGAGAATTCCGATCAAAACTATTGTGATTTGGGGCTTTGCCATTGCCCTGTGCTATTTTATCTTTCAAAACATGTTTGTATCGCCGGCGGCCAAAGAAAAGGAAAAAAAAGAGGCTGAGAAAAAACAGGCGGCCGAGCAGCAGAAACAGGATTTGCTTCCCGTTAAAACTTTCAAGGTTTCGCGATTCAACTATGAGGATTCGCTTAACTCTTTGGGCAATATCAAGGGCGGCGTGGAGTTTAAGCTGAGTCTTGAAATACCGGGAATCATTAATTCGATTAACTACCGTGAAGGTGAGCGCTATGAAGAGGGGGCCCTTCTTGTTTCCTTGAAACAGGATGACATTTTGATCCGCCTCAAGAAGGCCCAAGCCGAGAAAAACAAGTCGGAAACCGCTCTGTCCATTGCGCAGGGCAAGTACGAGGAGCATAAAAAACTTTTTCAGATAGGAAGCATCCCGAAGACGACTTTGGACAAGGTCAAGCTGGAAGTGGACAGCGCCCAATATGAACTGGAAGCCGCGGATCTTGAAGTTAAGTTGAATGAGGCTATGCTCGAAAAGTCAAACCTTTACGCGCCGTCCGACGGGATGATCGGGGAACTTTATGTTGAAGAAGGCGAGGCGTTAACGCCCAACACGCTGATCGGCTCGCATATCGCCACCGATGTGGTGTCCGCAGAATTCGGCGTAGTTGAAAAGGATGTGGCCAAGCTCGCTCTGGGACAAAAGGCGCGGGTGTATGTGGATGCTTACGCGGACAAAACCTTTGAAGGTGTGGTGGAAAATATTTCACCTGTGGTGACGGGCAGTTCCAGAACAGCCACGGTGCGCGTGCGTTTGGAAAATTCGGAAGGCCTGCTTTTGCCCGGCATGTTCGCAAGGATCAAGATTCTTCTTTACAGCAAAAGAAACGCGCTGATTGTCCCCACGGACGCG
>Ga0075951_144_pt1 | contig 8511 bp, 6 predicted proteins | sample RifGroA2_FD_68015 | JGI IMG/M metagenome (GOLD analysis project Ga0075951, IMG submission 68015) | Parcubacteria bacterium GW2011_GWA2_43_17 | reverse complement strand
TTGTCCGGAATCAAGTTTTTGACCCAGAACCACTTTTGTCACTCAAGATTAATAATTGGATTTTAAACTTTTTCTTACCAATTGAGAGAGAATCCATCGCTGAATAGCAAAAGTGGTGCTGGGTAAAAAAAGAATCTCTCGGTAGAGAGATTCAAGGTTATCCGGCCAGAAAGAGGCGGCGGTTAGGAGGCTCGGTGCTTGAGCCGGGGCGGGCCCAGAATTCACGGCCCAATCTCCGGGCTTCTTCGGCGGCCCGCCGTCTTTGCTCCGTTATTTCTTCGCTTGGAACTTCAGGTCCAGCCATACTGCCAGAGTCCGGGTGACCCTCAAAACAGTACGGATCTTGGAAACCTGATTGAATCGGCATACATCCTCCATGGAAACGTTTGAACGAAAGTTAGTTGTATTAAAACATAAAATTATATATTAATAAATAAAGATAGTCAATATGATTGAAAAAACAGCTAAATCATCGGTCACTCACCAAGAGCGCGCTACCGGCAAAGTTAAACAAATTATCGGCGCGGTGGTTGACGTTGTCTTTGCCGGCGAGTTGCCCAGTATTTATGAAGCTTTGGAAGTAAAAACGGCCCGGGCCAGCTTGGTGCTGGAAGTGCAGCAGCACATCGGTTCCAATATGGTCCGCACGGTCGCCATGGGCTCTACCGACGGCTTGGCCAGAGACGTGGAGGTGACGGCCACGGGCGCGCCCATTACCGTGCCGGTCGGCCAAAAAACCTTAGGCCGGATGTTTGACGCCTTAGGCAATCCTTTGGACGATAAAGAGGTGGTGGTGACCGAAAAAAAATACCCAATTCACCGCCAAGCGCCCAAGTTCATTGACCAGTCCACCAAGACCGAAATTTTGGAAACCGGCATTAAAGTCATTGATCTGATTTGTCCGATCGTCAAGGGCGGCAAGGTGGGCATGTTCGGCGGCGCCGGCGTGGGCAAAACCGTTATTATTCAGGAATTAATCAGGAACATTGCCCAGGAGCACGGGGGTTATTCGGTTTTTGCCGGCGTGGGGGAACGTAGCCGCGAGGGCAACGATCTGTATCACGAAATGAAATCTTCGGGCGTTTTGGCTAAAACTTCCCTGGTTTTTGGACAGATGAACGAACCGCCGGGCGTGAGGGCCAGAGTCGGCTTGACCGGGTTGGCCATGGCCGAATATTTTAGAGACGAAGAAGGCAAGGATATTTTATTCTTTATTGATAATATTTTCCGTTTTACCCAGGCGGGTTCGGAAGTTTCCGCTTTATTGGGCCGTATTCCTTCGGCCGTCGGCTACCAGCCGACTCTGGCCACCGATATGGGCGAGCTGCAGGAACGCATCACTTCCACCAAAAAAGGCTCCATTACTTCGGTACAGGCGGTTTATGTGCCAGCCGATGACCTGACCGATCCGGCGCCGGCGACCACTTTCGGCCACTTGGATTCTACCGTGGTTTTGGCCCGGTCTTTGACGGAATTGGGCATTTATCCGGCCGTTGATCCGCTGGATTCTTCCTCCACTATTTTGGATCCTTTGATCGTCGGAGCGGAGCATTACCAGGTGGCCCGCGAGGTTCAGCAGGTGTTACAGCGTTACAAAGATCTGCAGGATATTATCGCCATTTTAGGCATGGAAGAGCTTTCACCCGAGGATAAATTAATAGTTTCCCGGGCCCGCAAGGTGCAGAAGTTTTTGTCTCAACCTTTCTTTGTGGCTGAAACGTTTACCGGCACTCCCGGCCAGTACGTGTCGTTAAAGGAAACAATCAAGAGCTTTAAGGAAATTCTGGCCGGCCAGCACGACAGCAAGTCAGAGCAGGCTTTCTACATGAAAGGCGGCATTGATCAGGTGCTTTAAGCCGTCAAGCTTTAGCTGTGCTTTTAAGGTTATCAGGGGTAATTAGCATAATATCAGCGAACTATGAAAATACAATTTAAAATCGCCACGCCTGAAAGAGTCGTTTACGAAGCCGAAATTGACCAGATTACTTTGCCCACCAAGCTGGGCGAGATTACCATTTTGCCTAACCATATACCTTTGGTCAGCGCGTTGGCTCCCGGTGAAGTTTTAATTAAGCAAGGTAAAGAGGAAGTGCCGTTGGCCGTCTCCGGAGGCTTTGTTGAGCTGAGTAATAATAAACTGGTCATTCTCGCCGATACCGCCGAACGGGTTGAGGAAATTGACACCGAACGGGCCGAGCAGGCGCGGGATCGGGCCAGAGCTTTGCTTAACAAAAAGCAAACGGCTGATGAAGTGGACTTTACCGCTTTAGCCGTAAAGATAGAAAAAGAAATGGCCAGGCTGAAAGTGGCTAACAAATATAAAAAGATTAAGTCCAGGCCGCAAATAAAATCACTAGAGGACCAGATAAAAACCATTGAGGATAAACCTTAAGCTTTATGGAATTTATTTATGCAGACCAGCATCAGGCCGAGGCGGTTCTTATTACCTCCATTGATTTTAGATTTAATCAAACGATGGTGGAATATGTCCGGGAAAATGTGGTGATCGGTTATAGCAAGCCGGAAAATAAGAGCCTGCATTTTGTTATTATTTGACCAGGTATTTTTAAAGGGTTATTGTGACGCTTTTTTAATTTTAATTACTTAATTATTTATCCGGCATCTTCACAGGCTCACCTGATGAAATTTTTTTCACCAGGTCTGATACCTGGCGCCAGTAATTGGCGCTGATGTATGCCTTTTGGGAAGGGTGCCGAATTAATTAAAAGATTATTATGACAGAATTGCTTGTTGAGTTTACTCTCCAGCTCGCCGTCATTTTACTGGTGGCGAAAATTTTTGGAGAACTGTTTGAAAGAATGGGTCAGTCGTCCGTTTTAGGCGAACTGATTGCCGGCATGGTCATTGGGCCTTATGCTTTAGGCTCAATCAATTTGCCGTTTTTCGGCAAATTATTTCCCATCGCCGAGCAAGTAGGCGGGCACGTTTCGGCTTTGCCTGTTTCGCCGGAGCTTTACATTTTTGCCCAGATCGGCGCGGTGATTTTATTGTTTTTGGTCGGTCTGGAAACGGACGCCAAGATGTTCATAAAATACGGCTTAAAGGCTTTAGGCGTCGCTATCGGCGGAGTCGTACTGCCTTTCTTTTTGGGCGCCTGGGGTACGGTCATGTTCGGTTTTGCCGAAAGTATGTTTGACGGCCCGGCTATGTTTATGGGAGCGATTATGGTGGCCACCTCAGTCGGCATCACCGCTCGGGTGCTCTCTGATATCTATAAACTGGATACCTCCGAGGGTGTTTCCATTTTAGCCGCCGCGGTCATTGACGATGTTTTGGGCATTTTGGTTCTAGCCCTAGTTTTATCTATGGGTAGCGGCGAAGGCGGCGTTTCCTGGGCCCAGCTCGGCCTGATTGGCGCCAAGGCCGTTGGTTTTATCGGCGTCGTGTTTATTCTGGGTTTGCTGTTCGCTAAAAAGTTATCCAGATTATTGCTTAAACTTCAGGGAAAAACTTATGTGGCGCTGGCCGCGGCCCTGTGTTTTTTGATCGCCGCCCTAGCCGAAGAATTTGGTTTAGCCATGATCATCGGCGCTTATTTAACCGGTGTCATCTTATCGGTGACCGAATTGGGGCATGAACTGGAAGAAAAATTAGTTTGGGTTGCCCACATCATTGTACCCGTCTTTTTTGCCGTAATGGGCATGCTCGTTAATTTTCAGGCCATGCTGTCCGCCCTGGCCTTTGGTCTGGTTATTACTTTGTTTGCCATTGTCGGCAAGATCATCGGTTGCGGTCTGCCGGCGCTGTTTTCCGGTTTTAACTTTTTAGGTTCTTTAAGAATCGGCTTCGGCATGTTGCCCAGGGGCGAAGTGGCCTTGATTGTCGCCGGAGTCGGCCTGGCCGCCGGGGTGATTAATCAGGAAATTTTCGGCGTTTCCATTATGATGACGATAATTACCACGTTAATGGCGCCGCTTATTTTAGTGCCGCTGTTTAAGATTAATAAACCCGGCTTAAGGCAGGCGGCCGAGCAGGCGGCCGCGCCACAAACCGTGGTGGAGCCGGCGTTTACCTGGAATGCCGGCGAGAATACTTTGGATTTATATCAGGAGAATTTAGTCTTAGTGCTTAAGGCAGCCGATTATAACGTGGTTGAAGAAGAAGGCGGCCGGCTGGTAGAATTGATGCATAACGAAGATAAAGGCAAATATATCACCCTCAAGCGCGAGGATAAAAAATTGGCCGTTGACTGTTCCCAATCCGCTTTGGATGATGTTAATCTGGCCGCGGTCAATGCTCAAAACAAAGCCGTGGCTTTGGTCAGCAGTTTTGCCAACCCTGGCACCGTTTAATCTCTAAAGAGTTTTTTACACCTGAGCGTCGAGTTAAACTCGGCGCTTTTGTTATCATTGGTCTAAGAGCATTGCCGCCTGCCAGGCCCGGCTCATTGACAGGCCGCAGACTAACCGCTTGCTTTAATGTAACTTTGGTTTTCGCCGCCGGATTTATCGGGGGATATCCCTGATAGATCCGCGCATCTCAGTGATTCAGCTGTGATTTATCTGTGTCCTTAAATATGTTAAAATAGGCCTATGACCTACAAAGATAAGCTTAATCCGGAGCAAAAAAGGGCCGTCCAGCATGCCGAGGGGCCTCTGTTAATTGTGGCCGGCGCCGGCACCGGCAAAACCACGGTCATCACCGAGCGGATTAACTGGCTGATTACCGAAAAGCACCTTAAGCCCGAGGAGGTTTTAGCCCTGACTTTTACGGAAAAAGCGGCCGCGGAAATGGAAGAACGAGTGGATAAAGCCCTGCCTTACGGCTACGTGGATTTATGGGTTTCCACGTTTCACAGTTTTGCCCAGCGGCTTTTGGAAGCCCATGGACTGGAAATCGGCCTGACCACCGATTTTAAATTAGTTGACCAGACAGGCCAGTGGCTCTTGATCAGAAATAACCTGGAGAAATTTGATCTGGATTACTACAAGCCTTTGGGCAACCCGACCAAATTCATCCAGGCTTTGGTCAGGCATTTTTCGCGCTGCAAGGACGAGTTAGTCGGTCCGCGGGATTATTTAAAGTACGCCGAAAAATTTCGTCTGGATAATGATTTAAGAAAAGACGAGGAGGCCGCCATGGAAGTCAGGCGCCTGGAGGAGATCGCCAATGCCTATGATGTGTATCAGCAGTTGCTTTTGGATAACAACCTTCTGGATTTTGGCGACCTGATAAATTATTGTCTGGATTTATTCAACAAACGTCCGCAAATTTTAAAACAATATCAAAAACAATTCAAGTATATTTTGGTTGACGAATTTCAGGACACCAACTACGCCCAGTACCAGTTAATCAGGCTGTTGGCCGAACCTAAAAACAATGTCACTGTGGTAGGCGATGATGACCAGTCTATTTATAAATTTCGCGGGGCTTCGGTCAGCAATATTTTGGAATTTAAAAAAGATTACCCTAAAGCCAAAGAAGTCTTTTTGAACACTAACTATCGTTCACGGCAGAACATTCTGGATTTGTCCTATAATTTTATCCAGCTTAACAATCCGGATCGCCTGGAAGTCAAGCTTAAAGTTGCCAACAAAAAGCTTTCCAAAAAATTAAAGTCAGACCGCCCGGGCCAGGGGGTAATCGAGCATTTGCACGCGCCGACCCTGGAAGAGGAAATGGCTTCGGTCATCAATAAAATTCAGGAGCTTTTTCAGTCAAGCGATAAAATCACCTGGAATGATTTTGCCGTTTTGGTCAGGGCCAACGATCAGGCCAATGTGTTCGTCCAGGGTTTGGAGCGGGCCAACATTCCCTACCAGTTTGTGGCCTCCCGGGGTCTGTTTGCCAAGCCGGTCATTTTAAATTTAATCGCCTTTTTAAAGCTCTTGGACGACTATCATGAATCCGACGCTTTATATCGCTATTTGACTTTGCCGATGTTCAGGCTTGAGCCGCTGGAACTGGCTAAGCTGACTTATCTGGCGCGGCGCAAGGCTTGGTCACTCTGGGAAGCAGTCTTGCAGGCGCCCGTCCTGACTAACGTGGACATGGCCGCTCAAAAAAGCCTGAATACGGCCATCAGTTACGTCCAAAAGTACGCCTCTTTGAGCAAGGAGCAAAAAACCAGCCGCATTGTTTTTGATTTTCTTAACGAGTCCGGCTATTTAAAATACATTGATTCTTTAGAGGAACTGGATAAGCGGCAGGAATTTTCCTACGTCGGCCAGTTTTATAAGCGTATTAAGTCATTTGAAGAACTGAACGAAGACCGGTCGGTCAAAAATTTTTTAAAAAATTTGGGCCTGGAATTGGAATCAGGCGAACAGGGCAGTTTAACGCCCCTGAGCGAAGAGGAAGGTCCGGACATGGTTAAAGTCATGACCGTGCACGCGGCCAAGGGTTTGGAATTTAAGTATGTTTTTATCGTTAATCTGGTTGATCGCCGCTTTCCGACCTCCGAGCGCCATGAAGCCATTGAACTGCCGGATGCCCTGGTTAAAGAAATTGTTCCTGAAGGCGACGTCCATTTGCAGGAAGAAAGGCGCTTGTTTTACGTGGCCATGACCAGGGCCAAAGAAGGCGTTTATTTTTCCTCGGCCGAAGATTACGGCGGCGCCAGAAAGAAAAAGATTTCGGTCTTTTTGAACAACATGGGTTTTAGTCAGCCGGCAGTCAAAACCATTTCCACCACGGAGCTGGAAAAGATCAAACGCAGTTACGTCAAAACCAGGCAGATCATCAAGGATTTGCTGCCGAAAAAGTTTTCTTACACTCAGATAACCGATTTTCAAAACTGTCCGCGTTTATATTATTATCGCTACATTTTAAGAATTCCTTTGCCGGGCAACCATTATTTTAGCTTTGGTTCCAGCATTCATCTGACCTTACAAAGGTTTTATGAAGAATATAAAAGGCGCAGCGGGTCTAAGCAGGGCGGACTGTTTGATGCGCCTGCCAAGTCACCAGGCCCTTCAACTTTACCCCTCAATAAATTGGGGGCTTCGCTCGGGGCCGACCAACAGAACAGTCATTCAGCCGCAATCAGAGATGTCGTTAAGCTTGAGGAGTTAATGAATTTTTATGAGCAGGCCTGGATTGACGATTGGTATCAGAACAAGAAACAGAAAGAAGATTATTTTAAGAGCGGCCAGGAGATTTTAAAACGATTTTATGAAAGTCCGCATCTCCTGGAATCAACGCCCAGTTTTTTGGAAAAGGGCTTTAACCTTAAGGTCGGAGAGTACACTTTAACCGGCAAGATAGACAGAATTGACGAAACTAAAGCCGGCTATAAAATTATTGACTATAAAACTGGCCGGGCCAAAGAAAAATTAGATGCTGACAGCAAGGCCCAGTTGTTGATTTATCAGATGGCCGCGCGGTCAGTTTTACCGTCCATCGTCACCGCCCTGGCTTATTATTATCTGGAAAACGACAGCCAGTTGAGCTTTTTGGGCACGGACAAGGAAATCCAAAATTTGCAGGCTAAAATCATCAAGACCATTGAGGCAATCAGGGATTTTGACTTTGAGGGTTTTCTGAAAACTCACGGAAAATGCGATCACTGCCGAGGGATTATTTAGATTCAATGATAAATTCAGCGATGATTCACCGATATCAGTTCGTTATCAGCGAGTCATCCGTGATTTATTTTTCAAGTTTAGCTTGATCAGCGACCTATCAATAACCAAACATATGACAACATTATTATTGGCTTCAAACGGCACTGTCGTTGACCATCATATCGTTAAAATAGTAAACAAGCCGCCTGAGGAAATTAAGGTGGCTTATGTTACTACCGCTTCCCTGGACGCCGGGCGCCTGTCTAATAAAAATCATCGAGAGAGGCTGGACGGGCACATAAAAAATATGACAGATCAGGGTCTGGAGGTAGAAGAAATAGATGTTAATGGCAAGACTCAAGCCGAGCTTACAAAAATTTTGGCTGACAAAAACGTTGTTTACGTGGCCGGGGGCGATAGTTTTTATTTATTAAAAGCGGTCAGAGACAGCGGTTTTGCCGAAGTCATCAAAGCGCTCGTCAGCCAAGGCGTTGTTTATGCCGGCGCTTCGGCCGGAGCTTATCTGGCCTGCCCGACCATGGACATGGCCACCTGGAAGCGCGGCGAGGATTATCGCGCTTTCGGTTTAGACGATCTTAAGGCTTTAAATCTGGTGCCGTTTTTAATCGTGGCTCATTATATTGAAGAGTTGCGGGATATTTTGGCTGTTGGCGTTATGACTTCAGCTTATCCGGTTAGAATTTTAAAAGACGGCCAGGGACTTCTGGTCAAGGACGATCAAGTGGAGTTTATCGGCGAAGGGGACGAGGTCAGGTTGATTGGGTAGGTTGGTTAGATCGGGTGAGCGGGCGGATTGGTGATTGGGGGTGGCCGGTTGTTGGGGTTTATATAAGAGATAATCATTGGGAGGCAGCTTAGCTTCCGACTTGACAACGCGTCGCGTCAAGCCCCAATGCTTGGCATTGGGGAAGGATAGCGACCCGTAATCTTGAGCAAAAGCATAGATTCCACTATGATTGAAGCA
>Ga0075951_168_pt1 | contig 8742 bp, 7 predicted proteins | sample RifGroA2_FD_68015 | JGI IMG/M metagenome (GOLD analysis project Ga0075951, IMG submission 68015) | Parcubacteria bacterium GW2011_GWA2_43_17 | reverse complement strand
GCTAACCAAGGTTTGAAATATCAATCAATCTATACCAATCAGCTAAAGTTGTTCGAGGGTCTGTAATACCTCGCCAGCTTGCTGCGAGGTAGTTTATTTGGTATAAATTGTTTAAGTTTGGGTAATATTATAAATCTTTACGGGGTCGGTGCTAACCTTGATGTTTTGCAAGGGCAAATCAACTATTGGGTCAATCCAGTTTTTTTGGTCATTTTAAACTTAATAGCTATTTGCAGTTTTGTTATTTTGTTGATGTTTACTTTGTTCATAAAATTGCCGGATAAAACAAAGCTTTTAAACATCAGCTTTGTCTATTGGTTGATTTTATTGTATATAATTTTATTTTTGATTATTGCTATTTTTGACCGTTATTTATTGATGGTATTACCGCTGCTTTTAATTTATATCAGTCAGGCTTTGCGGGATTATGGGTATTCAAAATTTATTTTTTTAACGGTTTTATTAATTATGATGGCCTACGGCGGCATAGGGACTTATGATTACTTGTCATGGCAACGCACAAGATGGACTATGGGAAAGGAACTGATCGCCCAAGGTGTTGCCAGACAAGACATTGAGGGCGGCTATGAATGGAATGGCTGGTATTTATATAATCATCCCGAATTAGAAAAGGATTTCAATCCGGAATTAGGGGTCTATTTAAAGGCGGGGTCTCCCGGGTTTAAGAAGCCGTATGTTATTAGCTTTTCCGCTTTGCCCGGCTATCAAGTGATCGAAAAACATGAAGCTGGGACAATTTTCTCAAAAATTAATTATATCTATTTAAATAGGTTGCCGGCGGCATCCACGGTCCAATAGCCATATTATATTTTATGATTAAAAATAAAAAAGTTGTGGTGGTTTTGCCGGCTTATAACGCGGCTAAAACCTTATTAAAAACCGTTAACGATATTCCCCCGGATTACGTTGATGAGATTATTTTAGTTGATGATGCCAGTCGGGATGAAACGGTCAAGGTGGCCCAAAATCTAGGTTTAAAAATTTTTGTTCATCCTCGCAATTTGGGTTACGGCGGCAATCAAAAAACTTGTTATAGGGAGGCTTTACGCGCCGGCGCTGATATTGTGGTCATGGTTCATCCTGACCATCAATACGATCCTAAGGCCGTCCCTCAGTTGATTGAGCCGTTAATCAACGAAGAATGCGACGCGGTTTTTGGCTCCAGAATGATTTATAAAGAACAGGCTTTGGCCGGCGGCATGCCGTGGTGGAAATTTTGCGCCAACATTTTTTTAACCAAGCTGGAAAATTTGGTGTTAGGTTTAAAACTGACCGAATATCATTCCGGTTTTAGGGCTTATTCCAAAAAGGTTTTAACCAAGGTGCCCTTAGATCAAAATTCCAGTGATTTTGTTTTTGACACCGAAATAATCATTCAGCTGAAAGTTAATAATTTTAGCATTAAGGAAATTCCCATAAAAACCAGATATTTCCCCGAAGCATCTATGGTCGGCCTGGCCCGAAGCTTAAAGTATGGGCTTTCCATTATTCTGGTTTTAATTAAGTATTTAATATATAGATTTTTTGGATTATATAGAAGCAATTATTTTAAAAATGAAAAAAAATAAAACAGAGATTATAATTTTAGGCTTGATAGTTATAGTGGGTTTTGGTTTAAGATTAATCGGCATTGATAAGCATTTATTGTGGCACGATGAGGCCGAAACAGTCATTAATGCCCAGCAGATTTTGGACGTTGGTTATCCTAACGGTGAATATAAAGGTCAGCCTATTTTTGAAAATGGCAGCTATATTCCCAGCGCTAGTGAAAAATATGAATATGAGTCAACAAATTATTTTGGTTCTAAATATGAAAGAAATAAGGGCTGGCTGACTTATTATTTTTTGGCGGGGTTTTTAAAAATTTTTGGTTTTAGCAATTATAGTGTCCGGTTGCCCTTTGTTTTACTATCATTATTGACCGTAATTTTGATTTTTTTTCTGGGTCAAGCGGCTTTTAGCGTTCAAGTTGGTTTATTAGCCGCTTCAATACATGCGTTTAATTTTTGGGCGATTTTTTACGAACAACAGACCAGATATTACGCCTTGTTTATTCTGTTAAGCCTGCTAGTTTTTTATTTTTATCATCGTTTACAGAACCAAAGAAAATTGCTAAATTATTTTTATCTGACCGTTTTTTTAGTTTTATTGTTTCATACCCATATAGTCGCGGCGGCCTGTGCCCTGGTATTTGTTATTTACAACGAGCTGGTTGCTTTTAGATTTAATATTGTTAAATTTTACGCCAGCTGGAAATACTGGCTGTTATTTTATTTATTATGCACTTTAAGCTGGTGGCTGTTGGTTAATGGTTTCTTGGGGGTATTTTTGCCAAAAAACGGGGGAGATTTTTATTTGTGGTGGCTTTTTATTTTAGCCAGTTTTTGTTTGGCTTACTATGTTTTCCGGTTGTTCGTTAAACAATTTTATAAAAAAAAATTCATTCAAAATCAGACGATTGGTTTACTGGTTAATTACCTGGTAATTTATGTGATTGTTGCGCCTTGGCTTATTCCTGGAGAATCATTGGTTGCCAGAATGTTTTTGCCGTTATTTCCCATTTTGGCGCTCATGATTGCCTATTTAATTTACCAGTTTGCCACCCTGTTTTTAGAAAAACTTTATTTAAAAGCCACCGTTAGAATTTTTTTGTGTTTTATGATTTTTATTCTATTGCAGATATTTTTTTATAATTCTCATTATCAAAATCATATGACGGAAGTAGACTGGATTGGCAATATTATGCAAGTTATTGAATCACAGGGGGCGGATGACCAGACTCTGATTTTAGTTGATTCTAATGAACCTTCTTATTTGCTTTATTATGATTACCAGACCGATTTGGTTTGGCCTCTGCGGAAATCATATATTGATGACTGGCCTGGCAGAATGTATTTAATTTTTAATTATGATATGGATTGGTGTTCCGCGAGCTATTTTGAAGATTGGCAGCAATTATATTGTCTTCCAGACAGGCGTAATTACAGCGAGAAAATCAAATCTTGCGCTAAAGAATTATTTACATTTGCCGATAAACGAATTTTGCTTTACAGCTGTTTGGCTAAAAACTAAAGTATGTTTTCTTTTATAAAAAAAGCGTATCAAACTTTAGCTACCGCGGAAAAAAAGTTTTTATTCTGGGCGATTTTGGTTATTTTGTTCCTTTCTTCGGTTAATTGGATTTTTGCCTTGATTGTGGAAAACGATAATTTATATCATACCAGCGTTAACACCATCGCCGGATCGGATAAGCCGGTTTATATTTCCCAGATTGAGCAAGCCCGGCAGGGGCATATTTTATTTAAAAATCTTTATACGTCGGAGCCGCAGGTGGCCAGATTTTTTGCGCCGGTTTGGTTAATTTTAGGCTGGTTAGGCAAGCTGACCAGCCTGTCCAATATGGCGGTTTTTCATCTGTCCCGGTTAATTTTGGCCGCTGGTTTTCTGCTTTTATTGTATTTGTTTATTACCAAGTTTTTCAGCAAGATCAGGCATCGTCAGCTGGCTTTTTTGACCCTGTCTTTATCCGCCGGCTTTGGTATTTTTACCCTTAAGCGCTACGTTTCACCGGATATTTTGTATGAATTTTTTTCTACGGATTTATGGGTAGCGGAGGGCAACACCTTTTTAACCCTCAGCCACTCAGCTTTATTTATTTTATCGCAAATACTGATTTTGTATATTTTTTGGTGGACCATTGAAAGATTAGCCGCAAGCCATTTAGGGGAAGTTATACTCGTCGGCCTGCTGGCTTTGTTTTTAGGTATTTTCCATCCCTATGATCTGGTGATTGTCGAGAGCGTTTTATTTATGTGGTTTGCCGGGGAGAGCCTAAAAAATAAAAAAATCAATTGGCGGTCATTTTTAAAGTTGGCGATTATCGGCGCTTTGGCCGCCTTGGCCATCGGTTATTTTATTTGGCTAATTAAAACCGAGCCGGCGCTGGGCGGCTGGGCCAGCCAAAATTACACGCTTTCCCCGCGATTTTTGAATTATCTGAATAGTTTTGGCTTATTGTTTTTTGGCGTTGTCCTGGCTTTATATAAATTAGTTAAAAGTTCCAACCCTTATTATAGATTTTTAGCGATCTGGATTATCGTCGGTTGGTACCTGTTGTTTATACCCTTGCAGTTTCAGAGGCGTTTAGCCAACGGCTTGCATATACCCATGGCTATCGCCGGGTTTTTAGGATTGATGATGATTATTGCCTGGTTAAAAGAAAAGTTGCCTAAATTTTATGCTAAGCCGGTTGTTCGCCTCTTTTTATGGGATATGGCTATTGTTTTATTGACCCTGACCACCCTTTTTAATCTGTTTATCGGCTTGGTAATTTACAGTCGCGGTTTGCCGCCCCATTTTGTTTCCGCGGAGATATATCAAGCTATGCGGTGGGCCAAAGATAATGTTCAGCCCGGCCAGGCGATTTTGTCTTCGCCGGTTATCGGCAATATTTTGCCTTCAGTCACCGGCAATATTGTATATATCGGCCATGGACATCAGACCATTGATTGGCAGACTAAAAAAATAAAAGTTGAAGACTGGTTTTTTGCCGGCAACACCCAGGATCCGGAGAAAAAAGCCTGGCTTAACCGCGAAAATATTGCGTATATATTTTTTAGTTCCCTGGAGGACGATTTTGGCGATTTTAGCCCCCAAGAAAAAGATTATCTGAAAAAAGTTTATGCCAATAGCGAAGCGGCTATCTTTAAAGTCGTTAGTCATTAATAATTTGCGGCCTTTTGTCCGCTATAAGCTGTTAATCATCGGAGTCGTTTTTTTTATTGTTTTTTTTGCTACTGATTTGCTTGGCATTTTATTCCCGCCAGATAATTATGATTATTATTTAGGCGACCCTGACGCGAATGTTTATTTTACTTACATGGATCAGGCCAGGGAGGGCAGGTTTTGGATGTGCAACCAGTATGCGGTGGAAGAGCATGATTGCAGGTTATTTTTCCCGTTGTGGTATTTAACCGGCAATTTAGGCAATTTGTTAAATATTTCCAATTTAGCCTCTTTTTATTTGATAAAATTTACAATCGTTTTATTATTTTTTATTGTTTTTTATAATTTTTGTAAAAAAATGTTTTCCCGGCGCGACTGGCCGGTTTTTATTTTAGCGATTTTTAGCGGCGGTTTTTTTTTAGAATATTGGCATGCCAATATATTTCTTTCTATTTTAATAAACCCCTTAAATGTGCTGGTTTTATGGCTGTATCTTATTTTGATTTGGTTAATTATCAATGTTTTGGAAAAAAAATTGACTACCATAAAAGTGGTGGCGTTGGGATTAATCAATTTGTCGCTGGGGCGGCCTTAGGCCTTATTTATTATTTTTCATTGTTCACCAGCCATCCGGCGTATGCGGGATGGCTGATTAATAACGAATTGCCGGTTTATAGCTTTCAGTCTGTTTTAACCGCCTTTGGGTTATTATTACCCTTTTCTTTAATTGGAAGTTTTTTGATTTTAAAAAATATTAGCTTTAATAAAATTTGGCTAATTATCATAAGTTTGAGCATCGGCGGCTGGGTTGCCCTTTTTTTGCCGTTATATATTAATAATAAATTATTCCTAGGTTGGTATTTGGGCCTGATTTTAACTTCGGCTTATGCTTTAGTTTATATCATTGATAACCAGCTTTTGGGACGGTGGCGCTCAGCTTGGCTGACCTTGATTGTTATAATTATTATCTCAGGCAATGTCGCCTTTTACTCTAAGCGGGTTTTAAATCTTTTTATTTTACAATATCCCTGCTACCTGCCTCATGAATATTTTTTATCCGCCCGCTGGTTAAAGGACAATTCAAGTTTAAATGACAGCATTTTAACTCTGGATCAATGGGGCACTTTTTATATCAGTCAGGCTGGTTTAAAAAGTTTTGTGGGCAGCAACCAGGTTTATCAACTGCTAAAAAAGACTGAGTTATCAAGATGGTTTTATCAAAACAACGATCAGGATGAGGAAAAACGGGCCATGTTAAAACAATACGGTTTGGATTTTGTTTTATCCAGTCCGTTTGAAAAACAAGCGGGGTCTTATGACCCCTCAAGTAAGAATTATTTGGAAAAAGTTTATGATGACGGCTGGGCCCGGATTTACCGGGTTATTCCGGAATTGTTATAGCCGGGCCGAGATTTTTAATCTTGGTAATTTGCGGTACGACCGATCTTAAGCCGTCTAGAGTGATAAAACCGTCCAGTTCCAGCAACTGAATTTTTGTTAGGAATTTTTTATCCCTAAATTCCGGTGGAAGCAAAAAGCGGTAATTAATTTTTATCATAACGCCAGCCGGCCATTCGCTGGTGGGGTAAATGCCGTAGGCTAAAGGATAGTATTTTTTATAAAGCGCGCCATCATCAGCTTCCAAAATGAGCTCCAGCTGGTAGTTTGTTTCCAGCTTTTTTTGGGCCTGAAAATATAAGGTCAGCGGCAGCAGCGGAGCGGGGGCCGCCGGTATAACCGGCCGGCTCCAGCCAAAAAAGGTAATTTTATCATCCAGGTTGAGGCGTTGCCTACGCTGGATATCGTCAAATTCCGGCCGGACTTGGTATAATTCAAGATCAGAGTTTTCTCCGGGCCGCAGCAAGGCAACGGAGTCTTCCAGTTTAATGACCGCAAAATCATGATCAGCCAGTAATTTTCTGATGTTGTCATCGCCGTTTTGATAATATGCCTGCCAGGCGCTGATATGCGGAAATTGCAGGCCGTAAGTCAGGAAATCAGAAAAATCAATCAGTAGGGTATCAATATCAGACGGCAAGTAATAGTCGGTTTCGGAAAATTGCCGCTTGCCGATAAAAGCGTAATGCAGGGAGTAGAGCCGGGCGCGCGAGGACAGGGGAGTTAAAAAATCGTAAGTGGTGGCCAGCTTGTCATCTTGGGCGATTGATTGTTGAAATTCTTTTTTAATCCCGCTAATCGTGCGGTTGCGGTCAGCAGATAACAGTTTTTTGGCCGCGGCGGGCAACGGGCCAAGGGTCAAACAGGCATAAATTATCGCCAGCAGAATAATAGTCAGGGTAAAGGCCTTTTCTTTCATCAAAAATTTTTTGATTTTAGACAGCACCCCGGGCGTCGTCAGAACACCGCCGGCTTGACTGGTAGCTGTGACCTCAGAGCCAAACAAATCTTTAAGCGTAAAAATAAAGGCAATAAAAAGGGCGGGCAACAGCAGGGCGGAATAATGAAGTTTTAAGGCGATGACGGAATTACTGGCCCCTCCCAAAATAATTTGTAAATAAATTAAAAGCCCCAAAAGCAGGTATTTGGGTTTGAGCAGGGCGGCGAAGGGCAGCAGGAGGCCTAAAGTGAATAAAAAGTTATTCCAGGTCGCCAGATGTTGCAGGACAAAAAGAGGATGAGTTAGCGCGTTTAGGGCGATCTCCTTTAAATCATGGCCGAGCCAGGCGTAATAATAGAGAAATTTATACTGGCCGTCAGGAGCAAAATGCGAGGTGACTTTAAGGCTGATGATAAACCAGCCCAGGCTCAACAAGGCCGGCCAGATAATCCAGCGCGCCTTTTTTTTGTCCAGCAGGGCTAAAATGGAGAACATGGCCATGACCAGGGCCGCGTCTTCCCTGACCAGCAGGGCCAGCAGGGTCAAAAGCAAAAAAGCCGGGAATTTATTTTTTTGATAAAAATAAAAGGCCCACAAAATAAAAATAATGGCAAACGGCAGAATGTGGAATTCAAAAAGATTTATATTTTGCACAAAGGGATTTAACAGCCAGGCCATAACCGGCAAGAGAACATAGTTGGCCGGCAGCAGTTTTTTGGCAATCAGAAAAATCGGCCAGGCGGCCAGAGCCAAGCCTAAAGATTGCAGGATTAAAAGACTGATGGGGTGTTGGAATAAATAGTAAAAGGGCAGAAGCAAAATGATGATTAACTCAAAATGGTCGCCTAAGTAGGACTGGGGGTGGATGGTAAAATCAAATAAATGCCCGTGGGCGGAGTTATAAAAAACTTGGTTGAAGATGGCCAAATCCAAGCCGTTATAGCCAAAGTGGTAATATTTCCAAATGCAGATGACGGAAAAAACAATAAAATATAAAAAAATAGCCCACCACAGGACTTTTTTTTGATTGTGAACAAGGCTGATCATGAAATAATTTTACCTTGGGCTATGTAATTATTCAAGCGGCGCCAGATGCGGTTTTTTTAAAAAAAATCAAAAAACCCCAAAGCCCGGAATATCATAAATCACTTCAGGGTTTTAAATCAGAAGTTGTAATAACCCGGGGTGGTGGATTTGATCAAAATTGTGGCGATGTAAGTAGCCAGGGCAAAGGCGGCCACAATAACCACCAGGCCGATGATTGCGTGTTGCAGGCGCTGTTTAGCTTCTTTAACCTTGTCTTCGTTGCCGCCCGCCGTCATCCACTGGTAGCCTGCAAAAAGAATCATGATAAAAAATATCAGGCCGACAAAGCCCAAGGCGGCCAAAACAATCTGCATGGCCACGGTTTGCGGCTGGACCGGCGTGGTGCTAAAGCCAACGGCCCCGGCGGTGTTTTTTAGCCTGTCCAGGCCGGAAGCGGCCGTGGCGGTTTTAGCGCTGAAAGCGTTTATCATGAGCATCAGCATGATGATTTTACTCTGGATGTTAAAGATAAATTTCATAATGCTATAAAACCTTTAGGTCTTCTGCGGTAGAATTAAGTTAAAGGTCGAAATCCTTAATTAACCTTAATTATCGCGAAACTCTATGGTTAT
>Ga0075951_169_pt1 | contig 8843 bp, 6 predicted proteins | sample RifGroA2_FD_68015 | JGI IMG/M metagenome (GOLD analysis project Ga0075951, IMG submission 68015) | Parcubacteria bacterium GW2011_GWA2_43_17 | reverse complement strand
CTGCCCTGACCTCGCCTGAAATCTTCCAAATCGGATAGCAATAGAAATAGATTGTCTTGTTTTATTGGTTTTTGTTTTTGCATGGGTTATTTCTTTAAATATAGCGTAAATCCGCTATTACAATCATATTATACCATGATATTTAATTTAGCGTAAGACGACCGTGCCCCCCCCCGACTCGTTGTCGTGGCGGGCGGGATACACGACTAATAACTAACATTGGTTAAAGGCGGAATCACTTCTATCCAGGTATTACCGGGAATAAATTGGACAATCTGTCCGGCGTCGTCCAAAAATTCGGTTCTGGACCCGGCGGCGTCTTTCTGCCAGCTACCGGAAACAACCTGGCCATTTTGGAAAATAATGGCCTTGCCCTGGCCGACAGTCTGCAAACCCAGGCGCTCGGCATCAATCAGCCAGCTTTTCACGAACTGCACCACGACTTTAGCGGCGCTTAACTGATCGCCGTTTTCATCCAGATGCCCGACGCCGCCGTTAAATCTTTGATACCGTCCGGACTGACAATCGTACAGCCACTTCACCTGATAATTAAAATAGGAAAAATCAATCACGATTGCCTGATCCTCCTCCGGGCAATAAACTGAAAGCGCACCAGTAAATTCCCAGGGCTTAAAATCCAAATGGCGGTTTTTAAACGCGGGGATGTTCTGCCACAGCCCTGAATTGGTGTAAACGTTATGCGGCCAATCGGCACGGTCGCCACGCACAAAATAAACCTCTGCGGCGCCCATTTCATTTAGGTCAATTATACTATAATCATCAATCGTCTCCAAGGCCTGAGGACTGCCGCCGACATGAAAAAAAGCCGGCTGATACTCCGCCGCCCAATCCAAAAAGTAAGGCCTGACCGACCGGACCGGACCGACTTTATCCACTTGATCGGCAGCGTTGTAAACAGCCATTAAACGAGTAATGCCGCCCTCCACCAAAGCCTCATAAACTAAGGACGCTGCTGCCAAACCGGACTGCGGCCTAATTTCCGTGGCATTGTCTATCATGACCGCCACGGGCTTAAAATCAACCGGACGGACGGTTCTTTGTCCGGTTAAACGGTTTAAATATAAAACTTCCCCGTTACTCAGGGGAAGTTCGTGATTGTTTTTGATAATTAAAAGTAAACCGCTGACGCTTAAACCGCTTAAGCCTGCCACCAATAACATCAATAAAATCAAATTAAGATTCAGCTTGTGCCAGGCTGGCTTCATACAACAAATGACATTTTTTATTTTTAAACGATAAAGCTAATTTGATTTAGCTGTTTCGCCTTTATTTTCCTCGGGCACGGGCGCCGCTGACGCCTCGCCTTCCTTGGCAACCTCCGCCGTTTTAGCTTCTTCACCGCTGGCCGCCATAGCTTCCAGAACTTCTTTTTTGATTTTCGCTTTAACGCCGGCCACCACTCTGTTTGCTTCAGTCACCATGGTAATATTTTCCGGAATCTTAAGATCGGCCACGTGAATCACGTCATCAAATGAAATCAAAACGCTCAAATCCACCTCAATCGTGCCGATCAAATTATCGGGCAGACAGCTGATTTCCACCTCGTCCAGAGATTTAATCATGGTGCCGCCCATTTCTTTAACCACTTTGGAAACGCCGGCAAAAACCAAAGGCACTCTGGCAGACATCTCTTCATCCATTTTAATCTCCTTAAAATCCAGGTGAATGACTTTGCCGGAAATCGGCTCGTGCTGTATTTCGCCGATTAAAACCTTAAGCGGCTCTTGTCCGTCAACGATTAAATTAACCAGAGTCACGCCGGTCGCCTGTTTGCAAAAATTTTCATAATCCTTGGCGGCAATAAAAATATGCTGATTTTTGCCATGTCCGTAAACTTCCGCCGGAATTAAACCCTGCGCGCGCGTTTCATTCAAGGCGGCCGTCGGCAAGGTCCTCATTTTTGCCTTAAGTTCTATAGTCATAAAAAAAATACGTTAAATTTGTATTGGCTTGTATTTTAGCGGAAAAACCCGAGTAAGTCAAGCTTTTTTAGATAAACCGACTTACTTAAAGGAAAAACGCCAAAAATCAACCGAAATATTGTTCTTTATTCTGAATCTGAATGTTATGCATAATGCCCAAAGCGATCATGGTGGCGATTAAGGAACTGCCGCCGTAACTGACCAAAGGCAGGGGCAACCCGACCACCGGCGCCAAGCCGACGTTCATGCCGACGTTGATAAATAATTGGGCGACTAAAAAACTCATCAGACCCACCATCACAAAACTGCCGAAACTGTCCTGAGTACTTTTGACGATTTTAAACAGGCGGACAAACAGGCTGAAAAACAACAGTAGCAAGATGCCGGCGCCGACAAAGCCCAATTCTTCGGCGATAACGGCGAAAATAAAATCCGTTTCCTGGGTCGGTAAAAAATTCAGCTGGCTCTGCGAGCCCAAAGCCAGGCCGCGGCCGATCAGGTTGCCCGAACCGACGGCAATCACCGATTGCGTCACGTTATAGCCCGCGCCCAAAGGATCGCGCTGGGGAGAAATAAAAGTCAGAATTCTTTCCTGCTGATAATCCTGTAAAATAAAAAACCAGCTGACCACCGCCAGTACCAGCAAAATAATCAAAACGTTAATGAAATATTTTTTTTGAATAGGCAATAAAAAAATGGTTGACAGCCAAATCACCAACAAAATCATGGCCGAACCTAAGTCCGGCTGCAAGATCACCAGGGCGATTAAAAATAGGCTGGTTAAACCGGTAATAAATATATGGCGGGTCACGCGGCTGTCTTTGGCGTGCTGGCTGTAATATCTGGCCAAAAAAATGACCAAAGCGATCTTGACGAACTCCACCGGCTGGAGATTCTGCCCAAAAAATTCAAACCAACCCTGGGTGCCGCCCAAAGTCTGCCCGACCAGTAAAACTCCAGCCAAAAGGCAGGCGCTCAAGACCATAAAAATTTTATAGTAATCTGACCAAAACTGATAATTAATATTGCTGAAGAGGAAAAAAATGCCTAGGCCGAAAATCACAAAAGTTATCTGACGCTTTAACAAAGTAAAGTCAGGGTCCTCAATATTAAGCTGCAGGCTGTACAGGGCGGCCAAGCCAAAAAACACCAACAAAATTATGTTGATGATCAAATACCAGTCAAAATATCTTATGCCTCTGAGTAATCTTTTAACCATAACCTCAATGCGCTAATCGCTCACTAATTCTGTTAATACAGCTCGCCGGCCTGCCCCGAAATTTTATAAGTTATGTCAGGATTTAAAACATCAACCAGCGGGTAAACTTCCACCGTGGAAATCCTGGGCAGACGATCAAACCAGCTCATTGTCACTGGCCTCTGCTGGCCGGCCGCGAATTCCGCCGTGGTAATTTGGTTAATGCCCACCACTTGCCGGCCGCTATACAATAGTGCCTGCCAATCAACCTCCCAAAAATTATTAAAACCGTTATTGGTGGCGGTAAAGCTTATCCAGCTCCTGGCTTCATTTTCGCTTGAAGCAAAATTGACTTTGGACAGGCTAAAATCAGGCGCCGGATATTCCAGATCCTCTTTAAGCCGCCGCCACTTTAATTCAATAACTTTTAAACTGACTTCCGTTAGGCGGCGCGGGCTCTGGTTAGCCAGGCTGAATAAATAACGATCTTCCCCAGGCAACAAATAAATGGTGGTGGTGGGACTGGAAAAATCGCCGCTCTCAAATGTATAAGTCAGCTCCGAAACCAGCCATTTATCGTTAGGGTTGACGACTTTGGTGTAAATATCATAACTGTTGTGGCCGTTATAAATGACTGTTGGCGGCAAAAAAGAAATATTGGCCGCCTTGTTTCTGGCCTGCCAAGCGGCGAAGTCCGGCTGGTTTAGGGCTATGCCGGCCACCGCCTGATCCAGCTCTCCCAAAACGGCATAATGGCGGATAAAGCCAAAAATGCCGTACCCTAAAGTTACGGCGCTAAAAGCGGCCAGAGCGATCACCACGATTTTTCTGATCAGCGCTTTGTGTTCCAAATACCAGTAGCCCACTTTAAGCTGTTGATCGGAAACATCATCAATATTATATTCGGTCATGGCTGTATTTTAACATACTTACCGCTTTTTTGGAATTGTGTTATAATATGAAAAGATTTGCTGATTGGGTAGATTCAAGTGAATAGGTGACTTGTTGATTAATTAACCTACTTCACCTAAGATTACTCAAGAACCTAAAATCACAAAACTATGTTAGAAACCTCAAAAGACCTGCTTAACTTAATCATCGCTTTTTGCCTGTTATGGTTTACCATTTTTTTATGCTGGATGATTTACTACGTCGCCCTGATTTTCAAACGCATCCACGAAGTCATGGAAAAATTGACCGCCACCCTGGACGCGGTTTCGGGATTTTTTACCAGCGCCAAAGATAAACTGACCAGCGTCGGTTCAACCATTGCCACGGCCATGGAAGTCGGAAAACGCGTGGCTGATTTTGTGGAAGAAAAACGAGCTAACCACGAAGCGAAACAGGAAAAAAAATCCGCCCGGCAAAAGAAGTAGATTGGAAAATTCAAAACAAACGCCCTGCCGGTATAGAAAGCGGCGGTAAATTATAGTTGACGCTGATTGACTGAGACAATCAAAAGATTCGCCTGCTGGCGAATTTTTTTTATCTGCAAAGTTTAAATCAATAAGATAATCTTAACAAATTTAAACAGGATTTAAAATTTTAGCCAAATAATCATTGGGTGAAAAGAATATTTCAGGTGAGGAAAATCTGAGGAAAAATTCACTCACGTATTCTGGCAGATATTTAGAAGTAGTATGATAATACATTCTTCTGATATAAAAAAATCTACAGCCCTAAGCTTACTTTTAATTTTTTAAAACTCACGGTTTATTCTTTTTTAATATTCTATTTGTTTTAAATAGTAATCATGATCTTTGCAATGGTCTTTTATCATTATTGTTTTTAAAAAAAATATTATGAGCTTTATTAATATATTGCTCCCCATAATTACTGCCCTTTTCTTTTAGATAAATTCCATAAGCATAATTCCAAATCCTCGTCAAATTTATCCATACTTTTTTCGATTAATTCGTCAAAATCGGGTGCAACATTAGTATGCTCATCTCCAAAGATCTCCGCCAACTCCCTGCGTTGAAATTCGTTACCGAGCAGAATAGCAGAATACATGTGTTCGCCAAACCCATGTTCTGATCCGTTCATCTGCAAAAATTTGGTTATGTTTGCCGCATTGCCATTAGTGTCTTCTCCGTCGCCAACAAAATAAAACGCAGAGGCATAATCGGGGTATTCTTCAACTTGTTTGTTTAATTCACTGGCCGCTTTTTTGATGCCATCAAGCATATTAGTACCGCCTTGAGTAGTAAGCCTCTGCATTAACCGGACTTTTACAGTTGATTGCGTGCCATCTTCAAAATCATATCTCTGGGGCGAATCGTAATCTTGTTTGAACCCTTTTATTTCAGTTACAGAATCAGAGAAAGTATCTATCGAAAAGCGAATATAACCAAATGCTTGAGAGATACGGCTAAATAATTCGGAGTAAAATATTAAAAGCTTTCGCGCGCTTTGTAATTTTTCTCCCGCCATTGAGCCAGACACGTCCACCAAGATAGAAGCCATAAATCGAGGCTTGATCGAAGGGTGAATTTCCCGAGGATTTTTTACTGTTCCAAAAAGCAAATTTCTGGTTTTCATTACAGCTCGGCGGTCAAATGCTCCTTGTCGAGTTAGTGAATCTTCGTCAAATCCAACCTCTTCCTGTCTGGGCAAGCGTTCAGCAAAATACCGAAACCACTTATCAACGAGTGGAGCGATTTCCTCACGAATATCCTCATACTCGTTATAAAGCCTATTTTCCTGCTCAACTTCTTTTTGAACTCGATCAAGTTCTTCCAGCTTTTTTTGTTCGAGCTCCTGTAAAATTTCGTCTCGTTTTTTTTCATCCATAAAACCATCCTCAACCATTTTATCAAGCTCATCTTTTATTTTGTCTTTCATCTGACCTTCCTTTGCGTCCAGCTTATCCTGAAGTTCCTTTTTTAAATCGTCGAAAAGCTCACTCTCTTCCACTTCTTTTTGAAGCTCGGAAAGCTCTTTAAATTTCTCCGCATTTTGCACTTTGTCGTCAAGCTGTTGTTTCTGCTCGGCCATCTTTTTCATTTGCTCTTTTGCTTCTTGGAGTTGTGATTCAGACTTTTGCATCTCGCCATCAGAAGCATCAGACATTTGTTCTAAAGGATTCCCAGATTCAGACGATTGCTGCTCATCCTGTTTCTGACCTTGCTTTTGTTGATCTTCTTTCTCACCGACTTTTTCTCCCTTCTCCTGCGGTTCCCAAATTTCCGACCACGCGTGGCCGGTGCTTTGAGTGATGACTGACTTACCGTCCTTTGCTCCCTCAACTTTATGTCCTGATACAAGACGTGCAGGGGTGCCTGCTTTACGCGTCATGGCAATAAATAGAGTGTTGGCTGAGTAACATTCAAGATACTCGGAAGCGTCAATATTTTGAAGATAATTATCGCCGGTGGACTCGCTTCGTAGCTTATACTGCAATGCTTGGGCTTTTTGCAAATCTCCGCCTCCGAGATAAAAATGATTGGCTAAAATATACTGCCGCACCTGTTCAGCCTTTTGTATAGGCGATCCTATAAGTTTTGAGAGGGTTGCTTCTGTCTTTGATGAAAATGATCCGCGATGAAGTGGTGTTATGTCTTCTGGAATCGTTATCCCAGGAACAGGATTTTGTTCTGACAGAAAATCTATGGAAAATGATCCTGTCCCACTAACCTCAAGATAAAAACATCCATTTTGATCACGCCTGATTTCCACGTTAGCCCCCTTAGCTTTAAGAGAGGAGACGTCTAATGCATAGCCGGTGGGAAGTGGGAGAGATTTGACACCATTATCTAATGTTCCTGAAATTGTGGATCGATCTTTACCTGTAACAGAAATGTTATATGCAGAAAGTTGTTTTTTCTTACTCCATGTTTTTGATTCAATATCATAATAACTCTTTCTACCGCTGGCGTAGTACCCGCCAAGCGCAGGATTAATCTCAAAGATCGGCCTTTCCTGCATCTTTTCTTTTGATTCACCGTGTGCTGGAGGTGGAGTGTGATACTCATCTTGATCTTCGGGAGGGATGGCAGGGTCTTCCGGGGAACCCGGAGGAACAGCCTGTTCTTTATACTGCTCGAGCTCCTTTTCAAGCTCTTGCATACTTTCACTCGGTTCACCACTTTGGGCTTCTTTCTGGATTTTCGGCAAACCTTCACGCACCGTATCGGTTATTTTTTTATACCCACTCTCGTCTCCTTTTTGTATGTAGTCTCGATATGGAGACTGGAGGTCTTTAAAAAGTTTGCGTTCGTCTCCTGAAAGTTCAGAAATAACACGATCCCGTTCTGCCATGCCAACAAGACCCAAATCTTCACTTAGCCAGTTAACTTTGAGTGCTTTGAGCACTTTTTGGGATCTAGGAAGATTGCCGATACTTTCAATTATAGTGTCTGCTTCAGTCCGCAGAGCTTCTTCTATTTGTTTTCGGCCTGTATGCCCATAAGAATCCATTACTTTCTTCTGGACTCTTGCTTGGGTAACATCGCTATAGAGATTATCAAGATCGTCTAAAGGAATATCATGACCACGCATGCCCTCTACGAACTCCGCGAATCTAGGATAGTCATAATGCGTAATGAATGCGGAAAGGTCTCGAATACGCCCACTGACTTTTTCTAAACCTTCTTTTTCTATATCCTCGGCATTGTAAAATAGGGCATCGGGTTTGATGTCATGCGCTACTTCTTCGGCAGTATATTTACCATCCAGCAAACCCTGCAATTTCTCCGCTCTAGTTGCCTGATCAGCTGGATAATGCAAAGACCATTCCTTGCCGGGGAGAACTTTTAATCTGCCTTCTGCGGCTTGTTCAGCCAGAAAAAGCATCTCACGAGTGAGTTTTGAGGGTTTCGCCTTTTCTTGCGGAGGCGACTCACGAAATTGACCGGGACGTTCCATATATTTATGCCCTTACACGCTTTTTAGAAGTCCAGGTATTCATTGCAGTGCGAATCTTGTCCTGATCTTCCTTTTTATCGATGTGAGTTAAGAAGTATTTAATAAGAAGGTCTCGAGCCACGCCTTCTGGATTTGCCGTTGCCTTTTCTTCCGGAGTCATTTTACTAAGAGCATAAGCCGCGCGGCGCAATTCTCGACCAGTAATCGGTTGAGTAACCGGCAATGCATTTCGAGCTTCACGACTCTTCTCAAAAATTTTAATAAAGTTTTCTCGGAGGATATTGGCAAACTGGACGAGAGCGAGAGAGGCGTCTATGTCAAATTTTTGCGTTCCAGTTGGCTCCGGTGCGCCATTGTCTATGCCGTTTATGTATTTATCCCACATTTTTACATACTCATTGCGTTCAAGACTTGCCTCATATGTCAGATCGGCCAGAGAATCAACGCCTCGAGCTATACGCAATGCTTCAGAAGCATCGTAGGGCGGGTTGGGATTTCGATCTCCGGCATCAGCTTGGCGTGTAAGAGGTGGGTAGCCGATTTCCAAAGAGACCATGCGGCTTCGAGTAGCAAATTGCGGATCAAATGTTCCGGGATAGTTCGGGTTCATAGAACCGGCAAGCAGAACACTTGACAATGCGCGAATAGTTTTACCGGAACTCGTTTTAAGTGTTAATGATCGCTTTTCATCCATAAGAGCATGGAGGAAAATATGCGCCTGTTCAGGCATGGCGTTGAACTCATTAAAGTACACAATTGCTCCGGGAGTGGTAATGCCATTCAACACTGCCGAAGGCACTTTTACCGTCTGGGAGGCGCCGTCTTTAGATTCCAAC
>Ga0075951_141_pt1 | contig 9307 bp, 10 predicted proteins | sample RifGroA2_FD_68015 | JGI IMG/M metagenome (GOLD analysis project Ga0075951, IMG submission 68015) | Parcubacteria bacterium GW2011_GWA2_43_17 | reverse complement strand
ATGCCGCAAATCGACTTTGATTCCGCTGATCCAGCATCCTTTTTAAGCCGGGCGGACAATGTTTACACGGCCAATCAATTCAGCAACTTAATGGTCGGCCAGCCCAATCTGACTTTAAGCGGCATTACTTACGTTACCGGCAATATCGTCATTCCCCGCGGGCAGGTCTTAAATGTTAGCGGCGTGCTGGTGGCCGACGGCAACATCAGCATTGGCACTGAATTCTGGCCCTTTTGGAAAAGCGGGCCGTTTCTCAGCGTCAGCGCGGCCGGTTCCAACCCCTCAGGCATTTTGACCAAAAAAAACCTTAATTTTGGTAGCTACGCCGATCATATCGGGGTCTCCGGCCTGATTTACGCTTACAACACCGTTACCATAGATGCTTTAAACATTGATCTCGTTATTAACGGCGGTATTATTTGCCGTAATTTTTCCCTGCTTAATCTATGGGACGATTTAAATTTTACTTACGATAAACCAAAAATCGACGCGACTTTAGGTAATCCATTAGCCTCGCCGATTATTAATATTGAGCACTGGGAAGAGGAATACTAACTTTAAGCATGAAATTAGCCGGACCTTATGTTATAATATAAAAATGGACCTTAATTTTTTTCAAAATAAAAGCCTTGGCCTTGATATCAGCGAAAGAATATTCCGTTTGGTTCAGTTGCGCAAAAGCCGCAAAAAAATCACTTTAATCAGTTATGGCGAGTTGGAAGTTCCGGAAGGCCTGCTAAAAGACGGTAAAATAGAACAGGTGAATGTGGCGGTCAAACTCATTTTACAGTTATTCAACCAGGCGCATGGACAGAAAATAAAATTAAAACAGGTAATCGCCTGCCTGGCGGAACAAAAAACTTTTATCAAGCTGATCAATTTGGCTTATCCAGAAGGCAAGGATCTTCTGGAGGAAATCGTCCAGGAAGCAAAAAAACACATCCCCTATCCCCTTGATGAAGTTTATTTGGACTGGCAATACGTCAGCCGTGACCGGTCAAAAGTTTTAATCGGCGCCTGCCCCAAAGAAATCGTGGACAATTACCAGCAAGTTTTGATAAAAGCGAACTTGATGCCGGCCGCCCTGGAGATTGAAGGAGCGGCCATCGTCCGCAGTCTTTTTCCCGTTCAGCAAAAAATTAAAGAGCCAGTGATGATTCTGGATATGGGTGCCTCCCGGACCGGCTTGATTATTTATGAAAATAACGCCATCCCCTTTTCGCTCTCGTTGACTTTTTCCAGCAATGATCTGACTAAAGTTTTAAAGAACAAGCTTAAAATCACGCTGAGCGAGGCTGAAGACGCCAAAATCAAAATCGGCTTAAATAAAAATTTGGCCGGAGGCAGCTGTTATAAAATCCTCAGGCCGGAGGCAGACAAATTGGCGCAAAAAATACGCGAAGCTAATTATTTTTACCAGGAGCACTATGATGTGCCGGAACCGATCAAGCGACTTTATTTAACCGGCGGCGGCTCTTTAGTCCCCGGCTTAGACCTATTTTTAAAAGAGTCCGTTAACATGGAAGTTGCCTACGCCGATCCCTTGGTGAATATTTCCGCCGGCAAAATCCGCCTGCCGGAAAGTAAAATCCAGTCATTTACCACGGCCATCGGTTTGGCCTTACGCCATATTTATCTCAGCTGACATGATCAAATTAAATCTCATCTCACCCGAACAGCAAACTTACCTTAAAAAGCATAAGCTTTATATTGACATAGAGAATATCTTAGGTTTAACGGTCGTGATCGCCATTTTAATTTCCATCATCCTAATACCCTTTAACAATTTTATCAGCGTCTTGAACGACGAGGTAAATTATGACCGCGAAAAGTCGGCCGCCGATAACCGTTTTTTAACGGACAAGGTGTCGGACCTTAATGAAAAAATTAACCTGCTTTATGCGATTCAGTCCGATAATTATAACTGGACGGAGTTGCTTAAAGTGTTATCTGGCCTGACCCCCGAAGACGTGGCCATCCTGGAATTTAACGGCCAAAGCACATCCCAGCAGTTTAATTTGCACGGTTTTGCAAAAACCAGGGACAGCTATCTAAAATTTCGCGGCAATTTGGAGGCTTCGGATTATTTTTCCAATCTTGATTTCCCCTTGACCGACATTTTAAAAAAAGAAGATATTACTTTTACTATTAAAGGATCGCTCAAATGACTTTTAAATTACCAATAGTCAACCTGATTAAATACGCTGTTTTGCTCATTATTTTAGTTTTGGTGGTGTTACTTTTAGTCAGCCCCAATTATAATAGTTTAAAAAATATTAACCTGACCCTGACCGCGGAGGCGGAAGCGCTGGAATCTAAGTACACCGCCGGGGCAGGCGTGGAAAAATTTTCCCAGGCCTATCAAAGCTATTACGACAAGCTGCCCGAATACGAATCGCTGTTCATTGAAACCGGGGATGAACTTTCGCTCGTAACCAAACTGGAAGAGCTGGCCGATAAATTTTCTTTGAACCAAAAATTGGATTTAGGCGTCAATAATACAGCCCTAAGCGGCCACATTATTCAGGTCCCTTTTAATTTTGTCATTAGCGGCACCTTTGATAATTTTTTGCAATACTTAAAAGCCTTGCACCAAATGCCCTATAATCTGACCATTCAGAATATTGACGTAAAACAAAGCGGCGATGCCCGGCTGGAGGTTAAATTGCTCGGTTACACTTATTGGTTAAAGGCCAACGATTAAAGTTATGAAAAAAATGAAAATAAATCCCCAAAAACTGCTTTACCCTACGGTTATAATCTTACTGATCTTGGTTACTGCTTATTTTTACGTTAACTCAATCAATTACTATAATAAAACCAAGGGCGTGGGTGAAAAAATCCGTCTTTACATAAAGCAAGTTGCCCTGGATGAAGTGGAAACGGAAAAAGCCGACCAATTATTGGAGTTACTGCAAGCCCAGCCGCCTGCGCCAGCTAACGCTCCGATTATTAACAATCCTTTCAGACAATTCACCGCAGAGACGGAAACAGTTGTGGAATAAACTGTTCCAAAAATTTAAAAACATTAAATTTTAACTCAATGCTTTTAAAAATAGTTCAAAATATTTTCGAGGCTACGACGAGGCAATAAACCCGCAACATAAAATTTGGCTCGGGGACAGGGATTCGAACCCCGGTTCCTAGGACCAAAACCTAGTGTCCTACCGCTAGACGATCCCCGAACGATATTTATCTAAAATACTTTTCTTTTCTTCCCGGCCCAAGCCGGTTTTTAGGTAAAGCTCTCTTTCATATGCTTTAATCCTGCTATCGCACTTTTCAAAATAAGCTAACTCCAAAGGCCTAAAAGCTTTGGTTGATTGCACTTTACCATACTTGTGGTCTTGAAATCTTGAAATTAAATTGGAAGTACTGCCGACATAAGACCAGCGGAGCTTAACATGACTTATAAGAATATAAACATAATACTGCATAAATCGCTTTTTTTCTAATCATTACGAGGCGATCCCCGAACGATATTTATCCAAAATACTTTTCTTTTCTTCCCGTCTGACAAAATCTTCAGAATAAAAAAAATTCTACAACCGAATTCAAAAAAAGTCAACAAAAATTATCAGGGCTGAATTTATTTTAAACCGGCCTTGATAAATTCAATAAACACCGGATGAGGCTTTAGCGGATTTGATTTGTATTCAGGGTGCCCCTGGGTGGCCAAAAAGAATGGATGAATGGATTTTGGCAACTCAACCATCTCCACGAAAAAATCGTCCTTGGAGGTTCCGGAAATTACCAGTCCCGCCTTTTCCAGTTGCTCCCTAAAAGCATTGTTGAATTCATAACGATGGCGGTGGCGCTCCGAGATTTTAACATTGCCTTTAGCCTTGACGTTCTGGCTTTTTATCTGGCTGGGTGTTAAAATTTCCGCTTGCCGGTGTTTATTGTAAATAGCAGCGGCCAACGAATCATTTTTTAAATAGCAATCATAAGCCCCCAGCCTCATGGAGGTGCCCTGGCCCTTAATTAGCTGATATTTTTCGTTCATCGGGATATCATGAATGATCGGATAAGGCGTGTCGGGATTGATTTCCACGCTGTTGGCCCCGGTTAAGCCGACGACGTTGCGAGCAAATTCAACGCAGGCCAACTGCATACCGTAACACAGTCCGAGATACGGTATCTTTTTTTCCCTGGCAAACTTAATTGCTATGATTTTACCTTCTGCTCCCCGGCTGCCCCAGCCGATTGGCACGATCAGGCCGTCGGGCTTGCCTAATAATTTTACGCCCTGCTGTTCCAGATCCTCGGTATTGACAAACTTCAGCTTAAGCTCAATGTTCAGGTGCCAGCAGGCGTGCTTAATTGCCTCAATTAAAGAAGCGTACGAATCCAACAATTCATAATCGCCGGTGGCGATGTATTTGCCGGCGATGACAATCTGAATTTGCTTCTTCTTTTTTGACTGGATATTGCGGATCATTTTTTTCCACGCGCCCAAGGCAGGCTGGCGTAAATTCAGGCCGAAATATTTTAAAACATTGCGATCAAGGTTTTGCTTGGCAAAAATGAGCGGTAATTCATAAATGGTATCCAAATCAGGCGCCATGATCACGTTATCGCCGGAAACGCTGGTTTTTAAGCCCAATAAATAGCGACGGCGCTTATCCAGAACGGCTTCCGACCTTAAAACCAAAAATTCCGGCATAATGCCCATGCTCATAACGGTCTTGATGGAAAGCTGGGTAGGCATGGTTTTCGGCTCGCCGATATGTCTGGGCAAGGGCACGTAGCTGACGTGAATATTTAAAACCTGGCCGGGCATTTTCGCTTTCATAATCCGGCAAGCCTCATAATAAAGCATGTTTTGATATTCGCCGGCCGTGCCCCCGAGTTCAATAATAATGATATCCCGGCCTTCCCCGGCCGATTTGATTCTGGAAATGATTTCATCGGAAACGTGCGGAATGGCCTCAACATCTTCGCCCTTATAGCCAAAAGACCGTTCGCGATCTATAACGGTCTTATAAATTTGGCCCATAGTCGTAAAATTTTTATGACCCATTTCCTGGTTCAAAAATCTTTCGTAAGTGCCCAGATCCATGTCCGCTTCCAGTCCGTCTTCGCATAAAAAAGGATCACCGTGTTCAATGGGGTTGATCGTGCCCGAGTCGATATTGATGTAATTTTCGCATTTGATGGCACCGACGTTATAACCCCTGTTTTGCAGCAAAAACCCGAGTGAAGATGCCACCACGCCTTTGCCCAGGCCGGATAAGACGCCACCGGAAACAAAAATGTACTTTGTTGATTTATTGACCATCTTGTTTAATGATTATTTTAATATCCACCACTTGCTGGTCAAGTTTAAGTTGCGCCGTGTATTCGCCCAATTTTTTCAGGTCATTTTCCAGCAGGATGTTTTTTTCAGCAATCGCCGCTTTGGTTTTGCCCTTAAGCCGGTTGACGATTTCTTTTTTGCCGATGCCCGAAAATAAAGTCCCGGCCGCTGAAGCTTTAACAATAAACTCCAAGGCGAGGCCAGCCAGGCGGTCGGCGGCCTTAAGCGACTGCTTTTTGGCTGTTTGTTGTTTCTGGGACTGGCTTATGAGCTTTGATTTTAGTTCGTCTGCTTGAGGGGAATTAAGTCTGGCGGCTAACTTTTGTGCAAACAAAAAATTATGGGCGTAGCCCTTGGCGACCGATTTAACTTCACCTTTATAACCCAAACCCTTGACGTCTGAAAGTAAAATAACTTGTATATTCATTATGGTTCCAGTTTTAAAATCTCAATGGCTTTATCCAGTTGCGGATCCTGACTGTTATTATAATCATCCTCGGTCAATTCCACTTCCAGGTCGGGCAAAATGCCTTTTTCCTGGATTGAGCGTCCGAAAGGCGTCAGCCATCTGGCCACGGTAATTTTTACGCTGGAACCGTCGGATAATTCCTCAAGTTCCTGAACTGAGCCTTTGCCAAAACTGGCCTCGCCGACGATTTGGGCCAAACCAAGGTCCTGCAAAGCGCCGGCCACAATCTCGGAAGCGGAGGCCGAGCCGCCGTTAATCAAAACCACGGTCGGGTGGTTTTTCAGTTCTTCGTTGCCGTGGGCAATGTAATTCTTGTCGTTCTCGGCGTTGCCGTAGCTTTCCTTAACCACGACTTCCCCGTTTTTCACCCAATAACCAGCAATGTCAATAGCCACTTCCAGATAACCGCCGGCGTTATTTCTCATGTCTATGATGACTCCGCGGGGAGACTTGGTCAGCAGTTCGTTAACCTTCTCTTTAAACTCACCGCTGGTGTCACCGTTAAAATGCGTTAATTTGATATAAGCGATGTCGGCCTCCTTCATTTCCAAGCGGACGCTCTTAATATCAATCGTATCTCGGGTAATGACGATATCCAGAATTTCCGGATCTTCTCCCCTGGCCACGGTTAAAGTCACGCTTGAACCTTTGGGACCCTTAATCAGCCTCACCGCCTCGTCTAAGGAAATGGCTGTAGTATCGCGCTGATCAATTGTCAGAATTCTATCCTGAGACTTTAAACCGGCTTTTTCCGCCGGCGACTCAGGCAATGGCGCAATGATGGTTAAGTAATCATTTTTAATGCCAATTTCCGCGCCGATTCCCTCAAACTTGCCTGAAAGCTCTTCGGCAAAGTCTTCGGCGGTCGTAGGATTTAAAAAGACGGAGTAAGGATCATCCAAGGAAGCCACCAGACCCTGCAAGGCCCCGTAAAATAGCTGGGCATCGGTGACCAATTCCCGATCAATGTATTTAGCCTTAATAATATCCCAGACTTTCCAAAATTGCTTGAAGTTGATGTCCTTGGCCAGATATTCCGGCATGATATCGGTATTTAAAATCTGACCGGCGCTGACAAGGTCCGGCACCGTGCCGGCCAGGTCAATTTGTTTGTTCAAACCGGTGACCAAGCCGATAAAAAAACTGACGGTTAGTAAAATAGCCACCAGGCAGATAAAAACAATTTTATGGTGGCTCAAAGGCAAATGTTTTGGAACTGGATTGAGATTATCAATCTCGTTCATATGGTAGATTAAATAATGAGGCACCACTTTTTTATCACCCGACTGATCTTTTGAAAGTGGTGCACTATAATATTTTAGCAAAAAACAGCGGGCAGGTCAAAATTATTCCGATTTTTCTATGTGGGCGCCAATTTTTTTTAGACGGCTACTTAAATCCTCGTAACCCCTTTCGATTGAATAGATATTCCGTAAAACCGAGGTTCCGCGCGCCGCCAGCATGCCGACGATTAAAACAGCTCCAGGACGCAAGGCCGGTGGGGCAGTAATGTCGGCCGGTTTTAAAGGCGTCGGACCGTCAATGTAAAAACGATGCTGATCATTTAAGGTAACCGCCGCGCCGAGTTTGTTAAATTCGGTGGAATAAATCGCCCGGTTTTCAAAAGCCCAGTCGTGAATAAACGTCCGCCCTCTGGCCTGAGTGGCGATGGGCACAAAAAACGGCAAATTATCAATATTCAAACCCGGGTAAGGACGGCCGTAAATTTTATCCTCCAGAGCGGTCAAGGTTGAGGGGTAGGTTTCCAAGTCAACCAGCCGGCTGTGGCCGTTTTTGGCCTTATATTGCCTGATAATGTTGAACTTAAAACCCATTTTTTGTAGTTTTAACAATTCCAGTTCCAAAAAATCAATTGGACAGCGTTTAATGACAATTGAAGAATTGGTGGTAGCGGCAATGGCGATAAAAAACATGGATTCTATTGGGTCTTCGGTCAGATAGTACTTTAGATTTTTTTTGATCAGTTTTTTTCCCGTGACCGTTAGGGTAGTTGTACCGATGCCGCTGATCTTAACGCCCAGACCCTTAAGGAAATAACAAAGATCCTGAACCTGATAATTGGCGGAGGCGAATTTAATCGTGGTGACGGCGGGTATTTTAGCGGCCACCAATAGGGCGTTCTCCGTCACCGTATCCCCTGATTCGTAAAGAACCAGATTTTTTACCGCTTTGAGCTGGCCGCGTGAAATGGAATATGAACAGCGATTGATTTTTGATTTGATGCCAAATTCTTCCAGCGCGAAAAAGTGCGGGTTGACCGATCTTTTGCCTAAGGTGCAACCGCCCGCCTGGGGTAGATTAAACCTGGCAAAGTCATGAATCAAGGCGCCGATAAATAAAAGTATGATCCTGGTTTTGGCGGCGGCCTGGCGGTTAATTTTATCCAGGCGAATCCTGGCTGGCGGCATTATTTTAAGGTGATGCGCACTTGGCCAGCTGAATTTAAAGCCGAGACTGCTTAGAACCTCAATGATCCTGTTGGTTTCCTGAATGCGTGGAAAATTCAAAAGCTCGCTCACCCCTTTATTTAAAATAGAGGCTGTCAGCAAAGCCACGGCGGCGTTCTTGGAACTATTAGTGGTAATAGCGCCGCTCAGTTTGCGTCCGCCTTGAATAATAAATTGAGACATAGTAGTATGGAGATACGCTGACGAGTTTTTAGCCGAACCGGCTGATCTTTAGGCTAATTCCAAGGTTAAGAATCAGTAATTATTGTATAACGTTTTTAGTAAAATAACAAGGTCTATGACTTTACGCTTCCGCCGCGTTCTTTATCTAATTTTTATAGCCATCTTTTTGGTAGTTGCGCCCTTGATGATGTTTTATGCCTGGGGCCTGCGCTATAATTTTGACAAGGGCCGGATTGAAAAAACCGGCGTCTTTTATATTAAGTCTTACCCGAAAAATGCGGGGATTTATTTAAACGGCAAATTACAAAAACGGCAGACGCCCAGCCAGATCAACCGCTTGCTGGCCAATAATTATAGCGTCAAAGTGGAAAAAGATGGTTATTTTACCTGGCAGAAAAATTTGCCTATTTTCCCACAGTCTACAACTTTTGTTGAAGATATTACTCTTTTTAAAAATAACTTAAAACCAACTTTAGTTTTAGCGGGTAATTTTTCAAAATTTAAAGTTTCGCCTGATGAGAGCAAATTAGCCCTGCTACAAAATGACGCCGGGCAGGCTAAGCTTATTCACTTTAATTTAATCGGCAACAGCCAAAAAGAACTGTTCACCAGTAAAACGCCGTTAGCTCTGGATACCTGGTGCAACGGCAGTCATAAACTAATCGTGGCGAGCGGTAAGGATTACCTGATTGTTAACGTTGAATCAGGTAAAACTGACTCACTCTACAGCCTAACCAATAACTATTTCAGCGAGGTACAATGTGATTTTTATAATGACAACATTTTCTACGCCCTTAGCCAAGGTAAACTGTATGAGATTGACCTCATCCAAAAAAAAATAAAAATTCTGACTGAGGATAAAATTTTAAGCTACCTGCCCTGGAAAAC
>Ga0075951_157_pt2 | contig 10420 bp, 7 predicted proteins | sample RifGroA2_FD_68015 | JGI IMG/M metagenome (GOLD analysis project Ga0075951, IMG submission 68015) | Parcubacteria bacterium GW2011_GWA2_43_17 | reverse complement strand
TGCCGAGCAATTGGAAACCACCGCTAAAAAAGGCGAAAATTGCAGAAGACGACATCGCCGCATAATTTTTTACAGGGGTGCATTTGCTCGGGAAGTTACTTCGCAGCAGGCTTGCGCCCACATCGTCGCATAACAGGAATGAGTATGACAAACTCCGCCTATATCCCTGAAATTACGATACAATTCAAGATGTGTTAGCGTATCCGATGAAGGATTTAACTCGCCTTCAATCTTTTTGCCGTCAAGGCTGACCACCACTATCTTGTCGGGCGTTAAATCCTTGTAAGCCACGCCGCTTGGTTTTATCGCAACAACGCCAGCTTTGCGGTCAATTCCGCTGACATTGCCCCAGTTGCATATCACCAATTTTTTAAGCTCAAGTTCAACATTGGCAAGGCATACCGCTTTTTTCAATTGTTCATATACCTTATTCATTTGCCTTGTCCTTGATCATGAGAAGTTCTTTCATCACATTTATAAGATTGCCATTCCAACTGGAAACGCCAAACGCATCGTGCAACTGCAAATAGAGTTTATACAACTGCTGATATACCTGATGATTGGCGGCGATGGGTTTAAACGTCTTTTTCTTTACGCCGCACATTTTCGCCTGTGCCGCAGCAAAGCTCTCATAGCCACCCGCTACTTTTCCTGCCGCCACTGCACCGGCGATCGCCGAACCCAGAGCACAGGTCTGTGTCGAACGAGAGACCTTCATCTCCCTGCCGGTAACATCGGCATATATTTGCATCAGCATAGGATTCTTTTCGGCAATTCCGCCGCAGTTGACAACCTCTGTAACCTTTACACCACATTCCTCAAACCGATTTATGATGGTTAAAGCGCCAAACGCCGTTGCCTCAATCAGTGCGCGGTAGATTTCTTCAGGCCTTGTATGCAGTGTCTGACCGACAAGCATTCCCGTAAGACGCTGGTCAACGAGAATGGTGCGGTTGCCGTTGTTCCAGTCCAACGCTATCAAACCCGATTGGCCTGGTTTAAGCTTTGCGGCCTTTTCGGTCAACGCGGTATGCGAACCGTTCTTTTTGCCTGCCGGTTCGATATAATTGACAAACCAGTTAAAAATATCGCCCACTGCCGACTGCCCAGCTTCCAGGCCATAATAATTCGGCAGAATAGAGCCATCGACAATTCCGCAGATTCCGGGAATATCGGCAAGGTTTGTTTTGCTGTCTGAAACTAAGCAATCGCAGGTACTTGTGCCTATAATCTTTACCAGAATACCCGGCGCAATACCAGAACCCACAGCTCCGAGGTGCGCATCAAACGCTCCCACTGCCACCGGAATACCGGCCTTTAGTCCCAGTTTCTTCGCCCATTCTTCGGTAAGACCGCCTGCGGCAGTTTCAATGGTACAGGTGTCATCGTAGAGTCGCTCGTGAAGTTCGCCGAGCTTCGGGTTGAGCCTGCCGAGAAAATCTTTTGCGGGCAGACCGCCCCACTGCTTATTGAACATCGCTTTATGGCCGGCGGCACAGCGGCTGCGTTTTAATATCGCAGGGTTGCTGGTACCAGTAAGAATACCAGTGAGAAAATCGCAACATTCAACCCACGAATAGGCCGCATCAAAAACTTTCGAATCAACACGAAGGCAATGCAGTATCTTGCTGAAGAACCACTCCGATGAATACACCCCGCCGCATTTAGCCAGATACTCAGGATGCTCTCTGCGGGCAAGAGCGGTAATTTCAGCGGCTTCTGCGTATGATGTATGATCTTTCCAAAGCCATGCCATTGCATTGGGATTTTTTTTAAATGCCTTGAGCATTCCCAGCGGAGTACCGTTCTTATCAACCGGCAGCGGCGTAGAACCTGTGGTATCAACGCCAATGCCAATAACCGATTCCGCCTTGAATTTCTTATCCGCTATTTTCGCGACAGCGACCGCTTTTTTTACGGTTACTTCGATGCCCCTGACATAATCTGCGGGATTCTGGCGAGCGACATTATGATCTCGCTTATCGAGAATAATGCCATGAACGCCCGTCTCGTACTCATAAATCGCCGTGCCGACCTCTTCGCCATTTGCCACATTAACAATTACACACCGACACGAATTTGTCCCGTAATCCAATCCGATAGTATATTGCATATTCATCACAACTTTCATCTATTATAAATTGAAAAATATCTATTTTCAAGTGAGAAAAAAATAAATATATAATATTTACATTCTTCCGCTATAACCTTCTTGACAGCACTCTTTACTCAAGCAAATAGAAACTGCTCCATCCTTTTCTAATCTTTTACTACCACACCATTACATCAAGCACTTTATACATATCTGTCTTTTCGATGTCCTGCCAGGGAATCTATTGAGCCATGATGCCCCAGCGATTGTCACCTTATGATTGGACAGTAGTGACTGTACCACAACTTTTAAAAATCTCGCTGTTTAATAAAACTGAACATAGTTGTTCCATTCTTTTCCAATTAGATCTTTTCGAATATTATTTTATTTCCCAAGTGTCTAGGAACTTGCACTTGCAAATCAGCGGGATATTGCAGGTACAATTTGCAATCGTTGCTATTATTCCAATGCAATTTGATATCTCCAGAAGGAGTGGGTACAGTACCCTCTGCATAATCCAGCAAGTGCATAGCGGGATTCACAATAAATTGTTTAAAGCCTGGAGTAAGCGGCTTAACACCTAACAGATGCGATTGGAAGATGTACACAGGAACTGCAGACCAACCATGACACAAACTTCCAGCACCGTCAAAATCGGCTTGACCTTTGATCGTTTCCCAGAAGCTCGTCGCTTCCTGGTCAAGCATATAGCCCCATTTTCGACAAATGTCTTTAAGAACGAATTGGCCAAATTCAACAGGATCATTTAATAGCGCTTCATAAACAAACATTGACATGCTTAAAGTAGCCGGCACAAGCGTAACATTGTTCGCCACAACAGCTTTCAGCTCACTGGATTGCTGGGGATTACAAATATTCTGAAGCAGGGCCAATGCCTGTGTGAGTTGTGAAAACTGCTCATCTCTGCCGGAGGTAGAATTTTTAAATAGTTTGCGCTCGGAATCAAAAAATACCTGCTTGATGTTTTTCCGGAGTTCATGGCCCTTTAAATACCAATGCTCCGCATCGCGATCGCCTATTAGTGAACATATTTGGCCAAGAGCATCTACGGCTTCCAGGAGAAATAAATTTAGACAGCAGTGAAAAGTCTTTTCATCTGTTCTGACGCATCCATCGAGACCTGGCGACCATTCGTAATAGTTCCAATATTTTGGGTCAGAAAGAATTGGCATGAGACCAGTTATATCGATATCAGACATATAACTATTAAGCATATATTTCATCTGGGGCAAGAACTCATCAACAAGCTTCCGATTTCCACTATAAAAGTAATGCTGCAATATCTCTGTTATCCAAACCATCGAAAAACATGGTATAGTAATGGGAACTTCGGCGGGAGCTGTCAACTCAAGGAAACCATCATCACGCAACCCCTTCCCGAGCAACCTAAGAGATTCTTCAGGAAAGTCATACTCTCCAAAAGCATAATACCCACACAGCGCTTGAATTCTTGAGTCCATTGCATAGAGCGCCTGTTCTCGCCAAGGACAATCTTCGTAATGCTCATGCATGCATAATTCTAATGTTCTTTTACTCACCTCATATATTCTGTTATAAATTTCTTCACTACATCTAAACCGCCCTCGATGTATCACCGGATAAGCAACCGGGCTAATACCAACATAATGAATGATAAGGGATTCCGCATAATTGGTTATGTGCAATTCAATATACCTGCAACCCAATCTTCGTATTGGCATCTGCCATTTTTGATAACCAGACTTGCTAATATAACGATCTGCAAAATTGCGTCCTTGAATACTACAACGCACGCGTCCATCAAAAATGTGTTCGCCATGTGCTATATCGATTACTACCCCACTTTCACATGTGAGTTCAATCTCTAAATACCCAAAAACTTCTGCTCCCATATCCAGAATAAGAAATACTCCATCTTCGCTATCCTGTGGCGGAGCGATTATAAATTTTGATTCAGTTCGCTCCTTATCAAGCATAGATGGTATGTGTCTAACGTCAGGCATCAACTTATCATTTGCCATTATCTCGGCAATAATACCAGATGACTTTTTCCGGATCAGGCCTCCTGTTTTGATCACATTAGCTTGAACCGCATCCTTGATCAATAATTTGGGCAATGGGCGTGGCGAAAGCAGTCCCCAAAAACTGTCGTTTTGAGTACCTATTTCCAACGCGTCTGGCCAATCTGAATCATCATAATTAGCCTGCATCCAATTGTCATCGAGATTTGCAGTATTGGTAATAACTAAACCAAGTTGAGGGGTTACTAAATCAGTTGGACCATTAAAATATGTCAGGCTGGTTCTAATTTTCGAAAATTTGTCACTAATAATAAAAACAGTTTTACAATCAAGCCAAAATATAAGCCCAGCTTTGCCTTTGCGATACCTAGATGTGCTTCGACCTTGATAAAAAGCCAAAAGACATAAAATGTTTGTTCCTTTTTTGAGAGCACTAATAATGTTCAAGCTATCATAGTGCTTATCTCGGGGATAATCACTGAATTGACCAGTTCCAATGAATTGTCCATTAAGCCAGGCACAATAATCGGTGTCAACACTAATGTTTAATACTACACACTCACCAATATTTTCGATTGAGAATGTTTTGCGTATTTCTATCCAATGGTTCTCCTCGAATTCGTTTTTGCCCCATATCCATTTGGGAATCTTGAAAGCTTTTTTTGCCCGTTTTTGTTTTAGAACATCTTCCATGTTAAGTCATGATTATTTAAACACCAGCATCTTGTACATTTTTCATAGGTATCTTCGAAATTTACCTTACAGCTTGATTTGGTGAATTAGATTTCCTGCCCATCGAAGTCTCAAGGTGAGCGAAGGGACTTTCAAAGCGAAGCATAAGCCAGAGAAAAACAGGAACTAAGCAATAAATAATTCCGCCATAAAGGAAACTGAATCTATAAAAATCACCTGACATTTTTATAATCCAGCCCAAAGACATTGTGCCAAGAAAGAGAAATATCATACTAATCAGAGTTTGAACACTAACTAATTGGCCAAATTTTTCTTTTGGCAAATGTGCAAACATCATTGGAAGCAACGCTGCTCCAAGTATCATATTGAATCCAGAATAGACCAGATAAAATGGCCAGCACGTATATTTGTCGAGTATGAAAAAGTACATCAAAATCTGGATTCCGCCAACTATCGCGCCAAACAGACCCCAAATAATATTTGGGCCATAACGATCAACAATCCAGCCGGCAGGTATTGCAAGTGCCATTGCTATAATTGTGCCAGTCCCCATCATCATACCAATTTCATTCGATGTCATATTAAGATTAGTTTTAAAGAACAGTATGTAGAAAGTATTCGCTGCCGGTGCGCCTAATGCGGTCATTCCCAGAGTTAAAAGTAACATCCACATGAATTTATTGCATAAGCCTTCTTTGACAAACATATTAATGTTATTTAGAATCGGGATTTTTTCGGGCGGCGGCGGGTAATCGCCCTCCTTTATCATAATAAGCATCAGAATATTGAAAGTTACACCTATTATTCCGCAGAGCCACCAAACCAAAACTGGGTTTGAATCAAATAAACGAAAAACACCATATTGAAAAACTAAAGTACCTCCGAAACCTATGAAACGAAACGCTCCGATAAAACGCCCCATCAATTCACCTGGAATGACATCGTTGAAGAAATAATACATCACTTGACCAGTAGCTCCTGCAACGCTAACTATAGCTACAGCCAAATTCATCCCCCAAAATGTTTTCATATAAGGTATCATTAACATACCAATCCCCCAAAGCGGAGCAGTAAATAACACAAATGGCCTACGCCTACCCCAGCGGGTCCGAATCCTATCACTCCACATCCCTGTTAAAGGAATTACTATCATGCAAGCCAAATACCCGATACTGGTAAACCATGCTATTTGAGTTGTGGTATAATTAAGGTTCTTTAGATGCAGTGGCAACATCATTGGAATGGATGTAACAGCGAGCGTATTTGTAAAATCGCCAAGCAACAACCAAAAGAGTAACCAGGCCAGCCCCCTTCTAGTATAAACTAAACTTCCAGCTCGCCAGACCCGTTTTCCATCAGCATTATACCATTTGCCATCAGAATTTTGCTTCAATTTAACTTCGTCAGCCAAATTTGCCATACTTTATCTTTCTGTTTGGTTCGTGATGAGAATATCCTACAGGTTTATATTATACTATGTATTTCAAAAAACAAAGCTTTATTATGCGACCTGAACAACCGTTAGTACGTTGTTCGCCCTTCAAACCCACAATACCTTTATGAGGATTTAGAAATTTATTGAATAATCAACTGTTATAAAAACGCAATAATGGCGACTAAAAACAGAAGTCTTGACCAGCAATTATTCTGTTTTATAACGATAATTATAAGACTTGGTCATATTCCAGTAAAAATTAGGATCATGCTCCCAATTCGTGTTATACCAAACCTCGGCCAATTTGTAGCGGTCTCCAGGTACTCCATTATATACACGCGAAACAATTGGAGCGAGATAATAGTTCCAGCCAGGCATAACAACCATAGCATCATTATTAGCCAATGAACCATTGATAAACGCCCAGCCATAATAAAGCCCATATTCATTAGAGGGAATTGTTTCCGGCCCGTTCGCCGTATAAACCGTGGCAGTATCAGCATCAATCTGCCCGTCACCCCAGCGAAGTGTAAAGCGGTTAGTATTGGTTTTGTCCCCTTGATATGCATTGTAATATATGCGAGAGCCAAAACCCACCAGCAAAGGTTTTCCATCAAGGGTGAAATAGTTGCTTGCAGGACACTTGGGATTATTTATAAAATCATCCCATACTACACCTGCTTCATATTCCATAGAAGCTCCATCACGTGTAAGCCCTGCCCAACCAACAGCAACAGCATATTTCAACGGTCTATGCTGATTATTTGCATTCCAAATCGCAAGTCGTTCGATAAATTTTAGGCCACGTTCTTTTATATAAAAATAATTTATATAATTGGTATAATCTAATATCACAAAGTCTATACCGGCCTCTGTAATCATAGATATGTGTTCATCGATAACATTTGGGTCGCCGCTATCATATTGAGCAAAACCACCAAGTGTCCGTGGCACATAACGAATATCCTCAATATCCCAGAAATTAAGCGCATCTGCGACATAGTAATTATCCGCAGGCATTGCCTTCCATACACCTTCTGTTGAATAAAAAACAACCGGAGCGTCTTTGCCTGTTCCATATACATCACCAAGACCCTGCCAACTGCAATTTACTGGCAATAACCTGCTGCCATTGCCATGGCCTAGTTTCCAATCCACAGGATCAAGAAAAGCACTACCGTTGGAAAACAACTCAAACCATCTGCCTGTCGTACCGTCGGTGTAAACATTGTAGTAAAGGAGAATATCCTCCATCCCATCCCCATTAATATTACCTACAATACGAGAGGTTGCTCCACTCCCAACGCCGCTTTTCCATAAAGAATAAGCACTAAAGCCGGTACCTGTTGATGGAGCTACATACCATTGACCTTGGCCAGTGCCATTATAAAAAACGATCACATCCGCTTTATTATCGCCACCTGTCTTCCCAGCATTAGTTACATCAGCAAGTAATTGATCTGTGGAATTTAGACCAAATCCACCTTTCCACAACGAATATGCTCCGAAACTGCTGCCAGTAGACAACGCGGCATACCAGTCTCCAGCACTGCCATGGTATACCACAACATCAGCCTTCCCATCGCCATCTACATCCTTAACAAACTGTTTAGATGAGCTTCCTCCAAAGCCGCTCTTCCATAAAGAATAAGCACCAAAGCCAGTGCCTGTTGATGGCGCTACATACCAATCCCCTTGGCCCATACCATTGTAGAACACAACCGCATCTTTCTTGCCATCACCAGTAACATCCGCAAGGAACTGTTTTGCTGAATTGCCGCCAAAACCATTCTAACGTCTCCGAGAAAACGCGAAGTTGAACCTGTACCAAAGTCGCGAATCCAGGTATAATGACCCTCGTTAGAATATGACGTTTCATACCAAATGCCTGTAGTGTGCTTCGACCAAAAATTATCACACGCCCCACCATTGTCAGGGTCCGAACACTGCAACCAATGTTCAGTAAAGAGAGCGATGTCTGATAAATCTCCAAACCAATTGTTAGCAAAAATTGCAAAATCATCAAAATCCACATAACAATCCTGATTAATATCTCCTAACAGGTAAACCGGAGAAGCATTAGGGTTGCACATAAAACTATCACGAACAATCAGTCCCACATAATCAACATCCACTGCCACATCAGAAGGGGAAGCCTGATATACGCACCATGTTATGTTTCCGCTGGCAGGGTCAATATAGTCAGCAGCATTAAACTTTATAGAGCGTATCATCACAGTTTCTGTATTTGGTGGCACAGACTGTGATGTGCCTATTTGAACCCAAGACGAATTTTGGAGCCAATCAGTATTTCGCTTTAATACATAAATACAAAATGATGCAGATATATTAGAAGTACGCCCATTAAATTGCAAATCTATCTGGGCTACAGCATTAACATTCTCATTTATTTTAACATCAAACCAAAAAAAGTTTTCATCTCCCGCTCCTGGCGTACCAATTTGCCACATTACAGCGTCATCTTCAGCTATTGCTACATAGTTTGCATTAGTTGCTTTAGTTTTTACATTTAGATATAACTGGTTGCCCTGGAACGGAAAAGCATCAACATCGCAAGCATATGCGGCCATCTCCGTTGATTGGCTGGTAACACCCTCATAATTGTAAATGTGTTCAAGTCCAAAGCTTTGTTGCAGTGAAAAAAAAAACGCTATTACTGCGATTACAATTGTTTTTGATTTGTACATAATATCAAATCCTATCTGGGCCAAGAAATGGGCATCTTGCTTTTTGTTTGGAATTTACGGTGCCACTTGAGATTCCACAACTCAGTAACATGTGTCTTGCGTACTGACATATCTAGAAAAACGCCATTTATATACATCTTATGCCTGTCAAAACACCACCGAGTCATTACGCCTGCCCGCATTTGGCTACCACTCCCATCAGGTGGTGCCATATCTGTATCTAATGTCCAGCCATCAACCCACCCGGAATCCAACAGTAACGGAACATTAGAAGAACCTGAAACATTTGGAGAATTCCAGAATAACGATTTGTCATTATAGGGAGCCCATGGCGGAAGTATACTAGCGGGAGACCCGCTATTCTGAACCCAACAATTAATACCATAACTACCATAATCATTTATTTTTATGCCATTTACGCCTCTGAATTTGAATTCCCATGCCGTTTTTGCGCTACCATAGAGCATATCTGTTTTTTTATTAGCAGTAGGACAAAAACGAATGTCATCAACCTTTCCATAGTAACTTCGTAATGTTTTCATCCAGAAATAGTCAAATGTGTCTTGCGATGGATCAGCATACCATCTATACGGCATAAACTTATCATTATTGTTTTGTGCATACATCCCGAACACAAGGCCAAACTGGCGGAGATTGGATCCACACACTACAGACCTCGCACTTTCTCTCGCACGACTTAAAGATGGTATAAGAATAGAGAGCAACATCGCAATAATCGAAATAACTACCAACAACTCAACTAGCGTAAACCCTCTGAACGACGCCTGCGAGCCAATAAACTACTCAGACCAAGCAATATCAGTGTTGCCGGTTCAGGAATAGCTGTAGCATCCAATTTGTAATTATCCGTTCTTACACCACCGTTACTCCATATTTTTATTTGGAGATCGCCGCCAAGCCCAGTTGGAATGGCATCGGTTGTAAGCGATACTGTCTGGTGTGTCCAATTATTGTATGCGGTCTTAACCTGACCATATTCAACACCAATAATACCTTGTCCCCAAAGACCCTCGCCAACGTCCATCACCTTCACATCACCAGCAAATAATTGAACTCGATACCAGCCTACGCCAACCGCTGAGTCTTTCCCGAAACCAGCATCATAACTAAGTGTGTAAGTGGTATTAGCTGCCAGCGTAGCCGATAGGGTTTGCTTCCAACCATTATCCAAAAATGAACTCTCTACTTGGTTGCCATATGGTGTTCTGGGAACTTCCATTCCACCTGGTGCGTAGTAGGGAGTTGTATTATCACCGAAGAAATTCCAATCCCATCCTGCATCATTAGTACGTAAGATTCTTGAACGATCAGGATAACCAGGATTACCCCACATATCCGTCCCTGACGCTGCCCAGCCAGTAGCTGCATTACCATAGGTAACGTCACCAACCAGAGTCATAGCCGGGGCCTCAAAGTCACCGTTAACAATAGTGATTGGCGCCGCAAAGCC
>Ga0075951_149_pt1 | contig 12182 bp, 13 predicted proteins | sample RifGroA2_FD_68015 | JGI IMG/M metagenome (GOLD analysis project Ga0075951, IMG submission 68015) | Parcubacteria bacterium GW2011_GWA2_43_17 | reverse complement strand
GTGGCTAAACTCGCTTGTTCGGTTTCCAGGCTTGATTTATAGGTATCAATCTGGGCCTGCGTTAAACCGCCCGCCGGCACGGACTTAAGCATCATCTCGTAAGCGTTGTCCAATAAACCGGCCGTGCTGTTTAGCGTGCTCAAAATTTGGACGGCCACAGCGGAAAGATCAGCAACGGTATTTTCTATTGAGTAAAGATCAAAATCATCATCCGCTTGATTAAGCAAAGTTTCGGTGGCGGTATACTGGCTTTCGGTCTGATAATAGGAATTGCGGTTAGTGCCGCCCAAATAGTCGGCGTAAGCCGAGCTTAAGATATAATCCACTTTGTGTAAGGCCTCTTTGACGCTAAAGATGGCGTCGGCGCCGTTATCCAAAACATCATTTTTCAAATTAATTAAAGCCTGATTCTGACTGGCGACGGCGTTAAGCCAAGCGGTCTTGGCCGCCTCTAAAGCGGCCTGGGCGGCGCTGACGGATTGGCGGCTGACCTCCAAATCTTCGTGGCTGGCTCCAGCCAAAACCTTATTTAAATCAGCTTGAGCTTCGGCCACCTTGGCGTTGGCCGCGGCCACCTGGCTGATGGGCTGAGCGGAGTCAAGCTGGGCCAATAACTGGCCGCCCTGAACCCGCTCGCCTTCTGTAACGGTCAACTGCCACAGCTTGCCGGAAACGGAAAAATTCAGATTGGTCTCCGAAGCGGATTCAATCTTACCGGTCGCCGTCACCGTCTGGCTTAAGCTGCCCCGCTGCACCGGGGCGGTGATCAGTTCTTCTTCCTGGGGTTTATTGGCCTGCAGGGCGACAATCGCCAAAATCACAATGATGGGTACAGCGGTCAGCCAAAATGCCTTGCGTTTAAATAATTTTTTCATAAGTTTTAAGATAAATTAAAAAAGGTGAAAATCATCCCCCCGATAAAAATCAAAGTTAATAAAGCCACCAGGGGCATCGGCAAAGACAACTGATATTCCGGCAGGCGCTCCCGCTGTTTTAATGACCTGAGCTTAAGATAAATCGCCAAAACTAGCAAGCCCTCAAGGCCGCCGCCCACAGCGCCGACAGTGCCAATCACTCCGACAAAATCATGAAGGCCGAATAAAAAAACAACGAGCGGCACCAGACAGGCTAAAGACCAGGCCCAAAAATGGGAAATTTTTAAATCGTATTTGTAAGTATCGCGCAAGGCCAGGCCTAAAGTTAAAAAACTGGTGCCCATGGTAAAAACCGCAAATAAATTGCCAAAAATAATCATCGCTTCCCCGATGGTCTGGCCCAGGCCGATAGTGGCGATGGCGGTCGTTTTAAGGCCGGTCACGCCCACCACCAAAAGGGTGAAAATAAAATAAACAACAAAGGGAATGACAGAGCCGATAATAATCGCCTGTTTGACTTTCTGTTCCTGGCCTTTAAGCGCCAGCCGTAACTGAGGGATAGCGGACATGCCGCCAATGGCAAAAAAAATCACGCCGTAAGGCACAAATAATTTTAACAAGCTGAATTCCCGAAGGTGGTCTAAATTTATGGCGCTCGCTCCCCAAAAAGTAATGATGATGACAATGGTCATAATCGCCAAAGTCATAAAAAACTCAAATCTTTTGATAATGACCAGGCCGATATAAACCAGCAGGGAGGCAAAAGCAAAAAAAATCAGACTGTAAAGCAAAGGCGAACCGCCAGCCAGGGCCGCCAAGGCTTCGCCTTCCCCGATAATGTAGGCCAGCAAGGCGCCGTAAAAACCAAAGACCACCGAGCCGAACATAAGGTATTTGCCAATCTTGCCAAAATACTTTTCCGCGTAGCCGGTCAGCTGATGATTGCCTTGGGTGCTTAAAACGATTTCGCCCAGTAACAAATTTATCAAAATAACGGCAACGGACAAAACTACCAGCACAACCATACCCGTTAAAAAACCGGCCTGAGCCACTACGTAAGGAATGCCTAAAATGCCGGCGCCGATGATCGTGCCGACTAAAATAGAAATCGCTTCCACTAAAGGTAAATTTTTACCCATAAAGTATTTTTTGCTTAACTAGAAAAAGCTGATTTAAACTTTGTTTAAAGCCACGACGTATATTGATGCCGCGCTCTTGATAAAAAATTGCAGGCCAGGCCCACAACAAAATCTTAGTTTTTCATCTTCAATATAGCCATATTTTAGTATAATTTTGACGTTTTGGCAAACTTAAAAAACTGCTTTGAGGCGTTTAAAAAACCAAAGGTTAAGGCTAAGAAGCTTCAAGGACAAAATTGACTGACAATCAAAAAAACAACGAATCAAATAATCAAAAAATCATGCGTCTACATTTATCATTTAGACCTAAAAGACGGGCTTTAGTGAGGAGAAGCGCCTGCCTCTGCGCGGAAACAACGGCCTGGGGCAGGCAAACGCCAGGCGGGCATTAGGCTGACTCGGTCTATAATGACAAACATCGCTCTTAACCTAATCCGCCAATTCAAACTAACAGGGCCAAAATCAGGTAGTTTAAAGAATAGCCATAGGCGAAAAAGAGGGTCAAAAATTCCAGCCATTTTAATTTGCCCAGCTTTACGGCAAACAGGCCGGCGTTCAAAACAGGCATCACCACCAGCATGGTTACCAGCCATAAAAAGGCCGACCACAAGAGAGCGGTAATTAAACTGAATTCCGCAAAAAATATGCCTTGGGCAACCAGCCAAAAATAAACCTCGGCCAACATACCGCCCAAAAACAAATGGATCATAAAAGCCCCATAATCATGGCGGCCAGCATGCCGTTCAAAAAAATTGGCAGATCGGACATAATTTTATGGTTAAAATAAACTTAATAAGTTTAACGTTAACTGACGCTAGAAAAAATCAATCCTGGGAATTAAAAATCTGGACCGCCGCCCGCCAAATGCTGTCATCTCCCTGCTCTTTCAGCCAATACCACCATTCCGCCCCCCAAAAATAAATCGGCGACAGTCCGGTCCGATTAGCGTATAAAAAATTTTTCCTGAACTTGGCTAAATCCATGGAATGGTATTGATCCCCAAGCGGCGTGTTTAAAACTATCATCGGTAGCCAGGGCTCCATCTGCATTTCGCTGACGAAAACATTCTCCACCGGGCTTAAGTGGCGGACCAGCCAGGCCTTAAGATAATAATAAGCCGGGGGCAAGGGATAATAAAAATAACCCAAGGCTTTATTCCAGGTGATGCGATAAACGCTCACCCCCACCTCGTCGGCCAAATAAGCCGCCCGTAACCAGGTGGAAAGCTCGCCGCTTTCGGTAACAATCACCGGGCGGCTGTCCAAAGCCCGGACCAGCTCCAGCTCGCTCCGGTAAAAATCAAGGTCAGGCTTGGGGCACTGGCCAAAAATTTTTAAAAAAGGTTCGTTTTCCACCTGCCAGGCCGTAATGGCGGCAGTCTCTTTATAGCGGTTGACGATCGCCGTAATCATCCCCTTAATAAAACGCTCCCGCTCGCTCTGGCTTAAAGTAAAGCTCCAATCGGGCCAATGGCACTCCGGCCATCTGGGTACCCGCTGGCCGATAGCCAAAATAACTTCCGCCTGATTTAAAACGGCCTGGTTGATCGCCCAGTCCAGATCGCTAAAATTATACTTACCCGGTTCCTCTTCCAGCAGATCCCAATAAGCCACCAGCCGGATTTTTTTTACCTTAAGCTCGTCCAGTATGGCCAAATAAACCTCACGCCAATCAAGATTCAGTTCCTCGGCATATTTTTGGCTGAAAGTTATGCCTAAATCAATCTGACGTCCCTGGCCAAAATCAGCCCGGTAAAGCCAAACTAAAAGAACGAGCAAAGCCAGACCGAGGATAATTTTAGTCAAGCTGAAAAATTTTTTAACCATCTAAATTAAAATTATCATTACTCCGCTAAAAATAACCAGGCTCCAAAATACTTTTTGCCAAACAAATCGCCTTTGAATATCTTCCCGTAAAATTTGCGGATAAAATTTAGACAAAACATAAACAATCAGCATCACAAAAAAGAACTGCAGGCCGTTTAAAGCCGTGACAATGGTCACGCTACCCAAACTGATGGCGTACTGCATTAAAATGACTCCCGACCCCCCAGCCGCCTGCCCGATGGCAAAGGCCAGCCATTTCTGCCGGTTTTTTTTTGTCTCAATTTCTTTTAAGTCCAGCGCCGCCCGCCAGCCACCGAACACGACGGTAAAGATCAAAGCCGTGGCCAAAGAAATCCATCTTAACCAAACAAAGGCGGTGATAAAAGAAAGTTCATTATAGGCAATCTTGCTGAAAGTGTTAGACACGGCGAACATCAGACAAGTGGCTAAAATAAAAAGCCAGCCCTGCGAGGTCAGCCGGGTTTTAGGCAGGCCCACCTGTGACAGAAAATAGCTGCCTAAAATAATCAGCAGAATGGCCAAAAATTTCGGCGCGGAAAAAAATTCAACCGCCAAAAATAAAGACAATAAAAAAACGAACAAAGGCGTGAGGCTGATGCTCAACGGATTAACCTTGGACACTTCGGATTTCTGCACGGCCAAAAATAAAAAATACAAGCCGAAATAAAAAGCAACGCCGCCCATGACCAGGGTGCCGAGCTCCGCTTGGGTCATACCTTACAGTATATTTGAAAACCTATCGGTTTTCAAACTTTCCCTTTCAAGGTACCCTGCGGCAAGACCGCAGGGTAAACTGTGGTAAATTTATTAATAGGGAGAAATGGATTTAAACTTTTCCGTCTTGGCGCCATGCTTAGCCAGAATCTGAGCGATATTGTAGGTGCCGAGCTTGGGGGCCTCTAAAAATCCCTGGGCCGCCGCCTCAGCCAGGCGTCCCGAGGCGATCCAGTCAAACAGCCATTGTTCAACATATTTCATCTTCTCCTGATCCAGGCCCGCGCCCAAACCGATTAGATACTTCCGATTAAACTCTTCCTGGGAACCGATGGGCGGACACATGACAATCGGCAGGCCCAGGCCGCTGTAAAACGCCAGTTCGGACGGTTTAGTCCATAAAATATCCGTCTGCCTCAGCCAATGATTGAATGTTTTAAAGTAATCCTGCTTATTGGCCGAATACAGAATCCTGACCTCCGCGCCGAGATATTTTTGCAAGCCTAATTTTTGGATATGCTGTTTAAAAAAGCTGTTAACATTACGGTGGATGCCGGCAATCAAATTAATCCTCAGGTGGCCGGCGGCAATCTTTCTTTTTAAGCCTTTTAAAATCTCGGCGCCGATTTCGCGCTGAGCGCCCGCGCCGCCGACGGCAAAAGTAATCGTTAACGGATGGTCAGACTGCTTGGGAAAAGAGCTTAAATCCAAACCGCGCCGCAAAGTATCCTGGTATTTATTGAGATAAAACCGCTCGGGGTCCAGATTGACCAAACGCTGTTTTAAATCCTCTTTTAAGACTGTCAGCGCCGGCGAGCCGATATTCTCCAAAGGCAAAGGAAAGCCGGTTAAAAAAATTCTGGACTTAGGCACGCCGTAAAGCTGCAAGCGTTCCACAACCCGCTGGCACGGGGCAAAATATTTAATCTTGCTCTGCTTAGGCTCCAGCGCCACCCAGGCCCGGCTGATATCGGCATCGCAGATAATGCAGTAAATCTCGCCACGGTAGTTGAAAAGTTCCGCAATAAAAGCCGTCAGAAAAAAAGAGGTCACCAATGGCAGATCGGATCTCTTGTTCAACTTACTGATTAAATTTTCGCCCAGCCCCTTTTGCCGTAACAGCCTATAAGCGGCCCTCAGCTGCAAACTGGGCCGGGATAAATCACGCTTAGGGTAAAACTTGGGAATCTTTTGCAGTTCATCAAAAATATTAAAAGCCAGATCGCCCACTAAAGGCACGCTTTTAAAGCGCGAGATGGACTCGTAAAATTTCCTTTGCTCATGCCAGGTTTTACGATCCCGCCGGGGAATGCCCTTATAGGTGTTAGCGTCAATGATCCCGCCATAGGCTAGGTATTTTAAAGGGTTGGTGGCCCGCTGATGGCCGTAACCCATGTCCACCGTCACTACCCAGGCTTTAGGCGATGCAGTTTTGCTCTTGGTCATAAAAAACTTTGATAGTTGGCAATTTTTAAATTTATCCTGACTGCACGGGCGCGGTTTTTATTTAAAGACGCCTAATTTATTATAGCATTTTTTAAATAAAAAATCCCGCTGTCTGGCGGGAAGACAAAGCTCTAAAATGGTTTAATCACGGCTCTTAACCGAACATCAGCCAGCCAGGTTTAAAAATTATGAGCAAGCCGATAATCAAAATAATCAATCCGCCAATCAGGCTGGAAAAACGGCTGTACTTATCGCTTAAGCCGACTGCCCTGAGCGTCAACATGGCGATAAGAAAAACCAGCAGATCATCCAGCATGAAAAAGAAAACATAAGCCACTAAATACAAATAATACTGCAAGATTGGCAAAGCGGATAAGGTCAAAACCTGGGTGTAGACGGCCGGCAAACCCACGGAACAAAGCAGTTCCACCAAATTAACGGCAAAAGCCAATAAAATAATGCCGCCTAAAGCCATAAATAACGAAGGCTTTTGCGTGATGGCCTTAAGCTGTTCAAAAATCCGGCGCCTGGATTCGCTTTTAACCACCTTGCAACCGGGACGATGAATCCAGTATTCCCGCAAGTTGTAACCGCCCGTCACCAAAGCCACGCCGCCGATGACCAGCCGGACAATGGTAAGAAAACCTAAAAAAATCAATAAATTCAGCCAGGCGGCCATAAACAGAAAATAGACCAGCCCGGAAACCAGGATAAAGGTGCCGCCTAAAAGCCACATACGCCGGCGGTTCTTCATGCCCAAAAGCAAACTGATTAAAAACATCAACACCCACATGGCGCAGGGATTAAAACCGTCCATCAGGCCGATGGCAATGGTTAAAGCCGGCAGCGATAATGCCCGGATTTTTACCTGGCCCAAGAGCGGCAGATTTAAATACTCCGGTAAGTTATTCCAGCTCGGCGCCGGCTGATCCGGCTCTTTTGCGCTCTGCGGCTCCGGCTGGACCGTCTGAGAAGCCAAATAATCCCCCAAAAGATCGGGACAATAAGCCGACAAACAGCGGTCAACGGCTTTTTTGATCTGGCTGCCGGTGCTGAGGTCGCCGCCATAACCGATAATAACCTGATCGCCAATCACGGTCACCGGCACGCCGCTGACATCAACGTTATAAAGGCGGCCAGCGGTCTTGAATAAATCAAGATTTTCCCGGCTGGAAAAAATTTCATACTTTGAAACTTTAAGCCGGGCGCCGTATGCCTCTTCCAGAGTTTTTAAAAAAATTATCTCCTGTTGGCAGTGCGGGCAATCCTCGCGGTGAAACAAATACAAATTAACCCGGCCTAAAGGCTCGGCCGCCTGAATTGCGGCAAACCAAAAAATACCGCCCAATAGCAATAAACCCGCCAACAGTAATTTAAATCTCCCCTGCATAAATATGCCTAAGTATATACTTTTTTTTAAAAAAAAACAAAGTTGCTTTTAAACGGTCTGACACCACTTAAGGGTCCGGGGAATTTCTTTGAGCAAATCGCCGGCGCTATAATAAACGCCTACTCGCTTAAACAGCCGGTCACCGGCCAAACCGTTGATAAACACTCCCGCCAGGCCGGCCGGGAATAAATCATTGGTGCAGGCCAAAGCCGCGATCAGGCCGGCCAAAACGTCGCCGGTGCCGCCTTTGGTCATGCCGGCATTGCCCGTGGCGTTAACGGCATATTGGCCGCCGCCGGCCACGTAATCCTTAACGCCTTTTAAAACCACCACGCCAGCGTATTTTTTAGCCATGGCCCGGACATGGCGCGGCGAGGCAGCGCAGCCGAATAATTTTTTAAACTCCAGAGCGTGGGGCGTTACCAGGCAATTTTTGGTCAATAATCTTTTATCAGCCAGCTTTAAGGCGTCGGCGTCCAAAATCAATTTGGTTTTAGGCCGGCTTTTTAACAAACCGTTAACCAGCACCCCGGCCTGACGGCTCAGGCCCAGGCCGGGTCCGATGAGCACGGCCTCAACCTGAGGCAAACGGCTGGCGATCTCACTCAAAGGCACGGCGATAAATTCGGCCGAGGTTGATTTTAATTTTTTGATTAAGCCAAGATTTTCCGGCACCGAGGAAAAATAAACCACATCCACGATCTTGGCGGCGATGCTTAAGGCCAGCCAAGGCGCGCCGTGGTACTGTTCACTACCGCCGATAATAAGCAAACGGCCGTTATCGCCTTTATGCGAATCAACTTTTATTTTACTCAAAGATTCAACCGCCCTCAGACCTTGTTCCAAAGCTTGGGCTTTAGCTTGAGCGCCGGCGCGAACATCCGCGGCCGTCTTCGTTAAAGAACGGCGCAGACGGCCGGGCTTAAGGCCGGGCCGTAACTGGCGGGATTTATTTATAGTGGGCATACAAAAAATATCTTATCTAAAATTTAACATTTATACCGACAACAATCAACCCGGGGAAAAACAAAAACAGAGGCGCGCGCCCTCTGTTTTTGGTATTTTTAGATTCTAGTTTATGAACGTAATGGTCGGGCTTCGTTCACCTTAATGGTTCGGCCGTCGAAATCCTGTCCATCAAACATTTCAATGGCGCTCTGAGCCTCTTCGTCTGTGGACATTTCCACAAAACCAAAGCCCTTGGAGCGGCCCGACATTTTGTCCTGGATGACTGTGGCGGACACAACTGTGCCAGCCTGAGAAAATCCAGCCTTTAACGAGTCATTGGTGGTGCTATAAGGTAAGCTGCCAACGTATAATTTTTTTCCCATAATTTCTGATAATGATTAATTAAATATCCTTTTTTTGCTCCTTATAGCCCGCAAGAACTCGAGTCGTGCACCTTGAAGTTTCTTTGGGTGAGAGAAGCTAACAAAAGAAATCTGTTATAGCATACCTCAAGTGACATAAAATGTCAAGCCCCTGGTGATAGCCGAGGCTCAATAAGCTTGTTTGCCAATCAATTGATGGATAATAATTCAACTTCAAAAAGCAGAGTGGCGTTGGGGGGGATAACATCACCGGCGCCAGTGGCGCCGTAGCCTAAGTCCGCCGGCACGGTCAACTTTCTCTTTTCTCCGACTTTCATCCCCAATAAACCCTGCTCCCAGCCCGGGATAACCGCTCCCTGGCCGATAGTAAAGGTATAGGGCTCGCCGCGGTCAAGGCTGGAATCAAACTTGGTGCCGTCTTCCAGGGTGCCGGTGTAATCAACGGTGATGGCATCGCCGCTTTGGACTATGGCCTCGCCGCTGCCCTCTTGCAATGTTTCAATTTGTAAATTCATAGAACTGGCGTTAGAGTTAGCTGATTGATCCGCAGACTCGGGCTGGGCATAGTTGTCCATATCTACTGATTCGGGGAAAAACAACCGGCCGTCTTTGGTCATGTATGATTCCACGCTGTTGCCGTTGACAAAAACCACGCTCATTTTGTACATGCCGTTAGACTCGCTCAAATCGCCGATGGTCACCGGACTGTCCGGCGCCACTAGATTGGCGTTAATGAAAGTCAAAGCCTTGGCTTTAGCCGCCTCCGGGTCAATGACCGTCATTTTGTCCTGATTAAAATTCAATAAATCGCAGCCCGCGAGGCCTACAGCCGAGGCGAGCAAAACTACGGTTATCAAAATTTTCTTCATAATGTTCATAATGATCAATTAGTAGATTAATTTTATTAATCTTACACTTAATCAAAAAATTAGGCAAATCAACAATTTTTCTTATCAAAAGGCCTCATTTGCGCTATAATGAAAATCTAATAATTAAACAAAAATCTATGCAAGGATTCGTGGAAAACATTGAAGCTAAAACCCTGGCTAATAATAACTTCCGCCAGGTTTTGTTCACCGCTCCCCACAGCCAGCTGGTGCTGATGAGCTTAAAGCCGAACGAAGAAATCGGTCTGGAAGTCCATCCGGCTAACGACCAATTTTTCCGTTTTGAACAAGGCCGGGGCAAAGTGATTATTGACGGCCAAGAAGCAGAAGTCGCTGACGGTTCGGCGGTGGTTGTGCCGGCCGGCGCCGAGCATAACGTTATCAACCTTTCTGGCGATGAAGACTTGAAGCTCTACACCATCTACTCCCCCGCCCACCATGCGGACGGCACCATTCATGCCACGAAAGAGGAGGCCATGGCGGCCGAAGCGGCGGAAGCGCATAATTAAAAACAGTATTACAAATAAAAAAACGCCGGTGCCACCACTGGCGTTTTTTAATTTTAAAATTTTGATGAATTTTTTTTAATCATCTAAGGGTCCAGCCGCCGTCAACGATAATCGTCTGGCCGGTGATATAACCGGCCTTGGCCGAAGCCAAAAAGACCACAGCCTCAGCTATGTCTTCGGGCCGACCCATTCTGGCCAAAGGAATCATGGCTATGGTTTGCTTGATACTTTCGGCGCTGCTTACCTGGCTGGTGCCGGGGGTATCAATGACGCCCGGGGCCACAGCATTAACCGTGATTTTTTTAGGCGCCACTTCCAAAGCCAAAGCTCTGATTAAGCCGTTGATGCCGCCCTTGGAAGCACAGTAGTGGACCAAACCGGCAAAACCCACAAAGGCGGCGATGGAGGAAACGTTGATGATGCGGCCTCCCTCGGACATAATTTTTAGCGCGGCCTGGGAACACAGAAAGACGCTTTTTAGATTGACGTCAATCACTTTATCCCAGTCCGCTTCCTGCATTTTGGCAAAAGGCACAAAAGGAAAAATGCCGGCGTTATTTACCAGAATATCAAGCCGGCCGAATTCTTTAAAAGTTTGCTGCAATAATGCTTCCACCTCGGATTTTTTGGAAACGTCACATTGGACGGCTATGGCCTTAACGCCCAGCCGTTTGAGTTCGGCTGCGACTTTTTCACCGCCAGCCTGGTTAATATCCGAAACCACCACCTGGCATTTTTCCTGGGCCAAGGCCCGGGCAATACCCTGGCCGATGCCCTGTCCGGCGCCGGTCACAATCGCCACTTTATTTTCTAATAACATATTTTGATGATTTAATTAATTACTTTTTGGAAATTCTTTCTGAGAGGGTTTAATACCTTATAAGCTACTAAATTTAGTTTAGCAAAAAAACAGCTGACCGTGAACTGTTAATCTTGTCTCACGCAAGATGAGCCTTGAATTGCCTAATTATGATAAATTAGATTACATTTAGCCAATTTTGGCTGGGAAATTTTGGCGCAAAGCGCCTCATTTGCGGGCTGGCAGTGTGGGTCGGTCTGACACCACCACATTACAAGTATTATAAGGGTTATTTGATTATTTTTTAAGAGCAATTTTTAGACATCTCGGTCAGGGCTAATAATAGCAAAATGAGACAAATGCGACAGTCCTTAATATTACTCACGGTTAAAACTGTCCATATAATTTGGCGCGCTTGATTCTTCTAATTGGGCTAAAACCATTTGGACTGATTTATATGGACTCGCCGGTAAAGAATCAATATATTTATATTTTTTATATTCCGACCGCCACAAAACAGCCGATAACTCGTTTAATTTTAATAAGAGAGTATAAATAATACTATCAGCCAAAGCCGGTTTTAGTTCTCCAAAATACCCACCAGGATGTCCAGGAAAACGAATATGAGTAGTTAGCGGCCAAATTTCATTAGCCAGCATCCGCACGGCCGCGTAGCGGATAACGCCGTTTTGATGAATCAATAATTGGAAAAGCCAAGGAAAGAGAAAATCCGGCTGTTTTTCTTTATCATGCATAAAATACAAAACCGACACGGCCATGACGAAATTTTCCTGGCGCCATTCGTCTGTAATTTTTTCATATTCTTTGGGAGCGTTTTCTATTATTGACGAGATATCCTTATATTGACCGCCATGCGAACTATAGAGCAGTTTTCTCACATCTCTCGACGCTTGATGACTGGCTTCCTTGTCTCCCGTTACCATAATATTAAATAACTCAATAAATGTTTTCATGTGTTGCTAAATTTATAAATCTTGTTTTACCCAAGACACTAAAAACCAACCGGGTTAAAAAGGTAAATCCATGCCAAAAAAATCAGTCACTTCTTCTTTTTTATTATTTTCAATAAATTCTTTTTGTATTTTCTTCATTTCTTTTTTACCTATCTTTAAATATTCCTCTAAATCTTGGCTGGACTCAGTAAACAAAATTTTATCTAAATCCATAGCCTTTTGGTCTACCTGCAAAGCTAATTGATTCATGCCTATAAAATAATCAATAGCT
>Ga0075951_139_pt3 | contig 15532 bp, 14 predicted proteins | sample RifGroA2_FD_68015 | JGI IMG/M metagenome (GOLD analysis project Ga0075951, IMG submission 68015) | Parcubacteria bacterium GW2011_GWA2_43_17 | reverse complement strand
CGCTGTCATGACAACAAACATGAAACGCCCGATGGGAGCGCGCTCACCAACAAATGCACGGTATGCCACAACATTATTGAACAAGGGCCGCCGGACGCCGCCGAAACGAACGCCGCCGGCCTTGAATTCAAACATCCGGATCAAGACGTGGGTGACGCGTGGAAAGAAATGTCTTGCACCGAATGCCATACCGGGGAGTCCGCTTGAAGATGCGGCGCTGGACGTTTTGGTTTTTGATAACAGCCGGCGCTTTTTGTGTGTCCCTCGTCCCTTTGACCGGTCAAGCCGCGGATGAAATAGCCAATGAAGATTGCCTGGCCTGCCATGATAATTTCAACCTTGATGAATTTCAGGGCTCCGTTCATGGCGGCAATCTCTGCACTTCCTGCCACACTGAAATAAAAGAATTGCCGCATCCCGAAAAGATGAAGCCGGTGAATTGCGCGTCCTGTCACCGGATGGAGGCTTCGGTTTATCTGGCCTCGGACCACGGCAAGGCCATGAAGCACGGTATTCCGGCCGCGAATTGTTTTGACTGTCACGGGAATTCCCATTCGATTTACAGCGCGCGCGATACCAAGTCGCCGGTTTACCGGCTCAATATCCCTAAAACCTGCGCCGTTTGCCACGAAAATCAGGATAAAATGGCCCAATACGCACTTCTGGAGAAGCATCCGCTCACCTCTTACGCTGAAACCGTTCACGGCAAGGCCTTGCTTGAAAAACAAGTGATGTCTTCGGCTGTTTGCACGGATTGCCACGGTTCGCACGATTTGCACGCGCCCACCAACCCGCAATCAAAAATTTACCGGAAAAATGTTCCCGGCACGTGCGGCAAATGCCATGAAAACGTTTTACGGACGTATGAGCGGAGCATTCACGGAAAGGTCGCGATGTCCGGCAGCGGAAAAAATAGTGACCAAGTATAGGCTGCCCTCGGACCGGGTGAAAACTTATCTGGAAAGCTATCACGGGCTGGCCAGTAAGTTCGGCATGACCATGGTGGCAAATTGCGCCAGCTGCCACGGGGCCCACGATATTTTGCCTTCGAACGATCCCGAATCGTCCGTGAATAAAAAGAATCTCCCTCAAACGTGCGGCCGTTGCCATCCCAATGTGGGCGAGCAGTTGGCCAAGGGGTCTATCCACGTCGCCCCCTCTTCTAACCGCGATCAAATCGTGTTTTTTGTCGGCGCGTTTTACATCGGGTTGATAGTCATCGTGATAGGCGGCATGATTATCCATAACCTTTTGGATTTCGGCCAAAAACTGCGCGAGCATTACCGGAGAAAAAGGGAAGAGGGCAAGGTCGTCCGGTTCACGCGGAATGAAAGGATTCAGCACGCCCTGCTCACGCTTTCTTTTGTCGGTCTTGCCTACACCGGATTCGCGCTCAAATATTCGGAGGCTTGGTGGGCCTTTCCTTTCTCATTCGCGGGCGGGGAAACGGACTGGCGCGGGGCCATTCACCGCGGCCTGGCGGTTATATTTGTCGTTCTCAGCGCTTACCATGTTTTTTACCTTATTCTCACCAAGCGCGGCCGCGGCCAGCTTAAGGCCATGATGCCTTTGGGGAAGGACTTTACGGATTTCTTTCTCATGACCAAGCACAACATGGGGCTGGAAGCAAAACGCCCCAAGTTTGAGCGCTACAGCTACATTGAAAAAGCGGAGTACTGGGCGTTGATATGGGGATCGTTGGTGATGATTGTGACGGGGGTGTTACTGACCTTTGAAAATATCACCATGAAGTATTTCCCCAAATGGGCCTATGATGTCGTGAATATCGTTCATTTTTACGAAGCGGTTCTTGCCACTCTGGCGATTATTGTCTGGCATTTTTATTTCACGGTTTTCGACCCCGAGCATTATCCCATGAATTGGAGCATGTGGACCGGCAGGGCCAAGGAAGATCACGATGAAGAGGGGAAAGGAAAAGTCTGAAGCCAGAGATTCCCGCCGTAGTAACCGCGCTGTTTTTCTCGCCTGCCCATTTATAATATTTCCATCCTGCCTGGAAACATGAGAAAATAGCCCCCCAGAAGGGCTTTCCTTAAATGAAAAGACAAAAATTCCTGGCGCGTTTTAGCCGGCAAACGCTCACGGTCAAATTGGTTATCACCGTAAGCACCGTGGTCTGCCTTATTGTGACGATAGGCGTTCTTGTCTTGATGGATGTGAGCTATCGCGGAATTGCCCAGACCTCTGTCACGACAGCCCTCTATCACGCCCAATTTTTAAAAAATAAACTGATTGAAAACATGCTGGATTCTACTTTCAATAAGGAAGCGTTCAGAGAGACGCTTGATTTTGAGACGCGCCGTTTGGGTTTAAAAGAGGTGAATGTCTTTAATACCGAGGGGGTAACCAGGTTTTCATCGATCCCCGAAAACATCAACAAAAGAATTGATCTGACCGCTGACCAAGAAGACCGGCTTACGCCGGATAAGGGCATGATCCATTTCTCAGACATGAGCAGAGAAGGACAGCTTCGTATTGTTCATCCCATCCGGGGGCATGCCCTTTGCATGTCCTGCCATGAGAATGCGCAAAATAAGATGCTGGGAGGCATTGAGCTCTTTGTCCCTTTAAAGCCGATTTATGAGCGATTCACTGTCAGCCGTTTTATTCTTATTTTTTCAGCGCTTGCCATTATCATACTTAGCGCCATATTGATCCGCTGGGTGGTGCACAAGATTGTGAAAAGGCCCATTGAAAGGCTCATTGAGGGCATGGAAAAGGCGGAAAAGGGGCATCTGGATGTGAAAACGGCCATCAAAAGGGATCCTGACCTGCGGCGTCTATCGAACAGTTTCAATACCATGATCCGCGGTATCCGAATGTCGCAAAGAAAGATTGCCGAACAGCATCAGCGCGAACTTGCCCAATCCAATCGTTTGGCGTCTTTAGGTCAATTCATATCAAACATTTCTCATGAAATCAAAAATCCTTTAGCGGCCATCGGCGCCACGCTTCATGCCTTGCGCGGAGAATTTCAATCCAGTGACAGGCAGGGAATCTTGGGCGAATTGATACGGCAGGTTGAGCGGATTGAAGAAACTGTGCACAACTTGCTGCGTTACGCCCGGCAGTCCCCGCCGCGGTTCAAGAGGTGCTTGGTGTCCGGCAGGCTCTACCATGCTTATCACCTTGCGGAACATCATCTGAAGTCCCAAAAAATCCAGACTCGCTTCAGCATTGATAAACCGGAGCAAGCAGTCAACGCAGATGAAGGCCAGCTGGAACAGGTTTTTTTGAATTTATTTTTGAATGCCGCCAAGGCCATGCCGGCTGGTGGAACCGTGAGCGTCAGGGTCAGGTGTGTGTCCGGAAATCAGGCGGATCATTCAAGTGCCGGCCGCTCGCCAGGTGTTTTAATCGAAATCGAGGATACCGGGGCCGGCATCCCTTCGGACATTTTGCCAAAAATTTTTGAGCCCTTTTTCACCACGCGGGAGGGCGGAACCGGTTTGGGACTCTCGGTGAGCAAGGGAATTATCGCGGCCCATAAGGGTACGATTCATGCTGCGAGTACGGTTGGGGCTGGCACGACGCTGACCATTTTTTTGCCGGCCGGGGATAATGCCGGGATATCCGGTTCTGATGGAAAAATGCCACTAACCTTAGCGGAAAGGCCCTAATGCCATGAAAGGAAGATTGCTTGTTATTGATGATGAAAAGTTGATTTGCTGGTCCCTGCAAAAAGATTTTAGCCAGGAGGGATATGAGGTGGTGACGGCACAATCGGCCCGGGAGGGGATTCGTTTTTTTACGGAGGAGCCGTTTGATGCGGCGGTGCTTGATATCCGCCTGCCGGATGGTGACGGCAAAGAGATTTTGCAAATCATGCGCAAAAAAGACCCATTGCTTTCGGTGATTATGCTTACGGCCAATGACGAGATACGGACAGCTGTCCAGTGCATGCAACTCGGGGCATTCACGTATCTTCACAAACCTTTTGATTTTGAGGAACTCAAACTTAATATTGAAAAGGCCGTTGAAAGCAAAAAAATGCGCCAAAAAATACGGGACTGGGAAACGGTTGAACGCGGCAAATATGATTTTGACAGTATCGTAGCGGAAAGCCCTCAAATGAAACAGATTCTGGAGCTTATCCGCCGGATATTCCATTCGGAGTTTACCACCGTGCTTATCGAGGGAGAAAGCGGGACGGGCAAGGATTTATTGGCTCGCGCCCTGCATTATGGGAGCCAGCGGGCATCAAAATCATTTGTTTCCATCAATTGCGCAGCCCTGCCCGGAACCCTGCTTGAAAGCGAGCTTTTTGGCCATGAGAAAGGGGCTTTTACAGACGCCAAGCAGGCGAAAAAGGGTTTGGTGGAGGAAGCGCAGGGCGGGACGCTTTTTCTGGATGAAATCGGGGATATGTCAAAAGACCTTCAGGCCAAGCTGCTCCATTTGATTGACCAGAAAAAATACCGCAAGGTCGGCGGCGTGAAAGAGCTTGATGCGGATGTCAGAATCGTGGCGGCCACCAACAAGGGTTTGAAAAGCGAAGTCGCGGAAGGACGTTTTCGCCAGGACCTTTATTACCGGCTCAATGTTGTCCCTATTAATATCCCTCCGCTTCGAGAGAGAAAGGAAGATATCCCCGCTTTGGTGCATTTTTTTATCGCTCATTTCAACCGCGAGTTCAGAAGAACCATGGCCGGTGTTCATCCGGAAGCCATGCAGATTTTGCTCAATTACAGCTGGCCCGGCAATATCCGTGAACTTAAGAATGTGATTGAACGGGCCATGATTCTGAATAGAGAGAGCAGCCTGCTGCCCGAACAGCTTCCTTCCGAAATTGACTGTACCTGCGCTCTCAAAGATGCCCGTTTGCATCCTGAAAAAAACGAACCCTCGAATAAAATCACAAGCTGTATTGTGGGGCTTCCGCTTGAGGGCGTTGAAAAACAGGCCATTATCCAGACCTTGCAGAGCACGGGCGGAAATCAGTCCCAAGCTGCCCGCATGCTTGGGATTGGCCGGGATGCTCTGCGATATAAAATGATCAAGTTTGGGCTATTGAATGATAATGACACGCCGGAAATGGGTGATATCACCCATTCGGATGAAACGCCTGCGTGATATAGCGCAGCTCCCTTGCATGTTTTCTCTTGGCAGAACGAAAGTTACCCGCCATCAAGCCGTTTTTTATATATAAAAAACCCCTTTTTCGATTTGTGATAGTGATTTATTGGTTTTGGCACGCCAAATGCCTAACACTGGCATCATGAAAAAACCGCTTTTTGTATTCTGTCTTCTTATAGGGCTTGCGTTTTATGCCTCATCCTGCCGTGAAGTTGATGAAATCAAAAAGGCATTGGATTTACACACCATTCCCGGAGCTGAATATGTGGGCATGGAAACCTGCACGGCCTGTCATGAAGACGTCGTGAAGCGGTACCGACTTGAATCCCATTACGGGACCAGTCTGGAAGAGGGGGAAAAGATTGTCGGCGAAGCCTGCGAATCCTGTCATGGCCCGGGAAGCCTGCACGTGGAAAGCAGCGGAGACAAATCAAAGATTGTTCGTTACTCGCCTGAACGTTGCTTTGCTTGCCATATCGATAAGAAGGCCCAGTTCCAATTACAGTATCACCATCCTGTCCCCGAAGGCCAGATGAACTGCATGGATTGCCATGATATGCACAACACCGGGCCAGCTACCCATGCCATCACGGATTTGGAGCGTTCGAATGAAAAGTGTTTCAAATGCCACAAGGAAAAGAAGGGGCCGTTCGTGTTTGAGCATGATCCGATGCGGGATGGATGCCAGGTTTGCCATGAACCCCATGGCGGAGTCTACAACAAGCTATTGGTGGCGGATGACAATGCGTTGTGCCTGCGCTGTCACTGGGAACCGAACACGAACAATGCTGGGGGGAATATTGGCGGCGTAGCCCATGGCGCGGGTGGAGGCAACTATTTTATAGGTCCCGGTCAGGATTGCGTGGATCACCACCGTTCTCCGCACGGTTCCAACACTTGGAGGACATTCAACCGATGAGTGGGATGAGATATTCAAAGTTTCCACTTACCGTTCTGATCGCGGTACTGGGCATTGTGACGTCGGTTGCTTGCGTGTCTGCGGACGAATTTTCTGACAAATCTTCGGCGGATAATCCAACATCTTCTATTAATATTAAAAAAAATGATACTTCAGTTCCCTCAGCATCAGAAGCAAACGACCCCGTCACGACGCCGGCAGGAACGTCGGATATCTTTGAAAGGTATTTGGGCACGCCTCTGGAGTCGTTTTCCATAGAGCCTTCCCTCACCACCTATTTTGTGAAGGGGGACAGGGGACGTTTCCGGCAAGATTGGAACGTAGATGACCGGACGACCGGCGGAGTGCAAGACATTCGTTTTACTAAAAAACAAGGGGATGTTAGCCTTGAATTTGAGGGACGCGATCTTATTAATTATGACTACTTGGCGCATCTGCGCGTATCCAAAGAGAACGGCCATTATTTTGACGCCGAGTGGAAATCTTTCCGGAAGTACTGGGATGGATCTCAGGACAAACCGTGGGACCCGGCCGCCTATAATCTTCCGGCGCAATTTCAGGATTGGGATGATGAGGAATTGCACACGAACCGGGGAAACGCAAATTTTGAATATGGTTACCCGCTTTCAGAACAAGCCAAGATCATTCTGGGTTATCAATTGTGGACTCGCGAGGGCCGCGAGACGCTTCTCAGAGGAGAGGATGCGGTGCGGGCAAGTCTTCCTACGCTGCGATCCATACCCGTGCGGCGCCGGGTGGACGGGGTAAGTCATACGGTCTCAGTCCGCGTACCGTTTACGGTGGGAGAGATTCATAATATTGAACCCGGTATTTCTTTCGAAGCTTATCGGGACTCACACTTTACGAACTCTTTGCGTTATACCAATGGAGCCTTGGTTCAGCAGCGCGATTATATTGAGAAGCCGCAGTTTAATGATCTTCAGCTCCAATTAAAGTATGACAGCTTTTTATCGGATGATGTGTATGTGCATGGCGGTTATTTTTTCAATTATCTGCGGAATGACAGCGTTCAAAGCGAGCAGCGGCCGAATTTGGCCAATCCCAATACTTATGTGAATCCGGATGTGAATAACTACCGTGTCAGCAATGTGTTCAGCATAGGAAGCGCGCTTTTGAATTTTCTCCGGCAAAAGGGCCTGGATGCGCGCCTGGGGTTTCGCGGGGAACATGCGACAACTGATGCGCATGGGACTTTAACTGATGGATCCGACGCAACCACCAACCCCTTCCGTACTTCGGATACGGCTCTGGGAGAAGGCTGGTTCGCAGAGGCAGTATCCTTGACCTATCGAGGCCTGGCCCGCACAACGGCCTTTATGGGGCTGGATATGGAACAGCGTCGCTTGGATTGGAATGAGACATTCGATGCGAAAAGTCATGAAACGTTTACCACCTTTGGGTCCGGCAATCCTAACATGGGTTATGAAACGAAAATAACTTACATCGATTTTGTCCCCAAAGTCAAATTGACGCACCGCCTGAATTCTGCTGTGAAGCTGTTTGCGGGGTACCGCTGGCAGGAAAAAGAACGCCAGTATAACACCCAGTTCGACACGCATCCGGGATATTATCCCGGGCACTTGGGAGATCAAGAGAGGCGTGTTCATGAGGTCACCACCAGCGCGAGTGTCCGGCTGCCGGCAGGCTGGGCGTCGATATTGAAATATCAGATGGTGGCAGACAATATTGAATTTCCGAAGGTGGGAGATGGCCAGCAGGATATGGATCGGGATAGGTTTACCGTGTCTTTTTCTGGGCCGCTTGCTCAGAAACTGTTTGTTTACATTGCGGGGATGTACGATTACTACCGGGTCAATACCCCGGCATTTGGACCCGGCACCAGTCGCTGGGGCTGGGGAGAAGGGGCCTATGATTTCAATGGAGATGTGTACATCACGTCAACCAACCTGAATTATCAGCTGACAAAGAATGTCTCGACTTTCGCAAGTTATCAATTCACGAATTCATTGGGTGACAATCAGAATACCCTGAACGAAGCCGCCACGGGTTTTAGATACAATGTGAATAAAACCAGTTCATTTGAGGCGCGTTATCAAGTATTCAAGTTTAACGATGATCGCGGCGTTGAAGATTTTGACGACGATTATTTCGGTCAGGGCATGTCCTTTGCTTTCAAAAAGGCGCTGGGGTAATCCTTTTTAGTTTAAAGACTCGTAGTAGACAGTTGCGGCGATTTCGGTTACCCTTGCTTCATGCAACAAAAATTGCGCCAGGTTTTTCAATCAATCCGGATTGCGAATACCGTATTATTTTTGGTGGTGTTATGCGCAATCTTCGGTACTCTCCCTCCTGACCTCAACTTTCTTTCCTTTACTCCCCAAAGTATTTTTCGCAGTCCCTGGTTTTGTCTGCTTTTGGGCTATCTGGCCGTTTCCATGCTCTGGCTTGCGTTTATAAGGACAGCACGCGTTTTGAGCCGTCAGCCTAACGATTTCAGTCCGCCCTCCAATAGGGAGTCATTGCCTTTTATCCAAGAGGTTGTGTTACCAGCCGGGCGTTGCGGCCGGCTGAATAGTTTTGGAAACGCCGTTTTGCAAGTCATTAAGGCGTATGGATATCGGGCTTTCGCGCAGAACAAAAGCGAGTCGGAATACTCTTTTTATGCCGCGAAAAACAGCTTAGGGTACTGGGGTTCGCCTCTTGTCCATTTTGGATTTGTCATGGTGCTTGCGGGCGGACTCTTGACCTTTCTTTTTTCTGATGTTCGTGACCTGTCTATCCGCGAGGGTGAAACCGTGGACATTGTTTATGCCCAGGCAAAAGTCAAACTTGAAAAGTTTTCAGTGGTGCTGTATCCCAGCAGGCTCGAGCCTGAGCAATATGTGAGCCGCTTGCTCATACGTGACAAAGAGGGCCGTGTGTGGCGTGAGGATCTCAAAGTGAACCATCCCCTCATGATTGGCGGGACCAAATTTTTTCAGATGCGCTATCAAATTGAAATCCCAGGCCTCGAGCTTGTCGCTTATCGCCAGGGCCTGCCTGTGGAGGCTGTGCCGCTAAAGTTGGGAGAACGAAAGCCGCTTGAACAGGTGCCTATTGCGGTTGAAGTGAAGGAAGTGCTGCCCGATTTCGCGATCAGCGCAGCGGGAAAGGCGGAGAGCCGGTCACCTTATTTTCGCAATCCCGCTGTGCTGGTCTCAGTCTATGATCCGCCGCAGTCCGCTGTTGCCGCGAAGAAAGTCTGGGTTTTTCCGGACCTTGTTTCGCATGACAGTCAAAAATCAGACGAGTTGCAATTCACCTTTCGTAAACTGAAAAAACGTTACAGTTCAGGCATCAAACTTTCGCGCGATCCGGGCGTGCTTTTTGCTTACAGCGGTTTTTTGTTTTTGATTTTAGGCACGTTCATCAGCGGCTTTATTATTCCGAGAGCCCTGACCGGGTGTCTTCGCCTGCATCCTGATCAGGGGAAGTTTATGATAGAAATTTTGGGCCATCCAGCAAAGGACCGGTATGGGTTTGAGCGGGAACTCAAGGCTTTGGGAAACGCCATGACCCGGATAAAGCTTGAGGCGGCATCATGATGACCGGCATACTGATCCTGGGCTATCTTTTTTTTGGCATCCTGTCCTTCCTGGCTTTTGCCGCAACGCGCAGCAAAGTGCTTTTTTATGCCTCCGTGCTTTCAGGCCTTGTTACCCTGGCTGTTCATGGGGTCGTGATTTTTAAAAGGGGGATTACCGCTGGGCACGTGCCATGGACAAACACTTATGAAACGTTGATTCTGTTCGGGTTTTTGATTATCGTTCTCTATTTTTTAACGCTGATCCGCTATCGAACGGTTGGGTTGGGCGGTTTTGCCGGTGTGGTCGTTGCTTTTTTGCTTGCTCTCACGTCACTTTTGTCGCCGGAAATCGAACCCCTTCTCCCGTCGCTTAAAAGCAACTGGCTTCTTTTTCATGTGTTGTCTGCCTTTATTGGATATTCAGCATTTGCCGTCGCCTTTGGTTCGGCCGCTCTTTTTTTGATCATTGATGTTGTTGGCAAGTTTTCCGGGAAGACGAACGTTGATGCGACGCTGGCCTATTTCGACTGGCTGACTTACCGGCTCATTGCTATTGGATTTCCCTTCCTGACGCTCGGGATAGCGACCGGAGCCATCTGGGCGAATGAATCATGGGGAAGATACTGGAATTGGGACCCCAAAGAAACCTGCGCTTTTATCACCTGGCTGATTTATGCCATTTGCCTTCATATGCGGAATGTCGATGAACTCAAGGGAAAACCTGCGGCATGGCTCGCTTTATTTGGGTTTGCCACAGTGATATTCACCTATTTTGGCGTTAACTTCTGGCTCGCTTCTCTTCACGCCTATGCCTGATATTCTAATCCCTTTTATTTCCATCGGGCTGGCAGAGCTGGGTGACAAAACCCAGCTGGCCATGCGCCTTGTGCCGCTTGGGTTGTTGCGGATTTTATCGGGAAGCCTTTTCATTCTTGTCGGGATTTTAATATTAAAAAGCAAAGAAGAAACAGACGAAATCAAAAACACTGAGATCAAAAACCCGTTTTATTCCGGTTTTCTGCTGATTTTATTGTCCGAATTCGGGGATAAAACGCAGATTGCGGCGGGTCTTTTTGCCACTAAGTACAACCCCTGGATGGTTCTGACCGGAACCATGTTGGCCCTCTTAACGCTTTCACTGGCCGCTATTTATCTCGGAAAATTTTTAGCTGCCCGGCTAGCCCCAAAGATTGTTTCCAGATGCGCGGGTATCCTTTTTGTGCTTATGGGGACTGCGGTTATTGTTTTCGGCTAACCCTTAAGTTCCTTCTGGAAATGAACCGCCCTTCTTAAGTATAATACAGTTCACATCTTATCAGGCTGTCATTCATAGATACCACAAGATTTACGAGTGAGGAAGCCGGTCTTTGGGCCGGTTATTTGCTAATAGCCATAGCACCGGGTAACGTTTTAGTTAGTGTCTGGCAGAATCTTATGAATGATAAAGACAAATCCAAAGACCAGCTTATCAGCGAATTAGCCGCAGCCCGCCGTAAAATTTCACGCCTTGAAGGAATCATCACAGCCGGGCAAATGGAAAGCCAGATATTCCATTGGGCCCTTGAATCCGCCCCTAATGCCTTTTTAATGCTAGACAAGGCTGGCGACATCACTATGGTCAATAAAATAGCCGAGCAATTATTTGGCTATGAAAGAGGTGCAGCTGCAGTGATTTTTACGGCCTGCGCCGGGACGCGAGCGAATTTCCGGTCAGAATTTGTGTCAATGCCATTCAGACCAAGGCCGGTATTCGCATGGTGGCCTCGATTGTCGACATCTCTGAAACGGTCCATTCGGCCAAAGCGTTAAAGGAAAACGAAGAGCGGTTCCGGCTTTTTGTACAGCACGCGCCCACGGCCGTGGCCATGCTGGATTGCGATATGAAATATATCCTGACCAGCAAACGCTGGCTGACGGATTATCATCTGGATAACAGCGTTATCGGAAAATCCCACTACGAAGTTTTTCCGGAAATTTTGAAAATGCCTCACTGGCTGGAAATTCATAAGCGCTGTTTGGCCGGAGCCGTTGAGAAATGCGAAGAAGACAAATTTGTGCGTTCGGACGGAAGCGTTGAATGGCTGCGCTGGGAAATTTTGCCCTGGCACAAAAACACGGGGGAAGTAGGCGGCATTATCATGTTCACGGAAAACGTCACGACCCGGAAAAAGGCCGAGGAATTGGTGCGAAGCGCTTACAATGAGCTTGAGAGCAGGGTCCGGGAGCGCACGGAGGAATTGGGGCGGGCCAATCAGGTGCTGGAGCATGAAATCCGGCGGCATAAAAAGACCGAGGCCGCTCTTCGCGAGAGCGAAAGTTACAATCGAAATCTGTTTGATCAATCCCCCATTGGTTTGGCGCTGTGCCGCATGGACGGCGCTCTGGTGGATGTCAATCCGGCTTACGCGAAAATTATCGGCAGGACCGTGGAAGAATGCCTGAAACTCACCTATTGGGATATCACTCCGCAAAAATATGCCGTGCAGGAAGAGGCCCAGCTGGAAAGCTTGAAAACCACGGGCCGTTACGGGCCTTATGAAAAGGAATATATTCACAAAGACGGGCATACAGTGCCCGTGCGCCTGCAGGGGCTGAACATCGAAAAAGACGGGAAAAAATTCATTTGGTCCAGTATTGAAGACATCACGGTCAAGAAAAAGGCGGAGGAGGAAGTCCGTAAGGCCCGGGCTTTTCTTGACTCCATTGTGGAAAATATCCCCGACATGATTTTTGTCAAGGAAGCGAAAGAGCTTAGATTTGTCCGTATGAACAAGGCGGGCGAAGAGCTGCTTGGTTATTCGCGTGACGAATTGATCGGGAAGAACGATTATGACTTTTTCCCGAAACAAGAGGCGGATTTTTTCACAGCCAAAGACCGCGCCGTTTTGGCGGGCAAAGAGGTGGTTGACATCGAGGAAGAGTCTATCCATACCCGTCGCAAGGGGGTCAGGATTCTTCACACCAAAAAAGTCCCTCTTTACGACAAGGAAGGCCAGCCTTTGTACCTTTTGGGCATTTCGGAAGACATCACGGAAAAGAAAATGGTTCAGAAGGCGATTATCCAGAAAACCGAGCAATTGGCGAGATCAAAGGTCGAACTGGAGCAATTGGAGCTTTTTGCATTTTCAGCCACGCATGATTTGCAGGAGCCGCTTCTTAAAATGATCTTTTATTCTGATTTTCTGGAAAAAGAGGTGGCCCCTCAATTGGATGCCAAGGGCCGGGAGTATCTACAGAAAATCTGCGCGGGTGCGTACCGGATGCTGCACATCATGGAGCAGCTGCGCGAATTATCGAGAATCGGCATGGCGGAAAAACCTTTCGAAAAAATCAACCTGGAATCAGTCCTTCATGAAGTTGTTTCGGATTTGGATATGCGGATCAGCGAAGCCGGGGCGCGGGTAGAAATGAGTTCCTTGCCGCTTATCGAAGGCGACAAGACCCAGATGCGGCAATTATTCCAAAATCTGATCAGCAACGCCCTCAAATTCCGCCGGCCCGGCGGAGTAACGCCGCGGGTGGTTATTGAAGGCCGTTCGGCAGGTCAGGGCATGGCGGAAATTTTAGTGGAAGACAATGGGATAGGTTTTGACGAAAAATACCTGGACAGGATTTTCAAGCCTTTCCAAAGGCTGCATGGGGCCAATGAATACGAAGGCAGCGGGATAGGCCTGGCCATTTGCCATAAAATTGTTTTACGGCACAAGGGCGGCATCACCGCAAAAAGCACTCCGGGAAAAGGCACTGTTTTTATTGTCAGCCTGCCGATGTATAATGACAGCAAAGAGACTGCGCATGAAAGATACGAAAAGAAAAACACTTAATATTTTAATGGCTGATGACGACCTGGATTTCAGCTCACTGATGATCGAAGCCTTGAAACAGGTGAAGATTGCCGGCGAATTCCGGCGTGTTGTCGACGGCGAAGAACTGATCGAGCATCTTGCCCGCTTGAAAAATTCGCCCAACGGCCAGCTTTTGCCTCCCGATTTGATTTTGCTGGATTTGAATATGCCCAGAAAAAACGGATTTGAGACGCTTAAGGCAATCAGGGCCGATCAGGCCTGGTGCCGTATCCCGGTGATTATGTTCACGATATCCAAGGACACCCGGGATGTCTTGCGCAGTTACGAACTCGGGGCCAACACTTTCATGCCCAAGCCGTTTTCATTCAACGTCCTGGTGAAAATGCTGCAGGCGGTTAAAGAATACTGGTTTGATTTTGCCGAACTCCCCGATTTTTCGGGTTAATCAGCATAGCTTACCACGGTGTGTTTTAGCAGGAAGTCCACCAGTTCGTGCAGAAATTGGGGCATGAATTTATCCGTCTTTCTCATTGCGGCACCTCTCCTTAAGTTTGTCTGAAAATAAAAAAACCCATTTCCGAAAAAAGCCTGTTCCGGAAACGGGTTTAAAATAATTCCAGTCGAATTATTTCCGGCGGCCCGGCTGTCCTGGATTGATCCAGGGCCCGCGGCTTTGCCCGCCCTAAGGCCTTTTTAGGCCTTAGGACAGTCCCAATACCGCTTACGCGGTATTGAGAGTCCCACCCTTACGGATGGTTTGCCTTTTTCGGTATTGAAATCAAACTTACCCGGTGATTTTTAAAAATACAAATTTATTTTATGGCTTCCAGGCAGGCGTTGTGCAGCCAGCCGTTGGTGGCCAGCACGCCGCGGTTGGCGGAAAGCTGCCGGCCGCGGGTGAAATCAAGGTTTTTTCCGTCAAGATCCGTGACTTTGCCGCCTGCCTCCTCGACCAAAATGGCACCGGCCGCAAGGTCCCACATCCACTCGGGTCTGGGGGGATTTTCCGGAAAAGGGAAGCGCGCCAGAATGTCTGCTTTGCCGGAGGCGAGCACGGCGTACTTGGCCAGACTGTCCATGAGAACAGGTTCTTTGGTGATTGAAAGCCGGCGGACGGCGGTCTCCATTTGCCGGGTGTCGGTGTGGGCATTTTCAAAGGACCGGAGCATGACAGCGCCACGCGTGTTTTTGCAATCCGAGGCTTTCATCGGTTTGAAGGCGGTTTTTTGACCGAGCGGGGCCTGCCAGCTTCCTTTTCCCTTGACCGCCAGGACCAGGGTGCCGCTCCACAACTCAGGACAGGCCAGCACGCCGATTTTAATTTCCCCCTCTTCGATGAGGGCCAAAGCGATGGCGTACTGGCCTCCGCGCAAAAATCCTTTGGTCCCGTCAATCGGATCCAGGGTCCAAAAACGGCCCTTAGGCTCTCCCGTGCCTTTGTCAATCCAGCGCGTTACAAAATCGGCAGTCGCTTCCGGCCTGAATCTCCGGACATAGCCAAGCACCTTTTCGAGAGCGTCTTTCCCCTCCGGGGTTTCAAACACGGCGGAACTTTCTTCGGCCACCAGCGCGTCATCCGGGAAAACCTCGGATAATCGCGCGGCCACAAGCGCCTGGGCACCCAGGTCCGCGACCGTCACCGGAGACCGGTCGTTTTTGGTGAGCGAAATCCCCGACATTTCCTTACGCACCCGAACCACGAGTTCCGCGGCGCTTGAGACACTTTCCAGGGCAAAGGCGATATCAGGATCCGAAGGATTGAATGACATAAATTTATTTTACCACGAATCGTCAATTTTTTGTTCTGGCGATTGCGCCATTGATTGATTATCATGATTCTATATGGATGCTTTGAAAGGTATGAGTACTTCCCGGAGACATTCTCTGAAAAAGCGGTGCAGCTGGTGCCTCGGAGACCCTCTTTACCGGCATTATCACGACCGGGAATGGGGTGTTCCCGTCCATCAGGACAGAAAGCTGTTTGAATTTCTTATCCTTGAGGGCGCGCAGGCCGGATTGAGCTGGCTTACCATTCTGAAAAAGCGGGAAAATTTCCGGAAAGCTTTTGACCGTTTTAACGCCCGGAAAATAGTCCGCTATAACCGGCGTAAAATCAAGGCGCTGCTCGCGGACAAAGGCATTGTCAGAAACCGTCTGAAAATC
>Ga0075951_150_pt1 | contig 16042 bp, 10 predicted proteins | sample RifGroA2_FD_68015 | JGI IMG/M metagenome (GOLD analysis project Ga0075951, IMG submission 68015) | Parcubacteria bacterium GW2011_GWA2_43_17 | reverse complement strand
GTCTTGGATAAGGGCCGGATAGTCCAGATGGGCAGCCATCAGGATTTAATTTCGGCTGAAGGCCTCTACCGCAGGCTCTGGCAAATGCAGAATTTGGAACTATGAGCTATTACACTGTATTAGGGTTAAATAAAGAGCCGTTTTCCGCCAGCCCGGACCCGGATTTTTTTTACGACTCCAGCGAGCATCACGCGGCGCTGGTGCGGTTATTGGTGGAGATACGGCTTCGGCGCGGCTTAAGCGTAATCTTAGGCGATGTGGGAACCGGAAAGACCACTCTCTCCCGCAAGCTCTTTCAGATGCTTAAGGCGCGGCCGGATATGCTTTTTTTTATGATAATGGATCCCACGGTAAACAGTGAAGAACTATTTTTAGAATCATTGGTCAGGGTTTTTAATATACCCCCTGAATCCCTGGGGGCAAAGACAATATTGGATTATAAAGAGGCGATCAAGAAATTTCTCTATCAAAAAGGGGTGGAGGAAAATAAAACCGTGGTTCTGGTGGTGGATGAGGCCCAGAAGCTTAATCCCATGGCTATAGAGGCCCTGCGGGTGCTCTTAAACTACGAGACCAACGAGTTTAAATTATTACAGTTGGTTTTGTTTTCTCAGATGGAGCTTCTTCCCCGGATAAATGAGATAAAAAATTTTGTGGATAGGATTGTCCTGAAATACGCCCTTAATCCCTTGGATGAAAAAGAAACCAGGGATATGATTGAATTCCGCCTGAGGCAGGCCGGATACAATTCAGAGCTTAGGCTTTTTACCGATGAGGCAGTAAGTGAAATCCATAAATTCAGCCAGGGCTATCCCCGGCGGATCAATCTTATCTGCCATAACGCCTTGTGCGCGCTCATTTCCGAGGATAAGGTAGCGGCGGATGGCCGGCTCATCCGGGACCTGATCGCGCGCAGTATTATTTAACTATCGTGGCGCAGGCATCCTTGCCTGCGAGGATTGCCTTTTAATATGAATAAAGAATCTTCCGACGAAAAGCTCTTAAAACTGATAGAAGGCCAGGCCAAGAATTCCGGCGGGCCTAAACCTGTCCTAAGTCTAAAATTTAAACCAAAGGCCGCGAAATTCAGCCTGAAGGACATCCCGTTTAAGTTAAAACTTAATTTTAATCTTCCTTTTCTTAATAAATCCCTCTTTGTGGTATGCGTTTTATTGACGCTCATATTTGTTTATATCCTCATATTTGGCTCCAGGAGTAATTTAAATGCCGAGCTGTTTTTTCTGACTCCAGGCGCGAACGTTTCTCTCAAACCCCAGGCCGGACAGAAAGAGGAATTTAAACCCAGCCTCCAGGAATATTTAGATACTGCCAAAAAAAGAAATGTATACCTGCCCAGGGGCAAGATTATCAGCAATCCTCAAGCGGCCCAGGAAACCGTCCGATTAGCGGATTTAGTCAAAGACTTAAAATTGGTCGGGGTGATCTGGTCAACCAACCCTGAGGCAATGGTAGAGGATATGGTTAATAAGAGGACGCATCTTTTGAAAAAAGGAGATACCTTTGGAGCGAACCAGTATAAGGTGAAAGATATTACCCGAAGCTCGGTGATTTTAGAGATTACCGTTGAAGGCGCGGTTAAGGAATGGGAACTAAGGTAAATGAAACACTTACAGACAAGATGTCTGTAGCACTGAGTGCAGTGTATTTGTATCATTGTTGGTGGCACAGGCATCTTTGCCTGTGGGTGTTGTTGGAAGTGAAAGGTGGGGTAAAGGTAAAATGCGGATAAGGCAAAAGAATAAAAGCAAAAAGCTTTTGTTTTTTAGTTTTTTGGTGGCACAGGCATCTTTGCCTGTGGGTACTGTTGGAAGGGATGAAGCCTTCGCCCAGGCGGCGGTTAAAAACGAAGAAAAGATTTCCCTGGATTTAAAAGGGGTGGAGATCGCGGAGTTGTTTAAGATACTCTCGGCAAAAAGCGGCTACACCATTATCGCTACCCCCGGGGTAAAAGGCCGGGTTACGGTTTTCCTGAATAACCTCAGTTTTGACGATGTCCTGGATGTGGTGTTAAACCTGCAGGATTTGGCCTGCGAAAGAAACGGCAATGTGGTCAAGGTAATGACTTCCGCGGAGTATGAGGAAGCATTCGGGGCTAAATACGGGGAGAGGAAAAAGGTCAAGACTATCAAGCTTTCCTATGCCAAGCCTTCTAATATTGCCAGTGTGATTAGTTCCCTTAAGTCAGAAGTCGGTAAAATTATTGTTGATGAGCCTTCAGGAACTCTGCTTTTGATTGATTCTCCTCCGGCCTTAGCCGTGATGGAAAGCGCCATTAAGGAATTGGACGCGCCTTTAGAAACCGCGGTCTTTGATATAAACTATGCCAATGCTAACGATATTAAGGCCTATCTGAATGACCTGATTACTCCTGGAGTGGGCCAACTGATCATTGATTCCCGAAGCGATAAGGCGGTGGTTTCGGATCTGCCTGAGCGTTTAGCCAAGATAAAAAAGCTGATGCGGGAATTTGATGAGGCCAGCCGTCAGGTACTGATTACCGGTGAGATTATCCAGGTGGCCTTGAATGATAAATTTCAGAGAGGGATTGAGTGGGAACAGCTTTTAAGCCAAAGGAAATGGGATGATTTAGACCTGGTGGGCAAGTTCCCGCTTAGTTCCAGTCTTTCAAGTTACGGGAAGCTTAGTATCGGTACCCTAAGCCGCGATGATTATAATGTGATTGTGAAGCTTCTTCAGGAATATGGGGACACCAGGATACTTTCTCGTCCGCGGATAGTGGCCGTAAATAAGCAGGAGGCCAAAATTTTGGTCGGCTCGCGCGAGGCCTACGTTACCCAGACCCAGAGCCAGGCCTCATCAACCACAGTTACTTCGGAATCGGTTTCATTCATTGATGTGGGGGTAAAATTAGGGGTGGTGCCGACCATCAGCAAAGACGGCTTTATCACGATGAAGATCAAGCCGGAGGTCAGCTCGGTGCGGGAGACCCTTACGACTTCAGCCGGAAGCCAGATACCGATAGTAGAGACTTCGGAAACCGAGACGGTGGTCAAGGTTAAAGACGGTTCGATGGTTATGATTGGCGGGCTATTAAAAGAAGAAAAAAGAGATGATTCCTCCGGCCTTCCCGCTATTTCCAGGCTTCCCTGGATAGGTAGTTTATTCGGGACCCGGGCCAGGCAAAACAAAAAGACGGAATTGGTTATTTTTTTAAGCGCGCGGTTAATCAGCGGGGAAAATCAACTGGAATTGAAATGATGATCGAGAAGCCCATGATGAAGGCAGCCAAAAAACCAAAAAACAAATGCTTGAGGGTTTTTTTTGTCTTTTGGTTTTCCAGTTTTTCAGTCCTTGGGTTTACAGCCCTTGCCCGGGAAGAAACTAAAAATGAAGAAAAAATCTCTTTAGATTTAAAAGACATTGACGTGATTGAACTTTTAAGGATGCTTTCTTTAAAAACCGGCAAAGCGATTGTTCCCAGCCGTGAGATAACCGGGCGGGTCAGTATTTTTCTGAACAATATCGCCTTTGACGATGTCCTGGATATTATCCTGCTCACCCAGGGTTATGCCTATGAAAAAAAAGGCGAGATATTCTATATTATGAGCAATGCCGAATACAAAAGGCTCTACGGAAAAGATTATACCGAGCCCAGAAAACTCAAAACTATTAAGCTTACTTATGCCAAGCCGGCTAATATCTTTAATGCTTTGTCCCAGCTTAAGTCTGATATCGGTAAAATCATCGCTGATGAGGCCTCGGGCACGATTATCCTGGTGGATATCCCGGAGAAATTAGAGCTTCTGGAGAAGACCGCTGTCCAATTGGACGCGCCTTTAGATACTGTGGTTTATGATCTTAATTATGCCAAGGCCCAGGACGCCAAGGCCCAGATAACCACCGCTTTAACCCCGGGAACCGGCGAGGTGATTGTGGACGAGCGCAGCGGCAAGGCTATAGTCAGCGATTTGCCTAAGAAAATGGAGAAGATAGGACGCTTAATCAAGGAGATTGATGAGGAAACCCGCCAGGTGTTTATTGAGGCGGACATCGTTGAGGTCAACTTAAGCGATAAATTCCAAAGGGGGATTGACTGGGAGAAGGTTCTCAGTGAGAGGTCTTTAGACGGGTTGGATTTTGTCGGATACTTCCCCTTGACCCTGTCTAATTTTCAGAAGATTTCAGTAGGCACATTGGCCAACAATAATTATAAGGCGGTAATAAATTTCTTAGAGACCTATGGCGATATCAGGACTATTTCCCAGCCAAGAATTTCGGTGGTCAATAACGAAGAGGCCAAAATTTTGGTCGGCTCGCGCGAGGCCTACGTTACCCAGACCCAGAGCCAGGCCACCTCCAGCACGGTTACCTCGGAGGCGGTGGAATTTATTGATGTGGGAGTGAAGTTTAAGGTTACTCCAACCATCAACAAGGAAGGCTTTATCACGATGAAGATTAAGCCGGAGGTCAGCTCGGTCAGCGAGACTATCACTACCTCTTTAGGCAGCCGTATACCCATTGTCAAGACCTCTGAGGCTGAAACGGTGGTTAAGGTAAAAGACGGGGCGATGATTATGATTGCCGGTTTGATTAAAGAGGATAAGCGGGATACGGTTATCGGACTGCCTCTGCTTTCCCGTATTCCCTGGGTAGGCGGATTGTTTAGCAGCCGGGATAAGGAAAAGAAGAATTCCGAGTTGATTGTCTTTATTACGCCCCATCTAACGCGAGGCGATACCAGCGCAGATTTAAAAGGTTTGGGAAATCTTATTTCTTACCAGGAGATTGCCAATAAGAAATCCTCCCCTTACCAGGAGGAGGCCACCGCCGTTGGCGGGGCAGGCGGGCGGGGTAAGAAATCCCTGTCTGCCGATAGCCAGGCAAAAATCAAAAAACCAGAAGTGACAGATGATACCGCGGCGAAAGAGGCGGGGGATTTTGCCAAGGAAATAGTTAAACGGAAAAACACCGAAAGACAAAAAAAGCAAGAAACGCAAAAGAAGGAGAATTTAGAAACTGAAAAACCGGAAGAAGAAAAGAAAATAGTTCAGCTTTCGGAAGCGCTCGTCGGTGTCATTGCGAGTTCCGAAGGAACGAAGCAATCTCAAGCAGGCTCTGAGCCTGCTTCGTCTCTACGCTCCTCGCAACCGTATTCGGCTCCTCGCGATGATTTTCAGCGAATACCACCGTCCACTGATCGATTACAAGAAAAGAAGGAAGTTGAGAAACCGATTAAAGAGAGAAAAGAGCCAAAATTAGGCGCGGTTAATTTAGAAACAACTTATGAGGGCGACAGTTACCGGGAATTAAAGGATAGAAAAAATATTTACAGGGGAAAAAGCGGCTTGTTTTTTGACCAGGCGGATGATCATTATAAGGAAGGCCTTAGATATCAGGAATCCGGAAGTTTTGAAGAGGCGGTAATTTCTTACAGGAAAGTAATCCTGCTGGATGAGGCTTATGCCCCGGTTTATAATCAGATGGGAATTATCTTTCAACGCAAAGGCTTTCTTGAGGATGCCCGCGAGATGTATCTTAGGGCGGCTGAGCTTAACCCTGAATACCCTAAGCCTTACACCAACCTGGCGTTAATCAGCCAGGCGGATAGCGATCTGGCTAAGGCTTATGAGTATTGGGCTAAGCGGGTTTCATTAAAATCCCCCGGGGACGTCCGCTGGTTTAAAAAAGCAAGAGCTTGTCTTAAACAAATTAAACCTTTGTTGGATGATGCCAAAAATTAGCTATAGCTCAAAGACAGCCTCAGGAGGTAAACGGCTGGCGGCGGCTTTCTGCGTTTTGGTGCTTTTGATAATCGGTATAGGCGCGTTGGGGATAACGCGGATTGAGAAGCTGAGCCGAAGGATTGAGAATTTAGGCCGGCAGAATCTGGCCTTAGAGAAAACAATTTTAGGGATGAAGATTAATAACGCTCTTTATGCCAGCGGGATACGTAATTATGTTTTCTGGCGGGTTTCCCGCTATCTGGGGGCGGTAACTACTGCCGTTAACCTGAAGAACGCGATTGAGGCCTCCGGACAATTCCAGAAAGGGCTTAAGGATTACGCGGACAAGAGTTATTCTCCGCTACAGAAGGAATGGGCCGGACAGATAGGAATATCGTTTGCTGAGGTTACCGCCCTGGGCGCGCGGATTATCCAAACAATAGATGCCCAGGCCGAAAGCGATTCCGCCGAGGCAGCCAGAAGCCTGCTGATGGCTTTCGAAAACAACAGTTATAAAATTGATAAATTCTTAGATGATGTAATGGGCAAGGATAACCTGAGCCGGACGCCTTTTTGGTTTACCAGCGCATCCAAAAGGATGTCTTATGCCGCCGCCAGATTTTTAACCGCTTAATAAATTTAGAAGAAAACGAGCGCAAAAACCTCTCCGCGGAAATCCATGACCAGTTAGGCCAGGATTTAAGCGCTCTCAAAATATCTTTAGGGATTATTGAGCGGGACCTGGACAGCGAACCCGCCCAAATAAAGGACAGGCTTTTCAAATCCCGGAAGTTAGTCTCTGAGATTATTGACAAAAGCCACAATATCGCCTATATGCTGCGTCCTCCGGCAATTGATGAAGCCGGACTATCCGAGGCCATTGAGGGCTTGTTGGTTGATTATAGGCACCTCACCAAAACAGAGTTCAGCTATCAAAAGCCGTCTGAGGAACTGGACATCCCCCCTGAGCATAAGCTTCTTTTTTACCGCATCACTCAGGAGCTTTTGACCAATATGGCTAAGCACTCCCAGGCCGCTAAGGTAAAGGTGAGATTAGAGCGGGAAGGGGATTTTATAAAATTTTTCTACGAGGATGACGGCGCGGGTTTTGATTATAAGGAAGCTTCAGAACAACCCCAGCGCCGCAAAGAGGATAAGTTCAAATTAGGGCTTATCGGCTTGAAGGAAAGAGTGGAGCTGTTGGACGGCTTGATACACATAGATAGCTCGCCCGGTAAAGGCACGCGGGTATCGGTGAAGCTGTTAACCTTCAGGGAAAAAGATAAAATATAGATGCCGGTGAACATAGTAATAGCTGATGACCATGACATAATTCGGGAAGGGATAAAGAGCGTCTTGAGCCAGCATCCCCGCTATCAAGTGCGCGCTGAGGCCGCAAGCGGGGAAGAGGCGCTGGAGCTGGTTGAAAAACATAAGCCGGACATAGTGCTTTTGGATATCTCGATGTCCAAATTAAGCGGACTGGATGTTATTCCGCGGATAAAGCGGGTTTCCCCGGACACCAAAATCATCGTCATCAGCGTGCATAAGATGGGCGCCTATGTCTTAAAGGCCATCCGTTCGGGGGCACACGGATACCTGAATAAAGAAAATGTGGCAGAGGAGCTGATCCTGGCGCTTTCGCGGGTAGAAAGCGGCAGGACATATTTTGGCTCATCAGTTTCGGATTATCTGGCCCAGATGGCTTCTGAACCCAATCCGGAGGCTTTATTCAAAGGAAAGCTTTTAAGCGAGCGCGAGACGGATGTCCTGCGGCTTACCGCTGAAGGGAAAACGGCTAAAGAGGCGGCCCGAATTCTCTTTTTAAGCCGGCGCACCGTTGAAAATTACAAGAACAACATTTTAAAGAAGCTTAATCTGCAGGCGAAGCCGAAGAATCTCGTATTTTAGATCCTTCGTCGCTGCCGCTCCTCAGGATGACGAAGATTATCAAAAGTAAAGAAGCGTTAGGGACACTACATTAGTAAAGATTTTTGCTTCTATTATTCAGAATAATCAATAGGTTTTGACATTTGTGTTTTGGATTTGTTTTGAATTTTGTGCTTTGTCATTTGTCATTATTTATAGAGTATTTCGCGCAAGGCGATAGAGTAGCTTGGCTATTGTTATTTAGGCACTAATGTTATATAGTTATATTAGGAATAAGACGGTTATTTCTATATAACATTAGAGAAGATGAAAAGATATGTGACGATTATAACTATAATTGGGATGATTTCAGCGGGTTTAGTTTTTGGTACAGGGGCGCTGGCTGTTGAAGAGATTCAAAAGCAGGCGCCCCTTGTTTTTGAATACAATCTGACAGGGCCGAAAGTATTTGAATCCCAGGTAGTTGAAGCCAGCGGCTTGATAAGTGAAATCCGGGCTTCTTGGGATTTTGAGGGTGAGGCGCGTTTAGAGGTGAGCGCTAATGCCGGCTCAAGTTATACCCCGATTGTCTGCGGCGAAGTGTTAACTGAGGGTTTTATCCCCGGCAATCAACTGCGTTTCCGGGTCCATATCGCTGACGACGGCCGGCTGAAAAAACTTGTCCTGGGTTATAAAGACTCATCCGGAGTCAACCGCCTCTTTTATAACCAGGAATTGCCCGGCTTCAAATACCATAAGATATTGAGGGTTGAAGGAGTTGATAAGGAATTGTTTAATTACCCGTTGAAGATAGAACTTGGGCCTTTAGAAGGAGTCAAGGCCGATTATAGCGACATCCGCTTTACTGCCGCCGACGGTCAAATCCCCTTAAATTATTATTTAGAACGGTTTTTCCTTCCCCTGGCGGGAGAGGTTAAAACAAGTTCCCCTCTACTTAAGGGAGAGGTTACCTTACACAATTCCCCTCCCCTGGTGGGAGGGGTCGCTTCCCAAAGTTCCCCTCCCCTTGTGGGAGGGGTTAGGGGAGGGGGTTTTTTCTGGGTCAAGGTCCCCCAAATTCCCAAAGAGGGCGTAGATATCCATCTCTATTATGGCAACTCCGAAGCCAAAGACGCCTCTAATTCCCAAGGTGTATTCTTGTTTTTTGACGATTTTAATTCTCCTGTCCTTGATGAACAAAAGTGGCAGGCGCGCTTAGACCTAGAATCAAAATACAGCCTTAAGGCTGGCTATCTGGAGCTTAAAAATTGCTCTATATTTTCCCGGGCTTTCAAAATGAAAAGCGGAATCCTGGAGTTTAAGGCTAAGGCAGGCGATAATTCGGCTGTCCAGGCCATAGTCAAGAAATCCTCCCCTTACCAAGGGGAGGCGGGGTGGGGTAAGAGTGTTTTAGAAAGCCGGCCCGAATACGCCACAGAACATTTAGTTTATTCTTCCGGTTATCCTGGGGCCGAGCATACTATTGCCGTGAATGACATGGTCAAGGTCAACTCCGGAATTCCGATTAAGCCCTGGGAGGATTATATTTATAAGGTTAGCGCCTTAGAGGCAACAGATGAGATTATTTTTGAAAGATATGATTCGGATTATCAAAAGCAGGCCGAAATACGCTTTCTGGGAGCGGATAATTCCCGGGAAGGTTCTATTGGCTTGAAATCATCCGGCGGCCTATCCGGCGAGCCGGGGGCGTATTTTGACTGGGCGCGGGCCAGGCCGTATGCGAAAGTAGAGCCAAAGGTTAAGGTGTTAGATGAGAAAGATAATTTTTAACGATAGCTTTCTTTACGATTGGGCTGGGGGCGCCCGAAGATGTCGGAGTGAGAGAAAGTTTTACCCTTTTTTACCTCCTGAAGCGCGGAGTGTATCCGGTCTAACTGTTTCTGGTCATTCAGGATTTCTAAATTCTCTAATAAGGCCTCGTAGTCTTCTTTGGGGATTTGCAGCCTTAAAAGGAGTTTTTGGTGTTCTTTCAGGGATACTTTCTTTAGCGGCCGGAATATGCCGTGTTCGTATACGGCGGGTATGGTTTGATACATATTATCACCTCCAGAATAAATTTACCATACCGGATAACAATTGTCAAGGATGCTGTCAATCGTGTCTGGAAATCGTGTCAATCGGGATTTTATAATGAGCTGAAAGTCGATAGTTAATTGGCATAAATTAGCGTTTAAAGATTCGCGTCCATTAGCGCTTTAGAGTAATTCGCGCAAGGCCTTTGAGTAGTTTGGCAATTGTTATTTTGGCAAGGATAGTGTATGCTTATATCAGGGGGAAATATGAGAAATAAAAACTTAAAAACCCGGAATAAGATAGTCAGGCTATTGACCGCGACGGTGTTTCTCTTTATGCAGATAAACCCGGTCTTGGCCGCCTCAATCACCCACAGCGCGGATACGGATTTTAACCCCAATGTGTCTAATCCCGGAGTATTTGACCGGATAAATGATGTTGATGCTGGCGCGGCCCCTAAATTAGAGTCCTATTACCAGGAGTCCGCGGCAGACCCCTACACCGTGGGCCTCTGGCACTTTGACGGCAACTCCAATGACTCCTCCGGCAAGGCCCATAACGGCACCCTCGTGGACACGGCCACAGTCAGCGGCGCCACCCAGTTTATGGGCAATGTCCTGGCTTTGGACGGAACAGGGGATTATGTGACGATTCCCGACAGTGATGATTGGGCATTTGGAACGGGAAATTTTTCCTTTGAGACATGGGTAAAATATTCGACTCTTTCAGGCAATAGAGCGCTTTTTACTCACGAAATCGGAACTAACTATATAGAGTTTTATCATAATTCAACAAATTTAGTATTTGTTACTGCTATAAATGATGTTATAAAAGCCCATTACTCTTTTGCATGGTCGCCATCAATGAATGTGTGGTATCATGTTGCGCTGGTTAGAAATGGTACAAACCTGTATATATTTATTAATGGAGTAAGCCAGACGCTAACTGTAACTACCGCTATTTCAACAAATGCACTGCCAGACCCTGCGGCAATCTTTACTATAGGTGCTTTCGGAGATGGAAATGGTGCAACTAACGGCTTCTTTGACGAAGTCCGCATTCTCAAAGGCCGCGCCCTCACCCCCGAAGAAATCAAGGCCGCGGCGAGCCGAAGGCCGGACGCTGTCTATACCTCTCCCGTCTTGGACGCTACCGCCAGCGTTCAATGGGACACGCTCAACTGGACCGAAGGCGGAGTGAACACCGGCGACGGGGAAACTTTATACAACTCCAGCGGCCTCGTCGCCCAATGGAACTTTAATGAGACATCCGGCACCACCGCCGATAACGCCGAAGGCACCTCGGCCTTAGACGGCACCCTGACTAACTTTGCCTCTACCGGCTCCCAAGATGCCGCGGCCGGCACCGGCTGGACCGACAACAACAAGCGCTGGGGCGCCGGAGCCCTGATGTTTGACGGGACGAATGATTATGTGAGCGTGGGGGATAGCGATAATTGGGCATTTGGGACAGGGGATTTTAGTATAGATTTATGGACAAAGCCGTTAGATTCAACTCCACCACTACATATACAATTTTTTGGTCAAGATGTAAATGCTGAAAACCGAACCCTTTTTAAATTAAACGTGGGAGGAGATCTTGAGTACCAAGTTTTAGAGGCTAATGTCAATACTATATTATTTAGTAGCGCGACAAATATATTAAGCGAAAATATTTGGCATCATATTGCTCTTACAAGAAGTGGTAATGTTTTTAATATTTATGTTGACGGTATCTCTGTTGCTTCAGCAACAAATACTTCTTCTGTGCCCAACTATGCTGCTCCAGCTATAATAGGATATTATCCTGCTTCTGGAGGATACTACAACGGTTTTATTGACTCTATCCGTATCTACAAAGGCCGCGCCCTGTCTGCCGCCGAAATCCTCTCCAACTACAACGCGGGAAACATAGAATTTCAGACCCGCACCGGCGCCACCAGCGACCCCAACGACGGCACCTGGGAGGCCTGGAAGCCGACCACCGGCGAAACACAACTTCTCTCAATGGACAGCGACGCGGCGAATTGGAATCTGTGGGATGGATCAGCAACAAGCACAACTTTTAATTATACTGGAGGACAACAGACCTACACTGTTCCTGCGGGGGTTACCAAGGTGACAGCTACACTTTATGGAGCGCAAGGAGGAGGCAGTGGAGGTGGTTTGGGTGGACTTGCGGTTGCTACTTTTAATGTTACGCCTGGAAATGTTCTAAATATTTATGTTGGAGGTAGTGGGAGCATAGACACTGGTGGTTATAATGGTGGAGGTAATAGTAGTGGTAGCGGTAGTGGTCATGGTTATGGTGGCGGCGGTGCATCAGACGTAAGGTTAAATGGAATCTCTACATCTGATAGGGTTATTGTAGCAGCAGGCGGAGGAGGAGCATCTTTTCAGAATAATTGTGGAGGAGGTAACGGAGGCGGGACAGTTGGGAATAGTGGCTCATGTGCTGGAGGGCAAGGTGGAACGCAAACAAGCGGTGGGAATGGTAGTACAGTCGCATCCCCAGGTAGTAATGGCGCATTTTTTCAGGGCGGTGCAGCAAGTGGAGGAATGTACCCTGGCGGCGGCGGTGGAGGTGGTTACTATGGTGGTGGCGGTGGTAGTGGTGCAGATTTGTATAATACCAGCTATTATGGTGGTGGTGGTGGTGGTTCAGGTTATATTATAAGCACAGCTACAGGCACTTCTACAACAAGCGGTGTTCAATCTGGGAATGGTCAAGTTGTTATAAGTCCTTTTGTCACTATTCGTGGCAATAACGAAACCACCATAAAACAAGAAGGTTCCGGCTCCACCAAACTCACCCTTGGCGCGCCGCAAGTAGATGGCAACACCGTCGCCCTCTGGCATATGGAGGAAACCTCCGGCACCGGCGCTTATATCAAAGATTCTACCGCTAACGCCAACAACGCCACCCCAACCGGCACTACGGTGGTTGACGGCATCTTCGGCAAGGCGAGGAAGTTTAACTCAAGTAGTGACTATCTTACATCCGGCACAGTGGCTACTTATAAGAATTTTCATGGCGCCGCGGATACATCGGGCTTTAAATGGACGATAGATTTCTGGACCAAGATAAATAGTTTTCCCGCTGCCCACCAGTATTTTATTGGCAGCACTTTAAACGCCGATACAGACGCTGGATTCAACATTATACTATTTGCTACCAGCAGAGAAATTGGTTTGCAAATTGGCAGAAATGGTGGGGTGAATACATATGTAATTAGTGGCTCGGTGGGAAGCGGAACATACCCCAATGATAATGGGTGGCACCATGTAGCAGTTACGTATGATCAATCTTTGTCTAGTGGTAACGCTAAAGGGTATATTGATGGAGTTTATTTGGGAAGCAACACTAAGACCGCCCAGGTGCCGGAAACAACCGATGCTGATGAAGTATTAAGAATAGGGCAGTCTGTTACAGGCACTGCTCCTCTTAATGGCGCTATGGATGAACTCCGTATGACTTATGGCCGCGCCCTTTCCGCCGACGAAATCGCCGAAACATATAGAATGGGGGCGAATCATCATCTCACTCGGCAAATTTCCGCCGCCGATTTATCCTCCTCAACCAAATTGCCATTCTATATCGCTGCGGACAGGCCGGGCACATACCTTGAGGCCACTGTCGGCGAATCCGCCTATGCCAATTATGAAGCCGATGCCAATACTGTTTTATATGTTAAAGGCGATGAAATCTCCGGCTCTACCTCCATCAAAGATTCCAGCTTAAGCGGCAAAACCATCACCGCGGTCAACGATGCCAAAGTAGTAGGCGGAGGAAAAATCGGCAACGCGCTGTCCTTTGACGGCACGGGGGATTATTTAGAAGTTGCTGATAATAGTGATTGGGATTTTACTGCTTCTGACGGATCTATTGATTTTTGGGTTTATCCAAACTCTGTATCTGGCGGGCAATCATTAGTAGGACAGACTAATAGCGGCGCCGATGGCAACTGGTTTATATATATACGAGCTAGCGCTGAACTAGGGGTGGGGTTGAATGGAAGTACTGAAATAGCTAGTTCTGGTTATTCGTTAATTGCGGGAGCGTGGTTTCACATTGCTGTTGTAAAATCAGGAAACACTACAAAAATTTATAAAAACGGCATACAAGTTGCCTCTAGTACTACTGATGTTTGGAATAACGCAACAACCTTTTTAAGAATAGGTGGTGGTGGGGCAACTTTTTGCAACTTCAACGGCTACATAGACGAACTCCGCATCATCAAAGGCACTGCCCTCACCCCTGACCAGATCCGCCAGGCCTATGAATACGGCCTGCGTTCTCACCCTATTACCATAGACTTTGCGGCTAAATTAGACTCGGCAAACCTGATTAGCGGCTCCGGGGATACCTCTTTTACCGTTGATGCCACTACCTACGGCCTCTCCCAAAAGGGGAGCAATCTTTATCCCGGGGACAAGGTGATAGTGCGGGAGAATATTGACGGCACAGAATATATTGTCCAGGGAACGGTAAAATCTGTCCCCGCCTCAAGCGGCGCGCTAACCGTGGGCTGGGACAGCGGCCTAACCTTTCCTTCCGGCGGTTTCACGGTTAATGCGGCAGTTTTCAAATGGCAAAGAGAATACTTTGACCTCACCGGCTCTCTCTCTACCCACCGGGACGCGATCACCAACCTGACCCTAAGGCCGACTAACGGGGCCGAGGGCCGGACTATCTATCTGGATGATTTCCGAAAGAGCAGTGGTTACCTGACTGACGCCGCTTCCTCAACTATTGACTCTTCGGCTAACCGCTACCTGCAATACCGGGCCATTGTTACCACCAGCGACCCGGCAGTCTCGCCGTCTTTGACTGGAGTCACGGTATACCAACTATGCCCCGGCAACTACGCTAAGTATCACTAAAACCGAATCCGGAAGCCAATCAGGGACCGCGGCCTTAAGCAAAACTTCACTTACCAGCGCGGATTTTGCTAATGGCGCGGCTACAATCACCTTAAGCGATACCGAGGCGGAAAATGTGGAGGTCATTGCTACCGATGACATTAACACCGCGGTAACCGGCACTTCTCTGCCGGTGGCCTTTAGCCCTGCCGCGGCTTCTAAGATAGTCTGGACCTCCAGTGCCCAGACCCTGACTGCCGGGGCGGCCTCCGGGGCATATACGGTAGAGGTGCGGGATCAGTATGACAACAAGCGCTCATCCGACGCGATAGTCCTGGACCTGGCCAGCGACTCCGCGACCGGTAAATTTGACACTGCCGCCGGCGGGGCCTTTAACGGCACGCTTACCTCTATCACTACCTCTGGCGGCATAGGCACATTCTATTACAAAGACACGGTTGCCGGCTCACCCGTGATTACCGTCTCTAAAACCGGCTTGACCAGCGCCACCCAGGCCCAGACGGTGAATTTCGGCACAGTCAGCCCGACACTTACTCCAGCTTCTTACCAGGCCGGGGCGCTTGCCAATAACACCATAGCCTGGACCAGCAGTGCCCTGCCCCAAAACGGCAAGATAGAGCTGGATTTCCCGGTGGGCTATGACCTAAGCGGAACATTGGGGGTAGTCAGTGGAAACACCGATGCTACAGTTTTAGCCAGCGGCAATACCCTGATAATCACCTTAGGCACTGCCATCGCGGCCAACAGCCCGGTAAGCCTTGAGGTCTCCGGGATAAAAAACCCCTTACTCCTTGGCTCTACCGGCACCTACGCCCTGCGGGCTAAAGACAGCGCGGGGGCCTTGATTGACCAAGGCACAGCCAATGCCAATACCATCATTGCCCCAACCTTGACCCTGCTCACACCATCGGATAGCGGAATTAGCCTGGCTGGCGGCCAGTCTTATGATCTTACCTGGAGTTACAGCGGCGAGATCTCTAACGGCCTAAAATTGTCTTATTCCACCGACGGCACAACCTATCCCAACACCATCGCCAGCGGAGAGTCTAATGATGGAATATACACCTGGACCGTTCCCTTTTATCCGGGAGTTGACACCAAGGTCAAGATCGAGGACACTTTCTACCAGAAACTCCTGGAGACCACTGATACTCAATTTTGGAGCGGAACTCGTTTGAATACTCAAACCTCAAGGACAGGAGATGCCTCTTTCATCAGATTGGGATTTAACCTGGCCAAGGGTTCGCCGATTGCCGGGGGAGGCAATCATTCCATAGCCCTGCTCTTCGACGGCACGGTCAAGGCTTGGGGAAGAAATACTATTGGCCAATTAGGCGACGGCACTACTACTAACCGAACCACTCCGGTGAGCGTCTCCGGGATCAGCACTGCCGTGGCCATTGCCGGGGGAGAGGCTCATTCCATAGCCCTGCTCTCCGACGGCACGGTCAAGGCTTGGGGAAATAATGGTTACTGCCAATTAGGCGACGGCACTACTACTGACCGAACCACTCCGGTGAGCGTCTCCGGGATCAGCACTGCCGTGGCCAT
>Ga0075951_134_pt1 | contig 17364 bp, 10 predicted proteins | sample RifGroA2_FD_68015 | JGI IMG/M metagenome (GOLD analysis project Ga0075951, IMG submission 68015) | Parcubacteria bacterium GW2011_GWA2_43_17 | reverse complement strand
AGGGGCTGATACTTTATGAACTACAAGCCCACAAACTACATCGGCAATACCAACCAAATTAGTACAATATAAGCTGTAAGTTGTGGGTAATTGAAAGACGCGGTACTCGTGTACCTGGTGACATGGTGCGTCGCTGGTTTGCAGTTTTGTCACATCAGATAGGTTTGCGCAATCCGGGAGACAGCTATGGGCCTCGTCTTCATGACCTTCGCCATAAATTTGCTATTAAGACCATGTTGGGTTGGTATCGCTCTGGAATTAATGTTGAACAGAATACCGTAGCATTAGCAACCTATTTAGGACACAGTACGATCAATCATACTTATTGGTATATCTCAGCTACTCCCGAGCTTTTGCAACTGGCTGCTCTGAGATTAGAAAAGAAAGGAAAGCTAACATAATGATTATTAAAGCCACATTCCCTACATTGTTAGAGTCATACTTCACAGACCGCCTCATGCGACAACGGAATTCAAGTCCGGATACAATCGCAAGCCATCGAGACACCTTTAAACTGCTTCTCAAGTTTGCTCAGAAGCATCTCAAAAAGGAACCGTCAAAGCTGACAATAGAAGATTTGAATACACCTTTCATTGGTAGCTTCCTTGATCATCTTGAGAAAGAACGAGGCAATGTAGCTCGAACACGAAATATTCGGCTATCTACTATCCGTTCTTTTTTCAAGTATGTTGCACTTGAGGAACCCGCTTGCAGTGCTTTAGCTCAACGTATTCGAGCTATACCAAGCAAGCGATATAAACAGAAGCCAGTTGAATTCTTAACATCCGCTGAAACTGACGCTCTCCTTGCCGCACCTGATCAGGGCACTTGGGCAGGCCGCCGTGATAAAACTCTTATCCTATTCGCGTTACAAACGGGTTTAAGAGTATCTGAATTAGTAGGGCTTCACTGTAAAGATGTCGAATTAGGCACAGGTGCACATGTGCGATGTGTTGGTAAGGGCCGCAAAGAGCGTTGTACGCCATTACGAAAAGAAGTAGTCGTAATTTTACGTGCATGGCTACGAGAACGCAATTGTGGTTCCTCAGAGCCGCTCTTTCCTAATGCTCGCGGTACTCAACTTAGCCGTGACGGAGTGGAATATCTGTTGGCAAAGCATGTTATAACAGCCGCAAAACGGTGCCCGACGCTTGAGAAGAAAAAGATATCACCACACGTACTTCGTCATACTACTGCGATGGATTTACTTCAGCACGGAGTAGATCGAACCGTGATAGCTCTATGGCTTGGTCATGAAAAAGTGGAAACAACACAGGTATATCTACATGCTGATATGAAATTAAAGGAACAGGCCCTTAACAAAGTGGCACCTAAAGATGCAAAACTGAAGCGTTTCCGACCGGATAATGAACTGTTGGAGTTCCTAAAGAACCTCTGATTATGCCGAGTAGATATTATTAGGCTGTACAATATAAGCTTTTTTACAGCTTAATGAACCGTTGTAGAATTTTACTCGGCATATCCAGGGTGTCGGCATGTTCGATGAAATGCCGAGCTCGGCATTTCATCAATATTTGTGCCTGGCCCGTTTCCATATTTCTGTGGGGTTGTGCGTTGTTGCGCTCGTTCCAATCTGTGTTGGGCCATCGACTCAGCGGGTGAGAAGCAATATGAATTGGCAGATCTGCGCAGAAACGGTTGCAGGATCTCCTGACCATGTGGCCCGATGTATATAATGCGACCAAAGCCGTGATGAGCTGTCTTGTGCTGGGCAGGGTTGTAGAGCCATATCCTGTCTGACATATCAATATCGCACGGCCGCATCATAACAAGTTCTCCACTGCGTGCCGCGGTCAAGAGCTGAAGCTGTATGATTGCCCATACTTGGTGGCTTACATATGGCTCGATAGCATCGATGTATTCTTGTTGCACTGGCCTTACCGGTTCGGTTTCCTTTGCCTCACTTCTGCCGTGACGCAATCCCGACACAGTATTCAACACATGGTATATACTTGCCGGAATGAGTTCCTGTGCCGCAGCCCATCGGAACATGAGTTTTATCCTGCCGACCATCTTATTGAGAAATTGTTGACCTCAGAGGTTGGTGTGCCATCGTTGCGGACATAGTATTTCTCAGCATGCAGCCAGAAGCGAGCGATTACTTCATCAATAGTAATCTCGTGGCAAGGCGCATGTGCGTTCTTTCCCGCTGCAAGCCACTCGGCGATTGTCTGGTGATATTTTTGTGTTGCCTCGGTACTCTCAAACGGTCCGAAGTAAACAGTTCTGCCGCTGATTACGGCGTAGGCTTGTCCGCTTGCTTTATGATGACGCAATTTAGGCGGCTGCTTCTTACTTTTCGTGAAGTTTTCTTTGACGGTCACAGTCGGTTCCTTTCAAAACGAGAGTAGTATTACTCTTTTTATTTTATCTGTGGAACTGATTCAGTTTTATTAGGTACTGCCACAAACTGCGACAAAAAGTCTTAGGCCTCTGAAAATCTCTGGCAATTTATTCTTAATTTGGTAATCATATTACAAGCGGTTTGGAAAATTTGCTCCAAACTGCCACAAAATGGCTTCTGTAAAAGGTGGTGTTTTGTAAGTTGTTGTGAATAAATAACTTGCGGGTGTAATTCAGCGGTAGAATGTCAGCTTCCCAAGCTGAAAGTCGAGAGTTCGAATCTCTTCGCCCGCTTTTTTATAAGTGCTTTTTTCACAAGTGCTTATCCGAGATGTCAAAATTTTTTATTTCCTGATTTCCTTTGGAAATGCCTGAAAAGGTCAAAAAATCCTTTTACAAATAGACTTGGATAGGTACATAACCGAGAGAGAGATTTTTGAAGCCAAAGAACGAGATTCTATAAAAATTATAGCATGCCTTTTTTATAGGTTACACAAAAAAACGGGTGTTTTAAAAATTTATTTTCGTCCTAATTTCTTACTCGATAAGGAATTAACTACTGCGGACAGGCTCTATGATAACGTAGAGGTATGATAGTATTGGGATAAAAAGCTTGACTTATTAGGGTTCGCCGATATACTTACCCGTGTGAGGTAAGCTACTGAAGCGAGTAATGTTGATGATTATGGAATGGATTTTAATATTTATACTCTTGATATGTTTTGTCATTCTTTTGATTCCTTGGATTGATGGGGACATGAGAATTCCCCCCGATTGCTCTGACAGTTTAGTTTTGTAAAAGGTTGATAATTGAATAACTGGGCATTTTAAGATTGGGTGCGTTGCCCAATATATCAAGATGCTATCTACTGTAATTAACTCGGTGAGGTGTTTATGGAATAGATTTTAAGTAAGGATATTTGAGTACACCATAGCCAAGCTCTTCTTTGACTAATTTTTAGTTCACCATAGAATCCTCTTTTTTTTATATTACTCAAGCAACCTCGTTTAAAAGCGCTGATGCCTTTGATGTCCAATGTTAAGCAAGTCCTTTTTTTGTAACCAATAAAATTGGGTATTTTGGAATTGGGTGTGTGCCCAATATAGTCAAAATACTCGTGAGTGGTTGTGAATTTTTTGATTAAAGGGAAAATGTTATGAGAAATCTAATTGTAGGTTTATTGGGAATCATGTTAACATCTGTTATCGGCTTTGCTGCGCCGATTACTATTGTTAATGGTAATTTTGAAGCCCCAGCTATAACTTTAGTGGGGGATTTTACTTATGGTAATTCAGCTACTGGCTGGACAGCGTCCGGGACGGATATGTGGGGTAATAACCCCGGTCATCCCGAGCGTTCTCGCGTCTTGCGTACTAATGATGCAGGATGGGATTGGAATTTCTTCGGTGATAGTAATACTCCTTACTATGCTCAAGGTGGGATGGAAGTTCCCAGGACACCGTACGGCGAGCAAGTAGAGAGTTCATTTTGTGGTAATGGTTGGTCGCAAGTTCTGTCGGCTACGCTGACAGCGAAAACGATTTATGTGCTCGACTATGATGCCGGTTTCGGAAAAGACTCGCCGGTTGGCAATGGCTGGTATCGAATTCAAGTATTTGCTGGTGATGTGATGGTGATGGAAGTTGGCGAGGGTCTTGGACAAGGTGTTGTTGGTGCTGAATATGGTCAGGTTGCTACCGCATACAATAACTGGACGCATCAGAGAGTATCATTCACAACTGGCGCCACCCCAGCAGGGCTTAATGGAAATCTGAAAATAAAAATCTTTGGTACAGGTTCAACTTCGCGTTTTCTCGGAGACGTTGATGGTGATGGTAAAGATGATGCTGTCGCGTACTTTGATGCCACTGGTGGTTGGTATGTTGCATTGTCTAATGGAGAAAATTTCAGCGACGGTACTTTATGGAAGAATAGTTTTGGCGGCAATTCTACAACGCAGTTCCTTGCTGATGTTACTGGTGATGGCAAAAAGGATGCGGTTGTATTCTACAATGGTAGTGGCCAAGGTGATTGGTATGTAGCGCCATCAACAGGTACCGGCTTTGATGCATATTCATTATGGAAAAGCGGTTTTGGAGGCAACTACGCATCTAAGCAGTTCGTTAAGGATGTAGATGGAGATGGGAAAGCCGATTCTGTTGTATACTATGGCAGTGCTGGAGACTGGTATGCCGCGTTGTCTACTGGCAGCAGTTTCGGAGCATATTCGTTGTGGAAAGGTGGATTTGGTCAGAATTCCACAGATCAATTACTTGCTGATGTAACTAATGCTGGAGGTACCTACGGCGATAACAAAGCGGATGCGATCGTTTTTTATGATGGTGCAGGCCAAGGTCAATGGTATGTAGCTCCATCAACAGGTACCGGCTTTAGTGCTTATTCTTTATGGAAAAGCGGCGTTGGGAGTGGTTCAACCTCTCGCATTGTAGGTAATGTTAATGCGGAAGGACCGGAGATGGAGGATATTATCCTCTATTACGATGGTTACACCGACGGTACGACAGGCAGATGGTTTGAGTTATTCTCTAATTGTAGTGCTTTTCTTGATCCTGTAGATTGGAAACTAGGCCATGGCAATGGCAGCAGGTTATTACCAGAATATTGCAGTTGGCAGGGTCTTGGTGATGTATATGGGACAGGCAAAGACGCTCCGGTTGTTTTTTACCCAACAGAAGGGGTATGGAAGGCAATGCCTGCGGATAATTACTACATGGCAGATGCGCTTAATTTCTGGGATGTTGAGGATATTCGTTATGTACCATGGACACTTGGTAGTTTTGCTCAATATGATAGCGGCGACCCAAATGTCATTGATGAACACATATCGATGATTACAGAAGCCGGTATAGACTTTGTGATATTAGATTATACCAACTACATAAATTATGGTTACATAAAAGAACGTGGGCTAAAATTTATTGAACGACTTGCGATTTGGAATGCAAATACTCAGCATAAGCCGTTGAAATATGCTGTTGCTGTTGGTTGGGCGGGGCTTACACGTGATGGAGCTTCCCTGGAATGGGAAACAGATGTAGTATGGGATGATTTTATAAGTAATCCCAATTGCCCTTCGAGCAACTACTTCACCCTTGATGGAAAACCTTTGCTGGTGGGTTTTGGCTCTCGCATATATTATAATTCATATCAAGGGGACAAAACTAATACTAACCGCTTTACACTTCGCTGGGCTGACGGGCAGATTGATGCTGATACTGCCACGGTTTATACGGCGAACGGGCCGGAAGTAATTCCCCCCAATGAATATGGGTTTTACTATGGCTGGGCGTTTATCAATGGTTCATTGGCCAATAATGATGCTATGGTTGTTATGCCTGGCTGGAACTATTATGCCCCTGCAGAATCTAATGATATGTATGGTAGTGGTGATGCCGAGGTTTGGTATAACACGAATTGGGAGCATGATCCTAATTTTTACTGGAATATGACAGTAACTCAAAATAATAACTACAAAGTCGTAAAAAATATGTACACCGAGAAATTCCAGGACATCACGATAGGAACTGCCAGCGCGTGGACGGATGTTGATTTATCGAGTTACGGTGTTCTTGCCAACCAAGTAGTCGAAATCGGCATCAGGAACAGCAGCACATCCACTGCAAGGGATGCCGGCGTAAGAATCAAGGGCTCGTCTCTTGCCAGAAAGATAGTCCTTCACGCAGCTACGACAGCTGGCTGGGATATGACTACCATGACGGTAAAGACCGATGCCAATAAAAAGATACAGGCTTATGCAGCGAGTACTGCCGATGTTCACTTCTATTTGGTCGGCATCTGGAACATTAGCGGAGATTATACCGAGAAGTACCAAGCATTGACTATAGGCACGACCGGTAGTTGGGTTGATTCTGCTGACCTTAGCGCCTATGGCGTAGGCGCCAACCAGGTGGTAGAAGTTATGGCTTCTAAAAAAGCCACTACCGCATATATTGCGGGTATTCGTGGAAACGGCTCAGCTCTGGATAGAAAACTTACTCTCCATGCCTCAACTTCCAGTGCCGCCGACTGCCTTGTAATGCAGGCTCAGGCTGATGCCAACAAGAAGATCGAAGTTTGGAAAGGTAATACCTCGGTAACATTCACACTGCTTGGCTACTGGACGACTGCTCCAGGAACGTACACTGAAAAGTTTACTGACGTAGGCAAGCCGAGTTCAAACGCTGCATGGACTTCTCGCAGTCTAAGCGGTCAGAGTGTTCCCGCCAATGCGATTTGCGAGATGCTCATAGCTAATGCCAGTACGGCCAATAGCAACAATGTAGGTGTTCGTCGTACCGGCTCATCTTTGAGCAGGCTTTTCAATCTTCACAAAAGCTCAGCTTCTACAGCAAGGGATTGTGGTATGATGCATGTTGAAGCGGACAGTAGCTCGAATATTCAGCAGTACTTGCAGAATTCAGGTGATACGGTAAACTTTTATCTATTGGGTTACTGGAATTAAGCGACTTGCTTAATTTTAGAAAAGGCGTTTAATTTGGCATAGCGGCCACAGGCCGCTATGCTTTTTTGTAATAGGACTTGAATTCACTATGTGTTTTACGAGCGTTTATCGTAATTCTATCGAAGAGGTTGAATATCAATTGACATTATATGTTAATCAGCTATACTTACCCGTGTGAGTGAAAAAGGGTTATGTCTTCTATGTCAAATGTGTTCTCTTGTTAAATGAGTTAAATTTGGAGTTGAAAGATGAGTTTTAATTGGGCAAAAAATATAAGCATGGTTCTTTTTTTATGTTTGAGTACCTGTTTTGTTGAGGCGAATGTGAAATTCGCTAAGGTTGCAGAACATAAAGGAAAACCGACCATATTTATTAATGATGAACCGGTAAGTTCAATAGCCTATGCTCTCACAGAAGAAGGCCGTTTTACTTGGGAAGAAGCTCCCTCAAGAAACCTCGCCATGTTTTATGAACAGGGTTATAGGGTTTTTAGTTTATATGCATATTTCAAGGACGTTTGGTGTCTGGACAATAGTATAGACTTGAGTCTTATAAAAAAACAAATTCGTGGACTAATCATGATGTGTCCTGATGCTGCTATTATATTGAGAGTGCATGTAGATGCCCCGCCATGGTATAATCAAAAAAATTTAGATGAATCAGTCGAGTACACTTCTGGGCCTGTCAAAATGCATGGAATGGATACTGATCGTGTTCTTAGAATGAGTTTTGCATCAAAAAAATGGCGTTACGATACAATGTGTGTCCTCAAAAGGATTTGTAATGAGTTGAGTGATAGCGTAGAAGGGGAACATATAATCGGATTACATTTTGCCACAGGAACATTTGGTGAATGGCACTATTGGGGATTCCCTGAAGAGCCTGATTCTGGTAAGGCTATGACACGGGAATTTCGGAAATGGCTCAAGGGAAAATATGGGAATGACCAAACACTTCAGAAAGCTTGGGGTAATCCAGAAATTAGCATCCAAACAGCTTCTGTACCAAAACTACAAGAACGTCAGAGTACCACGGCAGGTGTTTTTCGTGATCCTACAATGGAACGTAATGTTATCGATTATTATCAGTGTCAGCAAGAAATTGTGGCAGACGTAATCTTAGAGGTATGTAAGACAGCAAAATTGTCTTGGCATCGACCTGTGATTACGGGTGTTCTGTATGGTTATTTTTTTAATATGTTTGGTATGATGGCATCAGGTGGCCATATAGAAATGGAACGGATATTATCCTCGCCCGATATTGATTTTCTAAGTGCTCCAATATCTTATGAAATTGAATCGCGAAAAGTTGGCGGAACCGGGCAAAGTCGTGGAATTATGCTTTCCTGCAGACTGCATGGCAAACTATGGCTTGATGAAATTGATCATCCAACTTATCTGGGCGATTGTTTTGGGCGTCTGGCTCCATTTACACCGGAAAATGTTGCTGATTCAATCAGTGTTATGCGTCGCAATGCAATGCGTACACTAACTCAGGGCATGGGAGCATATTGGTTTGATTTCGGACCAACACGCAAAAGTGGATGGTTTGATGATCCCAATCTTATGACAGAAGTCGGCCGGATAAGGGAGAGATTTTTCGCCAAGTTGAACAGCCAATATGAAAGCGATGCAGATGTACTGTTTATTTATGATGATCAGTGTGCTTATTATATGGGGTCTAAAGATAAAGATCCAATTTCTCCGATGGTTATTGAAGAAATGTCAGCAGCGGCTTATCGCACAGGTGTAGCTTTCGATGAGGTACGATTAGCAGATCTCGAAAGGATCAATTGGGAAAAATACAAAGTGGTCGTTTTTGCCAATACATTTTTACTTAATGATCATCAAAAAAAAATCATCAAAGAAAAGATTGCAAGAGATGGCCGCAACCTGATATGGATTTATGCCCCAGGATATGTCAATGGGGATCATCTTGATGTAAATTATATTTCTACGGTGACAGGCATGAGAATCCGCAAGTTGGATTCACAGCAAACTGCACGAATTGAAATTGAGAACATAGGTAAGTTGGGCAAAATAGACTTCGGCACGAAATTGCCAATTAATCCGAGTTTTGTTATTGAAGATTCCAATGTTAAGCCTATTGGATTCTATACAGGAACAAAAGAGGTTGCGTTTGCAAAAAGGCAATTCAAAAATTACAATTCTTATTACTGCGTTTTGCCGTTAAACTCTGCTGATGTGATGCAATACATCTTTTCTGAATGTGGTGCTCATATTTTCAATATACAACATGATACAACATATATAGGCAATGGATTGCTGTGTATACATTCAGAAAAGGGAGGAAGCCGTCAAATAGTGTTGCGAAATGGAATGAAATTAAATTTAGATTTACAACCACGTTCTACAACTGTTGTCGATAGTATGACAGGCAGTCTTCTTTTTAAATGAAACCTAAATGATTTGTTTTATTATAATAAAGACCCACAAAAAACAATGTTAAGGGGCGTTTGTGGTATTGGCGGTAGTAGCAACGCTTGAGATAAAAATTCGCCAATAGAATAAATCTGTTTGGTTTTATTAGACGACGAGATTTTTAAAGCTATGCATAGATGTAAGCAATGAAGAAGGTCTTATGCAGTTCATTGGTGTTTTGGTTATTAGCAGCGTTGCTGATGTGTTTTTAATGTTTTGTCGTTATATGTGAGACTTGGGAATAATAGCTATGGGTCGAATACTTTTTGGTCTTGTTCCTGACGAGATGAAATTATTCTGTCAGATCTTTGTAGATGAATTTTGTAATGGATTTGATAGGTATATTTCAATTGACCTTGTCAAAATTCCGCAAAGCCGGTCGCTCGAAGTGAGGTTTGATGGTGATCGATATGTAATTACATATAATGAGGCATTGCAAGTAGCACGCGGTATTGGTGCTATTTTGGCCGGTTTGGTAAAAGAAGGGCAAATATACCAGGAAAAAAATGTATTCAAAAAACTTGGTGTGATGCTCGATTGCAGCCGCAATGCGGTGATGAAAGTTGAGAGTGTTAAAAGATGGTTGCGACAGTTATCGCTGATGGGGTATAACCTTTTGATGTTATACACCGAAGACACCTATGAACTTTCCGGTGAACCGTATTTTGGTTATTTGCGAGGGCGGTATTTGGCAGCGGAATTAAAGGAGATAGATGCTTATGCCGCTAGTTTGAATATTGAAGTGGTCGGTTGCATTCAAACTTTGGGGCATTTGACACACCTGCTGAAATGGGATGCTTATAAAAACGTTAAGGATACTGCGGCGGTTTTGCTTGTTGATCATCCGGAGACTTATGCACTCATCGAAAAGATGGTTAAGCAGATGAGTGATTGCATAATTTCACGGCGAATACACATCGGTATGGATGAAACTTTTGATTTGGGGCTTGGGGAGTTCCTGCACCGACATGGGTATAAAAAACAAAAAGAAATTTATAATCGCCATCTGAATAAGGTTGTAGCAATTTGTAAAAAGTATAGCCTGAAGCCGATGATATGGTCGGATATGTATTTCCGAACTTCCATGGAGCCATACGAAAATTACGATCCTCATGCAGAAATTCCCGAACATGTTGCACAAAGCATACCTGATGATGTTGAGTTTGTTTTCTGGGATTACTACAAGGAAGATAAGCAATATTACGTTGAGCTGATCAAACGGCATCGTGAGTTGGGCAAAGGCCCGTTGGTAGCTTCAGGGATTTGGACATGGGCAAGGTTCTGGTACGACAAAAATATTACCATGAGTACAGCTGGTCCGTGCATAGACGCTTGTCTGGAAACTAATGTACAAGAGCTTTTGCTTACAATGTGGGGTGATGGTGGGGCTTATTGTGAGTTTGATTCAGCTATGGCGGGGTTAGCGTGGGTTGCAGAGAAAGCGTTGGCTGGGGATAGTTTTAATGAGGAGTCTCTGGAACAGAAGTTTCAGATGATAACCAGCCGAGTATATAAAGATGTTATTACGGCTTGCGATCTTAACAATATATGCGATCTCGCTGCTTATATGTGGGATGATCCGATTTTGGGTTGTCAATGGAAGCAAGCACGAGAGAATGATAGTCAGTATTGGTTGAAGGCGATTGCGAGATGTAATGAATTACTTGTCAGATTAAAACCGCTGGCAGTTGATACAGGAGTTATAGATTTTAATCATGCGTACAATTTGGCGGTTTTTTTGAAAAGTCGCATTGAAGTTGGTTTGAAGTTGGATGACATTGTTGACTCTTGCGATTCTACTAAGGTCACAAAGGCGATAGGCTTATGCCGGACAACTATCGGCAAACTGGATTTGGTTTTGGAGTCGTTCCGACGCCAATGGTACAGACGCAACAAGGTATATGGCTTCGAAGATATTCAGAATCGTTTTGGTGGTCTGAAACAGAGGCTTATGGAACTTGAAAGCCGGCTTGGTCAGTTGCAGGATGGTGAGAAGGTAAATATTCCTGAATGGCGAGAATAATTGTAATTTATTCTGCCTGTTTTATGATGGGCTTTATAATATGAAATCGAGCGTTCTGATGAAGTATAAGAAAGACAAATGATTGTTTGATTTTGTGAATGATGAAGCTGGGTTTCATTTGGATTTTTTTGTTATTGAGCAATCCAGTTCAAAGACTGAAACGCTTTCGTAAACAATTTGTCGAGACACCGTCACCGAAGTCTAATATGTCCTTTCGGTGGATGAGGATGTTATTGTATGGCCTTGTGGCTGAAATGATATAAATTACCAGAAAAATAAGGAACAAAGTATGCGACGACGGTTACAGGAACATAGTGCATTCATGTTTTTAAAACTGTCTGCCGCGCTTATTTTGATTTCGTTGTCTCTGTACAGTGCTTGTGGATCAGAATCGCAGGTAATTTTAGATGCTTCGCAATGCCGGATGATTAACACTCCAAGTAATGTTAGCAAGGTTCCTTTAAAAGTAAATGAAGGTGCGCAAGTACGCAATTATAATGGCAGGCCAAGTTTGTTTATTGACGGTCAAGTTTCGGTGCCATTCTGCTATACGTCGTACCTCGGACGTGAGCCATATTATCGCGAGGCTATGCAGGCAGGAATCCAGGTTTATTGTTTTCCAGCTTATCTCGGTGATAGAGGTATTAATATAGAATCTGGTATAGGCCCATTCCGGCCAGGAATTTGGATTGGGGAAAAAACCTTTGATTTTAATAGCCTGACCAACGATTTTAAAACTTTGCTCAGTGTCTATCCTAACGCTCGAGTAATCATTCGCCTCGATTTGGACCCACCTTCTTGGTGGGAGCGAGCTCATCCTGAAGCCTGCTCTTTCCAGCCGGATGGCTCGGCATTGCGTCAGAGTTTTACTTCTCCGATTTGGCGTGTAGCGATGGATGATGCTTTACGTGCTTGCATAGCTTGGTTATTGCAATCCCCGTATTCCCAGAACCTTATTGGTATACATCTTGCCGCAGGGGGAACCGAGGAGTGGGTTTATCAGTATTATAACCTGTTTTATGACGGAAATCCTGGGCGGACAGTAGCTTTCCGCAAATGGCTACTCGAAAATTATGGCGATCAGGCCAAGTTGCGTATGGCTTGGGCTGATCCGAATGTTTGTTTTGCCACTGCCCAATTGGCTGATATTAGCGGTAAACAGGCAACACCGGTTTGGCGAACGGGCAAGCAAACCAAGCAAATTGTGGACACCTTCCGCTTCCACTCGGCTGTTTTGGCCGACAATATTGCCCATTTTTGTAAAGTGGTCAAGCAAGCCAGCGGTGGTCGCTTATTGACCGGTGCTTTTTACGGTTACCATTTTTACCTAAACGATCCTCGCAAAGGTCATTTTGCTTTGGGTCGTCTGCTTGCGTGCCCAGATTTGGATTATATTTCTAGTCCTAATACATACAATCGTGTGCTGGGTGAGGATTGGTTGCCTATGGCAGCTCTGAACTCTGTTTCGCTTCATGGTAAGCTCTGGTTGGCTGAAAATGATACTCGAACTTTCAAAACCACTTTGCTTAAGGACCAGGCTCCAGCTATTTGCCCGAATGGGTACTATTCTGATGGGGTCTGGCGCGGACCGGAAAGTGCAGAGGACTCCGTGGCTCTTTTACGCAAGAACGCAGCTCGAATGTTAGCTGGCGGTTATGGTGGCTGGTGGTTTGATATGTGGGGTGGGTGGTTCAGCGATGTACGCCTGCTTGCTGTTCTACGACGCACACAGGAACTGGGCAGTCTTGAATTAGGACAACCATGTCCCCAAATGGCTGCTCAAGTCTGCGTTATTACCGATGAGGAACTTGCTTTCCATGATGCATCATTTGGGAAATTGACTGAACAAATAATGGTCAATCGTTTTGTCTTGGGACGGACTGGCGTACCTTATGACGTATACCTGCGAAGTGACATTATGCTAATTCCTGCTGGCCGTTACAAGGCAATTTGGCTCCTCGGATTGCTTGAATTGACAGATAAAGAGATAAAAAAAATGGATGAATGGCACAAAGAAGGGATTACAACACTCTGGACGATGCCTGAGGGTACAGATATCCGCTGGGCCGGGGGGGCTCCGCTCGAAATAAAAAAGGGCCAAGTGCAGTGGACTCCAGCGGAATTGCGCTGTATATGGCGCAAAGCCAGTGTCCACATTTATGTGGAAAGTGATGATATTCTATATGCCGGCTATGGCTGGATTAGCCTCCATACTTTAACAGGTGGCACGCGAATTATCCACCTCCCATTCACTGCTCGGGTGGAGGATGCGTTTGAGGAAAAAGTTCTCGATATCGCCACGTCCGACTTAAAAATTGATCTGTCCCCTCGATCTACGACACTGTTGCGGGTACTGCCGGTTGATTCAGGTAAATGATTAGAGTGTATTTCCAATATTTTTTCCCCTATAGCTTAGTGTGTCAAGATAAACAAGATATGTTAATGCTAAATATATTACTGTTGACATTTGTATTGAAACCAATGTATACTCACTCGTGTGAGTTCTTGTTTTTTTGTTTTCTTTAGGATGTTTTCATGATAAACGTTGGTATAGTTGGCTGCGGAATGATTGGTCAAGTCCATTTTGCTTCTTACAATTCATTAAAAAATGTGAGGTGTGTAGCAGTATGTGATAACAATCCTGCCAAATTTGAAAAATTTGGTAAAATACAGGGCAATATAGAACTCAAATCTAATAATTCCAATATAGCTCAAGTACGACAATATACAAATTTTGAAGATATGCTTAAAAATGAGAAATTAGATGTGATTTCCATTGCTGTTCCAACCCATCTCCATGCTGATTTTTCGATTCGGTCACTAGAGGCCGGCGTGAATGTATTATGTGAGAAACCGATGGCGCTTACATCTAAGGAATGTAAGCAGATGATATCTGCGGCAAAATCTTCAGGCAAGCATCTTCAGGTTGGGCATTGTATTCGGTTTTGGCCGGAGTATGTCGAGACTAAGGCTATTATCGATTCTGGCGAATACGGGCGAGTTTTGGCGGCTAATTTCAGAAGGCTAAGTCAAACTCCAACTTGGAGTGAAGACAACTGGCTTCTGGAACATAAAAAAAGTGGAGGTGCTGTTTTAGATTTGCATATTCATGATTCTGATTTTGTTAGATTCGTATTTGGTATGCCTAAAGCGGTTTATAGCTATGGAATAAAAGGGCCAAGCGGTGGTTATGATCACATTCTAACCCGGTACATTTATCCCGGAAATGATACGGCGATAACTGCGGAGGGTGGCTGGATGATGACTCCAAGCTTTGGTTTTGAGATGAGCTTTCATGTTGTTCTTGAACATGCATCAATCGTTTATAATAGCACTCGGGCACCAACGTTAATTGTGTGTCCTTCTAAAAACAAAATGTTTCCGCCTAAACTTGCGGATAGCCATGGCTATCTGCTTGAAATTGAGCATTTTTTAAAAATAATTTCAGGAAAATGCGTTAAGGAAATAATTACGCCAAAGCAATCATGGGATTCGGTTCGTATAATTGATTCCGAAAGGCATTCTGCGCGTTTAGGTAAGCCTGTAACACTTTAACTGTTTGAGGATTTAGCAATGAACAAAAGTATATGGAGCGTAGGTTTTTGCAGTTGGTGCGTTGGTGATGATCTTGATGCATTAAATGTATTGAAAAAGGAATTGGACATAAAAAGTTTGCATTTGAGTTTGATTCCGGTATTAGACAAAGATTTTCAAAATTTCCCATCCTTAATCAAAGATCAAGGATTTGAGATTACAGCAACTATGGTGGGTTTTCCTCAAGAGGATTATAGGACTCTGGAGAATATTAAAGCAACAGGCGGGATTGCTCCGGATGATTGGTGGGAAATTAATAAAAAACGAGTATTAACTGGAATTAAGATTACCTCCGAGTTAGATGTAAAATATTTGTCTTTCCATTTTGGTTATATCGAGCCAGGTCCCTCGGAGTATGCTGACAAATTATATGACAGGGTCAGGTTGCTTGCCGATTCTGCCGCAGATCATAATGTTATGTTGTTGATGGAAACTGGACAAGAGACATCTGAACAACTCTGTCAATTTATAGAGCAATTGAACCATCCTGCAGTAGGTGTAAATTTCGATCCTGGGAACATGATTTTATATGGTAAGGGCGATCCTGTTGCAGGTCTGATTAAGCTTGCTCCTTGGATAAAGCATGTGCATATTAAAGATGCACTACCACCACGATTTATTGGAGATTGGGGAACAGAAATGCCTTGGGGACAAGGGCGAGTTGGAAGTGACAGGTTTTTGAAAACTCTGGCCAAGTTAGGGTTTACTGGAGCTCTGGCTATTGAGAGAGAAGTTGGTGGTTCTAAATTGCAGGATGCTAAGGCTGCGGTTGAAAGCATCCGCACATTTGCTTTATAAGCTTCGATTTTTTGAGATCAAGTTTGCGTTAAGTAAAAAACTTGACTATTTGGCTTTTACCTGCTACACTGACACGGGTGAGTTATGGCTAATGTCCAAGTTTTTCTGCAAAAGGAGTAAATTTTGATATAGGCCAGAGCTAATAAGCGAGTGGATTTGAGTTGAATTCGATGATTTTTGTGACTTGAATGAGTTTTAAGGCCAAAAGGTCTTTTAGTGTGATGTTTGAATGTGATATATGAAAAAACACCTGTGTTTTGATTGTAAGTTGTTTGCTTAAGAGTACTTACATAATAATCAAGATGTGAGATGTTGCGAGAAATAGTAAATAAGTCGTTATTCTAAGGATAGTTATGAGTTTTTTTGAAGCTTTAATTAAGATACATCAAAGGAGAAAATTGTAATGGCAGTCAAAGAGAGACCGGTTACTATGTCTGAAATTGCTAACCGATTAAACATATCCCGCTCAACAGTTTCTTATGTTTTATCAGGAACAGCAAAGAGCAAACAAATTTCTCAGGATACTATTGAAAAGGTTAAGGATGTAGCTAATGAATTAAATTATGTCCCAAACCGGTTGGCTCAAAATCTCTCCCGTAGACGCACCGGTGTTATAAGCTTACTCTTTGGGGAATTGTCTTACGATTGGGCTGAATGTGTAATCAAGGGGGGAATTCCTGTTTTTGATGCTGCTGCTTATACTGCATTTATCGGGGTAAGCTTAAGAGAAGCTGCCCGCCAAGATAAAGAAATAACTGCCATAATAGAGCGTCGTGATGAAGGTGTAATTTGCTGTCCTTTACCTTGGGGCGCAAGTGGGTACAAAAAACTGATAGAGAGAGGTATACCTTTTGTATTTACAGGTGACACGTTATTGGAAATGACTGATGTGAGTTTTGTTGCTTGGGATGTTGGTCCCGCAACTGAAATTGCTGTTCAGCACCTGATAAAAACTGGTAGACGAAAAATTGGAATGGTTGGATCAGATTATCCCACATGGTCTACTAATATCCGTTCTTCGGTTTTTTCTAAGGTTCTAAAGGATGCGGGTTTGCAAGTAAGAAATGATTGGGTTGGTTTAGAAAAAGCAGGCCTTTCTCCAGATCGCGTTATTGATGTTTTATTTAAGAAAGGGATGGACCACCCAGATGCGCTTTATGTGATGGATGATTCTCTTGCATTATTGACTTTGGACAAATTAAATAAAATGGGATTAAAAATACCTGATGACGTTGCGGTTATCGGAATGGGCGATCTACGTGAATCATCGCACTCAATGATAGGCTTGACGACAGTGGCTGAACCAACACAAGAAATGGGAAAAATTGCTGCTGAGACTATTATAGAATTAATTCGTAAACCTCAACAATCACCAATCAAGCGATTATTGTCTGGTACTGATTTAAAGATTCGCAGAACTGCTTAGGGAGTTAAGCAGACTATACATTTGTTCTGAAAGCCCCGGTATTTCTATTTTTGACAGAGGTCAGAGCTGATAAGCGATTGGTTTTATGACTTAAGTCAGACGTTTGGAATGTAACAAGAAGTTAACCGCTATAACAGAAAGGAAATCGAATATGTCAAATACGCAGTCCCCTCATCATTTAACCGAGAAGCTCGACGAGCTTTATGAATTTGACCGTGAGCCTGTAACCGCGAA
>Ga0075951_143_pt1 | contig 17781 bp, 22 predicted proteins | sample RifGroA2_FD_68015 | JGI IMG/M metagenome (GOLD analysis project Ga0075951, IMG submission 68015) | Parcubacteria bacterium GW2011_GWA2_43_17 | reverse complement strand
AAGAGCAAATCGAGAAATACATCCAGGAGCAATCTGAGGAAAGATAATATTAGATCAAGCTCCGGTGCTTGGCACCGGAGTAAGCCGAAGGCGCTTGACTGATTTTCAAAGATTCTTTTTTAAACCTATTGCATTTTTTTAGAATTTTGTTAAGCTTGGTTAAACCTGAATGAGCAGGCGTTGTACTTTTTTTAACATAAGAGGGTAAACTATGTTTTATAACGTAGAAGACCAGTCCAAGGCTCTGACTTTGTGCAGTTGCCTGGTGGCACTCTACTGCATCGCGCAACTTTTATTTTGGCCTGAAGCGCCAGTGGCCGATCTGGTTTTATGCATGGTCTTGTGCTTGGTGGTGGTTTTCGTGCTGTGGTACGACTCAATCGTCAAGCGGGCGTATTACTATGACGAGCCAGTGGCCGGCTGGTGGTGGTTTTCGGCTTTTAGCTTGTCATTGGCAGGGGCGTGCGTCATGAGTTTTTATATGAGCCGTGATTTGCCTCAGCGGCTCAACTGGTTGGTGGTCAGCTACGTTACGGTGGCTTTCTTTATTGGGCCATTAACGTACCCGTTCCGGGCCCGACCAAGCAAGAAGATGAAATACTAAGCACAGTCTATAATGTCTGTGTTTTTTTATCCGATTTTAGGAGAGAAAACGGCGTCAGTTCAAATGATCTGACGCTTTTAGATCAAGCAAGCCGTTTTATAGTCTGCGAAGCTGGCGAAAACAGGAAAGAAGGGATAATGTCCGGTCTCCTGTGGCGAGAGTCTGCTTTTTGTCATTATTCAGGGCTGTATTTATTCGGCTACATTTTAAAAAATTTTGTCTGGCAGCGGTGGCGGACTGGGAATTTTTACAATTTGCCAAAAATGGTTAAAACTGGTAAAATAACGTTGAATTGGCGGATTATGACAACCAAACAATTTGTTATTTTAATGTTAATAGTTACAGTGGTTTGCGGCGGCGCCTTTTTAACGGTTCTTTTTTTTATTAATCCCGAGACCACCGGCCTAACCGGCTTCTTCCTTTTTTATTTAAGTCTTTTTTTCGGCCTGACCGGCTTGTTGTCGCTCCTGGGTTTTTACTCGCGTTATTTGTTTACCCGCAAGTTTCAGGAGTTTGAACAGGCGCAGATTTCTTTCAGGCAGGCCATTTTTTTCGGCATTATCATAGCCAGTTCACTGCTGTTGCAGTCCCAGCAATTATTAACCTGGCTTAACGCCGTTATTCTGGTGTTTTTATTAACCATCATAGAATTTTTAATTGTTTCCTTGAGAAAAAGCCATTAGTAGTTTTCTCGCCTCGGCCTGCGCTTTGGCCAAGCGGGCGAATGCCGCGCGGATTTCTCACGAACGTTCGCGGCCATTAGCGGGTTAGCGTCGCTCAGGCGTCTTATTTATGTTAAACGAATTAAAAAAATTAAAAGACCAGGCCATAAAAGAGATCCAAAAATCTAAAGCCCTGGATCAGCTCAGGGGTCTGGAAGTTAAGTATTTAGGCAGAAAAGGGGAGCTGACCAAGTTGCTCAGGCGGGTGAAAGATTTAACCATTGAAGAAAAGCCCAAGTTTGGCCAGCTGGCTAACGAGGTTAAACAGGAATTAAGCCGGTTATTTTTGGATTTTAAAGATAGGCTTGAGCCTTCAACCCCCGGTTCAAGCGGCGCTGGCGAATATCTGGACCTGACTTTACCCGGCCGCCGATATTTACAGGGACATCTGCATCCCCATACTTTAATTCAATACCAGCTGGAAGAAATATTTTCCAATATGGGCTTTTTGGTTTTAGAGGGCCCGGAGCTGGAATCGGAGTATTATAATTTTGAATCTTTAAATGTGCCGCCCGCCCATCCGGCTCGCGATATTCAGGACACTTTTTTCATTAAAGACAAGGCCAACCAGGTTTTAAGAACGCAAACTTCCAACCAGCAGGTCAGAGTTATGGAAAAGTACGGCGCGCCTTTAAGAGCGGTTTTCCCCGGGCGGGTTTTTAGAAACGAAGCCACCGATTCTTCGCACGAAACCACTTTTTATCAGTGGGAGGGTTTGATGATTGATAAAGACATTTCCATTGCTCATCTAATATCCACCATGAAAACCATGCTTAAGGGGATTTTTAAGCAGGAGGTGGCGGTTCGTTTGCGGCCCGGTTATTTTCCGTTTGTGGAGCCGGGCTTTGAGGTTGACGTCAGTTGCGTCATTTGCCAGGGCAAGGGTTGTACGGTTTGCAAAAAAAGCGGCTGGGTGGAAATGATCGGCAGCGGCTTGGTTCATCCTAGCGTCTTAAGGGCCGGCGGCTTGAACCCCGAAAAATATTCCGGTTTTGCCTTTGGTATGGGTTTAACGCGTTTGGCGATGATGAAGTACGGTATTGACGATATCAGATTATTTTTATCCGGCGACCTGCGTTTCTTAAATCAATTTTAGCCCAGGCTTAAGATTAACGGCCGTGTTTATTTTTTCTATCTTATTTAACTAATCACCAATTCACCCTATCGGCTAATCACCCATTTACGCTTAGCCTGTCCGCCCGTTACGACAACGAGTCGTGCGGGTAATTATTAACCCACCGCCTCCATCGCCAACCCACTATGAAAATTTCCCTTAACTGGATTAAACAATACGTTGACATTCCCAAAGATTTTACTCCCCAGGAACTAGCTTTAAGGCTGACTATGTCGGTGGTGGAAGTGGATGCGGTTGAGGATCAAAAAAGCCGTTATGATAATATGGTAGTGGGCGAGGTTCTGAACGTGGTTGATCATCCCCAGGCCGATAAGCTTAAAGTTTGCAAGGTTAAAGCTGGTTCGGCCGAGTATCAGGTTATTTGCGGCGGGTCTAACGTCCGTAAGGGCCTGAAAGGGGTTTTGGCTTTGCCCGGCGCCCTGGTTAAATGGCACGGCCAGGGGAATTTGGTTAAGCTGAGCCAGGCTAAGATCAGAGGCGTGGAGTCCGAAGGCATGCTCTGTGCCGCCGCGGAAATTGATTTGGCGGATGAGTTTAACGAACCCACTTTCACTCAAGCGGCCGCTGGCCGGGAGGACGGCATTGTGGAATTAACCGCCGGCAAGTCCGGCCAACCCGTGGCTGAGGTTTTGGGTTTAAATGACGTTATTTTGGATATTGACAACAAATCTTTGACTAACCGGCCGGATTTATGGGGACACTACGGTCTGGCCAGGGAAGTGGCGGCTTTGCTGGGTAAAAAGTTAAAACCTTTAGAACTGAACGAAAAAATTGTTGAAGACAGCCAGGTGGATTTAAAAATTGACATTCAGGATGCGGAAAACTGCAGCCGCTATTTGGGCGCGGTCATGGGCAACATTCGGATCGCGCCTTCGCCCCGCTGGTTGCAGAACTTTTTAAAAGCCGTCGGCGTCAGGCCGATTAATAACGTGGTGGACGTGACTAATTTTGTCATGCTGGAATTGGGCCGGCCGTCTCACGCTTTTGACCGTCTCAGCATTCACCAGGATACCATTACCGTCAGGCGGGCGGCGGAGGGCGAAAAATTTAAAACTTTGGACGGCGTGGAAAGAAAACTTGACGGCACGATGTGCCTGGTCTGCGACGCCGACCGACCGACCGATCTGGCCGGCATTATGGGTGGCGAAAATTCGGAAATCAAAGCCGGGACCACGGAAATTATTTTGGAATTAGCCAACTTTAATCCCGTCAATATCCGGAAGACCGCCGCCAAGCTGGGCTTAAGGACCGACGCGGCCACTCGTTTTGAAAAAGGTTTGAGTCCGGATCTGGCTGAGCTTGGCCTTAAGCGCCTTGTCACTTTAATTCAGCAGCTTATTCCCGAAGCTAGGTTGTTAAGCAAAATTGTGGATGTTAACCATGAAGCCGACGTTCAGCGCCAGATTGAATTTGATTTGGATTTCATCAGGCGCCGGCTGGGCGTGCCCATTGACAAAAAGGAAGTCAGCAGAATTCTGGAGGGCTTGCATTTTACGGTCAGCGTCAAAAAGGAACACTTCAGCGTGACGCCTCCGTTATTCAGAACCGTAAAAGACGTTTCCATCCCCGAAGATCTAGTGGAGGAAGTGGCGCGGATTTACGGCTTTGACAATATTCCGCCGGCCATGCCGCTGGTTTCCATGGCCCCCCAAGATAGCAACGCTGAACGCTCAGCCGAAAGGCAGGCAAAGCAGATTTTGGCCTATGTCTGCGGGTTTACTGAGGTCAGTAATTATTCTTTTATGGGCGCCAATCTGATTGTGGCGGCGGGCTTGGCGCTTGATCAGCATCTGGAAATTAAAAATTATTTAACCGAAGATCAGCGTTACTTAAGGTCTAGCCTGTTGCCGTTGCTGTTAAAGAATGCCGCTGGCAATCTTAGGTTTTTTAAAAATTTTAACCTCTTTGAACTGGGCCGGGTTTTTAGCCTTGGGCCGGGGGAGTATAAGACCGATCAGGGCGGTAAAAATTATCTCAGCCGCCAGGAAAAATATTTGGCCGCCCTGAGCATCGGTCCGGAAGTTTTTTTCAATCTCAAGGGCGCCGTTGAAGCTTTATTGGCTGGCCTGGAAGTTAATTACCAGTTTAATTTTGATGCCGCTCAGGCACCCAGCCATGTTCAGTCTTCCAGATACGCCAACATTACGGTCAACGACCAGGCGGTGGGCTATTTGGCTGAAGTCGCCGTTAAGACCTGCCAGGCTTACAAAATCAATAAAGCGGCGGCGTATTTTGAAATCAATTTCAGCCATCTGTTAAAATATTTAGGCGAGCATAAAAAATACCAGCCTTTGCCCAAGTTTCCCGGCATTATTTGTGATATTGCCGTGGTGGTTGATCAGGCTGTCCGCTGGCTGGATATTGAAAAAGAAGTTAAGGCCCAGAGCCCTTTGATCAATCAGGTTGAGCTTTTTGATGTTTACCGGGTTGACCAAGCAGGCGCGGCTAAAAAATCCCTGGCTTTCCATGTTCATTTTTCGGACGCCAACAGGACTTTGACTTCAGCGGAGACCGGAACGCTGCGCGACAAAATCGTCAGCCGGCTGGTTAAAAAATTCAAGGCGGCTGCACGTTAAACCGCATTAACGGTTATGAGTCAGCGGCTATCATTATTTTGAGATATTGTGCGCGACTTTCGTTTTTTTTGCCTAACTAATAAGACATAACTCATAACGCTTATCTAATAACTCAATCATATGATGGAAATCAAAAAAATAGATATTTTATCGGTAGCCAAGTTTTGCGCCTTTTTAGTTGGGGGCGTTTATCTGGCAGCCGGCGTGGTCATTTCGCTGGTAGTTGCTGTTTTAGGCTTGCCCGCCATTCAGTCTTTTGATCTTTTGAATTTAGGCTCCGCTTTGCTGGCCACGTTGCTGGTGGCCATTATGGCGTCGGCTGTCTCTTTTATTTTGGGCGCGATTCTGGCTTGGCTTTACAATATTTTCGCCAAGTTAATGGGTGGTGTTAAAATTGAGCTTGATCAGGTCCATAATAAGCTGGTGAAGTTTGAAAATTTGGAGAGCAGGGACGCGGCCGCCAAGAACGATTCCCCGGCTTCAGTCAATTCCGCCCAGCAAGCCGTAGACGAAATCATTCACAGTCATTCCCATGATCGCGACACCTTTGTCCAATAATTAAAAAGTCCTTTCCTGGCTTAAGTGGCCGGACGATAATTTGCCGTCCTAGCCAGCCTTAAGGGAAGGGTTTTTTGTTGGCAAAATCGTTTAAAAACCAGCTTGCTTTTTTGCTAAAAATATGCTATCCTAATTATAGGGATAATGGCTAAGGTTAGCCCAAAAATAGCCATAACTTCTCTTATTTTTTTATTTTTATAATATATGCCTAAAAAGGTATCGGAGAAAGTTGCAAAAATTAGCAAAAAAATTACGAGTTCAGCGGAAATTAAGAAAACCAAACCGGGCGCTCAGTCAGCCGAAGCTCAATACACCGCCAAGCAGATCACCGTTTTGGAAGGTCTGGATCCTGTCAGAAAAAGGCCGGGCATGTACATCGGCAACACCGCGGCCGAGGGTTTGCATCATCTGATTTGGGAAGCGGTGGATAACGGCATTGATGAAGCCATGGCCGGTTATTGCGATCGGATAGAGGTGGCTTTACTGCCGGAAGGCAAAGTTTGCGTTGCGGATAACGGCCGCGGCATTCCGGTGGACAAGCACCCCGTAACCAAGCTTTCCGCTTTGGAAACCGTCATGACCAAGCTACATGCCGGCGGTAAATTTGGCGATAGCGGCTATAAAGTTTCCGGCGGCCTGCACGGCGTGGGCATTTCGGTGGTTAACGCCTTATCGGTTTACCTCAGAACGGAAGTTAAACGTGAGGGTAAAATTTGGGTGCAAGAATACGAAAGAGGCAAGACTAAATCAAAATTAAAATCCATCGGCCTGACCAAAGAAAGGGGAACCACCCAGATTTGGCAGGCGGATCCGCAAATTTTTTCGGTGTTGGATTATAATTTGGATCTGATTTTAAAACATTTACGACAGCAGGCTTATCTGACCAAAGGCATAAAGATTTTGGTGCGCGATGAGCGCCTAGCGGGCAAGTCCAGGCCGTATATGTTTTACTTTGAGGGCGGCATCGCATCGTTTGTCTCTCATTTAAACCATAAGCATGAAGTCAAACAGGAAAAGATTTTTTACGTTGATAAAGAACAAGACGGCGTTCAGGTGGAATTGGCCGTGCAATATACCACCGATTATCGCGAACTGGTTTACACCTTTGCCAATAATATCCATACCGTTGAAGGCGGTATGCACTTGGTCGGCTTCCGCTCGGCTTTAACCAGAGTCTTAAACAATTACGCCAGAAAAAATAATATTCTCAAGGAAAAAGAAGATAATCTTTCCGGCGATGACGTGCGGGAAGGCTTGACCGCCGTTATCTCCGTTAAGCTCAGAGAACCGCAGTTTGAAGGCCAAACCAAGGCTAAGCTGGGCAACGCTGAAGTACGCACGGTGGTGGAGACGATTTTTAACGATTATTTTAGTGCTTATCTGGAAGAAAACCCCAGGGACGCCCGGGCCATCCTGGATAAATGTTTATTGGCGCAGCGGGCCAGAGCCGCCGCCCGCAATGCCCGCGAGGCCGTTTTACGCAAAGGCGTTTTGGACGGCCTGACATTGCCTGGCAAATTGGCTGATTGCTCCAGCCGCAATCCGGAGGAGTGCGAGCTGTATATCGTTGAGGGCGACAGCGCCGGCGGCAGTGCTAAGCAGGGCCGGGACCGGCGGTTCCAGGCGATTTTACCCCTCCGGGGCAAAATTTTGAACGTGGAAAAATCGCGTTTAGACAAAATTTTGGCCAACTCCGAGCTGAAAGCGTTAATCGTGGCCATGGGCACTAACGTCGGCGAACAGTTTGATGTTCATGAATTGCGCTATGACCGCATTATTATCATGACTGATGCCGACGTTGACGGTTCGCATATCCGAACATTGCTTTTGACCTTGTTTTATCGTTATTTTCCTGAGATAATAACTGACGGGCATCTTTATATCGCCAAACCGCCGTTATACCAAATTAAAAAAGGCAAAGAAGCCCATTGGGTTTTTACCGACGAGGAGCTGGACAGTTTGGTTAAAAAATTGGGTGGCGGCGAAATGGTCAGTATTTTTGCCGAAGCGGAAGCTGCGGACAGCGGCTCGGCCGAAGTCCAGGAAGCTGAAAACGAAGAGACCAAGGCGGCTAAAGCCAATAAGTTAAACATCCAGCGCTATAAAGGTTTGGGCGAAATGAACCCCCAGCAGTTATGGGATACTACCATGAATCCTCAAACCCGGATTATGAAGGTGGTCACCATTGATGAAGCGCAAAAAGCGGACGAAATTTTTGAAATTCTCATGGGTTCCGATGAGCTATGGCCACTAAGATAAAAAAATACAACGATATTACCTGGGTGAACATTGTGGAGCCAGATCTTGAAGATATCAGGCAGATTACGGAAAAGTATAAATTCCATCCCCTGGATATAAAGGACGTCAGGGGTGAGGCCCAGCGTTCCAAAATAGACGTTTATCCGACTTACGCTTTTATCATTTTGCAATTTCCGGTGACTTACAAGGACAGCTCGCTTTTGGGCAGTCATGAGCTGAATGTTTTTTTAGGCAAGGATTTCGTTATTACCATTCAAAAGAAGAAATTAAAATCATTAAATCAGTACTTTTACAAAATCGCCGGCAATAAAAAATTGCAAGTTGAAGTCTTTCAAAAAAAGCCGGCTTACGTTCTGTATCATATCTTGGATCACCTCTATCGTTCCTCCTTTATGATTATTGACTGGCTGTCCAAGGAAATTAACCGTCTGGAAATTACCGTCTTTGAAGAACACACCAAGCAGTCGGTCAAAGATTTAGCCACGCTCCGGCGCAATATTTTAACTTATAAAAGCTTCATTGATCCCCAAAGGTTTGTGGCCCAAACTTTGGTTAACGTTAAACAAGACTATCTGGCCGGAGATTTAGAGAATTATTTTGGCGATATTTTGGATTACATTCAGAGGATCTATACCGCCCTGCTGAACGGCAAGGAACTGGTGGACGGTCTGCACGAAACCAACGAATCCTTAACTTCTTTCCGTTTGAACCGGGCGATGAAGATTTTAACGATTTTTTCCGTTTCCATGTTGCCCTTAACCCTTTTTACCGGTTTTTACGGCATGAACGTCGAAAGCCTGCCTTTGATTCATGAGGAACAGCTGATCTGGTGGATTTTTGGCGGGCTGGCCACCCTGATTATCCTTATTTTCGGCTGGCTCAAGTGGAAGGATATTATTTAGGTTATTGGGTGAATAGGTGTTTTGGTGATTAGGTAATCAGGTGATTATTTTTAAATAGTCCGTGTTTAAGACCGTGAATGCCAGCGTCCTCCGCGGATTTTTGTTTGGATTGATGTAAAATTTATCCAACAATATAATGATGGTATTAGTTTAAATTCAATGCTATGTCAAAAAAAGATACTATACATTTTATCATGACCGGCGGGACAATTGATTCTTATTATGAAGCGACTAAAGATACTGCTGTCGTCAATAAAGAGTCTGTTATACCTAATTATATTAAAAGTTTAAAGTTATATGAGAAATTGGAATTTACCGAGGTCTGCCTGAAGGATAGCCGGGAACTCAGAAAGAGAGATTTGCAGATGATTTTGAATGCCGTGAAAAATTCCAAATCAAAGAAAATAATTATAACCCACGGAACCTATACCATGCCGGATACCGCCCGGTATTTAAAAGCCAATTTAAGGACACATGATCAAGTTATTATTTTAACAGGCTCAATGATACCCTTGGTTGGTTTTGCGCCGTCCGACGCCCCTTTTAATTTAGGTTACACCATTGCTACAATTCAGCATTTGGCACCAGGTATATTTGTGGCTATGAATGGCAGGTTATTTTTACCCGAAGAAGTTCTTAAAGTGCTGTATTCCGGGAGATTCTCTTCAATCTTTAATAAGCATTAGTTAAGAAATTTATATTATAAATCGCCCGGCGCACTTGTTGAGTTAGGGTTTATTTTTTAATTTTCCGGTAAAGCAAATAGGAGTAAACCACCGGCACCAGGGCAATAATGGAAACGGGAATGATTAAAGTCAGGGTCAACGACTGCCAGGGTAAGACCGGCGAAAGCATTAAGAGCAAGCCCATGAGCATAAACAGTTTTCCGCCTAAGCGGTGGGTTTTATTCCAGACTTCATCATTGGATAAGGTCCAGGGGGTTCTGATGCCCATAAACCAGTTGGGTTTAATCTTGCCCATGTAGTTGCCCAAAATAATGAATAAGAGTCCGATGGTCAGCGGTATCCAGATTTCCACCCGGATGTTGTAGCCCAGGCCGTTAAAAGAAGCGATCAAATAAATCACCCACATGATTAAGATTAAAATGTAGCGGAAAATATGATAAACATTTTGAAACTGCTGGTATTTTTCTTTTTTAGGGTCAATTAAAGGAATAAATAAAAATAAAAGATACATGGCCGTGACCACGATGGGCAGGATAAAGGCGCCTTCAAAACGTGAGCCGTAACGGTCCACCTCTCCGGCAATATTCCAGTGCACCGGCACCGTCTCCGGGAAAACGGAGTAAAAGTAAAAGCCCGCCGCCCAGGCGCCGAGTACCAGGATGATGAGTAGGATTTCTGATTTGAACGTGAATTTCATATTGGTTTGATTAGTTGATTATGCGTATCAAGCGATTTGTTTGTTTTCCGGCAAGCTCGCCGCCGTCTCACTTAAAAATTTTAAAATAGCCTTCAATTAGCTCCTCCAAGACACTCAAATTTAAAGAGTAAATTATTTGCTGACCTTGGCGTTCTTGGGAAATAAGGTCGGCCTGCTTTAAGGTATTAAAGTGATGAGTCAGGGATGGCAGGGTGATATTAAAATTTTCCGCAATTTCGCCGGCTGACATGCTTTGTTTTTTTAAAAGTTCCAGAATTTTTCGGCGGGTCGGATCTGAAAGTGCTTTAAAGGTATTATTAAGCGTCATATTGGGTATAAATTACTAATTGATTTGAATAATTTGTGCTTTCTTCAAGATTCTTAATTCATTAATAGTGTATTAGATATTTAGATAACTATTTAAATAATAACAAATTTATAAAGATACTGAAATAGGGGGGGGGTGGGGATAAATAATGCCCCTATTACCCTTGCCAAACGGCCGGATATCTGCTATTATTCTTTCCAGATGGCCCTAAGAGGCCCTTTTTAAGACCCAAAATAAGGCAAATAAAGCTTTTATGAATAAATTAGTCCAATACATTAAAGACAGCCGGGTAGAGCTAAAAAAGGTAGTTTGGCCCACCAGGCAACAGACCCGCAACCATACTTTATTGGTCATCGGGGTTTCCCTGGGGGTGGCGATTTTTTTAGGAGCCATTGATTTTATTCTCAACCAGGTTTTAGAGATTTTTGTCTATTAATTCATGAATTATAAGAAGTAGTGTCTGCGCTTAGTCGGCGTTGTCAGCCAAGCTTTCGCGGATTTAGGATCAACGGCGCTGATAATCACCGATAAACCGCGGACTTAACTGCTAAATTTAACGAATTATGCCAAAACAAACATTACAAGAAGGCAGACGTTGGTACGTTTTACATACTTATTCCGGTTACGAAGAAAACGTTTCTAGGAATCTTAAGCAGAGAGTTGAATCCCTGGATATGGAAGATAAAATTTTTGACGTTTTAGTGCCGACCGAAACCAAGATTAAAATTAAAAATGGCAAGAGAACGACCATCAGGGAAAAAATTTTTCCCGGCTATGTTTTAATCAACATGATTGTCAACGATGATTCCTGGTATGTGGTTCGCAATACCCCCAATGTTACCGGTTTCGTTGGTTCAGGCACTACGCCAACGCCTGTTTCCGAGGAAGAAATCAAAGAACTGCAGCGTCGTATGGGCGTTGAGGAGCCGACTTACAAAGTGGATGTTTCCATCGGTTCACCGGTTAAGATTGTGGACGGGCCGTTCAGGGATTTTGAGGGAAAGGTTTCGGAAGTTGATGAAGCCAAAGGCAAGATTAAGGTGCTGGTATCTATGTTCGGACGTGAAACGCCAGTAGAGCTGGACTTTTTGCAGGTTAAGAAGATATAGATCAAGAAACCCCCGGCCCGACTTCGCAAGCGGAGCGAGCGGGGCGCGGCAAATAATCAAGAAAACAAGAAATCAAGAAATCCCTTTGACTTCGCTCAGGGTAGGCAAAAAATCAAAAATTATTGAACATACAGCTTTTAACACTTTACACTTAACTAACTCCTCTTTCTTCTTAATTCTTTATTCCTTATTCTATGGCTAAGAAAGTTAAAACAACCATTAAGTTGCAAATTAAAGCCGGCGCCGCCAATCCGGCACCTCCCGTTGGTCCGGCTTTAGGTCAGCACGGTTTAAACATTCAAGATTTTTGTTCCAAGTTTAATGAGGCCACCAAAGACAAGGGCGGCGATATTATTCCGGTGGAGATTACCGTTTACGAGGATCGCACTTTTGATTTTATTTTAAAAACTCCTCCGGCCGCCGAGCTGCTTAAAAAGGCCGCCGGCATTCCCAAGGGTTCAGGCAATCCGCTGACGGATAAAGTCGGCACCGTGACTGAAGCGCAGATTAAAGAAATCGCCCAAGTTAAAATGGCTGATTTGAATGCTGTTGATTTGGATGGCGCGATGAATATTATCAAAGGCACGGCCAAGCAAATGGGCCTGATCGTCAAATAAAGGATCTGATTGATCCGGTTAAGTTTAGGTAATTATTATAATCGAGGAAGCGTGTCGTTTCATGCGTTTGACCTCGTTAAGAAAGTTTAAAAAAATGTCTAAGAAATCCAAGCGTTATCTGGCCGTGAAAGAAAAAATCGCCCCAGACAGGGCTTACGCTTTAACCGAGGCGATTAAGCTGTTAAAAGAAACTTCCACCGTTAAATTTGACGCTTCCGTTGAAATTCATGCCAATTTGGGCATTGATCCCAAAAAGGGCGAACAAATAGTCAGATCAACCGTAAGTCTGCCCCATGGCACCGGTAAAACAAAGCGCATCGCCACTTTTGTGACTTCCGAAAAAGAAAAAGAGGCCAAGGCGTCCGGCGCTGACGTGGTGGGCGGTTTGGAACTCATTAATCAGATCAAAGCTTCGGGCAAATGTGATTTTGACATCGCCGTCGCCGAGCCGGCCATTATGAAAGATTTAGCGGTGATCGCCAAAATTTTGGGCACCAAAGGTCTAATGCCTAACCCCAAAACCGGCACGGTAACGCCCGACATTAAAAAAGCGGTGGCGGAATTAAAAAAAGGCAAGATTGCCTTTAAGAACGATGATTCGGCCAATGTCCACGTGTTGGTGGGGAAAGTTTCCTTTAGCGACGATCAGCTTAAGGAGAATATTGAGGCTTTCATTAACACTTTAAAGAGGTTGAAGCCCGAAACCGTCAAGGGCACTTATATCAGATCATTGACCTTAAGCTCCAGCATGGGCCCGGGCATTAAAATTCAAAGTTAAAAGTTATAGCTGAAAAATTCCCCGTCCGAAAATGGCGGGGTTTTTGAATTTGTCAGACCAGCCCGTATCTGTTAAAATTAAAAGGTTTAAAAGACTAAACTAACTTAAATATGAGCAATCTACCTCCAGGCAGAACTCAGCCCAGGCCCACGTGGGATGAGTATTTTTTAAAGCTGGCCATGTTGGCTTCCGAAAGGGCTACCTGCCCGCGGATGCACTGCGGCTGTGTGATTGTTAAGGATAACCATGTGGTCGCCACCGGCTATAACGGTTCCATTCCCGGTGATGTCCATTGCGAGGACGCAGGCTGTCTGGTGGAAAATAATCATTGCATCAGAACCAATCATGCGGAAATGAACGCTCTAGTGCAGGCGGTTAATTACGGCAGTAACATTCAGGGAGCGACCATTTATATAACCAATATGTCCTGCACCACCTGCGCCAAAGCCATGATTACCGCGGGCATTAAGCGGGTGGTGGTTTTTACCGATTTTCATGATACTCAGGCCGGCAAATTTTACACCCAGGCGGGAGTTAAAATAGACAAACTGCCCATGCCCAAAGCAACTATTGATTATGACTTAAAAAGTTTTACCTCCGCTGTCAAGACTTTAAAGAGTCAATAGTGGCAGTCTGATATTAACCCATAAACTCATGACCGCTAAAAATATGATTATCGGTTTAACAGGCAAAATGGCCGCGGGCAAGGGGACGGTCGCCGGTTATTTGGTTGAACAAGGTTATGTTTACCATTCACTTTCTGACGTTTTACGGGGCGAGCTTGAGCGGCGGGGCGTTCCAGAAAGCATTCCCAATTTGATCGACGTGGGCAACGAATTAAGAACCATAGAAGGGCCGGGTGTTTTAGGTAAAAGAATCTTAAAGATGATTCAGGACGCCGATGAAAACAAAGCTTTGGCCGACAGCATTCGTCACCCCGCCGAAATTCAGGCTTTACGTCATATTCAAGAATTTTATTTAATCGGGGTGGACGCGCCGCAGGCAATCAGATATAAAAGAATGGCGGCCCGGGGCCGCAGCGGCGACGAGATGACTTTTGACCAATTCCAGGAAAACGATAATAAGCAGTTAAAATCCGACGATCCCAACTCTCAGCAGATTCTTGATTGCCTAAAGCAGGCTGATTACACCATAGTGAATGAGGGCAGCTTGGATGAGCTTCGGCAAAAAATTGACAGTATTTTAAAAGAGATGGATCGTAGCGCCAAATAATCGGGGTGGGCAGTGTGTAACACGTATGGTGAAGCGCGCCCGCCACCACGGCGAGCGGGGAATAGCAGTAACTCTTAACTGGTAATTAGCGAGGCGAGTCAACTATTAGTGAATTGTCAGCGCAAAACACAGATGACGCCGTTTGTTTACGGATGAATCGCCTATAGCTCACGGCTAGCGTTAGTGATTGATTAGTGATTCATCCGTGACCTATCAGTGAATATAAATTAATTAAAAAAATATGAACGAAACTGATCTGATTTTAAGGATTGTTATTGCCGCGATTTTCGGCGGCGTCATCGGTTGGGAACGGCAAAAGGACGGCAAGCCGGCAGGTTTGAGAACGCACATGCTGGTCAGCACGGGTGCGGCTTTATTCACCATTATTTCCTTTGCCGTCGTGAGCGTCTTTGAAGATTCCGTGATTGACCCGACTAGAATTGCCGCCGGCATTATTACCGGCGTGGGTTTTTTGGGCGCCGGGGCAATTTTGCAGTCTAAGGGGGAAGTCCACGGCCTGACGACCGCCGCCAGCATCTGGATTGTCTCGGCCGTGGGCATGGCGGTGGGTTTTGGCCTGCATATCTTAGCTGGGGCTACCACCGTCGTCACTGTCATTGTTTTATATTTACTGGAAAAATTGGAACAAAAAATCAAGTAATGTTGCGGGTTAAAATAAAAAAATTATCTTCCGATCTTAAAATTCCCGATTACGGGCACCCCGGGGACGCCGGACTTGATTTATATTCCCGGGAAGATAAAACAATCAAGCCGGGCGAAATAGTTAATTTTATGCTGGGGTTTGCCCTGGAATTTCCCGGCGACTACGTTGCTTTAGTCCGCGATAAAAGCGGTTTGCCCACCAAATATGGCATCCATACCATGGCGGGCGTTTTTGATTCCGGTTACCGTGGTGAGTATAATGTGACCTTGATTAACCTGTCACAAAAATCCTATCAATTTAAAAAAGGCGATAAGCTCGCTCAGTTATTGATTATGCCTTGTCAGCGGGCTGAATTTCAAGAGGTGGCGGAGCTGTCGGGCAGTTCCAGGGGCGAGGGCAGATGGGGCTCCACGGGCAGATGATGTCAGGCGGGTTAGTCAGGTTAGGTAGATTGGGCGAATGGGCGAATTGGTGATTGGTTAATCCATTAATGTAAGTCGCCTAAGAACCAAATCATCTAAGAACCTGATTGCCTAATCACCCATTTTTCTCGTAAATTATAAATTTAAAATTATATTGACCTTCGGACCAAAGATTTGTTTCTCCGGTCTTTTTAAATTCGGGGGGGATTGGCGGAAAATAGGTATCGGCCAAAAAGTGGCCCTGAACTTCGGTCAAATAAATTTTTTGGCATTCGGCGCGCCGGATAGCTTCATGGTAAAGACTGCCACCGCCGATAATGAAAATTTCATCCAGATTTTTATTGGCTAATTCCTTTAAAACTTGGGTTAAAGACTCGTAATGCAAAACTTCGTCCGGCGCTTTAAAATCCGTCCGGCGCGAGAGGACGGCATTCAGGCGGTTTTTTAAGGGGCGAAATTGTTCCGGAATGGATTCCCAGGTTTTGCGACCCATGATGACGGCGTTGTTTTTTTGGCCGATGGTCACTTGGGCGAAATGTTTTAAGTCAGCCTTGATGTCCCAGGGCATAATGCCGTTTTTGCCTATTTCATTATTTGCGCCCATGGCCGCGATGATTGAAAAATTCATAAATTTAAGATATCAATAACAAATAACAAACTTTTGAGTTTTGGATATTTTTTTTTTGGATGTTTTTTTATCCTGTAATTTGTTTCTTGGATTATTTGTTAAATCGCGATTGGCGCTTTAATACTCGGATAAGGATCATACCCCTCCAAAGTAAAGTTTTCATATTTAAAGTCAAAAATATTCTTAACTTCAGGATTGATTTTCATGGTGGGCAGGCTTTTGGGCTCTCGCGAGAGCTGGAGTTTAACCTGATTCACATGATTGGCATAAATATGAACGTCGCCAAAGGTGTGAACAAAGTCGCCTAAGTCGAGGCCGGTCACTTGGGCCATCATCATCGTCAGCAAGGCGTAAGAAGCGATATTAAAAGGCACGCCCAGAAAAACATCGGCTGACCTTTGGTAAAGCTGGCAGGAAAGCTTATGATTGGCCGCGTAAAATTGGAACATGGTATGGCAGGGCGGCGGCGCGGTTTTTTTGCCGGCAATCAGATTCTGCAGATCGGCCACGTTCCAGCCGGAAACGATAATCCGCCGGTCATCAGGATTTTTTTTTATCATGTCCACGGCATTTTGAATCTGGTTGATGACGGAACCGTCATAAGCCTGCCAGGCTGTCCATTGTTTGCCGTAAATCGGGCCTAAGTCGCCGTTTTCATCAGCCCATTCATCCCAGATGGTCACGCCGTGGTCATTTAAGTATTTGATGTTGGTCTCGCCCTTTAAAAACCACAGCAGTTCGTAAATTATGGATTTTAAGTGGACGCCGTTATCCAGAATTTCGCTAAGTAAGCTTAAATATTGTTTCATATATTGAGCTGGTTGTTTAGTTATTTTAACCTAAAAATCTGCGCTTGTAAAATACGCTTCCCAGTTTGAATAAAGCCAGGATTTACGGTAAAATAAGCCTAAGTCAGGAGAGGCTTTATATGGGTCAAAAAATAGAAATAATAAGAGAGGAAATCACTCTAAGCAAGCTGAGGGAATTTTTGCATCAGCCTTTTACCGATATGGTTAAATTTGTAGCCGATGTCAATCGCGGGGTTATGGCTTTAGGTGGAGAAATGCACGCTGATGCTGAGGAGATTTTATTAAATGACGGCTCTAGTCAAGCGGATTTGTGGGGCGGCAATCTGTACCCCGATAGGGGGTTTGAGCAAAAAATACAGTTTGAATCTTTAATCAACATCCGTCCCTCGCAACAAAATAACTCTTTGGACATTAAAGACCAGGGCGTACGCGCCAGAGTCAGAGAAATTGTCAGACGATTAATTGAACTGTAAATGGCTTATTTTCATCAAGATTTAACTCAGGCTAAGTGGAACGCTTTGCCAAAAGACAAGCAGATTTTAAACGTCGCATCTGAATTGTTGAGAGCCAGAAATTCTTTGGCGCATGGTTACGATGATAATTTTCATAATTCAATGGATCGGGCCTTGGAGTTGATTGACCTCAGCCTTAACGACCGTCAGCAGTGGCTAGGCGGCAGTTTAAAGGAACTGCTGAGGTTCAGGGAATATTTAGCCGGTTTTTATCAGGCGAGAAAGCCGGCGGATGATTTTTCTAAGTTAATTGAAAATTTTTTATTGTTTCATCCTCAAAGTTCATTAGTGCGATTATGAAAGTAGGTTTATTTATCGTCATTTACGGCATTAACAACATCGGTAAGTCCACGCAGGCTACCATGCTGGCCGACGCTTTAACCGCCAGCGGCTTAAAGGCTGAGTATCTTAAATATCCTATTTATGATCTCAGCCCGACCGGCCCCCAAATCAATGAAATTTTACGAAGCGGTAAAAAACAGGAAATTTCCGAGGAGGAGTTTCAGGCGCTTTACGCCAAAAACCGCCATGATTACCAGCCG
>Ga0075951_114_pt1 | contig 19814 bp, 18 predicted proteins | sample RifGroA2_FD_68015 | JGI IMG/M metagenome (GOLD analysis project Ga0075951, IMG submission 68015) | Parcubacteria bacterium GW2011_GWA2_43_17 | reverse complement strand
CCAAAGTGTCCACCAATGGCGACATTGCGCGATGTTTTAATATTCCCGAGAGCTTGGGGAATATTTATAAAAAAATCGAGTTTAAAAAAGAAATTATAAACTGCACTGAGAAATGTTGCGTTTGTCCATTAAACGTGTACGACAACATGCTTTTTGAAAAAGCGGTTAAAGAGACCCTTGCTCACTTTAAAAATTAATAAATAGGCTTCAAGTCAGTCGCTTAGATCATGCGCAAATTCGCTCGTCTCCATGCCCCGGAGCACTTCTCCGTGGTTTTCTATAAAATTACCGAATCCCTGGGGAGTGGTTCGAACATAGTTTGTTTTCACTGGGACAGAGGAAAGCCCCAAAAATGAAAAAACCTTATTAGCTGTATTAAGAAGGAGGAGAGATAGTTTTTTAAAGCGAAAGCCTCTTCCTTTGCCTGATATCCTAAATCGCGCAATTCGCGAAAAAGGAGGCCGCAGTCTACCCTATTTTATCAAGGGTTAGGAAGGGACGCTGACAAGGCGATGACATTTATTTAGATATTTGGCGAGCTGTTGTTCAACAACAAGATGAAGATAGCGTTTTAATTTAAAACCGTAAGCAGGCTTTTTTGATAAACTAACGTGAGCCCACATATAAGCCTTTGGAAAAACGACAAGATTTATTAATAATTCGGGATTTTTTTCAAAGCCGATATCAATGTCTGGGTGGCATCCTACAAAGAAACCAGCGGCTGGTTGCCGGTTCGTCCCATGGTTACAATGATAATTTTATACGGGAACGATGTCTCGGAGAACGGCAGGTTTTAGCGCATAAAGCCAGCTTTCTGGTGTTTTTCGGTAGAAATAGCGCGCATGTTTTTTTGAAAAAGAAGAGAGGGGTTTTTAGCTCTTTTTGCAGGAGGGTTATTATTCGTTTTAAAGATTTAATGAGCACCTACTCCCCCGGCCTAAGTTGTGTGCGAATGGAGCAAGAAAAAGTTTAATTTTAAATTATAAAAAATAAGAAATTCAAAAATAATTCCAACGAAAAATGATGAAAAAAAATACGCCCAAAATTACAGTGGCCATGCCTTTTTATAATGCGGCGCGCTATTTGTCAAAATCCATAGAGAGTGTGCTAAGGCAAGATTTCGGCTGGGGTTGGTTTTGTCCGGAATAAAATTTTATATTTGTCCAGGGGCGAATACCACGCCCCTCATGATGCGGATGACATCATGCTTGCGGGCAGGCTCAGTGCAGGCACGAATATTTTGAATAGGCGGCCGCGAGTCGGAGTTGTCTTTGGGCACGCGCTGGCGTCAAATGAAGCGGGCAAGTGTTTTGTCCGTACCCTTATGGCAAGCGAGACGCAAACTGCCGGGCAAAAGGCAATAAAAAAAGCAGGGAAGACAGCTTATTATCCTATTTTCCAGCACAGCACAGTACTTTTTCGCAAACAATTAGCGCTCTCTGCGGGAGGTTATGAGGCGTCGCTCCGAGCGGGAGAAGACCATAACCTCTTTATGCGGCTATGGGGAGTGACGGATTTTTACGCTTTAAACCGGTACTTATGCATTTATCGGCTTCGACCGACAAGCTTGACCGGAACTTGCTTTGACACAGAGGGCAATTTTTATATAGAAAGATTGTGGCCAGCCATTTCCCGCCCGCTTGTCACGGTGGCTATGCCCGTGTACAACGCAGAACCTTTTTTATGCAAATCCATCGAGAGCGTGTTAAAGCAGGACTTTACGGATTTCGAACTGCTTATTTATGATGATGGGGCAACAGATAAGAGCTATCACATAGCCAGCGCTTATCAGAAAATAGATTTAAGAATACGCCTTTTCCGCGGTGAAAAAAATCACGGGGTTGATTTTTCAAGAAACAAAATATTGTCTCTGGCAAGAGGCCGGTTTGTGGCTCTGCACGATGCGGATGACATTATGCTTGCGGGCAGGTTGAAAAGCCAGGCGGCAGCCCTCAAAACAAATCCGAGCGCTGGAGTTGTTTTCGGCCATGCGCTGGCAACCAAGCCCGGAGAGAAGATGACGGCCAGTTCTTTGCCCGCCACTGCAAAAGCGGCCAAAGGCTTCTGTCCGTTGAAACAAGAGGGCATTATCCAAAGAGAGTGCCGGTTCCCAAGTGGCTCTGCTATGTTTCAAAGAGCGGCGGCTCTTCGCGTCGGCGGGTTTGATGAACGGTTGCAGGGGAGGAGTGACACAGATTTTTTTCAAAGGCTTCGGAAACAGACGGGTTTTTATTTCTTGAACAAGTTTTTTTATATATACCGACGGCATAAGCACAGCTTGACAGAAGCCTATTTGCGAGAAGCGATCCGGGAAAGAAAAGAAAAAAAACGCCAAGAGCTGGAACGGGAACGGCAGAACAAAGCGAAAAGAGACAGGAAAAGAAAAAGAAAACGACGTTTTGATAAGGTTAAAAAAAAGATTGTTTTTGATTTGCACAAGTGGAGAGTAGAAGTTTCATCCGAGAAAAAGGAATACTTAAGAGTTGTGCGCCAGTATCTGCCTTATTACCTCGAGCGGAAGCTCAGGAATAGCAACTCGCCGAAGGAAATTTTAAAAATAGACGTGCATTACCGAACCGGGCGCGAAACTGATCTTGAAGATGAAATTGGGGAAATAGGCAAAGAATATTTTCTTCGAGACAAATTTTGCTATTCGAAGTCCCGTGAAGGCCTTCTTACGATTTATCTTAAAAAAGACAACCCCCGTACCGATGCCTGGCTTTACCATTGCTGCTTTTTGTCCCCTTTTCATCAGCATTTTTTAAGAGTCCGCCAATGCATTTTGATGCACGCTGCGCTGGTGGCAAAAAACAATTTTGGGGTTCTTATTGTGGGCGGGGACGGAGCGGGCAAAAGCACCCTTGCGGCAGCTTTTATTCAGGCGGGATGGCGCTATTTTTCGGATGAGCACACCATCCTCTGTTATGATAAGGGGCAGGTGATGGGCCTTGCCTTTGCCAACAGCCTAGGCATTCTTCCTAAAGTTCTAAAAAATCTGCCGCAGCTTAAGAAGAAATTGGTTTGGAATAAAAGGTTAGGCAAGTTTTTACTGAATCCGACAAATTTGGGCGCAGACGGCGTTGGAAAGTCTTGCAGGATCGAGCGAATTATTTTTCCGCGTTTTGCACTAGGCAAAGGACTGTCGGTTCAGGCGTTGGGCAAAGCAGGCATCCTTTCGCGTTTGCTGCGAGATGAGTACGCGATTTTTTATAGTCAAGAGCCGGAAGATCAGCCGCTACTCCGTTTCCACCAACAAACATTTAAAGCCCTATCAAGACAGGCCCGTGGGCAGGCGGTAGTTTACGGAGAAAATGCTGTAGGAGCTGTAGTTAACTTTTCTAATGTGGAGGGACGAGAATGAAAACAAAGAAAGCGCCGAGTAAAAAAGACGATTTTCTTAAAAGAATTCCCAAAGCGACAAAAGAGTTTCTTTTTAAGCCAAACGTGTATTTGCGAAAGGGCCGCGGCGTTGAGAGCGGTGTTATTGTTAACCTCAATACGGGACGTTATTACACCATCAATCCGACAGGAGAAAAAATATGGCTGGCAATTAATGGAAAGCGAACCGTTTATATCATTGCAGGCATGATCGCAAAACACTTTTCGGTTCCAAAGGACCGGGTGCTGCAGGATGTTTTAAGCGTGATGCAGACTTTTGAAAAGGCCGGCCTGATCCGCTGGCAGGTAAAAAGATAATATTCACATGCGCCCTCTGATCAGCGTGGCGATGCCGGCTTATAATGCCGAAAAATTTATTCGTGCCGCCATCGAAAGCGTTTTAAGACAAAAATTTCAGCACTTTGAGCTCATTGTTATTGATGATCATTCGGAGGATAACACCTACCAGATTGTCAGAGAGTTGACGGGCGATGCCAGAGTTCGATTGTACAAAAATACGCGAAGGATGGGCGAGACAGATACAAAAAATAAAATTTTAAAGCTCGCACGCGGGAAATATATTGCGGCGCTAGACGCGGATGATCTTATGCTGCAAGGGCGGCTGAAAGATCACTGCGAATTTTTGGAGAAACACCCAGAGATCGGAGCTGTTTTTGGCCGGGGTTTTGTGGCCACAGAAAATCTTGAAAGAGTCATAATCTTAATTCCTCCCACAATAAGGCAGGACGGCAAAGTTTTGCGCGGATCGTGCCGGGCCAAAGAACTGCCTTATGATTTCAATCAAGGGATGGCGACAATAAAAAAAGAGCATATTCTTAAGGCTGGCAGGTTTGAGGCTTCTTTGCCGATCGGCGAAGATTCCAGATTAATGCGGAGACTTTTTAAAATCACCCCGTTCTATTTTTTAAACAAGCCCTGTTTTATTTATAGGATCCAAAAAAAAGGCGTCTGCCACAGCCGATTACGAGAAAACTTTAAAAGGATGCACGATGTTTTTACAGCTAAGAAGCGGCAGATGCCCAAGATTCAATATTTTTATGTCAACAAACAATGGCTCCGAGTAAGAACCGATTGCTATAAATTAATGCGGGCCATTCGGTGGCGGCTCAATTTTTATTCGTGGGTGAAAAAGCAGCGAAAGAGCAATGAGCGTATTGTGAGGCTTGATTTAAAGACCCCTCAAAAAAAAGCCGCGCGGGTTACTGACCCGGAACTTTTTGCATGTGGGTTTATGAATCCGCTAGAGCAACAGCTGATAAAGCGCAATGAAACTTTTTTAGAAGCCGCTTTAGTGTCTAGGGGTGAAAGAGGTTTTCTGATTGTTGCGGATGAGAAAGTTAGATCGGAAGCGGTGCTGGCTTTTTTAAGCCAGGATTATTGTTATTGTTCAGCAAATTCCCCCATCCTTTACTTGAAAAGCAAAGATGTCTACGGAAAAAGCTTTGTGGATCCTTTAGTGCTTTACGATTCGGCGAGCGTAGGCGTAAAAAAAAGAAATGTCTGGGGGCGGTTTTGGAACCCGATTTTAAAAAAGTATTGCATCAATACTTTTTTTTACAGAACCTACCTTACCGGAGATGTTTGCCGAATCGAAAAAGTCCTTTTTATCAATTTCAACCCAACATTTCAACGACTCAGGAGCCGGAGTTTGAATGCGTCGGAACTTTATTCGCGTCTTGTTCGGGATAATTATGCCAAGTTGTATCTCCGGTATGCGGGGCGGCCAGATATTTTTAAAAAGATATCCCTTCGGGCGGGAGGTTTTTCTGTTAGCGTTGGCCCAAATGGCATGCTCAAACTTGCCGAAATGTTAAAGCATTAGCCCTTTGTCGTTCCGGAGCGCTCAAAGGACATAAAGTGTTTCAAAATTTACTCACTTTGCTCCCTTGATTAAGATCACATGAAAAAGTCCAAACTAACTGTCACGATGCCTGTTTGCAATGCCAGCCGGTATCTAAAAAAATCCATAAAAAGCGTTTTAAATCAATCCTTTCGGGCTTTTGAGCTCATTATCTGCGATGACGGTTCAACCGATGGGAGCTATGAAATAGCCAAACAATATCAAAAAGAAGACTCTCGCATACGGCTTCTCCGCAATTCACAAAATTGGGGAGTCGCAAGAACCCGGAATAAAATCCTTGCCGCGGCTGTGGGTAAATACATCGCTCCGCATGACGCGGATGATATCATGTTGGCGGGCAGATTGGCGAAAGGCGTTGAGGTTTTGGATCGGAATCCAGACATCGGCGTTGTTTTTGGTCACGCAATAACCGTAGAAGAAAAAAATAGAAAGGAAATAAGAATTGCCTACGCCCGAAAAGTTTTGTCAGACAGGCAAGATAAGATAACAATCTCCGGAAGGGTTGAGACTTACACGAAATTTCCGCACGGTTCTGCCACTTTTCGTACAAAACTTGTTCGGGAGGCTGGCGGTTATTTGGAGCATCTTAAGGTTGGAGAGGACGAAGATCTTTTTCGGCGGCTATGGGAGAAAACAAATTTTTATGCAATCAATCAGATTTTTTATATTTATCGTATTCATTCAAAAAGCCTGACGGTAAAGCATGGAAACTTATGAGAAGCAGAAGCTTGCAAAGATCCGTAACGCTTAAAAGGCTGCCTGCAGAATAAAAACAATGCGAATCATGTTTTTATTGAAAGAATTTCCTAAAATTTCAGAGACGTTTATTGTTAACGAAATCATTGCGCTTATTAATATGGGGCACGATATCACTATTTTTTCTTTTAAAAAAAGCAAAAATATTGTGCACGATATTGTTGGTAAATACCAGTCGTCGATCAGGGTGTTTTATTTAACGGATTTGATGGATGATGAGGGCTATTCGAAGTTGTTTAAACAATGCGCGTCAAAAATACGAAGGCTTATGGAAAATGGAATTCTGACAGGCAAGGAACTTGCCCGTTTCTGGGAGCGCATCAATGGAAGCGGGCAAGGGGACATGAATAAACTTCGGCACCTGTTTTCGCTTTGCGCTATTCTTGAGGTTGTCAAAAAACACCAAATCCAACACATTCATTCCCATTTCGCGGATTACCACCTGGAATTTGCGTATCTCGTTTATCAGATCGCCAGGGTGCCATATACCGTCACCATGCACGGGTATGATATTTTTTTTAACCCGCCAGGCGATCTGATTAAATGGACAAGCAAAGCCAAAAAAATCATAACCGTATCTCGTTATAATCGCAATTATATGGCCCAAAAATTGCATTTAAATCTCAACAAAATACGCGTCATTCCATGCGGCATCAATTTGAGCTTATTCAGGAAGCTTGTGGTAGCAAAGGAAAAAGAATTTATTGTTTTATCGGTCGGACGCTTTCACCCGGTAAAAGGCCACGCATTTCTCATAGAAGCAGTAAAGCTGTTAGCCGGCGAAGGCATGAATTTTAAGTGTTGGATTATTGGCGAAGGCCCGGAAAAACAACAGCTTGAGAAACAAATAGCCAAGTGCGGTATTGAACGTTACGTGCGCTTGCTTGAAGCAATGCGAAATGAGGAACTACCTTATTATTACAGCAAAGCGGACGTGTTTGTTCTTGCGAGCATTTCTGAAGGATCGCCCATGGTTTTAAAAGAATCTCTGGCCTGCGAGACGCCGGTAATTGCAAGCAAGGTAAATGGGATTCAGGAAATAGTGCGGCACTACGGCAACGGTATTTTGGTTCGCTCCCAAAGCCCTTCTCAAATTGCTGTAAAAATCAGAGAATTAATCATAAATCCGAGCTTGATTAGAAACTTTAAAAAGAACGCAAGAGCGTCTATCGAAAAAAAATTTGACATAAGAAAAAACGTTAAAAGGCTGGAACGTTTGTTTAAAGAATAACCGTTTTGACCTTAAAACAGATAATGGTCGCGGAGGAATCGTGCTTTCATCGACATTTGCGAATGTGATTTTTGACGGCGCAACAACAAGACAAGAATATCTCAAACATAAATTTACCACTACGGGCATAATTCGTTTATTCGCAACCCGGTATTTGCGGCAGCTAAAGGATTTTATTCGATTGACGTCTGCGATAGGCGGAGCTGTGGAAGACATAACCGTTGTTGTTCCGATCAAGGATCGATATGATTTCCGATTGATCAATGCCTTCGCCAGCATCCGCAACCAGACTTATCCTCAGCATCTTGTCAAGTTGAAGCTGGTGGACTATGGAAGCGCGAAATCTTTTGAGCCACTCTATGTTAGCCTGTGTTCACAGCACGACGCCGAGTATATTAGGGTCGTGCCCAATTCTGTTTGGAGCAAATCGCATGCGTGTAATATTGGAATAAAAAAAGCAAATACAAAGTATGTTTTGACGGCTGATGGAGATTGTATATTTGAAAAGACTTATATTGAAAAAGCCATTGCAGCGCTTAAGAAAAATCCCTTTCAAGTTGTTGTTTGCAAGCTGAATGAATTGGCCAAGGGCGACGTGAACGGTGTTGTTGATTTAAAAAATAATTATAAGAAATTATTCGCACGCTCCAAGGAAGTCTATCCCATGGCTTGCGGGATTCAGTTGACACTGACATTTTTTTATCATTGGGCGAGAGGGTTTGATGAGCGGTATATGGTTTACGGGAAAGAAGACAAGGACATGCTTAAACGTTTTTTAATGATGGGACTCCGCTTTTGTGACTTAAGCGCCAAAATATCGCTTTTGCATCAAGGGCACAAACGTTACGAGGGTTATCGGGCCCTGTTTCCGCGTTACTATAAACGCAATACCGATTATTATTTTAAATCCTTTTCGATCGTTAGAAATAAAACAATGTGGGGTAAATGGAATCCGGTAAAACCGGACAAAATAAAAAAAAACGTAAGGAAAATTGTCATTTCGACGGTTTATTTCGGAGGTATCGGCGGTTCGGAGCGGCGCCTCAAAGCGATAATTGAATCTTTGCCAGAACATGAATTTTATATATTTGCACCCTACAGTGTTCGCGACGGTTTTTTCCCGACTACGCGAAATTACCATTTGAATATCCCGCTAGATAAATCCGTTCTTTATGATCTGTATATTTACTTTGCCGGCATGACGCCACGTTATTTGGGCCACAGGTATTGCTTTAACAGAAAAATTGCCATCATCAATGGGACTGAAAAATTTTCCGCCGAGCAATTATTTGATTATGCTGTTTTGTCCGGTAAGAATGGCGCGCGGTGCTTAAACGGCAACGTCAAAACTCTTTTTGCGATTCCAGAAGTGAGGGGTGTGCACCCCAAAAGGCTGAAAAAAATTGATAATTTGCCCAAAAATTTTTTGCTAACAGTATTCAATCCCTATGGGCCGGTTAAGGGCAAGGAAGTTCTTGAAAAAGTTGCGCCATATTCCAATTTTCCTATTGTTTGGTGTTACAATGACATGACAAGGTCGCGGCACCTAAAAGGCGATTATAAGGCCCTGGGGCCGATTGACAATGTCATCCAGCTCAGAAACATCTCTCAAGCCGAGTTGTTTTATTTGTATAAAAGGGCAAGCGCGTATGTTTCTTTTTCCATTCAAGAGGGCTTCGGGTGGGCGGTTGCTGATGCTTTTGCCTACGATCTCCCAATTATTTCGCGAAATACCGGGATCGTTACATTTTTTGATAAACAAAAAGGGGTCGCAATATACAATTCGCAAAAAAAACTGATGTCCTGTCTCGCCCAAGAACGGTTTGAAAAACCAAGCTATGACAAATCCTGCATGACGAGATATGGTTGCCGGGAGCTGATAAATAAGCTGCTTTTAAATAAACCAATAAATAATTTCCAGCGCGCGCCGCTATGAAAAATTTTAAATATAGCCTCGGTGAATCGAATAATTATAAACTGACAATAACGGAATGTTAGCATAGAATTCTGATGTCACAGCCCAAAAATCCGAAACGCCTAGAATCTGTCCCCCTTGTGACCGTTGTTATGCCTGCTTACAATGCCGGGAAGTTTATCCGTGAGGCCATAGAAAGCATTCTGAACCAGGATTTTAAACGGTTTGAGCTGATCGTTATTGACGATTGCTCGCGTGACAATACTTACCGCATCGCAAAAGAGTACGAAAAGGATTTGCGGGTGCGCGTGTATAGAAATGGACAGCGATTAGGCGACGCAAAAACAAGAAACAGAATTTTGGCGAGCGCGCGCGGTAAATATATCGCTCCCCACGATGCCGATGACATCATGCTGCAAGGTCGGCTGAAATATCAATGTGATTTTTTAGAACAACACCCAGCGATTGGGGTTGTTTTTGGGAAAGGGATTGTTGTTAATGAAAAATTGACAAAGATTCTTTTTCCAATAGTCCCTGCAAATAATGATCAAACGCATGTTAACCGTTCGAGAATGATCGGCAAACTGCCGCTAGCATTTAATCACGGCACGGCACTGATTAGAAAAAAGTATGTTCTTAGGGCCGGGAAATATGAAAGTTCATTGCCTTTGGGGGTTGATGCCCGGCTGATGAGACGGATTTTCCGATTAACCCCATTTTATTTTTTGAATAAGTTCTGTTTTGTGTACAGAAGACAAATGCAAAGCATTTGCCGCAGCCGGTTACGGGAAAGCTTAGATTCCATGAGAAAAATATTCAGCCTGCCGGAGAAAAAACGCGGCGCTGTTTTAACTTTCCTAATCAATGGAAAGTGGATACGGATTAGAGCGCAGAGCCCGGCTCTTGCAAAAACACTACGATGGAGGCTTAATTTTTATGCCTGGCTTGCTCATCGCCGCAAGCGTCGGAAAAACGAAAAAATTATTGATTTTCGCCCCAAAGACCACATGGAGTGGGGCCATCTAAGCGATCAGGATCGATTCCTAGAAGGTTTTTTACGGCCTTTTGCCGCCACTTTGCTAAGATCCGGCAAGGTGATTGTAGATGCGGGGTTGGTATCCTGCCATGATGGAGGGGTTCTGATTTTTGCTGAAAAAAAAAATAGGGACGAAGTCATGCTTTCGTTTTTGAATCGCGATTTTTTTTATCATTCCAGCGGCAATCCGATTCTTTACCAGCGGCATGGAAAGTTTTATGGGGAGTCTTTTGTAGACCCTTTGACGATATCAACCCCTGCCGTGAGCATCAATGCCCGAGCGGATTCCTGGGGACAATTTTGGAATCCGATCCTTGGCAAGTATTGCCTAAATGTGTGCTTTTACAGAACTTATCTGATAGGGAAGCAGTGCCAAATTTCCAAAGTCCTTTTTATCCAAAATGTTGCGGAGGCTCGCGTCGCCAGGACGAGAAAAATTTCGTTTACCGAGGCCTATTCTCTCTATGCGCGCGCGCGCGGTGGCCCAGGAGCTGTGGAGACCCTAAAAACGGATTGTATTGTTAAGAAAATGTTGCGACAAACACAAAGCTTTTTGATAAAAGGACCGCAAGAGAAGCTGAAGCAAGCCGTATCGAAGTTTAACCCATGACGCTGATTAAGAGCGATCGGTGTTTCATGTGAATGAGGAGAAGCCGTGAGTAAAACGAGACCATTGATCGATGACAAAAAAGCAAAAATAGGGAAGTCTTCGCTTTTTAAAAAAACAGATGAAGGCTTGTTCGTTGTTAATTTAAAAACCGGTCTGTACTACACCATAAACGGGAGCGGGGAGCATATTTGGTTGGCGATTAAAAAGGGAAAAAAACCGCGTCAAATTGTAAAAGATCTTGCAAAACGCTTTCGCATCAAAATTGAAAAAGCGGAACGTGAAGTTGTGTCGTATTTAGAAAAGCTCGAAAAAGAAAAGCTTATAATTCGATGCCGCTGATTTTTGGGCAAAAACCAGAGTATTTTATAAAGCAACGGCACCAACAAGCGCCTACGATAACAGTGATGATGCCTGCCTACAATGCTGCCAGGTATCTTGGCAAGGCTCTGCAGAGCGTTTTTTCGCAGGATTGCGGTGACTTCGAAATCGTCTTGGTCGATGACGGGTCTACTGACCAAACTTATGAGGTGGCAAAGCGATTTTGCAAAGATCCGCGGCTTCGGCTTTATAAAAACCGTGTGCGAAGAGGCATTGTGGCAACAAGGAACAAAATATTATCCTTGGCGAGAGGCTCCTGGGTAGTCGCTCACGATGCAGATGACATCATGTTGCCGGGGCGATTAAGGAACCAACTGGAAATATGTAAAAGGAAGCCCACAGCGGGCGGTGTTTTTGGTCTTGGCATTGTGATGAGAAAAAAAACGAATTGGGACATTTTTGGATGCAGAGGCGTTAATGAAAGTGGCTGGCTAAAAGAGGGCTTTATCAAGACAATGCCACATGATTTTCATCATGGTACCAGCATGGTCAAGAAAAAACTCATAATCAAAGCCGGTGGGTACGACGCCCTTATTTCGCAAGGTGAGGATCTCCGTCTGTTTAGAAAACTTTTCCGGATGGCACCTTTTTATTTTATAAATAAATTTTGCATGGTTTATCGAAAACACCCCAACAGCGCATCATCGGTTTATGTCAAGCAACGGGCCCGTTTTTTAAAGAGTATTTTTGCCGCTTCGGCAGACAAAAGAAATTGGCTGATTAACTTCAATAATATCGTGATGCCGCTGAGGCAATGCGACGCAAAGAGCCAAAAACAGCTGCTGTGGAGGTTCAATCTATATGCGGCAAAGAGCAGAAGAAAATCATTTGGGAATTTGGCACATGGAAATATGGCAGATGGGTTTCTGAGGGTTCTTGGCAAGCGGTTAGTAAACAAAAAATGTATCTTGATCAAGGCCGCGCTTTTGTCTAAAAACGGCGATGGCATTTTGATTTTTTTTAAAACCAAAGCAGCGGAGAATGGTCTTGCCCTGCTTTCGTACTTGAACAAGGGATATGTTTATCATTGTTCCGAGACAGCGGTCTTGGACTTTAGCGGTAAAAAACTTGAATCGAAGGAAAGTATTGATCCTTTAGTTGTGAACTTGCCGAAGGATTTGAAAATAAAAGGATTATTTCAAAATCCGATCCTTAAAAAGAGCTACCTTGCCATGGATCTCTTTCGAGTGGGCGCTATCGGCGGGGGTTGTCGCATTTCAAGGATTGTGGTATTGAAAATAAAAAAAAGACGGGCCCGAAAAAGGAGCAACCCTCTAAGCCCGCAAAGAAGGGACGCCCTTATCGCGCAGAATTTGCTCTGCCCAGGCCTTGAGGCCCCCACCTTTACAAAACTTATGCGAATTATAAATAAAATACCGGCATATGAAATAAATTTAAATTCGAGACAGTTAAAAGAATGCTCATCCTTCGGCATAGAAATGTGCCACAAAAATATTGGCGCATTAAGAGACTTGTTATGAATCAGAAAAAAGGCTGCGGAGTGATTTTTGCCATACCGGATCTCGGTGGCGGCGGTGCGGAAAAAATTTTTGTGAGCCTGATTGCAGAATTTAAAATGCGGGATGTTAAGCTTTTGTGCCTTTTGGGCTCGAATCAGAAAGCTTACGACCTCCCCAAAAAGACCCGAATCATTAAAATTGGAACCGGGAGCGCTTTGCAGCGCATAACAAGGATTTGCACGATCGTCCAGCGCGAAAAGCCCAAAGCAGTTATAAGTTTCCGTCCGCAAATGAATTTGGACATGATTGTGGCAAGAATGAAAACGAATATCGACCGGTTGATCCTGACGCATCACACGACAATGTCTTCAATGGGAGAGAAGGCGGATCGATACGGAAGTCTTGTAAGGAGGATTAATCGTTTCTATCCTTTAGCTGACACTATCGTGGCCGTTTCCGAAGGAGTAAAAAACGATTTGGTTCGAAATTTGGGGTTGCCGACCGAAAAAGTAAGCGTCATTTATAACGGGATTGATGTTGATAAAATTAATCGGTTGGCGGGAGAAACGGTTAGGGAGCATCCATGGTTTAATGAAGCAATCCCTGTTATTGTTAACATTGGCTCGTTGCGCTACCAGAAGGGCCACATTTATTTGCTCCGAGCTTTTGCCAAGCTTAGACGGAAAACAGAATGCCGTTTGGTGATTTTAGGGAAGGGTCCCCTGGCTGGTGACTTAAAATTGACCACGAAGAGGCTAGGCATTGAAAAATCGGTGTGTTTTTTAGGGTTTCAAAAGAATCCTTATAAATTTTTAAAAAGGGCTTCTGTTTTTGTTTTGTCCTCAGTATGTGAAGGATTCCCCACGGCGGTCCTTGAAGCTATGGCGGTCGGCGTTCCCGTTGTGTCTACTGATTGCAAGTCAGGGCCAAGGGAAATGATAAAAAATGGGGTGAGCGGAATTCTCGTCCCGCCAGCAAATGCTGCAGCATTGGCCGATGCAACAAAAAAGATTTTGCTTGAAGAAGAATACGCTAAAAGATTGGCTTCAAGGGCTAGAAAAGAAGTTGACCGCTATAATATACAGACATGCGCGGATCGGTATATCGCATTGCTGCGGGGTTAGTTTTTCAAGAAAAATTTTTTATAATTTCGAATCATGCGGCCAAGCGAAAATTGTCTTATCACGCGCTCCCTTGCCTTTGCCCCCATGGCGCGAAAATCCGACTGATTTTCAATAACTGTGCGCAGAGCTTTCGAAAGGATTTCCGGGCTGTCGGCAGGAACAATTAACCCCTCTTTGCCATGAGTGATTATTTCCGGGAAAGAGCCGGACCCGTTTGCCACAACAATCTTTTGACAGGCCATGGCTTCCAAAAGGGCATTGCTGCAACCCTCATCAATAAAAGGAAAGACAATGACATCAAGCCCATTGTAAATAACGCTCATGCTTTCTTGAAAACCAAGAAAAAAAATATTTGATTGTAATTGATAACGGCGAACCAATTCTTTTGCCTCCTTTTGACAGGAGAGCATTTTAGACCTAAAAGCGTCACCGATAAAATAGGTTTTGAAGCGGCTGTTTTTACTATGAAGAAGAGACAGGGCGTGTATCAGGCAAGCATGATTTTTGCTTGGGTGGTAATTAGCGACGAGACCAATCCCGATTTCGTTTTGAAGAAGCCCGACCTTTGATCGAAAAAGAGTTCTTTCAAAAGTATTTTGCCTGAAGAGATGTTGATCGCATCCATTGTAAATTGTGTGCGCTTCGAACCCCTGGCCGACAAAGAGCTTTTTCAGATAATCAGAGACAGTAATGATTTTATCTGAAAGCATCCCGATGGTTCGAACAATATCATTAACCGCAGCGGGTTTTAAAGGGGCTTTTTTGCGTCCCAAATGTTTGGGATGTAAAGCCATTCTCCAGAATAAGGGAAGGTTGAGCGCGTTTGCTATTTGCGCACACCCCAAATCCGGCTTAAAACTGGAACCCAAAATCAAATCGATTTTACAGCGTCTGATTTTGGGGAGGTAGGATCGGAGGTTGTAGTGCTCGATGGGGATTACTGTTTCAATCCATGGGTTCTGTTTCAATGAAGCGTGGATTGGCGCGGTCATTTGCCCCATGATATGAATCTTAACTCCTGATTTCGCTAATCCTTTTGCGATTCTTAAAAGAGCAAGCGGGGCACCGCCCCAGTAGGGAGAATCTGCATAAATCAAGAGCTTCATTTTTTGAAACACCCTGAATTAAAATAGGTTAGAATATTTCTAATGGATAAAAAACAGCCCACCGCATTGATTTGGATTAACAGGGTGAAAGATTCGAAATGCTCTGAGGGCAATGCCCATGCCCCCTCATCGTAGGGGGAAAGCAGGTGTTTTACTTGTTGGTAATCATTTGTAAGAAAAAAGATTGCTCTCGAGCTCATTTTTGTCTAGAATAAAAAAGCTATTTAAAATCCCGAGTGTCTGGACTTTCTTTAAAAAGCGTGTAAGCTTTAAATGTGTAGGAGGTAACGTGTTATGTCTAAAAAACCTAAAAGCAAAATCGCCAAAAGCAAACAAAATAAGCATAAAATCTCTTACGAGCCCCCTCGTCTTACCCGGGAAGGAAATTTGCGACTTATCAGCGCTATGAGTTAGTAGTTGAAGCATAAAGTTTTAAGTATACGTTGAGCTTTCGGGCGCCGAAACGAGTGAAAAATTGAGGAATGTTTGATTCCCAAAATATAATTTTCCCTCTTCCGTTGAATATAAAGTCAAAACAATGATTTACCAATCCGGTACCGATTCCTCTGCCCTGCAAGTTTCCTTCTATACGAACCCCGCTGACAATAAAAGCGTCCGAGCTAGCGATTGGACGGAACTCTTTCAATTTGGATTCTCGATATAGGGCAGCCTGCCCTAACCGATTAGAGATAGTATCGTAGCGGCAGCAACCTATTATTTCCCCTCCGAGTGCAGCGCAAACAAGTCCTTGGTTCTGTAGGTTATCGAAACACAATCCCCATCCATTGTTGCTGTATCGGTTAAACATTCCCGAATCTTCCTGTTTCAAGAACTCCAAAAAATCCGTTTTTTGAATGGGCGTTAGCATCTGAAAGGTTATCCTGTCATCAAAACATTGTTTTTCAGACGGCTTTAAAAAATCCGGTTTTTTGCGCAAGGCGGGTGTGAGAAACATCTCTTCACTGAAGACCGGGCTTTCAAAACCTCTGCGGACCAGAAAATCAATAGCCTTTTCATGGTTTTCAGGGTGGAGCCCTGGGAAAAAAATTTTATTTCTGCAGACTGTGATAAGGGAAACATTCTGGTTGCGGCACCTTTCCCTTAGCTTGTCAATCAAAGCGGTTCCTAGGCCCTTATGTCTAAAATCCGGATCCACGGCAACAGTTTCAAGAGAACAACTTTTTTGCCCCCTCGAATCGGGATAGCTTTCTAGGGCGAAAAGCAAGCCGCAGCATCTCTGACCTATGGTTGCAGTGAAAACGAAAGGGCGATCAGCAAGAAAATGCGAAAATAACGAATGTTTTAGTTCCGCAGATGATTTAAATGCCAAATCAGGGAAGGTCCTTTCCCAAAGCCGACTAAGGGCTTCCGCCGAGTCGTTAGGAAGGAATTCTGAAACGCGCATTTTAGGCAAAATAGTCAAAAGCCTCGTTGAGCGCCAGGAGGCATGCGCCCATTGTAAACTACGCGCGATCCGTTGCGGTAAAATGTCCATTTTTTTTACGATAGGGGCTACAAGAGATCTCCGCTTAATAAAAAGAGCCCTAATCTTTGAGAGCGCTTTGTACCATTTTTTTTGGGTAAGGCGTTTATGCAGCGGGTGCGTCTTGAGAGTAAAAAAGATCATCGCCGTGTTAGCAAAATACCAGAATAGTTTTTTTGACTTTGAAGAACCCACGGCGATTACCTTGCCCAGAATCATGCGCCCTTCAACGGGAGCATCGCGGCGACTGACGTTATCGCCTTTGGTTATGAAAAAAAACCCGTTTTTGCAGCGGATTTCACAAAGTCTGTGCAAGATAAAAGAAGCGTTTCTTTTGACAAGAAGGATATCGCCGATTTTGAGTTCAGCTTCAGGGCATTTGACGATCTCTATGACACTGTTTGGCGGTATCAGAGGGAGCATGCTGTAGCCTACGGCAGAGATAACAATGCGCCCGCTTTGATTTAAAGTTTCTTCAATATGTTCCGCGACAGCGAGATGGGAAGTCATTTCTCAGGAGAATATTTCACAAATATGTTTTCTGCCACAAGCGACTCCAAATAATCAACAACATCCGTCCTCGCCGTCTCGATGGCTACGCCGTGTTCTTTGGAGATAAACCCGACGATTTCTTCCTCGCTTTTTGGAGTCTGACAAAAATCCCAGATTTGACGGCCCAAAGGATTGAGAGTGTAATAATTGCCACTTTTAGAATGAAGAACAACCAGCTCTTCCCCCGCCTGTTTCACGAGCGCATGTGTAGATCTTTTATAGTTTGCCATTTTTTTTAGCCCAAAGAATGCTTTTGTGAAGAAAAACCGTTCCCGTTAGCACAAAAAAAACAGTTATGCTTAAAAGCGCAGTTGTGGCAGGCACCATGTCGCCAAATGAAGCACCCGCCAAAGAAAGCCGTACAATCTTGAGACTATGAGTCAAGGGGAAGAAGAAGCATAGTGCCTGTATGAATGCCGGGAAAAAAGCGACGGGAAAAAAGACGCCGCAAAAAGCCGTAGAAAATTGATTTAAAAGGGCGAAAACAGGGTCTGCTTTTTTTATAAAGAGATTTGCCGCGGAAACCATCATCCCCATCCCCGCATAGGATAAAACGATGAGAACGCCTGATGCGATAACTGCCGGATGGGCGAAAGGCATTAGCGGAATATTGAGGAGAATTTTTGAGGAGATAAGGACTGCGATGAGCTCATTGACGGAGAGAAAACCCTTCCACGCTGTATGGGCCAGCATGATTTCCCAAAGGCTTGTAGGCGTCATGAGCAATTCGGCAAGGGGGATGTTTTTTCGGATATTGGCCAGGGTGTCTTCAAAAATTCTCAACGAGAAGACAAGAAGGCGCACCGATGCGATTCCGGATATCAAAAAAATAGGAAACGGTAGAGTGTATTGATCGACGTGAACGGCTTTCCCCGAGAGAGCGGCTTGGAAAATAAACCGGTATATCATGCAAATAAAAATGGCCCACAAGTACCGTGGGACAAGACCCAATAATAGCTGGCTGTCCTGTTTGTAAAATGCGCCAATAAGAAACCGGTATTTCCTTAGAAGCGATGGCATTGTCATGGGGAGCTGTTTTTCATGGTTTGCAGATATTCCGAAAGAAGATTTTCTTTATTTTCACGAAAAAGAGCCGCGCTTTTTTCCCATATCAATTTCCCTTGATATAAGAAACCAAGAATATCGGAAATGGTTTGGGCTTCTTCCAGCTGATGGGTTGTCAGAAAAACAGTTTTTTTCATGTCTTGGATCACGAATTCCTGCAAAAGACTATGCAATTCGCGAGTTGTCGGCAAATCAAGAAAAACCATCGGCTCGTCCATTAAAAGAACTTCCGGGTCATGGATCATGGCCCGGGCGATAAGAAAGCGTTGGAAAATGCCGGAGGAATAATTGCTTGCCGGCTTGTCGGCGGCATGATTGATATTTAACCGTTTAAGGAGCTCTGAAATGCGAAAATCCGCTTTCTCGGGAGCAAGGTTATAAAGGCAGGCAAAGTATTTTAAATTTTGACGGCCAGTCAGAAAGGGCCATAGGCCGGTTCGTCCCGGCCATAAGAAGCCGATTTTTTTTGAAACCTCAATCTGATTTTCAATGGGTATCCCGCAAATTTTAGCTTTACCCGCAGAAGGAGGAATAATCCCGGATAGAATTCTAAGGAGGGTTGTTTTTCCCGAACCATTCGGTCCCAGCAAAGTATAAATAGTGCCATATTCAATTTTAAGGCTGACGCCATTCAATGCCCAAGAAGCCGCAATTTTTTTTGAAAACAGTTCGGGATCATAAGTTTTTTCCAAACCTTCAATTTCTACGGCGTACATAAGTATGATATTATACATATATTTATGCAAATTGAATAATATTGTGAGAACGAATCCCCGAATTTTATGGAAAAGCAGCACTTCCTTGAAATCGATCTAATCCTCTCAGCGCTTAATTTTTTTGTCCATTTTGAATCCGGGCAGGCAGAGCCGCTACAACGGAAAGTCAAAGCCATTTCAGATTGGGGTTCCGCTATAACCTTGGCTTCCCGCCACCGAGTTCTACCCTTTGTTACGCTTGCTTTGGATAAAGCGGGCGCCTTCAAAGATATCCCGGCGGAGACCCGGGCGCTGATGGAAAAAGATGTGCAACAGGCGGTGTTGGACAATAGGGTTAAAATGGCCGAATTCAGAAAATACAACCGTTATTTTGAAGATGCCGGCATTCCTGTTATTCCTTTGAAAGGGATTGCATTGACGCAAACAGTTTATAAGGAAACGCCGGTACGACGTATGGGGGACATTGATCTTTTGATAAAAGAAAAGGATGTCCCGGTTGTGCATAGGATTCTTGAAGGCCAGAATTTTTTTATCCCGCCACTTATCAATCGCTGGCATACTGGTATAAATGAAAGAATCGGTGGAAAGGGAAGTCGTGTCCGTGGGGACATTGACATAGACCTTCAGTGGCGACCCCTGCTTTTTATCGAAGGAGAGTTTGCAGTATGGTTGCCGGAGGAGGGGTGGCAAAATGCAAAGCAATGCCCCTCTCTCGGCAGCAATGTTTACCTTTTAAGCCCTTCGTGCTTGGCCAGCCACTTGCTATTTCAGGCGGGGCATGATTTTAGCCAGGATTACCTTTTTCTTTACCAGCTACTTGATTTGGCTCTGGTTATTAACAAGCACAGGCTACAAACAGAAGAATTTTTAAAAAGAGAAGCGGCATTAGAACCAGCAAGCCGCAAGATTTTACAGAAATTAATAAAGACGATTGTTGAGTTTTTTTCCCAACCGTGCGAATTAATGAATTGCTCAAAAGATGCGCAAACAATCTACATGGCTATAGTTTGCAGTGCCCTGGTTCCAAAAAACAAATTATTTTTTACAAAAGTGACTAAATTGCGGGCTTTGTCAGTTCGAGAAAAAATTTTTATGACGCTCGGTTACTTTTTTCCAGAACCA
>Ga0075951_145_pt1 | contig 25705 bp, 24 predicted proteins | sample RifGroA2_FD_68015 | JGI IMG/M metagenome (GOLD analysis project Ga0075951, IMG submission 68015) | Parcubacteria bacterium GW2011_GWA2_43_17 | reverse complement strand
GATTTCCTTTTTTGTTTTTGTTGTTGCATAAGAGTACAAGGTTAATTGACTTTATACCCTTATTTTACAACAAAATTAGTTTTGCAACCATCTCAATATATCACAAGGCTTAGATTGACAAAAAAATAAGGAGCTCAGGCGTGCCAAAGCTCCTTAATACAACTTATAGTGTCGGCAATCAACCGAGCCTCAAACCCCTGGAACCGGTGGCCCGCCTCTTGGTAATTCCTCAGGGTGACCAGGGGATCGCCAACTCCGCGGTTGGAGGCAAACGCGCTGAGCAGTTTTTTAGACTGCCCAGGGTTGACAATCGTGTCCGATCCCCCGTGGACGATCAGCACTGGTCCGCCGAACTTGGCGGCGGCCCGGTAGAAATCGTAGCGCAGGCCAGAGCGCCGCAACCGGCGGTTGACGCCGCCGATGACCTTGTACAGGTCGGGCGGAGTGTCGTGATAGTCAGATCGGGGCGCCCAAAGAACGAGCGCTTTGATCCTTGGATCACTGGCCGCCGCCATAATGGCCGCTGAGCCGCCCACGGAAGTCCCATGGACAGCAATGCGCTCAGGATCAACCCCCTGAGACTGGGCCAGCAACCTGATCGCCCGCCTGATGGTGTTAGCGTAAAGCCCCAGCGTCACCAGCTGGGGATTGCCATCGGACATGCCAAAGGCTGGAGGATCCAGCCTTAAGTGCGCCCAGCCGGCGTTGATCAGCTCTACGCCCAACTCAAATTTTTGCCGGCCTTTTCTGTCTCCTTTCCAGCCGGGGAAGGTGATCAGGCAGGGGACTGTCTGTCCCTGATTGAGATGTTTTGGCAGGTTAAGCGAACCGACAACGAGCAGCCCGTTAACCATAAATTTTACCTCTCTTCTATCAGAGATTCGGAAGAGCTGTGCGCCCGGTTTTAGGTTGCCCATCTTGACCCCACTTTCTTTTTTGTTGGTTGTGATCATGAACAAAGATTTGTAATAATAGCTGGAAATAGGCATTTTGTCAAGCTTAGGGTAATAGAGTATAATTTCCTTATAATCATTTTTTAAAATGTTACAGCGAAACTGGTCAGCCTACATCAAAGATCTGGACAGGGTTGATAAAGATTTGGAAAGATCGCGAACTGTTTTTATAGGCGCAACACCTTACACGCGTATTGTGCCGTCTTTTTTTATGAAAAATTACGAAATTTTGTGTTTAAAGGATTGTAAGGAAATAGATTATCTCAGACAATATGCGGATATTTATTGTTTGGAAAGAGAATTTCCTGATACCATTGATCAAATTAAGAGTACCACCGAATTGGTAAAAAATCGATATTTTTTGCAACATCTTAAACAGTCCGGGCGGCGTTTTTCCGTCTTGTTATACATGTTAGGCGGCGCTTTGCAAAACGAACTCAGGCAGAAAGGCATCCACTATTTAGCCAATCATCCCATGATCGCCCGGGGGGTTTTATATAAGGGCAATTTTAGAAAGCTGTTAAAACAACTTAAATTGCCGACCTTGCCGGACAAACTGTTTCCAAAAGGAGATTTTATGTCTTTGGATTATCAGGATTTGGTTAAAGAGTTCGGTCCGAGTTTTGTCTGCCAGCGTGGCGACTATGATACCGGTGGTCAGCGCGGTACCTTTTTTGTCCATCAGCAAAATGATTTTGAGCTGGTAAAGAATAATTTTACCGCCGAGGGTAATTTTAAAACGGTCCAGTTGTCAAAATTCATCAAAGGCAATTCTTTAAGCATGATTGGCTGTGTCACGGAATCGGGCATCTTATGTTCCGGTTTGCAAACTCAGTTAGTGGATATTCCCGAGGTTCTGGATGGCGAAGAAGCGCTCGGACAGTTTTTAGGGCATGACTGGGGCAACAGGGATTACAGCCATGAGGCGGTTATTCAGGCGGAAGCAGTCATTAAAACCCTGGGGCGTCATCTTTATGAAAAAAAATATCGCGGGATTTTTGGCGTAGATTTTATGTACGATCCTAAAACACCGGCCGCCATTTATCCGATTGAGTGCAACCCCAGATTTACCGGCTCATTTCCCTTAATCTCTTTATTGCAGATGCAAAAGCGCCTGCCGCCCTTTGAGCTGTTTCACATTTTGGAACATAAAAAGATTAAGTATGAGGCGGAGGTTGACGTTTTAAACAAGCTTTATAAAGATTTGCCGCCCCAAAGCAATATTTACGTTGGAGCTCATAATGTCAGCCGGATGCCGGTGGAACTGGAATCGGGCGTTTACGTTTTTAACGATCAGGGCGATATTTCCTATAAAAGGCCGGGCGCCTTCCCCTGGCAGCTTAAAAACGAGTTTGAATTTTTAGTCATTGATAATATTTTTTTCAAGAATTATCCGTTAATGCAGGATGTTTCGCGATTGTTCAGGCTGATTTTCCCCCGGCGCATTTCTGAAACTTCCAATCAGCTTCAACCTTTATTCAGGCATATCGTTAAATCGTTTACGCATTTAATCAACCATCACCAGTAAGATGAAAACAGCCTGGCTCAAAGAATTATCGGATAAACAGGCCGCCGGCGACGCGGTGGAGTTTATAGTCTTACAAGGACGTAAAGCTCTGAAATGTCTGATGATCAAGTCTGATTTTGAGGATATGCTAGAACACTCAGCTTATGATGTGGCGGCCGCTTTGACCGCCAAAGGACTGGCGCGTATTTTTCTGCGCCCGGAACGCGAGATTGATTACCGGCAATTGTTGGTGCTTTTACGGGTTGACGAGGCCAGAAAAATGAAGATGCCTTTTGATAAAATCAACCGCCAGCAATTAGCCTCAGCTGCGGCGCACCCTTTTATCAAAGCCTGGCAATTCAACCAAGAACAGTCCGTTATAGAAAATCTTAAGCCGACTTTACTCGCGTCGGCTGAGATAAAGCATGATCTGGAGTTAGGTTTGGGATTATACGGCGAATCTGCCGTTTGTCCTCTTAAGACGTGTTCTGCCAAAAGGTGCAGTTGGCAGGCATATAGTTTAATCAGGCAACTGATGAATCAGGATGCTGTAAGAGCCAAGAAACGCCAGCCCAGAAACCAGCAACTGTCGTTTGCCCAAAAATGGTCTGATGTTAAAGAACCGGTTATGACCAAAACTCTGCCGGTGGAATTAACCAATCAGGAATTTACGCAGTCGGCTAAATTCATTTTAAAGTAAAAAAATAAGCATTTTTAAGGATCAACCCTGTGCCAGTTACGTTATTTTTGGCGCAGGGTTTTTGGCGCAGGGTTGACTTTTTTTACAAAATATGCTATATTTACATATTACAAAAAATAAGGCAGATTAAGGCTTTTTACAGTATTGTAGGCTAAAATAAGCTAAAATATTGAACGAAAGTCTTAAAGAATTTTCAAATCAAGGGGAGCTGATCCCCATTAATCCCCAAACAAAGGAGGCAAGATGCCTACCATCGGGGAAATCATCAGTGGCCGTGTCCGGCAGACACTGTCGGGCTTGGCCAAGAGTAACTTCGCCCGGTTGTATGGGCGGGGTTACAAGCCAGACGAGGATGTCTGGCAGCCGTCATTCGGCGGACTGACCCACGTTGAAGTGGGCGTCCGTCTGACAGTACCGGTCGCCGAAGATCTGGGCCTCCAGCTTGACGACGTCCGGACCTGGCCGGACGGCCGTCGGTTCCTGGCAGTGCCTTTGGGCATTGCCAAGGACGGCACCGTTCAGGTGCCAGCGTCCCTGTTGTTTCGGGACGACTGGTTCGTCATGTTGAAGGTCGTGACTTGCACGGCCTTTGACAAAAAGCAAAACAGACCGTTTTATGCCTGCTGTCTCTCGCCAGACGGCAGGAAGTTGTATGCTATTGACGCGAGCCGGACCGCCGGCGTCCGGACGCACTCTGTGGCGTACTACAAGACGTACGCCCAGATGTGTCAGTGCACGGCCGGCACTGAGAGCAAGCCGGTGCCGGTGCGGCCCATGAACCTGATACACATCCTGAAGGCGAAGGATAACGACCGGTTGTTCCGGGTCGTGATCCAGCGCCTGATGGTGCTCCGCCGGAAGGATGCCCGCGGCTGGAGCTACAGGCTCCAGCTGAGTCATCTGAAGTCCTTCTCCGTTCAGGAGAAGGGCCATGATGATCAGCACGGCCCTCGGCTGTTCCCCGCAGATATTGCGGGGGGGTTGACCGGCGAGTTCAGCTGGCTCGCCACGGCCGTGCGGGACACGTACCGTGTCCTGAACGGGGATCCCCTTCACGTTTTCGCCGACCGGTTTGACCCGGCGGTGGAGAGGCTGATTGGGGCCATCTGGAGCGGCCTCCTGCAGGGATGAGTTTTTTCACCCCATACCCGATAGTGTATCTTCAATGACAGCGATGTCAGCGAGGATCACGGGTATGGGGTTTTTTATGATTGACTTTTTTAAATAAGCCTTGTATTTTTTAATGAGTCGTCCTTTGTTTTGTCAGTCACATTCCCGTCTAAACGGAGAGAAAAAACTATGGCAGACGGTTCAAGTGATCCGTTGCAGGATTTTTTACTTTCGCTGTTAAACGAAAGTGATTTGACAGTTTCAAGCCGTAAACTTGCGGCGGCCGGCAGACGGGCGAGTGGCGCCCGTCAAAAAATTGAGCAAATCAATACGTTGCTCAGATCTTCCCAAGATCGGGAAGATTTCCGGCAGCGTCTGATTCAGGCCGGCTGGCCAAAAAATAAGCCTCCGCGTTTTACGGCGGAGGTTTTTTAATGCGAAATTGCAGAGAATTGTCTTGACAGCTAGCCTTTTTTGTTTTAACCTAGTTTGATTAAGTACGTTTTTTTAGTCATTAGTCATAACATAAGGAGTGGGGCATGAATCCTTACGTTGAAGAATTGACCGGTTTGACCCGTGAGCAAGTCTTAGACGGGATCAAAGATGGCACAATCCACTCGCAATCAAGGGTTGTTGCCATCCATGAGATTTCCCCTCAGGAAATCTCATGGCGGATTGAAACGCCCGGAATAATGGTGGGCGTTGGGCCGGACATTAGTCCGGAAGAACTTGAGGCAGTCTTGTGCGAGACCCAATAATTTTTGGGCCTCGTTTTTTATCCGGCATCCCCTGAAGTATATTTATATAACTTCAGGGTGGTGTTTGGGGGTGTTGGATTTATTTGAGTGTTGACTGGGATGCAAAAATACGATATACTGTTCGCTAGTCTGTTGATTATGTGAAACTTGTAGCCGGTTTTACGCGCTTACGGGTTTCACGTTTTTCGTAACTTATAACCCAATATCAATGTCTTCAAATAGCATCATCATCAAAGGCGCGCGGGTGCATAATTTAAAAAACATCAGCGTGGACATCCCCCGCGACCAGCTGACGGTTATTACCGGCATTTCCGGCTCCGGTAAATCTTCTTTAGCCTTTGACACCATTTACGCCGAAGGCCAAAGGCGGTACGTGGAATCGCTGTCTGCTTATGCCAGGCAGTTTTTAGGCTTGATGGACAAGCCGGACGTGGATTCCATTGAGGGACTGTCGCCGGCTATTTCCATAGACCAAAAGTCAACTTCCAAAAATCCCCGTTCCACCGTTGGCACCATTACCGAAATTTACGATTATTTAAGACTGCTTTACGCCCGCATCGGTCAGCCGCATTGCCCCAAGTGCGGTGAAAAAATTTCCAGCCAGACGGTCAAGCAGATCGCGGAAAAAATTTTAAAGTGGGATCGGGGCGTTAATTTTATGCTGTTGGCGCCGGTAGTCAAGGATCAAAAAGGCGAACACAAGCATTTGGTCCAGGAAATAGAAAAAGCCGGCTATGTCCGCTTGCGCATTGACGGCGCCATTTACAGCATTGAAGAGGCTTCGGATTTAAACCTGGACAAGCAAAAAAAACACCGGCTGGAAGTAATTGTGGACCGCCTGACGGTTAACCAGGAGGATAAAAAACGGATTACCGACTCTTTGGAAACCGCTTTGGATCTGGGCAACGGCGTGGTCATGGTCTACCTGCCCGATCAGAACCAAGAGTTTTTGTTCAGCGAATATTTTTCCTGCCCCAAATGTGATTTGAACCTGCCCAAGATTGAACCGCGGAATTTTTCCTTTAACTCGCCCCATGGGGCCTGTCCGGATTGCACCGGCCTGGGCACCAAGCTGGAAGTGGACCCGGATCTGGTCATACCCAATAAAAAACTGACTTTGGCCCAGGGCGCCATCAGACCCTGGTCCAGAACGGCCGCCAACCAAACCTGGTATTTTAGGATGCTGGCCAACGTGGCCAAGGCCAATAAATTTTCGGTCAATCTGCCGGTGTCTAAATTAACCAAAAAACAGCTGGAACTGGTTTTATACGGCACGGGCGACAAACGTTACAACATGAATTACCAGAGCGAAAGCTTTAACGGCGATTATCAGTCCACTTACGAAGGCGTGATTCCCAATCTGGAACGGCGTTACCGTGAAACGGAATCGGAATATATCAGGAGCGAAATAGAACGCTACATGAGGATTTATGATTGTCCCACCTGTAACGGCCGCCGTTTAAAGCCGGAAGCTTTGGCGGTGACAGTGGCCGAAAAAAACATTCATCAGGTAACTTCCATGACCATCGCAGACGCTTTAAAGTTTTTCAGCCGCTTTAACGGCGCTGACTTGCCCCGTACGCGCTTGGGCGCAGCGGATAAAAAGGAGGCGATTAGGCTGACGGTCAATGAAAGCAAGATCGCCCAGCCGATTTTTAAGGAAATCAAGTCGCGGCTGACTTTTTTGGAGAACGTCGGGCTGTCTTATTTAACCTTGAACCGCGCTTCCAGCACTCTTTCGGGCGGGGAAGCCCAAAGAATCAGGCTGGCGACCCAGATCGGCACTTCGCTGGTCGGCGTGGTATATATTTTAGACGAACCTTCAATCGGTCTGCACCAACGGGATAACGACAAGCTGATCCGCACTTTAAAGGTGTTGCGCGACCTAGGCAATACCGTGATTGTGGTGGAGCACGATGAAGCCACCATGAGAGAAGCCGATTATTTGGTGGATATTGGCCCGGGCGCGGGCAAGCTGGGCGGCGAAATAGTTGCCTGCGGCACGCCCCTGGAAGTCCAAAAAAACAAACACTCTTTAACCGGCCAGTATTTAAGCGGCCAGTTGACCATTGAAGCGCCTAAAAAATACCGGCGGGGCAACGGCCAGAAACTGGAAATTTTAGGCGCCCAGGAGTTTAATTTAAAAAATATTGACGTTAAGATACCTTTAGGCAATCTGGTCTGCATCACCGGCGTTTCCGGCTCCGGCAAATCAACTTTAATGACGGAAATTTTAGCCAAGGCTTTGAGCCAGCATTTTTACCGCTCCAAGGATATCCCCGGCGCCCACAAAGAGATCAAAGGCTTGGAACATCTGGACAAAGTCATCAACATAGATCAGTCGCCCATCGGCCGGACGCCCCGTTCCAATCCCGCCACTTACACCGGCGTTTTTACCTATATCCGGGATTTGTTTACCCAGCTGCCGGAATCAAAAATCCGCGGCTACCGCGCCGGCCGTTTTAGTTTTAACGTCAAAGGCGGCCGTTGCGAATCGTGCCAGGGCGACGGCATGGTCAGGATTGAGATGAATTTTTTGCCGGACGTCTACGTGGAGTGCGAAGAATGCCACGGCAAGCGCTACAATCCGGCCACCCTGGAAGTCCATTATAAAACCCAGGATATCGCCGACGTTTTAAGCATGACCGTCAGCGAGGCGATCAAGTTTTTCGCCAACATTCCCAACATTTATCAAAAGTTAAAAACTTTGGATGACGTGGGTTTGGGCTATTTGCAGCTAGGACAATCAGCCACCACTCTTTCGGGCGGCGAAGCCCAGCGGGTCAAACTCGCGACCGAGTTATCCCGCCGTTCCACCGGCAAAACCCTTTATATTTTGGACGAACCCACCACCGGTTTGCACATTGACGACATTCAGCGTTTGCTCAGAGTGTTAAACAAGCTGGTGGAAAAAGGCAACACGGTTTTAATAATTGAGCATCAGCTGGACGTGATCGTAGAAGGTCGGTCGGAAGCCAGGCTTTCTCCAAACGATCATCAAACCGACTTATGAGTTGATAAAAAAATAACCCGCTTCTTTAAAGTCGCGGGTTTTATAATACAAACTAAGTCAATTTACAATTTTTGGTAAAAAATTACCCAATCCAGGATGGATCGGGTAAAGTCAAGCTAATCTTGTTTCCAGAACAGATACGATATGCCGATTTTCATGCTGAAGCCGGACATATTGATTTCTGTCCTGGCGGGCAGGTCGGAGATTTGAGTTTCCTGACGGCTGGGTTTGCCGTGGTGGTAACCCATTTCTCCTGTTACCCAGGTTCGGTCTCCAAGCTTTAGCTTGGTACCTCCCGCCATGTTCCAGCTCCAGTCAAAATAAAAATCGGAGTTGGAAACATTTTGCTGGTGGTTTGTTTCTGCCGCCCAGAGCAGATCCATGCCAAGACTGACTTTGATGAATTCGGTCAGTCTCGTAACTCCGAGCATGTCGAATTCCGCACCCAAGTCATATTGAGGCGATACCAAGGTCAGATGGCTTTTGAACTCAGTCGTATAAGTTGACTGCGACCAGCCGGGCTGAACCTGGTTCCAGACTTCGCCAGTTTGGGTGACGTGGTGCCGGTACCAGCTGAGGCTTGGGCCGTGAAAGACGGCGTTATCAAGCCTCCAATGATAGGCGCCATGGAGCAGCCAGCCGGTTTCGGCATCATGCGGTATAAACGCGCCGAAACCAAAAGCCGTTTGTCTCATCGGCTTGTACTGGTTTTCCGGAATCTGGACAGCGGCTGAGGTTGTGCCAGCAAACATTAAGGCCAGCACAGCCAGCGTAAACAACCTCAAGGTTTTCATGATCTTTGCCTTTCTGAAAATGCTACTTGGTTGACGGTTCAACAAAATGATGTTCAAAACAAAATACTATATCATCCGTAAACTTATTTGTCAATCCTTAAAACTCGGGGTAAAATAGGGCTATGAATGAAATATCCCAGTCCATCTTAAAGACCCTGATCTATTTTGACCTTCATGATTATCCGCTGACCCTGATGGAAATTTGGAAATGGTTGTACACGGAGAGGCACGGCGCCTTACTCGCAGGCACGGCGGGATCTGTCATGGATATTGAGAGAACGCTGGGCCAGCTGTCAGATAAGATTGGCTCAAAGGACGGCTTTTATTTTTTAAGCGGGCGTCAGGCGCTGGTTAAATTGCGTTTGGCCAGATACAATATCAGCGAACAAAAATTTAAGCGGGCGAGAAAATTTATCAGGATTATAAGATTAATTCCTTTTGTCCGCTGCGTCATGGTCGTTAATCGCTTGGCTTACGGCAATGTTCATCAGGACAGCGATGTTGATCTGGCGGTCATCGTCCAAAAGAACCGTTTGTGGCTGACCCGGCTGCTGCTCATCGGCTGGTTTTCCCTGCTACGGGTCAGGCCGAAACAGATTGCCCGATCCCAGGCCATTGACCTGAGTTTTTTTATCAGCGAGGACAGTCTGAATTTGCTCTCGTTAAAATATCCGCAGGACGTTTTATTTCCGTTCTGGGTGAATCAGTTTGTGCCGGTTTATGACGACGGCATTTTTAAGGATTTTATTAAGGCCAACCAGTGGGTCAAGACGTATTTGCCGAATGCGTTTCCGTACCGCTTAAATGAGCGCCGGCAAGTAGGTGAGAGTCAATTGGTTAAGCGGGTGATGAGGTTTATCGGTGATTGGGATTTTTGGGAAAAATTAGCCAAAAGTTATCAATTGAAAATAATGCCGCAGGACCTTAAAGCGATGATGAATCAGGACAGCCGGGTGGTAGTCAATGAAAAGTTTTTAAAATTTCACCGGCACGACAGCCGGCGGGCAGTGCAGGAAAAGTTTGATGAATCGGTGAGCAGGTTGGTTGGGTAGATTGGGTGATGGGGCGATCAGGTTCTTGGGTTTTTAGTCATCAGTCATAAATTATAGATTATATTTGCTATGAAATTGTTGGATAAAATCATTACTTACGGCTTGTATTTATTCGTTTTTTTAATGCCTTGGCAAACCAGGTGGATTTATCATGAAGGTTTATTAAACGGGGGAGTTTGGGAATACGGCCGATTTAGTTTATACGGCACGGAGATACTGTTAGTCGTCTTGTTAGGGCTGTCGCTGGGGCAAGTTATCAGATCAAGATACAAAATATTCCGGCTTGTTCGGCCGGCGGACAAACAAAATTCAAAACTTTGGTTTTTTGTCGGGCTATTGGTGATTTGGTCAGCTTTGACGATTTTATGGTCTTCGGACAAACAACTGGCTTGGTATGGCTGGTTAAGGCTGGCAGAGGGCGTTGGCCTGGTCTGGCTGATAACGCAAAACGTAAAATTAACAACGAAAAATTTAGGCCTGGCCTTGATCACCGCGGGCGTGGTGCAGTCATTAATGGCGGTTGGGCAGTGGGTGATGCAACTGTCTTTGGCTAATAAGTGGCTGGGTTTGTCTTTTTTAAATCCTTCAGCTTTGGGCACGGCGGTGGTTGATAACGGGGTCGGTCGTTTTTTACGGGCCTATGGTTCCCTGCCGCATCCTAATATGCTGGCAGGGTTTTTGGTTATATGCTTGCTGGCGGCAGTTATATTAATAGTTATAGAATCATCAGGTAGAATGAAAAGGTTGTTACTGGCGGCAACAGCGGTTATGAGCATGGGTTTGTTTTTGACCTTTTCCCGGGCCGGCTGGCTGACACTATTCATCTGTTTAGTTGTTTATCTGTTGGCTGCCTGGTTGAAAAAATCAACTTTAAAAAATTTTTGGCCGGCGGTCTTAATCATTGTTTTGGTTTTCGGATTTTTAACTTATATTTACGGCGACTTAGTGCAAACCCGGTTAACTTCTTTGGAACGGTTGGAAGTAAAATCCAATCAGGAAAGGCTGGCGGCCATTGATCAGTCGCAGTCAGTCATTAAACAGCATTGGCTCGGCGGCGTCGGTTTGGGCCAGTACACCTTGGTTTTAGCCGGGCAACAGCCGGGGCTTATGGCCTGGGCTTATCAGCCGGTGCATAACACGGGGCTTATGGCCTGGGCGGAACTGGGTTTTGTTGGTTTGCTGTTGCTGATTTTAATTATGGCGGCCGTTTTTAAATCAAGGAGCGAATTTTATTTATTATTGATCGCCGTTTTGGTTTTGGGGATTTTTGATCATTATTTTATCAGTTTTTATTTTGGCATAATGCTCGGCTGGCTGGTAATCGGCTGGGCCTCATTAAAGGCTTAAAACCCCGCACCCCCGCTTTATGTTCATCCGGCCTACCAAGGGCCTCATTAATTATTTGCAAACGGGCTTGACAGCCGTTTTATTTTTGTTAAAATACTAATACATCTAGCACTCCCAGACTAAGAGTGCTAACATTCATTAAAAATTTATCTAAGATTAGTAAAAAACCACGGATATATCGCAGAAGCGACGCCGACAGTTCAAAGGCTGCATCACTGACTAATCACAGCGACAGGCTGCTGATCAGTCATCATGTTATGGTCGGACATGGTGGTGTCTTATCTGCGCTTGGCCGTGTTAATCAAAACAATATGAATTTAAAACCATTAGGCGACAATATTGTCGTCAAAGGTCTTTCCAAGGAAGAGACCACAAAATCGGGCATTATTTTACCCGAAACCGTTGATAAGGAAAAGCCGGAACAGGGCGAAGTTTTAGCTGTCGGTCCTGGTAAATATCAAAATGGCCAATTAGTGCCCATGGAAGTCAAGGTCGGCAGCAAAGTTTTGTTTAAAAAATATGGACCCGATGAGTTTGAGATTGAGGGTGAAAAGGTCCTGGTTATTTCCCAGGATGACGTTGTCGGCGTCTTAGAATAAGCGCGGCCGACGGGGCTGTGACTGATTTGCTCGAGACCGCGAATAAATAACTTATTAATCATCAGTCATTCAATAAATATTAATTATTACACATTATGGCAAAAGATATTAAATTCGGTGAAGAGGCCAGGCAATTAGCCAAGAAAGGCGTGGATAAATTGGCTGATGCCGTTAAGGTCACTTTAGGCCCCCGGGGCCGGAACGTTGTTTTAGACAAGGGTTTTGGCGCGCCGACCATTACCAAGGACGGCGTTTCCGTCGCCAAGGAAATTGAATTGGAAAATAAATTTGAAAACCTGGGAGCGGAAATAGTCAAAGAAGTCGCTTCTAAAACCAATGACGTGGCCGGAGACGGCACCACCACCGCCACTATTTTAGCCCAGTCCATTATTGCCGAGGGTTTAAAGAACGTCACGGCCGGTTCCAATCCTTTGATGCTGAAAAAAGGCATTGAAAAAGGCGTGGAAGCGGTGGTTAACGCCGTTAAAAAATTATCCAAGGAAGTTTCTTCCCAGGCGGAAATTACTCAGGTGGCTGCCATTTCCGCCAATGATCCGGAAATCGGCAAAGTGATTGCCGAAGCCATGGAATCGGTGGGCAAAGACGGGGTGATCACGGTTGAAGAATCTCAGACCTTTGGTATTACCAAGGAAGTCGTGGAAGGCATGCAGTTTGACAAGGGCTATGTTTCCCACTACATGATTACCAATCCCGATACCATGGAAGCCGAGTATGAAGATCCTTACCTTTTAATTACCGATCAAAAGCTTTCTGCCATTCAGGATTTATTGCCGCTTTTGGAAAAGCTGGCTCAGTCCGGCAAAAAGGATTTGGTGATTATTGCTGAAGACATAGAAGGCGAGGCTTTGGCCACTTTAGTCGTCAATAAATTGAGAGGCACTTTTAATTCACTGGCGATTAAGGCGCCTGGCTATGGCGACCGCCGCAAGGAAATGCTGAATGATATCGCGGTTTTAACCGGCGGCAAGGTCATTTCCGAAGAGGTGGGCTTAAAGCTGGAAAACGCCAGCGTAGACATGCTCGGCCAGGCCAGAAAAGTTAAGGCGACCAAGGAGACGGCCACCATCATTGAAGGCAAGGGCGACCCTAAAGCCATTCAAGACAGAATCAGCCAGATTAAAAAAGAAATAGAGAACGTTGACTCAGATTTTGACAAAGAAAAGCTTCAGGAACGTTTGGCTAAGTTAGCTGGCGGCGTGGCCGTGGTTAAAGTCGGCGCGGCTACCGAAGTGGAAATGAAAGAGAGAAAACACCGGATTGAAGACGCTTTGTCCGCCACCCGCGCCGCGGTTGAAGAAGGCATAGTGGTCGGTGGTGGCGTGGCGCTGATCCGCGCGTCTGAGGCTTTAAATGATTTGGAGGTTGAGGGCGAAGAAAAGTTCGGCGTGGATATTTTAAAGAGAGCTTTGGAGGCGCCGGTCAGGCAGATTGCCGAAAATGCCGGCAAAGACGGTTCCGTGGTTTTGGAGGCCATTAAAAACCACCAGGGCAATTTCGGCTATAACGCTTTGGATGATCGGTATGAAGATCTGGTTAAAGCCGGCATTATTGATCCGACTAAAGTTGTCAGGAGCGCTTTGCAGAATGCCGCTTCGGCCGCTTCCTTATTTCTGACGACTGAGGTGATTATTACCGACAAGCCGGAACCCAAGGATGAACACGGTCATGGCATGCCTGGCGGCATGGGTATGCCGGGGATGATGTAAAGACAGCGCTAAGCTTAAAACCAAAACGCAAAATTAATTTTTAAAAAGCGTCGGTTTGATCCGGCGCTTTTTGGATTTACTAAAAGCGTTAATTATCCTATACTATAAGCGTAACCTATGGCAAAAATATCCCTCCGATTTTTGGTCTTGGCCGTCGGCAAAATTTAAAAATTTCGTCAAAATAATGCCTTCTTTTAAATATGACGGAAAATCATAAAAGAGAAATAAAATATTCCTCTGACGACGGTCATCCCTGGGAAGAACAGGACCCGGAAGAGTCAATGAAAGAGCATCAGAGCTCAACTAAGATTCTGGAAAAAAGGGCTTTGCAAAAAGTGGAAACCGCCGGGCAGTTTATTTATGGTCAAAGTTTAACCTGGTATAAAGAGATTGCTATTTGGCCGATGTTGATATTACTGGTGATTGAGCTGGGCACCCGCGTGATGCAGACAAATTATTTGTATCTGTGGCCGCCTAAAATTTTTACTTGGTTTATTGTTGGCGCCAGAATAGTGCTATTCATTTATTTGGCTGTGAGCGCGGTCAGGCAGTATCAGGCCAATAAAATGCAAACAGTCACCGTTGCTATCATCGGCGGCGGTGTGGTGGGATTTTTGCTGGCAATTTTTCAGCTTTTTTGGTATTTTGAATTATGGACGTTTTTTAATCTGATCGGCCAGCCGTTACTTTTTGCCGCCCTGGGCGCGTTGATTAGCTGGGTGGTGTATACGGCGGTATTCAAGAAATCAATAAATCAATAAAACAAGGAATCAATAAATCCTTTTGGCTTCGCTCAGGGCAGACTAAAAGGCGGCAATATTATGATTATTTGATTTAATTTATTCATCAATTAATTTAAACAATATGGAAGATAAAATGTTAGACAAAGACGTAGAAGACAATAAAGTCATCGCCGCCATCGGCTACGTTTGGATTCTATGTTTAGTGCCTTTATTTTTAAAGAGACACTCAAAATTCGCCCAGTTTCACGCCAAGCAGGGTTTGGTTCTTTTTATCGTAGAGATTTTTGGCTGGTTGATTTTTTGGATCCCTTTGGTCGGCTGGTTGCTGGGGGTGCTGATTTTGATTTTTGCCATCCTGGGTATTTGGCAAATAAAAGCCGTCTTTTAGGCCGAGTTCGGGACGGTTTTTAACTTAATTTAAACAAGTAAATTCTTGGGTGGTAGTAGATTTTAGTTAGGCAAAGATTTTATTATGACCAACCCCAATTTTATTAACATCGGTCACCGTGGCGCCTGCGGCTATGAACCGGAAAATACCCTAAGGTCTTTTAGAAAGGCTTTGGCCATGGGCGCGGACATGATTGAGCTTGATGTTTGGCTCACCAAGGACAATCATGTGGTGGTTATTCATGATGCTACAGTCAATCGGACCACCAACGGCAAAGGTTTTGTCCGGGATTTTACGCTGGCGGAAATTAAACAACTCAATGCCGGGCTGGGGGAGGCCATCCCTGCCTTGACAGAAGTTCTGGCCTTGTTAAACGGCCGGTCTAAATTAAATATTGAGATAAAAACCAAAACGGTGGCCGAAAAGCTAGCGGAGGAACTTAGCCAGACAGATTTTTCCAAGAGCGATTTACTTATTTCTTCCAATATTTTGGAAACAGTTTTGTATCTTAGGAACCAAAGCCCTGAACTGAAGATCGGCTGGGTTTTTAAGGCAGTTGATAATCCGCCATATTACGTCAGGCTGGTCAAAAATTTTATTGCCTTTTTACTCAGGTTAAAAAAGTTTTTACCGTTTATAAAACTCGGCTGGTTGTTTAAGGTCTTAACTTACCCTTTGGGCCAGCTGCTGTGGGCCATGGCCATGTTGGGCATTTTACCCCTGACTCATTTTTTTATTACGGAAAAAATGTTGAGCAAGCAAGTTGACGCTTTGTGCATTTATTATCTTATTTTAACCCAAGGCTTAGTTAAGCGTTTGCATAAATATAATAAGGAAGTTTTTGTCTGGACGGTTAATAATCCAAGATTGATTGCCAGATACAAACGTTGGGGTGTGGACGGAATTTTTTGCAATTATCCCGATCGATTATAAACATTCTCATCTTTTTTCTAAAAAAGGTAAAGCCAAAAATCTGAGCCGACAAAAAAATTATTACTGCCAAGTGGGAGGGGCACCTGATGAGACTGTTGATTTGGATAAATATAATTTGGCAATAAAAAAATCTCCACTTTTTGGGAGTTTTTAGTTGACATAAATAAATATCTATTATAGTATAGTGAAAGTTTTTAATTATAACTACGCCTAGCTCTTGCTTTCGCCCAAAGAGGGCTACAGCGAGGTCAACCCGCCTCCGCCTCTCGGCTAGCTCGAGGTTATGGCGCGGACAAGCAGCTTGGTCTTTCTAAAATCAACGTTTCCATATCATTAGCCAACATCCGCGCATAGCTCAGCTGGTAGAGCAGTTGCCTCTTAAGCAAACGGTCGCAGGTTCGAGTCCTGCTGCGCGGACCAGCCTCGACAAGCTCGGCTTGGCGAGAGTACCCGAGCCTAGCCGAGGGGGCGATATGAAGAAAAGCGATTTTACGTTGGATTTACGGGAAATTTAAAAAAAGAATCCAAGACCACAAAAGTGGGCATGGTTGCAAGTTCACTAAAAATAAACTTTCTGTAAAGCTTGCTTATTGCGAAACCTATCAAGATTTTTATAAAGCCAAATACAGAAAAAATCAAATCAAAGGATTGACATAAGTGAGCAAATAAGCTAGTATTTAAAGCTATACGACGCGGGGTAGAGCAGTTGGCAGCTCGGCAGGCCCATAACCTGCAGGTCGCCGGTTCGAGTCCGGCCCCCGCAACCAAAAAATTCATTGAAACATTTGAGATACATTAAAAAGACAATGACGGCAGGGTAGCTCAGTTGGTAGAGCGTGGGACTCATAAGCCCGAGGTCGTGGGTTCAATCCCCACCCCTGCTACCACGGGCAATTATCCGCTTTGGGTTATGGTGGAGATGCCCCTCTTATAATTCTGACCAGCCGATGTGGTGGAATTGGTAGACACGCAGGTCTCAAAAACCTGTGGGGGCAACCTCATGACGGTTCGACTCCGTCCATCGGCACCAAACAATAAGCGCGCTACCGTCCTGGCTGACTTCTCGTCTTGCCTGCCGGCAGGCAAGACCGGCGTGTTGAATGGCTACCTGCTCAAGCTAGCAAAAACCGTTATATCAATAACGATTTTTTTGTTGAAAAAAAACAGTAAATTAAGTATAATTCGTCTAGACATATCGTAAATCGCCCACCCTTAATTAACAGCTGAGGCTCATTGAGACGGGTGATGCGCGGTCTAAGGATCGGCGACGTTATATTATGGCCAGAATAATTTCCATCATTAATCAAAAAGGCGGGGTGGGTAAAACCACCACGGCCGTTAATTTATCAACCTATCTCGCGGCTTACGGCAAAAAGGTTTTATTGGTTGATATTGATCCGCAGGGCAACGCTTCCTCGGGCCTGGGGCTTGATTATCAAAATTTAAATCAGGGGGTTTATGATATTATGGTCAGGGATGAGATTAATTTGCCCGATATCACCCTGGCTCACCGGATTGATAATTTGCATATCGCCCCTGCCAATTTAAATCTAGCCGGCGCTAACATAGAGTTGGTCGGCCTGCCGCGCCGGGAATTCAGGCTGGCCGATAACCTCAGGCCCTATCTTAATGATTATGATTTTATTTTAATAGACAATCCTCCTTCACTGGGCTTATTGACCTTAAACGGCATCGTGGCCGCCAACGAACTTTTAATTCCGGTGCAGTGCGAATATTATGCTTTGGAGGGCTTAAGCCAGCTGTTGTATACCATTAATCTGGTGCAAAATAATTTAAAGCCGGATTTGAATATTTTAGGAGCCGTTTTAACCATGTATGACGGACGCAATAAGCTTTCGGAAGCGGTTTTTAATGAATTATACCAGTATTTCCCGCGGCGGATCTTCCGTTCAATTATTCCCAGGAATATCCGCCTAGCCGAAGCGCCATCGTACGGCCAATCCATTTATGAATATGATCCGGGATCCAAAGGCGCACGTGCTTACCAAGGCCAGACGCCGGCAGAGGCACAACTAAGGCTGATATAGCTTTAGGGTCATACCTTTCTGCCGATACCCTGCGGTCTTGCCGCAGGGTAATTCATTAACTATTGATTATTAACGTTTTTTATATGGACAAAGGAGTTTTAGGCAGGGGCTTGGGATCGTTAATTCCCAATCTCTCGTCGCAAAATCAGCCGGCCGCCGAAATTTTTAGCGGCGATGTCAGCGCCGAAAAAGTTATCCAGGCTCCTCTGGAGAAGATTGAGAGGAATCCTTTTCAACCCAGGGATAATTTTGATCATGAGGAATTGGAGGATTTGATTGAGTCTATTAAAAAACACGGCATTATTCAGCCTTTAATTGTGACCAAAACCGCCACCGGTTATCAGCTGATCGCGGGTGAGCGGCGCCTCAAGTCCGCGCAAATCCTGGGATTACCAACTGCGCCGGTGATTGTCAGGAGCGCTCAGGCCATAGAAAAATTGGAGCTGGCTTTGGTGGAAAATATCCAGCGCCAAAATCTTAATCCGATTGAAGAAGCCCTGGCTTATCATAAGCTTATTGATGAATTCAGCTTAACCCAGGAAGAAGTGGGGCAAAGGATGGGTAAAAAGCGGGCGACCATCGCCAATTCTTTGCGGCTTTTGGATTTGCCTGTGGAAATTCAGCAGGCCCTAATCAGCCGTCAGATTACCTCCGGCCACGCTAAAGTCATTCTGTCTCAGGAAACTAATCAGGCGCGTTTAAGGTTATTTAAGAAAATTATTGATTCAACTTTAAGCGTCAGGGCCACCGAGCATGAACTGAAGAGAGTTCGGGTTAAAAGCTACCAACGGGTCTTGACTCATGATGTGGAAACTCAGGCGCAGGAAGATCGTTTACGCCAGGCCTTAGGCACTAAAGTCAGTATAATTAAAAAAAATGACCGTGGCCAGATTAACATAGAATTTTATTCGGCCGAGGAACTAAATCATCTAACGGACAAAATTGCCCCTTAGCCGATCAGTGTTTTTTACGGTTTAAGAGGTTGAGCCTACTGGCTTCCTCTTCTTTTTTTAACTCTTGTTTTATTTTTTCTTTAGCCGCATTGGTTTTAACAAAACTCAGCCAGTCTTGATTTGGTTTGCGCCTGTTTTTATCGGTCAGTATTTCTACCACGTCGCCGCTTTTTAGGGGCGTGTCCAGGGTGGCGATTTCTTCATTAATCAGAACGCCTGAACATTTATTGCCGATATCGGTGTGGATGTGGTAAGCAAAATCAATGGGCGTTGAATATTCAGGCAAATCTATAACGTCACCTTTGGGAGTAAAAACAAAAATTCTGTTTTGAAATATTTCAAACTTGAGTTCGCTTAAATATTTTTTGTTATCCTGAAATTTTTTTTGGATTTCCAGGAGTTTGTTAATCCAGTCGGCGGTTTTGCGGGTGATGGTTTTGCCTTGAGCGTCTTTATAGTGCCAATGGGCGGCGACTCCAAATTCCGCCAAATCATGCATCTCTTTGGTGCGGATTTGAAATTCTATGATTTTGCCTCTTTCCGCAAAAACCGTTGTATGCAAAGATTGATAACCGTTAGGCTTGGGTTGAGCGATGTAGTCTTTGATCCTGCCCTTTAGGGGTTTCCATTTTTTATGGATCAGGCCGAGGACCGTGTAACAATCGGCAACGGAGTTAACTATCACCCTCAGGGCGATTAAATCGTAAATTTTATTGATATCGCGATCCCGGGCGATTATTTTTTTATAGAGAGAGGTTAAATGCTTGACCCGGCCATGAATGGAAATATATTTAATATCATTTTCTTGAAGTTCTTTTTGAATTATTTTTTTTATTTTATCAATAATTTTTTTTTCTTCTTTTAATTTTGATTCAGCTACACTTTTAATCCAGACATATTCTTTGGGATAAACATAAGCAAAGGACAGATCTTCCAGGGCGCCTTTCATTTCGCCCATGCCCAGCCGGTTGGCAATCGGCGCGTAAATTTCCATGGTTTCCAAAGCGATCCTTTTTCTTTTATCGGGTCTGAGGTATTCCAAAGTTTCCAGGTTATGGATGCGGTCCGCAAATTTAATAATAATCACCCTGATGTCATCCGACATGGCCAAAAACATTTTTCTTAAATTCTCGGCGTAGCGCTCCATGCCGCGGTATTTGAGAGTACCGAGCTTGGTAACGCCTTCAACCAGGTTAACGATTTCTTTGCCGAATCTTTTTCTGACACCGTCTAAAGAATAATTGGTATCTTCCGGAACATCGTGGAGCAAACCGGCGACGATGGATGGCACATCCATATGCATTTTAGCCAGATTATAAGCCGTGGCCAGGCTGTGCTGAATATAGTCTTCGCCGGATAATCTTTTAACGCCCGAGTGGGCCATGGCGGCAAATTCATAAGCCTCCCTGATAGGCCCGATTTCGGCCTGGGGGCTGTACTCTTTGACTTTATCAATAATATCTTCAACGTTTAGCATATATTTAATAGTTTAGCTTAAAACCGCGAAGAAATAAAGTCAATGACCGTAAATTAAAAAATTGAGGCGCTTCAGTCAGCCGCCTCAATTTAGTTTGAGCCAATTGAGTTTTAATTTTTATACTTGCATTCTTTATTGGAGCAGTTAACAGAGTTTTTGGTTGCAAAAACCAGCAATGAACCGCAATCAGGGCATTTATCGCCGGTCGGTTTGGACCAGAGCGCAAATTTGCAGTCGGGATATTGATTACAGGCATAAAAAGTTTTTCCCCGTCGGCTTTTTTTGGCTACGATATCGCCTTTACCGCATTCGGGGCATTGAACACCGGTGGATTGTTCTAGGTTTTTTATCGATTTGCATTCCGGGTAGCCGGAACAACCCAGGAATTTGCCGAACCGGCCGTGTTTAATCACCATCGGCTTGCCACACTTGGGGCACTTTTCCTCAACTTTTTCCTCGGCCTCAATTTCACCGTTTTCGTTGATTGGTTTGGTGTTGCGGCAGTCGGGGAAATTGCTACAGGCCATAAATTTACCGAAACGTCCCAATTTAATGACCATCGGGCTTTGGCATTTTTGGCAAACTTCATCGGTGGCCTCTTCGGTCAGTTCTTTTTTAGAAACCTCTTTTTCTTTTTTCATAAGGTTTTTTTTAAAAGGCTGATAAAAATCTTTGATGATCGGCGTCCAATCCTTTTCGCCCTGGGCGATCTCGTCCAGATTATCCTCCAGGCGGGCGGTGAATTTATAATCAACGATTTTGGGGAAGTGTTCAACCAGCAGATTGGTCACCACCGTGCCTATTTCCGTGGGCTTTAATTTTTTTTCTTCGCGCTCAACGTATTTGCGGCTTTGAATGGTGGCGATAGTCGGGGCGTAAGTTGACGGCCGGCCTATGCCCAGCTCTTCCAGGGCTTTAATCAAGGCGGCTTCGGTGTACCGGGGAGGCGGTTCGGTAAAGTGCTGGATCGGTTCAATTTTATTGATGTTTAATTTATCGTGCCGGTTTAATTCAGGCAGAATTTCTTTGCCGTTGCCGTTGGGCATTAATTTAAGGTAGCCGGCAAACATAATTACCGAACCGCTGGCGCGGAAAATATATTGGTTATCGCTTAAAATGTCCGCTTTGGTGTTTTTAAATTTGGCCGGCGCCATTTGCGAAGCCAAGGCCCGCCGCCAAATAAGATCATAAAGCCTGAACTGGCGTGCCTCCAAATATGGCCTGACGTTCTCCGGCGCGCGTTCGGCCTCCGTGGGCCTGATCGCTTCATGGGCTTCTTGCGCCAGTTTTGATTTGGTTTGGTATGTGGTGGTTTTAACGTATTCCCGGCCGAACATTCGGGTCAGGGTTTCTTGCGCCTCGTTTAGAAATTTATCGGCCAGGTTAACCGAGTCTGTTCTCATGTAGGTGATTAAGCCAACTGAGCCTTGGTCTCCGAGATCCACGCCTTCATAAAGTTGCTGAGCCAGCATCATGGTTTGTTTGGCGGAAAAGCCCAGCCGTTGGTTGGCCTGCTGCTGCAGAGTGGAGGTGGTGAACGGCGGTAACGGTTTTCTCTCCGTTTCTTTTTCTTCAACTTGGCTAACAACAAAGTTTTGGATTTCCCGTCTTATTAAATTCCGCCTCAATCGTCCAGTATTCCTGAGTTTTAAAGGCGGCGATTTCTTTTTCCCGGTCAACAATTAAACGCACGGTTACGGATTGCACCCGGCCAGCCGACAGGCCTTTGGCCACTTTTTTCCAAAGAAAAGGGGAAAGCTCATAGCCGACTAGCCTGTCCAAGACCCGTCTGGCCTGCTGAGCGTCCACCAGGTGCAGGTCAAGGGTTCGGGGGTTTTTCAGGGATTCTTCAATGGCTTTTTTGGTTATTTCATGAAAAGCTATTCTTTTGGTCCCTTGAGGGTGATTGAAAATATGGTCCAGATGCCAGGCAATGGCCTCGCCTTCGCGGTCGCTATCAGTGGCATAGTATATGGTGTCAGATTTGGCCGCGAGTTTTTTAAGTTCGGCCACCCGTTTTTTGGCTTTGGCGGGGATGACGTATTGGGGCGCGAAATTGTTTTCTATATCAATGCCCATCTTGCTTTTTGGCAGATCGCGCACATGACCGAAAGATGATTCCACTTTATAATCCTTACCTAAAAAACGGCTGATGGTTTTAGCTTTAGTGGGAGATTCAACGATGACGAGGTTTTTGGGCATATTGTTTATGAAGATAACACGGTTGGATATTTTTTGTCAAATTTGACCGTGTAGCCCGCCAGCCACCACAACGAGTCGGGCGGGTAATTCTTAACCTATAACCGAATCAACCTGTTTTTTTAAAACTCGTCCGGTGTTTAAGTATATAATCTTCCGAAATCCAGCGCTGCCTCAGTTCTCCGGCCAAAAAGAACGAACCGGCAATCACGACTGCCTCGTCAGGTTTAGCCCAGCTTAAAGCGGTGCGCAGGGCGGCCGCCGGGTCGGTCAGCATTTTTATTTTAAGCCGCGGTTTGATCCTGAGGGCGATGTTTTTCATTTCGTTAAGATCGGCGGTTTTGCGGTAAGGCATTAAAAATCTGGTTAAAATCAGGGTGTCGGCCAGGCTGACGATGGATTTAAGCGAGCTGACTATGTCTTTATCGCGGGCCATACCCACCAATAGATGAAGTTTTGGGCAGTTCAGGCTTTTAATTTTTTGCGCCAAATATTTGAGTTTATCCGGATTGTGTGCTCCATCAATGATGACTAACGGTTTTTTTTGCATTATTTCAAAACGGCAGGGCAGTTTAGCCTGAGCCAGTCCTTGATCAATATATTTTTCCTTGACTCCGAGCTGCTTGGCCGCGATCCAGGCTAAAGTTTTATTGGGATCCTGATCGGCGGATTGCACCAGCAGGTATTTTGCCCCGACCTGTCGGCAGCGTTGCTTAAAAATTTTTAACAAAGCCGGCTTGGTTTCCGTCGTCATAAAGACAGATTCTGGCTTGATAATGCCCGCTTTATCTTTGGCAATTTTTATTAAAGTTTTACCCAGCACTTCGGTGTGGTCATAGCCAATATTGGTAATCAGGGATAATTTGGTATTTGGCACGACATTGGTGGCGTCATGAGTGCCGCCTAAACCGGCTTCCAGAATAACGTAATCGCATTTAGTTTCTTTAAAATATAACAAGGCCAAAGCCAGAAAAGTTTCAAAATAAGAAGGATGCCCAAAAGGCGATTGAGCCGAAATTTTATTTAAAAACGGCTTGAGATAATCAGTCAGCCGGCAAAAGTCCTGGGTGGAAATATAGCGGCGTCTGACCTTAATCCGTTCAAGGGCCGTGGTGGGGTGGGGGGAAAAATAAGAACCTACGGTGTAACCCGCGGCCGTCAGAATCTCGTGCAGATTATTGACCGTTGAGCCTTTGCCGGCCGTGCCCGTAATCTGAATAAATTTTAGGTCATTTTGCGGCTGGCCGAGCAGGTTTAAAAAATAATCCAGCCTGTCTATGTAATAAGAGCGCTGGTTTAAATCCAAAAGATAATCCTTAATCGGCAGGTTCATGATTGATTCTAAAAATCTGACCGCCTGGCGGTATTTTTTAAAGTCAAAAGTCATAAATTAGCAGTCATTGGGTAGCCAGCCGCGGCTGACGTTAAGATTGGCTCCGTTGACAGACTGCGTTTTGGGATCCAGGAGAAAGTCAACCGCCTGATTAATTTCTTTAAACTGAATAATCTGGCGTTTTAATAAATTTTTTGGCCGATATTTGCTTGAACTTAAAACGCCGGGCGAGATGCAATTGATGGTCAGGCCGCTTTGGGCGACTGCCTGGGCCAGCCATTCGGTCAGCATTAACACTCCGGTTTTGGCGATATAATATGGAGTGGTATACCGCCTGACAGTCAGACGATCGGCGCCGACGCAGGCAAAATTAATGATTCGGGCGTATTTTTTGTTTTTCATTTTTGGCACAGCGTATTTGCCGGTTAAAAAAACGCTCTCAAGATTGCCGGCTATGACTTTTTTAAATTGCTTAAAGTCATTTTTTAAAGGCTCGTCGTAAAAAAAATCTCCGACATTGTTAATCAGAATATCCAGGCTTTTAAGACGCTGAAAGATTTTTTTTACCGTGGCTTCATCCGTCAGATCGCCCCGAACGGTAAATGATCCGGGCGAGATATTTTTAAGCTTTTTTAAATTGTTTTGAGCCAGGCGGTGGCTGGTTTGATAATGCAGAATTACCGTTGCACCCTGTTTGGCTAAATTTTCGGCCATGGCCCAGCCCAGGCTTTTGGCCGCGCCCGTGACTAAGGCAATTTTACCTTTTAAATTATAACTCATCATAATTGGATTAAGGAAATATATTTTTGTCCGCCAAGATTTTTGATCCAGCCTTTAAGTTCCATCTGCATCAATAAAGCGTTGGCTACCGGTGTTTCTAGGGTACAATGTTCAATGATTTTGTCAATGTGAAGAGTCAGGCTGTTTAAAGTTTTAAGAATCATCAGTTCGGCGGCCGTCGCCTGGCCGGGGTCAAAGGCGGGGGTTAATTTTTTCGCTCCGGCGGCCAGGCCGAAAATTTCTAAAATATCCTCCGCTGAAGTCACCGCCTTGGCGCCGTTTTGGATGAGGTAGTTGGCGCCGCGGGAATTTTCCTGGTTGATCGGGCCGGGCACGGCCAGAACTTCCCGGCCTTGCTCCAGAGCGTATTTGGCGGTAATCAAGGCGCCTGATTTTTGCGAGGCCTCCACGATCAACGTCGCCCGAGATAACCCGGAAATGAGGCGGTTGCGCCTGGGGAAGTTAAACGGCAGACCGCGCTCAAAGGGCGGAAACTCCGAAATCAGCAAACCGCGGTTGTTTAAAATTTTTTTGGCCAGCGCCCGGTTGCCGGCCGGATGCAAATAATCCCAGGCCAGACCGGAGCCGGCCACGGCCATGGTCAGCCCCTGATTGTCCAGGGCTATTTGATGAGCCAAGGCGTCCACCCCGTAAGCCAGGCCGGAAATAATGACAATCCGTCCGGCGGCCGCTTCTTGTAACAAATCCGGCAGAATGTTTTGGGCGTAAGGGGAAATTTTGCGCGAACCCACCACGGCTAAAGACTGATAGTTAAAAAGGTCGGTGTTGCCGCGGCAGTAAAGCGCCAGCGGGGGAGCGTAGATTGTTTTAAGCAGTTCGGGATATTGTTCGTCAAAATAAGTGATGACTTCCAGACCTTCGCGCCTGGCTGTCTGCCAGAGCTTTTCCGGCTCCAGCCGGTTGCGGCCGGCAATGATTTTCTGAAGCAGATTTTCGGGCAAACCGGTTTTTTTAAGGTCTAAAAAAGAAGCCTTAAAGCAAGCTTCGGCGCTGTTAAAAAAAGTCAATAATTTTTGCAGGCTGACCGGGCCCAGACCGTCAATCTGAGCCAAGGCCATCAAATATTTGGTCTCGCTTTTCATATTTATGGTTATGAGATACGGATTAGAAATTGGATATAATACAGATAATTTATCAGGACATCATCAGTATTTATTCGTATTTCAACTGTAGCACAAATGTTGCGTTAAAAATCCAATGAAAATAGGCGTTTTTGAGACTGTTCATTAAAACTTAGTGATTCAAACTCGGCAACTAGCGTGTTTATCGG
>Ga0075951_133_pt1 | contig 25789 bp, 27 predicted proteins | sample RifGroA2_FD_68015 | JGI IMG/M metagenome (GOLD analysis project Ga0075951, IMG submission 68015) | Parcubacteria bacterium GW2011_GWA2_43_17 | reverse complement strand
AAGAGCGCCAGCGCTCTTTTCCAAATTCTGTCCAGCCATTCTGGTGTTACTTGGTTGAACAGGTCAAACAGCGGCCCATATCTGACCCAGGGGGTCAGAGCGGTTGTAAGGCATGCCGTCAGGTAGCAGAACCATCCGGGCAAGCCAGTAGGAACGCTGATCAGGGTTACGATCAGCACCACCAGACCAAGAACCCCGAGGCAGAACAGCCCCGAGATAATGGATTCAAGCCCGCTGTATCTGAGCCACAGCTTTAATTTTGTCAAGCCGGCTGTGACACTCATGACTGACGAGTCTAACATGTTTCCTCCAATCTTTGCCTAACCTTGCTCTGGTTAAGGAGACTATGTCAGGCGTTGTGGATGCGGGTAGGGGTACGATTTATGACAAAATCTATCATTAAAATATTGTTTTGTCAAGCGTCGCGTAAATAGTTGTCGCACGGCAATGCGCGGCGGTTGACTAACTAAATCACTTCTGCTAGTATGAGAGGTTACAAAATGAACTTAAACAAAAAGCTGATAAAAAGAACCTTTTACACTGGCGCAATGCCTATTTGGACGCTTCGGTGGTTAAGTCTAAAAAAGGGGCAGAAAATACGTAAGTTATTCGGGAAAACATAAGGTTTTAGGCTTAAACCGCAGTTTAGCCATTGATTCCAAGGGTAATCCTTTAACCATTATCTGCTTAAAGGCCAACTATCACGACCAACGAACGGCTTTGGCCACTCTAGACCAGATTAAGACGGGAAAACCTAAAAGATTGGGAGCGGACAAGGGTTATGACGCCGAGGCAATCCGCTTAGAGCTAATCAAACGACGGATCGCGCCTTGTTTAATCAGGCGAAGCAATAATTCAAAAAACATTACCAAGATTGAATTACGGGAAAGAAAGTACTGCCAGCAAAGGTGGAAAGTGGAGAGAAGCTTTGCCTGGCTTAACAACAATCGCCGAATAGACAGGTTTATGGAAAAGAAAGCCAAGACTTACAGGGGTTTCTGCCATTTGTCCTTCATCAAGCATTATCTTAAAAAGCTGGCTAAATGAGTTTTGTAACCAGCTCTATATATCACAGTTGTTTAACATAATCCAAAAACAGAAAGGGGGACGTGATGTCCAAAAAATTCCTGTCACGTGAAGAAGTACCATTCGGCCCGCCACAGCACACTTTCGGTCTTAGGATAGTGAAAGAAGTCTGGTATGATGAAAACGGAGTAAGAGAGTACTGGAAGTACTCTCTTCCCGACGCTGTACAGATATTCGGTCTCACTACGGAAGGACTGGTAGTCGCCATCTCGGAGTTTCAACCCGGGGTGGGCGTGGACTATCTCCACTTGCCGGGCGAGACGATGGAATGGGGAGAAACACCGCTCAAAGCCGCCGTCCGTGGCTTATTCGAGGAAACTGGCTACGTAGCAGAAACAGAATCAGTGAAACTGCTCAGCACGATTCTCGAGAACTCTGGCCGGAGTGATCGCCTCGTTCACATCCTGCTTGCCACCAACTGCAAGAAGAGTGAACACCAAGGCGAGAAAGGGATCAAGACAGTTTTGCTTTCGCCGAGTGAGTTTTGGAATCGTCTCATGCAATACTTTGTGACGAGTCCAGACCACAAGCACGGCGGCGGCAACTCTCTAAAAGCAACTGCTCTCGCTTTTAGTGAGTTGGGTTTGTTAATTATACGAAAGGAGTAAGTTCGTTGAAACCAAAAACAGTCGTTGTGGTTGCCGGCCTCCCAACAAGTGGCAAGAGTACGCTCGCTCGGGCACTCGCCGAAAAAACCGGATTTCACTTCATCGATATCGATGCGGGACCAGCAAGTTGCGCCTGTTCGCAAGAACAGAATCCCTTTCGATCGGATGAAGCTCGCGCCCGCGAGCGGGCGCGGATGACGGTGGCTTACACTGTTCTGCACGCTGCCGTTGAGGCTAATCTCCGGCAGGGTTTTTCGGTGATTATCGCCGCCACCTATTCTCGCCATACCAACCAAGATTTTCTCCAATCGGCGGTCGAGAGAGGCGGGGGGACCATGAAGGTCATTTGGTGTCAATATAACGATACCCCCGAGGAGATTGGGAGACGCATAAAGGATAGATTGACCCGAGGTAGCGTTGGGGGTTGTAAATCCCTGTCAGATTACCTCGATGACAAAGCGAGATATATGGGGATCAAGTTTCCCCATATCGTAATAATGAATAATGAGAGTGAGCTGGACAAGGCCGTTCAGCAAGCCCTCTCGTACATAGGAACCAACTAGTGCTCAGCGGAAATTCGTGAACAACGAATCCAATCCGCAGGGCACTTTTTTCTCAAAATTTCAAAGAACAAACTTTCATTAAGCTTAAAGTTGACCTTGAAATATAATGCGAGGTCGCGGGTTCCCCGCCCGACCGACCAACTTTTGAGGGAAAAACAAAACGTTTTCTCCGCTAGGCCACGAAAACGATTAATTTTAAGACTCAAATGCATGCAAAAAAAATTCGTGTTAAAAAATGATAAGTACAGAAAAACCAGGGGCGGATATTCGCGTTTTATAAATATTTTCTGTCATAACTGTAAAAAGCACCTATTGTTATATCAGGGATGATTAAATTAATTCTGTTGAAAAAGTTTAGGATTACAGGTAATTGTTTTATATCAAAAAGATGGACCGGGCGCACTCAAACGCATATACCTTGACCGTATTTTTGCTCCAAAAATATTTACTCCCAAGACATGCGACTTTATCTGCCCTGCGTGCAAAAAAATCATTGGTAAATTTTATACTTACAAAAACGAAAAACGGCTGGCAATCCGTCTGCATCAAGGATCGTTTTTTAAAAAAATTGGAAAAGGGTCATACCCACCACATTAAAAAGGATTGGCGCTCAGATTTAATACAATACAAAAAAGACGATCAACGGATCGTCTTTTTGTTATTAAAAAAATTCTGTCAGACGGACAAGTACGAATTAAGAATACGGATGAATACGGATTAATGACAAATAATATAAAGAACCATCCGTGCTTCATCAATAAATATGCGTACTATATCCGTATAATCTATACTTGATCAAGCATCTCACGAAACTGCCTGATTGTTTCAAAAAATCTGCCTTTATGTTCTTCCTTGATCGGCTCGCCCGGCGGCAAATTCAAAATCAAAGGATTAATCTTGGTACCGTTTTTAACCACTTCATAATGCAAATGCGGGCCGGTGGAAAGCCCGGTTGAACCGACGTAACCGATAGTTTCCCCCTGTTTGACCTTTTGGCCGGCTTTGACCACAATTCTGGACTGGTGGGCGTAATTGGTGGTGTAAGTGCCATTATGCCTGATACTGGTCAGATTGCCGTAACCCACGCTTGACCAGCCAACGTAAATAACCGTGCCGTCGCCGACCGCTCTGATGGGCGTTCCGGTAGGGGCGGCATAATCAACGGCGCGATGGCCAGTGCACAAACCGTAACTTTCCAGACATCTTAAACCGATGGTAAAACCCGAAGTGATGTATTTATACTGAATCGGCGCTTTTAATAATTCCTTTTGGACTGAAATGCCGTTTTGGTCATAATAACCCCGGTGTTCCTCATCCTCTTCAAAATAATAAATTTGATACTCCGTGCCGGCGTTATTATATTTAGCGGCCAAAATTCTGCCAGGCATAACATAACTGCCGTTCCGGTAACGTTCCTCGTAAATAAATTTAAAAGTGTCGCCGGTTCTGGGATCAACGGCAAAATCAATGGTCCACTGGTAAGCGTCGGCCAAATCAATGATCGCCCGCACATCCACGCTGTTATCCAGGGCGGCCTGATAGAGCGAAGTGGCCACCGTGCCGTCGGCAATTTTCCACTGTAGCTCATAAGGTATTGAGACTCGTTCGGCCGCCCACCCGCTTTCAGTCATTTCCGCGGAAGTGGAAGCCACACCGCCCTGATCTTCATTTGTTAATTCATTGACTTTTTGATACGTGACGTAAAGCTCCTCCTCCGTGTCAATGGGATAAACCAGCTGGATGAATTCGCCGGACTGCTGATTATAACGCAAAGTTAAGGTGCGGCCGACGCGAATGGTGGCCAAATCATAAACGTCTTGGGCGGCGGCTAAAATCTCCGCCGTCATATTAGGATCAACGCCGGCCTGATACATCAAAATCCCGAAAGTTGAATTGGGGGCGATTTCCACGGTGACTAAACGATCCGGTGCAGATTCAGCCGTTTGATTTTCTAGGTTTGTTTCCTCGTCCCTTTTTTGGGAATCAACCGCGTAAATCCAAACAAAAAAAATAAAAACCAGGCAAATAAAGATAAAAAGAATAAAGGATTTTATTCTTAAACTCATAATTTATATTTTTTAGGGTCATACCTTACAGTATATTTGAAAACCTATCGGTTTTCAAACTTTCCCTTTCAAGGTACCCTGCGGCAAGACCGCAGGGTAAACTGTGGTAATTTTTAATCAAGATAGAAATTCAAAACTAATAATTCAAATTACCTACTTAAGCCATTCCGCCGTTTGTCTGACCAACAGATCTTCAGCTTTAAGCGGTTCAGCCATCAGCTCTTTGACGATTTGCTCCATCCTAGCACCCTGTGAACCCTTAATCAAGACCAGATCGCCTTCTTTTATTTTGTTTTGGACAAAAATGCCGGCGTCGTGATTATTGTCAAAATAAAAAGTTTTGTCTTCGGCCAAACCCGCCTGAATGGCGCCTCTGATAATATCTCTGGCTTTTTCGCCGACGCCAACCAGCAGATCAACGCCCGCCATGGCGGCTTTTTGCCCGACTTCCAGATGACCGGTTTCGGTGTAACTGCCTAATTCCAGCATTTCGCCAAAAACGGCGATTTTCTTGTTAATAGGCGGTCCGGGCAAATCTTTAAGAATCTCCAAAGCCACCAGAGAGGAAGCCGGCGAAGCGTTATATGAATCATCAATCAACATGGTGTTTTTTATGCCTTTAAGCAGATTAGTCCGGCCCGGCGGCGCTTTAAACTTGCTTAAATCTTCAACGATTTCCACGAGATTAATGCCAAACGATGAAGCGACCGCAAGCGCCGCCAGCGCCGCCTCAACCTGCGCCGGCCCCAAGGCGTTGGTTAAAAAAACCGGCAAGACCGTGCCATTGGTATGCAATTTAAACGACGTGCCAAACTGACCCCCTTTTTGGCTCAAACGGATGTCGGTGGCGCGAAAATCGGCTGACTCCGAAAAACCGAAAGTTTTAACTTTAGCTTTGGTTAAAGTTCTCATGCCCAGCACGTTGGGATCATCGGAGTTTAAAACAGCCAGGTGGCTTTCTTTAAGATGAGTAACGATTTTTTGCTTCTCCCGGATGACGTTTTCCAGACTGCCAAAAAATTCCAGATGGACTTTGGAAACGGCCGTGACGACGCCGATATCGCAAGGAGCCATGCCGGTTAAATATTCTATATCCCCTGTTTTATCGGCGCCCATTTCCAAAACCAGCATTTTCGGATAAGCAGAATCTTTTTTGATAATTAAGCGGCAGGCGTTAATAAAAACATTCAGCCATTTAAAAACTGACTTATTGCCCGTTGCCGCGCCGATGACAGTCAGCGGCAGGCCGACTTCGTTGTTATAATTTTTATGATTTTCCCGGACGTTAAACTTTCTCCGCAGAACCGCAAAAATCGCTTCTTTGGTGGAGGTTTTGCCCACACTACCGGTAATGCCGATGACTAAAGGCCGGTACTTTTTAAGAATCAAGCGCGTCTGATATTTTAAGATTAAAAAAAGTAAATTTTTCATAATAAGGGCCCTTGAGCCGTCTTATCTTATAATTAATTGCTTAAAAATTCAAGGCGGGCGTTTGCTAACCGGATGAATCATGGCACATAATTCTTTTACCAATTTATTGATTTTTTGATTTTTTGCTGCCCGGAGCTGAGCTGAAGAGGTTGCTTGTTTTCTTAATTTTTTGATTCCTTATTTAATAAGACGGCGGCACCTCTAAATAATTTAACAAAAATTTGGCAATTTCGCCAAACAATGGCGCGGCCGAAGAATCCGCCCAGGCGACGCCTCGGGGGCGTGATAATTTAACCAAGACGACGAACTTGGGATCATCTACCGGAGCAAAGCCGACAAAAGAATGCATAGTCACGTCCGTGGAGTACTGGCCGGTTGTTTGATCGGCCACCTGAGCGGTGCCGGTTTTGCCGGCGATATAATAACCCGGCACGCCGGCCCTGGTGGCATGGCCGTATTTAACCACCGAAGCCAGCATGGCCGATAACGTCCGGGCGGTTTGCGTGGTAATCACTTGGCGGACGAATTCCGGTTCGGTTTTTTGGACTTTGCCATCAGGCTGGACTATTTGATCCACAATGTATGGCTTCATCATTTTGCCTTTATTGGCAATGGCGGCAAAAGCGTTTAAAACCTGGAGCGCCGTGGCTGTAAAACCCTGGCCAAAAGAAGCGGTGGCCATAAAAATTTCATTACGATGGTTGGCTAGATTCTCAATAGTGCCGCTTCGTTCCGTTTCCAGCTGCACACCGGTCAGCTGCCCAAAACCGAACATTTTAAAATATTTTTCAAATAATTCCGGCCCCACCTGCCTAGCGGCAAAAATCGCGCCGGTGTTTAAAGACTCTTCCAAAACCTCCGTCATATTTTTAAGGCCGTGGGCCTTGCCGTCGGAATTATGAATTTTATAGCCGGCAATCTCCTCCTCGCCGGTATCAATGTAAGTTGTAGCCGGAGTGACGTTACCGGCGTCAATGGCCGCCGCCATGGTTATGCCTTTAATCATTGAACCGGGCTCGTAAGGCTCAAAAATAGCGCGATTGTTATAAACGCTGATGTCTTCCACCTCGTTATAATTGTTGGGATCAAAGTCGGGATAATTGCACATGGCCAAAATCGCCCCGCTGGCAGGATCCATAATGATGACACTGCCGTCATCGGCGCCGTGTTTTAAAACCGTGGCCGCCAACGCGGAGCAAGCGGTAAACTGAATGGAACGGTCTAAAGTTAAAACAATGTCAGTGCCGTTCTGTTCATCTTCCTTAATCCGGCGCGCGATGGGAATCAGCCGGCCCGAAGCGTCCCGTTCAAAAAGATATTCCCCCTTGGTGCCGGCCAGATCTTTTTCCCAGTAGCCTTCAACGCCGTAGCGCCCCACCAGATTATCGCCTTCATAGCCGACAAAGCCCAAAGCCTGGCTGCCGATGTTTTTTTCCGGATAATAGCGCCAGACTTCTTCTTGAAAGCGGATGCCGTCCAAGTTTAAATTTTCAATCTCGGTTTTTTTTGCCTCTTCAACGCGGTGCTTTAAAGGCTCATAAACATCATCCGCCTTATCCAGCCGACGCCAGATTGTTTCTTCGTCCATTTCTAAAACCGGTGCCAGAAGTTTGGCGTAAGTCTGAGCGCTTTTAATGACGTTAGGTACGCCATAAACCACATAATATTTTTTATTTAAAGCCACCGGATACAAAACGTCGGCGCCTTCCTGATAATCGTGAATGTAAACCTCCCCCCGCTCAGGCTTAAGTTCGCTTAAAGCAAAGTGCTGCTCTTCGGCCAGGCTCAAATATTCATGATGATCAATAATCTGCAGCTTAAACAGGCGCAAAAATATCAAAAAAATCAATAAAAAAAAGACTATGCTAATGATAGTGATGCGATCGGCCGAAGCAGTCCCGCGACTGCCATTAACTGCTCGTTGATACATCGGGATGAATGATTTATCCAGCACTTTTTCTAATACCCAGCACCACCCTTAAGTTATATAAATATACTTCAGGAGGGTGCTTACGAATACTCTTTTAGAAACGGTACTGGATTTATTAGGTGAATAGGTGAATGGGAATTGGGTGATGGGGTGATTAGGCGGATTGAATCATGGGACTTGGCTACTCACCTGCGCTCCCGGCCTTAGCGCCTGACCGCCACCGCCGCGGGCCGGGCCCTGACGTAATCAAAGCTTTCCGCGGCCACCATATTGAGTTGCGCGTTGCTGATTTCCTTAATTCTAGGCAAAGACTGCAGTTCGGTCGCCCGGCTCTGTAGATCGCGGTGATTTTCCTTTAAACCACTGATTTTAAGCTGCATTTCCGCAATCTCAAAGCCCATGGTATTGGTCCGGTTGACTAAAACCAGATATGAAAGCAGGCTGACTAGGCTTAAGCAATAAATGATTATTTGTAAATTACTGACGGCAGAGGTGGTATTTTTTGTTTTTAGACTGATCAATTGGCTGAATTTTTGTTTTAATAACATGATTTTTATTTTTATGTTAATAACTGAAGATTAATAAGTAATAATTAAATTAATGGCGTAACAAATCCTAATTCCTAAACCTTCTCCGCTGCTCTTAGTTTAGCGCTACGTGACCTGGAATTTTTGCTTATTTCCTCCGTTGATGGGGTGACCGGTTTCTTGGTTAAAATTTTTAACCGCGCCTGATGACCGCAGACGCAAACCGGAATCTCTTTGGGACAAAGGCAATCTTTGGCTTCCTGGTTAAAAAAATGCTTAACAATCCGGTCTTCCAAAGAATGATAGCTGATAACCACCAGGCGGCCGCCCGGAGCCAAAGCTTCTAGGGCCTGGGGTAAAAATCCCGCCAGAACCCGTAATTCGTCATTCACCGCGATGCGTAAGGCTTGAAAAACTTTAGTCGCCGGATGAATTTTCCTGCCTTGACCGTGACCCCGGCCTGATGTCGGATAAGAATCTTCAATGATTTTAACCAGGTCCGAGGTCGCAGTTAAAAGCTTTCTTGCCCGGAAGAGAATTATATTTTCGGCGATAGATTTAGCAAATTTCTCTTCGCCGTATTCCTTGAATATTTTAATCAAATCTTCTTTTGACCACTGATTGACTATCTCGGCCGCCGTCAGCGCGGTGTCTGGCCCAAAACGCATATCTAGCGCTTCAGTTGACTGGAAAGAAAAACCTCGGCCGTCTTCAGCCGAAACTTGAGCTGATGATAGGCCCAGATCAAGCAAAAGGCCGGCAAAACCCAGATCAAATCGTTTCTTATAATTTTTATTTTTGTTAAGGCCCGACTCCGGCGGGTCGGCCAAAAGTAAAGGCAAATTTTTGTAGGAATTTTGAATTAAGGTGACTCTTTTGGAAAATTTTTTTAAGCGCAGCCCGGCAGCCTCAAGCGCCCGTGGATCCCGGTCTAAAGCCAAAAGATGGCCATGCGGCCCGGTTCTTTCCAAAATATTTTCGGCGTGGCCGCCGCCGCCCAAGGTACAATCAATAACGTTATCGTTGGGTTTTAAATTTAAATATTCCAGAACTTCATTGACCAAGACAGGCTGATGATGATAAGCCATAAAAATTTCCAATTTCTAATAAATTTATTAAAAAAATAATTAAATAAAAATTGGAAATTAACTACACCCCCAGATCCCCCATGGCTTCGGCAATATTGCCTGAATCTTTTTCCGTATCCTTTTTATATTTCTGCCAATTGTCTTCATCCCAAATTTCCAATCGATTCATCAGTCCGGTAATTATGACTTTCTTTTTTAGCGCGGCAAACTGCTTGAGATAATCAGGTAAAACCACCCGGCCTTGCTTATCTAAGGACAGGTCCATGGCGCCGGCCAGCATCAATCTGGAAAAAGCCCGGGTGTTGGACTGGCTGATCGGCAATTTAGCCAATTTGTCCGCCAATTCGCGCCAATCTTTGCTGGCGTATAAAAACAGACAGTTATCCAATCCCTTGGTCACAACTGCCCCTTTAGCCAAAGCAGCCCGGAATTTAGCTGGAACGGCCAGTCTGTTTTTTTCATCAATAGTATGGCTATATTCACCGATAAACATAAAATTTTTTGTAAAGTTATCCCCAAATTTCAAAGTTTTCCCCATATTTATCCACTTTCAACCACTCTCTATCCAGTATAACCCACCGGATGACAAAAAACAACCCCGGTTATCCCCAAAATATGGATCACTGCCAAACTCAACAGAACATTTTTGAAAAAATCTGGCAAGACAATTCTAATCAAAAACCGTCAGGCTGATGCTTGGCGGTCATTTTTTACTAAACTTTTTTAAAACTCTTTCGGCGTTTGGGAAAGCCAGATGCTTTTTGCGGCCACGGGCCGTTGACAGCTGCACAAAATAACAAATTTGCCGGACAACAGATCAGGCCACAGCTTAAGCAACGCCCGCCTGACAAACGGCGGCGTCAGCCGGCGCGGTATCAGGCCACCGGCCATAAAATTATATTGCCGGCAATTGATGAACAAACCGACGCCGGCTAAAAGTTCGGCCAATTCCTTTTGCCTGAAAAAACGAATATGAGGATAATTCCAGGCCCGGGTATCGGAAAACCTGCGGTGAGCCCAATGGATAATCCCCTGGCCCCGCAAGATTCTTAAACGGTTTCTTAAATCAAAATGGTTGGGAATGGCAATGATGATCTGACCGTCCGGTTTTAATTTATTGACTAATCGAGCCAGCAAAAGTTTGGGAGCCTGAGGATTATTGTCCACGCCAAAAACCTGATGGCCTTTTTTAACCAAAGCCCGGCTGATCCGATCGTCGCCGCAAGCCACGTCCAAAATTTTTAAATTTTGACAGCGGTCAACCGCTTTCGGCTTACTCCGGTGGCAAGCACCGGAGCTTGACTTCTAATTACCTTTCCTCGGATTGCTCCAGGATATAGGTGTCGATTTGCTCTTTGGTTAAACCTGGGCCGACAGAACGAACAAAATAACCTTGAACCCAGACCTCGCCGCCCCAATACTGGCTTTTTAGCCAAGGATATTTTTGAAACAGCATTTTAGTGCTAACGCTCTTTAGAATCTGGGCGGCTCGGGCTGGAGCAATCCTCGGAGGGGCGCTCTTGCGTCAGGTGAACGTGATCAGATAAAAGCTCTATCGGAAACGATGGTCATATCATACTCAGCCGCAATCTTTCGCAAAAGCTCTTTAATTTCTTGTTTAGTTTCTTCGTTGGTAAAGACTCTTTTTCTGTATTTAGTACTCTTAGGCGAAATGATACCACAGGTCATATCTGGAGTGACTGGAATGTTGGATAGTCATGATTACATCTTAGTGGAAGGAGAGCTTTTGCTCAAGATGTGCGGGGTCGCTATCCTTCCCCAATGCCAAGCATTGGGGCTTGCCGCGACGCGGTGTCAAAATCAAGCAGGCGCCTGATTTTTTCAAAACCGGTCTGATAGTCGTAAGATGAATCCTGGCTCATGATTAAAAAATCTATTGGTCAGTCTTGTCGGTTTTGCTTACCGAGGATTTAGAGCCTTTGCTTAGAGCTTTAAACAGGACCAGCAACAGCCCGCCCAAAGTCAGCAATTTAAAAATGGCTGAAATGAGGCCGTGTTTTTTCTTTTTGTTTTGACCATCGCTTGTCTGACGGTCTTCTTCGTGATGTGACATAAAATTATTTTTTTAAAACATTAATTATTTTATTATGCATGGCCGAGCCGTTAGTCAATAAACAGGTATTCACCCTGTCGTTTTTTAACGCCCGGCCCTGGTAATCGGTCAGGCGGCCGCCCGCTTCCCTGACCATGAGCAGACCGCCGACAAAATCATGTAGTTCATTTTTGTAACAGGTCATAACCTCGATTTTACCGGAAGCCAGCAGGCAAAAATCATAAACCGGCGCCCAACTGGTTAAAACCCGCTGAATCCCCAAATCATTCAATTTTTTTATAAAGTTCCGGCTATAGCCGCGGGGCGTCTGCCAGCCGCAGGTATAAGCGGCAATGGACTCTTTAAACTCAGAAACTTTATTAACCCTGATTTTTTGGCCGTGCAAATAAGCGCCGCGGCCTTTTTCGGCCCAAAAAGTCTGCCCGGTCACCGGATTATGGACCACGGCGAAAATCGCCTCGTCCCCTTTTAACAGGGCCATTGTCACGGAAAAATACGGAATGCCCGTTTTTAAATTAATGGTGCCGTCCAAAGGATCCATGACAAAAGTGTAGTCCGAATGGTTATTGATAAATCCGGCTTCTTCGCTCTGAATGTTGTATTGCGGAAATTCTTTTTTGACCGCCCGGATAAGATTTTTCTCAGACTTTAAATCCGCCTCAGTGACAAAATTTAACGGCGTGCCCTTGCTGGTAGTTTTTAAGCTTGTGCCAAAATAACTCCAGACAATGGCGCCGCTCGCCTCCGTTGCCTTTATAATGTTTTTAAATTTCTGATTCATGGATGCATTATGGATTATTGATGACCATTGGGAGAAAGCGGCACTTCCGACTTTGGAGTTGCTCCCGACTTTGGACTTTGCTTTGAACCCAGCTGATTAGTGATCTAAAATTACGGCTTCTAATTCTGACAAATTATGCGCCAGATAATGGGGCTGAGCGCGCTTTAACCTTTCCTCGGTGTGGATGCCCCAGGTTACGCCGGCGGTTTTAATGCCGGCCTTTTTACCCACGTCTATTTCATGAGCCGTGTCGCCGATAAAAATCGTTTGCCCCGGCGCCAATTTATTATTTATAACGAGGTTCCTTAAAGCCGCTTGCTTGTCGTGAATGCTGGCCAGAATCTCATTAAAGGCGTCCTTTAACCCAAAATCTTCCACTTCCCCTAAAAGATGCGGCCGGTAATCGGAACTGACGATGTACAAAACTTTAGCCTGATTTAAACAGCTTTTAATCAAGCCGACGATTCCGGGATAGGGCGTTGGCGGAAAGTCCTTTTTAATTTCTGGATAAATGTGGTTATATGCCCGTATTTCTTCCGCCAAATCCAAATCAGGCAAATACTTATGGTAAAAGAGCATAAACGGTTGCTCCCATTCCCGCCTGAACTCCTCGTGAGAAATAGTCGGGACACCAAAATGCTGAAACATTTTGTTAATCACCCTGAAAGTGGTCACCTGATTATCATTAATCACGCCTGACCAGTCAAAAATAATATTTTTAAGACTTAAACTCACACTTGATGTTGGTTAAGAATTAAGGGTTTAGAACTACCCGCCTGACTCGTTGTCGTGGCGGGCGGGCACGATACGCGACTTCGTAATATTCGGCTCGCGTCCGTATTTAGGAATGATGACTGGCGACTGATGATTAACGATTTTCTCCCTCAAAACTTCCGCCAGCTTACCGTTGTCTTCGGCTTCCACAGCTGTGACTTCCGCCAGCGGAATCTTCAAAGCTAAAGCTAAAGCGTTGGCCGTAGCCACGCCCAGCCGCAGGGCGCTAAAAGCTCCCGGCCCGGAAACCGCGGCCACGGCCGTACAAGCGCTGATTTTTAGCTTGGCATTTTTGAATATCTGATCAATTAACAACAATAATAATTCAGACTGCTTAAAATTTTCCCGGCTTTCCAGCTGACCGGTAATCTTATCATCTTTAATCAGCTTCAGCTGGATTAAATCGGTTTGCGAGGTATTGATAAATAGAATCATACTTATTTGTAAATTTTCAAGAACCACAAGTAAATAAACGAATAAAAATTTAAATCACTTATCTTGGTTCTAAATATTTTTGCACCAATTATTCTTTATCCAAAAGCTTGGTCAAATCACCGTGCAAAACCAACGGCTACATTGATCTGGTTTCGTCGGCATACGGCATCGCGGGAATGTCGTTATATAAAAATATCTTTTTCTTTAAAATGTGGGCGTAACCCATCTCTAAAAATACATTGCCGCCGATATAATTGGCAACATTGTTTTTATCCGGATTCACCACCAAAATCGCGTCAGCCAGCTCAATGACCTTGGCGTAATTTCTGATGGCGTCGTTATCAATAACCAGCTGATTAAAAATTGCCGACTTGTTTAAGCTGAGTGATGGTCTCCAATAACAAAGCGCCGTCTAAAATCTTTTTGCCGGTTAAGGGAATCTCCACGGTAAAACCCTGGCGCTCCAGCTCTCGGGCGATCTCCCTGATTTGATAAAATTAAATTTAAGCTGCCGCAAAAAGACGATTTTCATAATTTTTCCGGAGTTAAGGCCGCTGATTCCTGAAAACGCGCGACGCGATAAATAGCGTAGCCCAAGAGGACCGCCCCCAGCCATTGGCTCCAGGAAAGGGCGCGGCCTCTGATAAGATACTCAAGAATGATGGCTGACAAGGGAAAAGCCAGTTCGCAAATGGTGGAAACCGAAGCGGACACCCATTTTAACCCCCAGTAATAAATAAAAATGGCAGTGCCGCCGGTGGTGAGAACGATAATTAAAAAAATCAGCCACTGGAAAGAACTGACGTTTGGCAGTTGTGCCAAATCGCCGGTGGTGAGGACAATCAGCAACATGATCACGGACGTTAAGCCGAACCTCAGGTAAGTGCCGACGCGGGCGTTGATATTTTTTAAGCCGCGCTTGCCAAAAACAGTGGCCGAGCCGAAAGCAAAAGCCGCCAGCAGGGAAAATAAGGCCGCGGCCACGATTTTATCGCCGGTGGCTAAATTGGGTAGATGAAAGCCGAAAGTCACAAAATAACCGCCGATCAAAGCCAGCGCCGCCCAAGTGAAAAACTTTTTGGATAAACGTTCTTTAAGCACCAGCCAGGCCAAAACAATGGCAAAAATAGGCTGAAACTTTTGTAGTAAAATAACGATTGAGAGATTGACAAAATTAACGTAAAACAAAGCTTTAACAATGGCCATGGTGCCGACCGCCCCACCAAAAACGGCAATCCACATAAAAGCGCCCCAATCCCCGGACTTGAGCTTTTTAACTTCCTTAAATTCATAAATAAAAAACGGCAGCATTAAAACAAAAGCCAAAACATGATTCAAAAAAACTACCAGCGGCACCGGCAAAGTAAACAGCCGAGGGGTTAAAACAATGCCGTCCACACCCCACAAAACAGCGGCAATGACAATAAACAATGGTGCGAATTTTTTCATAAGTATATGATTAATGATTGATAAATGATTATTAAACAAACTGAGGGCACCGTTTGTTCACCGATCCAGCTGAGCTGGACCAGTGAATCGCGTTACAATAAATATTTCCGAAACCACCTCTGACAGGCGTTAGCGATTAATTTTTGATTTTGCTTATTGCCGTTAAAATTGTGGTCGCCTTGCTTAATAATTCTCAGAGCCTTCGGCTGATGAAGCAACTGATAAATCGCCGAGGCGTCTCTGAGCTTAACAGTCCGGTCGTTTTCGCCGTGGATAACGAGCACCGGACGCTTGATCATGGAAATCAAATATCTTTTTTTAAGATAACGGCGATCGGCAAAATGGCGTTTGCTGATTTTAAACTTACCGATCTGCCAATATTGGTCACGGACTTTAACCGGATGATTCTTTTGATAATAAGCAATCAGGCTGTCTAAATCAAAATATGAGGAAATGGACACGATCGCCTTCAGCCTTTTGCCTAAAACATTAGCGGCCATTAAAGCGGTAAAGCCGCCCATGCTGTGGCCGACTAAACCGAGCTTATTGATATCCACCTGTTTTTGCCGCGCCAAAAAATTTATGGCCGCGACAAGATCCCTGATAAACTGGCTGACCAAAACTTTTTTATAGCCGCCGCCGCTCGGGCGGTGCCCGGAAAAGGCAAAACGCAGGACCGCAAAACCCGTCCGCTCCAGCCTTAAAGCAATCTGCTTGATTAAAAGATCGTTGAAATTGCCGGAAAAACCGTGCTGCACCATAACAACCGGCAACCGCCCGCTACCGCTGGATGATTGACCGCCAGGCTGGCGGTCTGCGGGAATATGTAAAATGCCAACTAAGCGTTGGCCTTGGGAATTCTTAAAACTGATCCTTTTTTGCATTTGATTCTTTGTAACACGGCAAAACGCCGGGAAACACGAAAACCGGCCAGAGGCCTTAATCCTTTAATTAAATTCTTCCCCACCCGGCCGTGTTTTTGGGTGATTGATTAAAATTTTATTTTTAGTGATTATTCTTCATTCATCATTCTTCATTCACATCCTAAATCCCCAGCTTATTGACCAAAACCATTTTTTTGCTGTTTAAGATGGCATACAAAAACTTATCGGTGACGTCTTTGCGCAAATTAAACTCCTGGATGGAAAAATGCGTAAAACGTATTTCGGTGCGATAAACTTTTTCCAGCTCCTGAACGAATTTTTCTATCGCCTCGCGGGAAACTTTGCCGATAAAAAGCACGTCTGTGGAAACGTCGGCCTGATCGGTCAGCTTGCCGGTCAGGGCCAAATATTTCACGCCTTCTAATTTTTGAGCTTTTTGGTTCAGGGATTTTTGCGCCAACAGCTTGGACTTGTCAATCAGGGACTTAAGCTCCTCTAAAATCGGAAAATCAAAATTGATCTTATAGTACTTTTTTTGATCAACCGATTTAGGACTGATCAAACCGAAATTTTCCAAATTCTCCAATTCCCGCCTGACGGAATGAATGCGCTCATTGATCAGCCGGCAAATCTCCCGGACAAAAAAAGACTGATCAATGTTTTCCAAAAAAAGGTGTAGCAATTTAGTCCTGGTGTGTGAACCAAATAATTGTTCAAGCATAACTCGTGCAAGTTACAAGATACCCGACCAACCCTCCATAGTGGCGGTCGGGCAGGCTCCACGATATACGAAATTACCCAAATATAGTATAATCATTTTAGATATTTCTGGCAAGGAAAACCAGAACTTTATGCCTATAAAATCAGCCCAATTAGTCATCCACGACCCCCATCACAGCAAAAAGGCCGGCGAGATATTAATCCAGCCGTCTCCCGACCCGGAAGGCGCCGATCTTTTTATGGTGGTGGAGATTGATTCGGCTGAACCGCATGATTACAAACTGATTGAACAACTTTTAACGACGGCTCACGCGGCCTACCAAAATTCGCAAATCGCCAACACCGAAAAAGCCCTGGAAATGATCCTGCAGCAGTTGAACCAGGATTTGGAAACTATGTTACCCAGACAAAAGCATTGGCTCAATAAAATCCACTGCGCCGTGGCCCTGGCGGCCGCTAACCAACTGTTTTTTTCCACCATTGGCAAAATAAAAGTTTTTCTAATAAAACCGACGGTCATCAAAGAAATCGCCGATCGTGAAAGCGGCGAGTTCAAATTCTCTCATACCTTAAGCGGTACGCTCAAAGCCGAGGATAAAATCTTAATTTCCACCGACAACCTGATCAACTACATTTCTTTGGAAAAAATTAAAAAGACCGTCGCCACCCTGCCGCCCAAAAGCGCCATCGCTCACTTGGGCAATATTTTACAGGCCACCTCTCCGGAAATTTCATTCTTTTCCATCATCCTCCAGGCGGGGGCGGTCGCCGAGGCCGATCCAACAGGGGCGCTACCGGGCAGATTGACTTCTCCCGGCACCTCCAAAAGCTCCCTGGATCAGCTCTTGGCCGTTAAAAGAGAAACCGAAAAAATTTTAACCCCGCCGTCATTTGTCCAGTCAATTAAGGAAAGAATCAGACAAAAAAACAGGTTTAACAAAAACATTAACGAAAAAAGATCAGACGATCATCCGGTAGTCAGCCGAAAAAAAACCGGGCTCTCCCTTAAACGCCTGGCCAATCTCCAGCTACCCACCGCCGGTTTGCTGAAAAGCCTGAGACCGGTTCTGCCCGCGCTTTTAAAACCCAAGCGACAGCTGAATCTCCTGCTGATCAAAATGGTTAAGACCTTTAGTCGGCTGTCCAAAACCAACAAAATTCTCATGCTGGCGGTGGTCATCCTCCTGCTTTTATTCAGCCAAAATCTAATCTGGCAAAGCCAACGGCAATCCGGCACAAAAAGCGAAACGTCATACCAAAACCTTTTAGGTGAAATTGAAAACAAGCAAAACGGCATTGAGGCCTCCCTGATTTATAACGATACCGTCAGAGCCAAACAATTGCTCCAGGAAATTTATGCGTTACTGGAAGATTTTCCGCAAAACACCAAGGAAAAAATCGCCGCCTACCAGCAAACTTCGGAAAGCGTGCAAATCCTCTACGAAAGAATCTGGCGCGTGACAAATATTTTGGAGCCGCTGGTCATAATTAACTTTGCCGAGATTAATCCCTCGGCCAACGCCCACCAGATCGCCGTCAGGAATAACCGGCTTTACGGCTTTAACGATTCCCGGCAATTGTTTACCTACGATTTAACGACCAACGAAAAAATTATTATTGAAAACTACGATATCGGGCTGATCAACGAAGCACTCTTCCCCAAAACCAACCAAATTATCGGATTCAACCCCGGTAAAAGTTTCTATTCACTGGTAGAGAACGAAACGGCGGAAATTGAGGTGAGCCTGCCGGCCGCCTTACAAGACATAGACGATCTGACTTTCTTTTTGGATAAAATGTATCTTTTGGACAAAACGGCCAACCAAATTTTCCGCCTGACCCAGTCGGGCAAAAATTTTATCTCCGGCCAAAGCTGGATTAAAGACGGTTCGCCGGTTAATCAGGGGGTCTCCATGGCGGTGGACGGCTATTTGTTCCTGCTTTCCCAAAACGGACAGATTCAAAAATTCGCTTCGGGCAATAAACGCGACTTCCCCGCCAAGATTAACGTTGAACCGGAATTAACCGCCCCGACTAAAATTTATACCGACGCCGAAGATGATTATCTCTATGTTTTGGACCCACCCAACAAACGCTTTTTGATTATCACCAAGGCAGGTGAAATTAAAAATCAGTATTTTTCCGAAAAATTCAACGACCTCAAGGACTTTGTGGTGGAAGAACAGAATAAAAAAATTTACCTCTTAAACGGCAATCAGGTCTTTGTGGTGGCCATTCAATAACGCAAACCTTAACTACGGAATACAATACTTGGGGGGATTATCAGCGCCTTCGGCGGCATAGTTAGAATTAACTAAATTAGCAGAAAAGTCGTTTGGTGTGACTTACTCTTCGGAATTACCGGTAATATTTTCATCTGACTGGGTTTGAATATTTTCTTTAACCGCCAAGCTGTTAGGTGTTTGATTCTGGTTAGGCGCTATAACGCCGACCATAATCTATGAAAAAAAGCCAGTCCTCCAAATAAAAGGCCGGTTATTTTTCTTTTAAGCGTTTTTCCGAATATTTTAGACAGCGAGAATGGCTTCATAAGGCCGGTAATTAAAAGAATGGCTAAAATGAAAGAGAGGAAAAAGAATAAGCAAGTCATTGTATTTATAAATCCTGCCGTTAATTAATTCTGACAATACTTTCTAATTCTTGCTTAAAATCAAGTCGCTCCCTTTTTAAATCTCGGCATACATCCACTGTTCTGATATAAATATTTAATCCATCATCAATTTTGAAGACCACTTCTTTATTTGCCTGATCCGCCAAACGCGGATAAAGCAGGATGATTTTCCCGCAGTTATATTTTTTTGAATAGGCGTTCATCTGGTAAAGATCGCTTTGATCAACCCCCTCCTTACGATCGCTTTCCGTGTTTAATATTTTATACTTAGTATCAATAATAAGATCGGGGTTGCTGTCTGCAACGTCACTGTATAATTGAATGTCCGGCTTAAGTTGGAACACGGGACCTTCCAAATTATCGTTGATGATTTTATTTTCCACGAAATATCTTGACGGCCCTTGCAAGGTAATCTTCAGGTATGTATTCTTAAATTCTTTTTTAATAAATTCGCCTATAAACTCCTCAAAAAGAAGATTCATGTCAAAAACAAAGGAAAAAGTTCTGATTTTATCCACGCTAAGTTCCAGCGAGCTATTGGTCAAAAATAGTTTAGCCAGATTAAACACCGGCTCATAAACATTATTCAGACGATTAAAGCGAATGCGGTTAATATCTTCTCTTGAGATCTTTTGAAATTCTATATCGGAAAAAATAAATTGCAGTTCCTGCAGAAGTTTGAGGTTGCTGAAATTATTCGTTGATTTTATCATCAAATGAACGGCGTATTTGAATATCCGATTTAAAGGCGTATCTTCGTAAAACTCGTCATAGTGCAGGTAAAATCTTGACTGATCTGCCAAATTGCTCCTCAAATGCTCATTAAAAACGATTTTTCCTTTTATAAAAAAGAGGTTGTCTTCCTTGCGGACGTATTCCTTATTAAAGCCATTTTTGACTATTTGAAGCAAATTTTTGGTAAAAAGATGGATTAGCACTTCATAAAAATCATCGCTGTATTGGGTTAAGTCGGATACGGCAACTTCCTTAATTCTCAATTGTTTGGTGAACTGCAACATATAAAGCAGGTTTCTCACGGCTTGCCTGGAATAATCAACAGAATCTTCATTGCCTTTAGCCAGCTTTGGGATGATTTGGATTGACTTGCCACCGGCTTTTAAAACCCCGACAAAGGATGAAGTTGAAATGTATGTTTTATCTTTGAAAAAATCAAATTTTATCACATCATTTTTCACCCCTTGATTCATTTTTATCTTTTCATTGAGAATTTGGAAAGCGTTGATTTCTTTTCTGCTCAACTGAAATCCGCCCGGAACATTTATTTCTTTCTTTAACTCATATTCAAAAATTTTAAGGCGATTTTTATCCATAATATTTTGCCAAAGCGCTGATTAATTCACCAGGATTGTATTTATGGAATTCAGCCGGCAATTGATCTATGTCGTAATCGGCATACTCGTCTCCCAAAAGATCTTGATATTCGCCGTCCTTTTTATACTCTATGAACCCGGTATTGTCCTGTTGATTATATTTGCCCAGAAGTTTTGTCAGCTTTTCCCAATCGTTGTAAAAATACTCCTGAAGCAATGGAATAACCTTATTATACCAAGTGCTGTGCAAATCCGCTTCTGTATTTAGATTCATAAAATAGCTGTGCCCGATCTGGTGATCTCTATCAATTAAAATTTCAATCTTTTTATTCAACTTAATAAGCAATTTTCTTAAATTTAAATCACCGATATTATTATTCAATAAATCGTAATTTGGCATAATTTCCTCAAAAACAAACCTTCTTCTAAGTGCAATGTCAATTAAAGCAATGCTTCTGTCTGCGGTATTCATTGTCCCCAAGAGATAAAGATTTATCGGCACGGAAAAAATCTCACCCGAATAAGGCAGGGTAGCGGAAAGCTCATTTTCTCGCCCTTTTCTTTTGTCATCTTCAATAAGTGTGATAAGCTCGCCGAAAATTTTTGAAATGTTGCCTCTATTAATTTCATCTATGATAAGCACATGATTCACTTTAGGATTGTTCAGAGCGTTTCTGCAAATTCTTTTAAAAATTCCGTCTTTGATCCTGTACTTGACCTCTGTTGCGCATTGGGTATTTAATTCCCCTTCCAAAACAGGCCTGATGCCTTCAATAAACTCTTCGTATGAATACGACTGATGGAAAGTGATGAATTCAATTTGGCCATTTTGTTTTAAAACGTTGAATTGTTTTACTAATTCTTCTCTTGACTTGCCTTGACAATAATTACCGTCATCATTAATGATTTCCAGCGCTTTATTAATCGTTAGATAAGTTTTGCCCGTGCCAGGAGGGCCGTAAAGAATTAAATTTTTTGGTTGTTTTGCCATATTAGTATGATTAGGATTATTTTTATCTTCTTGATTTTTTACTCTAGATGATACTGGTGACTCTACTGGAACATTACGTTCGAGTATATAGAAGAAATCCTGGCCATTTAATGCTTTTAGATCCTTTGTTACCAAAACATTATTGACGCTGATATCGCGCAAAAGGTTGTTTTTAATTAAATATTCGCCGATTTTAATGCAATATTCGGTAAATCTTTCATATTTTTTGCCGATGTTTAAAGCGTCTCCGCCGACTATTTTTTTAATATACTGCCAAGTAGAACCTTTAAAAAGCGGATATTTGCCGGGATTAAAAATCGCTAAAATATAGCCAAACAACGGGGTGCCAAGCTTGATATCTTTTTTGAATTTTTTTCCGGCTTCAATAAAGTAATTTATTCTATCGGCAATATTATTTTTTTCGTCAAAGAGTTGGGTAAACAAATCAGCAACTTTGGCGCGATCGTTTTCAGCGAATTTTTTTAAGTCATCAATATTGGTCCAACTAACAAAAGAACCGCTTTGAGGGTTATTCTTTCTTAATATTTCTATTTTTTCAATGATGTTATCTTTTGTTATTCTTGTTTTAAAAAATTCATTATGAACTTGCGGCAGAATTTTCCACTTGTATTCTTCACTCCATTTTCCTCCCCTGTATTCTAAATGATTTATTATTTTACCTTCAAATCTATACTCTAGATATTCCTGGACCCTATTTTTAAAAATATCAATAATATCAACTTTGGGAAATGGTTTTTCATTTTTTCTCTTCATAATTGTGATTTTAATTTATCTCATGACTACATCCTACCATATTGCTCGCTTCGCTCGCAAAAGGTGTCGCATTCATCTCCAGCCTTAAAAGGCTGGAGTATTCTGCGACTTAAATAAAATGGGGCTTTTAACATGGATAACCCATTCACCGTTAAAAAAAAGCCCTAACTTTATTTGACGCTTCTAAATACCTGCTTTAACTTCCTGGCTGACTCAACCAGCTGTTTTTTTTCTGCCGGGGAAATGGTTAAGCCGACTTTTTGCGCGATGCCCTCGCGGCCGACAACCACCGGCAAACTTAAACAAACGTTCTTTAAGCCGAACTCGCCGGTCAGCAAATGGGAAACCGGTAAAACCGTCCGCCGGTTCATAATAACGGCGCCGACAATTTCAGCCACGCCGGAAGCAATGGCAAAATAGGTGGACTGCTTGCCGGCGATAATGGCGTAAGCCGCGTTCTTAGCCTGGTTGAACAGGCTTTTTTTGGCCGCCGCGCTTAAACCGGCGAATTTTTCTATGCCCCCACCGCCGATAGTGGCGTTGCTCCATAAGGGCAGTTCGCTGTCGCCGTGTTCGCCCACAATATAGGCATGAATGCTCTTGGGACTGACCTGAAGCTTTTGGCTCAGCAGAAAGCGGAATCTGGCCGAATCCAGAATGGTGCCGCTACCCATAATTTGCCGCGCGCATTTAGGATACAGGCTGACGGCCAGATAAGTTAAAACGTCAACCGGATTGGTGACCATGATGACAACAGCCCGGGGATTGGCCTTAAAAACCCGGGGCAGGATTTCTTTAATTATGGCGGAATTTTTTTTCACCAGATCAAGCCTGGTCTCCCCTACTTTTTGCTTGGCGCCACAGGTAATAACGACCACGCGGCTGTCCCTGACATCCTCATAAGTGCCGGCCTTGACTTGGGTGTTGCCGTGAAACGGAATGGCGTGCTGCAGATCCATCACCTGCGCTTTTAAATAAGCCGGATGGCTGTCTATTAAGGCCAGCTCTTCCAGCAAATTGGAGGCGATGAGCGAGTAAGCGGCCGTACTGCCGACCATGCCCGCGCCGATAATGGTGACTTTGTTTTTTAATAGCATAAAAATTATTGACTAATGGTTAGCAGTCAGATTATAACAAATTTGCCTGAATAAAAAAACTGCCTGCCTCATTAGCATCTAAAAAAGAAATAATGTGACAGGAAGTGTGTCGTGATAGAGCTGGTAGTTTTTAATTAAATGCCTTGGATTTTGTCAAAAATGCCTCGGTTGATCGCCTCAACCAAAACTCTGATCCTAAGCATACTAATGCTTTCGCCGGGCTTTTCTGGCCAGACCGTAAAAACCGCCTGGCTGATTTCCGGCATAGGAGGCTGATCCCAATATGTAATTGCCCGGTAGTCAAAGCCATTTTTTACTACTGCTATCGCCGCCGGGTAAAGCGGAATGATCGTGGCCATAGCCGCTCCTCTCCTCCTTACTTGATCTTGAATGTTCTTTTGACGCTTTAAGATATCATACATTAATCTTTACGTCAATCTGAATCAGCATCTGAATCAGCACTAACGCGATTTATTTGCCGATTTGGCGATCGCTTGTTATAATATACCGGCTTAATCATTAATCGTATTAAAATATGAACAGGGTCGTTCACTTTGAAATACAGGCTGACGATGTGGATCGCGCCAAAAATTTCTACCAAAACGTTTTAGGCTGGAAAATAGAACAGATGATGATAAAGGCGGAAGGCGGCCTGGACTATTGGGGCGTTACCACCGCTGAATCCGGCCACGGCATCAACGGCGGCCTTTACCAAAGGCCGGCTGACGGCGAAAAGTTTTACCTTTACGACTGCACCGTAGAGGTACCTGATCTGGATCAGGCCGTAGCAGCCGTTAAAGCCAACGGCGGCGCCATTATCAAAGAAAGGATGGAAATTCCGGGCGTAGGCTTTTTTGCCGTCGCCAAAGACACCGAGGGCAACCGTTTTGGCTTAATGCAGGCAACGGGCTGGGAAAGCAAATAAATCCAACACCTTTTCTAGAGGGTATTAGAAAAGGTGTTGGATAAAAATCAATATCTTAAAATCAAAACATCCGTCTTAATTGACGGATGTTTTATGAGTTCACTAAGTTGTGAATTACTCGTAAGTTACCGGCGTTTTATTCGCCTTATTTTAAAGTGACAGAGGCGCCGGCTGCTTCCAGCTGCTTTTTGATTTCTTCAGCCTCGGCTTTCTTGGCACCTTCCTTGACTATAACGGGTGCGCCTTCGGCCATATCTTTGGCTTCCTTAAGTCCAATCTGGGTGACGGCCCTGATGGCCTTAATCACGTTGATCTTGTTGGCGCCGGCTGAGGTCAGCTCCACGTTGAAACTGTCCTTTTCCTCGACGGCTCCGGCTTCGGCAACACCGGCGGCGGGCATAGCGGCCATCGCCACGGGCGCGGCGGCGGAAACGCCGAATTTATCTTCCAAAACCTTCACTAATTCGGAAAGGTCCAAAACGGACATTTTTTCTATTTCTGCAACCAATGATTTAAATTTGGCCGGGACTTCCACCTTTTTGTCCTCAACTGCCTGCGCATCAGCAGTGTTTTTCGCTTCGTCTGACATAGTTTTATTGGTTAATTGATTATATGATTATTTAATTAATAGATTATTATAAGCATCTTTCGCCTATCTTGTATCCTAAATAGCGTCTAACGAAATAATGGACTATACGCGATACTCGCCCGACTCGTTGTTGCGGCGGACGGGCACGATACACGATTTATTGATTCTTGGATTCCTTGACCCCGTTTAAAACATTAAGCAAGCCTCTTAAATTTCCCGCCAAAACATTAACAAAACCGGAAACAGGCGCGCCGATCGTGGCAATGGTTTTGGCGATCAACTCCAGCTTGGAAGGTAATTGAGAAAGTTCCATCACCTTGGCGGCGGAAATCGGCTGGCCTGAAAGCAAGCCGCCCCTGATCTTAAGCTGCTCGTGTTTTTTAACAAACTGGCTGATCAGCTTGGCCGGCATAACTTCGTCTTCCAAGCCAAAAGCCACCGCGACGTTGCCCTGGTAATCCGCAAGATCAACGTCAAGTTTGCTTTCGCTTAAAGCCTTTTTTAAAAGAGTTTTTTTAGAAACCTGCAGGCCGACCTTGTTTTCTCTCAGCTTGTTTCTTAATTCTTGGCTGTCCGCGACGGTCAGAGCCTCAAAAGAAGTAAAAACAGCTGCTTTAGCCTGATTAAAACCGGCAGTCAAATCGCCTAATTCTTTTTCTTTTTTTTGACGTGTTTTGGCCATATGAATAGATTATAAATAATTGATTATGGATTAAAGGCTAATGACGCGAATAGGCTCGGCTTGCCAAACTTTACACCCCAAAGCACCCTAAACAAAAAACTGTGGCTAAAAACCACATAAACTTAGGCAAAAAACAGCAAAAATGCTGAACTTTACGCCTGCGTAGGCTTTACCCGCTCGAAAAAGCGATACCCACGGTCTGTGGCAATTATTACCGGCAGTATAAGCCGGTCAGCGGAAAATGTCAAGGACTTCGCATTGAGTCATCTAATTTCTAACTTTGGCCTAATCGGTTGAGTCATTTAAAATCTAACCATAATTAATCCATTAATTATGGTTAAAATATGACTCA
>Ga0075951_123_pt1 | contig 26155 bp, 24 predicted proteins | sample RifGroA2_FD_68015 | JGI IMG/M metagenome (GOLD analysis project Ga0075951, IMG submission 68015) | Parcubacteria bacterium GW2011_GWA2_43_17 | reverse complement strand
TCCATGTGTGTCTCCTTTCCGCGACTTGTAGTCGCTGAATAAAGTTTTTCTCTGCGGCATTCTAACCGCAAGAGGAGACACACGCTTTCATAAAATCATCACGACTTAATTCCAGTAACCCAGTTGATAAAAATCCGACCATTTACTAATACACAACCACAGATACATCATCTATCCACAGGTTTTCGCCGGAATCAAGCGAAGTTCCCTCAAATTTGAGCCTGAAATTTGAGTGGAAGTACTGAGCGTCGCCACCTGTATTGTAAATAGTTACTGTATAGAAATTCCATGTGTCTTCAGTGCTATTTCCCAACTCATAGTAATTGTCATAAACTGAGCCGCTGTCATAGAACTGCAGATAAGCATCATCATCATTGTCGATGTCGTCATCCCTAAACCAGAGAGATATTGTCATGCTGGAATAGCCTGCGGTGTTGAGGTTATCGGAAATCAAATCATTGTCAGCACTACCTGCATGAGCCGAATAACTGCCGGTTTTCTTCTGGCTCGTTGCCCTGTCCCAGTCGGTTGTTCCGCCATCAGTCCACTTATCAAAATTGCTCTCAAAGCCGTCGCTGAACAACACATCATTATCAGTAACATGAGCTACTACATCGTTGATACTGATACCGTTGAAGTCAGGGTCACTGCCGGCCGCAGTGTGCGTTATGGTCGAGGTGTGGTTACCTTCGACATAGGCATCATCTATGGCCTTGACAGTGACAGTCTGTGCAGAGTCCCAGTTACCGCTTGTAAAAGTCAGCACAATCGAATTACCGGCACCGTTATTGTTTACCTGAGTATCGGGGTCCGGGTCAACGGTGATATTCACATTGGCGGTCGGCTGTTTATTCAGAACAATGGTATAAGTATCGGTGGTTGTACCTTGCTCGTTGACATCGGTTGAACCGCCAGATTCTATGATAGTAACACCGTAAATCCCGAGAGCACACATCGTATCCACGCTTATCCAACTCGTATTTGGATCAGCACCATACGGCACCCTTACCGAGGGATCAAGAATAGTAAATGGTTCGTTGAAAGACCAATATGCCCAACTTATGTTAGCTGCTTCGAGTGCTTCTCTTCGATCCTTGATAAACCGTATGCGGTCTGCCGGAACGCTACCCGAACCGTTACCCAAAACTCTTCTAGCTTGGTTAGCATCGAAAACACCCCACTCTGCACAAAATACCTTGAGATTGCCGCCATGTGAATTATTCCAAGCAGTAATCGGTGCAAACAGAGCCTGCTGCTGGCTCTTATTCCAGGGGGTGTCGCAACACATATTTACTTCGTTATATGCAGTAGTATACAAGTTACTTGGAATCGCAGGCAGAATATAGTCAGCAGGATTATTTGATGTACTCGATGGATAAGGTACGTTACTTAAATAAGGATAGAAAGAGCCGTTAAAATACCCCCCCTGAAAGGTAAATACCCATGGCCAATATGTTGTAAAACTATAATATACATTGGCATCAGCCACTGGATTCAATAGAACCAAATGGCCAATATCTGACCAACCATCCGCGTCAAGAATTAGTATGTTATCCTGCATACCGCTTCTGGCTGCTTGCCACATTTGCGGCAGCATAGTATTCCATGACTGATAATTCTCGTGTGGTTCGGTCATAAGCTCAAATGCAACTTCGCCTCGTCCCCATCTTGCAGCTAAGTACGCTGCGAAATCATGATAAAACACGAGCAATTTTGTAAAGCCCTCAGAGGTGCCAAGATAATACTCCTTAAAACCAGGCTCCGGATGAATGCATACAACAACAGGAATACCATGATTCAAAAATTTGTTTACAAGCTCGTATACATACCAAATATTGGTTGTGTTTATAGTACCATCAGCAGCGTTCATCATCAACTCAGGATTAATGAGCACTTTTGCAAAATCAAGCCCCATAAGTTTAACTAAATTAACATCCGCCGGGTGAATTTCAGCGGCACCCTCGACAGGTATTTGATGGAAGGGTCTATCAAAAACGACTCCTTTCCTAAGTGACATCAGTTGTTGGCTGGCTAAATCCCTCTGGCATACAACCAAAGTATTGTTCCCATCAAATGTGACAGCGAGGGTAAACATATACATAGTACCATCAATGAGGTTAACTCTTCCAGTATTCTCGATATAGTTGTTCCACGAAACGCCTATCATATTACCGCCATTAGTAATATTGACAGTGCCACTGCCTAAAGTTGCTGACCCTCCTATACGCCAACCTTCACTCTGCACAACAGATCCTGCGCCATCTATGTTGATTACGCCAACACCGTAGCCTGTTCCAAGAAATATCTCGCCAGGACCCCATAACGGGGTACCGATTTTCCCCCCAGACACAACATTCAATGTGCCTGGTGCGGCATAACCAACATACAGCCATTGGCAGACTGCCTGAGGCTGTGTCCCATCAATCACACAGGCGTTACTACCTGACCCGTAAATCTTGGCCATTCCAGATAAGTTCGGCTCCATCACCGGAACTGCACCAGTATTCCAGTTCGCAGCCGTACTCCACTTACCGTCCATGGTCGTATTAACCCATACGGTAGGATTCACTTGGTATACAACATTAGTATTATTACCGAGGGTAAACATATACATAGTACCATCAATGAGGTTAACTCTTCCAGTATTCTCGATATAGTTGTTCCACGAAACGCCTATCATATTACCGCCATTAGTGATATTGACAGTGCCACTGCCTAAAGTTGCTGACCCTATACGCCAACCTTCACTCTGCACAACAGATCCTGCGCCATCTATGTTGAGTATTCCAATGGCATCAGTATCTTCTCCGCCGACCCATATCTCGCCAGGACCCCATAATGGGGTGCCGATTTTCCCACCGGCCACAACGTTCAGTGTGCCGGTTTCGCCCCAGAAATTACCAATATGCAGCCACTGGGCGACTGCTTGAGGCTGTGTCCCATCAATAGTACAGGCGTTCGCACCTGTCAAGTTAATCCGAGCATCGCCATTGCTATCCGGTGTCACAGTTGGAACAACACCCTTACTCCAATTCGCAGCCGTGCTCCACTTGCCGTCCGCGGTTGTGTTAGCCCAAGCATATGCTGCTAACCCTTGCGTCGCTGTAACGTATGTATAATCATAGGCAGGAACATATGCGACAGTAACATTTCCAGCGATACCATTTCCTGTAATCCTGCCAGCAGCGATAAGCGCATTAACTAGAGGACGACGATCGGTCTTCAGCATAAGTTTAGCAGTTAGTCCATTGATATCTATCACTCCACCTGCATCGATTACAAAATCTCCTACACCCGTAATCTGCATTACACCGCCGCTACTGATATTAACTCTTCCCGTAGCGCGAATAGATGTGCCCCACCAAACACCTAACATTTTACCGCCATTAGTGATATTGACAGTGCCACTGCCAAAAGTTGCTGCCGATCCTATACACCACCCCTCACTCTGCATAACAGATCCTACGCCATCTATGTTGAGTATTCCAGTGGCGGAAGTATTTTCTCCGCTTCGCCCCAGAAATTACCAATATGCAGCCACTGGGCGACTGCTTGAGGCATAGTCCCATCAATAGTACAGGCGTTCGCACCTGTCAGGTTAATCCGAGGATCGCCAAAGGTATCCTGCGTCGCCGTCGGAACAACACCCTCAGTCCAATTCGCAGCCGTGCTCCACTTGCCGTCCCCGGTTGTGTTGGTCCAGTCATTTGCTGCTAACACTTGCGTCACTATCGACAACACCACCATAAGACATACTACCAACATAGTTTTTCTACACATTTTTCTTTCCTTTCATTGTTTATTGTTAATGTTCCTTAAAACAAGAATAAGAAATATAAATCAGCTAATTATCTGTGTAAGATTTAGTCGACAGCAGCCTGCGTATATTGTTCCAGCAATTTTAGATATGTATGATACTGAGCCATAGAAACTCCAGGCGGAGTCTGATGGTCAACACTCGGAATAAAACCACCGCTTTTCATTAAAGGCAGCAACCGTTCGAACTCATCTCTCATAGCCTGTTCGCCGTCCTTCATAACCATTTTGTCAAAATGGCCTATCATCCGCAAATTCGGAAATTGCCGACGCAGTTTCATTCCATCCACACCGGCCTGCCTTTCCAGCGGCAAAACACCCTCAATCCCAATATCCATAAGCCACGGTATTAATTCAGACACATCACCATCAGTATCCACGAACGGGATTATACCCAACTCTTTGACCACTGGCACTACACGACGATAGTACGGAGCGAGAAATTCATCGAAGAGCTGCCGCGACAGCATTGGTCCATGATTATATGACATATCTTCGGCAATGGTCATAAAGGTCGGCTTACATATTTTTGTAATTTCACGCAAAGTGGCAATATGGTAATTTGCGAGATCCTGATTCATTCTGTGCATAAGCTCAGGCATATCGAAAAAAGAGTACATATGCCGTTCAAGCCCAAAAAGTGTTCGCGGGAACCAGAAGAAGCCTTCTAAGGTTATCCATATTACGGCTTGACCATTCTGCTGACGAGCAGCCCAAGGCATCATCTTTTCAATGCTGACCCTATGGCTGGGGAATAACTGCGGCTTCAAGGCACAATAATCATCCTCATTTTTTATAGCACCTTCAACATGATGTTGTGACACATCTATGGCGCTGGTTGTCGTGCTAATCCAGAATTGGACATAAGGATCTAAACCAAAATAGTCTGATATTTCAGTAACACTGTCCAGACATTGCGGCAAACCTTCTGATTTCCAGCGTTTAGTTGTCTCATCCCACCACGTTGCCCATTCCCATCGAGGCAATCTATCCACAGGCTGAAAATTCATAACTGCACGAAAACGTTCAACATGATTCATAGTTACTTACCTTTTTTGACTATATTCAATCTCTCATAATCCTTTCAAATCGCCAAATATCCCGCATTTCTCACCATAAGAATAAAACTTTTTATTTATCGCGAAACATTAACATCAGGAACAGTTTTTGAATAAACGTATATAATATCTTCACTTATATCAACAGTCATCTCTCCTTTACTTCCGAGAGCTTTCTCGCTGGTTCTGCCCATGATGTCCACAACCGATATCTTTTGCTGCTGCTCGAATCTTAGTTTCACAGGACACGCACTATTCGCATCGACACTCCAGAGTGTTGTTACATAGCCTTCCGGTATCTTGAAAACCACTCCATACCTGTCACCGGGCAACAATAAGGCACGTTCATACTTAGCCCAACTCAAGGCAGATGCCATTGTATGATAGGCTACATAAGCAGGCCGAGGTGTAAGATCTGCCCTCAACAAGCCGGCAGGATTGTAATATGGTTCTTCCGGAACCCCCCAGGAATAGCCGGGAAACCAGAACATCTTCTTTAGGCCTTTGGCAAAACCTAAAACGTGCGTGCGGCCAAGCCATTGAGCCTGATGTTTCTCGCCAACGCCTATGAACCAAACCCAATTATCAGCCATACAGGCAAATTCTGTATCCCAGGCTTCGACATTGGGTTTATTTTTGTTTCGCCATTCGATAAATCTATCATACGTCGGCAAAAATTGGGTCTTTTCCGGAAAATTGGCATCGTTGAACCGATAGTTATGAATAGCGATTATGTCATAATACGAAGAGTCATCGGCCTTATATACCGCATCAAAAAAGTCGACCGGATTTTTCTCCCAAGTGGCAGCAGCCTCAATTATGATTTTGATATCAGGCTTGGCTCGCCTGGCTGCCTGATAAGCAATTTTGGCCAATTTTGCATATTCAGCCGGAGTGCCATGCCAGTATTCTAAATTCGGCTCGTTCCATATCCGCAGGTAGATCAGCCAGTCTTTGTAATGGTTGACAAAATCATAAACAAATCGTTCCCATTGATCCCAGTCGATCGGAGGGTATGTCCAGGAATCGCCCGGATCGCCAGGTTTCCACGATGAAGTCCACTGTGGAATAGCGTATAGGTGAGGGATGGGCGTGATTCCAGCCTTTAATGCTTCATTGAACCACTTGTCGTAATATGCCCAGTTATATTTTCCCTTCTCCGGCTCAAGTTCCTTCCACCATGTATCGATAGTTCCCCATCGGGCTCCCACTTGAGCCATATTTTCATAGAATCCCCTGGGCACAATATCGGCAAGCAAATTCACACATCCTATGGTATAGGTACCCAAAGGCGAATTGGAAGGAAAGTTGCGAGGATGATCGAAAACGGCCACAGACCATACTTTTTTCTGCTCCAGAACCATTCCACTTTCGGCCCCAGTAATCGACCAACTCAAGCTGGAGAGTACCTTTAAACTCTGAAGATACGTCTCCTTTTATTACAAGGTCGATTTCTATCGGCTTTCCCAAATAGCACACCCTCGTACTATCGGGCAACACACCAACAGTTAACTCCGTTTTAGGAATCGATTTTGAATAAACGTATATAATATCTTCACTTATATCAACAGTCATCTCTCCTTTACCTCCGAGAGCTTTCTCGCTGGTTCTGCCCATGATATCCACAACCGATATCTTTTGCTGCTGCTGTTCAAATTCCAGTTTCACAGGACACGCACTATTCGCATTGACACTCCACATAGCCGTTACATAGCCTTCTGGTATTTTGAAAACCATTCCATACCTGTCATCGGGCAATGATAAGGCACATTCATACTTAGCCCAGCTCAAGGCAGATGCCATTGTATGATAAGCTACATAAGCTGGCCGGGGAGTAAGATTGTTCACTCTTAGCAGTCCGGCAGGATTGTAATATGGTTTTTCCTGAATCGGCCAGGAGTAGCCTGGAAACCAGATCATCTTCTTTAGACCTTTGGCAAAACCTAAAACGTGCGTGCGGCCAAGCCATTGGGCCTGATGTTTCTCGCCAACGCCTATGAACCAAACCCAATTATCAGCCATACAGGCAAATTCTGTATCCCAAGCTTCGACATTGGGTTTATTTTTATTTCGCCATTCAATAAATTTATCATACATAGGCAAAAATTGTGTCTTTTCCGGAAAATTGGCATTATTAAACAGATAATTATGTATGCCAATTACGTCATAATACGAAGAGTCATCGGCCTTATATACCGCATTAAAAAAGTCGATCGGATTTTTCTCCCAAGTGGCAGCAGCCTCAATTATGACTTTAATATCAGGCTTGGCTCGTTTGGCTGCCTGATAAGCTATTTTGGCCAATTTTGCATATTCAGCCGGAGTGCCGTGAAAGGATTCTAAATTTGGCTCGTTCCAGATTCGCAGGTAAACCAGCCAATCCTTGTAATGGTTGACAAAATCATAAACAAATCGTTCCCATTGTTCCAAGTAGATCGGAGGATAGGTCTCTGCATCGCCTGGATCTCCGGGCCGCCACGATGAAGCCCACCGTGGAATGCCGTACAGGTGAGGAATGGGCGTGATTCCAGCATTTAATGCTTTAGTGAACCACTTGTCGTAATATGCCCAGTTATATTTTCCTTGCTCCGGCTCAAGATACTTCCAGCAGAGATCGATAGTTCCCCATCGGGCTCCCATTTGAGCCATATTTTCATAGAATCCCATGGGCACAATTTCGGCAAGAGGATCTAACATTCCTATGATATATGTCCCCAAAGGCGAATCGGAAGGAAAGTTGCGAGGATGATCGAAAACGGCCACAGACCATACTTTTTTCTGCTCCAAAACCGTGCCCCAGTAATCGACCAACTCAAGCTGGAGAGTACCTTTAAACTCTGAAGATACGTCTCCTTTTATTACAAGGTCGATTTCTATCGGCTTTCCCAAATAACACACCCTGGTGCTATCGGGCAATATATAGACCGTTAACGCCGCACTACATGCCGTACACATTGCACAAATTAAAATCAGCGCCCTTAAAATCATTTCACCATTCCTTTCATTTTGGAACAAGTATTTTCTGCCCGGCACACACCGAGTAACTTTCACCATTCACCAATCAAAATACTCATTCTTCAACTCAATTTTTCAATTTACATCATAAAACTCACAAGGTCATAAATATCGCAAGTCAAGCTGATAATACTTTCACTCTTTTTAACTGCTCCTAATCCGTGATATTTCTTTCTTTAGGAATGCCCAACCTATTGTGAGCAAGCCGCGTTAAGGGGATCGGTACAGCTAAGCCATTGGCTTGCAAAATCAGCAAAGTCAAGAAAATCAACATAACAATCGTGATTAAAATCCCCTGGAGAATAAGTTGTGCAAGTGCAACCTCCTGCGACGGCCACATTGGTCATAAGACCGACGTAAGAAACCACCAGAGGGCAACAACTACTCGGACTGGCTATCTTGCCGGCAACAATGTACCCATTAATTTGAGTTCTATGATCACCAGCCCAAGTAAACGTGGAAGTTCCACTGATTTTTATAACTCCACCGTCATTGATATCAAAAGGTCCCCCGCCCAGAATCACCATTGTGCCGTTAATGATGTTAACAGTTGCTGTAGCGTGAATATAGTTGCCCCAACTCTGCGTACCGCTTTGCAGCACACCGCCATTGGTGATATTGACAACCGCACTGCCTGAAGCTGCTGCCCCTATACGCCAACCTTCACTCTTCGCAATAGATCCTGCGCCATCAATGCTGAGTATTCCAATGCCACCATTTGCTCCAATCCATGTCTCGCCAGGACCGAATAACGGGGTACCGATTTTTCCACCAGCCACAACGTTCAGTGTGCCGTTTTCGCCAAAGGAATTACCAATACTCAGCCACTGGCAGACTGCTTGAGGCTGTGTCCCATCAATAGTACAGGCGTTCGCACCCGCCATGATAATCCGAGGGTCGCCAATGCTATCCGGTGTCATCGTCGGAACAATACCCTCACTCCAATTCGCAGCCGTGCCCCACTTGCCATCCCCGGTTGTGTTAGTCCAAACATTTTGTGCTAACACTTGCGTCACCATCGACAACACCACCGCAACACATAATATATACAACTTTTTTCTAAACATCTTTTCCTTCTACATATCAATTTTTTCTTTACGTTTCTGCAATTCGTACACCATATCCTTTTAAAATCCGAACAAAAGTATTTAGGCACTTAGACAAGTGCCCAAATGCACCATTCACTATCTGTTACAAGCAGTAAGGGTCAGTAGGTTCTGTACAATCAAGCCACATACCTGCAAACATTGCTAAGTCCTTGAAATTAACGTAGCAATCCTTATTCAAGTCAGATGGAAGGTGGACTTTACAAGCACAACCACAAAGAGGCAGTCCTAACGCATCCAATGTGGGATTATCAACCCAACTTGATAAACTATCACCATACGGCACTCTTACTGAGGGATCAAGAATAGTAAATGGTTCGTTGAAAGACCAATATGCCCAACCTATGTTAGCTTCTTCAAGTGCTTCTCGTCGATCCTTGATAAACTGTATGCGGTCTGCCGGAACGCTACCAGAACCGTTACTCAAAACTCTTCTAGCTTGGTTAGCATCGAAAACACCCCACTCTGCACAAAATACCTTGAGATTACCGCCATGTGAATTATTCCAGGCAGTAATCGGTGCAAACAGAGCCTGCTGCTGGCTCTTATTCCAGGGGGTGTCACAATACGTATTTACTTCGTTATATGCAGTAGCATACCCCCCCTCTGGAATATCCCCTAAAATATAGTCAGCAGGATTATTTGATGTACTCGATGGATAAGGTACGTTACTTAAATAGGAATAGAAAGGTTCTATAAAATATCCACCCTGAAAGGTAAATGTCCATGGCCAATATGTTGTAAAACCATAATACACATTTGGGTCATTCACTGGTGTCAATTTGGTCAGGTAGTCAATATTAGCCCAACCATCCGCGTCAAGAATTAGCATATTATCCGGCATAACGCTTCTAACGGCCTGCCACATCTGCGGCAGCATCGTATTCCATGACTGATAATTCTCGTGTGGTTCAGTCATAAGCTCAAATGCAACTTCGCCTCGTCCCCACCTTGCTGCTAAGTACGCTGCGAAATCATGATAAAACACGAGCAATTTAGTAAAGCCCTCAGGGGTGCCAAGATAATACTCTTTAAAACCAGGGTGCGGATGAATGCACACAACAACAGGAATACCCTGAGTCAAAAATTTATTTACAAGGTCCTCTATATACCAAATATTGGTTGTGTTTATAGTACCATCAACAGCGTTCATCATCAGTTCAGGATTAATGAGTACCTTTGCAAAATCAAGCCCCATAAGTTTAACTAAATTAACATCCGCCGGATGAATTTCGGCGGCACCCTCGACAGGTATTTGGTGGAACGGTCTATCAAAAACAACTCCTTTCCTAAGTGACATCAGTTGTTGGCCGGCTAAATCCCTCTTGCATACAACCAAAGTATTGTTCCCATCAAACGTGACAGCAACGTTTCCGGTAATACCACCCCCTCTGATCTTGCCGCTGGTAACAAATCCATTAACCAGGTCTCTCTGATCGCTACCCAGAATAAGCGTAGAAGTTCCACTGATGTCTATCACTCCACCGTTATCGATTACAAGATCTGTGCCCAGAATCTGCATTACACTACCGCTACGGATATTAACTCTTCCCGTAGCGCGAATATAGCTACCCCACCCATACGTACCGCTTTGCAGTACACCGCCATTGGTGATATTAACAGTGCCATTGCCAAAAGCTGCTGCTGACCCTATACGCCAACCTTCACTCTTCGCAACAGATCCTGCGCCATTTCGCCCCAGAAATTACCAATATGCAGCCACTGGGCGACTGCTTGAGGCATAGTCCCATCAATAGTACAGGCGTTCGCACCTGTCAGGTTAATCCGAGGGTCGCCAATGCTATCCGGCGTTATCGTCGGAACAATACCCTCACTCCAATTCGCAGCCGTACTCCACTTGCCGTCCCCGGTTGTGTTGGTCCAGTCATTTGCTGCTAACACTTGCATCGCCATTGACAGCATCGCCGCAACACACGCCATATACACAACTTTTCTACACATTTTCACTTCCTTTGAAAATTATCCTTTTTCGACCAAAATTCGTTATCATAATACAATCTCTCTCTTGTACACATAGTTATTGTACACTTTTTGCACCCCACGAACCGCCATTTCGCGGAAATCTCTCACCATTATGCGACACAAGCTTTGGTTAACCAAGCATAACTCGGCCACTTGAAACCCCTAAGTCAATCGCAATATAGTTTTTTGGCTGCAACACAATATTTCCCTTAAATTGAATCGATTGTTAATATTGACAGGATATCTTCCGGCATCAGATCGGTTGGTAAGCCGGATAACCGGTTTTCGTTTTCCGGACTTGCTATTTTGCCCAATTGTTCAAAGAATTGATTTTTTTCTATTTTGTTGCTGAAAACTTTTTCCGCCCACGGGCCAATATATCCTATATTGGCCTGTCGTTGCAGAACGGAATGGGCATAGATAATCCGGGCTCCTTTTAAGAAAAACGGTACCAACGGCATTAGTCCTTCTGACTTAAAATCATCAACAATTCCCTGACCGTGATTATTCATCTCCGTTCCGGACACAATCGGCAGTCCCATACTGTCAACCAACTCAATAACTTTGTGTAAATTCTCGAGTTTCTTTTTCGGATCATGAGGGGTATAAGCAGGATTTGGAATCACACTGAATGCCCGAACTCCGCTGTTCATAGCGACTTCAATCAGTTTTTCCTCTTCCTGCTCACTTTCCAAAATGCCATCCAGCCAGCAAAGCGTTGGTATCCCGCCAGCGTTGATAATGAACCGATTGACTTCGGCCATCGTCGGAAATAAACCCTTGCCGGGCTGTACATATCCGACACTTCCTTTTTTCATCGTTTTCTTCCGAATTTCACCAAGCAGCTTGGTACCATCCGGAATATCAAAACCTTCCACTGAACAGTCAAGTTTATCTGTCCAGAACTTAATAAGCTTTTCATTGTCAGTAAACATCTTTGCCGCTTTTATCGCGTATGCCTGACACAAATGACGCTCGGTCGCATTGCCATTGGGAGTTAACGGTAAAACGTCATTCTCATAATCAACCACAACAGGAGCAAGAAATTCATTGACGCGATTTGTAAGTTCAATGTTTCTTTGCTGTGAAGTTCTTTTTAATTCCTTAAGGAATTTGCACAGGTGTTCTTCACGAGGCACTCGCGGAAAGCCTATTCCGATGTGATATGCTATCCCCGGCTCGCCCGGAGAATTAATCTCCTTGTCTGCATATTCAGGAACATAAACACGGGTCTCCATACCAGCGCATGCCTTGATGCCCGTTAATTTTGCAGCTTCCAGAAATTCGTCAAGCCCATCTAAAACATCAAAGTCAATAATCCCGGCAACCGCAAGCCGATGTTTGCACGCCAGCCACGCCGCCTTACTGGGCGAATACCCATAAGCGTTATATCCGTAAAAAGTATGAATATGAATATTAACGTAACTACCAATTGGATTTGACTTCATCTCGCCAATTTGACTTTTATATATCTTAGCCAGCGCAGATGTGCGTTCTTCAAGGTTAAAACTGTCTAATTGCTGTTCAGGGTACTGCATAAATCCTATTTCCCTTTTTTATCCAATTTGTATTTGTCCGGCAAAAAGGTTCTGAGCATCTCTCTATCCGGTGTCTGCTCACCGGCTGGTTCAAAAACCGTTCTGTCAGAGGTCATAGCCGAAAATATCTCGTTGTATGACCAGCCAATTTTATTCGCTTCAAATATAGTTCGCAAGTCATTAATATATTGTATGCGGTCAGCAGATTTTACACCACCCTGGTAACATCCAAATTCCGCACACCATATCTTTAATTTACCACCGCCGTAATATCGGTTCCAATCCGAAATTCTTTCAATTCTTGCCTTGAGACTATACCGTTCCATAACTCATTAGCGTACCTCTCTATATAGTTTATCAACCCTATATATGATTATCATGGAGAAGGCTCATCACCTCACTGCGAGCACGCTGGTCTGAACGGAATAGGCCTCGCACTGTCGATGTAACCATAACTGCACCTGGCTTTTTAATGCCGCGGATAGTCATACAGCTATGCGAAGCCTCAATCACCACAACAACCCCCATTGGTTTTATTCCACTCATCAACGAATCAGCTATTTGAGAAGTAAACCTCTCCTGCAACTGAAGTCTATGAGCATAGCTATCAACTATGCGAGCAAGCTTACTTACACCAAGAACCTTGCCTTTTGGCAAATAAGCAACATGCGCTTTGCCGATAAATGGCATTAAATGGTGTTCGCATATGCTGTAAAATGGTATATTTCGTAAAAGCACAATCTCATCGTAGTTTTCAGTGAATGCACTTTCGAAATAAACATCCGGAGAATCACTCATGCCGGAAAGCAATTCGACATACATCCTGGCAACACGATCAGGTGTGTCGATGAGGCCTTCCCGCGAAACATCTTCACCGACTGCAAGTAATATCTCTTTAACCGCACGTTTTATACGCTCCGCATCTACTGATGTTTTTTTTATTTTATTCACAACTATATCGCTTCATGCACATATCCAATTTTATGGCATTTATGGGGTCATAGAGCTTTTTTTATTCATTATTTTAGCACTTTCCACCGTGTTATAAAGAAGCATGGTTATGGTCATTGGTCCCACTCCACCAGGAACAGGGGTGATATAGGAAGCTTTTTTCTTTATTGCTTCAAAATCAACATCACCAACAAGGCGAAACCCATTTTTCTTAGTTGAGTCATCTATTCTGTTCACACCTACATCTATAACAACAACTCCATCCTTGACCATTTCAGCGGTAACAGTATTCGGCCTGCCCGCTGCCGCAATAACAATATCTGCATTTCGGGTATGCCAGGCAATATCCTTCGTGCGTGTGTGACAAACAGTAACGGTGGCATTGCCAACAGGAGATTTTTGTATAAGCATATTCGCAAGCGGTTTTCCAACGATGTTGCTGCGGCCAACGATGACAATTTCTGCACCATCAAGCTTTATTCCTGAACGTATAAGCATCTGCACAACACCGTGTGGTGTGCAAGGCAGAAAAGCTTTATCGCCTACGACCATCTTGCCAACATTCATAGGATGGAAACCATCAACATCTTTAGCGGGGTCTATTGCCAATAAAACTTTTTGTTCATCAACATGTTTGGGAAGAGGCAACTGAATAAGAATACCATGAATTTTTGGGTTTTTATTCATTTTATCAACTAAAGCCAGTAATTCTGCTTCAGATGTTTCAACTGGTAACCGATTGTCATCGGAGTATATGCCAGCTTCTTCACAGGCTTTTCCCTTGGCAGTTACATAAGAAATTGAGGCTGGATCAATTCCAACAAGAATTACCCCCAACCCGGGAGTTATCCCTTTTCTCTTTAGCAATTGTACTTCTGCTTTTAATTCGGTTCGAATATCCGAAGCAATTTGTTTGCCATCGATTATTTGTGCTGCCATTTTTAGAATAATCCTTTCACTTTTCCAGTTTCAACGTCCACATCAATGTTTTTAAAGGCCGGATTTGACGCTGTGCCAGGCATTAGTTTGATATCGCCCGCAATCGGCACAATAAAGCCTGCACCTTTGTAAATCATAATATCCCGAATCGGCAACAACCAATCCTTTGGGCGGCCTTTGAAATCAGGATTATGTGAAAGCGACAGGTGTGTCTTGACCATGCATGTGCCTAATGTTTTTACAACAGGGTCGGCCTCAAAAGCTTTTGCTTTCTCCAATGCCACGGACGTATATTCAACACCGCTTGCGCCATAAACTTCCTTTGCGATTAATTCAATCCGCTGCCGCAACGGCGTACTGAGTTCGTATAGAAATTTGAAATTATTCTTCTCATTACATGCCTGAATGACTGCCTCTGCCAGTTCCTTTGCACCATCCCCGCCCCTGAGCCAATGCTCGCTCACCGCCACAAGAGCGCCACTCTGTTCAGAAATTTTACGAATAGCCTCTATCTCGGCCTTGGTATCGGTATAAAAGCTGTTGATGCACACCACTGGCCGCACACCAGACTTTTTGACCGTCTCGATGTGAGCAACAAGGTTCTGGCAGCCCTCCTCAACAAGTGCAACGTTTTCTTTTGCGTAAACCTCATTAAGTGGAGCGCCTGGCTTGACCGCCGGCCCGCCGCCATGCATCTTCAGCGCTCGCACTGTAGCAACAATAACCACCGCGTTTGGTTTTATGCCTGACATGCGACACTTGAGATTCCAGAATTTTTCAAAACCGATATCGGCGCCAAAACCACTTTCGGTAACATGATAATCCGCCAGTTTAGTTCCGACCATATCAGCGATTATAGAACTTTGGCCGATAGCAATATTAGCAAACGGCCCTGCGTGTACAAAAACAGGTTGGCCTTCTACAGTTTGAAGGAGATTAGGATTAAGCGCATCAACCATCCATGCAGTCATCGCGCCGTCAACTTCCAGGTCGTGTGCTGTAACTTCGCCGCCTTTTTTGTCATAGGCGACAACGATTTTTGCCATGCGTTCTCGCATATCTTTCAAATTCTTTGAGACCGCCAGAATCGCCATCACTTCACTCGATACCGTAATCGCAAACCCAGATTCCATCTCGAAGCCATCCTTATCTCCACCCCTGCCGATGGTGATATTGCGAAGTGACTGAGCACAGAAATCCATCACCCATTTCATCTGCACTCTCTTCGGGTCAATGTCGAGGCGTTTGAGTCCACCTTTTGCCAGACGTACATCGTCGTAATTTCTCTCATGCTGCATACGCGATGTCAGTGCAACCATACAGAGATTATGCGCATTTGTAATCGAATCTATATCACCGGTAAGCCTTATCGAAAAAGGCGTCAGCGGAATACACTGTGCTAGCCCACCACCAGCCGCAGAGCCTTTGATATTGAACGTCGGCCCGCCACTGGGTTGACGTATCGCACCAACAACACGTTTGCCAAGCTTACCAAGACCTTCCACAAGGCCAATTGAGGTTGTCGTTTTGCCTTCACCTAAAGGAGTCGGCGTAATGGCAGTAACATCGACATATTTAGCATCGCCATTACTGTGAACACGATCAAGTACCTTGAGATAATCAACTTTTGCAAGATAACGGCCATAAGGTATCAGTTCCTCATCTTTAAGCCCCATCTCAGCGGCTATCCTTGAAACAGGCTTCATCGTCAATTCTGCAGCTTCAGCTATCTGCCAATCTTTCATTTTCGTTGGATCAAGCTTCATATAATGCTCCTTTTATTTTACATTTTGGTTTACGGTAGAATAAAGTTATAATTAAGCCCAGTGTAAGTAAACACGCGGCAATAGAAAATGCCATAGTGAAGCTGTTAGAAGTCTTTTTGACCCACTCCATCAGCATGGGTCCTATAGCACCTGCAGTACCCCAGGCAAACAGTATTGCCCCATAAATACTACCGATATTTTTAGGGCCAAACGTATCAGCGGCAAACGAGGGCATGGTTCCAAATCCACCACCATAGCAAAGCATGATATAACAACAGATAATTGTGAATACCGCAACACTCGTAACATGCGGCAGAATAAGAAATAATGGAATCTGGGTTCCAAAAATTAGCATAAAAGCGGTATTTCTTCCAATCTTCTCAGATAATGAACCCCAGAATAACCGTCCAAGACCGTTAAACAGCGATGCTGCAAAAATTATCGTACCCGCCATAACAGCCGGATTAGATAGTTTTAACTGGCTCTGAGCCATTGGCGAAAGGTTGCTGATAATTGCTATTCCAGCCGTTACATTAAGAAACAGAATTCCCCATAAGATATAAAACTGATTCATGCCACAAGCGGTCTTAAAGTCAAGTGATACTACAGCGGGAGCGGTTTTAATTCCGTTGCCCGTCAGTACATAATTGGCAGGAGGATTGACTAATTTTCTGGCAGCTATAAATAGCCCAATGAAGAAGATAATCCCAGAAATATAAAATGTATTTGCAATCCCAAAATGCTCAATCAGAATCGGTGCAATCTGTCCCATAACAGCCGCACCGAGCCCAAACCCCATCACCGCAAGGCCAGTGATAAAACCCTTCTTGTCCGGAAACCACCTCAACAGTACCGCCACCGGCGTTACATATCCAAGGCCATTGCCAATGCCTGCGATAACGCCGTAGCCAATCCACAACAGCCACAGATTCCCAATCGAATCCGCCACCCCGGCCAGCAGCGTACCAAGGCCGAATAAAACCGCTGCTATCGATGCCACTTTTTTTGTTCCGGCCTTATCGACAAACCTGCCTCCAAGTGCTGCCGAAAACCCGAGAAAAAATATTGTAAGCGTAAATGTGAAACCAACTTGCTGCGCCGACCAGCCATGATTCTTAATCAAAGGATTTTTGAACACGCTCCACGCATAGACCGTCCCTAATATCATCTGTATAACCACACCAGCGATGGCCACATGCCAGCGACTCTGTGGGAACTGAACATCAATGGAATCCGCTAATCTTGTTGGCGTAATGATTGCCCGCTGTTCTGTTTGTACCATCGCCCGCATGTAATTGGTATCCTAAAAAACAGTAATAACCTATTGAGTTAATTCGATATAAATATGATAAGTTTGTAATAAAAATAGATTTCTTTAAAACTTCAAATATGTCATTAAGACACGTATATTGACCATCTGAAATCTCTTTGACATCTGCATTGTTTATGTTCTTCTACCATCCATCAAGAATCTTTATTTCGTAGTCAAAACCAGCACGCCGACATAATATGCAGCGTATCTCTCCATGTACCACACTTACACCTATGTAATCTTTTTTATTTAATCCGTATGGTACCAAGCATCTCATTTAATGGCTTGAACCCACGGAATCTATCCCGAAGCGGGTTTCGTATATAACACGATGCAAACAAGTTGCCAATCTGAACCGCTTCTTCAAAATTAATCGTACCATTTCTGAAATCATCCAAATAATAAGCAATATATGCAACAACTCCGGCCCGAAATGAATCGCCTGCTCCTACAAGATTAATATCGCCATCAGCAATAAATCTGGATGTGATTTTCGTCGGAGACGGAGAGCTGCCATCAGGAATGCAATGTTTCTGATAAGCGCCATCTTTCACGGTTACGCCAAATAGCCTGGTTCTCTTTTCCTTTCTCCAGTACTTTTTGGCAAGTGTTCCCAGAAAGAAGTCATAATCTTTTTTAGTGAAATCATACCAATTACAACAATCAAAAAGCGTATTGCCTATCAACTTCGATTCATCTGATGAGGTGAAGAATATATCGACTTCGGGAAGCAGCGGCTCAAGCAATTTGTACTTCTCTACTTTTCCACCTATTTTTATCAAATGCTCAGGGTTGTCTGTTAAAGTATGATTATCAACAATTGTTACAATACCTCGTTCAGTGCACCACCGAATAAATGACGCTAAATCTCTGCCTTCATTTGCGTCCCCTCTTTCCGACAGGCCAGAGTACATATAATAGACAACTTTCGGATTCAACTTTTCTATAGACTTCTTGAATATTTCGAAGTCAAAGTCATTAATAGCATTAGGAAAGGTAGCTATCCCTCCACGATCTTTTTGCGGCACATCGTAAATAAAAGCTGTCCCCGTAGCCAATTCAGGATGAATATAGATATGGCTCATATCTACGCCATATCGGACCATTTCATCATATAAGAACCGGCCTTGTGCATCCAGCCCGCCAAAGTCGCCCTTACCAAGATTTGCTCCTATTGCTATGTTCAAGCCCGCTTTTGCCATCAATGGCGCTGCATTGCCTACCCCACCAGCCGTTGCCAGCCCATCTTTTGCCCATTGTGCATATTGCCCCTGCGAATAAGCAGGCATTTCTTCCGCCTTACCGCAATAAATTCCCCCATGACTTACCAATTGAGAAACAAAAGCAAAATCACTTCTGCGAAAATCTACAACAGCAAAATTTAAAATAAGAACATCAGTCCGCATTGAAAATCCGTCTATATCTATCAGAATTTAACCAAAGTTTTCAACCTGTTGTTGTTTTTTTCATTTATCAATAACGCCTCTTCAAGCTGCTCAAGGCAAATTGTATCAGTTATAAGAGATTCAACATTAATTATCCCTTTAGATATCATATCAAGAGCTATACGATTTTCCGGAGCACTTGAGCCATGCGTACCTACTACTCTGCATTGTTTATAATGAATATGATTGGTATCAAGAAGAACTTCACTCTTACCTTGCGGCAGGCCGCCAAAAAAATTCACACATCCACATTTAGCTACACATTCCAGCGCAACTTGTTGAGCTACAGGCGCTGAACAACAAATCATTATCTGGTCAACCCCCAATCCACCACTAATCTGTTTGACCTGACTTACAAACTTTTCCTTATCACTGCTATTTAATGTACCTGCTATCATATCCCCACAAATACTTTGCGCCTGTTGCAGTTTATCCGGCATAATATCGGCTATATAAATTGAAGAAGCCCCCTGATTCCTTGCCAATTGGGCATGTAAAATTCCTACCGGACCAGAGCCAACAATAAGCACACTCTGCCCAAGTTTAAAATCAGAAAGGCACTGACCATTAATGCAGCAGGCTAAAAGTTCGGCAATCGAAGCTTGTTCAAATGTTATTTTATCCGAAAGAATGTTTACTCCTCCGCATCGTATCGCTTCGGTCGGCACCACCATGCATTCCTGATACCCGCCATCAAAATGGTAACCAAATGCTTTCAGATTCGTACACATACTCGGAATGCCTCGTTGACAATAAAGACATTCACAACAATTTACTACGGCACAAACCGCTACTTTCTGACCAACCTTAAAACGATCTTTTAGTTTTTCCCCAACCGTTTCAATTGTTCCGCTTATTTCATGGCCAAGTACTCGCGGTAACTGAATGAGACGGTGGCCATAATTATAGATTTTGACATCGGTCGCACATACCGCACAAACCTTCACCTTAACGAGCAAACCGTCAAGAGGACACTCGGGTTTGGATTTTTCTTCAAGTACCAATTTCTTTATATCGTAGAGAACTGCCCGTTTCATGTATCAGCCTTTATAAGAGACTAAATTCCGAGTAACAACATCAACTCTTATTGCTTCAGGCGCCTCAAAATTTTTCGCCCCTGCAATTGCAACATTTTCATCCTTATCAACACCATCGCCACTCACGCCAATCCCACCAACAAGTTCACCATTTTTATATAACGGCAACCCGCCCGGGAATTCTATAACACCTTCAGATATATTGCTATTGCCTATTTGCCATAAAGGCTGACCTGGCTGAGAAAGGATACCTATGGCACGTGTAGATAGAGCATTTTCGTTGCTGCTGAATGCCACGGCAGTAAATGCTTTGGCACGAGCAATACTTATACTCCCCATCCATGCGTCCTCCATAGACTTTTGGCCTATGATTCTTCCACCTCGATCAACTACAACTATATGCATTTTTGTTGTGGTTTTTTTGCCTTTTTTATCAACTCTCAGTAACGACTCTTCTATAATAGCTGCTTGATAAGCCTGTTCCAATATTTTTTGTGTATCATTTTGGGTAAGTGTCATCATTTATCAGCTCCTTTACTATTTTTTTGATATAACTATTCATTAACTCTGTGGAATAGTTTTGTATTCTTCGATAAACCCATTTAAACCATCGGTAGTAAGTGGGTGTTCGCACATCGCCTCAAAAATAGGAAACGTAATCGCAACACTGTGGGCGCCGGCAAGAATCGCTTCTATCACCTGATCTACATCTTTGATGCTGGCAGCAATAAGATTTGTTCTGTTCAGACCAAATGCATCCAACAATTGACGCATTTTTCGGATAGCATCAAGCCCTTCCTGCCCTGCCATCTTTGCTCTGCCAATAAATGGACTTATAAATGGCGATCCCGCAAGACCAGCCAGCAACGCCTGCGTGGGATTAAACATAAGAGTAGCATTTGTCCTCACACCCTCTTTAACCAGGATTTTCACCGCTGCTAAACCTTCTTTATTGGCTGTTATCTTAATCGCCAATAATGGATCTATTGCATGCAATCGTCTGGCACATTCACAAACCTCTTGTGTAGTTTTACCAATTGCCTGTACCGCTATAGGTCCATTAAAAAACTTGCGTATTTCTTCTACGACCTGTCGATAGCTTTTGCCGCTTTGTGCAACTTTATTTGGGTTAGTTGCAATACCATCAATCAGACCAGTACTGACCGCATCCCTGATTTGCGAAACATCCGCAGTATCCAAAAAAGTATGATACTTCATCATCCAGTCATCCGGTAATACAGGACTGACAGGTCTGCTCACAACAGAAGCGGTAACAATCTGAGCAGCCCGAGAAGGTGTCGCAATCTGTGGAAGAGATGTTCCGACAGAATTTTCTGCCAATACTTTTGATGCCTCCGTAATAATCCTTTGTCTGGTCGGCCCCGCTGTTGTGTTTACTTGTGAACTATACATAATACCAGCTTTACCGCCTGATGACTTAGCTCTATTTATAGTCACACCAAGTTTTTCTGCTGCTTCAAATGCAATCGCGGTTACGGTATCATTTTCGCCAACGTCAAGCTTAGTGATGCCCTTGCCGTTAAGCAGTTCAATATCCGTAGCCGTATAAAAATTTCTGGTACTCATTCTATGCCCTTTCCGTTTACAGACAACTACCTGCTCATCTCAACACCTGGTATCCCGTTTATGCCCTCGAGAGCCGCTTCTTTGGCCGCAATAACCTGAGATTCGGTACCCGCCACATATACACGACCTGTTGCGCCTGTCCAACTAAAACCAACAATTGTAACATTCGCATGTTTTTCCGCCTCATTACAAGCAAGCGTTGCGAAACACGATGGCACAACCTCCAGTATAAGCAAACTTTGATCTGCTATCATATATGATGTTCTAACAAAATTAGTAAGCAACTGAGCCTCGTAGGCATCAACCTTTGTTATGATTTCGGCAGACAGCACTCGGGGCTTGACTTGAGATTCAACCAGACCATAACGGGCCTCAATCGTAGCTTTCGCATGCTCTATGTCCGTCCTGGAATGAGAATGCACTTCCATACTGCCATTATTTCTCTCGACCAGCAAAACGCCTGGACGAACATTCGTCTCTTTCAAAACAGCATCCATTGCTCTCAAAATTTCTGTCGAGGGACTGACCTCGACATACAATTGCGCCATACCTTCTATGGGCATATCACCTTTTACTTCTTTACTAAACAGCGCACTATACTGCGGCTGCATTTTATCTATGTAAACGCAAGCCCTTAGAATTGATCCATTATTTTTTGCCATATCACTCTCAAATAAAAATTTTTCTTTTACTTCCTAAATTTAATTTTCCCATCTATGGAGAAGTTGTCCACAATCCCAACAATAGATGCATCAATAGGAATCATTTTCATCGCAGATGCGAAAGAACCATCAGCACAGGCATTGCTGCCCCTGGTTACAAGTACAACATCACCATCACCAGCTCCAACCGAGTCGGTCGCCACAAAAAGGTCCTTGCCTTTCATCTCATTCTCAGAGATTATCTCCTGAACTATCAGAAGTTTGGACGCAACCAAATCCTTATGTTTTACACTCGCGACCACGGTACCAATTACTTTGCAAATTATCATGACTGTTCTCCAGAAAATTAGCTCAGCGCATTCTCTTCAGCGCCATTTCCAACTCATCCGCTTTCATTTTATAAGTATGTTTTGACTCCGGAAACACACCCGTTTCAACATCTTTCTTAAACTCGGCCAAAGCGCTCACGGTAATCGCCGACAGATCAGCGTAACGCTTCAAAAATCTTGCGTCAAAACCAGGGTACAAACCTAATATATCCTGCGCCACAAGAAACTGTCCATCGCAATATCTTCCAGCCCCAATACCTATTATGGGCACATTAAAACTATTGGTGATTATCTTTGCAATCGACTCCGGAACACATTCCAGAACAAGAGCACATGCACCGGCATCAACCAGTATTTGCGCATCGTTAAAAATGCCAAGCATACCATCTGAATCTTTGGCCTGCAGCCGAGTCTGCCCCGTGCGAGCAATTATCTGCTTTGTCAGCCCTATGTGCCCGACAACCGGTATTCCTGCATTTACTATACTCTTTACTGAATCCCTAATAGAACTATCGCCTTCCAAATGCACAGCATCAGCAAGCCCTTCCTTTGTCAGTCTTGTTGCATTAATCACCGCCTGACGAGGTTCATTATATGAACCAAATGTCATTGATGTTACAATCAGACTTTTACTTGTAGAAGTTTTAACAGCCCTTGTATGGTATATCATTTCATCAATAGTCGTGGAAAAAGCTTCATCCCTTCCGAGTGCAATCGCCCCAACCACGCCATCATTTACCACAATTATGTCTATACCAACATGGTCAATCATTCTGGCAAATGGCGCATCATACGCCGTGAGGACAGTTATTTTACTTCCTTCTTTTTTCTTTCTTCCCAAATCTGACAAAGTAGTTCGCATATTAATTCTTCTTAGTAGACTGCAATGTTATTGAAAACAACTTAAACTGACGCTTCATCCGCAGGCACTATCTTGATGAGTTCTTTGTGCGGTCGAGGAATTACAAGAACTGACACCAATTCCCCAATCTTTTTAGCTGCTTCAGCGCCGGCATCAACAGCTGCCTTGACTGCGCCTACTTCACCCTGGACAATTACCGTTACATAACCGCCACCGATGAAATCTTTACGCAGCAAACTCACTGTAGCCGCTTTTAGCATTGCATCTGCTGCACTAATTGACGCTGTAAGCCCCTTCGTTTCTACGAGACCTATTGCCTGTAAACCGCTTTCACTCTTGGACATTTTCATTACTCCTTTACTAAAATCTTTTACTATAATTTTTTCAAAACGATTCAAACGTGTATATACACGTTTTTAACTTAAAAAAGAATACCGCCACGCCCAATATATGCGGCAGCAAGCACTACTGCACAAATAAACAACTCATAGCTCTCTTTATGGGCATCAAAGAAACATCAAATATAATAGCCAGGTATCGCTCGACTAACCTATATATACAGGTTACACTTTAAACATCTTCCTGTCAATAGAAAAATTAAAAAAAATTACCGCCAGAAAGTTTTTATAGCCTTCTCAAGAGCTTTTAAATACACAATACCACCATGGAGAGTATTTAATTCTTTTCGCAAAAAAACTGGAGACATTCCTGATAACATCGCTCCATAAGATTAAACCCGCATATTTGCTTTAAAACCATTTCAGGGCCACCAGCCACAATCATTTCAGCGAGTTTGACACTCCCTGCATCATCTTCGTCATAATAACGCATCGCCGCAGCAATAACTCGTGATACCGGAACTGTGGATAAACCATATTTTTCCAAATGTCGAACCAAAGCAACCAAACGCTCTTCCGGACCAAGTTTTCTCGGAGGATCTCTGGCCACCCTTTTTGTCGTGTCTGCAAGTTTACGATTCGAAAAACGCCAACAAATCAGCTCGTCGACATGACATTCCATGTCTGTTTTAGTGAAATTATAATCTTTAATTAAAACCTGAGAAGCCGCATTTAGCAAATCTATTAAATCCTGTCTGATTTTCTGGATTCCCAAGGCCTCGTATAGCAACTCACACCCTGACAAATATCCTGCGTAGGCCAATAACACATGCCCGGCATTATTTGTGTATAGTTTGCGTTTATAATACGCCTCTATATTTTTACAAAATAATAACTCTTCAATTGGGGGCTTATCGCCCACCCAGTGCGTCTCATCCACATAAAGAGATTGCTCGCTTTCTACTATAACATCAAGACTATTCTCCGCACTTTTGGCCATCCGCTCAACAGAACACGGTACACATGTGAAGCTTTTTTTATCACACCCCCTGCTCAAAAGCATATCCGAAAGAATATGATCGGCTTTAGGCCAATTCTCACAAACAAGTATATTAAGAATTCCCTTTCTTTTTGCCAATCCAACCGCAATCAGCCCGGCAATATCGCCAAGATTAGCGCCTCCGACAGATGCAGTTACAAATGCGCTATCGGCAATTTCATTCGCAATATCATTAATATTATCAATCTTCAAAGCCCGATAGCCCCTGATAATATGGCTTGCCTCCGACCTGCCCTCAAGATGCACACAATACTCTTTACAATTAACAAGCTTATCTACCAGCAGACCTACTGCGTCCACAAAAACCACCTGATATGCCCTGTTAAACGTGATATCCGCAAGCAAACCACGGCCAATAGCCCCTGCACCAAATACAACAACTTTGTTTTTCATATTTTATTGCTGGCCTTAAACGCAAAACTATAACAATCTCCACGGTATATTTCATGATTAACCTGAATTGGTCGCGAATCTTCCGTAGAAACAGTTCTATGTACAGAAACCAGCGGAGTTCCTTCTCTTATCCCGAATATTTTCGCATTGATACTATCGGCAACTAAAACATCAATAACACCTTCAGCATATGATGGTACTATCCCGTAATCATGCTTAAGAACATGATACAGCGATTCTCGCGAAAAATCGTAGCGGTCAATTCCAGAAAAAAACTGCTTATTCATCCATGTTTTCTCCCAACCAAAGACAATATCACCCTCTGAACGAAGTCTTTCAAGAACGAACACCATGCGGTTTTTTTGTATTCTTAGTAATTGAGCTATTTCGGAGGTCGTAAGTTCATATTTTGCATTTAATACCCTGCAAGCATACCTGCTATTACCATGCTCAATGTATTGGCTAATACCAGCAAGTTCAAGAAAATGCACTATCGTTTTAGGTTTCGCAACACGTGGCCGTTTGCCCTTTTCCCGTATCAGCACCCCTTCGGCCACAAGTTCATTAGTAGCCTGTCGAACCGTAACACGAGTCACGCCGGTTATCTTCGCTATCTCAACCTCGCTTAGGAAAACATCTTCCGGCAAAAACGCCCGGCTTGAAATAGCCTTTAAAATCTGGCCTTTTATCTGCCTATAAAACGGCTCGCTTTGAACATCCTGATTCACCTTCGCAAACCAAGCAGCACTATTATGTTTTTTTATATTATTATCAACAAACATGCATATACATGATACATATATACTATGTATATGTCAAGAAAATTATTAGTTAACAACCGTTGTCTCCATATATTAACTTAAGGCCACCTCTAAAAATCGCATTTTAGAGATTAAAATTTTAAGTTAACATTTTTTTGAGTAAAAAGTTGAACTTTACATTACAAAATTACGGTTAT
>Ga0075951_121_pt1 | contig 27791 bp, 24 predicted proteins | sample RifGroA2_FD_68015 | JGI IMG/M metagenome (GOLD analysis project Ga0075951, IMG submission 68015) | Parcubacteria bacterium GW2011_GWA2_43_17 | reverse complement strand
ACGATTATTGAAGCGTGATAAGAAAGAGATTCCGGATGATTTTCGGGGCATGTCAGCTTCCAAGGGCGTGGCCAGCGGCCGGGTCTGCCTTATGAAAAGCGTCAAGGACAGTCATAAGATAAAGCCGGGCGATGTGTTGGTGGCGGTTATGACCAGGCCGGATTACATCCCGGCCATGAAAAAAGCCGTAGCCGTAGTTACCAACGAAGGCGGGGTCACCTGCCACGCGGCCATTGTCAGCCGGGAATTGGGCATTCCCTGCATAATCGGCACTAAAATCGCCACCGAAGTCTTAAAGGATGGCCAGATCGTTGAAGTTAACGCCAACCACGGCGTGGTTAAAATTATCAAATAAATGCTTGATTTAAAAAACAAAAATTTGTTCGGTATAAAAAATCCCGCCTGGTGGACGCAGGCGGGGGACGGTTGCCTGCTTAACGTTTATTATCCGGCCGTTGCTTCCTCCTACTTTTTAAAAGATTATTTTCCCACTAGCGCCAGGGTGACCGTATGTTTTGTCATTAATAAACGATTTGTTTGGGCTTATGAAGCCGGCGATATGTTGCGGATATCCAATTTGTTAATGAAACAGGCATCGGGCAACCGCCGGTATTATTTGAAACTTTATCAGAAATGGCAACGGCAAATTCATGCTTACAATCAATTAGTCAATAAAATAAATAAATTGAATTTATCCCGATTATCGCGCGGCAGAGTCATCAACCTTTTTGAAGAATTTTCCAAAACTTATTTGCAGGAATACGCTCTGCCTCTCTTAACCGATCACTATCACGGATATAGCGAGAAAACTTTGTTACCTCAAATTTTGAAATTCTTAAAGAATATATCCAATAAAGAGAAGGATAAGATATATCAAATCTTACTTCAACCAACCAACCCATCTTTTATTAAAGAAGCCCATTGGTCGGTTTTAAAAATGGCCGCCAGATTACAACAAGGACAAAACATCAAATCAGATTTAGCTCAGCATACTAAAAATTATTATTGGCTTCACAATAATTACACTTGCAGCCAATATTTAGACGAAAATTATTGGCTCAAGGAAGTTAAAAAATATATTAAGAAAGATTGTTTGGCAGTTTTAAAAAAGGAACGGGCAGACTTTAAAAATATTAAAAAGCAAAAAGATCTCTATATAAAAAAATTGAACCTTGATCGGCAGACGGCTTTGGGTCTGGAAATTTTAGACCACTTTAGCTACTGGCAGGATCAGCGCAAGCAGGCCAATATGATCGCCAACTGGATTATTGATCAGTTTATCAGGGAATTATCTAAGAGGACCAAAGTTGACTACTGGCTGTTGAAGCATCTGACCCCCGCCGAGGTTGCGCTGGCTTTTAAAACTAAAAAGATTGATCAAGAATTGTTGCGGCGTCGTCTGAAATGTTCTGTAGTAGTGGTGACGCCTAAAAGCATTGACGTTTTAGCTTATCCTAAGGCCCGCCAGCTTTATCAGAGGATGTTTCCAAAAACAGACTATAGCGTTAAAGTCATTCGGGGCGTGGTGGCTAATCAGGGAAAGGCTCAGGGTCGAGCCAGGGTTATCACCTCGTCCAGACAGTTTAAAAATTTTAAAAAGGGCGAGATATTAGTGGCTTCCATGACCAGGCCGGATTACACAGTAATTTTAAATAAAGCAACGGCAATTATAACCGATGAAGGCGGCTTAACCTGCCACGCCGCTATCGTCAGCCGCGAGCTGGGCATTCCCTGCATTATTGGCACTAAAATAGCGACAAAAGTCTTAAAAAGCGGGGACAGGATCAAGGTAGATGCTAATAAAGGAGTCATTAAAAAGCTATGATCAATCCCAATTCAGAGCTATATCAGTGGGGGCCGATTCGCGGAAGAATATTGCCGTTATATTATTATAGTCAGGCAGTTTTTAAGGAATATCCGAAAACATACCAGTTTTCCTGGCCCGAAACTTATTTTATATTTCATAAAAATTACATAACCTGGGTTAATAGCGAGGCTGAGTTGAAAAAATCCGGCCGGGAGAATTTTTATCGCTGGATGATGAACAAAAAAAACAGGCAAAAAGTTGAAATTGCCTATAAAAAGGCGACCAAGGAATTGTTTGTTTGGCAAATCAGGTTTTCTTTAAAATACCTGGATTCCTTAAGCGATGCTGATTTTTTACAGACTTTCAAAAAATGGCAAAAATTATTGATTCAATTTTGGGTTCACGGAGCAGTCCCGGAGATTTGCAATTGGGGAGGGGAAAAACTGGTCGCGGATATTTTAACCAGGAAGATTGGTCAGTCGGAAAATTTTAATGCATATTACGAACTCTTGACCGTCCCCGCACAGCTTTCTTTTTATCAGGAGGAAGAAATTGAATTATTGAAAATTTTGCAATATAAAAGACAACCCGATCTTTTTCAGAATAAATTAAAGCAGCATCAGCAGAAATATTTTTGGTTGTTAAATAATTATTATCAATCAAAAATTTTATCATTGAATTTTTTTAAAAATAAATTAAAAGTCATCAGGGATGATAATGATAAGATTACATCACGCATCAATCAGCGCCGCTTGATTATTAAAAATAAAACTAAGCTGATAAAACAATTAAAATTAAACGTTCAGGAACGGGCGATTATTGAAAGTTTGGACTATGGCATCTGCTGGCAGGATAAAAGAAAGGCTTTAATTTTGCAGATTGACTATTATCTTGATTTATTGCTCAAGTCAATTGCCCGGCGGACCATTTACAGCCTTAACGAATTAAAATCTTTTTTACCTGCGGAGATTATCGCAGTTTTGAATAATAAAAAAATTTCTGGCATTGCCCTGGCTAGACAATGTAAGTATTTTATTTTTTATTATGACAATAAGAACTTAAAATTCATAGTTGATCAAAGAGCCAAAGTGATCGCCGGCCGGTTTATTAAATCCTCGGAATATATAAAGCAAATTAAGGGTTTGGTTGTCAGCCAGGGCGATAAAGTGCAAGGGCGAGTCAGGATTATTAAAAGTTTTCAGCAGCTTAAAAATTTTAAAGCCGGTGAAATTTTGGTCACGCCCATGACCTCGCCTGAATACATCGTGGCCATGCGTCAGGCCAAGGCGATCATTACCGATGGCGGTAGCATGACCTGCCACGCCGCCATTGTCAGCCGCGAGTTAAAGGTTCCCTGCATAGTTAACGCCAAAACAGCCACGTTCGTTTTAAAGAACGGCGATTTGGTCAGCGTGGACACTAAGGAGGGAAGCGTCACCAGACTCAGTAAGTAGTATGAAGTCAGATTTAAAAAAATTTGCATATTTATTTAAAAGAAGGTGGTATATTCAAAGCTTTAATTCCACCCCTAATTTGTTGACCATGGGCGCGATGTCCGGGATTGAGGGCTGCAAGAAATATTTGGGTTATGGCTATACTCATTTTTTGAATTTTTATAAAAACGGGTTTGGCACCATGTATTACGATCGGGATGATCTGCATCATATCGCTCATCAACTTTTCGCTAAAGTTAAAAAGAATCCCAAATATTTAGAGTTGTTAGTGCAAAGAAGCGACCGGTTGACTAAACAGGCCTATAAGTTTTTCCGGCGCATTGATTCGTTGCGCCTGGATCAGCTGCCCACACCGGAGTTAATTGGCTTATATCATCAGGCGTATGATTATTATGTTAAACCGATCAGTATTTCTCACATTATTGAAGGCTTTACCTTAACCGCCGATATTAAGATTAAGAATCAACTGTTCAAAGAGCTGGAACGGCAAAATAAAGGGCAGGATTTTAATAAAGTTTTTAATGTTTTGACTCAGCCGATTAGGCCAACCTTTTTTCATGAGATGATTGAAGCTTTGTCTGATGTTATTAAAGAAATTAACAAACAAAAGTTGTCAAAAATTTTTAAATTAAGCAATCGTGAGATAATTAAATATCTCAGCCAGCAGCCTAAATTAAAAGGCATGATTTACGGTCTTCAAGAAAATTTTTTTTGGATGCATAATAATTATAGCGGCGCTAAAGTTTTAACCATAAATTATTTTCTCAACGAAGTTAAAACGGGCATAAAGGATGGCTTAAGTTATTACAAAAATATTTTTAAACAGAATAAAAAGGCTAAAGATAAAGCAGTTCAAAAATACGGCTTCGGCCGCGGTTTTGTCAAAATGTTTAAAATGTCTGATATAATGTCCTATTGGCAGGATGACCGTAAAAAATTTTTCTTAATCGCTATTCATTATTTGGACGAATTATTAAAAGAAATAGGTGACCGCTTTAATTTGCCCATATCGTTGATGCGTTACGCTTTACCGCAAGAGATCTGGGCGGCTGATTTAGCCAAGTTAAACAAAATTGAATTAAGCGGACGCCAGCACGGCTGTTTGGTTATAGGTTTGTCTAAAAAAATAAAAATTTTTTCCGGTAGTGATTATAAAATTTTTAAAAAACAACTTGCCGGGCAAGAAAAAAAAGATGATCAAAAAGAATTAAACGGCCTTTGCGCTTCGGTCGGCAAGGCTGTGGGCAGGGTCACAATTTGCCGGACAGTCAGAGACATCGCTCAGTTTAGAGCCGGCGATATTTTGGTGGCGCCCATGACCAGGCCCGAGTTTGTGCCGGCCATGAAAAAAGCCCTTGCTATCGTTACGGATGAGGGCGGCATAACCTCGCATGCCGCCATTATCAGCCGGGAACTAGGAAAGCCTTGTGTTATCGGCACTAAGATTGCCACCGCCACCCTTAAAAACGGTGATTATGTTGAAGTTAACGCCAACCACGGCGTGGTTAAGATAATGAAATGAAAATTAATTATAAAATAATTTCTAAAACCAAGTGGTACCGCCAAGGCGGCGCCATAATGCCTTATTACTCAAATCAACCATATCGGGCGGCCATGACGTATTACGCCGGCTGTTCATATAATCAGGGCGAGAATAATTATGGTTATCTTGATATGACCAAAGAGAGACAAATGGCAGACTCATTGATGGCCAAACAAAAAAAGAATAAAAAATATATTGATATTTTGTTTGCTAAATGGAATCAGCGCCAGGCATTATCAAATCAGGCGATAACTAAAATTAATCAGGTTGATTTTTCTACGCTTTCTAATACTCAACTTTTTAAATTAATCAAAAATTTTTCTACTAATCAATTTAATCTTTGGAAAGTCGGGGCTTTAATTGAATCATTTGATTCCTGCGGCGAAGAGATTTTAAATCAGAGTTTAAAGAATATCAACAGTCAATTTTCCAAAGATCAATTGAAAGCCTTAACGTATCCTTACAATTTAAGTTATTTGCACCAATTAAAATTAGAACTTGTAAATTTGTTTTTACGATATCAAGGTAGTTTTGCTATGAAAAGTATATCAAAGAAAAGTTTGCGTGATTTTAAAAATTATAAGCCAGGCCAGCGCATATTGAAGCAACTGTCTGTTATTCAAAAAAATTATTTTTGGGCGGCAAACAGTTGGGCGTCAACTAAGCTGTTGTCACTTAATTATTTTTATGGAGAATTTAAAAAAATAATTAATAACAAACAAAAATATTTGCATGATAGGAAAAAAATTATTGATTTTCACAATAAGCAACAGCAAATGCGAAAACAGATATTAAAAAACTCTAAACTCCCGCCTCACATTAAAAACATTTTTTATTTTTTTGCTAAACAATCTGACTGGCGAGAGGTCCGTAAAGCCAGGAATATGCTTGATGAATTCTATATGGATTTATTACGGACAGAGATCGCCCGCAGAAATAAGATTAAACCTGAGTTGTTGTTATTTTCCGATCTATCAGAATTGACTGATATTAAATTTTCTCCAGGCTATATCAGTGAATTAGAATGTAGAAAAAAACATTATCTGTTGTTGTGGGACGAAAAAAGTAAAAAAGCTAAAATTGTTTCCGGACAAGAAGCGAGGGAGATTCACGCCATTTTTTTACGGGTTTTTAACCATCAATTTAAAAACCTTCAGGGCGTATCGGCCTGCGCCGGTAAGATTAAAGGTACGGCAAAGCTTGTTATTACCAAGTCAGATTTTAAAAAATTTAATAAAGGCGACATTATGGTAACCCAAATGACCCGGCCGGAATTTTTGCCTATAATGAAAAAAGCCGGGGCGATTGTGACTGATGAGGGTGGCATAACCTCGCATGCCGCCATTTTAAGCCGCGAGTTGAATATACCTTGTGTTATTGGGACTCAAGTAGCGACAAATCGGCTTAATGACGGTGACGAGGTTGAGGTTGATGCTTTTCAGGGCATTGTCCGGTTGCTCAAATAATCAGTTTATCTCACTTGAATTATGGCAGTTGATTTGTTAATATAATGAATATCACTCATGAAAAGTTCCTATATTTCTGATTGATTATTAACTTATAAAATTATGCCGGGAGCAGTCATGCATTCAGGAAAATGGCGGATTAAGCCTTCGGGCCGGTTGCCCATTTTCTTACGATTTATGATTAATTCTTCTTTTACCAAGGAAAATGCTCATAAGGCGGGTATTAAAACGGTTTTGGCTAACCGAACGTATTTGCATCATATGATGTATTGGCCCGCCAGCGAGTATAATGCTTTTGAAGACGAGATTATTAATCACATGAAAACCGACGATGGCTGGTTTGAGAATTATTGCCAGCAAGAGTTAAAAAAATCTGAGCATTTATATCAGAAAGGTTTGGAATTAAAAAAAACAGACTGGAGCAAAAAATCCAATCAGGAAATTGTTGAAATTATTGGGCCTTTGTTGCAGGAATACCGGGAGCTGGCTTGTCCGTGGTATGCTCAGTATTCTTTGGATGAATATTTTGAAGATATCATTGAAAAAAAATTACTGAATTATCTGAAAGCGGATGACAAAAATTTTCGTAGGTATGTTTTGATTTTTACCGATCCTAAGGAAATGACCGAAGTGGCGGAAGAACGCTGGAAACTTACTCAAATAGCTAAGGACATTTTTGATCATAATGAAGATTTAGACAACTTGTCCGGCGAGACAATTTCCAGATTGAACGATCATCTGGATAAGTTCGCTTATATTAACAGGGGGCTGGCTACCAGTAAGCCTTATTCTTTTGCCGATATAATTGAACGCGTTAAGGAGATGAAACAGCAAGTTGCTGATGGCAAGGTGATAGATGATTTAATTTATGAAGCCTCGGCGGGTAAAATTGAAAGTGAATATAGGCGGGCTTTAGAACAGGTAAAGCCAAAGCCTGATCTCCAAAGGGTGATTGATTTGGCCAGATTACATTCATATTTACGTAATCGACGCGTTGAAGCTTTTTTTAATGCCGATTACGGCGCCAGCTTTGCTTATGCAGAGGTGGCTAAGCGGGCTAATTTTAATCAGGATTGGATTATGGAAATATCCGTACCAGAGATGATAAATTTTTTGAAACAAGGCGCGGCCTTGCCGGATGAGGCGGAAATGAACATTCGTTTTCATGATTATGCCATGATAGTTAGAGGCGCCGAGACTCGGCTTATTACAGATCTTAAAGAGATTAAGGAGCTGGAAAATGAATATTCGGTAGAGGTGGCTGAAACCGAAGAGATTCATGGCCGGATGGCCTGTTTAGGCGGAATTATTAAAGGCAGAGCCAAAGTATGTTTGGATAAGGAGGAAATTTATAAGGTTGAAAGAGGGGACATATTAGTTGCCCAGTATACTACGCCTGATTTTGTGCCGGCTATGGAAAAGGCCGCCGCCATTGTCGCCGATCAGGGCGGCTTATCATCCCACGCCGCCATTGTTTCCCGGGAGCTGGGCGTGCCCTGCGTTATCGCCACCAAAAACGGCACCAGAGTCATCAAGGATAATGATTTATTGGAAATTGACGCCCAAAAGGGGATAGTCAAGATTATTAAAAGAGCTTAAATGGTTAAGACAAATTATAATAAAAAGTCAACCGACTCATTTCTGGAATGGCATGATAATGTCGATAAGAAAAATAAGGTTATCGGCCAAGCCCGGCGAATAGAATTTTTAGAAAATCCTGTTTTAATCAGAAGAAGCTGTCATGTCTGGTTAAAGAATTCAAAAGGCGAATATTGGTTTCAGAAAAGAAGCAAAAATAAGGATATTCAGCCTCTTCATTGGTCTTGCGCCGCTGCCGGTTATGTTAAGGCGGGCGCGGATTCCGAACGACAGATTTTAGCCGAAGCCAAAAGAGAACTTAAGGAGGAATTAGGCATTGACATTAATTTCAAATTCAAGAAAATTTTATATCATCAGAGCAAAAATACCAGCAGCATGTTTATTTATGTTTTTGTCGGCGACTACAACGGTCCTTTTGCCATCAACGCGGAAGAGGTTGAAAAAATCAAAGCTTTTGAAATAAACGGGATTTGGCGATTATATCAGGATAAAAAAATAAAATTGACCGAGCCGACGATTACAGAGCTTAAATATTTTTTCAAAAAAGCTAAATAAATCATAAATGACCAAAGCAATTTTTTTTGATAACGGCGGCGTGCTCTGTCAAGAGGGTTATACTTTAGGCGTTCAAAATTATGAAAAGGAATTTAACATCCCCAAGGGCGAATTTTACAAGATTGTTCATGATCATCAAGGTTGGGAAGATTTTACTTTAGGGCTAATCACTCAGGCAGAGTATTTAGCCATGTGTCAGAAGCGCGCCCGGGAGTACTTTTTTAACGCCCGCCGCTTTATTGAGCTGATAAATGAAGCGACCGTTCCTAATATTGAGCTCATTAATTATATTAAGCAAGATCTCGCCCCTCATTACAATATCGGAATAATTTCCAATAATTCTAAAGAAGTGTTTGAGTCGCTGATGAAGAAAGTTAATTTGGACGAGTCCGTCAAGTATAAAATTGTTTCCTGCTACATTCATGAACGTAAGCCGGATAAAAAAATGTTTCAAATAGCTCTGGCGCAGGCCGGCATCCAAGGGGAGGAATCTATTTATGTTGATGACCGGCCAGACAGGATTGATGGCGCCAAGGAATCGGGCATGCGGATTATTATTTATAAAAACAATTTTCAACAGTTTAAGGAAGAATTGGCAAAGGCAATACATTAAAATTAACCTAAAATTTTATGGAATTAGGCGAACCAAAATTAGAGCCAAGAGAGTCAGAGATTGCTACAACTTACATTGATCTAACGCGTCATGGCAACAGGTTTGGCGGCAAGATGAAAGTGGAAGTAGGCGGTCAGGCATATGAATTTGATGACGAGGAATCCTTAACTTTGCGGGGGCGGGACGGCTCCAAAGATTTTGGAGCAAATTACCCCGATGACATAACGTTAGTTCATCCGCGGGGGGAAAAAGAGCGTCATGGACAAACCGGTGAAGATATAGTTTCTGGCAGCCACAGGTTTGGTTTTAGTACATCGGGTGATTTAAGGCCAGTGGCGGCGCCAGTGATGAGCCAGGTAGAACCCGGTACAGTTAAAGGTGCGCGCCGGGGGCTTGGATTGGATTACAAAACCAGCGGCATTTCCATGGAATTATTAAGAAGAGTAAAAGACGTTATTAAAAATGAATTGAATAAGATAGTCAGTAGTTTAACCCCGGAACAGCAAGAGGAATTTATTAAGCCGGAAAATAAAGAGTTGCGTGCCAAATATCGCGAACAAGCTCAAATTGCTGGTTTAAAAGAGGCTATGGAAGATGATGAGGCTACCGGCATTGCTGCAGAGAATGAGGCTTTAGAGCTTATGCATATTATGAAATTGTTCAGACGCGGTGTGAAGGTTGACAAGGTCGCGGCCATTCCTAACGTTGGCAGCGGCATGTTCGCCGAATCTTTATTTAAATACGCTTTAGTTGTTGAAGATTTAGAAACCGGTGAAAAAAAAGTCGGTTTTGACGACGTGGATGAAATCGGCGGTTTTACCAAACAGGCCACGGCTTTCCGCATTATCGCCAAAAGGGATTTAAGCAAAGGTTTAGAAAATAAAGATTTGGAACATCTTGAAGATGATACACGGTTTGAATATCAGTTTACCGATCCCGAGCGCGCGGAATTTTTTAAAGGCAAAAAAGTCTACCTTGACTGGGACAAGGTCAGGGAGTTGGCAAAAAAGGCGGAAGTAAGGTTTAAACCGCAAGATGAAGAGCCAAAATAAAAAGCTTTATCTTTGGGACGCCGGCAATACCCTGTTTCCGGAAAAATGGCAGCATCCCCAATTGAAGACTTATCAGGATTTTTTATTATCCAAATTTCCCGACGGACGCTATAATAAATTAGATGATGAGAGGGCCGATGAAGAAGCTTATGAAAAGGAATATTTTAAGGTTTGGGCAAATGACGGCTTCAAAGAATTGTTAGAATGGACCAAAAATAATTTTGTGGTTACTACCGGTACGGTCAAGCAAACAAGCTTACGCCGGGCAATCATCTTGTTTTATGAGGGTTTTGACATCATGAAATACATTAAAGGGGTCATTAGTACTTTTAATTATCATGATGACCCGACAGAAAATGGTAAGAATGAAGCGTTCTGGCTTAAGTGGCTGAAAGAAAAATATCATGAAGGTTACAGGGAAATAGTATATGCCGATGATAAAGTTCAGAGCGTTAAAAATTTTTACGGCGCGGCCGGTGAATTAAATTTATCGGATTTGCATGTCCGAGGTTACCACTTAAAAAATGATGACTCAGGCATTAATAAAGTAGAAAATTATTTGGTCGCGGGGAGCTTGTTAGACGTTTTAAAAAATGAAAAGAGTTTGTAAAGTGAGTTATGCTATCCAGACCCGCGAAAAGGTAGTGTAAGGCGCTTGTATCTTTGGAATGCCATTTTTTTATTTTTTTGTCAAATCCACCCTTTCATTAAAGGATAATTTTATGGTATAATTAACTACGAATTCTGCTTTATGAAAGAGGATATTCTGCCATTTGGCAAACTAAATTTTAAAAGTGTCAACATTGCCGGCGGCAAGGGCGCTTCTTTGGGCGAAATGACCAACGCCAAACTGCCGGTGCCGCCCGGTTACGTGGTATTAGCCTCGGCTTTTGACGCGTTTTTAAATGAGACGCCGCCGCCAGTTGGTCCCGGACAGGGCGATCTTAACGTTTTTATTGAAGCGGAGCTGGGCAAAGTCAATTATCAGGACATAAGCTCCATTGACCGGGCTTCCCATGTCATTCAGGACATGATTTTGGACGCCAAGATGCCCGCCAATATTTCCGCGGCCGTTTTACAGGAGTTTAAAAAAATGAAATGCCAATGGGTGGCCGTTCGGTCATCAGCTACGGCCGAAGATTCCAAAATCGCTTCCTGGGCCGGGGAATTGGATACCTTTTTGTATGTCGGAGAGAAAGATTTAGTTAAAACGGTCAAAAAGTGCTGGGCCTCCTTATTTACGCCCCGAGCGATTTTTTATCGCTTTGAAAAAAAACTGTTAAAAATTTCGGTCAGCGTGGCCGTGGTGGTCCAGCAGATGGTGGATTCCGAAGTTTCCGGCGTGGCTTTTTCGGTCCATCCCGTGACGCGGGATAAAAATCAATTGATTATTGAGGCCGGCTACGGCTTGGGCGAAGCCATTGTTTCCGGCACCATTACTCCGGATTCTTACGTTGTTCATAAAAAAGAGGGTACGATTTTAGACATCAATATCAGCGCCCAGGAAAAACAGATTGTCTTGAAGCCTGCTGGCGGTAGCGTTTTAAAGCCCGTCCCTAAAGCAAGACAGGCTAAGCAAAAGCTGAGCGGCAAACAGATTATGGAGCTGGCCGAAATCATTAAACATATTGAGCGGCATTACCGCTGTCCTCAGGATGTTGAATGGGCCATCGCCAAGAATAAGTTTTATATTTTACAGTCTAGGCCAATTACCACTTTATAATAGCGCAAACTGTGCATAAATAGCCCGCGAATCTTCGTGTGTCATTAGCGGGCTATTTGCGACCTATCCCGAGTTTATGGCAGATTCAAACCAACAATCAAATATTACCGCTGACGAGCTGATGTTTATGGATGAAGCGGGCGAGGTTTTAAGTTTAGGCAGGGATGATCTTGCGCCCCCGCCCTCGGTAACTGCACTGATGGATACGGGCAAGGAAGATCTGATGTTGCAACCACCGCCGCCGGTAATCCGCAAAGCCACCGCCAGTTTTTATTTTCATCCGGAAGACGAAGAAGAGGCGGCCAAGCATAAGCCGCCGGCTGACTTGTTGCCGCAAAAAAAATATTCTTTGGATAAAATTTTAGAACGGGCGCTGACAACCTTTCAGCTGTCGTTGACGCCCGATAATCAAAAAAAATTACGCGCCGTGGTTTATTCGTTTTTAAGGGACAGAAGGACTAAAGTTGAGACCGCCGATGTTTTGCAGCGCCAAAACACTGCCGGCGGACTGGAGTTTGCCCAGACTTTGGCTGACCAGGTTTTAAAATTTTTAACTGACGTTAAGGCCAAAATTGTCAGCGAAAAGGGCCTGGTGATTGATGAAAGCCTTCAGGCGGAAGAAGCTAAAGCCAAGCCGTTGCCTTCAGTGTTTAAAAGCTCCTTGCCGCTTAAAACCGGTTTAACCCTGAACCGGCCGCCGCTGGCCGCCCGTCCGCTTAAGCCGGCTGCACCCGCGGCGCTTAAAGAGGCTCCTGCCATTTTTGGCCCGCCGCCGGCCAGGACTTTTGCCAAAAGGCCGACTATGTCCAGTATGGCGCGCAAGCGAGGCAAGTCACCCATGGCGGACATTCAGAGGGATTATAAGTTAGTTGGGCCGGTGGAAGAACTCGCCAGCTTAACCTTGCAGACTTTTCGCCGCTTAGGACCAGACGCCGCCTCCCAGTCAGACAAGGTTAACGCCAAGGTTTACCTGTTAGGGGAGCAGTCATTGGCTAAAAAGTCTCAGGGCATCCAGGCCTGGCGCCGAAGCCCCCTGTATAGAATGTATCTGGCGATCGGTCAGGCCAGCATGGAGCACGGTCTGTCGGTGCAAAAAATAATTGAGCAGTATGTCTTACAAGGCAAAGAAATCCTGACTCTGGAAGAATTTGAGGCCATTTCCGATTTGAATAAGAAGTTTAGATTTTAGCCACTGATTATCCATAACATCTTATGAACTATGAGACAAGCGACCGTTCCGCAATTTATTGATGTTGAAGATAAAATTATAGGACCGATCACGGTGAGGCAGTTTTTAATGCTGGTGGTCGGCGGCTTAATATTATTTTTAGAATATAAATTATCAGATATTTTTTTATTTATTCTGCTGGCCATACCGACTCTGGCTTTTTTTGCCGTTTTTGCTTTTGTTAAAATTAACGGCATGCCTTTCCATTATTTTGTTTTAAACATGGTGCAGACTTTTAAAAAACCCCATTTAAGGATTTGGATCCGTGATGCTGTGGTGGCGCCGGCGCGCCAGAAAGATAAGGCCAAAATCAGTCATGCGGCCGAAACGGCCCTGCTGATTTCACGCAAGCCCTTAACCGGTTCCAAGCTTTCTGATATCGCCTTAATTATTGATACTGGCGGCATTTATCACGGCGAAGAGGCGGAGCTGGGGGAAATTCATTTTAATGATCATAAGTAAGTTTAATATCAGGGGATTTTATTTTTATGCCAAAGAATAATCTGGCTACCAGTAAAACTGCCGCCTCAACTCAGAAACATTTAGACATTGCCCAAATCCGGGATGATATTGTTATCCTCAGGGACGGCACCGTCCGTGCGGTTTTACTGGTTTCTTCCATTAATTTCGCCTTAAAAGGCGAAGATGAGCAAAACGCCCTGATTCAGGCTTACATCAGTTTTTTAAACACCTTAGATTTTCCCTTGCAGATTGTGATCCAGTCGCGGCGCCTGAATATTGATAAATATTTAGAAAAGCTTTTGGTTTTGGAAAGACAGCAAACCAACGAGCTGATGCGCCAGCAGATAGTTGATTACCGCGCTTATTTAAAAGAGCTTTTGGATCTCGGACAGATTATGACAAAAAAGTTTTACGTGTCCGTGCCTTTTATGGGCATTCAAAAGGCCAAAAAGAAGTTTTTAGAACGGTTATCGGAAACTTTCAGGCCGGCGGTTTCGGTCACCATGAGCAAAAAGAATTACGAGCGTTACCGGGAAGAGCTGGATAAGCGGGTCGGTTATATTATGAACGGCCTGGGCAGTATCGGCCTTAACGCCGCGCAATTGGACACCCAAAGCCTTATTGAATTATTTTATAACGCTTACAACCCCGAAATTGTGGAATCGCAAAAGATGCAGGATGTCAGCAAATTAAGGATTGAAGAAGTCTGAGTTGTGAAGATCGCTGGCTGTTACCCGATAATTAAAATTAAAAAATTGAAAAATTAAGTTATGGCTTTTAAGACGTCACAAATTCAAGCGGAAGAAACCGCCATCCGGAAAAAGGCTAAAAAATCCAAAGTGCAGATTAAAGAATCGGAACAGAAAGAGATTCTGGAAGCCGAAAAAGTTTACCGTCAGGGCGTGACTTCGGTTAAAGATCTAATCGCGCCGGCCAGTTTTAGGGTGGAGCCGAGATTGGTTGAGATCAATGGCCAGTATTTAGCCACGATTTTTGTCATTAATTACCCCAGGTATATCAACGTGGGCTGGTTTTCGCCGGTCATCAATTATAGTTCGCCTCTTGATGTTTCCATGTTTTTTTACCAGGTGAAAACGGAAATTATTTTAAAGCAATTGAGAAAAAAGGTGGGCGCTCTGGAGGCGCAGCTGATGGCTGACGCCGAAAAAGGCGCGCCCCGGGATCCTCTGCGGGAAACGGCCTTAAGGGATATAGAAAGACTGCGTGACGACCTGACCCAGGGCACGGAGAAATTTTTCCAGTTTTCCCTTTACGTGACCATTTACGCCAAGACCCGCGAGGAGCTGGAAAGCCTGGTGGAGAGGCTGGAATCGGTTTTTGGTTCCAAATTGGTTTATACCAAGCGGGCCTTATATCAGGCGGAACAGGGTTTTAATTCCTGCCTGCCTTTAAATAACGACGAGTTGCAGATTTCTTTTAACATGAATTCTTCGCCGATCGCCACTTCTTTTCCTTTTATTTCTTCGGAGCTGACCTCCAACGACGGCATTCTGTACGGCATTAACCGCCATAATAACAGTTTGATTATTTTTGACCGTTTTTCTTTGCAGAACCCCAATTCGGTGGTTTTTGCCACTTCGGGCGCCGGCAAAAGTTACGCCATCAAGCTGGAAATACTCCGTTCATTAATGATGGGCACGGACGTGATTATTATTGATCCGGAGAACGAATATAAATATCTGTGCGACGCTGTCGGCGGCGCCTATATCAACCTGTCCTTGAATTCGGAAAGCAAGCTTAACCCTTTTGATCTGCCCAGGCCGGTCGGCAACGACAGCCGCCCGGCTGATATTATCAGAAGCGCCGTCATTACTTTAAAAGGTCTGGTGAGGCTGATGCTGGGGGAATTATCCCATAAGGAGGACTCTTTGGTGGATCGCGCTTTGATTGAAACTTACGCCAAAAAAGACATTACCCCGGACAGCAATCTCGCCGCCATTGAGCCGCCGCTGATGAAAGATTTTGAAGAAGTCCTGGCGGGCATGGAAGGCGGCGACGATTTGGTTATCCGGCTGAAAAAATACACCGAAGGCACTTTTGCCGGATTGTTTAACAGCCCGTCCAATATTGACGTTAAAAATCAGCTGATTTGTTTTTCGGTCAGGGATTTGGAAGACGAGCTTAAGCCGATAGCCATTTACACGATAGTCAATTATATCTGGAACACCGTCCGTTCAGAGATCCGCAAGAGAATTTTAGTCATTGATGAGGCTTGGTGGCTAATGCAGCGGGAAGACAGCGCCAAGTTTATTTTTGCCCTGGTTAAGCGCTGCCGTAAATACTATTTGGGCGTAACGACCATCACGCAGGACGTCAACGACTTTTTGCGCTCGCCGTACGGGCAGGCCATTGTGACCAATTCAGCTTTGCAGATTTTACTTAAACAGTCTCCGGCCGGCATTGACGTGATTCAAAAAACTTTCCGTTTAACCGACGGCGAGAAATATTTATTGCTTGAGGGTAATGTCGGCGAGGGCATATTTTTTGCGGGTAATAAGCACGTGGCCATTTTAATCAGGGCTTCCTATACCGAAGATCAGATTATTACTTCGGATCCCCGGCAACTGTTGGAAATTGAGGCCTCCAAAAAGGAATTTGACGCGGAAATGGCCTCTGACAATTCCGCTGATTTATAGCTTGATTGTCAGTAGTCAGCTTACGTCAGCGTTATGAGCTAAGGGTTAAGAGTAATGTTTGTCATTTTTCCGTTCGTCCTCACTAAAGTCCGTCCTCGGCCTAAAATGACAAATGTAGGCACATGATTTCTTGTTTTATTGATTTGACGATTTTAATATTTAATTATCCGGTATGTCTGCCTGTCCTTTTAGCCATTAAGGAGATAAAAAAAGGACATAAGCTAATATGCGGGTACTATCTTTATGCTTAGAAAAAGAACCCTGATAATGATCGCCGTGGTAATAGTGGTGGTTATCGGTTTGGCCGTGGATAACCAGCCTGAGCTGACGCCGCCGGCTTTAACTCAAACCGAACAGGCTTTAACCACGGTGGCCAGAAATTTTGCCGAGCGTTTTGGCAGCTTTTCCACTGATAGCGACTACGCCAATTTGGCGGAGGTTAAACTGCTGGCCAGCGCCCGAGTGAGCGCGCAGCTGGACAGGCTGATGACGGCCGAGGCGGGCGCGCAATATTACGGCGTTAGCTCCAAGGTTTTAAAAGTTGAGATAACTAATTTGGATGAAAGCCAGGGCGAAGCGGCCGTTACCGTTGTTTTGCAAAGAGAGGAAACTAACGCCCGACAGCAGAATTTGGTTTATTATCAGGAGCTATATTTAACTTTTATCAGTTCCGCTGGCAACTGGCTGGTTGACAGCTATAATTGGCAGGTTTTAGATTAAAATTATGGCGCCAGCGGATACAAATAAATTTTCAGAGGACTTAGAAAAAGAGCTGGCCCGCGCTTTGAAAAAGGAAAAAATAGATATTAAATTGGGGAGCCAGATTTCGGCGGACGCGGCGGTCCCTCAGCCTGATGACGGCGCTGGTTTAACCAGCGGCGAACCGGAAGGGGTTCCGCTGGCGGCCGATGAACCGGCTGCTGAAGCTGAAAGGGGAAGCGGTTTAAACCGTCCTGACTATTTTGGTCCGGTGCAAAGCCGGAGCCAGGATGATCCCGCCAAACCGTCTCCGGCCCTTGATGTTGAAAAAAAACCTGAAAGGCCGGGCGGGCCGACAGATTTTGATGAGCCAGCAGCGCCTGAGGCTGGTAATGAATCTTTGCCCCCCACAGGCGGCGGACAGCCAAGCCCAACATCATCGCCCGAAAGTAAAAGTATCGGGCCGGGGCCGCAGGAAATGCCCGCGGGCGAAGTGCCAGCCCCGACGGCCGCGGCCGAAGGCCAGGCTGAGGCCCAAAGCCAGGAGGGCCAGCCGGAATCAGGCAAAACCGCGTCAGGCGATGAACCGCCATCAGCGCCCGGAGGTCAAACGGGCGAGAACCAGGCTGGCGGCGGAGAACCTCCGTCAGAAACAGGCAAACAGCCGGCGGCCGAAGGCGAATTTCCGTCAGAGTCCGAAAGTTTAGAAGATCAGCCGGCTGAATCTGCGTCCGCATCGGCCGAGGCGGGCGGAGAAGATCAGGATAGGCAAAAATCCAGGGAATTGAAAAAAATCAAAGAAGAGGAAAGGCGCAAAGTAAAAAAAGAAAGCCAGAAACAGGCTAAAGCGGCGGTGGAGCAGGCCGTTAAAAAAGGCGCTTCCAAAATGGGTTTAAGAGCTTTAAATTACGGCTCGGGCGCTACTTTAGTAGGTTTGATTGTGCCTTTGATCATTATGAATGTCCAGTTGGTTTTTACCGTCGCGCCGATTCTTTTAAAATTTATCCCTTTGCCGGAAAAGTATAAGGAGATTGCCCGGTTTAATTTTAGCGATTTATCTGATATATTTGATATGCTGGTTATCATATTACTTGATATACTCATTGCCGGGATTTTAATGCTTTTAGTTGCCATTATTCATTGGTTGATTCAGACTATTACAGACCCTTTTAAAATAATAGAGAGTTTGGGGTTTTAAGAGTGAATCAGCTATTTTCAGTCATTACTTGTTAGTATATGTTTTTTAAAAAAAACAGGTTACAACATCCAATAAAACAATTTAGATTTTTGCTGGTTTTTGTCAGCGCCTTGTTAATGTTGTCCTATATTTTTTTGCCCTTGGCCAGCCGAGCGGCCGAAGGCTGCCAGGTCAGCGAGGGCGCGGTTCTGTTGAGTGTGCCCGTGCCCGGCATGCCTTTGGTCTATAACGCCGCCTGCAACGCTTATGAATTCAGAGGCGACGGCGCCGGCAATTTAATGGTCAGTTACATTAAATTTTTGTATAAATTTTTGGCGGGCGTGGCCGGCATCATCACCGTTTTTATGATAATGTACGGCGGGGTGCAGTGGATTTTTTCCGGCGGCAATTCCGCCAAGATTAACGCGGCTAAAGAAACCATCTTCGGGGCAATAATCGGCCTGTTTCTGGTCCTTGGTTCTTATCTGCTGTTGCGCACCGTTAATCCTCAGCTGACCAATTTGCATCTGGAAGTTAAGGTCGTTAGTCCCGGCGCTACCGGTATTTATAATGCGGACGGCTCCTGCGTTGCAGCGGAGAAGATACCCTGCGGCCTGGTCTGCCAGCCGCTTAGTGATGGCGTTGGCGGGCCGGTGATTGGCCAGTGTAAATTCTGCGAACCTTCCAGCATACCGAAGGGGAAATCATGCGGCGAGATGGAAAAAAACAGCAGTGCGCCGGTTAGTGAAGGTAACTGTGTGTATTCACGTTGCCCTGACGGAGAGGCTAAGTCTGCCAATAGGGCCTGCGTTTACGCCAGCGAATATGATGAGTCTTTAGCTGATTATTATCTGCCGGACTGTGAGGGTAGCGTACCTTTAACTTTTTCTCGTGCAGGGAATAAACAAAAAAAATCCTTTCATTTCAGCTCCGGTTATTATGGGAGCGGCGTATGTGGACGAATTACATATAGGGATTCGGGGTTGTTGGGGGAATACGGTTGGATCGGCAATCATTGCGAGGGACAAGCCACCTGCGTGATAGATATTTCTAAAGGGGCTACATTTACCGATAGTATGGAAAATGAAGCTTTACCTCTTGAACAAGTGATTGAGGTTGGTAGCATGAACAGCGCCACCTGCAAGCCGTAATAATTATTACCGCCCCTCTTACGTTCAGGAAGGCACTGGACTGCCAGGAGAACTGCCCGGGGTGGTTAATGTTAATGAACGGCCGGCAGTCAACGGCAACGTTAACGCCGGCTTGCCTGCCATCGGCGAACAGGCGCCCGAGGCCAGCGCCGTGGCCAGGGGTAGCTTAACCCAAACCCGGCGCTTAACCAACGGTCCGGTTCAAGGAGTAACGGTGGCGCCTGACGGCAGTTTAATTTATTACGACGAGGCCAGCGGTAAATTTTACCGCCGTTTAGCTGACGGCACGGTTGTTGAGCTGGCGGCCCAGATTTTTCATGACGTGGAAAATATTACCTGGGCTAAGCAGGCTAACCAGGCGATTTTGGAATATCCGGACGGCTCCAATATTTTATATAATTTTGATCAAGACAAGCAGTATACTTTGCCTAGGGAAATGCAGGATTTTTCTTTTTCCTTAAGCGGCAGCAAAATCGCCTCCGAAATCATCGGCCCTAACGCCGAAAATAACTGGCTGATTACGGCCAATCCCGACGGTTCGGGCATCCAATTCGTGGAGCAGATCGGTAATAAAATGGAGGATGTCCAGGTCGGCTGGTCGCCCAACAACCAGGTGGTGGCGACATATAGGGAAAGTTATGACGCCAACCGCCAGGAGGTTATTTTAATCGGCCAGAATCACGAAAACTTCAAGTCTTTTATACCCCAGGGCCGGGGTTTTGAGGGTCAGTGGACGCCTAAGGGCGACCAGCTGCTTTACAGCGTTTACAGCGCCGATGAAAATTTTCGGCCCAAACTGTGGCTGACCGCTGCCGGCGCCAATAATTTTGGTTATAACAACGTCAGCCTTAATTTGAACACCTGGGCGGATAAATGCACAATCAACCAAAAAGGCACGGCGGCTTATTGCGCGGTGCCGGAAGACTTGCCTTTGGGCAGTGCCTGGTATCCGGAACTGGCCGAGGGGGTGAGGGACGACTTTTATTACGTTGATTTAAAGACCGGCCGCTACTCCTTATTGGCCGTTCCCAGCGGCGCCATCACCCATTCAGCCAGCCAGGTTTATTTATCGCCCGACGAAAGCGAGTTGTATTTTGTTGATCAAACTGACAGCAACATTTACAGCCTTGACCTGCCTTAAAGAGATTGCTTATGCCTGACTGATCAGTCCGCGGAGCAGAATTTAACCGCGCCCGTGCTGTTAACCAGCGATCCGGCCCGCGGGTATAATCAGGCGGAAACCGTGGTGGTGACTTTTGAAGATTTCACCTGCGCTTATTGCGCGCAGATGAGCAACACTTTAAGCGAATTGGTCAATAGATACCCTAAGAAAATCCGGGTGGTGTGGAAAGATTTCGTCGGCAACCTGGAACAAACCGGCCTGCGTTCGGCTGTGGCGGCCAGATGCGCCCAGTCCCAGGGAAAGTTTTGGGAATACCATGATTTTTTATTCGCCAACCAAACTTCCTTGAGCGACGCTTTTTACAAACAAATCGCCGGCGATTTGGGCCTGGATGAGGCCAGGTTTAACAGCTGTTTTGACAATCAGGAAACTTTGCCCTTAGTCCAGCAATCTTTTAATGAAGGTCTGGCACTGGGCGTGGACGCCACGCCGTATGTTTTTATTAACGCCGAGCGTTTTAGCGGCCTGGTGTCTTACGAGCAGTTGGAACAACTTATTCAGTGATGGGTTAAGCGTTAAGAGTAATGTTTGTCATTTCTCCGTTCGTCCTCGGTTAAAATGACAAAAACAGGCAACGGGATTTATCATCAGCCGAGCTTGGTGGCAATGGTAGGCATAGGATTTAGAATTTCTTATACGCTACCCCGGCCAGACTCGTTGTTGTGGTGTGTTACCCGCTATCTGGATTCATTGAGTGATTATCCAGCCATTTTTATCCAGCACTCTAAAGTATATTTGTCTAACTTCAGGGTGCTGGATTTATCTCTGTTGAATTTTTAGTATGTCAAAAAATATTATTTTTAGCTGTACAAAATGCGGCGCCCAGTCTCCCAAATGGTCGGGCCGGTGTTTGGAGTGCGGCGCCTGGGGGACGATCGCGGCCGAGGCGGCGCCGGTGGCGCGTTCAGCCAAAAAATCGTCCGCGGCCAGTTATCAGCCCGGCACAGTTAAAGAGCTGTCCGCTGCAGAAAATGCCAGTCCGCTTTTGCGTTTGCCGACGGGTTTTAGGGAATTTGATCAGGTGATAGGCGGCGGCATTGTTTCTGCCGGCCTGATTTTGCTGGGCGGCGATCCCGGCGTGGGCAAATCCACTCTGGCTTTGCAGGTGGCCGCCTTAAGCGGGCTTAATGTTTTATACGTTTCAGCGGAGGAAATAGAGAGTCAGGTGGCGGAAAGATTGTCGCGCCTGAATTCACAGGCAACCGTCAAGTTTCTTAATGCCAACAGGGTGGAAACCATCGTCGCCACCATTCTTCAAGAAGCGCCGCAGCTGGTTATTATTGATTCCATCCAAACCATTTTTTCGGATGAATTGGCGGCCGAGGCCGGCTCTATAAATCAGGTAAAGGCGGCGACGGTTAAATTGGTGGAACTGGCCAAAAACCATAATATCGCCATCATGGTGATCGGGCATGTCACTAAGGGCGGCGAGGTGGCCGGGCCTAAAACTCTTGAGCATTTAGTTGATACGGTTTTATATTTGGAAGGGGACAGGTACAAGCAGTATCGTCTGCTTCGGGCCGTCAAAAACCGTTTTGGCCCAACCGACGAAGTGGGCATATTGCAGATGTCTAAAACCGGCTTAAAGTCCGTACCCAATCCTTCCAAAATATTTTTGGCCGAAGCCCATAATCAGCCGGGATCGGTGATTACCGCCGTCGCCGAAGGTTCGCAGGTATTTTTGGTGGAAGTGCAGGCCTTAGTTTCCAAAACCGCCGCCGGCTATCCCCGGCGCCAATCTTCCGGCTTTGATCAAAAACGGCTGGAGCTTTTGGCTACTGTCATCGGCAAAAGAGCCGGCTTTAATTTGGCCAATTTTGATATTTATTTAAACATTGCCGGCGGGTTAGTTTTAAGAGAGCCGGCTTTGGATTTGGCCGTGGTTGCCGCCATCATTTCGGCCTATAGGGAAGCGGCCTGGTCTCAAAAAACCGTGATTTTTGGCGAGGTGGGGCTGGCCGGCGAAGTCAGGCCCGTCACTAAAACCAAAGAGAGAATCAAGGAAGCGGCCCGGCTGGGTTTTAAAAACATTGTTTTGCCTGAGCTTGCGGGCCAGGCCACGGGCGCCAGGCTGATTAAAGTCAAAGAAGTTAAGGAACTGCCGGCGCTGTTTACCTAATTTATGAAGCTAGCCAGGCCTTTTTTTGAACAAAAAACTTTAACGGTCGCCCGCGAGCTTTTGGGCTGTTTTTTAATCAGGCGCCTCGGCCGTGGGATGATGCGGGCGCAAATCATAGAAACCGAAGCTTATGGCGGGTTAAAAGATAAGGCCAGCCACGCCCATCGCGGCCGGACTAAAAGGAACGAGGTGATGTTCGGGTCGGCCGGCCGCGCCTATGTTTATTTGATTTACGGCAAATATTATTGCTTTAATGTGGTTACGGAAAAAAAATCATCTCCGGCCGCCGTCTTAGTCCGGGGCGTAAAAATTGACGGCCAGAAGATTATCGGGCCGGGCCGGGTCTGCCGGGCGCTGTCAATTAACGCGGGCCTGAACAATCTTGATTTGCTCAACCACCATGAACTCTGGCTTGAGCGCGGCGCGCTTGTCCGGCCAAAAATAAAAAAAATGCCGCGCGTGGGCATTGATTATGCCGAGGAATATAAGAATAAGTTATGGCGTTTTTTACTGGCCGACTAAACGCCCCTAGTCCCGTTTTTGGGAAGTTCGCCGGTTAGATCAATTTTATAACAAAGGTTATTCGGGGTGAATCACGGCTGGTCTGATTTTCCGGCTGCTTAGACTTTTTAATTCCGGATCATCTTTAACCAGGCTATCTAAAGCTTTTTTTGTTTTTTCTATCAGTTCCAGATCGGCCAGCGAGGCGATTTTTAAATTAAGATTAAAGCCCGATTGTCTGGTGCCGCCTAAATCGCCCGCACCCCTGAGTTTGAGGTCAATTTCCGCCAATTTAAAGCCATCAAAGCAGTCTACCAGAGTTTTGAGCCGGGCCAAAGTGGCGCCGGAGCTGTGTTCGGTGAACAGAAAACAATACGCTTGATGGTGCGAACGGTTAACCCTGCCCCTGAATTGATGCAGTTGAGCCAGGCCAAAGCGTTCGGCCGATTCAATGATCATGACGCTGGCGTTGGGCACGTTCACCCCAACCTCCACCACCGAGGTGGCCACCAATATTTGTATCTTGTGGCGCGTAAATTGGTCCATGACTTTTTCTTTTTCCCGGGGCTTAAGCCGGCCGTGCAGCAGACCAATGTTAAGTTGGGGGAAAATCTGTTCGGTCAATTTTGCGTCCGGCGTCGTCCACCAGCTGCGTCAGCGGTTTTTTGCGTCCGGGCGGCAGCTCCTCAATAACCGACAGATGCAAGTCGCCGTAAACAGTCAGGGCTAAAGTGCGGGGGATGGGCGTGGCCGTTAGGGAAAGCAAATGAGGCGTTGTTTTGGCATTGCCCGATTTATTTCTTAAAGTTTTTCTTTGTTCAACGCCAAAACGGTGCTGTTCGTCAATTATCGTCAGCGCTAAATTTTTAAAAGTCAGGCCTGCTTGAATAATCGCCTGCGTGCCGATCGTCAGATCAATTTCGCCCTCGGCAATAGAACGGTAGATCTTGGCTTTGCTTAAGCCGGAAACTTGGCCGCTTTGGGTGTTGACCACCAGGCGTTGGGAACTGGTGACTAAGGCGAGATTGCAATCAACGGCTTTAAGGATGTCCTTGAATGTTTTAAAATGCTGGGCGGCCAAAATTTCCGTGGGTGCAAGCACGGCCGTCTGCAGGCCGCTTAAAGCGGTATTAGCCGCCGCCAGGGCCGCCACCACCGTTTTGCCCGAGCCGACGTCGCCTTCCACCAGGCGGTTCATGGGCTTGTCTTTGGACATATCCAGCAAGATTTGCCAGGCGGCTTTGCGTTGGGCGTTAGTCAGCTTAAAGCCCAGGTTGGCGACGATGCTTTGCGTGGCCGTTTTATTGAATTTTACGGGTTCGGCCAGGCCGGCATCCAGATCCTTTTTAAGCAGATAATTTTGCAGATGCAGTTCCAGCAATTCGTCAAATTTTAATCTTTTTACGGATTCGTCTAAAATTTTTTGATTTTCGGGAAAGTGAATATTGATCAAAGATTTTTGTAAAGCCGGCAAATTATATTCCCGGAGCAGGGCGGGCGGCAGCCATTCCGCCAGCTGGCTCGCGGCTGGCAGAGCCTGCCTGATTAAAAATCTCAACTGTTTTTGGCTTAAACCTTCGGTTAAAGGATAGATCGGGACGATTCTGGCCGTGTGAGCGGTCTCGGCTCTGACTTTTTCATAAGCGGGATTTTTAAAGAATAAATTAAAAAGATCGCCGTCAACTTTGCCGGAAAAATAGACTTCATCATTATTGCGTAAAGTTTTGGCGATAAACGGCTGTCTGAACCACACCGCCTTAACTGAACCGGAGTCGTCGCTTAAAAAACATTCAGTGATCGTCATTTTTTTCCGCGGTGAGCGTTTAGTCTCCAGCAGTTCAATTTTGCCTTTAACCGTGGCGATCTCGCCCGGTTGCAAAGCGGCAATCTTTTTAAGCCGGCTAAAATCGTCATAACGAAAGGGATACCAAAAAATCAGATCCTCCACGGTGAGGATGTTCAGGCGTTTGAGTTTGCCGGCGACGCTTTGGCCGACCCGGGTCAGATCGGCTACTGGCGTTTTAAGGGTGATCATGTGGTTATTTTAACAAAATTCGGGGAAAATAAAAAACTGGTTTTTAAAAACAGTTTTTTTGGTGCTGTAATTATACACTTCGCGCGAACCTACTTTGAACGAAACTGATGGCGCGCTTCGCGCGACTGGAACGAAACCTGACGCTCGGGCGGGCAAAAAGGAAGGGGGTTGGGGGGAAGGAATTTTTGCCCGCCCTCGCTTTCCGCCGCCGCCGAATTTCGTGCCAATGAAACTGGCGCGCCGCCTAAAAATCAATAAGGTAAATGCATCTCTGGATTATATCCTAAAGATTTTAACCATTCAACTCCTTCGGATAATGATTTTGAATAAACTGGAAATTGTGAAAAATTTTTCTCGATCGTATAGCCACCAACCGCAGTACTACAATCCAAAGTAAATAAAGCTCCGCCACCACCGATTGCCCTTGCGCTTAATTCAAATTTTTCTCTTGTGCTAAACCATGGTAAAGAATTCGGAAAAACAAGTTTGTAAATCGCCGCCACCAAAAGCCACGCGTCGTCCGGATAATCATAAGGGTCATTTCTGATAACGCAACCTTCGGCATATCTCCACCTTGGCGTGCCTATAATAAACGGCGAAATTCCGTATTGCTCCTCTAAATATTTTCCGTGCGTACACAATGCCAAAACTTCATATTTCCAATCGTAAAGACGACCAAGAAAAGCGATACTAACTTTTTTGAGACCGGCTTGAATGGCTCTATCAAATGCGTCCAAACGATAATCCATATTTGCTTTTTGAGTGTTTGCGGGATGTAATTTTTTATAAGTTTCCGGGTGATAAGTTTCTTGCCATAAAAGCATAAAGTGCAAACCAGAATCTATATATAATTTGTATACTTCCTCTTTCGCAGATTCAAAATTCAATCCCACCTCACCACCGCCGACTTCATTGAGTTTTTGTTTGACAATACTGATAAATTTTGCGGTTTTTTCGCTTGTAAAAGTCGGGTCGGAAGCACCGACAAGTTCTATGGTTCTGTATCCCTGTTTGATTAGAAAATCAATCTCTTTTTGTAATTGTTCTTCGTTTAATGACCGCCGTTGTAAAAGATTACTTTTTCGCCACGGACAATATAAGCAATCATTTATGCATCTATCAGTTACATACAAGGGCGGGACTAAAAATAATTTATTGTGCCATTGTTTTTCTCTTTTTTCTGAAGCTGTTTTTATTACTAATTCTTTTAATTTTGGGTTGTCGTAAGTTTGAATAAGAGAATAAATGTCTTTAAGTTCAAATTTTTCTTTTTGCAGAATATTATCAACCTGCTGTTCTGTAATAACAACTTTTTGTTTTAAAGTATTCTGAATTTCCGGATAATATTTTTCTTTAAAAATTTTGCTAAACATATTTATTTCCTTTTGTATAGTACAATGCAGGTGTGTATATTTTTATACTCATTCCTTTGTATGGTTTTAAATCCAAATTTATCCATTCTCTGCGTTAGTTGTTTAACACTGGGTTTATAAGAATGTAAAACTAGAAGTCTTTTTGTTTTATCTCCACTGGGATTAAAATAAATTTTTAGCCAATGTTTCTTTTTATCAATTTCGGCGTCAAAATATTCGTATTTCACTTTATGCCCTAAAATTTTAACCCCATTCGCCAAAAGATCAAGGACGCTCGGTATCAAATATGGCTTTATTATTTCTTCGTCTTTGCCTTTTTGATAAAGTTCCAAACTTAACAAAAAGAAATCTTTTTTGTCCATGTTTTTTGCTATATCTTTGGCTAATTCATCATTAGAAAACAAAACGCCATTAGCAATCAAAACAATTAAATTTATATCAGCCCCGCCCCTTTTGGTTTCTTGGCAAATTTTTTTAATGCCATAAGTTTCTATGTCTCTACAAAATCTTTTAACTTTTAATTTTGGATATTGTTTTCTGATTTTAGCTTCTGAAATATCCAGCATAGTTTTATTTACATCAATGATAGAATAAGTGGCGATGTTTTTTATTTTGAAAGCGTTGACTAAAAAGGGAATCTCTATGCCATTGCCAACTCCGAGATGAATCACATTAAATTTTTTGCTACTTAAAATTTTTGAAATACTAGCAATAGATTTTTTTAGTGCTGTTAGCTCTCTTGAAGCCAAGAAATAAGAAAAATCTTTAGCGATTTTATCCCAATATTTTTGAGTATAAACAACACGAATAGGAATTTCTCTCTTTTCTTTTACCGATTTCTTAAGGATATTCAGTTGTTCCTTGGTTAATCTTCTAGCTAATTTTTGAATTAGTTTAATCATATTTTGTCTATTTCATTAAATCATCAATTGAGACGCCCAAACCTTTGGCAATTTTGGCCATAGTTTCTATGGTTGGATTGGGCGTAGCCCCCGATTCAATCTTGGTAATTGTATGTAAAGTAATACTGGCAAGTTTTGACAACTTGTCTTGAGATACGCCCAATTTCGCTCGGTATTTCTTTATGTTCTTTGCGATGATTGAAATTTCTTTTGACATTATAGTATAGTTTTAGTATGATTACTTTACAGATACCATTTCCACTTGCTATTATTAGTATATGAAATTTTCAACAAAAGGTCAAACAAAATTTTCTTGGCGGCGCATTTCGCAAAGCGAAATACGAAATTCGGCGGCGTCAGGTTTCGTTCCAGTCGCGCGAAGCGCGCCATCAGTTTCGTTCAAAGAAGGTTCGCGCATTTTCAAACAAAGGGCACCAAATTGGACTTCGTGATTTTTTGTGGGGGGAAGCAGAGGTTTGCTCGCCGCGCCGA
>Ga0075951_110_pt1 | contig 34774 bp, 33 predicted proteins | sample RifGroA2_FD_68015 | JGI IMG/M metagenome (GOLD analysis project Ga0075951, IMG submission 68015) | Parcubacteria bacterium GW2011_GWA2_43_17 | reverse complement strand
GAAATTCTTTCGGAAATCGCCTTAGTCGGCAAGATTATCAGCCGCGAAGTCAATAAGGCCGGCATCGCCGAAATTTACGGCTTAACCGGGGACGTCAACACCTCGGGGGACGAGGTCCAAAAACTGGACCAATTCGCCCAAAACACCTTTGTCAACATTTTGGGCTATTCCGGCAATCTTTGCGCCATGGCCTCGGAAGAGGAAGAAGGCCTAATTCCCATTTCCGCAGGCAAAGACCTGGGCAAGTATGTTTTGATTTTTGACCCCCTAGACGGCTCTTCCAACATCGACGCCAACGTCAGCATCGGCAGTATTTTTTCTCTGTATAAACGGGTGACTGAGGCTGGCCCCGGCACTTTGGCGGACTTGCTCCAGCCGGGCTACAAACAGGCGGCCGCCGGCTACATTGTTTACGGCGCCAGCACCATGTTCGTTTATACCGCCGGCCTTGGCGTTTATGGCTTTACCCTGGATCCCTCCATCGGCGAATTCGTTCTGACCCATAAAAATATTAAACTGCCGGCGGTCAATAAAAACTACAGCGTCAACGAACGCGATTATTACAGCTGGCCCGAGGGCGTTAAAACTTACATTGAAGATTTAAAAAAAGAAGGCAAAGTCGCCGCCAGGTATATCGGCTCGCTGGTGGCGGATATTCATCGCACCCTGCTTTATGGAGGAATTTTCATGTACCCCGCTACTAACAAAAAACCCGAAGGCAAGCTCCGCCTGCTCTATGAAGGTAACGCCATGGCTATGCTAATGACTCAAGCCGGCGGCGCCGCTTCCAACGGCCAAAAAAATATTTTGGAAATTGAGCCCACCGAACTCCATCAGCGCACTCCCCTGTATATCGGCAATCAAAATGAGGTGAAAAAAATTGAGCAACTTCTACAATAACCATCTGCTAGTTCTTTAGCCTGCCAATCATTATTTACCAATCATTAATCATCAACCCTATGGCCTTACAAACATTATCCCCGCACGACGTACTGGTACCGGCTGACGTGCCTAAAGACAAACATAAAGAATACGTCAATAACTTTTTAGTGCTGACGAAAAATACCGGCCGCATCATGCTCTTCGCCGGCGACCAGAAAATTGAACACTTAAACGATGACTTCTACGACAACGGGGGAAAAATATCCGCGGAAGACGCCAGCCCGGAGCATCTTTTTAAAATCGCCGACCGGTCCCCTGTCAGCTGTCTGGCGGTGCAAGCCGGCTATGCGGCCCGTTACGCGCCCAGCTACCCTAACGTCCCCCTGTTAATCAAACTCAATTCCAAAAGCCATCTCCTTAAAACAGAACAGCAAGACCCGTTAAGTCAGCGCCTTTTATCCGTGGCCGAGGTCATCAGTCTTAAAAATAACGGCCTGAATATTCTAGCCGTCGGCTATACCATTTATTTGGGCAGCGAATTCGAAAGCCAGATGCTCAGCGAAGCCAGCCAGATTATTTTTAACGCCCACCAATACGGCCTGCTGACGGTTTTATGGATTTACCCCAGAGGCAAAGCCGTCGCTGACGAAAAAGACGCCCACCTGATCGCCGGCGCCTGCGGCGTAGCCTGCGCCCTGGGTTCAGATTTTGTTAAGGTTAATTACCCCAAAAAAGAAGGCGCCAAATCCGAAGATATCTTTAAGGAGGCCACACTGGCGGCCGGCCGTACCGGCGTTATTTGCGCCGGCGGCAGTTCCACAGAACCTAAAGAATTTTTAGACAGATTAAGCAAGCAAATAACCGTCGCCGGAGCCGTGGGCAACGCTACTGGCCGAAACATCCACCAAAAACCCTTAACAGAAGCGATTAATTTCTGCAAAGCCATCGCGTCGGTGACCTTTGCCGATACCGATGTGGAAACAGCCTATCAAATATACTCAGGCGACCGGGATTTTAACATTTAGCCGGAAAACCTACGAAGACACAAGCCCCCGCCGCCGACCAAAACGGCGGGGTGCTTGACAAAATTTTTGTAATCCTATATCATGCTGACGAGGTTCTAAAACAAATGGCTTAATAATTAATAAGCAAAAACTTCTCTCAATCAAGCTAAAATTTAAGCGCTCACCTTTGAAATCAAAGATTTAGGAGAAAATTGGAGAAAAAACAGAGGAAATTAACAGTTTAAGGCTTCAAGAAATCCTGACGGCAAATATCGCCGGGATAAACTTAAAGCAAACAACGATTGAAATCCGCTGTTTTTTCTTCTAAAAAATTTAGAGGATAACGACGGCACTTTTTTAAGAAAGCATCAAAAAAATGCCGGATAAATCAAGATCTTTGACAGTTAAAAAGTGATAGAATTAAATAAGTTAATTCCTTATACATCCATACAAGGTAGACTAATTAAGGCTGTCTATCTGTTTCTTCGATCTCAATGAAGAATAAAGCAATCCTCAAGTCTTTGCTAGGCAAAACTTTGGATTACAAAAATGCCTTATCATAAATGAGAGTTTGATCCTGGCTCAGGATGAACGCTGGCGGCGTGTCTAAGGCATGCAAGTCGAATGCCGCAACTGTAGCGACGGGTTTTAAACCTGTCGCTACAGTTGCGGCATGGCAGACGGGTGAGTAACACATTGGTAACCTACCTCTAACTCGGGCATAACTCGGAGAAATCCGGGATAATTCCTGATAGCCATGGGGGGACATAAGTCATTCCCATGTAAAGATTTATCGGTTAGAGAGGGGCCTATGGCCCATCAGCTTGTTGGTAAGGTAAAAGCTTACCAAGGCAATGACGGGTAGCGGGTGTGAGAGCATGACCCGCCTCACTGGGACTGAAATACTGCCCAGACTCCTACGGGAGGCTGCAGTCAAGAATCTTCCGCAATGGCCGAAAGGCTGACGGAGCGACGCCGCGTGTAGGATGACGCCCTTCGGGGTGTAAACTACTTTTCTCAGGGACGAATTCGTGACGGTACCTGAGGAATAAGTCACTGCTAACCTCGTGCCAGCCCCGCACCTCGAGTATATCTAGAGGTGGGTGGAGGCTGGTTAAGCGCGAGGTCATTATAGTAATATAATGAAAGAAAATTTCGCTATATGACCGGAACCCTAAAAAAGTTTAGGGAAGCCGGTAACGTCAATAAAGTCGTGAGACTTAAGACGTTCTGGAAACTCTATTATCGGCCGCTGATAGTTCCTAATTTTTAGGACACGGTAATAGACAATCAGCAGGCAACTCCGTTAAACGGAGGCGCCTCAGAGACTACACGCGAAACCCCTACTTAATAAAATAAGAGGGTGATGATATAGTCCAACCTAAAACCATAAATTGGTTACGGGGCCAGCAGCAGCGGTAAGACGAGGGTGGCTAGCGTTATCCGGATTTATTGGGTGTAAAGCGTCCCTAGGCGGTTTGATAAGTTTTTGGTTAAATCTTTGAGCTCAACTCAAAGGCTGCTAAAAAAACTACCAGACTAGAGACCGGGAGAGGTCAGCGGAATGGCCGGTGTAGTAGTAAAATGCATTAATATCGGCTAGAACACCAATTGCGAAGGCAGCTGACTAGAACGGATCTGACGCTCATAGGACGAAAGCGTGGGTAGCGAATGGGATTAGATACCCCAGTAGTCCACGCCGTAAACGATGGGTACTGAGCAGCCTTAAGTACCCCACCTGGGGAGTACGGCCGCAAGGCTAAAACTCAAAGGAATTGACGGGAGTCCGCACAAGCGGTGGAGCATGTGGTTTAATTCGACTCTAAGCGAGGAACCTTACCAGGGCTTGACATCCTGCGAATCCCAATGAAAGTTGGGAGTGCCTTTATCGGAACGCGGTGACAGGTGCTGCATGGTTGTCGTCAGCTCGTGTCGTGAGATGTCAGGTTAAGTCCTTTAACGAGCGCAACCCTTACTCTGTGTTAAATTATTCACAGAGAACTGCCCCGGATAACGGGGAGGAAGGTGGGGATGACGTCAAATCAGCATGGCTCTTACGCCCTGGGCTACACACGTGCTACAATGGCGAGTACAAAGGGTTTGCAAAACCGCAAGGTGAAGCTAATCCCATCAAAACTCGTCCCAGTTCGGATTGAGGTCTGCAACTCGACCTCATGAAGTTGGAATCGCTAGTAACCGTGAATCAGCCACGTCACGGTGAATACGTTCTCGGACTTTGTACACACCGCCCGTCACATCAAGAGAGTCGATAGTACCCGAAAGCTGACATTTTGTCGGACTAAGGTAAGATCGATGATAGGGATGAAGTCGTAACAAGGCATCCGTAGCGGAAGCTGTGGATGGATCACCTCCTTTCTAGGGAGATATCACTCTATCACCTGTGCTTTAAGCGCTGGTGATAAAGAGGTCGGCTCTTCTGAAATCATCAGAGGAGAGGAACAAAACTATTGATTCTATCACTTTCTAGCTGTTAAAGGCGGCTCGGGTTGTTTGCCCGAGCCGTTTTTGGTAAAATTAAACTTATTGAAAATAAACAATTAAATAAATAATAAAACATTGCCTAAGTCAGGCTTAGCTTGACGAGAGTTTCGCTAACTGACCTTTAAGCAAAGCTAACGGAAAAGAAGCGAAGAGGAGGAATGTCACGTAAGCTGTAGCGACTAAATTAATTTAGGCGCGGAAGCTGAAGTGCAATTCCGACGAGCCGAGGTAGCTCAGTGGTACCTGCCTGCCGGCAGGCAGGGAGCGAAGGACCCCACACAAAGCCTCGTTTCACTCGGCTTATGTGGGGCGGGCTGAAAATCCATTCCATTCAACAAAACCTCTCTCGGGTACTAACATAGCGCCGAGGTAGCTCAGTGGTAGAGCGAAGGACTGAAAATCCTTGCGTCGGCAGTTCAATTCTGCCCCTCGGCACCACCCTGAAGTATTTGCTTCGCAAAAACTTCAGGGCTAACGTATAAAATAATATAATTTAACCCTAAAGTGAACGACCATTAGCGAGGACACGGAGATCAAAAACAAATTATGACGTGGGCGATTAGCTCAGTTGGTTAGAGCGCGTCACTGATAATGACGAGGTCGATGGTTCAACTCCATCATCGCCCACCACCCTGAAGTAGAATAAATGCACTTCGGGGTGCTACAAAGTACACGAACGATTTTGAGTTTTACTTTGTAGCTTAGACATCAATCCGAATTAACTTCGAATTAACTTCGGTTTTTTTGTTTGACAAAAAGGAGTATAATATATTCATTATGCTAACTTACATACTCTTTATTATCGGATTTATCGCCTTAATCAAAGGCGCTGATCTTTTAGTCAATGGCGCTTCGGCGATTGCCAAAAAATTAAAAGTATCCGATCTGGTAATCGGTCTGACCGTGGTTGCTTTCGGCACGTCCATGCCGGAATTATTCGTTAATATTTTTGCCAGTTTATCCGGCAATTCGGCTATCGCCATCGGCAATATTTTGGGCAGTAATATCGCTAATATTCTGTTGATTTTAGGAGTCTCCGCTATTATTTTTCCGCTTAAAGTCACCAAAGGCACGGTCTGGAAAGAAATCCCCATGAGCCTGCTGGCGGCCTTATTGATGGGCGTTATGGCCAATGATTACCTGATTGACCAAATCAATAACAATGCGCTGACCCGTACCGACGGTTTGGCCTTGATCGCCTTTTTTATAATTTTTTTATATTACACCTTCGGTATCGCCAAAAACGAAACCAATACCGATTCAGTGTCAGTTAATAAAAACTACGGCCTCTTTAAATCCGTCTGGCTGATCTTACTTGGCTTGGCCGGTTTAGTCATAGGCGGCCAATGGATTGTTAATGGGGCCATCGCCATTGCCGGACTCTTAGGCGTCAGCCAGTCATTGATCGGTCTGACCATTGTCGCCGTCGGCACTTCCCTGCCCGAACTGGCCACCTCCGCCATGGCCGCTTATAGAAAAAATGCCGACATTGCTGTGGGCAATATCGTCGGCTCCAATATTTTTAACATTTTCTGGATCCTGGGCTTAAGCTCAATCATTAAACCTCTGCCCTTTCAACCGACCAATAACCTTGACATTGGCATGACGATTTTTAGCACTTTCTTATTATTCCTCTGGATGTTTGTCGGCAAAAAAAGAATTTTACAGCGCTGGCAGGGCCTTTCTTTTATCTCGCTCTATACCGGTTACATTATTTTCCTGATTCTCCAGGATAAACTTTGATCATGGCATAAAAGCTTGATTTATTCATAAATAAATGGTATCGTAAGATACGATTTATTTTATTTATAGGGCGTAGCGCCCGCCTTGGTCGTGAGGACCACAACGGATAAACAGTTGGTATTTCGGGGTATAGCGCAGTTGGCTAGCGCGTCTGGTTTGGGACCAGAAGGTCGTCGGTTCAAATCCGACTACCCCGACCAACCTGCCCCCACTGACTCCCGCTGACTGAACTCAGGTTCGCTCGGGACGACCAATTCTTAAAATAATTTATTTTGGCGGGCTTGCCCGCCTTAGACAGACATTTGTGAATTATGGCGGGCTTGCCCGCCTTAGACAGACATTTGTGAATTATGGCGGGTATCGTATAACGGTATTATTACAGCTTTCCAAGCTGAAGACGGGGGTTCGACTCCCCCTACCCGCTCCATAGAGCTCAGCTCGACCATTAAGCTAAGCTCGATCATCCAAAAACCAGTCTTCAAAAGGTCTGTTTTTTGTTATAATATAGATACGCGATTTGCGATACACGATACGCGATTATATGAACTTCTACCAAAAGGTCTATCAACTGACCAAAAAGATCCCCCAAGGCAAAGTGGCTACTTACGGCCAAATTGCGGCCATAATTTCCACGCCGCGGGCCGCCAGAGTCGTCGGCTACGCTTTGGCCGCCTTGCCCCAGGATATTCCCTGGCAAAGGGTCATTAACTCCCAGGGCATGATTTCCATTGAAAATTTAAATTGCCCTAAAAAATTACAGGCGGACTTACTTAGGCTTGAAGGGGTTGAAATCATCAGCCGCGACGGCAATTATTTTGTTGACTTAAAAAAATATCTTTGGCAACCACATAAACCATGAACACGTTTTTCATCGCGGTCCAGATTTTCTACCTGCTGCTTGCTTTGATTCTGATAATTTATCTGTTAAATACCGTCTTGTCTTTCCGAAAACTTGTGCCTTACGTGCCCACGCCCTATAAAATCATTAAAAAAATGATCAGGCTCGCGGACATTAAGCCAGCCGATAAAATCATTGATCTAGGCTCCGGCAGCGGCCGGATCATCCTGGAAATCGCGAAAAAATTTCCCAATCAAATCACGGGGATAGATAATTCCCCGATTTTGATATTTATTACCCGGTGGCGCTTTTGGCTGCATAAAATCTTCGGCCGCTTAAAAACAAAAAACTATCAAATCATCAAAACTGATTTCTTAAATTATGATTTAAGCCAAGAGACCCTAATCTTTTGCTTTTTAACCAACCAAGCCATGGAAAAACTGGCCGCTAATTTTGAAAAACTGCCCGGCGGAGCCAAAATAATTTCTTATCATTTTCATTTCAACTCTGATGAATTCCAGCAACAACGAATTGATATTAAAGGTCGGGCAAAAATTTACATCTATGTAAAACTAGCCAGCTAAAACGACCAGCTTACTTCTCCTTTAGAAAAGCTGGCTTGCCATATTTTATGGCCATATTTTATGGCCATATTTTATGGCTTGACAAAAATCAATAAATTTGCTAGCATAAAAGCGTAATCCATGCTTTAGGCATAGGGTTTTTTTGTTACTAGAATGCTTAAAAATTATCACAAATTGCTCAGTAAACTGAATAAAAATCTCAATAGATTTGGGCCTTTTTTTATGCTGATTTTTATGCTGAATTTATCGTTCCCCCACGTTGCCGTCGGGCAAACCGTTGCATTTGGCGCCCAGCTACCTATTGATGCCGGCAAAATTGAAATTCTCAAAAAAATGCCACAAACGCCTGGTTTCCCGGAGGTCAATATTAAAGAGCCGAGATGGACGGTCAATATCTGGGTAACGGCCTACAACAGCCACCCCGCGCAGACCGACGCCACTCCCTGTATTACCGCTTCCGGCTTGAATGTCTGCGAAAGAAATACCGAAGACATTCTGGCCACTAATTTCAGATATTTACCCTTTGGCACTAAAGTCAGACTGCCACAAATTTCCGGCAACAAAATTTACACCATTGAAGACCGCATGAATACAAGATACGGGCAAACCGTTGATATTTGGATGAAAGATTATGATCAGGCCCGGCAGTTTGGCCGCCAATATACCATTATGGAAATTCTATAACTTAGACCAAAAACAGCCGTGGCTTAAAAACGGCTGTTTTTTATTTATAAAAAGCAAGTGGTAATCGCCGCCGGTAGCACAACGCGGCTAAATTTAAATATACTTTTCTGGAGGCCAGGATGGGAATCGAACCCACGAATAAGGGTTTTGCAGACCCTCGCCTTACCACTTGGCTACCTGGCCAAAAATTAACCTGACTTTTATCTGATTGCTTTTTATTAAAATAAACGGCTCCCCGCCTCGCCGCTTACCTGTTGCTGGAACAGACATGGGTTCAGCCATAGGCAGGCTATAACTTGGGGAAACTCCATTGAATATAACAAAATGGCCCTTAAAAATCAACCGGCTTCATGGCTAAAACGTAAGAAACGGGTAAAACTTTATATTTTATCTTTTTAATATGCAAAAACTACCCGCTTTTTTCCTTGAATAAAAAAGTGGTGCGGGGTAAAATGGTCTCATGAAACAAGCCTTACTGGTAGTTGACGTGCAAAACTACTTCATCAATAAAAACACCCAGCATGTGCCGGGCAACATCAAAAAGCTGATTGAAGAAAACCGCTGGCCGGTTATTGTCTTTAGCCGGTTTATCAACTCGCCCGACAGCCAGTTTGTCAAACAACTTGAATTCAGCGGCTGTATGCGGCCGCCCTATTCGGAAATCGTGGACGACCTAAAGCCCTGGGTTAAAAAGGACAATATTTTCAGCAAATGTTCTTTTTCGGTTTTTACCAACCCCGACTTTAAAAGGTACTTAAAGGAAAACAAAATAGACGAGCTGGTCATCTGCGGACTGGATACCGATTATTGCGTGCTGGCTGATGCTTTTAACGCCTTTGACCAGGGTTATAAAGTTTCCGTGGTCGCTGATTGCTCGGGTAGCTTTATTTCTGGCAATACAGGACACTTAGCCGCTTTGGATATAATTAGAAAAAGTTTAGGAAAGATAATCTAAAAATAGCATAATTTATAGCATTATGGATAAAGTTAAAGCAAAAGTAAAAATTAAGGAGTTAATTGAAAAATATGAACATCTTTCTCCTTCGCAAATCAAAGGCTATTTAGAGGCAAATACTAGAAAAGATTTTATTTTGCCATTATTCCAAACATTAGGCTGGGATGTTTATAATCAATCATCATACGATGAAGTGACTGAAGAATACCAAGTTTCTGGCAAAAGAGTTGATTATGCTTTTAAAATAGACGGCATTATTCAATTTTTCCTTGAAGCAAAATCCTTGCCGGAAAATCTTTATGATGAAAAGTGGGCAGAACAAGCATTTAATTACGCTTGGCATAAAAGCATACCATGGGTCATCCTTTGCGATTTTGAGGGTTTAATGGTTTTTAACGCAGAATGGGATATAAGAAATCCTGAAAATTCATGTTTTATTAACTTAACATACAAAGATTATTTAACAGATTTTGAAAAATTATGGTGGCTCTCTAAGGATAGTTTCCATAACAAAATACTGGATAATGAGGCTGTTAAATTAGGTAAAAAGCCAAAGACGATCATTGATAAACAATTGGCCGAAGATTTAGTTAGATGGCGTGCTATGCTTTTAAGTGAAATAAGTTCATATTATCCAAAGCTTGATTTAAAAAAGTCCGATGAAAGTGTTCAAAGAATCTTAGACAGATTGGTTTTTATTAGGACAGTTGAGGATAGAGGTATTGAAAACAGAATATTACAACCAGTCGTTAGAAATTGGCAAGAATTAAAAAGTATTAAAGTTGGCGTATTAATCAACGAACTCACTGAAATATTTAAAAGATTTGATAAAGATTATAATTCGCGATTATTTAAAAGTCACACTTGCGATAGTTTAACAAAAGTTGATGATAATATTTACGTAGATATTATCAATGAGCTTTATAAAACCAGGCAAGGAACTAGATATAATTTTAATGATATCCCCGCGGACATATTTGGCAGGATATATGAACAATATTTGGGCGCGATACAACAAAAGTCTGCCACAATTAAAAATAACAGAAAGTCTCAAGGAATTTATTACACGCCGCGTTTTGTCGTGGAGTACATTACCAAAAATACTATTGGTGACAAATTAACGGAATCATTAAGCGAACCAAGAGATATAAAAATTTTAGATCCCGCTTGCGGGTCAGGTTCATTTTTAATCGCCGTTTTTAAATTACTGGATGATTATTGGAGGCAAATTCAAATAAGTGGGCAAAAAAATACTATTAAACAAAATGAATCATTTAATAACTACCTAAGAAGACTGCCGATTTTAAAAAATAATATTTACGGCGTGGACTTGGATACAAAAGCTGTAGAAATAGCGCAGTTAAATTTAATGTTAAAAGTTTTGGAAAGTCAAAATTTATTACCTAACTTAGAAGAAAATATTAAACAAGGCAATTCACTAATTTTTAAATCCGCAAATGAGCTTAAAAAATTTTATCGTGATCCATATAAAGATAAAATGCCCTTTAATTGGCCCGATGAGTTTAAAGAGGTATTTAATAAAAAAAATCCTGGTTTTGATATTATTGTTGGCAATCCACCGTGGGGTTCGAATATAGATGTAGATGTAAAATATTTTGAAAAATATTACCCTGACTCAACTAAACAGTATAAGGACATTTATAAAATTTTTATTGATAAATCTTTGCAATTATTGAAAAATAACGGGATACTAGGTTTTATTGTGCCTAATACTTTTTTATTCCAGTCACGTTATAAAGATATAAGACAATTACTTTTAAAATATAAAATTTTAAAACTCGTCAATTTGGGTGAAAATGTCTTTGAAGACGTAGAAGCACCCTGTTGTATCTTTATTGTTAAAAAAACTCACCTCAAAGATAATATTGTTGAAGTGTTAGATTTATCGCCGTATAAAACTAACGACATTAAGGAAAAAATGCTAAAAATTTCAAGTTATGTAAAAATTAAGCAAGACGATTATTTTAATACTCCTGATAATATTTTTACAACTTATATTCAGGAAAAGAAAGAGGGCGTGTTGCCATTAGACGAAATTTTGGATTGTAGAGATGCTGGTATAAATTATCAAAGAATTAAAGTAGGCTTACAGGAAAAAGGGAAATCTGATCTTAGTGATAGGTTGTTTTATAACGGAAAAATTTTAGACAGGGGAGATAAAAATTATCTAAAAGGCGAAGACATTAGTAGATATAAATTGACACCAAGCTTTGAAAGGTTTATAAGGCCATATTATAAAGAGTTTATTAAAAATAATGAGGTTGTGCATTTAGATATTGAAACATATGATACAAAACCTAAAATCATCTGGAGACAAACAGCTAGTTATATTATAGCTACTATTGATATCATTGGCTATTGGTTTGGCAGAAGTATTCAGACTGGTATTATTAAAAACAAATATAAAAATAAAATTGATATTCATTATTTACTCGCTTTGCTTAATTCTAAATACTTAAACTACTTATATACTCAAAATGTTAGGGAGACTGGTCGTGTTTTTCCCCAAGTTAAATTGGGTAAAGTTAAAATACTGCCGATCAAGCTAGGGTTAAAGGGCCAACGGAAAATTTTGTCGGATTTGGCAAAAACGATGCTTAAATTAAACGAGCAATTATTAAGTTTACAAAATGATGACATTAAACACCCAGAGGAAGAAAAAAAAATTTATAATCAACTGGAAAAAACCGACAGAGAAATCAATCAAAAAGTTTACGAGCTATATAGCTTGACGGAACAAGAGATAAAAAATATTGAAATAACGCTTAATCATTAACCCGATATCCCGCAATCAATATTCTATTCAATAATCCATGAACCTATGACTCTCTCCATCTATCAACTCGCCTACTTTTTTTTAATCGGCCTGTCCTTGGCTCTTTTGGAAATTGAAATTGAAGGTCCGGACGGCTGGGCTAAAAATCTGCCCACCAAAAGAATCAAAATCTGGTGGTACCAAAAATTCGGCAAAGAAGTCACTGGCTATCATCTGCTTCTGCAAATTTTCTTATTGCTGTTTATGCATCTGCCGCTGATTTTAGAAAACCGCTTCAGCTGGGATCTGGAAGCCTTAATCCTCAGCCAATATTTTTTCTTTCTGGTCTACTGGGATTATTTATGGTTTGTTTTAAACCCCTATTTTAAACTTAAAGAGTTTAAAAAAAGCGGCGTGCCCTGGCATACTGCCTGGATTTTTGGCCTGCCGACGGAATATTGGCTGGCCATGCTGGCTGGCATATTTTTCCCGGTCATTGTCCTGGGCTGGGGTGTGCTGTTGACTCAACTGATTTATTTAGTAACCTATATTGCTTTTGTCCTGCTGACGATTGGCCTATATTTTATTTTCGCCAGAAAAATTTTATAAATTTATATGAAAACATCTTGTTGGCTGAACCCATTAAAAATAATTGCTGTAATGGTTTTTTTATGGACCTTATTACCAATCACTGCTTATGGATTAACAGACAATACGGCTAAATCATGCCTGAACCTTAGAGACGAAACACTAAAAAACAAATGCTTGTTCAAATTTGCCAAGGTCTCTCAAAATGTTAATTATTGTCTCCAGGCTGGCGACAGCGCGTGTATAGACTACTTAGCGCGAATAACTAAAAACCCCGATTTATGCCAATATAAAGAAAGCTTATCGGCAAGCCGGACCGCCGTTCAATCATGCAGACAACACGTTTCTTTTGATTACTTTAAAAATCCAACAAAAACTTGGCTGAGCATCATTATTCTGCCCATAATCATTTTACTAATAGGTATCTATATTCTGCTAAAAAATTATTCAAAAAGTGTTAAAATAAGATATTTAATCATTGCCTCGCTCTATCTGTTTTATTATATTACGTGGATTCTCCAGATTCTTTATCACCAAAACAAATGGGGAACGGAATATATGAGCGTCAGCTTCTTCTTATTTACCACCACCTTAGCGCTATGGCTGGAAGAGTTAAAAGATATCAATATTATTAACCAATACGGCTTTAACTTAATCTATTCTGCATTAGAATTTTTTATGCTGGCTTTTTTTGTAATATTATTGCCAAAATTATTAAAATCAAAATACAAAATTTTAAAATCGGTAATCATAACTCTGGCCGTACTGGATATTATGTCCAATGTATATTTATTACTCAATGTATACGGGGGTATTAATTTTGCTGCTTTCTTACTGCCATGATGCTCAAACAAAAAAAATTCATCATCATTGACGGTAATGCCCTCTTGCACCGGGCCTACCACGCTTTGCCGCCCATGACCTTAAAAGACGGCACGCTGGTCAATGCCGTTTATGGCTTTACTTCAATCCTCTTAAAAATCATCAAAGAACTTAAGCCGGACTATCTTTGCGCGGCTTTTGACCGCCAAGGCAAAACTTTAAGAGCCGAAGCATTCGCCGGCTACAAGGCCCAAAGAGTTAAACAGCCGGACGAGCTCTATCAGCAAATCCCCATTATTGAAAAAATTCTGGACGCCTTTAACATCCCGGTGATTGACGCCCAAACAACCGGGTACGAAGCCGACGACGTCATCGGCACAGTCGTCGTTGCCCTAAAAAATAAAGGGATCAAATCCATTATTGTTACCGGCGATTTGGACGCCCTGCAATTAGTGGACGACCAAACTGAAGTATTTACTTTAAAAAAAGGCATCAACGAAACCGTCACTTACGGCCCGGAAACAGTCCAGGAACGCTATGGGTTAAAACCAAAACAGCTGATTGACTACAAAGCCCTGCGCGGCGATCCCTCGGATAACATTCCGGGCGTAAAAGGCATCGGCGAAAAAACCGCCGCCCAATTAATTCAAACTTTCGGCACCTTAGACCGGCTTTATCGGGCGATTGAAAAAAATGATCCGAAACTTTCTAAATTTTCCGCACGCATCATCAGTCTTATCACGGAGGGCCGGACGGCGGCGGACTTGAGCCAAAAGCTGGTCACCATCAAAACCGATCTGCCGACTAATTTTAAATTAGACGACACCGTCGTCGCCGGTTTTAACGCGGAAAAAATCGTTAAACTCTTCAGCCACTTGGAATTTAAAAGCCTGCTCAATAAAATCCCGGTGGAACTGAACGGCCGTCCCGGCGCCGCCGCGACCGAAGTCCGCCAAAGCCAAATGGAATTCGGCCCGCGCCGCCCGGCGCCGGACGAAAATAGCGGCTACGTTAAAATAAAAACCAAACCTAAAGACCAAAGTCTTGACTACCAGTTAATTGATGACGAAAAAGCCTTTGAGCGTTTCTTCACTGAACTTAAAAAACAAAAGCTTTTCGCGGTTGACAGCGAAACAACCTCTTTGGATGTCTGGCGGGCCGAACTCTTGGGCCTAAGCTTTGCCTGGCGGGCCGATGAAGCTTACTACCTCAATATCTCCGGCCATAAACAATGGCTTAAAGCGTTACAGCCGCTGCTGGAAAATCCCCATCTAAAAAAAATCGGCCACCACCTGAAATACGACCTAGAGATCCTCTTAAACCACGGCGTAGAACTTAAAGGCATTGCCTTTGATACCTTATTGGCCGCCTATCTGCTGACATCTTCCAACCGCAACTTAAGCCTGGATAGCCTAGTCTTTGGCGAACTGGGCCATCAAATGCAGCCGATTGAAGATTTGATCGGACAAAAAGGCAAAGGCCAGTTAAGCCTGGGTCAGGTACAGCTACAAGACCTGGCTTGGTATTCTGCCGAAGATGCTGATTTTTCGCTTAAGTTAGCCAACAAATTACAAGACCAGCTTAAAAAAATTGCCGATTTGGGGTTACTGCAAAAAATTGAACTGCCCTTGATTCCAGTGCTGGCCACAATGGAACAAAGCGGCATCAAAATTGACAAGGCTTTCTTAAAAAAACTGGATCGCCGGCTGACGCAACGCCTAAAAACCATTGAACAAAAAGTCTATAAACTGGCCAAAAAAAAATTCAACCTGGCTTCCCCCCGGCAACTTAAGGAAATCTTGTTTGACCAATTACATATATCCTCTCAGGGCTTAAAAAAAATCAAAACCGGCATCTCCACGGCGGCCGGCGAACTGGAAAAAATGATGGATCGGCATCCGATTATCGGTTTGATCAGCGAATTCAGGGAATACAGCAAACTGCAAAATACCTACACCCGGTCTTTGCCCAAACTGGCTGACCAAGACGACAGAATTCATACCACTTTCAATCAAACAATTACCGCCACCGGCCGCCTGTCTTCTTCGGAGCCAAATTTGCAAAATATCCCGATTCGCACCGCCTTGGGCCGCGAAATCCGCAAAGCCTTTATCCCTAAAAGCGGCTATAAGCTGATTGCCGCCGACTATTCCCAGATTGAACTTAGAGTCATCGCCTCATTGGCTCAGGACGAAAAAATGATCAGGTATTTTCAAAAAGGCGAGGACATTCATAGCCGCACGGCCGCCAACGTCAACAAAATCAAAATTGATCAGGTAACTAAGGAGCAAAGGCGGGCCGCCAAAGAAGTTAATTTTGGCGTTATTTACGGCCTCGGCTCAACCGGTCTGGCCCAAAGAACGGGCTTAAGCAAAGCCGAAGCCAAAGAATTCATCGCCAAATATTTTGCCCTGCATCCCCAGATTAAAAACTGGCTGGAAGCGACTAAAAAATTGGCCGTACAACAAGGTTACGTTGAAACCCTTTTAGGCAGAAGAAGATATTTGCCCGATATCCATTCGGGCGTGCCGATGATCAGGGCGGCGGCCGAGCGCATGGCGGTCAACGCGCCGATTCAGGGCACGGCGGCCGATCTATTAAAAATGGCCATGATTAAAATCCACGAGGGGTTGCCTAAAATTTCGCCGCGAACCAAAATGCTTTTAACCGTCCACGATGAATTAGTCTTTGAAGCGCCAAATCAGGAAGTCAGCCGCCTATCCGCATTCATTAAAAAAACCATGGAAAATATTTACCCGCTCAGGGTTCCGGTGATAGTTGAAGTTAAGGCCGGCAAAAACTGGGGAGAGTGTAAATAATTCAATAAACAATGTGGGAGAAAATACAAATTTACAATTTTAAAATAAATCCGGCATTAAGGGCTTGACCGAGGCGGCGCTGAATGAATTTCAAAAATCAAATTTAAACATTAACTTAAAATTAAAAATTCTACCTATGTTCTTAACCCCTCACGCCGCCACCGGAATCTATATCGGCAGTCAAATCCCTAATGCTTGGCTGGCTTTTTTATTTGGCTTTATCTCCCATTTACTGCTTGACTTTATTCCCCACGGCGACGAGAGTCTGGGGGAAAGGTGGAACGGTAAAATCAAGGTATACCACCTGGCGCTGATTTCCGGCCTGGACATGATCGTGGTCGGCCTGCTGACGTATTATTTAATCGCCAACCGGATTGTGCCTTTAACGCCGGCAGTTTTGGCCGGTCTGGCCGGATCAATCTTGCCCGATTACATCTGGGGTCTGCACGAGATCACCAAAGACAAGGTGACCGGCTGGATTTCCAGCAATATCCTGAGCGCCTGCCATCACCTTTTACCCGTCAGGCTGCCCTTAAAAGTAGGGGTGATTATCCAGCTGACAACCCTGCTGATTTTCATGAGGCTTTTGACAATTTGAACCCTTTTAGCTAAACTAGCCAGGTTGATACGTTATATGATTATTTTCCTTTACGGAACGGACAACTACCGCTCCGGCCAAAAACTTGAGGAAATAAAAAAAAAGTTCCAAGCCCAAAATGACCCCGCCGGCCTTAATATTGTGACGTTCGCCGGCGAAGAATTTAACTTGGAAAAATTTAACAACGCCGCCGCTCAAAGCGGTTTTTTGGTAAAAAAAAGGCTGATTATAACAAAAAACCTGCTCGGTCAAAAACCGGCTAAAGAAAAAACAGAGGCCTTAATGGACCTCCTGGAAAATTTTAAAAAATCAGACAATGTCCTGGTATTTTGGGAAGCGACTATGCCGGATAAAAGATCGGCTCTGTTTAAAAGGTTGAGCCGGGAAAAATTAAGCCAGGAATTTCCGCGGCTGAAATCGGCTCAGCTGACGGCCTGGGTTAAAAAATACGTGGCGGATAATAACGGCCGGATTAACAACGAAGCCGTTAATTTATTAATCGCCTTTGTCGGTGATGATCTTTGGCAAATCAGCAATGAACTGGACAAATTATTGGCCTACAGCCCAAAGTCTATTGCCCCGGAAGACGTCAGGGCGATGGTTAAGGCCAAGCTGGACGAAAATATTTTTGGCCTGGTTGACGCGATCGGCGCCAACAACAAGCCGGCCGCCCTTAAACTCTTAAACGAACAATTGGCCCTGGGCTTAAACGAGATCTACATCCTCACCATGATTGGCAGGCAATTCCGCATCTTAGCCCAGCTGAAGTCGCTCGCCTCCCATAACTTTAGCCAGGCCGAAATCATCAAGCGGACCAAACTGTATCCTTTTGTGGTAAAAAAATTGCTGCCTCTCAGCCAAAAATTCACCCTGGCCAAACTCCAGCAAATTTACGAAAAAATGGCGGAGCTGGATTTAAAATTAAAATCGACTTCTTTGTCCGGTCAAACCCTGCTTGATCTTTTTATTTTGCAAATTTAAAAAGCACGGACGCCTAATGGACCCCGTGATTTTTAAATAAGATTTATTTTAGACCAGCCTTTTTAACCTTGGCGGCTAATCTGGATTTGTGCCGGTTGGCGGTATTCTGTTTTAAAACGTTAACCTTAACCGCTTTATCCACCGCTTTTTGCACCTGAGGCAACAGGGTTTTGACTTTGTCCATTTCTCCGGCCAGCAGAGCTTTATTGGTTTTTTTGATCAGATCTTTAATTAGGTTTTTGCGCCGGCTATTTCTTAAAGCATGGGCGCGTGACTGACGCAATGATTTTTTGGAAGATTTTGTTGTAGGCATATACCTTAATTTTCAATTTTGAATTCTAAATTTTTAATTATATAATACAGGTGCGGGAGATAAAAAGATACTATCATAGTTAAAAGATTAAATCAAGCTTACATATCAGCTTACATATCAAACATATCGAACGTGTTGACGAAACGCCCTAAATAAGCTAAGACCGTAACAAGGCGTTAATTTATCCTTAAATACATATAAAAATGAACCGCATTATCATTACGGATCTGCCTAAGCCCCACGATGAAGTTAAGGGCTGCTGGTATAACGGCTATCCTATCCATAAAGGCTACACCGAAAACAGCCTTAACTACGCCACGGTCTATTCGCACCAAAACCACATTTTACCTGATCTGAAAAGGATTAAAAATGATTTTAAAAATTTTAAAAAGGCTCTGCAGGCGGCCGGCTTTGAGGTTTACACCCTGCCCTTTCCGGAGGAATTAAATCAGGTTGATAACCTGCATCATGACGCTGTCTTTGTCAGGGATTCCGGCTTAATCTTTAAGGATTGCTGGATTAAAGCCAGGTTCAGCGCCACTAACCGGCAGATGGAATCGGAAATCTACGCCCCCATCATCGCCAAAACTTTCAACAAACGGGTAGTGGAATTGCCCGGAGACGCTTATTTGGAATTAGGCGAGGTTTTTTATCTACAAACCAAACAGGGCACTTTTTATTTCGGCGGCCTTTCGCGCTCCAATAAAATCGGCCATGATTTTGCCCAATCGGTTATCCAGGCCGATCACTATTGTCTGCTCCGCTCCCAGGGCTACCACTTAGACACCGTCTTCAGCCCGGTCTTGAGCCAGGCTAACGAAATCATCGCCTTTATTGTCAGAGAAGATCTTTTTTCGCGGGAATGCCTAGAGGCTTTAAAAAGGTTCAACATAGAAATCATCCGCATAGACCCGATTGATTCTTCCGGCGTGGAAGGCAATTTGGGCAATTACGCCGTCAACGCTTTGGTCGGGCCGGGCGTTTTGCTCAATGCCGCCGAATTTTTAACGCCGGGGGTGGAAGCAAAATTAAAATCGCTCAACATTAAACGTTACGTTACTCCCTTAAACGATTTCCGCAACGCCGGCGGCTCATGCCATTGTTTGACTAATGAAATTTACGAATAAACCCGGCACCTGGGCCCCGGACCATGTGGTTCTATTAAAAAATTTTAAAAGGCGCCGGAACAAACCGATAAGCTTATGAAAACTGAATATCTCTCTTACGATGAACAACGGAAAATAGCCGAAGATCTTTATAATCTCACCGACTCCCTTGAGGCCTGTGACCGGCTGGAAAAAGATTACGGCATTCAAATCAGGCCCGGCCGCTCGGTTGAACTGAACAGCTTTGCCAGGGCTTTGGATAAAACCAAGTTTTTAAACGTGGATGTAGAAAAAGCCATCAGCAAACATTCCGGCCGTCCGCTAAGGCTCAGGGACCTTTAAACCGTAAAAGTAAAAACTCCCAACCAATCCGAATCAGATAAGGTTACAAAAGCGGCCTAGAATAAGCTGTCGTCAGGCTCTCCAGATAGGCCGAATTAATGGAGGCTAAGGCTGTTGCCGGCGGCAGGCAAAATTGACGGTAATTATCATGATGTAGCCGGTCCAAGCCGACTGCTTGCTCAACTTTAAAATCGCCGATGGCGGTTCTTTTTAATTCTTCCACAAGGGCACCGGTCCCTAAGCTTTGACCCAGGTCATGGGCCAAAGTTCTGATGTAAGTACCGGCTGAACATTTAACCTGAAGATTGATGATTGGCGATTGATGATAGTCATCTTTCAAGCTTAAATCATAAATCATAATTTCAGAAGCTTTTCTCTCCACCACCTTGCCCAGTCTGGCCAGCTGATATAATTTTTTACCAGCGACTTTTTTGGCCGAATACATCGGTGGCAGTTGCTGCTGCTTACCAATGAACAACGCTAATATTTTTTTAATTTGATCATGGGGAATTTGGATTTTATGGGAAATGGGGAATTTGGATTTGAAAATTTTTCCGGTTCTATCATACGTATCGGACTCTACTCCCAATCTGATTTCCGCTGCATATTCTTTGGGCAATAAATGAAACAAATCAATCATTTTAGTCGCCTGACCCAAAGCGCAAATGAGCAGTCCGGTGGCGAACGGATCCAGAGTGCCGGCGTGGCCGATCTGCCTCAGTCCGGTAATTGACCTGAGCTTGGCCACCACGTCATGCGAAGTCCAATCAACGTCTTTATCAACAAGCAAAAAACCGGCCGAAGCATCAAGCAGGGCTTTTTTAATATTTTTCCCCTTGCAGACGTCTTCATGAAACGGCTCTAATCTTTCTATCTTAAAATTAAGGCTGGAATTTAATTTTAAATCAGACAAGCCGCCGACAAAAGCCTGCTGGTCGTAACCTAAAGCGACAATCTCCGGTTTTTCGGTTCTGATAATTTTATAGGGATCAGCGGCGCCGCCCAAAACTATGGTGACGTTCGGCCATTTATCGTTCAGCAAACTCCGTAAATGGGCCAGTCTTTGGCTCTCCGCATAATAAGGCTGAAAGCCTTTGGTCTTAAAAACATTAATGTCCCTGGCTAAAACTATAACTAAAGAATCGCCCAGGGCGCGGGCCTGCTGGATTAAATTAAGATGTCCCGGATGGATGACATCAAAGGTTCCGGCTATTAATACCTTGACCATATTTAACTAATCTAATTATAGCGGAAACGCGCCAAGAAGACGAAATGGATGCTACGTATCATTAAATATTAAGCCCGCCGATTACCACCCGCCCAAGATTGACAAAATAAACATTTCGGGCTATAATTGAATGTTTACGTAAACAATAACTCAAAACTCAAGGAGATTTCCCGTGAGACGACTCCGACTCATGGTTGTCGCGCTCGTGCTGATGATAAGCACGGCGCTGGCTGACCAGTACCAGCCGCCCCACCAGGCGGTGGTGGACTCGTTAGGTAACCATCTGGTTACCTATGAGTGGGTCAAATTTTCTTTCGATGACCAGTTCCACCACCCCAACGGTGATCTGTACCCCAAAAAATGGGGTGAGACAGTCTGGGTCTTGGCCCAGCCGCGCCAGGCCAACCGCTTCCGCGGCTGGATGACCATCGGCGGTTTTGCCGCCGGTGCGGTTGATGGCTATAACCAGGGATATCTCCAGCACGGCTGGAGAACCTGGGACGAAGTGGAGCGGTTCGCCTGGATAGCCGGCGCCCCGATGTTTTGGGGCTTGGCGCTGGATAGTCAGTATCCAGACGCCTGCCGCTGGACCGGCGGACTCCAGGGCGGGTTGGCCGCTGTTTCCATTATCCGACATTCGGATAATGACGACGGCCAGACAATCGCTTTGGCAGCCGGAGCCGCGGCCGGCTCTTATATTGTGGGCTGGCTGTTGGATAAGTACCGCCACCGGCCGGCCAAGGGCTACCGGTACTATCTCAGGTAGCCTTCATCTCCCCCGTCAAGGCTTAGGCTTTGACGGGGGCGTTTTTTATCTGCCAATTTTTACGAAATATCCGCCCGGCTCGCCATTATGGCAGACGGGTACAATACCCGTTATACAAAATAACCGGTAACGTCTCAGCTATTAAGCCTCAATCTGTAATCTTCATTTTTTAATTTTGAATTTTGGATTTTGCATTTTTAATCTTTTAATCTGATCCCTGAGCCCAGCCGCTTCTTCAAACGCCAGATTCTCCGCCGCCAGCTGCATCTGATTTTCCAAATCGGCAATAAGCCGGCTTAATTCGTCCTGAGGAATTTGCCGATAGTCTTTTAGTCTTTTAGTCTTTAAATCCTTATCTTCCATATTGGATCGCAAATCATCCCTGATGTCTTTTTTTATGGATCGCGGCGTAATGCCATGCCGCCGATTATATTCCGCCTGAATCACCCGTCTTCTGTCCACCTCCGCCATCGCCCGCTTCATGGAACCGGTAATTTTGTCGGCGTACATAATCACTTTGCCGTCCTGATGGCGGGCCGCCCGGCCCATGGTCTGGATTAAAGATGTTTCTGATCTTAAAAAGCCTTCCTTATCGGCATCCAAAATCACCACCAGGGAGACTTCCGGCAAATCCAAGCCTTCCCGCAACAAATTAATGCCGATCAAGACGTCAAATTTGCCTAACCTTAAATCTCTTAAAATATCCAGACGATCCAAAGTCTCTATTTCCGAATGAAGATACTGAACCTTGAGCTTAAGGTCCTGAAGATAGTCAGTCAGTTCTTCCGCCAGGCGCTTTGTCATGGTGGTCACCAGCACCCGGTTTTTTTGTTTTATGGTTTGTTTGATTTCTTTAATTAAATCGTCAAGCTGGCCCCGGCTTTTCCGGACCTCCACCTCGGGATCCAACAAACCGGTCGGCCGGATCACCTGCTGGCTGACCGCCGAATTTGCCTCGTTAATCTTCAGGGTTAAATCATTAAAATCCACCAGCTCCTTGGCCAGCGCCCCGACCCTGACTTTTTTGGTCGCAATCCCGGACAAACGATACTCGTAAGCGGCTGGCGTGGCCGAAACATAAACAGCCTGATTAATGCGGCTGTTAAATTCCTTAAAATTCAAAGGCCGGTTATCAAAGGCCGAAGGCAGCCGAAAGCCGTACTCAATTAAAGTTTGCTTGCGGGAATGGTCGCCGGCGTACATGCCGCCGATCTGCGGCAAAGTCATGTGCGATTCGTCCACAAACATCAGAAAATCCTTGGGGAAATAATCAATCAAGGTGGACGGCGGCTCACCGGCTTGCCGGCCGGTTAAAAACCTGGAATAATTTTCAATCCCGTTGCAATAACCGGTCGCCACCATCATCTCTAAATCAAAATTAGTGCGCTGTTCAAGCCTCTGCGCTTCCAGCAACTGCCCCTGCTTTTTAAAATAGGCGATTCTCTCGGCCAGCTCCCCCTTAACGGCTTTTAGCGACTCCTTAAATCTGGTTGCCGGAGCGACAAAATGCTTGACCGGAAAAATTCCCACGGTTTGCCTGTTGACATTTGAGCTTGAGTTATTTTTTGTTTTTTGCATCCCGGCAATTTGTTTACCGGTCAGCCAGTTGATCCGCGAAATCCTCTCAATTATATCGCCGTAAAACTCCACTCTAACCACTTCGTCAGCCGACTCCACCGGAAAAATTTCCACGATATCGCCTTTGACGGTAAAAGTCCCGCGGCCTAGAGCCGCGTCATTGCGGGTAAACTGAATGGCGGTCAGTTTTTTTAACACTTCGTCAATTTTAATTTTTTGCCCGACTGTCAGCTGAACGTGCATGGCCTGATAATCGGCGGGACTGCCTAAGCCGTAAATGCAGGAAACCGAAGCGACAATGATGACGTCTCTCCTGGTTAACAAAGAATTGGTGGAAGCGTGCCGCAGGCGGTCAATTTCTTCGTTAATTTGCGTTTCCTTTTCTATGTAGGTGTCCGACCGGGGAATGTAAGCTTCCGGCTGGTAGTAATCGTAATAGCTGACAAAATAGTGGACCGCGTTTTCCGGAAAAAATTCCTTGAATTCGCTGGCCAGCTGGGCGGCCAAAGTTTTATTGTGGGAAATAATCAAAGTCGGCTTTTGCGCGGCGGCCATGACGTTGGCCATAGTGAAAGTTTTACCCGAGCCGGTCACGCCCAAAAGCGTCTGGTGCTTTTTACCAGCGTTCAATCCCCTGACCAGCTTATCAATCGCCTGAGGCTGGTCGCCTGTAGGCTTAAAATTAGATTGTAAGTTAAAATTTGGCATAATTAGCCAGCCTGCTCCGAAAATACATCAGCGAATTATCTGCCATATCCGTTTTCTTTGATTTATCCAGCACCTTGCAGGAGTTCTTTTTACGGGGCCTAATACCCAGCACCAGAGATTGGTACTGGGAATACCCTTTAGAAAAAGTGTTGGATTTATTGAAAAAAAATAGCCCCCGAAATTTCCGAAGAAATCGGGGGCAAAAAATCGTTTAATGGCCGAGCCAGCGCGTGCCAGCTTTAGGAATAAACACTGTTACGCGCCTTTTTGCCTCGACTCTAATGGTCGAGGCACTGCTTCCACCCGGGCGCCACCGATATTGGGCCGTAAAATACTTAGCCAGACCCAACTCGAATATTTCGCCCTTCTTCTCGTAGGTGACCCTGGTACCGGGCTGCCAAAACTCTGTTACCCGGGTGGCCAAACCACCGTCCACCGTAACGGTTACCGATTCCACCCCTTGCCAATTTTTAAAGGCAAGGAAAAGAGTTTCCTCGACTTCTTTTGAGATAGTCGATTCAAAAATGAAAGTCTCCCCTTTCTCTAAGGAGACCGAATCCGGCCAATTATCCCAAGTCTCGGAGACTGAATGGTTTTTAATTACATAGGACTTGCCAATCAACTCGGCAAATCCGGCACCGACACTGACTTCAAGCGTCAATAAAACCAATAATAGGTGTTTCATGCTGCTCTCCTTTTGTTTTGCGACTTTGGTTTTTGAAACGGAACTACCTGAAATGAACAAGATAAAAAATCTTAGCACATATCTTAATAGTTGTCAAGTAGGATATAAAACCGAAGCAGGCAGACCTCCCTATTTTGGGGTCTAAGGCGCAGGCGTTTAAAATCTCGTCTTAAGTAACATTGATTTTTCCCCTTAAAATTGCTACATTTATTACATTATGATCGCCTATTTAATCGGCAAAGTTTTAATCAAAAAAACCAAATACCTCATTCTGCTGACCAATAACACCGGCTATCAGGTATTTGTTAATGAAAAAACCCTGACGGCTTTAACCGAAAATCAGGAAGCGGCTTTGCATATCCATCACCACGTTAAGGAAGACGCCGAAGAATTGTACGGCTTTTTGAATTTACCCGAACTGGAACTGTTTAAAAATCTGATTGCCATTTCCGGCGTGGGCCCCAAAAGCGCCCTGGGTGTGATGGCGCATTCCAGCGTGGAAGACATTATCGGCGCTATTTTATCGGAAGACCCGGCGCTCCTTAGAACCGTATCCGGCATCGGCCCTAAAACCGCCGAACGTATCGTGGTGGAACTTAAATCCAAAATCGGCTCGCTCTATAAAGATTCCAAAGACAGCTGGATTCAGGCCGCGCCCAAAGACGTGGAAGTTATTGAAGCCCTCTTAGGCTTGGGTTATTCCCGCAAAGAAGTCATGGATGTTGTCAGACAAATACCTGATAAACTGACGGAAACTTCGGACAAGATTAAAGGCGCCTTGAAATTACTGGCTAAATAATCATCAAAATCAATCCAGCGCTTTTTCTAATACCCTGCAGAGATTCTTTTCTAGAGGGTCTAATACCCAGCACTCCGCTTAAGTATATTTATATAACTTTAGGGCGGTGCTTACGAATACCCTCCGTGAAAAGTGCGGGATTTATTTTATCTTTTGATTTGTCTGATGCTTGATTCTTTTAATTTGATAATTTTATCTTGATGGAGCTAAAAATCCTTAACCAGGCCGAACTGGATAATTTTGTTGCCGGACAGCCGAACAGCCAGATTTTGCAAAGCTTTGCTTGGGGCGAATTTCAAAAAAGCGTCGGCCGCCGGGTTTGGCGCTTTGGCGTTTTAGAAAATAACGATCTCCTGGCCAGCGCCCAAATTATCGGCCACCCCTTAAAACTTAAAAAAAGCTACCTCTACTGCCCGCGCGGCCCCCTGCTCAAGCAAACTTTAACGCCGGACAAGCAGGCGCAAATTTTAAAATTAATTTTAAGCAAAGCCCGGGATCTGACCATACAAACCGCGCAAAGCGAAGAAATTTTTTTTAGAATAGAACCGACATTCCCGCTTCAGCCTTCAGCTTTCGGTCTGCGGTCAACCAAAAGCGTCCAGCCGGCCAAGACTCTCCTTTTGGATTTACGCCCGGCCCCGGCCGACTTGCTCAAAAACATGCATCCCAAAACGAGATATAACATCCAGCTGGCCGGAAAACAGGGCGTCATTATCAGACAGGGCAAGCCGGACGACTTTGAACAAGTCTGGCCGATGTTTCAGTCCACCGGCCAGCGCGATGGCTTTGGCTTGCATCCAAAAAATTATTACCGGGCCATGCTGAAAAATTTAGCCGCCGTGGAACTGTGGCTGGCGTTTTTAAACGACAAAATCATCGCCGCGAGCTTAACCGCCTTTTACTAAATATTATGATTTCCACGGCATTGCGCCCACCGACGACCCTAAACATCCCTGGCACGGCCTGACACGGTTTAAAAAAGGTTTTGGCGGGCAACCGGCCGCCTATCCCGGAACTTTTGACTTTATTTATGAAAGAAACTGGTATAATATATATAAGCTTTTACGAACAGCTAACCGCTTAAAAAGAAAACAATGACCCTGGAAGATATCATTAACCTGGACGAAGTGGCAAACGATTGAGTGGCTAAACTGAGCGAAACAGACGGCGTTAAACCATCACCGGAATTGCTAACGATTTTGAACTAAAAAAGGAAAAAAATCTTAACGGAAATTAAAAACCTCACCGAGAACGTTAAGGTTAAAAAACAGCCGGCAAAAAATTTTTGAACAAGTTTGCTCCGGTTGCCGTAATATTTTTCTTTCTGCCATACCGCTTAAGTATTTTTACGTTGACGGCAAAAAAGGCAAAAACTATAATATCACTAAACTGCCCTTAAACCAGTACCCGGCAAACCTGCCCCAGAATATTTTAACCATGATTGAACCGCGCCGCTGTTCCAAGTGCCGGAAATAATTCATAATTTCCAATTTTAAATAAATCCGGCACCCTAAGGGAAGGTAAGGCGTGACTGGATAAATTTCAAAAGTCTAAATTCAAAATTCTCTATGATTAAAAAAGTCGTGGTCGCCGCCGCCGGCAAAGGCACCCGCATGCTGCATCTGAGCCAAGACAAACCCAAGCATCTTATTGAGATCAACGGTAAGCCCTTTTTATATTACCTCCTAACCAACCTGAAAACGGCTGGTTTTTCCGAAATTATCATGGTTATCGGCTACCAAAAAAAGCTGATGGAAGAATTCTTGGCGGACTATAAGGACGACTTCAATTTAACCATAATCAACCAGTTTGAGCTTTTGGGCGACAAATACGGCACCGCCTGCCCCATTGAATGCGTTAAGGATATTATTAGACCGGGAGAAAGTTTTATTTCCATCTGCGGCGACAATTTGTATTCGGTGAAGGATTTAAAAAAATTCTTTATTGCCGACGATTTAAACTACGTTTCCGGCCTGGTTCACCCCGAGCCCGGCAAATACGGCGTTTTAATCAAAAACGGGGATGACTATCTGGAAAAAATCATTGAAAAGCCGACGACGTTCGTCGGTAACGTAATTAATACCGGCCTGTATAAATTCACGCCGGAAGTTTTTAGATGCTTGCCCTTGATCGCCAAATCCGCCCGCGACGAATTTGAAATCACCGACGCCATTAACTTGCTGGCCAAGGAAAAAAAAGTGAAAATAAAACAAATAGAAGATTACTGGCTAGATTTTGGCAAGCCGGAGGACGTTAACACCATCAGCGAATTTTTAAGCAATAACCAGCGGACCCTATGAATCTGATTTGCCCCGCCAACCAGCCGGCGGAAAATAAAACCGCTTACCCGCCGCAAACCGCCGGGCGCTTAATGATCGCCAACGTGCCCGTAGTCACGCCGGATTACAGCCTGCAAAAAATAGAAGAGCTGCTTTTAGCCAAAATCAAGGATTTTGAAACCGTCAACTACATCTACGTCATCCGGCAAAACGGCAAGCTGGCCGGCGTTATTTCCATTAAAGATATTTTAAGGCAGCCAAAAAACAAACTGGCCGGCGCAGTCATGGCCCGGGCGACCATTGTGGCTCATCCGCATACCGATCAGGAAAGAGTCGCCTACCTCGCCTTAAAAAACAATATTAAAGCCATTCCGGTGGTGGACAAGGAAGAAATTTTTTTGGGCGTGGTGCCCAGCGATACCATTCTTAAAATCGCTTATGAAGAAGCCGATGAAGACATTTTGCGGCTGGGCGGCGTCAAAAAACTAAGTTTGGCCGGCCGCGGCGCGGACGACATCATTAAGCTTTCGCCGGGCACGCTGTTAAAACACCGCTTGCCCTGGCTGCTTTTAGGCCTATTAGGCGGCCTGCTGGCCGCCAAGATTATCGGCTTGTTTGCCGAAACTCTGGAAACCAATCTGATCCTGGCCTCTTTTATACCGATGATTACCTACATGGGCGGAGCCACGCTCGCCCAAACCCAGGCTTTTTTAATCAGAGACCTGGCCGTGGATCCGGGACTTAAATTCGGCCAATATTTCCTTAAACAGCTGACGGTGATCTTGCTGATCGGCCTGATCGCCGCCGCTTTATTTTTCGCCGTCGGCTTTTTCTTTTTACCCGGGCTGGCGATTGTGGAAATTCTGGCCGCGGCCCTGTTTGCCGCCATCAGCTCCTCAATCGTCACCGGCCTGATCGTGCCTTATGTTTTTTACAGTTTAAAAATGGATCCGGCCAACGCCAGCGGACCGGTAGCCACCATTATTCAGGACATTATGGGCGTTACTCTTTATTTCATGATCGCCTCTTGGCTTTTATAACATTCAACCTATGGAAAAAAATTCTCAGGGCTATCATGGGCGGCTGGAGATATGTCGCGGCGCCAAAATAAAATTCGGTTAAATTAATGGCAAACTTTTTAATTTTTACATTTTCGTTATTCATTGTTATTAAAGGCGCGACCCTGGCGATTAAATATTCCTCTAAAATCGCGGAAAGTTTTAATCTGTCCAAATACATCATCGGCTTTATCGTAATCGCGCTTATTTCCATCCTGCCGGAAACTCTGATTTCAATCAATTCGGCTTTAAGCGGCATGCCTGAATTCGGTTTAGGCACTTTGTTTGGCTCAAATATCGCCGACTTGACTCTGATTTTTGCGATTTTAATCATTTACGCCGGCCGGGGAATGAAAATAGAAAGTAAAGTGCTGCAGAATGTCCGCCTGTATCCCTTTTTTCTTTTAAAGACTCGGCGGTATTTAAAAAAACGGACGGTCAATATAAAAACTTTCTGCTTTTGCTGTGGGCCATGACTTTATTATTAATCGGCTCTCATTTTACCGTCATCTCGGCGACCGGGCTGGCGCAAGCCTTTAAAATAAACCCAATTCTGATCGCCATGATTGTTGTGAGCTTGGGCACGACCATGCCGGAACTATTTTACTCGCTCAAGGCGCTAAAAAGAAAAGAGGACGGGCTGGCCGTTGGTGACATTTTAGGTTCCGTCTTGGCGGACGCGACCATTGTCATAGGCATTCTCGCCTTGATCAGTCCATTTTACTTTCCGGCAAAAATTGTTTATGTTACGGGAATATTTATGGTCATGGCCTCCCTGGTATTAATAAAATTCATGCGTTCAGGCAGAACCATCACCAAAAAAGAGGGATATATGCTTTTGATTTTCTGGCTGGCATACGTCATAATAGAATTTGTAATGAATAGTTAGCCGGCTGGCTAAATTAAAATATTCAACTTTTGGAAAAAACCTATGAAAGCTTTGCTTAAAAAAATCCTGCCTAAATTTATCCTCGGCTGGTATCACCAATGCCTGGCCCTGCTGGCCGTGGCCGTTTATCTAAACCCGTCGGGTAAACTGGTTGTTATCGGGGTAACCGGCACCAACGGCAAGTCCACGGTTGTTAATTTGATCGGGCAGATCCTGGAAGCGGCCGGCTATCGGGTCGGCTGGACCGCCACGGCCAATTTTAAAATTTCCGGCGCGCCCTGGCTCAACGATCAAAAAATGACCATGCTCGGCCGGTTTAAAACCCAAAAATTCCTGCGAGCCATGGTCAAAGCCGGCTGCGGCTACGCGGTCATTGAAACGTCTTCGGAAGGCATTAAACAACACAGGCATCTGGGCCTTAATTATGACATCGCCGTTTTTACCAATTTGACGCCGGAACACCTTGAGTCCCATGGCGGCTTTGAAAACTACAAACAAGCCAAAGGTGAGCTTTTCAGGCATCTGACGCAACGGCGGAAAAAAACCCTTAACGGCCGGATGGTTGATAAAACCATCATTGTCAACGCCGACGACCAAAACGCCCCTTATTTTTTGAACTTTCCGGCCGATAAAAAAATCACTTATGCCATCAATCGGCCGGCGGACTACCGCGCGACGGACATTGAACTCAGGTCCAACGGCGCAATCTTTACGGTTAACGGGTCCGCCTTTAAATCCAACCTCTATGGCCACGTGAATATTTATAACGAACTGGCGGCCCTGGCCGTGGCTAAAAGCCAGCAGGTGAACGACGACCAGATCAGGCTGGCGCTGATGCAGTTCAAAAGCATGCCCGGCCGCTTTGAATTTATAGAGGAAGCGTCCGCCCTAGGCTTTAAAGTCATGGTTGATTACGCGCCCGAACCCGAATCAATGAAACAGCTTTATGAAACTCTAAAAATTTTTGACTTTAACAAGATCATCCACGTTTTAGGCTCCTGCGGCGGCGGCCGGGACAAGGCCAGGCAGCCGATTTTAGGCAATTTAGCCGCCACCCGCGCCCAAAACGTGATTGTGACCAACGAAGACCCCTATGACGATAACCCGATGACCATTATTGATAACGTGGCTCAGGGCGCCATTGAGGCCGGCAAAGTTTTAAATGAAAATTTGTTTAAAATACTTAACCGCCATGACGCCATCGCCTACGCCCTCTCGTTAGCCAGGGCCGGCGACCTAGTGTTAATCACCGGCAAAGGCTGTGAGCAGTTTATTTGTGTGGCTCACGGCAAAAAGATCCCCTGGGACGACCGCGAGGCCGTTAAGGAATTGCTGGCCGGCCAGCTCGCCCCTTGAAGCAGAAAGGTTAGCTGAATAATTTAGTCCAGCGGGCTGGAAATTTTGGCTAACAGAGAACCGGCCACTTGAGTGTAAACTTGAGTGGTTTTTATGTTGCTATGGCCCAATAATTTCTGGATCACCCGGATATCCGTGTTGTTTTCCAAAAGATGAGTGGCAAACGAATGCCGCAAGCTATGGCAGCCCGCCTGCCGATTTATTCAAACAGTTCCGCCGAGAGTTTGCTTAAAACAGTCCAGCGGTCCTTGGCGCCTTTGCCGTTTTTTACCAACAGCTTGTTTGCCCCAACATTAATATCAATAATTCTTAATTTTACCGCCTCGGAAACTCTTAAACCGGAACCATACATTAAAGACAATAATAATTTATGTTTTAGATTACCAGTTTTTTCAATTAAACTAATGATTTCCGTTTTTGATAAAACGGTCGGCAAATATTTTTCCCGCTTCGGCCGCTTTACGCTAAAAAACAGTTTGCGATGCAAGACATCCTGATAATAAAATTTTAAAGCGGAAATGCTAAGATTTAAGGAAGTATTGGAGAGACCCCGGGCTTTAAGATATAAAAGATAATTTTTTACATCCTCGCCACTTGCCTCTTTAGCCGATTTGTTTATAAATTGCAAAAATCTAATATTAATAGACAGGTATGACTTAATTGTCCGGCCCGAAAAACCCCTGATAACCAGCTCCTGCGCCAGGGTAAAAAGGGGGTGTGTTTTAGCTAATTTTGGTCTATAATTAAGCAAAGAAAGGCTTTCATTATTTGGATTATTCATATTTTGGGTTATTTAATTAAAAAAGGGCTTTTGACCCTGTACATAAACTTTTCAAACCGCCTTGTGATTTAATGTTTACGCTTAAATATTGGCTGATCGCAGCCAAAAAGTCAAGCCGTTCGGATATACAGTGTTAGCCAAAATAAATTTTTCTTTTAGAGGCAATTTTAACGATAAGTATTTAAAAATAACAGATAAAATTTTGCTTTTTCTTTTTTATTTTTAGGGGAAAATAGGTATCCCTGCCACCGACAAAGCGGTGGCAGGGATAATTTTTTAATTGTGGATAAATGCCATTGACTAACTTATACTTTTCGTATATATTGAAATAAGACGGTTACCCTTAAAATTAATTCTAGGGTAGACGTGGTTATCAATAAAAGATTTAGATATTTTTTTGAAGTATCTGTCCACTCCTTTTTTGGGATGGAACTTGCCACTACATATAAATTAACTAAGCTATCTTTAGCTTATTATATAGATATGTTTAAGCAAGTTATGTGTAAGTTAATAAGTAAATTATTAATTAATAAATATTAATACTAGCTTATTTTCTTGCTTGGGACCTATCAATAACCCTGCGGTCATTGATAATTACCGGGAGGTCTATAAAATTGATAACCGCAAGGGAGTTGACAGCGACCATTAACTAAAGATCTTAATCAACCGTCATTAACAGATACATCTATGGCCCAAAATCGACTCAAAACCAACCTAGAATTGTGCCTCCCGTATAAGAGGACGGTTACCTATTATGAAAAAATGGCTTCGGCTATTCAAAATTATCCTATGGATAATACGGATAGTCCTAGACATCATGAAATGGTAACCGTCCTTTAGTCGTAATATGTATACTTTTCCAGAATTATTAAAAAAAATTAGAGAAGAGGCTGGATTAACACAATCTGAATTTGCCAAAATTTTAGGCGTATCAACTGTTTTAATTACCATGATTGAAACTGGTCAAAAAGAAGTTTCTAAGAATCTAATTATAAAGTTAGCAGAAAAAATTAACGTACACCCCTCATCTATTTCGCCATTTCTTTTTACTGACAATGAAAATGTTTTAAATAACATAACAAAAATGGAACGTTTATTTTTAGACTGGGGTAAAAAAATGCAAACATACTTAATAAAAGATCGTTCAAAGATGCTAAAAGAATATGCAAAATAGAAGATACCCCAAAATATTTATTAGAAGTAAATCTGAATTCGCAAAACACATTAGTCACAAAAACTTTACAAAAGAAGATGCTTTAAAGTTAATAAATGATGTAAAAATTAATTTTGAAAAATATTGGAAAGACAGTAAGCGTTCTGATCCAAAAAAAGAAAAATATGTTCGTAACGCAAAAGGAACGCCGCTGGGTATGCTTTTAAAAAAAATTAATTCATTAATATTAGCGCCGCATGATAAAATATTACCTAACTTTATTTTTGGCGGTCTAAAAGACTTAAATCACGCAAAGGCGGCAAAGCATTTACTCGGAAATAAAAGAAAAAGAACGTTGTTAAAACTCGATATAAAACACTTTTTTGAACAAATTGGCCTAGGCAGGGTCTTTATTTTTTTCCAAAACAAATGTGGGTGCAGTAAAAAGGCTTCCAAATTATTAAGTAGCTTATGCTGCGTTTCATTAGGACCAAAGGGTAGTAATAACCCCATTAAAACAATAGCGCGTGGATTTGCCACATCTTCAAGATTAGCCGTATGGTGCAATCTAGATATTTTTATTGCATTAAATAAATTAATACAAAAAAGACTCAAAGGACATGATCCGAGAATTGCTATTTATGTTGACGACATTGGTATAACAGCAAGCCGCATTAATAAAGAAACAATGGAAAAACTATACATAGAAATAAAAAAACTTTTTTATAGCTTTGATAAAAATCAACTTCTTCCTTTGCATGATATAAAAGATAAGGGTGGTATTATTACTCATAACGAAAATATGCAAATTTTAGGCTTACAATTAAATAGAAACACACTTTCAATAGGAAGTAAAACTAGATCGAAAAAAAATAAATTAATGAACAAACTTAAAATTAGTACAGATAAAAAAATTCTAAAAAATAAATACATGTCCCTTATTAGATATAAAAATTATATTGAAAGTTTATAGATAATAAAAGTTATTTTTTAATTACTTTTAATAAAAAAAATACTAAAAAGTTTTGATAAAGAATATAATAATATAGTTTGATAAAATTAAAATCAAGTTTAAATACAAAAAAGTTTTTTGACTCGGGGGCGTTTGCCCCTTTTCTTTTTAGAAAGAATAAACTTACTCATTACTTATAATACCTGAAAATGGTATTTTTTATATGCTAACTATAGTATGTAGAACTAAAATTAGGTAAAATGTATACTAAAGTTAGCTATAATTTACAACACTATGAATAAAACAATTTTAGAAAAGTTTGGCGAAAAAGTTAGGGAAGAAAGATTAAAACAAAATCTTTCTCAAGAGGAGCTAGCCACGAAAGCTGGCGTTCATCGTACTTATATTGGAATGATTGAGAGGGCGGAAAAAAATATTACTCTTGAGAATATTGAAAAAATTGCAAAAGCCCTTGGTTTGAAACCTGCGGAGTTAATTTAATTTACCCATGATTAGTAATTCACTAAAAACAAAATTTGAAAATATTATTGAGTTTAATGGTATTGACTGGAAAATCATCGAACATATTGTGCAAAAAGACGCAAATATTTTACGTCCAATAAGGGGCGTAGCCTTTGAGGAATATTTTAAAAAAATACTTAGAAAAAAATTTCCAAATATTAACATAAAAGATGGGGAGGGAGATAGCGATGTTGATCTATTTGTAAACGGTCATAAATTACAACTCAAAACATCAGTAAAAGCTTCTACACTAGAAAATAGATTTGTGGGGGTTGCATTACATAAGACTCATGGCCTAGAAAAACGACCTCATAATTTATATAAAATTTCTGAAAAAACTTTTGATTTTTTGGTATTACAACATCCTATTTCTGGTATTTACATTATCCCATACAATGAAATACAAGAGCATAAATCATGGCCTGGATATTTAGACGACCCGGCAAAAGTACCGTGGGATAGCCATAGACTTAATAACTGGAG
>Ga0075951_102_pt1 | contig 45234 bp, 26 predicted proteins | sample RifGroA2_FD_68015 | JGI IMG/M metagenome (GOLD analysis project Ga0075951, IMG submission 68015) | Parcubacteria bacterium GW2011_GWA2_43_17 | reverse complement strand
TGCGCCGGAAGGGTCGTTGCTGCCAGATATGTTAGATAAGAGTGTGCATCAAAAAGTAGCCCAGGCGGCGGCGAAGGCTTGGAAAGAAAAATAATAGGGTTGTTAAGGAGTGCTGTATGATACAAAGTCTCGGACATGTCGGTTTGGGGGTAAGTAACCTTGAACAATCGCTGAAGTTCTATCGCGATGTAATTGGTATGGAAGTATTAATGGAACTAACCATCACTGACGACCGCATTGCTCGTGTAATTGGGATACCTGGTGCGCAAAGCCGTATCGTTCATCTCAAGCTTGGCGATGGTATCCTTGAACTATTTGAGTATAGCAATCCAAGAGGAGTTAATAAAGCAAAAGATATACGACAATGCGACTGCGGCCTTATCCATATCGGGTTTGAGGTCAATGAATTTCATAAACATGTCGCACGGTTTAAAGAGATAGGGCTCGAATTTCTTGGAGAGCCGGTTGAATTTCGGCCAGATGTGTGGGTGGTTTATTTGCGGGGGCCGGATGGCGAAGTCATAGAATTACGCCAACGGCCATGATATAATTTTGCTTCTTGAAAGCAGTTACCGTTCTCATGGGGCTATCCGGCACCAGCCAAAGCAACGCCTGTTTTTTCTTTTATCTCAACTGTCTTTCGGTTCGATTCGGTCTGCTCAAGCATAGGGTGTAATTGCCGCTTATCATTTTCCTCTTGTGTTACATCTTCGGCAACTATTACCTGTTGTTCTGTTACCACAGCCTGGGCATTAAGACCCTGAACAAAACCCTTTCGTGTTTTCATAATCCGGCTGTCAGGGTCGGTAACATTGGCTTTGGCATCTTTGTTCTCAGCCTCTTCGGGCAACCTGGGCTTGCGGCCGCGAGGCTTCTTGCCAGTACTTTCTTCTTTGACTTTACTCCGGTCTATCTTGTCCTGCTGTGTTTGAACAGCTTGTGCCTTTTCACGCTCTAAACGCTCTTTACAGGCTTTTAAACGATTTATACGGCTGTCGCGATTCCGCAACTCTTCGGGCATTTCATCGCCGCGTTTGTCAGCGCCGAAAGTATTGTCTTCTTCAGCATCTTTTGCCGCCGCTTCGGAAAGCATCTTATCTATTTCCTGCTCTAAATGCTTCAATGTGCGATTGGACGCCAGCGAAGCATCTGCCTTAATCTTCGTGCCATCTAATGAGACCTTGCCGAGTTTGACTAATCCGGCATCAGCACACAGCCGAAGTATTTCGAGGAATAGCGATTTCAAATACGACTCATTATCCTTACGAAAACGACTTATCGTAGTGTGGTCTGGCAACTGGTTTGCCATGATGACTTTGTACGCCACATCAGTCTGACAGTGTTTTTCAATCCGCCTGCTGGATCGCTCGCTTGTGCAATAAGAATATATCAGCAGACAGACCATTATAGATGGGTTAAAGGCCGAGTTGCCAACGCCATCACTGCGGTATTTTTTGTAGAATTGTTTCAGTCATAATCCTTTGTGAATGTTTAACCAATCCATTGCACAGATTATAACCGAAAAGCTGGAATTATTCACTTTTTAAAAGAGCAATTATTTATGCAACAGCCTCTGCAATACTAAAATTGGTATTACTGCAAAATTGAGTTTGTGAAAATTTTATTCATTATTCAATCTCAATCCATTTGCCGGTCTTATCGCTTTTCATCACAGCATCCACTATACAATCGGCAATATGGCCATCTTCAAATGTTGCGAAATCAATTTCTTTCGATTCGCCGGCAATATATCTATATACATTCCGGCAGAAATTCTTAACCGCGCTTGGATAACCTTCATTGTGGCCTGCCGGGTAATGAGCGTAATCTTTAACATTTTTATCCATCAGCACGGCATCTTTCATCTGGAGCTGGTTAGGCTGGTTTCTTTGGCCTATCATAAGCTCGTTCGGCCTTTCGTGGTCCCACCAAACGCTTTTCTCCGTGCCGTTAAGCTCAAATACAATGTGATTCTTTCTGCCTGCAGAAACATGCGTAATGCAGGCCATGCCCTTTGAGCCGTCATCGAACTGCAATAAAACATGACCGTAATCTTCAGTATTTATTTTTACTTTTTCATAATCGTCAGGCTTTAATTCCTTGCCGGAGAATGTTTCGATTTGCATTTTTGGTTTTTTACGATATTCATAAAGCGTCAATAAATCCGCGAAAACTTTTACAATTTTTTTTCCGGTTACAAACTGAATCAAATCGAACCAATGCGAACCGATGTCGCCCATTACCCTGCTGTCGCCAGCATACTTCGGCTCAAGCCTCCAGTTCCAGTCGGTATCGTACAGCAGCCAGTCCTGCATATAACAACCCTGAACGGCGAACACTCTGCCAAGCTGACCGTTTTTAACCATCATTCTTGCCTGCTGAACAAGCGGATAATAACGGTAGTTAAAATTCACCGCGTTGACCAAGCCTTTTTCTTTGGCAAGCGCAACAAGCTCTGCCGATTCTTTGCTATTCATTCCCAACGGCTTTTCGCTGACACAATGCTTGCCGGCGTTTAAAATATCCTTATTAACCTGCAGGTGCATAAAATTCGGCGTGCAATTATGAATTACATCAATGCTCTTATCTTTGAGCATATCTTTATAATTGCCATAAGCTGTTGGGATACACAACTGCCTGGCTTTGCTTTCTGCCAAGTCCTGATTTGCCTCGGCAACCGCGGCAACTTCAACATTGCCAAGCCTGCGCAGTGCTTCTATATGTGCCGGCCCAATGTAACCTGTGCCAATGATACCTGCTTTGAACTTTTTCATAGCTCTATCCTAACAAATGTTTCATTATCAAAAGGTCAAGTTCTTCATAATCTCTTTGAGCAATTAACGATTCGACCTTCGCATCGTTGAGACTTCTTGACAGCTTGAGCAATTTCAGGAATATCTCCCGACTGTTGCTCAAATGCTTTGTCGCGACATCGTCTTTCTGCGTCCTGACAACCTTAACATCCAGACCTACAAACTGACCATCTTGGCCGTAATCGTGCTTATCGAGAATGCGAACCTGATTAAACGCCCTTCGCAAATCAACTGAACCAAAAGATTTATCCTGGTCAAATTTCAAACCGTTCTGGTCGTTAAGATGAACAGACCACAATTTCTTATGAGCAAGCGCATAGCCCATTTCGTCAGACGGGTCAAGCCCCGCCAAAATCGCGTGAGCCGATTCGATTACACAGCCCATTCTCGATGCATCGTGGGTCAGCAAACCAAGACCAATCGCATGGCCGATTGTCGGAATATAAGTATGGTCCATCGGCTCATTAGGCTTTGCTTCAATAGCGATTCTCACATTGGGATTATAATCGAGCATAGCGTTCATCGCATCTGCAAGCCTGTCAACGGAAACTTTGCTGTCTTTTGATTCCCTGATATATGTTCCCTCGCGAGCCAGCCACAAAACGATTAGGTTTATACCGAGTGCATCAGCAATATCAATCGCTCTTTTGCTTCTTTCGATTGCGTATTTTCTGCATTTCGGGTCATTACTCGTATAACCGCCGTCAATCGTGCGGGCGTCTTCCCAAAGCCGCGGTGCGACAAATTCCGCAGCCAATCCTTCGTTTTTCAGCAGCTTCGAAAGAGCCGCCGCCTTTTTAATGATTTGTTCGTTTGAAAGCTCATTCATATCCGGCACAGCATCGTCATCGTGAAACTGAATACCGTCGAATCCGAGCTTCTTATACATTTTAAGCTTTTTGCCGAATGCGACTTCTTTTCTTACCACCGGCCCAAACGGGTCTGCGCCCTGATGAATGTTCCACGGCCCGAATGTGAATTTAAATTTACCCGCCATTGTAAAATCTCCTTATATTAGATATTTCAGCGTTTTCTTTAACGATATTGTGTGGTCTAATTTCGGAAAATACTCCAGCCCGAAACATCCTTTATAACCAAGCTCGTCAATCTTTTTAATGATTGCCGGGTAGTTCACTTCCGTATCGAAAAGTTCCGCCCTACCAGGAACGCCAGCCGAGTGAAAATGTCCGATGATGTCTATATTTTTAGAGATAAAATCAATGATATTACCCTGCATAATCTGCATGTGATAAACATCATAAAGAAGTTTTAGATTCGGACTGTTGATTTTACGGATAATTTTTACCGCTTCCGCAGTGCCGTCAAAAAAATAACCCGCATGGTCAACCAAACTATTAAGCGGCTCAAGCACAAGAGTTATTTTCGCCTTTTCCGCCAACTCAACCGCTTTTGCATAAGCCTTTGTCAGATTGGCGAGCATTTTGTCTTTGGACATATTTTTCTGCGTCATACCTGAAAGTATAATGCCCTTTTTGCAGCCGATTGCATTCGCAAAATCCAGCATTTTCTTAGTCTGCTCAAGATACTTCGCGTGGTCTTTATCATTGGTGGCATTGCCACCAATCGAACCGTCCCAGGCACTGAACGCAAAATCATTGATTGTAATGCCGTTATCTTTTGCGGCTTTCTTCAGAGATTTCGCGTCCTTCGGCTTTGAAAAATCAACACCTTTTCCATCGAACGTGCCTTCCGGGTGCCAGAATTCAATATATTTGTAGCCAATGCCGGCTATTTTTTCGATTCTTTTTTCAAAAGGCAGATTCGTAAAAAAACATTCTGCGCATACGCTTAATTTAGCCATACCGTAATCCTTTTTATCCAATGTAAACATTCAACACTTTATTTATCGCCGTCGAAATCTTATTACACTCCTCATCGCCGAAATTATAGTCTATATCAATAAGAATCGCCCTTGAAAGCAATTCAAGAGTTTTGGGACACATATCTTTTGTGTATTTCGGCAGCTCGTTTTTCGGCACTCCGCTCCACGGAAGTTTGTCGGCTGCAACTGACTTGTACTGGAGAATATGTTCCCAGTAATTATAGGTATGCCAATCTCTTACCTTGGAATCATAAATACCGCCGCACGGAACGCCTTCTGCTTTTAACGCAGGCAGAGCCTTTTGGGTTACATCAGCATCAGGCAGGAACATAACTAAGCATATTCCGGTATCGCCGGCCTCATCAGCCAGTCTTCTGAAAGACAAACCTTTGAATTTCTCGATAGCGTTCTTAATTTTGTGATTAGCCGACCTGTGTCCTGCAACGATAGCTTTTGCGCGTCTGATTTGAGCCAAAGCAACAGCGCCTTCCAGTTCGCTCATTCGATAGTTTTCGCCGCAGAACAAATCTTCATTTTCCTTTTCCGGGCCAAATCTGTCAGGTCTCCAGCAAGCTGCGCAATCGTGCCAGTTCAAGGCTCTCGTATAAAGCCTTTCATCGTTTGTGGTATAGAATCCGCCTTCTCCGCTTACGATAATTTTGTAATAGTCAAAGCTGAAGCACCCGATTTTGCCGATACTGCCGAGCATTTTGCCTTTGAATGAACCACCTGCGGCCTGGGCAACATCCTCGATTACCGGAATGCCGTGCTTATTGGCGACATCCATAATCGCATCCATCTGCGCCGGAGCGCCTCTCATATGAACCGGAACAATAGCCTTCGTTCTTTTGGTTATTGCCTTTTCAATCGCTTTCGCGTCCAAACAAAGCGTTTCGTCAACATCTACGATAACAGGTATCGCATTTGCGGCAACGACCGTCGCTGACGTAGCGAAAAACGTATAAGCGGGAACGATAACTTCATCGCCCATACCGATTCCAAGCGAACGATACGCCGATACTAACGCCGATGTGCAGGAATTAGCCGCCATACAGAACTTTGTGCCGATAAGCTCTTTCATTGCGCCTTCAGCGGCCAAAACCTTGCTCGGCCTGGGATTGTAGTACCGGAAAAGATGAGGCCCTTTAAGGTTTTTCTCACCTTCGATAATAGCTTTTATTTTAGATGTGTTTTCCGGCGACATCTGCCACAAGTCAAGCACTTCGAGAAGTTCATCTCTGCCGATTTTGGTCGGGAATGGTCCCAGTTTATCGACAGCCTTTGAACCGCCTTCAATCGCTAATTTTTGCCCAGCCATTTTTTGCTCCATTTTCAGAATCGTCTTTTTATACTTTTTAACGCTGTTTATCCTATATAACCACTGTTATTGTAGATAATAACACATCAAAACATCAGCGTCAAGAAAAAAACGGCGATTTTGGCAATTTGGACGGGTTGCCATAGATTTGAATGGATTATTTTGCAGCCAATAGTTATAATCAGACATCAAACATTCTTATGGATATTTTATGGACACAAAAAATCTCGGCAGCACCCTAAAAAAACTAAGAACGGAAAAAGGCATCGGCCTGCGCCAATTGAGCCGACAGGCCGACATCTCGCCGGCATCGCTGGTGGCCATAGAGAAAGGCACAAGCAGCCCGACCCTGGCAACGTTAGGGAAAATTCTAAGCGAACTCGGATATGATTTGGCGGATTTTTTTGTAATGTCTAAGAAAGTCGCGGACGCTCCTGTCTGCCTTCAAACAGAAATGTTGAGCCTTGCCGACAAAAACAGAACATATAAATATCTTCTGCCCAAAACGGCTAAAAGACGTTTTATACTCGTCCACGAAACCATCGCCCCAACCGAAAAACAGAGTGAATGGGAACAGCACGACTATGATTTGGCAGGGGCTATCCTTTCCGGCAGCCCAGCCGAACTGGAAATAATAAGTCAGGGAAAATGGAAACTCAAAGTCGGCGACGCTTTTTATATACCAGCTCATAAGCAGCACCGTTTAACAAATTTATCAAAAAGGCCTTTGACGCTGATAACAGTATCAGAAAGCCACAAGCCGAAGTGATGTAAGAATTGATATACTGAAGATACGGGCGTCAACTGTAACTATCTACCTACTGAATACTGGCTACTGATATTTTCCCGAATTGTTTACTCCTGAATAAAACTTACAAAAAACCAATCAAAACCCATCAAAATCCGTGAAAATCCGCCCAATCCGCGGTTAAAATCGTTAAAAATCATCAAAAAGTCGCAAAAACTTTCAATTTTTTGCAAAAAACTTGCAGACCTTTAATCTCCAGAAGTGTTTTTTTATCTGAAAACAAGGTTTTTCCTCAAAATATTCCTAAAAATTTTGCCATTTCTCGCAGCAGATTTTGCAAAACCATGCCCATTTTCAGCAGTGCATACAAATATGCGGGTTAATTAATGGGAGGGCTCGTAGCGGCGAAACATTATTTGCAACCTGAACTTTGGATAATTGAGCAAATTTGAGCAAAATCGAGGTTTTTTACTTTGCCACATTGCTCGATGTGCCTCGGTAATCCAAAAAACAAGGTCTTATCCAAAGTTCAGGTTTGCAAGTGACAGATGAACATTTCCAGATGGCAGCAGGGCGAGATGATGTGATGCAAAATCAGAGGCAGCATAATACTGCACAGGTTAGTGCCGCCGTGCAGCTATAAATAGGGGGAATTGCTAATTCCGAGACATGCTCTGGCATGTGAGAATCTGTGAGCCAAAGGTGATATTATAAATTATCTGGCCCGCCCACAAGGCTCCGAATAATGTTTTAATGGCGACTTTGGAAAGTGTACCATAATTTTAAATAATCAAGGACTATCAGCTTCATTTTATTGAAAATAGTATCCTGCCTGTATGCTGTTGTGTAATGGGACAAAGAAGGGGTGTTTGTTTTGTCAACATTTTGTCCTAAAAGGAGACTGTCAATCATTTGCAGCGTTTGCGCTGCTCCAATTACTTTCGTAGCGTTTAGTACCATATCTTTAAATAGAACAGGCGAACTGTCCCTTTCAAGACATGTCCATATATTTACTTTCGCGATGCCGTCAGAGAATAAATTTTTGATTTGGTCATGTCCGACCGAAGAAGTTCCATGCAGGACAAGTCGCGGCCCGGTTATACTGCTTATTTTTTTTGCTAAATTGCTATGATATTTCAACTCTGCGGCTGAAGCTCTGTGTTCGGTGCCGAGATTTGCGACTATATAGTCCACCGCAGTTTCTTCGAGATATCGCCTTGCTTTTTCTGGAGTAGTGAGTTCACTCTTGTCTTGCCCTGTAGCATCAACTATCTCATCACAAGCACCCTCAATAACAATTTTCCCACCATTTTTTTTAACAAAGTCTGCGGTTTTTCTGATGTTTTCTTCAAAAGGCAAAGTTGAAGCATCATACATAATCATAGAAAATTGATTCATATCCCATGCAAGAAGAGGTTCGTCGCTATCCCATTGCGTATGGTCGAGTAGTGTCATAACATTTAACTTTGAAAATGGCGAATCACCTGAAGTTAAAACATCAATGTCGGCCATAAAAAGTTTCAGCCCGATATCCCATTTTCTCGTATGTGTATAGTTAACGGATTGGCTCCTGTGACTGTATTGATTTGTGATTGCAATTGTTATTGGAATATCCTGGCAGTTGATTTGTTCACTGTATTCAAGAGCCGCCGAAAGGATTGCTTCAGTTGTTGTGAGATTTTCCGTGCAGAAAGTTGGGATAACCCATTTTTTATGAGCAGCCTTTGCATAAATATCAAGAACACTATTTCTTTCCAATACCAGCGGCATATTAGTTCTCCAAATTTAATTTAGCTGTTGAGGTAATGAAACATTGTAGCCCAGATAGTATTCCAGCGCTTCCTTAATTGGAGCAACTAATCGTTCTCCGGGCGTTATTCCGACGTGATGGCGATGACCATTTTTGCCAACAAACAAAAGCACATCCTGGAGTTTGTCTATTTTTGCTACTCCGCCACAGCCGAAAAAGTCATCTGGTATCTGGTCATTGGTGAATTCGCCCTGGCCAAGATAAAATTCGAGCTTGCCATTACGTGTTGTCATACTGGAGAATGCAAAAGGAAACGCTGCGATTCTGCCCTCATTGCATCCAAAGGAACAATTTGGTCCAACTTGCGGGTCGTGCTGCAGCATCGAGTGGTCCACTACTTTTCCTTTTTGTGTCATTAACGATTGTGCGGTTGAGCCGCAATGGAACAAAATACATTTATTCGGGTCATCGCCGTAATTATTGTTCCAGTCCAGACAGGCGGCTGCTTTGCCGCCGGCCCTATGAAGAGCGTACATAGTAATAGCATTGCCCATGTCAACTTCACATGCCACAGGCAGGCCGCGATCGTTCATCTCGCTAAGCAGAACGCATGGCGAGATATTTAACTGCCGTTGAAGTTCAATCCAGCATCTGAATCCCATTGCGTCAAGATTCCACTCATCAAAAAGCTGGTCGAGAATTACTCCAAGACGCACCAATTTGTCAAATGCTTTGTCCGGCACGCCAGTCCAATTTGTATAGTTCTTAAGTTGCTGTGTTTTATCTTTGTATTCAACAGAATTTTGTTTCAAGGCAATCATTCTTGCGAATACTTCCGTAAGGTCAATTACCTCCATTGTGATACCGTTCTGTTGAAGAGCCAGTTCATCTATTCGCACCGTTTTAAACGCTGTCGTTCGTGAACCAACTGCTCCGACCACTATATCTTTAAATCCGCCGACAACTTTGCACACACGGTCGAAATGTTCGATATTTTGCTCAAATTCTGTTGATTGCGGTGCAACAACATGTGGGCTTAATGCGGTAAACTTTATTCCGTATTGATAGAAAACATCCATTATGCTGAACTTGCCGCAGAAAGAGTCTCTTCGGTACTGCGGTGACATTTTGTCAAGGTCATCCGGATAGCCCTGAATCAATATCGGCACATTGGCTTTTCGTAATGCTTCAACAGCAGAACTCTCATCTCCAAAATTTGGAAGCGAAAGTATAACGCCGTCGAATTTTCCCTGGTTTTCTTTCAGGAAATTAGTGTATTTTTTGGCATCTTCCTTATATGATACTGCACCATATTTCGTCGCTGAAACATCCAGCATCAGTGTTTCGTGACCTAATTTTTTTAAAACAGAAGAGAATTCTTTCCTTGCCTGAAGGATAAGCTCTGGCGGAAAAAAACCTCTGTTTCCAAAGAAAAGAGCAAAAGTAGATTTCTTTTTAGTTTTCATAATAACCTTTCTATTTTAGTTTTTTAATCATTTCATTTAGTGGAGCAATGGTGTCATAAAGTTTGGAATAAATTTCGAACCGTTCTTTGTATTGCTCGACATTTTTTGCAGAGGGCTCATAAACACGAATGGGCTTGACCCATAACTTTGAATAGTCTGCAAGCGATGTAATCTCACCGCATGATTTACCAGCCAGCATAGCTGCACCGAGACAGCCCGCCTCAGTTACTGCCAGAGATGTAATTGGAACATTTAATATGTCTGTTTTAATTTGCATCCATGCTGAACTTTTAGCCCCACCTCCAAAAGCTCTGATGCTGGTTATATCAATGCCGGCTTTTTTCAACAGTTCAAGATTGAGTCTGATTTCATAAGTTAAGCCTTCAAGAATTGCTTTTATAACCTGTTCTTTGCTGGTATTAAGATTGAGGCCGATAATTGCTCCGGCAGGCGAAGGGTTAAAATATGGAGTACCTGTCGATGTAAAATGCGGCAAAACCATAATTGACGTTGGCTTATTGGGAATGTCCTTTAGCAGCAGGTCGTAAGAGTCTTTACCTGTTTTTTGAGCAAGTTGGATTTCATATTGTCCAAAATTGTTCCGATACCATCGCAGTAAATTGCCACCGGTCATATTAAACGCAACAGTTGTATAAAGATTTTCTACTATGTAGGGATATGTGGCAAGATTAGATGCCTGCATGCTCTTGTTTAATATGCATTCTTTAAAGGCCGGTGTAAGGCATTCTACGGTACCTATGCTGTATGCAGCTGTGCCCGGACCAATAACACCAACACCCAATGCTCCGCAGCTTTGATCGTGGCCGCCTGTTGCCACGGTTACATTTTTAGCCAGTCCCAATTCGTCAGCTATATTACTTTTAAGTTCTCCGACACAATATCCAGAGGGGGCAAGTTTGGGTAAAATAGTTTTATCTATTCCAATTGCATATAGTATTTCCTGACTCCAGCAGAGGTGGTTTATATCAAAGAGCATTGTACGGGCGGCAAGATTATAGCTGATTACACTTTGGCCGGTGAGTTCATAAGTAAGCAAGTCGCCAAAACAGAAAAATCGGCGGATATTGTCAAATAACTTTGGATAATTCTGTTTTATCCAAAGCAGCTTAAACAAGCTGAAAAGCGTGTGTGCCGAATGGCCGGTGATTTGGTATAATTTTTGAGAACCAAAAGAACGACAGAATTCCTCAACCTGTGCCTGGCTTCGTGTGTCGAAGGATACCATCGCATTGCAAAGATATTTATCATTTTTATCAAGTAATGTAAAAGCCTCACCCTGACTGGATATGCCGATTGCAGCTACGGGGTCGGTATTTTTTGTTTGACCACCTGCCTGGGCGATTACTTTTTTACAGGAAATCAGGATATTATGTGAATTCAGTTCAAACCAGCCCTGCTTAGGCGAAATTGTCTGGTATTCGCAATATGACTGGCTGAGGACCTGTCCAGTACGGTCAAATACCACTGCCTTACAGCCTGTTGTGCCTATATCAACACCGAGATAGGACATTTACTTTACTCCTAAACTTAAACAATACTGATTATAGCTGACTGGAACGCGGATAAACATAGCATTAACCGCAAAAAAACTGGACTTTTCTGCAATTATTGCTATAATGACTTACTATGAGCAGATCGGTACAATTTATTTTTGCAGAGGATGCCAACAAAATCTTCGATTGTTTTACGCGGATTTTCGGCATAAGGATAGTGTTCTTCTCTTATGATGGCAGGGAGCTTAATGCGGGTAGTAATTTACCGAGATGCCGATACTGTAATATGCTGCGGGAAAGTTTTGGTTTTGAGAAAAAGTGCCATACTTTAGACCGCAAACAGCAGATTTTGTCTGGAAAACGCGGAAAACTTGTTGCGTATGAGTGTCATGGAAATATGACGGAGGCAGTGCTGCCGGTTTATGTCGTTAAGAAGCTTATTGGTTATATAATGATTGGACAATTTCGTACATCAGATAGTTTTATTCGACCCATAGAGGCATCACATAAGAGCAGAAAAGATTTGAATTGCCTGCGAAAGGCTTATTTTGAAACTCCGTATTATTCTCAGCAAATGGTCGAAAATATCCTTAAGCTGTTTTCTTTGCTGGTGGAGTTGATAGTCAGTCGTCATCTTATAAATATCAAAAGCCAAACTTCAATCAGCAAGCTAATCGCATATATTGATGAACATCCAGAAGAAACTCTTAGCTTGGAAGAAGCTGCGAATTTGATTTTTACGAGTATTTCTACTGTCTCGCATCTTTTCAAGAAAGCTGCCGGGATGAGTTTTAAAAAGTATCAAATTACAAAAAAATTTCAAAAAGCCGAAGAGCTTCTGGTATCAGACTCTGAGAACAGTATTGCATCAGTATCAAAACAGGTTGGAATTAGCGACCCGTTCTATTTTTCACGTCTTTACAAAAAATATAGGGGGTATGCACCCAAACAGCATAAAAGAAATTACAGGTCTGATTAGTTTTTAATAGTATGGTTTTGAGAAAATTGGGCTTGCATAAACCTGCGTAATCGAGTACACTGAAAGCAACAAGAAAGTGTAAGTGTGTGTAAGCTTATATATTATTATAACAAATTGTTATTAAGGTAGTTATGGATTTTGCTGCAAAGTGGATTTGGTATAAACAAAAGTCCTATAAAGAATACAATCGGACTATTATTGCTCGAAAGTCGTTTAAATTAGGTGCGGTTTATCAGGCCAGTATCAAGATTACAGCGGACAGTTTTTATCGCTTATACATTAATGGAAAATGGGTAAATGATGGGCCGTGCAGAAGCTGGCCTGAACATTATCAGTACGATGAAATTGATGTAGCTCCTTATATCATATCTGGAAACAACGAAATAAAAGTAATAGCAAGGTATTACGGTACAGGTGATTTTCATTGTGTTCCACAGCAGGCAGGTCTTCTTGTGCAGCTGGAGATAAAACTTCATTCCGGCGAAATAAAAATAATTGTTTCTGATGACAGTTGGCAGGTTGCACCGGCTAAAGCGTGGTTATCCAATACACCCAAGATAAGCATTCAAATGGAACCTGCTGAGTATTATGATGCCCGACTGGAAGATACGGTTGGTTATAGCAAAGCGGAAGTTCTTTTTGATGTTTATGATGGGCAGTGGAAAGGGCTTACTTGCAGGGATGTTGCTCTTTTGGCCAGAAAGACCGTTTTATTTAAGTCGTTTTTAGGCGCGAAAATTGTTAAATGCCCGGGATTTAGCTACATTTTTTCGCCAGTGAGATTTTTTTATCCTGAGTTGATTGAAGCCAATAATCATACAAGTGTGGGATGCGGTTTGGCGACAATATTGACGATTGAGGAAGAATGCAGCATCACCATAGCTCAGGAAGGTTTTAAATTTGCAATTAATGGTGAAGTCCGCCCGGACGGGAAATATCATCTTGCAGCGGGCAGTTATATTGTTTCAGCTTTTGTTGGTAATGTTTTTGATCATGTCAAGGATCGTTCTATAACATTTCTGACGGATTCGTCATTAAAACTGGAAAATCCGATAGATGTAAAGTCTGGAAATCCATGGTGTTTGATTCCTTTTACAGAAGCGATTTTCCTCGAAGATGATATGGTGTTCTGGTGGTTTATCAGAGAAAATAAAGAATATAATCAAAGGTCAAAAAGCTATCTTGAACAGGTTGAACACTTTTTAAGTTCCATTAAGGATAAAAACAGTTTTACGAAGAATGCCGGCGAGGCGGTTAGATTACCACCTCCGGAGGATGTTTTTGCTGAGGATGGTTATTGGCAGTTTCGTCACAGAAAAGAAATTAGCAATGGCAACAGTTGTATAAGCAATTCGGAAGCGGTTATGCGCAGAAACGGTGAGGTAATTGTAAATCCCTGTGCTGACGGCGATATTGAATTGGTATATGATTTGGGGGAGCAGTGCTGCGGTTATTATGATTTTGAATTGGTTGCCGATGATGGTGTTGAGATTGATATATATGGAATTGAATATATAACACCGACAGGTGAGATACAACATACCGATGGCAATCGCAACGGAATGCGTTATATAACCCGCAAAGGTATTAACACTTTTACATCGCTGAAACGAAGGTCTGGCCGTTACATTTATATTACCCTGAGAAATCAAAAAACACCGGTACTGTTCCGAAAAATTCAGTTAATTGAGTCCACATACCCTGCACTATCGATTGGCAGTTTTTTATGCAACGATGAGAACTTAAATAAAATATGGGGAATTTCTGAACGGACATTAAAGCTATGTATGGAGGATGTGTTCACGGACTGTCCTCTTTATGAACAGACGCTCTGGGTGGGTGATGCCAGAAATGAGTCGTTGTTTGGCTATTATTTATTTGATGCCAGGGATATAGCGAAAAGATGCATCAATATCACAGCTCAGTCTCTTGAAAGATTTCCGATAGTTGGCTGTCAGGTTCCTTCGAGTTGGAAATGCCTCTTGCCCGCATGGAGTTCTCTGTGGGGTATTTCTGTATGGGAGTATTTTTTTTATACTGGTGATATTAAATTTCTGCGTAATATCTGGAAATCTGTGATTTCCAATCTTAAAGGCGCTCAGAGTTTCTTAGGCAAAGATGGACTTTTTGCCGCTCCTTTCTGGAATATGTTTGACTGGGCGAACATTGACCAGGAGCACAAAGTTGTTCTTCATAACAGTATGTTTCTTGTAGGAGCGATTAATGCGGCATTAAAATGTGCGGAGGCATTAGACGATAAGACACATATTTCATGGTTGAAAGAATTTCATACCAATCTCCGCAATGCGATTAACAGATATTGGAATCCACAGAAAAAAGCATATCCGGATAGTATATATGATGATGGCACTATAAGTGATTCAGCGTCTCAGCATACAGGTTTCCTGTCGGTGCTTTATGATATCGTAGAAAATAATAATCGTGTTCACGCATTGGGAAATATGCTGTATCCATCCGATGCTACTGTGAAAGTAGGCTCGCCATTTGCCAGTTTTTATCTGTATGAGGCGCTGGAGAAAATAGGCCAGGAGAATATAATAATTGAATCTATATATAAAAGTTATCTGCCTATGCTGGAGGTCGGAGCCACTACGGTGTGGGAGAGTTTTGCCACCGGCACAACCGGAAATGGGAAATTTCCGACTCGCAGCCATTGTCATGCGTGGTCATCAGCGCCGGTATATTTTTTAAGCAGAATAATTCTGGGCATTCGGCCAATAGAAGCGGGATGCAAAGCATTTGAAGTCAGTCCGATGCCTAATGGTCTTTCGTGGGCAAAAGGGGCTATTGCGACTATACATGGCCCAATTAGCGTTGAATGGTCGGTTGAGGGAGACAAAATGGATGTTGTTATAAACAAGCCAGCCTGTGTTAGAGTGGACTTCCGCAAAAATTCTTCGCTGGAAGGTATGAACGTAAATGTGAACGCAGACGCTTCAAAATGTAAAACAACGCATGAACTGGAATTTGATGTGGTTTAAACGGAGATTGTATATGAGTAGTTTCAGGAATAATATAAGAACAGTACAGTGTTTTTTTATTGGTATAGTTCTTGGCTTTGCGGCTCAGTCGGTAGCTGGAGATTTTCGGCTTACAGCAACGAATAATCCATCTGATTTGCTTATGCTTTGCTATGGAGAGAGCGAGCTTCATCTGCTTGATAAGATGGGACCTGTATTTGAACTTGAAGAAAATTCGATGTCGCCTGATAATTATAAATTGAAAATAATCAGCGAAAAAAATGAAAATGGAATCAGAAAGCTGAGATGTTTGGCGGAAGTAGAAGGCTTAAAAGCAGAATATGAAGTCTGGATTGAGCAAAAATCAGACAGTGAAGTAGTATTTACGATTTCAGGCCCAAGTAATGTATCAGAGTTTCGGATAGGCAATATAACCGGTACGGAACAGTCTTTTAAACAGTTTTTCACCGGCGAGAGAGAGACGGAAAGTTTTCCAGGGAATGACGGTATGTGTCCTGTTATCTATTGGCCGCAGGGAAATGTCTATATCCATATGGAATGGGATGCAGATTATGCAAACAGTGCCGGTTATAAGCACAGGCTTTTGCCAAAGAAGAATTATTTGGCAAAAAATCCTCCAATCGGAAGCGATTTTTCATATGCGGTTCTTTCAGATGGTTCCAGGCCGGCATTGAGAGAAAAATTTACCATTCGCTGCTCAAAAAATTTATGGGATGTTTATGGTAAGAAAAATAATCCCAGTGAATATCGGCAGGAACTTGCAGGTATGGTTTATTTTGATTCATGGTCTGAAAGTTTTACTTCAACCCTTAATGCTTTAAAATGGCTTAAAGAAACAACAAATGGGAAAGTAAAATTTTATACAATTATTCAAACATGGGCAGATTGGAAAAGCTGGGATGCTGCAAATCCAGACGCTTATCGCATTCCAGACCATAATCAGCCTGGTGAAATATATGGCAATAAAGATCAACTCATAGAAATAATGAAAGTGGCCAAGAGTATGGGCAGAGCAGGTCTGCGGTGTAATTATGTGCATATAGGCCCCGATTCGTGGTCAATAAAGGAAGGATTAGTTAAACACGCTCTGAATTCCACAGGGAAACAGGCATGGTTTACGGATTTTCACAGTGTCAGGGCGTTGGCAGAACGACAGGAAAACGATATTAAAAAAGATTTTGCTCCAACAACATCGTTTCATGATCAATGGGCAAGCGGAGGTTGCGGCTGGCCGGTAATAAATTATGATTCATCTGTAAAAGGAGCAGGGGCTCTTTCCGGCACGAGAGAAATTATTAAGGAAATTTGTAAATTCACAAAAGCGGTTCACAATGGCCCTTTAAGCAGTGAGTCGCTGATCGGCGATTTTTTAATCGGCGAGTATGTTGATACTGGCGACTATGGAATTTATGGGGCAGATGACAGATTTGATATTAGCCCGGAATATAAATTAAGGCGACTTCACGAGCAGACTGTGCTTTATGGTCTGGGTCTGGGATATCGTTTTTATTTTGGGCCATGGGAAAAAGATTGGGCGGAGGTTGATGGTGCAGGATATAATTATTACTTCAATGATGATGAAAAATTAGACAAATACAGAGCTTGTGAAATACTTTGGGGCAATGGTGGGTATCTGTTCTTCAGAGAGAGGATGAGGAAAGTTCATGCTCTTGAAGAATGTATGACAGTCGGTATTGCCCAGAAGTATTATGTATTGCAGCCTGTGGAATATGTTAAGTATGGCAAAGACGGAATCTGGAATACTTTTGATAAAGTTATCAGAGACTGTAATACAAGGGAAGAGTTATTTGAATGGCAACGGCAATTTCACGTTAAATTTAAGAATGGTTGCCATATATGGGTGAACCGTAGCGAAGAGCCTGTACAGGTGCGATACCTCACAAATAAAACTATTAAACTTCCGCAGGACGGTTGGCTCGTTTATACTGAAGATGGCAATATGATAGCCTATATGGCTCTTGTGATGGATTCTGTTGTTGCCGGCAATGAGGGCAGAGTGGTATATTGCGAAGATAAAAATCAAGGCGTTAAATATGTAAATCCAAGAAAACTGCTTGGTTATGAAGGTGTTAGCAAGCCTACAATATGGATAGAGGGTAAACATTTTTACACTCTTGATGACCCTGATGCAATGTTTAAGAACTGAAAATGAAGAGAGAGGATATACATATACGAGACCCTTTTGTCGTCCCTGTTCACAATGAAGGAATATACTATATGTATGGGACAACAGATAGAGACTGCTGGAATGCTCCTGGTGTTGGTTTTGATGTTTATAAAAGTACAAATCTTGAAGACTGGGGTGGGCCATATCCGGCATTTAGACCCTCCTCTGGTTTTAGGGCAGAAAAAAATTTCTGGGCACCGGAAGTGTACCGGTATAGCGGGAAATATTACATGGTTGCCAGCTTCTTTGCCAAAGGCAAAGGACGTGGTATTCAAAGTCTTGTCAGTCAATCACTATTAGGACCTTTTGTTCCGAATAGTAAAGACGTTCTTGCTCCTGAAGAATGGGAGTGTTTAGATGGGACACTTTACATTGAAGAGCAAACCCCATGGATGATATTTTGCCATGAGTGGGTTCAAATTGGTGACGGGACTATATGTGCTGTAAAGCTGAGCAATGACCTGAAAAGAGCGATATCTGAGCCGATAGAATTATTTAAAGCATCATTTGCCCCCTGGGTTGAGTTGCTGGTAATTGAAAATGTCGGTCTGGAAGGCTATGTTACTGATGGCCCGTTTTTGTATAGAGCATCTGATAATCAACTTCTGATGATTTGGTCGAGTTTTAGAAATCAGAAATATGCCTTAGGTGTTGCTCGCTCTGTAACAGGCAGCGTTACGGGGCCGTGGATGCATGATACTCAACCTTTATTTTCTGAAGACGGCGGACATGGAATGCTGTTTAAAACATTTGATGGACAATTGATGTTGAGTATTCACAAACCCAATAACTCTCCCAGTGAAAGACCTATGTTTTTAGCACTTAATGAGACGGATGGGAAACTCTGGCTGAAGTAATTTTTATATGAATTTGCCTAATTATCTAATTTACTCTGAATATATCTTTTGTGATATTTGTGTACAATATCTTATTGATAACAACACACAAAAGATAGGTATGGGGGCATTTCCTGTCTGCAAAAGAAACAAAATAGCAGAACACAGGCCGGATTTACTTGGATATGATTTTATACGGGTTCAACCTGAAAATCTGCACAAAATGTCTGCGTGGTCAATTGAACCGCTTGTACAGGTAAAATGCAAAGGTGATGACTATCCCTGCTGTTTTGCACAGGGGAGAACAATGAGGAATTCAGGCTCAACTGAAAAGTTGCGATTCAAATGTCAGGAAAAGTTTGATTTAGATGATAAAATACTGGTTATTACGACACTGGAAACAGATGCCGGCTGGGATTGTAAGCATTATCTGGAATGGTTTAAAGGTCAGCAATATTTAATTGTTCAGACAGAGTTCATCAATCATTCAGCAAGTGATATTTGTCTGGAAATGTTATCGAGTTTTACTCTGGGGCATATCACGCCGTTTGATTCGAAAGATGCTTCCGAACGGCTTAAGCTTCATCGATTCAGAAGTTTCTGGAGTAGTGAGGCCAGGAGAGAAAGCCTGTTTTTTGAGGAACTTAATCTCGAAAGGTCATGGCTTGGCATAAGTGCAGTTTCAGAGAGATTTGGGCAGATTGGGTCTATGCCTGTCAGGGGTTATTTTCCTTTTGCTGCAATTGAGGATTGTCAGGAATCGGTTTTTTGGGGCGTTATGCTCGCTTATAACGGCTCATGGCAGATGGAGGTTGAAAAAAAGCAGGATTTTGCCTGCATTAGTGGGGGGCTTGCCGATAGGGAGTTTGGGCATTGGACAAAACTACTGCGGCCTAATCAATCCCTTAAAACACCAAAAGCAATTTTGTCAGTTTCGGACAATTCGCTCGAAGATTTGTGCAGCAGACTTACTTCATATCAGGTGTTTGATATGAAAAATGAGCCGAAAACAGAAAACAGGTTGCCGGTTTTTTTCAATGACTGGTGTTCATTTTGGGGGGATGTTAGTCAGGAAAAGATACTTGCTATTTTAGACAAATTATCGTTGATGGGTATTGATTACTATATAATAGATGCCGGCTGGTATAAGACCAGAGATAACGATTGGGGAGCATCCCATGGCGACTGGGAATATTCACAGGAAAAATTCCCCAAAGGAATGAAATATATTGCAGACCACATAAAGAATAAGGGCATTAAACCCGGTATATGGTTTGAATTTGAGACGGTGGGTGAAAATTCAAAAGCTTTCGGATTGTATAAGAAAAATCTGCTGCATAGAGATGGTTTTGTCCTTAAATCCGGAAAACGCGCCTTCTGGGATTTTCGTGATGATTACGTCCATAAATATCTCAATGATAAAGTGATTGCCCTGTTAAAGGATTGCGGGTTTGAATACATCAAGATTGATTATAATGATACCATTGGCATTGGTGTCGATTCTGCGGATTCTCTCGGTGAAGGTTTACGGGAGCATCTCGTTGGCGTGGAAAAGTTTTGGAAACGCCTCCGCGAAGAAGTTCCAGAAATTGTTATTGAGAATTGTTCATCAGGCGGGCATCGATTAGACCCCTTGATACTGTCGCTTTGCGATGTTGCGTCATTTTCCGACGCACATGAAACAGACAACATTCCGATAATTGCGGCCAATCTCCATTATTTGGTTCATCCGGTAAAATCGCTTATATGGGCAGTAATGAGAAAACAATCTGATAACAAAACAATATCTTACAGAATGGCATCCACATTTTTTGGAAGGCCTGTATTGTCCGGCGATATCGCTGAGCTGAATAAGTCATCTCTTGAACTTATCGGGAAATATCTTAAGCTTTATAAAAAAGTGTCTCACCTAATCAGAAATGGCATATCATATATTGATTCTAAAACCGGAAAAAGTATGCTTTATCCCAGGGGGTGGCAGTCAGTTTTAAGGGTAAATCAGAAAGTGAAAGAAGCGTTATTGGTAGTACACTCCTTTGGAAATTCCAAACTGAAATCCGCAGAAATAAACCTCAGAAGTTCCGGGTGGTATATTGCTGAAAGTCTTTTATCCGGAGTCAATAGTGAAATTGTTAATGGCAAAATAGCCGATTTGACATTTGAATCAGACTTCTCTTCTGCCGTGATTCTATTAAAAAAGTCTGAGTAAGCATTAAAAAATTTTGGGGCAGGGCTGAGGTGCTAAACGAATGACAGACACTCGGCGGGAGGCATTATGTCCTTCCGCCGAGTGTCCAATCGTCAATTAAACTATCAAGCTCATGGCCAGTTGGCTGCTATCTAACACGTTAAGGTTTGATTGCAATGCTCATCATACCCTTGTACGCTGCATTCGCAAGTGTAACAGCGGTATTGCCATAAACTCCGGCTGTCACCTTAACACCTGTGGCTACTCCGAGACCGCCGCCGTTGCCCGCGGTTACGGAATTGTCGATACGCTCAGTTATACTTGTCAGGTTAGCGTTTGTCCATGCCGAAAACTTTGCCGTACTGCTCGCGTCAGGGAGACTGGTGGCAATGGCAGTTACGACAAGAGTATTAGCAACCGTTGTAGTCGCACCTGGAATGGAGCCGCTGGTGTCTGATACAGCCTCAACACCGCCCGCTGTAACATTCCATGGGTCGCCGGAGGCAACAACGCCACGAATAGCTATCATCCTGCCAAGCTGATGGTCGCCTGAATCAGATGTGGTTGGAGCGCCCTGTGTCCCATTATACCTCGACCAGAAAACCGTAAGTCTGGCACCGGTGGTGCCAGCAGCTGTTCCGCAGTACTGCGGCGAGTTGGCAACCTGAGTCCATGTCCCGCCGTTTTGATTAGAAATCGAGATAGCCTGATTGGAGGTCTCAAGAAACAGCAGCAAAATATCGTTCGTGGCGATACCCGCAGGAAGTGCTGGTGTTATCGCTCCTGTGCCGGACGCTACTGCCCCTGCTGCTACGAATGTTGGTACAGGAGGATCAGTAGTAGTGAAATTCCAGACCGTGCCAGTTGTGGTACCACCGGGACCAACCTCATCAATACGCCAGTAATAAGTCGTAGATGCACTCAGTGTTCCGGGTACATAGCTTGTGCCGGCCTGATTACCCCGGAATGTACCTGGACTTGTAGTCCCGAAATAGACATCGTGCGTAATAGTGCCGCTTCCTGCCGTCCAACTCAAGGTTGGTGTCAGGCTCACCCCCGTTGCGCTGTTGGCAGGACTTGGAGTTGTCGCCTGGCCAGGCGCTGCAGCGGTTGTAAAGCTCCAGACTGTGCCAGTTGTGGTACTGCCGGAACCAACCTCATCAATGCGCCAATAGTAGGTCGTATTTAAAGCGAGAGTGCCTGGGGCATAAGTTGTGCCGGTCTGATTACCCTGGAATGTACCAGGACTTGTAGTCCCGAAATAGACATCATGCGAAGTAGTTCCACTGCCAGCTGTCCAGCTGAGCGTCGGCGTAAGGTTTACGTCAGTCGCGCTGTTGGCGGGACTTGGAGTCGTCGCCTGGTCAGGCACATCACTCCAGAAAGTGAATAACAAAGAATATAGGTCCCATGTTGCACACTGTGTTTTCCAATCGCCTGGAATAGCATGCATAGTACCTTCCATAAAAATAACCTTCATTGTTGAACTGTTCATACAGCCATACTGGTCTGTGCTTACCAGATTTGCATACCCGCGTGTTTTTGGGTTAGTGAAACCTGTTAAAGTTGCATTCGTTGCATTTGTACAAATCTGGTAGAGGGGAGTCGTTGTATAATCATTCCAGATTCGCCCATCGCTGGATGTAAAAACATATACATTATATGTTGGTGTTCCGCTGGGATTAGGAGTTATCCAATCACCTATAGTATAAGCCATTACATACTTACTCATAGCACTATTCCACTTAACATCTACTGCCGCTCCATACACCACTACTTCATGGGTAGTATAGCTGCCCCAACTGGTTGAGCTGGAACTGCGTGCCATGCGTATCTCGTCTGGTGACTCGGCGGTAACATTGCAGACGTAGTAGATATTGAACTGGCCATCCTTGTAAAATACACTTGGCTGACCGATACCATAAGCGCCTACAGCTAAATCACTCGGAGCTGTTATAACCGGTTGTGGATTGCTGTTGGACGGATATTTAGTCCATGTTGTTCCATTGGTCGAGGTTGCCTGGAATATCTGATTTTTATATTCAACACCACCTGGGGTAAACAGGCAGGGTGATTCATAGAACATATAGAATGTGCTGCCCACTTTAACTACCGATGGTCTGCCGACGTGCGTCTTTTCATAAGTATTGTCTGCAGCCTGCATAACTTTTTGTGCACCAGTCCAGTTGATGCCGTCTGTGCTGCTGGCGTACCAAATGGTATCGTATGGGTCCTGCCTGCACCACCACATTTTGTAAGAATTGGTGCCGTCCTTAATGACTGAGCCGCCCCAATCATATTTCTGCGCAGTATCCGGATAGATAGGGCTGATGGACAAGCGTCCCAAATTAGAGACATTTTGTATGCTGTAGATAGGCGTAAGGTATGGCGGATATCCACCTGTTTTATAAAACGGCATAAAATTAGTATTCGGACTGATGCCAGCTATCTCACCTGCTAACCAGTTGAGTTGATATTTTGTGCCAGTCGGATTCGGCTTTTCATAAGTTGTACGAACAGGAATACTATATTTAAGCTGGATGTTCATAGGGGCGGTTTGTGCCGAAATTTGTGCAAAATTACCGACTTTCACCAGTGTTATCGGCGTGCCATTGACAGAAAGTACAATGGAATCAGCAGGCGCCCACTGCGGAATTCTAATTCGAACGTTTTCGTAATTTTTAACCAATACATCAACCACTGCCTTATATCTTCCAGTTGAATCTTTCTCTCTTTTTGAGACAATTTTGACAGTATTATCTTCATAGTCGAAGTGGAAATTAATTCTTAGACCATTGCTGTCATGAACAGCAATGCTGTTGTAGATTTCTATAAGGCTGTGCAGCACAGAGGAAGTAACATCTGTTGTAGATTGTTTTGCACCATACGGTTCCGGGGCGTGCATACCGCCGAAGCCGCCGACATTGCGTTCATCTAAGTTGGCATAGCGGTCGGGATTGGCACCCTGATCGCCGTCGCTCAAATTCGGTGTTAATACAGATGGCATATCCGTATATCTAATTTGGCATGGCAAAATCAAGCATCTCACGAGCCGTTCAGCATCATCGAGGTACTCATCATGTCCAAGTCGTCCAAGAATACAGGCGATTTGTGCGCTGTCAGCAGCCGATGCTGGTTCGGGGTTGTTGTCAGAATAATGCTTCCAGTCATGAGGATTCCAGCCTGATTCTTTTATCAGGTTATTTCGAATCGAAACTCCATAAGTAGCTGCAACATTGTCAATATATTGCTGGCCGGTTGCCCCACCGATTAACTCGCCATAAAGCAATAAGCCACGCATAGTACACATATAAGAATGGGTATGGTCAAGACCCACAGCTTCCTTCAATGTGCCGTTGGAGTTTGTTGAGTTTGCTAAATGCCATGCCGCATACTGGTCTGCCAGAGTAAGCACCGAAGAATTTCCAGTTGTTCGATAGAGATATACTAATGCTTCAATTAGTCTGCCGTTCGACCCGACAGGGTCCATAAACCTGGCAGTATAGGGAGTTTGGCAGGACTGATTATAGTACCAGAAGTTACTCCAAATCCACTGATAATCCGGGCCTGTAAGATCGCCCATATCGGTTGCATTCGAAAGAGTTGCTGCCAGCAGAGGTGCCTTGTCTATCGCCCAGGTACTGCCTCTGAACTCCGCTAACGCATTTAGTGCCAGAGCATTTTCTCTAAAGGAATGGCACTCAAATTGCTTGGAAACCAGACCCAGCCAACTGCACGGTGTCCAGCATAAATTATCAGAATTGTCAAAAAATTGCTGTGTGCTGCTGAGAAGAGTTGCCTCTTTATCTGCTGGAATTTCAAACCCAATGGCATTTTCCAATCGCAATAAAGCGTCCCATACTCTGCCAATGTTATGGAATTCCGAGCCGGGGTTGTACCGTGCGGAATAACCGCTGGTAACATCTAATTCCCAATATGGCAAAGCGCCTTGATTTAAAGGACGTAAAGCATTGACCAAATTTTGGCCTGCCAGTTCCATCGACCATTCCAAAGTGTTGCGGTATTCCTGCCTGACATTATCAAAGGCAATCCAGCCCCACGAGCAAGTGTCGCCGTCAGCAGCCTGGAAATAACAGGTATCTCCGTAGTTGAGTCCTGCGGCCATAAGGTCGAAACATCTTTCTTTCCATGTTCCGCCTTGTCCGGTACCTTGCGGACCGATATTGCCGTTAATTGTGGCAATAATATTTAAATTGGAATCCAGCAGGTTGAATTTGTTATTGCCGCCGCCCCAGGGGCCGCCGGAATATCCTGCTGCGTCAAAGACTAAGAAGTTCTGCTTGACAATAATAGGTGGAGAGGTAACCGTTCCGGTGAGTGAATCGTCTTCAGCAGTTATTGCAAATAATCCGCCTTCAGCACTATAGCGAGGTACAGATTCCCACGAGAACTTTGTCTTTGCGAAAGCATCCCATGCTGTACCTGTAACAGTCCAGCTGGCAAATCCATTTTCAAGACTGCCGTTGGTTATCATTTCATGCGGCTGGCCGTTTGCGGTTGCAATGTTGTCCATACCAATCCATTGAGCTTCTTTATCAACGCCAACTGCCACTACTGTAGAGTAACCGCGGGCATCGACTTTAAAATCAGTGCGTCCGTTATCATAAGGGTTCATCTTGGCCAGAACCGGGCCACAGATGTCGCCCCCTCTAACTTCGGCCCAATGTGTTTCTGGAGCAGTTTTAAAACCATCCCCATCTTTATCGGGTACATCATGACCGCAAACTTTAATGGTTAAATAGCCATCTTCCGGAACGGAGATTAAATTAGAGACAAGATTACCAGTGGCACTTGAACCGAGTACATTTGACCACGCTACGAGGGTAGAGCCGGTATAGATAGTTTGCAATCCCCATGTAGCATCGATACTATCCCATTTACTGGAAGCTAAAGTACCGCTTTCGAAATCATCATAAGAATAACCCAGCGATATTCCTGTCTGTCTTATATTATCAAAAGCTATCCAGCCATAAGAACCTGTATCGCCGTCAACAGCCTGGAAATAACAGGTATCGCCATAATTTAATCCTGTTGCCCAAAGGTCAAAAGATCTCTCTGACCATGCTCCGTTCTGAACAGAACCTTGAGGGCCGATATCGCCCTTAATCGTAGCGATAACATTAAGGCTGGAGTCCAACAGCTCAAACCTGTTGTTCCCACCACCCCATAGACCGCCGGAATGTCCTGCGGCATCAAAAGTCAGGGTGTCGGATGTAACAACAATAGGCGGAGAAGTAACCGTTCCGGTGAGCGATTCAGTCTCAGCAGTTGTCGCAAACATTCCACCTTCGCTGCCATAACGAGGCGTGGTTTCCCAATATGGTTTGGTTTTGGCAAAAGTTTTCCATGCAGTACCGCTTACAGTCCAGCCGGTAAAACCATTTTCCAAACTTCCATTGGTTATGGGTTTATGGATGGTTCTGTCGCATAGGACTGCAACGTTATCCATTCCGGCCCATTGAGTACTATTATCAACACCGATTACGGTTACAACCGAATAATCACGGCTATCAACCTTGAAATCAGTGCGTCCGTTATCATAAGGGTTCATCTTGGCTAAGACAGGTCCCGTAGCGTTGCCGCCTCTAACTTCGACCCAATGTGTTTCCGGAGCAGCTTTAAAGCCATCTCCATCCTTGTCAGGTACGTCATGGCCGCAAACGTTGAGATTCAAATAGGTGTTTTGCGGAACCGTAATCGGCTTTGAAACAAGGTTGCCTGTTGCACTTGCACCAAGTACATCTGACCACGCAACGAGGGTTGAGCCGGTGTAAATAGTCTGTGTACCCCAGGTACTTGCTATGCTGTCCCATTTTCCTGTGCTAATAGGACCGCTTTCGAAATCATCATAAGTATAGGACAAGGAACCTGTTAATCTGATATTATCAAAGGCAATCCAGTCATACGATGCCTGAGAGTCACCATCATAAGCCTGAAAATAACAAGTGTCGCCATAGTGCAGACCGGCAGCAAAAAGATTAAACGACTTTTCCTGCCATACACCATTAACCAAAGTGCCCTGTGGTATAATATTGCCTTTAATAGTGGCAATAACATTCATACTTGCATTGAGTAGGCGGAACTCATTAGTACCCCCGCCCCATGGGCCACCGGAATACCCCATTGCATCAAATGTCAGGGTGTCACGAGTTACCGTAATTGCAGGAGATATCGCAGTTCCTGTCAAACCGGAACTCATGTAACCGGAAGCAAACAAACCGCCCTCGCTGGCGAATTGTGGAATAGTTTCCCAGGATGGGAAGCTCTTGGCAATAGTCTGGAAAGATGTTCCCGTAACTGTCCAGCCTGTAAAACCATCTTCTAAACTGCCGTTTGTTATAGGGGTGTGAGCGATGCCTGATGTACTGGCAATATCATCTATGCCAATCCATTGAGTACTGTTGTCAACGCCTATTACTACCACAAGCCAATAACCACGGGCATCAACCTTAAATTCAGTACGGCCGTTATCATAAGGGTTCATTTTGGCTAAAATCGGACCAGTGCTGCTTCCGCCGCGAACCTCGACCCAATGTGTTGCCGGAGCAGCTTTAAAACCGTATCCATCTTTATCCGGTACGTCATGGCCACAAACTTTAAGAGTCAGATAGCCGTCTGCCGGCACTGGGATAGTTAGTGAAACGAGGCTGCCTGTTCCACCCCCACCATTCGCATTTGACCATGCGACGAGGGTTGAGCCGGTGTAAATAGTTTGTAGTCCCCATGAAGATGGGGGCATTTCCCATCTAACAGTATTTATGACACCACTTTCAAAATTGTCATAAACATCTGATATGGCAGGTGTTGCTAAAGTAAATGTTATTAACGAAACCACATACACAATTGCCTTTTTCATACATTACTCCTTTCTAACTTTAAATCCATTATTGTTATGGGACGTATTTGTATTCAATCGGAGTCAATCAGCAGGTGTTGAGAAAGACGCAACCTTGCGTACTCGAGTGCGCAAGTTAGTATATATTAAGTATGTAAGTTAAGGCAAGATAATTTTTATTAATTTTTTTAAAAAATATATTTTGCATAACATTTGCCTAAATTATATTTTTTTATTGAGTTTTTCAATGTAATCGGGTACACTGAATACAAGCACATCTGAATTTACAGACATAAGGCTTGTTTGAAGGTAAATAATGACTGTTACTATTTACGATATAGCGAAGGCGGTAGGGACAACCCATGCTACGGTAAGTAGGGCTCTTCATAACAATCCGCGCATAAGCGATGAAACCAAAGAAAAAGTCAAGAATGCTGCCAAGAAGCTTGGTTATCGTCCAAACCATACAGCCCGGTCATTTGGAACGGGCAAAACTCATACAATAGGTTTGATAACTCCCGATTTAGGTAATCCCTATTATGTGGAATATATCAGGGCTGCTGAGGATGGTTGTGCCTCGAGGGGTTATCGTTTAGTTTGTCTTGAATATATCTTTGATGCTGACAGAGAACGTTTGTGTCTGGAAGAAATGCTGGAGCGTCGCTGCGATGGTATCATTGCAACGATTACCAGATTTGAGTCTCTTAAGGACATTATCGAGGAGTTCTGGGAACGCAGGATACCGTTTATATCGAGTGGGTTACCGCCGGATGCCGCAGAAAGCAATATCGACGGTACTTATACAAACCATGGCAAAGGTATTGAACAGGCCATAGACCACTTGATTGATTTAGGGCATAAAGAAATTGTATTTGTTGCCAGTTGGGCCAAGCAGTTTAAGGACTATGGAAGATTTAGTGGTTTGGAAAAAGGGTTTAAAAAACACGGGTTGCCCTATAATTTTGAAGACAGGGTTTTTAGTCGTTTTACAGGAGATCAACTCAGGGATGGTATGGAAGCTACGAGAGAATTACTATTAACCCGGCCCAGCAGTACGGCGATTATCGGCACCAACGACCTTGTGGCATTAGGGGCAATGCGAACCGTCTGTGATTTCGGATTGAAAGTGCCGAATGACATTTCCATTGTAGGTTGTGATAATACATGGCTGGCTAAGAGCCTGCCGGTAAGATTGACAACGATTGATCATAAAACAAAAGAGACCGCAAGAGTTGCGGTTGAGATATTATTTGAGAGGCTGCGGAATAAAGAGTGGATTAAACCCAAAAGAATAGAGTTTGAATCTGAGTTAGTGGTTGGTGAGAGCACTGCAAAAGTAAGGCAGTGGGATTTGCCAAAGCTTGAACTTAAATAGATTAATCCAAATCTTATCAACTTGTTCATACGAAAATAAAATCATAAGCAGCGGAATCATAACGTCATTTTTCAGATAGAATCATTTTAGAGAGGTAATTCATGGGCAAAAAGACAGAATATGCATATCAAAACCAGGGCAAAGAACTGTGGCTTAATACACCCGTGCCTGAGCGTAATTTGGAAAATATACTTTATAACAAAGCATATTTTACGCTGATAGACCAGTGCGCAAGGGGCAAAGGTACTCATATGACCGAAGATGGTTTTATCAATCATCTAATTGCCAAAGACAGATTAATTTTTGTGCGGGATGACGACAGCGGAGAATATTTTTCTGTAAGCTGGTCTCCGACATTTACTAAATTTGAAAGTTATATTTCCAAAGCCGGCATAAATTATCAGATATACGAAAATATAACCAACGGGCTGAAAATTATTTGGCGTATTTATGTGCCGGCAGGTAATGACCCCGTGGAAATATGGGATGTCTGCGTTGAAAATTTGGGCCGAAATGCTCGCAGCATAAGTTTATTTACCTGTCTTCAAATGGATTGCGACGGAACGGAAACCTATTGTAATTTCCTGTTCAGGTCTGCTATGTATTATTCGCAGGTAAATTCCATCATCATAAAACAGGATGCTGAATTTCACAGTCAGAATAATTTTCCGTATCATAACGGGTTCTTTACTGCTGACAGAACGCCCAGCGGCTGGGATGCGGATATGCAGGATTTCATCGGCAGCACAAATACGATTGCGAATCCTGTTGCAGTTGAAAAGGGTATTTGTTCAAATTCACTTTCTTCGCGTGATACCCCAACGGCATCGATGCACTTTAAGCTTAAAATTGCCGGCGGGGCGAAGGAAGATACGAGAATGCTTATTGGAGCATGCAGCGATGAATCTATGCTTCCTGTCATACGCGGCAAATATCTGCACGGTAATATAGGCAGGGATTTAATCTTCGATGATATGTGCAATCAATATGATGCACAGATGAAGAATATACAAATTAATGTGCCGGAAGAATCTATGAATCGGATGCTGAATAAATGGGTAAAGCATCAGATTATGTATGGTGCGATATGGTGCAGATGGGGATATAAGGGTTATCGTGATATTGTTCAGAACAGCCAGAATGTGATTACACTGGATGCAGAACTGGCGCGTAAAAATATTATGAAAGCCTGTCGACATCAGTACAATGATGGATTTGCCCTGCGAGGCTGGCACCCTTTAGACACGATGAGATATGTTGACAGCGCGCAATGGTTAATACCTGCGATTACCGAATATGTCAAGGAAACGGGTGATTTTAACTTGTTGCAGGAGACAGTTCCTTATTTGGATAAGGGTGAGGATACTGTTTATAACCATCTGATGAAAGCATTGGTTCGTTTGCATACAGATCGCGGCAAACAGGGGCTGTGCCTGGCGTTTTTTGGCGATTGGAACGACTCGCTCACAGCGGTATGCCGTAAGGGCAGGGGTGTAAGTATATGGATGTCGATGGCATTTTGCAGAAGCGCTCTTTTGATGAAAGAACTGGCCGAATATCTCGGTAATTCCGAAGATGCGAAAAGACTTGGCGATTGGCGCCTCGAAATGTCGCAGGCAATAAACAAGTACGGCTGGGATGGAAAATGGTATTTATGCGCTATTGACGATGAAGATAAGCTGATAGGTTCAGAAGAAAATGACCAGGGGAAAATTTTCCTGAATATGCAAAGTTGGTCTCAGTTAGGGCGTGTTGTAAGCGATGAAAGATGGAAAATTGCTTTTGATAGTGTAGAAAAATATCTCGATTCCGGCTGGGGATATATGCTGAATTGGCCGACTTATACAAAGCCTGCTCTTAATATAGGCCGATTAAGTTTTCTGCAGCCGGGAATTTGCGAAAATGGTTCTGTATATACGCACGGTAATGCATTTCTTATGTTGGCGCTGCTGGAAAGAGGTATGGCTGATAAAGCGTTGAAAGTCTGGAGAGATATTAGCCCTGATAATCCTGTCCGCCCGATTTCATGCCAAACTAATGTATTTATCAACGGCTATTGGGGGCCTGGCCATATAAAGAAACCGGGCTATGCGGAATTGCCCTGGATAACAGGTTCTGCCGGCTGGATGTATTATAGTGTGATTGAATATATGCTTGGCCTAAGACGCGGGTATAATGGAATGACTATAAATCCCTGTATTCCTTCGGGGTGGGAATCGGCTACTATAATAAGAATATACAGGGGTACGGAATATAAAGTGGTTATAAAAAATCCAGATAAGGTCGAAAATGCCTCAGTTAGTACCATTTACGTTGACGGTGCAGAGCATCAGATTAACAAGCCTTTGCCAATAGATGGTGGTAAGCATAACGTTGAAGTAATACTCAAAAAATAGGCTATAACTATTTGTCGCAATTAGAGTTAAAAAAATTGCATCAAAATTTAATTTTGTCTTGACATTTTTGGTGCAAGCGAGTACACTGAATTCGTATTATTAGGATGTTAAAAGGATGGGTATGAAACGTAAGGAATGGCAACACATATTTTTTTAGGCTAATGCGTACTCGAGTGCATATAGAAATAATATAACAGAAATTTGAAAGGAGGTGCCAGTTTTATATCTTTATGCGTGAAAAGTTTAAGTATTGTGAATTGTTAGGTAAAAAATTTTATTAAAATTATTTGGTAATGGAGGAATTGTAATGAAGAAAGTAAGTTTAATTTTGAGTGTAATGTTGGTTGCAAGTTTGGCTTCAGCTGCTGTTTATGATGATTTCGAGACCGGCACTGTTCCTGATTCTGCGAAATGGACTAATTCAGGGAATTGGGGTGGAGTGGCTCTTGATACTTGGAATGCTTGGTCACTAGTAGGAGGTACTGCAGCGATAGGCAATATGACATCAAATCCAATTGCGGTTCCCACAAATGGTTATGTAACCTTGCGAACTGGCGGCTATGATGTGCCAGACAAACAGGGTGCTGGTTTTTGGGGCGCTCCTGAAGCTCTTTGGGTAGAGGTTCGCGGCGGCAGTAGTGCAGGTCCTGTGCTGGCCAAAATGAACTCTTATGCTACCGGCGGTTTTGCTTCATTTAAAGTTGATGCCAGAGGCTATTCTACAGTCGTAGTTGTCGGTGTTGATAATGGCAATGCATGGATTAGCATGGATGACGTAGCCACCACAACTGGCGTTTCGCACCAATTGATAACCAACGGCAGTCTGGAAAATGGGCTTACCGGCTGGACAACAACTGGTACGGCCTGGGATAAGGCGTATGCAAAAGATTTACCTTATTGGGAGTCGGTTGCATCGTATGCAACTGAGGGCGGCCTTTTTGCATCCACAGAACATGCTCAGTATCTGCCAGGAGACGCAACCGGTACAATTACATCTTCAGCGATTACCGTGACACAGCAAAGTCTAAGCTTTAGCGCAAACGGTACTTCCGGCGGTCCCTGGGGTGGCGGCGCCAATAGATTTAACCTTCTTGACGGAAGTGGGAATGTTATTGCGTTTATAAATTCTCTCAACGCTCAAGGTGGTATTTATGGAGGTGCATGGCTGGATAAATCGTTTGACCTTCTTGCTGCCGGTTTGAATTATGGCGATACTTGCTATTTTCAGGCAGTTGATGGCGATACTGGTTCTTATGGCTGGATTGCTTTCGACAATGTGAGATTAACAGGTGCAGTTCCAGAACCAGCTACAATTACTCTGCTGGGCTTTGGAATGGCATATTGTCTGAAACGTCGTAAATAATAATTGTGATTTAATTTAACTATCGGTGCTTGCTATGGTTATGGCAGGCACCGATAGAAACTTATGTACAGGAAATATTCCGATAATCAGTTCAGGGCAGGCTGTATTATGCCGAACTATAATAAGTGGAAACCAAGGGAGCTTAATGTGATGAAAAAAATACTATTACTATTATTGGCAATCATATCGGTCAAGTCTGTCGGTGCTGCGGTTTTCGATAATTTTGAAGCAGGCCTTGATCCCTTAAAATGGACCAATTCAGGAAATTGGGTTACGGCTTATATTCAGGGAAGCAATATTGCATGGTCTATGGCAACGAACGAAGCCGGTACAGGCAGTCTGACATCAATTCCTATTCCAATTCCTGATGGTAATGCAATTCTAACGCTACGTGTCAATGGCCATGATGGCATCTTCAAGGATTGGGACGGTTGGCATGGCACTCCTGACAATCATTGGATTGAGATTCGGGGAGGAGGCAGTACGGATCCCGTTTTAGCGAGGTTAAATTCTTATGAAGATACTTTACGTAATTTTACGATAGATGCTAGGGGTTATTCAACGCTTACTGTGATAGGGGTGGATAACGGTGATACTTGGGTTGGCATGGATGATATTGACGTCAATAGCACAGAACCACATGACTTAATAACCAATGGCAGTCTCGAAGATGGTTTCAACGGCTGGACTGTTACTGGGTCATCTTTCCAGGTGATAGCCAAGAGCAAACCAGGTTGGGAGACTATTCCACAGTATGCTTCAGAAGGTGGGTTATTTGCTTCTGGTTACATGAGTCCCAATCAGACAGGAACCGTGACTTCGCCTCCAATTACTGTAACGCGTGACGCTCTGACATTTGATGCGACGGGATATTCTGGTGGTCCATGGGGCGGAGGGAACAATGAATTTCGCTTGCTTGATGCAAGTATGAATGTTATTGCCAGTATTAAAGGCAATACTATTGCACAGGGAACTTTGGTTAATGGTGTATGGCAGAAGAGATCGTTTAATCTGTTGGCGGCAGGTCTGTCATACGGTGATACATGTTATTTTCAGGCGTATGATGGAGATGTACAAGCATCTTATGACTGGATTGGCTTTGACAACGTCAGATTAACAGATGCAGGCCCTGTTGTGCCGGGTATTTATGATAATTTCGAGAGTGGTACCTATATAGATTCTGGTAAGTGGAAAACGATAGACCCGGCGTGGGGTCTGGAAACTATTTATACAGGCTCGACTCGTGTTGCGTGGTCAAATCCATACGGTACTTCCGCAACAGGCAATCTTGTTTCGTATCCAATCTTAATTCCGGAGAACGGCGGCTTAACTATTAAAGTCAGCGGACATGATGTTCCTGATAAAGATGGAGATGGTTTTAAACCTGCGCCGGAAGCGCTTTGGGTTGAGGTTCGAGGCGGCAGTAGCACAGGCCCGGTTTTAGCTAAAATGAACGCTTATGAAAACACTCTCCATCCCTTTAAGGTTGATGCCCGAGGTTATGACATGTTAACAGTCATCGGCGTTGACAATGGTAATGCCTGGGTCGCAATGGATGACATTGCCACCACATCCGGTGTTTCGCATGAGCTTGTAACTAATGGCAGTGTGGAAAATGGTTTTACCGGTTGGACTGTTACAGGTACGGCATGGCAGACTTTTGCCAAAACCAAACCTTCGTGGGAATCGGCACCTCGTTATCCGGCTGAAGGTGGTATGTATGCAACTACCTACGAAACCGAATCGCTTATGGGGTCGGTAACTTCTGCCCCGATAACGGTAAAACACAATTTATTAGTTTTTGATGCTGCCGGTTATTCAGGCGGTCCATGGGGTGGCGGCAATAATAAGTTTAACCTGCTGGATTCCAATCATAATATTATTGCCACGATTAATGGTAATATTGGCGCTCAGGGTATTGTTCAGGGCGGTACATGGGTTGAAAAGTCTTTCGACCTTTTTGCGGCGGGACTTGATTATAACGATACCTGTTATTTCCAGGCTGTTGACGGCGATACTGGTTCTTATGGCTGGATTGCATTTGATAATATCAGACAGGAAACAAGGAAAATTACCGGTGCATTAGAGCAGTCAATGAATTTGGCTGGTCAGAATCTACTCAACTCGTTACGTCCCTCGACAGATGGGTATCTGCCATACGCCTTCTTGACGGTCAATAGTGATTATACTGCGCGATTTGATCCGAGCATGGAAATACATAACATCGGCAGAGTCTGGGATGCTTTGCTGCGTTTGGAAAATGCCACAGGATTCACAATCCCGGCAGACGTTAATGCAGGTCTTTTCAGTACCACACAGCAGTGGTTTAATAATCCGGATAATTTATGCTGGGCACCACAGGACTGGTTGGGGCTGATCTCCCATCAATTTGAATTACATTCTTTCAGGGAAAATGCTTTGGCGTTGGCTTCATTAGCTGAATTCAGAAACAGCACATGGGCAAAAGACAAGGCACCATTGTTGGCAGCGACTCTGTCGAATGCAACAGATATGGGTGATCTTACAGGCCCGGATTATCAATGGATTTTCGGCAATTTCTGGTATTACAATCAGCCAGGTGTAACATTATACACCTCAAGATTTGCAGATCCTGTCGGGTCAAATGGCAGATTGATTGAAGCGCTGGTTTATCTTTATCAGGCAACTGGAAACACCTCAGTTTTTAATTTGGCAGGCCAATATGCGGCATGGCATTTAGCAAATTCGACAAATGCCAATGGCACATTGAAAGAAGCTGTGGGGCTTGACCACACTCATTCATATATGTGTACTATGCGTGGTTTATTACTTTACGGCGAATTAATCGGCGGGACAACCGGTCAGCAATATATTAACAATGTTGCGGCTACTTATGGAGTTTCGATTCGAAATAACCGGATAAAAGAGTCGGGCTGGAATCCTCATGACTGGAATGGTATCAACAATGCGGAAGCAGCATCGGCTGCTGACAGCGCACAAATCGCCTGTATTCTTGGACGGCTTGGACATGATGAGTATCTCGACGATGCCGAACGGCTCGTAAGATGTCTGATTTTGCCTTGCCAAATCAACGATACAGATATGGCATCTCATTCTTTGACACCCGACTACCAAGGTGATCAAAACAGTAATCCAGATCGCTATACCAATTTGACTCAGCGTAATATAGGTGGCTATGGTGGAATGCACAATATGAATGGTGCCGGCTCTCCATACGGCGGAAAACAATGTACTACTGATATAACCGCCTCGGTACTGCATTCCCTCGTAGAAATATACAACAATATTGCTGTTCATGACAGTAATGGTCTAAAGATTAACTTCCACTTTGATTATGAAGATGATAATGTTAGTATTATTTCAAAAAGGGAAGAATACACTGCTACGGTAACTGCTCAGGTGAAGATTACTGATGCGAATGTTTTGATTAGAATTCCACAGTGGGCGCCTGCCAATTCCATAGTTCTTTCTGTCAATGGTTCACCGATTTCTCTGGTAAAAGTAGGCAATTTCGCACGAATTTCGGCGCAGAGCGTGCCTATGGAGATTAAGCTTAAATATGGTCTGCCTGTTCGTACAACTTTTGAAAAGCCAAATCCAAGCGGCACAGCATACCAATTTCTATGGCAGGGCGATGAGATAGCAGGCATTAATCCGAATACTGATTTTCTACCATTTTATCAAACACTTACTTATCCGCCATTCCTTACGCCTGAATACAGAATACGAAATGTTTCTGATTTAGGACGTATGCCGATTGATACTATTCCAACAAATGATACCAAATATGATTGGGGCGGCTCGGTAATCAAGGATGGTTCAACTTACAGGATGTGGTGGTGCAGGCAGGAAACCTATGACACGATTTATTATGCCGACAGCTCGGATGGGGTTAGCTGGCATAATACGCAAAAGGTGCTTCAGGCAGCAGATAATGATTCTGAGAAAATGCATGTCGGCAGACCATCGGTAGTCAAGGTAGGCGGCACATTCTATATGTTCTATGAATCGCCGCGAGTTGTAAGTGGTGGCGAAGTTGAGAACCAGATATTTCTGGCAACATCGACCAATGGAACGACATGGGCTAAATATCCGTCCAACAGCAACCCACAGCCGATTATTGCTTTGGGTTCTTATCAGGGATGCGGTACTTATGGCCTTGGACAGCCGAGCGTTTTTTACAAGGATGGCCAGTTTAACATATATTATGTCTGCAACGTGTCTGACTACCCGGACAAAATACGTATGGCAAAGAGCGCTGACCCATATAACTGGGGCAGTTTTACCAGTCATGAGGTAGTCGCATATGGAGCCGGCGTAGATGTCAAGTGGAACAGTGAGCTTGGCAGATATGTGATGGCCTATACAATAGGCGATTGGATAACCCCGAATCCGAGTGGTCAGGATACATATAATATGTATGTATTCACATCGAGCGATGGAAAAGTTTGGAATGGCTATACCACGCCTTACCTCTATCAGATTTGTAGAAACGCAACAGATGTAACCTTAACAGGTTTCACTAGTCCAAACACGCGAGGCTATGCTAATCTGGTAAGTACTGACCAATACGGCTGTATGAATAGTTCAGCAATGAAAGCTGTATTTATGCAGGGTAATATGCATGTCGTGCCGGGGGATTGGCGAACCGAGGCTGCAAGCTGGAATTTGCATTCATTGTCATTTAAATTAGGACAATGGGCTCTTGTATCTGATATAAATGGTGATGGAACTGTTGATATGAAGGATTTGGCAATGATGACAAATAAATGGTTGTCAGCGGGTACTGTCGGAAGTATTCCGGAAGATATTGCACCTCAGCCCAGCGGTGATGGAGTCGTGAACTTCCTTGATTTCGCCTTATTTGCTGAGGATTGGCTCATGACTGATTAACCATCATATAATATATGCTCGTTAAAATCTTTGGGGCAAACCGGCCTATTGCCGGTTTGCTCTAAAGGTGTAGAATGTTAAACCAGTATAAGGTAGCAGAAATATGAAAGAAAAAAAAGCCTTCACGTTAGTTGAGTTACTGGTAGTTATTTCGATAATAGCATTGCTGTTGGCGATTTTAATGCCTTCGTTGCAAAAAGCGAGAGCACAGGCTCTGTTAGTAATGTGCAATAGCAATTTGCATCAGGTGGGTGTTGCTGAACATATGTATGCACAGAGCAATAATGGTCGCCTGACTCCTGGTGATGGTTGGTATGGCGATATGATACAGCAGCCTTCTCTTTTTTGGGCAACAGGAAATACTAACGCAGTATGTAATTTGGGCTATCTTTTGACAGGCAAATATCTTCCTCTGCCGAGTGGCGAAGGCAGTGTTTTATATTGCCCTGCCAGAAAGCTTAGAGCTGGAATAGATTATTACAATTTGAATTGGTGTTATAATGACGCACCCGGTGCGCCGGTCGGTCTGCGGACAGGATTCTCCGGTTGGGGAGTGAGTGGCCGTACGGTTTCCAGTGGCTATGAATTCAGAGACTCAATGGATGATCCGTCTGGCAGCTCAAATTTGTTGGTTGGTGCGCAAAATTCCAAAGGAATGCTGGCAGCCAGAATTAGTTCTTCGAGCATTGCTTCTGATATTTGGGCATGGTCAGATGGTAACTATTATGGCCATATGGGGCTGTATAATGTGGTTTGTGCTGATGGAAGCAGTCATAGATTTAATGACCGTGGCTCCATCAAAGACCCATTGACGGGGCTGAGAGTTAGTCCCAAATTGAACGCTTTTCTTCAATACTATCGAAATGCCGGTAATTTCGCGAGGCCGAATGGAGCGGATGACGGTTCGGTTTTCGCGACAATCGACAAAGACTTAGGTTTTCTTTCCCCCAAATAACTTCAAGACAGTATGAATCGTCAGCTATCTATATCATCAGAGAGAAAGGCTTGAAATGTCTAAAAATATAATGTTCAGAATTTGTCTCGTAATACAGGGATTGGTTATTGGATTTTTAACTTCTGAAACATTGCTGGGTAAGCAGCCAGAAAATGCCAAAGACTCTATGAATTTAGCTGGCCAAAATCTTCTTAATTCGCTAAATCCTGGCATGGGTTATCTTCCGTATTGGGCACTGCATGTAACAAAGGATTATGACTTTGGATTTGGTGGTGTTGGTGGATCGCATAATATTGGCAGGGTATGGGATGCACTGCTTCGGTTAGAGAATACCACAGGATATAAGATGCCGGCGGAAGCAGAAACGGGACTGCTTGTAAGCACGAAAAGATTTTTCGATAATAATGATAATATATGCTGGGCTCCGCTTGATTGGGACGGCATATATAAACAGTTTGAACTGCATAGCTTCAGAGAGGATTTGTTGGCATTGAATGCTTTGGCCAAATACCGAAATAATGAATGGGCGGTTGAAAAAGGGCACAAAATGCTTCAAACCCTTTTAAAGGTTTCACGCGAAGATTGTACATGGGATATGAATGGATTTGATTATTATCATAAGGTTGAAGAGAAAAACCGTTTTATGCGGTTTTCAGACCCTGTCGGCTCGAATGGTCGAATGATTGAAGCATTGGTATATTTTTACCAAACCACAAAAGACCCTCTTGCGATGGAACTTGCCACTCGTTTTGCCAAATGGCATTTAAAAAATTCTGTGCATGCGGATGGTACATTGAATAAAACGCCTGGTCTTGACCATACTCATTCTTATTTGTGTATGTTGCGGGGCTTGCTTCTCTATGGTAAATTGACAAATCAAAAAGAATACATTGACGCTGTTGCGGCTACCTACAAAGTTACGGTCAGAGAAAAGCTCATAAAGGAATCCGGCTGGAATTCACACGATTTTATGGCTGATGGTGCGCCTGAAGTTGCATCTGCTGCTGATAGTGCTCATATAGCTCTTTTGCTTTCCGAATCAGGATACTCTGAATTTCTTGACGATGTGGCGAGAATTGTAAGATGCAGAATGTTACCGAGTCAGATTACTTCAAGCCCACCATTAAAATATGCTGCCGACAGCAATGTTCATCCTGAGCAATTGATACTTGGAGCGTATGGCGGAATGCAGCTTGAACCGCATGCGGGAAAGCAATCGACCACAGATGTTACAGCTTCGGTATTGCATTGCCTGACGGATATTTATAAACATATAGCGGTCTGGTCTGATGCGGAGTTGAGGGTAAATTTCCATTTTGATTATGATGATAAATATGTAAGCATCAGGACTACAATGGACCCCAATGCGAAAGTTATAGTTAATTTGAAATCTGTCAATGATGTGTTTATTAGAATTCCGCATTGGGTGTCAAAACAGTCGCTGAAAGTGCTGGTCAATGATGAAACTGTCAAGCCTGTTATGAGGGATGATTTTCTTTATATACCTCGTACAATGAATCCCCTTAAGGTGGAATTACAGTACGATTTGCCGATTCGCCAGACAGTCGAATATACAAGCGGTGTTGAATATAAACTTTTCTGGCGTGGAGATGAGATTACGGGTATTATACCAAACAGTGATTTTTATCCTTTATACCCCACGGCAAAAGAAACTGTACAATAAAACGTAAGGTTGACAGTAATGAGTGATGCATCAGTTAAAAGAGAAGATACTGAAAAAGGCGTTGCGTACACGAAAAAAAGAGCCTCATTCTCTGAGAAACTTTCATATGGCATTGGAGGTATTTCGGAAACATTAAGCTCTAATGTCATTTTTAATCTTGCGATGCCGATTTACAGTATTGCTCTGGGGGTTGATGCGAGGTTAGTTGGCCTGGCGGTTTCAATCCCAAGGCTCTGGGATGCCTTTACTGATCCGCTGATGGGCAACATATCTGACAATACGCGTTTAAGCTGGGGCAGAAGAAAACCTTATATTTTATTAGGCGCGTTATTAACCGGTTTATTGTGTATGGCGATGTGGTCGCCTCCTGTTGCACTAAGTAAATCAGGATTGTTTTGGTATTTTCTGGTTATCTCCATTTTATATTTTACGACTTACACTATTTTTCAGGTTCCATACAGCGCACTTGGTTATGAATTAAGCGATGACTACAATGAAAGAACCAGCGTGATGTCTTACAAGACATTTATTATGGGGCTTGGAGGAGTCGTTCTGCTTTCAATGGCCTATAAACTCTGTTTTAAATTTGGCGATAACGAGGTAGAGGGTGCCAGAGTTGTGGGGATAATTTTCGGCCTTGCGATTATTATTACAGGAATAACTCCTGCAATTTTCAGCAAAGAATCCTGTAAGGCTGCGCATCAGGAAAAGATAGTGTTTACAAAAGCTTTGATACAAACATCCCGAAACAAGGCTTTTTTGATACTTTGCGGGGTGATGTTCTTTATTCTTGTCGGATTTTTTATAGCAAATCCATTACTTATATACGTGAATATTGCATATATCTGTAATGGAAATAAAGAAATGGCCGCAACTATGTTTGGTTATAACATAGCCACTTATGGCATTCTTGGTTTTGCCATAGTTCCCCTGGTAAAATATCTCGCCGATAAATGGGACAAAAAGGCAGTGCTGCTGATAGGTGTATTTCTCGTAATGCTCGGATTTGGATTGAGCTGGTTTTATTTTAACCGAAAGTATCCATATCTGCAGCTAATGTTTGGTGTTTTAGCTTCGCCTGGGATGTCCTGTCTTTGGGTTCTGACGGCCTCATGTGTAGCGGATATTTGCGACCTGGACGAATACAAGACCGGCTTAAGACGAGAGGGGATGTACGGGGCGATGTTTACATGGTTACAGAAACTTGGGCTTGCTGCAATACTTGCGGTTAGTGGATATATCGTACAGTGGTCGGGATTTAATCAGGCAGCTGCATTACAGTCTGAAAATGTTATTTTTAGATTGCGGCTAATGTTTGCCTGTGCGCCATTGGTATTTTTATCGTTTGCTTTTGTCCTTGTAGTTCTTTATCCGGTGAATAAAAAAACTATAGAACATGTTCAAAAGCTGTTATCAGAAAGAAGGCAGCATATTTAATTATGACCATTAAGCAAAATGCATCCGCCCGGCAAAAATGGAAAAGTAGTATGTCCGACCGCAATCGGTTTAATAACATTATGCATTATAAGCCGGTTGACCGCTGCTTTAATATGGAGTTCGGGTATTGGCCGGAGGTTTTCCAGCAATGGCAGATTTTTCGAGATAATAACATAACCACCAATGAAGCAGCTAATGCTTTTTTGGGATTTGATAAAAGCGAAATCCTGTTTTCGAGTCCCTTTTTAAATCCGCCTTTTGAACGAAGGGTGATTGAGGAAAGAGATGATACCATTATCATTATGAATGAAGATGGGTTGCTTGCCGAAGTGCCTAAAAATGGCAGGGGTTCTTCTATTCCGCATTTTATCAAACCCTCCATTGTTACGCCGGATGACTGGAAAAAATGTAAACAGGAGCGAATCAGGCGTGATGATTTGGCAAGACATGTTAATATTGATGACATATTAAAAAATCATTCTAATGACAGAGATTATCCATTAGGCATCTGGTGCGGCTCAATGATAGGAGTTGTGCGAAACATTTTGACGTTGGAAGGTTTAGCTTACGCGGTGTACGATTATCCGGCAATGGTTGAGGATATGGTCGAAACATGTTGTGTTATTGCAGAGGATTATCTTGACCAGATACTTGGAGTAATTGATTTCGATTTTGCGGTTGGCTGGGAGGATATTTGTTTCAAGAACGGACCGATTGTATCGATGGATTTTTTTGAAAATGTTGTTGTACCGCGGTATAAACGAATAAACAAAAGGCTCAAAGCCAATGGAATCGATGTATGGTATGCTGACTGTGATGGTGATGTACGGCCGATTTTACCTCTTTTGTTGGAGAGTGGCATTAACTGTCTGTTTCCGAACGAAGTTAATGGTAGCGGGCATCCGGCTGAATTGCTGAACGAATATGGCAAAGAATTACGCATAATGGGTGGTTTTGACAAAATGAAATTGGCCGAGGGTCCGGAGGCAATAAAGAATTATATGGAGACTCTCATCCCGCTTGTTGAACGCGGCGGATATATTCCATTTTGTGATCATCTTTGCCCGCCAAATGTTAAACAGCAGGATTATTTGTATTATCTTGACCTGAAGGAACAGATGTTCGGGACGCAGTGAAATATTAAAAAATGAATTTGAACATGCCTGATACACAGTCTTCCCATTATCTATCAGAAAATTTTGTGCAACAGACTTTAGTGCTAATGTAAAGGAGTTTGGCTCATGACAAATAAAGAACAATTAATGGCGATCTATAGGAAAGAAAATACTGGCAATATTCCATGGGGAGCTTATGGAATTTTCTTGCTTCCAACAGGTAGCAATGAGCGGTATTTAAGGAACAATGGTTGTTGTTGGATTCATTGGACGCCGGTTTGCTCTTGGCTAGCACCGGGTATGAGTCATATGGCTGGTTGGATGTTGGAATCAGAAATCAAAGATGTACAGATGTCACTCAAGTTCATCTGGGGGGGCAAAGGAAGAGTGATACGTCGCACCTATGATACCCCTGTTGGAAGTGTGTATGAAGAACTGTGTGAGGAACCTGGCTATCACAGTCTCTGGGTAAAAAAATTTCTTATCGAGAAACCCGAAGATTATAAGATTGTGAAATTCATGGTTGAGAATACAGTATTTCGTGTCAATTATGATGCATATATCGAGGCAGATGGCAATATGGGTAATGACGGTGTTGAGCTGGCAGTTGTCGATCGTTCGCCGTTTCAGAAGATGCTTTTGGAGTTAACTGGCACTGAAAGACTATTTTTCGATTTGCTTGAGATACCTGAGTTGGTTGAAAATTTACTTACCGCAATGGAAAAAAGGCAAGAGGAAGCCTTTCAAATTATCGCCAATTCGCCCGCAGAGGTAATCTGGATGGTTGATAATGTTACTGGGGTTATTACATATCCGCAAGTATTCGAGAAATACTGTGTTCCATTCTATAACAAAGTTACTGACCTTCTCCATGCAAACGGCAAAGTTCTTGCCGTGCATTTTGATGGAATGATGAAGCCGATAAAAAACCTTGTTGCACGAACTGATATTGACTGTGTGGAGTCATTCACGCTTTCTGCCATGGGCGGTGATTTGACAATAGAGGAAGCAATTGAAGCATGGTCGGATAAGTCAATTATAGCCAATATCCCGGCTTCGTTGTGTTTGAAGCAGGAAAAAGAGATAAGGACTTATTTGCATGAATTGCTTGAGAAAGTTGCATCACATCGTAACTTCATGTTGGAACTTAGCGAGAACTTTCCTCCTGAACAATTGCGGAGAGTTTTGCCGATTGTGGCAGATGTAATGAAAAATCAATAGCAGCACTTAATTTCTAAGGAGTACTTACCTTTCTTTATCATAGCGGACAGTTTATGATTAATAGAGAGACAGTTTTTTTGTTAGGCGAGAGAGGTTTAAATATGGAAACGAACTTAATTTTTGGTTTTGGTTTTGTTTTGTTAGGCGCAATTGGTGGTGGTTCGTACGCACTGCCCAGTAAGTTTGCAAAAAAGATGCCTTGGGAAGTTGTTTGGGGCTTATTTTTCCTGTTTGTAACATTGTTGATACCAATTTTTTTCGCAATGTTTCTGGTGAAAGATGTAGTCGCAACATGGCAGACAGCGGGTATAAAGGTTGTAATTTTACCCGTTATGTTTGGTTTTCTATGGGGATTGGGGTCAATGGCATTGGGCATAGGTTTTAGCATGATTGGTCTGTCTCTGGCTTATGCTATTAATTTTGGTTTGCAGACCGGAGCGGGCTCACTGCTTCCAATGGCATTATTGCATCCGGAGCACATAAAAACTCCGGCTGGTATGGTGATTATTTTGGGGATTGCTGTTTGTGTAGTGGGAGTTGTCATGTGTGGGTATGCAGGTATTTTAAAAGACCGGAACATTAATAATGCCTTAGATTTATCCAAAAGCAATCCAAAATCTCTGATGCGTAAGGGTATTATTATTACCGTAATATCCGGACTAATTTGTCCATGTGCGAATCTGGCATTTAGTTACGGAGCAGATATTATTACGATATCGAATAAGCAGTATGAAAATCCTGTTTGGGCAGCCACACTGTCAGTTTGGATATTGATATTTTGGGGGGGCTGTGTCTCAGCTTGTGGGTATTGTGTTTATTTATTGTTTAAGAATAAAACATGGAGCAGTTTTAAGCGGCCTGGCATAGTGATGGTTTTGATAATAGCGATTATTATGGCAATAATGCATAATGGCTGCTTAGTTGCCTATGGTTTTGGAACGCAATATTTGGGGGTTATGGGAACATCAATTGGCTATGCAGTATTTTTATCAGGGATTATTATTGTTGGAAATATACATGGATTTATTACCTCCGAGTGGAAAGGTGCTGGAAAATCTGCCAGATACTGGATCATGATAGGGATATTGATAATTGCAATAGGTATGTTTATTCTTGGCAAAGGTAATTCAATGTTGACCAGTTCATAAGACATGGTTGAGTTGGATTTGAAAATCATTGTGCAATAGGCTCATATAGAAAGGAAATCGAATATGTCAAATACGCAGTCCCCTCATCATTTAACCGAGAAGCTCGACGAGCTTTATGAATTTGACCGTGAGCCTGTAACCGCGAA
>Ga0075951_105_pt1 | contig 48429 bp, 48 predicted proteins | sample RifGroA2_FD_68015 | JGI IMG/M metagenome (GOLD analysis project Ga0075951, IMG submission 68015) | Parcubacteria bacterium GW2011_GWA2_43_17 | reverse complement strand
ATTAGGCGATATATTGAGCAGCAGGGGCAAGAGGACTCTGGACAAGCGAAGCTTGCGTTCGGCTAATACCCCGAGCGTAAGCTCGGGGAAGTTTATTTTTTTGTAATGTATATTTACTATATTACCAAACTTTATAAAGTTATGCAAAATGGCGTAACTTTATAAAGTTGTAAATATAAAAAATCAACAGCACAAAAATAGGCAATAAAAACCTGTGCTGGATTGCCCACGCACCATAGTATAACCAGAGTTAGAATTACGCTTTTTCTTACACACAATAAGCCCCTTCTTATAACTTGGGGTGGCTACTGGGAATTGAACCCAGATTAGCGGGACCACAACCCGCTGTGTTAACCGTTACACCATAGCCACCGCGATTGATAAGTGATAAATTCCCAAGACACCAGTTACAAGATACAAGTTACAAACAATATGAGCATTCAAATTTATTTGGCAATTGGATTTTGCTTCTTGTTGCCGAGCTCGGCTCGGTTATATGGTGTCCCCGGCAGGACTTGAACCTACAGTTTCAGGGACCGGAACCCTGCGCTTTATCCAGTTAAGCTACGGGGACAAATTAATTTAAAAGTCAGATTGGTGCCCTGGCAAGGAATCGAACCTTGATCTAGAGCTTAGAAGGCTCCTATTCTATCCGTTGAACTACCAGGGCATGTGGTTTAATTGTTATTTCTTTTTACTCTCAGCATCCGTTGCCCGCCACAGGGGTCATGCCCGACGGCTGGTGTGTGTGGGGTCAGCCTATGGCTGAAACTGCCAGACAAGCGGGCGTGGTTAACTCGCACAAAATAACATTAATCGTCGTCAAAGTCAACGTTTAAAAGATTATTTTTTCTTATACATCAGATTGGTGGCGTTGATTGAACGGTGTCCCAGCTTTTTTTGCAGTTCTTGAACGTTCAGCCCTAGGCCGAGCAGCCGGTTGGCATAGGCGCGTCTTAAGGTCTCGGGGGTGATTTTTTTATTAAGCCCGGCGGATTTGGCGTACTTTTCCACCAGCCTTTGGACCGAGCGGGGGCTGAGGTTGCTGATTTTGCTCCGTCTCCGGGCGGCCCGGTCGTGGCTTAAGAATAAAGCCGGATGGTTGTCTGTGCGTAAATTAAGATATTCCTTGAGCCAGTAAAGCGCCTGATGCGACAGCTGGCATTTTTTTGAACTGGCTTTAAGGTGTCCCGTAACTCGGTTAAGGCATGACCTTGTCAGCCCGCTCAGGCGACTGACTTTTAAGCCGGTGGCAAAAAGCAGTTCCAGAATCGCCTTGTCGCGGCTTTTGACGATTTTGGGGTTATTGAATTTTAGGGGAGCGGCCAGGAGTTTGTTGAGGTCAGCGTTAATCAAGGTCTGCGGACGGCGCTCGGTTTTGGCCAAGACCACGGTTTTGGCCGCCGGCAGTTTGGGAAGTTTTTGCTGCTCCAGGTATTTTAACAATGACCTTAAGGCGATCAGATGGTAATTTCTGGTCAACTGGCTTAAAGGCCGATGATTGATTTGTATTTGGCTTAAATAACGGGTAAAAGCGGTGATTTTTGCGACCGTAATGTCCGAACCATTGGCGATTTTGGCAAAGTTAAAAAACCTTGCTAAATAAAAACGGTAGTTGCGGACGGTTCGCTGGCTTAAGCCCCGGCTCTTGAGGTAATTAAAGTATTTTTGCATAAAGAATGTAGGATGCAATACGTAACATGCCCGCTTGCCACGACAACGAGTCGGACGGATATGTTTCCTAGTTTCACTTTCTATTATATCACGGCGTCGTAAAATATAGCCAGCCATTATCTGTTCTTGACAACCGTTTTAGAAGATTTATAATATTGCTATAACATTATGGATAGTGACGACCAGCCCCCCGGGGCTTTCCAAAACCAATTAACTTTAATTAAAAAATTTAATAACTTAATTCAAAAGCTAGTCTTTAGCTTTTTTGATTTATGAAAAACGGCAAAATCGTCGGACAAAACGGCGAACTTTCAGGCAAAACCATCCTGTTGGTCAATACCGGCTCAATCAAAAAGAAATTTATTGTCCAGCGCATTAAAAAATTAGGCCTTCATCTTATTGTGCTTAATAAGGAAATAGTCAGCTGGGCCCAGCCTTACGTTGACCAGTGGATTTTGGCGGATACCGGTAATCATCAGGAAGCCTTGCAGGCGGTCAAGGTTTTTTTACAGGACAAGCAAAAGGTTAACGTGGACGGCGTAATGACTTTTTGGGAGGATGATGTTCTGCTGACTGCCAGAATTTGTGACCGTTTTAATTTTATCGGAATTCCTTTTGACGTGGCGAAGAAGGCTAGAAATAAGCATTTATTCAGGGAGTTTTGCGTCAGCCATGGTTTGCCGGCCCCGCGTTATAAGTTGGTCAAAGCCCCTGAAGATATGGAGTATGTTCAGAATAATTTCGTTTTTCCTTTGGTGATTAAGCCGACTTACGGCTCCAGTAGCGCCTACGTGGTTAAGGCCGAGAATTTTGAGGAATTGCAGGAGATTTATAATTACGTCAAGAAAAATATTTCCACGACCGGCGAATCAGCCTTGGCTGACGGTATGGATATCATGGTGGAAGAATATATTGACGGCAATGAAGTGGATATTGACATGCTTTTGCAGAATGGCAAGCTGAAGTTTTTTTCCATCGTTGATAATTTTAAGACGGAAGAACCGTTTTTTATTGAAACTCAGGAAGCGGTGCCTTCCAGTTTGCCCGACAAAGATCAGGATAAATTAGTGGAAATGGCGGAAAAGATCTTGGAAAAATTGGGCGTACAGAACGGTTGTGTTCATTTTGAAGCTAAAATCACCAAAACCGGCCCCATGCCCTTGGAAGTGAATTTACGCCTGGGCGGCGACGAGGCTTTTGCTTTTTCCAAAGAGGCCTGGCATGTTGATTTGATTGATGGGGCTTTAAAAATTGCCATCGGCATTTATCTGGATAAAGTGATTAAGCCCGAAGAGCCTTATAAGTATCTTATTAGCCAGACTTTAACCCCGCCCCATTCAGGGTTATTGGTTAAGCTGGATCTGGATGAAAAACTAAAGACTAATAAAAATATCGTGGATTTATTTATCTTTAAAGAAGTGGGTGATTCAGTTTTAGTGCCGCCCGAAGGCTATGAATATATGGGCTGGGTTACAGTCCAAGGTTATAACGATTTGGACGCCGAAGAAAATTTGGAGGAAGTGCTTAAAGACATAAAATTTGAGGTGGCCAAATACGATCCGGCCTCTTCCATCGGCAAGACGTCGCGTAAAAACCGTTTTTCCATGGCCGCCATTAATACTAATATTCTTAAAGGCGCGGCTAAGATAGAAAATATCCGCCGTTTGGTTCTTAAGGACAAACGGGATTTTAGGATTGGCATTATCGGCAATAATTTTGCCGGGATTGAGGGCACGGTACAGAACGAGCCGGCTTCTGTAGGTAACCAGATGATGGAAGTGCTAGCCGAACGCGGTTATCAGGTGACCCTTTTTGACTTTAATAACGTGGCCAAGGCCTATCAGGAACTTAAGGAAAGCAATATTGATTTGGCCTTTAACGTCTGCGAAAGAATTAACGGCTCCAGTTTGCTGGAACCGCACGTTGCCGCTTTGCTGGATACTCTGCAAATACCTTATACCGGCTCCAATCCCCTGACTCTTGGCATTTGTATTGATAAAATCAAAGTCAAGAAACTTTTGACTTACCATAATATCCCTACGCCTAAATGGGATTACGTTTATTCTTTAGACGAAGAGATTAGGGCTGATCTGGAATATCCGCTGATTGTTAAGCCCTCCAACACCGATAACTCCACCGGCATTTCCAACGATTCGGTGGTGACCAATCCGGCCGAACTTAAAAGGCAGCTTAAACAGGTGATTGTGGAGCTTAAGCGCCCGGCGTTGATTGAAGAATACATAGAAGGCGACGAATATGACGTGGCTATTTTAGGCAGCGAAGAAAAGGACCTCAGGGTTTTGCCGCTTTCCCGTTCAATTTTTGATAAGTTGCCCGCAGGCTACTGGCATATTTATCCTTTCGAAGCCAAGTTTTTAAACGATCCGATCTATAAAAATAATATTGAACTGCAGGAGCCGGCCAAAAACATCAACGTCAAGCTCAGTTCCTTAATCAGCGAGATTGCTTTGGACACTTACAGCATTTTGGATTGTCATGACTACGGCCGGGTGGAAATCAAGGTAGATAAAAATAACAATCCTTACGTTTTGGAATTGAATCCCAATCCCTCCTTAAGTCCTAAGGCCATGTTGCCGGCGGCGGCTAAGCTGGTTGGCGAGGATTATGGTGACTTATTGGAACAACTTATCGTTTTAGCCGTTAAGCGCTATCAAAAAAAATCTTTCGATTACAATTTATATAATTTTTCATTATGAAAACAAAAACCACTCAGACTTTATCAGTTGGGGGTTGTTTAACCAGGCAAGGTTTGGATATTATAGTGGAACAAAGAAAGTTTCCCATTGTTTATCCTAAAAAAATCTGGCAATCGACTCCTATTTGGCTTAAGAAGTTTCTTTTAGATAACCTGACTTTCGCCGAAACTCATTATTTACCGCTGATGTTAAAAAAATCAGGCGTTGATTATTCTACCAATTATCCTCTTTTTGAACCGATATTTTACAAAAATCAGCTTTTAGACATGCTGATTTGCGAAAAGACCGACAAGGTTAAGCCTTTAAGCTATCTGCGCCGGTTTTATAATTTGACATTTTCCTTTGCTTCATCAATCAGCCGCTGGCCAAAGGCAAAAACCGGCCGGCCATTTTCGTTTGATCCAAAAACTGTGGTTATTCCGTTTACTTTTGGCAAGGAAAGTTTAACCACGCTGGCCTTGTCTTTGGAAATCGGCCTGCGGCCGGTTTTATTCTATTCCCAGGAGCCGGTTCAGCCCTACGAAGAATCTTATAAAAAAAGACAACTGGCCAGTCTGAGCCGGTTGATTAAGGTTCCGGTTTATTTTTTGCAACATGAGCCGGGACTGTTTCGCTACGGCCGCGCCTGGTTTAAAAATTCATCAACCGAACTGGGCTGGGGTTCGCAAACTTCTATTTTAACCCTGCTGGCCCTGCCTTTTGTTTTGGCTCACCGCGCCGGTTACATCTTTTTTGGCAGTGAATTTGCCAATAATGAGTTTGAATTTATTGAGGGTTTTAAGGCGTTTTTGTCCGCCGACCAGACTGCGGCAGTCATGGCGTTGCAGGATAATATGGCCAGATTGTTTACCAACGGCCAGGCTCAGGTCAAAAGCAGCCTGCAGCCGTTGGAAGAAGTAAATATTTTTTACATTCTGCATCACCGTTATCCCAAGCTGGGCCAGATGCAATTTTCTTGCAGCGCCGAAAAGCCTCTTTTAAAAGGTTCGCAGTGGTGCCACAATTGTTATAAATGCGCCAGAATGTTTTTGTTTGCCAGAGCCTGTGGCCTGAATCCTTTTAATCTCGGTTTTAAGAAGGATTTGCTTTTAAAGAAAGGTATGTTTAATCATTATTTTGGCAGTGACGTTAAAAGCGGTTCCGTAATTGAACTGGATTTTGCTTTTTATGCGGCTTATAAACGTCAGGTGCCCTCGATTTATCATGAGTTATTCAAAAAAAATAAATTGCCCGTGCTTAAACCCTGGCCTTGGTATAAAAGATATTTTTCAAAAATTCATGAAAACTATAATTTACCTTTACCATACCAGGCCCGGCTTTTTAAAATTTTTAATGAAGAGTTAAAATCATTCGCTAAAAATTTACCAAAATAATTATGATGGATTTTGAGGTTAATATATAAACTTCATAAGTTAAGCTTTGATTTTTTTGATCAGCCGCTTTCCTCATTGAAATATCATTATCAAAAGATCCGGCGGGTGTTCAAGGGTTGGTAGCCCAGCAGGCTAAACGTTTTAGAAAAATTATTATGATGGGTTGTATTAACAAATCCAATATTTCCATTACCACCGGCGTTGCCCTGGCTTTAGCTCTGGATTTGGATTATGTGGAGTTGGACAGCGGCCACTTTGATTTTAAAGATGATCCGGCTAAAGGCGGCGTAACAATAAAGAATGGCCGAATTTTTTTAGCCAAACCTTCATCAATCAAGCTATAATAGCATCCCATAAAAAGCCACACGCAAAAATCCCCGGCCGACGCCAACGGGGATTTTTTGATTTAGTTTTATCAATCAGCCATCCATCAGCATATGCCCAAGGCCAGCCAAAATAAGAATACGCAAGCCTGTAACCAGCCGGGTGTGCAAAAGGTTAAGGCCAGGGGCGTGAATTTAAACTGTAACATGGCGCCAAAGATGCCCTGCCAGCTTTTTATTCGGCTTCTTGTCTAGATGGTTTAATATCCTCTAGCACAGGCGCCGGCTTTATGGAGAGCAGGTTAATCATTTTTCCTTAAAACAAAACGTCCGCGGGTTAACCGTGGACGTTTTTAATGACGATTGAGATTACGCGCCCCAGGCGGTCAGGGGCGATGGGTCAGCCGGGTCTTCGGTTTCATAGTTGATTTTAAAGGTCTGGCCATCGCTCCAGTAGGTAAAGACGTATTGGTCCGTGTTTAATGGATCTTCCGGCACTTCAGGCATATACATCTTGTTTTCATTTTCCAAGATTGTCGTAATCATCTGCCAGCCCATGGCAGTCGGCTCAAAATCGTCAGTCACCGGATAAGTCAAATGATCGTCATAATATAAGTTTAAAGCAGTTTGCACCTGGTGGATATTGGCCTTTCTTTGGGCGTCTCTCGCGGCCGGCAAATGATCGTCCATTTGCGCCGTAGAAACAGTGGCGATTGAGCCGATAATGCCCATTGTGACCATTAATTCAGTCAGACTAAAACCAGCCCGATCGTTTTTGACGTGAATAGCGAAATTAACTTTCTCTAATAAAAACAAGCTTTTTGATATAATTAAGGTGTCTTAATAGCCTTAACCAAAACCAAAATGCTTGTTCTTAATAAAAAACATATCATAAATTTGTATGTTTGGGTAGATGATGCCCTGCCTAAGCCTAGTCTGGCTAAAACCGGCAGATTAAGCTGTTTAGCTAATAGTGAATTAATAACCATCTTGATTTGGAATATTTTAACGGTTAAACAAAGAAATTTAAAGGATATTTATTACTGGATTAATTTAGAGTATCAAAGTGAATTTCCTCATCTGCCTTGCTATGAAAATTTCGTTAAACATTGCCACAGAATTTTACCTTTAATGAGTAAGGTTTTAAACGATTTACTTCAGTCAACTTCCACTGTCAGAATAATGGATTCAACAATGCTTCAAGTGTGTAAATTAGTCAGGGCTGATTCGCATAAAACAGCTTTAAATGTTGCTGATTTCGGTAAAAATCACCAAGGCTGGCATTATGGATTCAAACTTCACGCCAGTATTAATTTAGACAGACAGCTTTGCGGTTTAGCTTTAACTCCGGCCAGCTATGCTGACTCCCAGCAGATGCCTAAAATTCTTAATCAGTATGCCAATGTAGCGGTTGACGACGGAGGCTACGTGAGCCAGTGTAATGAGAAAGCATATCTTTGACCTATGGCACTTTAGTTGTTTCACAGCCTCACTTTAAACAGAACAAAAAATTAATCACTGATTGGCAATATGCCTTACTTAGAACCAGACCTAAGATTGAATCTGTCTTTGATTACTTAAAAGAACATCTTAACCTGGTCAGCTCATTCCCAAGATCAGTCGCCGGTTATCTGCTTCACTATGTTAGAATCCTCTTAGGCTACCAGATTATGGCTATTTCTTGAGGAAAAACTAATTTCGCTATTCACGTTTTTAAAATTAACCACTAACCACTTTAATTAGGCTGGCGACTGGATTTACTAAAATATTAAAGCTAGGTATATTTCAGGTGGCGCCGGATTTATGCCTTATGATTTCAGCCGGCTGTCCAATGTTTTGAATTAAAAACTTAAAATAATAATTGTTTCAAGGGCGTATATACATTATAAGCCTATGAGCAGACCAAATGATGTCTTAGGCAAAAGCGATGCCGAGCTTGTCCGTCTGTCCTTACAAAATCAGGACAATTTTTTATTTATAGTCCAGCGTTACGAAACTAAGCTTTTGCGGTATATTAGACGGATTTCCGGCGTCTCGGCCGAAGACGCCGAGGATGTGCTACAGGAAGTTTTTATCAAGGTTTACTTGAAACTCAACGATTTTGATCCGGATCTTAAATTTTCATCCTGGATTTATCGCATTACGCATAATCAGGTCATCAGCCATTACCGCCGGCTTAAGGCTCGGCCTGTCGGCTTGGCTTTGGGTGAAAACAGCCAGCTGATAGACAGCCTGATTTCCTCTTTGAATCTTGAGGCGGATGTTGAGCTTGCACTCTTACGGGCGGATATTTATAAAGTTTTGAACCGGCTGGATGAGAAATATCGAGAGGTCATTGTTTTAAAATACTTTGAAGATAAGAATTACCGGGAAATTTCCGATATTTTAAAAAAACCGATGGGCACGGTGGGCACTTTGCTTAATAAAGCCAAGGATAAATTCAGAGCGGAGTTTGAGCGGCACAAAGATATTCATGTCCAATTTTTGTAAAATAATATTTTAAAATATGATGGAAAAAAATTTAGGCCAGGACGTCATTCAAACCATTAAAGTTCAAGCCATTAAGCCAAGGCCCCGCTGGCAGTTTTTGCTTAAAGATTACGCGGTCTGGACGGCCGGCATTTTCGCTTTGCTGGTGGGCGCGTTTGCCGCCGCGGTCATTATTCATATGATGCTGAATAACGACTGGGATATTTATCGGGATATTAATGACAGCCTGCTCGGGTTTATTTTGGTCACTTTACCCTATTTTTGGTTTATCTGTTTGGCATTGTTTATGGGTGTGGCTTATTACTATTTTCAGCATACCAAAAAAGGCTATCGTTTAAGCGTTTTTAAGCTGACCGTCATCAGCGTTATCGCCAGCATTTTTTTGGGCGGTATTTTTTACAGTTTGGGTTTTGGTCAGGTGATTGACGAGGCTTTAATTTACCGTTCGCACCTGTACCGTTTTTTGCTGGGTCCGCGCGCCAGAATCTGGCTGTCGCCGGAAAAAGGCTTTCTGGCGGGCGTGATTATTAAAGTGGAATCGCCGGATGAATTTAGGCTTTTGGATGCCGGCCAACAGCAGTGGCACGTTCAGTTCAGGCCGGAGGATTTTAGGACCATGCCTGATTTACGCCTGCATAACATGATTAAAATGTTAGGTCGTCAAGTGGATGAGTTTGATTTTGAAGCCAGGCAGATTTTGCCGGCGCGCCTGCGGCCGCCGATGTTTTTGGGCGATAAAGTTATTAAGGTGCGGCCGTTTAAATCTTTATATTAATTTTTAATCTTATGATTGCTAAAGTCAAAGCATTGATCACGGGCCATAAAAAATCAGCCATTTTTATTCTGGTTGTCATCGCCATTGGAGCGATCTGGGCTTACCGGAATTTTAAGCCCGTACAGGACGAAATAAGTTATATGACGCAGACCGTAGCCTCAGGCACTCTTTCCGCGGTCGTTTCCGGCAGTGGCCAAGTGACTGTTTCCCAGCAGATAGACCTGTCGCCCAGAACTTCGGGAGACATTGTTTATTTGGGCATGACCAAGGGGCAGGCAGTTAAAACCGCGACTTTATTGGTTCAGCTTGATGCTAGTGAGGTTTTAAAAAGCGTCAGGGACGCCGAGGCTAATTTGGCCAGCGCCAGGCTGTCTTTGGAAAAATTGTTAAAACCGGCCAATGAGCTTGAGCTTTTGCAGTCAGAACATGCTTTAGCCAAGGCCGAGGAGACCAAAGAACAGGCGGTCAGCGATTTGGCCGAGTCTTTTGAAGACAGTTATAACGCCATTACCGACGCCTTTTTGGATTTTCCCGACATTATGAGCGATTTGGATGGCACCCTATACAGTTATGAAATTGCCGACGGCGAAACCGGCTTGGCACTTACAAACAATAAATCGGCTTTGTTGAATGCCATCGCTTATGCTGATTATAACGAGCAGGAAGCCATGCAGAGTTATCTTGACAACGCCGAAAGCGCTTACCAGGACGCCCGCCGCGCTTATGATCTCAACCTTGATCATTATAGCCGGTCAAGCCGATCCTCCGACAAAGAAACCATCGGTATTTTATTGGATGAATCTCTGGCTACTGCCAAATTAATTACCGATTCCATTAAAAAGATGACCAATATGCTGGATTATTGGGTTGACTATCGCTCCCAAAGAAATAAAAGGGTTTATAGCCAGGTTTTGGAGTATCAATCAACTTTGGCCGCCAACACCTCGTTGGCCAACGGTCAGGTTTCCAGCCTGCTGAACATGGTCAATGCCATCAGCGCATATAAGCAGTCCATTATTGACGCGGACAGGGAGATTGAGGAAAAAAATGTTTCTCACAACCAGCTTTTAGCCGGTGAAGACGAACTGGACATTGAATCACAAAGAATTTTTTTCAAGCAGAAAGAAAACGCCCTAGCCGACGCCAAGGAAAATTTAGCTGATTATTATGTCCGCGCGCCTTTTGACGGCGTGGTAGCCGAAACCGACGTTCATCTGGGTGATCAGGTTTCTACTGGCACGGTTTTGGCCTCCCTGATCACCACCAAACAGCTGGCCGTAATTTCTTTAAATGAAGTGGATATCGCTCAGGTGGCCTTAGGCCAAAAAGTGACTTTAACTTTTGATGCCGTGGAAGATTTTAGCCTGAGCGGCGAGGTGGCTGATATTGATACTTTGGGCGAGGTCTCTTCCGGGGTAGTCGGCTACGACGTCACCGTGGCCTTTGACGCCCAGGATGAACGGATTAAGCCGGGCATGAGCTTATCGGCCAATATCATCACCGATTTTAAGCAGGACATTATCATTGTGCCTAACTCCGCTCTTAAGAGCCAGGGGGATATTTATTACGTGGAAGTTATGACAGACGGGTTGCTTCAGCCCCAGCCGGTGGAAATCGGTTTGGCCGGCGATTTATCTACGGAAATAGTCTCCGGCCTGAATGTGGGCGACGAGATCGTCACCCAGACAATTAACGGCCACAGCGCTGCCACCGCCAGCATCCAGACTTCATTCGGCGGCGGCAACAATCAAAATAACGAAATGCGTACCATGATTCGCATGATACCCAAATGATCACTTGTCGGCATTTGATAAAAATTTACAAAACCGGCGAAGCAGACCTTAAAGTTTTAAAGGATGTTTCGTTTAGCCTCGGCCGCGGCGAATTTGTGGCCATTATGGGGCCTTCCGGTTCGGGTAAATCAACCCTGATGCATATTTTGGGCGCCTTGGACCGGCCGACCGAGGGCCAGTACGAATTTAACGGCCAGGATATGTTTAAGCTATCCGATAATCAGCTGGCCGAAATCAGATCGCAAAAAATCGGTTTTGTTTTTCAGTCCTTTAATTTATTATCCCGCACTTCTGTGTTAAGGAACGTCATGCTACCTTTGATTTATAATCCGCTGGTACCCAAAGCGGAACGCCAACTTAAAGCTCAGGCGGCCTTAACGGCGGCCGGTCTGTCGGCAGACCGCTGGCAGCACCTTTCCAACCAGCTTTCCGGCGGTCAAATGCAACGGGTGGCTATTGCCCGGGCTTTGGTTAATTCTCCCGATCTTATTTTGGCGGACGAGCCGACCGGCAATTTAGATTCTCAAACTGGCGAAATTGTTTTAAACACCTTTCAGCGGCTTAACCGTCGGCAGGGTCATACTATTGTTTTAATCACTCACGAACGTTACGTGGCGGAACACGCCGATAGAATTATTAAAATCCAGGACGGCCAGATAATTTCCGACGAGAAAAATTTTAACAGACGAATTGTATAAATTATGTTGTTCACTGATTTGCTTAAGGAAACAGTTGCCTCGTTAACCGCCAATAAAGTCCGCTCCAGCCTGACCATTTTAGGCATTGTTATCGGCATCGGCTCGGTTATCGGCATGATTTCCGTCGGCCGGGGCGCGCAACAAGATATTGAAAGCAATTTTCAGGCCTTGGGCTCCAATTTATTGATGGTCATGCCCGGGGCGCAACGGGCCGTGGGCACGCAGGTCAGGAGCGGTTTCGGTTCGGCTTCCACATTGGTTTTAGCCGATGCCGAGGCTATCGCCGGCGCCGTGCCGAATATTAAAAACGTCGCCCCAGACGTTTCCACCCGAAAACAGGTAACGGTCAAAGGCAATAATACCAATACCAGCATTTATGGCGTAGGACCGGAGTATCAGGCGGTGCAAAGCCTGGCTTTGACGGAGGGTTCTTTTATAAGCAGTCAGCAGGTCAAAAGCCGTTCCAAAGTAGCCATTTTAGGACCGGAAACAAAAACGACCCTGTTTCCGGAACTGCCCGCCGCCGTTGGTCAAAAAGTGCGGATTGATAAAATTGAGTTTACCGTTATTGGGGTGACCGTAGCCAAGGGCGGCAGCGGCTTTGGCAGTTCCGATGATCTGATTTACGTGCCTTTATCCACGGCTCAGCAATATTTAACGGGCAGTGATGCCGTTAGCACTATTAACGTGGAAGTTCAATCGGCGGAACTGATGTCCATGGTTCAACAGCAGATTAATGATTTATTGATGGTCAGGCACAACATTAAAGACGTCAGTGCCGTTGATTTTACCATTTTAAATCAGGCGGATATTCTTTCCGCCGTTTCTTCGGCCGCCGGCATTTTTACTTTGCTCTTAGGGGCGATCGCCGGCATTTCTTTGCTAGTCGGCGGTATCGGCATTATGAATATGATGCTGACCACCGTCACCGAAAGGACCAGGGAAATCGGCTTGCGCAAATCCTTAGGGGCTAAAAACAAGGATATCAGCCGTCAATTTCTAACCGAAGCGGTCATGCTGACTTTCCTGGGCGGTTTGTTCGGCCTGCTGTTGGGCTGGCTGATTGCTTCTTTAATCAACAAATTTGGCGGCATGACCACGGCCGTGACTTTGTCTTCGGTAGTTTTGGCCTTTGGCGTCTCCGGTGCGATTGGCATTATTTTTGGCTATTATCCGGCTCAGCGCGCAGCGCGTTTAAATCCGATTGAAGCTTTGAGATACGAATAATTAAGGTAGCGCGCGGCCCGTTTTATTTAAATGAAGCTTTATTTTTATTTAACCTTAACCAAGTATGTCCAAAAAACATATCGTCACTTACATTATTATCTGTTTAATTGCGGCCGGCGGTTCTTTTTACGCTGGTACCAAATTTGTCTCCGCCGATCAAACGGCCGGCCGTCAAAATTTTGGTAATTTTACGCCGAATCGTCAAAAGTTAGCTGAGGGCCAGGCGGGCGGGAATCTGGCTAACCGCTTAAACGGCTCCAGCGCCGGTTTTTTGTCCGGTGAAATCATCAGTCAGGACGAGACCAGCCTGACCATCAAATTGCCGGACGACGGCTCTAAGATTATTTTTTATGGTCCGGCGACTCATTTCAGTCAAGCCGTTACCAGCACGGCCGTGGCCTTGGCCGTCGGCGAGAACATCAGCGTTGTCGGAACGGTTAATGATGACGGCAGCGTCACGGCTCAGTCGGTTGAGCAAAGACCGGCAGTCATCAGCCGGTAAAATAAAATAGGCGGTGCCGGCGTAATATTTAGGCAGAGCAGTTGGCCGCTCTCCCTCTAATCATTAACCATTTTTATCCATGAAACAAATTAAATATCTGGTGCCGTTGACTCTTTTAGCCTTAATGATTATCGCCGGCACAACCGTCTATGCTCATCATGCGGAGTTTGCTAAAAAGGGATTGGCGCCCGCGACTGAACAAAGGGAAGTCTGGCAGGCTAAAAGTCAGGATATCAAACAGGCTGTGGAGACTAATGATTACGACACCTGGGCTTCTTTAATGGCCGGGACCAAGGTCGCTGAAAAGATCAATGCTGATAATTTTGCTCAGCTAGTTAAAATGCATCAGCTCATGGCCGAAGCGCGGCAGATTGGCGAACAGCTGGGTTTGTCCGGGCCGGATGGTATGGGTTTAAGCAGATTTCATTAATCTTTAGCTCCGCAAACGCTATCAGACAACTAAGCGTTAGTTACAGCTCAGATAAACAAAACCAGACGAGTCAGACTCGTCCGGTTTTGTTTTAAAGATGTTGATTACCAATTTTTCACTGCCAGCGCGTTTTCCGCGGCATTCATTTGCGCTTCCTGTTTGGAAGTGCCCTCGCCTTCGGCCACCAGTTCGTTATTGACGTAGATGCCGATTTTGAAAAATTTATTATGATCGGGGCCGGATTCCAATAAAACCTTGTAGGAGGGCGTTAGGCCGTATATTTCCTGGGCTTTTTCCTGAAATTTGCTTTTAGCATCCAGGTAAAGCTGGTTTTTTAAAATATGAGGCAGCTTGACCAGGATTTTTTCGCCGATAAATTTTTCCGCCGCCGCGTAGCCCTGATCCAAATAAAGGGCGCCGATAATGGCTTCGATGGCGTTAGCCAGAATGTAATTGCGGGCTTTGGGATTGGCGTCCCTGGTTTCGCCTTTGCTCATGTAGAGAAATTTTTCAATCTCCAGGGCCCTGGCGATGTCGGAGAGCATTTTGGCGTTGACCAGGCTGGCGCGCCAGTTGGTCAGGTCGCCTTCAGGGTTGGGATAAGTGCGGTAAAGATAGTCCGTGGTGACCAGCTCCAGCACCGCGTCGCCCAAAAATTCCAAACGTTCGTTATGATCCAGGGCAAAGCTTTTGTGTTCATTTAAATAGGAACGGTGGACAACCGCCATTTTTAAATAATCCGTATTTTTAAAACTCACGCCCAGGTTTTTTTCCAGTTCATTAAATTGTTTCATAGGTTCCTCAAGCGTCAATCCCGTATCCTCTATCGTATCTCCTAATAAAGGATGCACGATACACGACATGCGATAGACAAGCTATTTAAGGTTTAATTTTTTTAAAGCCAGCTTAAAAATTTCTCTGGCATTTTCGTAACTAATCGTCGCCAGCGCCTCTTCTTTAGTTAGCCATTTAGCTTCTTTGACTTCCGGCTCTTTGGTGACCGTCAGGGTTTTATCCGCAGTCTCGATCAAATAATAAAAAACGGTTTTTGGTGTGGCCCGTTTATTGGGTTCGTTGACTTTAATGTCAATGCTGCCTAAGTAGCCCTGATTAATGGTATTTTTAATACCGACCTCTTCGCAGATTTCCCGGGCGGCGGCTTTTTCCCGGTCTTCATTTTCTTCAATATGGCCTTTGGGGAAAGTCCATTTATTGTAGGCGTCCAAAACCAGGACAAATTCGCAGTCGGCGCCTGATTTACGGTAGACCACACCTCCGGCGGAATATTCCCTGGGTGGATCAACTTCCAAGTCCTGTTTTTCCCCCTTTGCCTGCATATCTTTGTAAATACTGCCCAGAACTCCATTAATAAATTTTCCGGAAGAGCCGCCGCTGTAAGTTTTGGCTAGTTCAATCGCTTCATTAATCGCCACTTTTGGCGGAATATCCTGGGCGAATTTTAGTTCGTAAATGCCGATTCTCAGGACGTTGCGGTCAATGGGCGTGATTTGCTCAATCGGCCATTCCGGAGCGTATTGGCTGATCAGACCGTCAATGTCCTGGATTTTGTCTATTAAAGACTTCAGCAGACTTTCGGAAAAACCTTGGTCATCAAAATCAGGGGCAAATTCCGCCCTGTTCATTTCCAAAAGCTTATTGATGTTTTCCGCCCGGTTGTTAAAGTCCCATTGAAATAAGCTTTGTAAGACTATGGTTCGGGCCAGATGGCGATTAGACATGGAGGTTTAAGTAGTTTGTCAGCGGTAATTTGTAACAATTAAGTTTTACCCTTTTTAGTCATGGCGCTTTTTTGTTTTATGACTTCCTTGCCTTTATAGTAGCCGCAATTGGCGCAGGCGTGATGAGGCTGAACTGGTTGATGGCAGTGCGAACATTGGCTTAAATTAATTTTAGTTAAAGCAAAATGCGATGCCCGGCGTTTTTTTGAAGACTTGGTTCTTTTTTGCGATTGTAAGGCCATAATTTTATAATTAGTAAATATTTGTTAGGTAAAATTGTTTTAATAAAGATCAGCACCAGTTTAGCGGATATCGGCCGGCTTGTCAACTGTCTTTGTTAGTATGAATTAAGCTAACTTTAGCCAAAATCCAGGCGACTATCTACTTTAAGCTTGACATAATTTATATATCTGCTATACTAACGAGTCCGTTGATTACAAGATGCTATTTTGCTTCTGCGTCCACGACAAGCATGGGGATTTTTGTAAGCGCTTTACATCCGGCTTTTCTCATTTGTTGAATTGCTAGATTTGTGCTTACAATAATTTTCTTGGACGCAGTATCAAGATAGCGTCTTTTTAGTTTTAGGTGAAAAGGTGCAGGACTTATTTTTAATTTGTCCCGTGTTTGGTTTTTTTGTTTTAGACCCCCCACGGTTATTTTTATAAGATTACTCAATGACCGCTTCCGTGGAAGTGGCCGCTTCCGGTTTCGCTCCAATCAAGCATCTGGCCGGCCAGGGTATATAATGGCTGGTAAAGCGTTCGTTTCCAATCCGGCCATCAGGGTAAGTGACCTGATAATCAAAATAGGCATCGGCGCCGGCGTGGGCGCTTTCGGTGCATTTTTTTTCTCCGGGGGCCAGGTCGGGCGTTTCAATATACTGGGTCGGGCCTGGACTTTTGATATTATAGATGACCGAGTCCGACTGTTCAATGATCCGGCCGTCGCTCGTCCCCCAAAAGTCAAAATATAAGTCATCCCCTTCTATACGCGACTGGATTAAAATGTGGGCGCCAGTGTCATTGATAAATTTTAAATCCGGCCAGGGGTCGTAAATGGTGGCGTCCTTGCCCGCCGGTTCATAATAGCTGACCCGGTAAGAATGATTTCTTCTTAAGGTGATCGGCAGTCCGCCAGCCAGCGCCGATCTAAAAACCGTGGTGCCTATCTGGCAGAGGCCGCCGCCGTATTCGGGGATGGTTTTGTCTCCCTTAATCACCAGTTCCGGTTTGTAGCCGGCAGCCGCGTTAATATCGCCCAAGGCGGTGATTAAAGAAAATTCTTCTTCAGGCTTGATCAAAACCCCGTTTAAAGTCTGGGCGCCGACGCTGATATTGTGGCGCCGGTTTACCGGGCTGCCGGAAAAATCAGAATAGCCCGTGCCGATAATCTGGGTGATGCCCAGATCATTAACGCTGTCGGTAGTAATTTTAGACTTGGTCTGGTTCACCACTAAGTTAACGGCGGTCTGCTGATTTTGCAGAAAATCTTGTTCCAGTTGGCTGATTGATTTGTCAATATCAAGATCCAGCCCGTCTTGGCTACCCTGAAATTCCACCACCCGGCCGTTGATAATTTCAAACTTGGCATCCAGGGTCGGCCGGTAAATATCTTGGGCGACTTCGTTGGTTAAATAAGCGGCCGTGGTTGATGAATCAAAACCTAATTCAACCTGAGCGGGCGATTTTTTAAAGACCAGCCAGTCTTTAAATATTTGATTGGCCACCGGCCAGCTTTGATTATGGTAAGTTAGAGTCAAAGTTGACGTGGCGATCACTTTTTCCAGGCGGTTTAAGAGTTCGGGGCTGATATTTTTTCCCGTTACCGCCGGCTGGTCAGTCATTAAGGTCGCCTGGATTGGTTGGTCGGAAAGCTTGGTCAGGCGGTCCAGGGTTTGCCGGTAGATTTCTTCATAATCAAAAGTGCTGCCGGCGGTTTCGTGTCTGATGGTAATTTTAAGCTGTTCATCAATGATCGGCCGGGCGTCTGTTTTGGCCTGAGTCAACGGTTTTAGATTAGCCTCCAGCAGGTTAAAGAATTCCTTGTTTTGCAGGTTGAATTTTAAGGGTATGTCATGGCCAAAGATCAAAGACCACATTTGGTTAAAAAAATTCATCCTATAACCCTGCTTGCGCCCGTACAGGTAAGCTTCGTCAACCGTTTTTTGCACCTCAAAATTAATTAAATTATGAGAAACGTCAGGATCGGAGGTGGCGGGCAAAGTGGTTAACAGATTGATGGCTTTGCCCTCCAGAATATAATTTAGGCCTTGGGCGGTGAAGTCGTCCACCTGATTTTGGAAAAAATTGACCGCCTCGGCATGGCTCATTTTTTTTAACGTCTGATGGTTAATGGTCACGCCAGGGAAGAATTTTAACTCATGGGCCTTATCATAAATCAAGGCCAGCATGATCACCGCGGTGGCGGCAATCAAAAAAATGGTTACGCCGGACAGCAACCACTTCATCAACAGGGGCAGGACAATTTTAACTGAGGTTTGTTTCTTCAGGAGCATTATTTAAAATATCATTAAGCATTGATTTAGCCAGCGCTTCGCGTTCCTGCTCTGCGGATTCATTGGTGGAAAGCGTCAGCCTGACGGCACTGCCCTGGCCTATTTCTTCGGGCAGATTTTTAATCGGCCATAAAATTTCCGTTTTGTCCGGCGTTACAATAACGGCCAGCTTATTTTCAAAACGATCGATTATCCCGCGGATAATTAAAGGCTTGGCCATAAATTAATCACCCTCTTCCTGGACTTTAATGGAAACGGCTTTGGCTTTGGCCACTTTAGGCAAAGTAATGGTTAAAACCCCATTTTTTAGATTCGCTTGAACTTTATCCGGCTGAATTTCCACCGGCAAAATAATGGAACGAGAAAAGCCGCCCCAGTAACATTCCTGGTAAAAATAGTCATCTTCCTGAACCGAGTCGTCAAATTCCCTTTTACCTCTTATGGTTACCATGTCGTTGTTAATGGAGATATCAATGTCTTCCGGTTTAACGCCGGCAATCGTGGATTTGATGACAATGGCGTCTTTGGTCTGGTAAACGTCAACCGACAGTTGTCCTTCTTCGTAATCTTCTTCCAGCCAGCTGTCTTCTTTCTTGGGCGGCTCTGTCGTTGTTTTAACTTTGGCGACACTCTCGGCACTGTCGTCAAGGAAAAAATTATCTTCGGTTGTTTCTGTTTGCTCCGTTTGCGGTTTTTTCTTTTTAAGGAATAATTTCATAATTTATAAAATTTAAAGCAACTTTAGTGTTATTATTATACGATATTTTTACCCACAGGGCAAGGGAAACGCTGAGGCAAGACCCTTAAGGGTACCGGAGAGTCAGGCCGGCGTCGCTCCATACAGATTTTTCAGCCATGGCTTAAACAAAAAATCCTGACGTGCAAGATTTTGTGGTACCGCCTAGGGGAATCGGACCCCTGTTACCAGGATGAAAACCTGGTGTCCTAACCACTAGACGAAGGCGGCGAGATTTTTTAATTTGAAGTTTTTTGGCGCGGATGAACAAAATTTGGTATCCCTGCCGGCAGGTCCGCCTCTCCAGCCGGTCGCCGATGAGGCGGCAAACCATTAGACGGTAGGGCCGTCAGTCAATAAAGAGTGCTGTTTTTTGAAAATTCCGTTGCCTCAGCCAGGATGCCTGTACTGCGCGGCGAACGATTTAATTTCAATTTTTTCGTTTTGCTTTTGCCGGTTGGTCGGTCGTCAGGTTTTTGCCGCGGCCGTCCTAAACTTTAGCTATACTAATGGAAATTGAAACAAAAGTCAAGGTATGCTAAGATGTAGCCATAAAAATATATGCCGTTATCCCAGAGAGCAAATTTAATCCCGCAAAGTCCCATCAGAAAACTGGCCGGCTTTGGTCTGGAGGCTAAAAAGCGCGGGGTCAAGGTTTATCATTTGAATATCGGTCAGCCCGATCTGCCGCCGCCAGCCGCAGTTTTTGATTTTTTAAATAACTATCACGGGCCGGTGATTGAATACAGCCACTCCCAGGGCGAACATGATTATCTGGAAAGTCTGGTGAAATATTATCACCGTCTCGGGCATCAAGATTTGGATAAGGATAATTTTATCGCCACTTTGGGCGGCAGTGAAGCGATTTTGTGGGCGATTATGACGGTGGCCGATCCAGGCGACGAAATTATTACTTTTGAGCCTTTTTACACCAACTATAACAGTCTGGCTATCATGGCCGGCGTTAAACTTAAGGCGGTCGCCACCAAAATTGAAGAGGGTTTTCATCTGCCCGATAAAAAGGCGATCCTGTCTCAGATAAACGAAAAGACCAAGGCGATCATGTTTTGTAACCCTAATAATCCTACCGGCACGGTATATCGCCGGGCGGAGCTGGATTTATTGTACGACATCGCCCAGGAAAAAAATCTTTACTTGTTGTCCGATGAAGTTTACCGCGAGTTTGCTTACGGAGAGCATCGGATGATTTCCATTCTGACAGTGGAAAAGGAACGTCAGGCCGATTTAGCCGAGAGCCGCGTTTTGGTTTTGGACAGTTTTTCCAAGCGCTATTCTCTGTGCGGCGCCAGGGTCGGGCTGGTTTGTTCCAGGAACAAAAAGATAATCGCCGTGATGCTGCGGTACGGCCAAGCGCGCCTGTCCGCCGGTTCAATTAACATGTTAATGACGGCGAACATTATCGGCCAGGATGAAGACTATCTGGAACAGACCTTGGCGGAATACGCCAAGCGCCGTCAAGTTTTAATTGACGGGCTTAATCGGATTGAGGGCTTGGTCTTTTGCGAGCCGGAAGGCGCTTTTTACATTATTGTCAAATTGCCGGTTGCAGATGCGGATGAATTTTGCCAATGGCTTTTAACTGATTTTAAGGACCGCAACGAAACGGTCATGCTGGCGCCGGCGGCCGGGTTTTATTTAAGCCAGGGTTCCGGCAAAGACGAAGTCCGCCTTGCTTACGTTTTAAAGGAGGACGATCTCAGGCGGGCCATGGAAATTTTAGCCAAAGCTTTAGACAAGTGGGAAGAGCGCCGAGCCTAATCTTAAAGTCAATTAAACTAAAGTTTGCCAGTTTTTTTCTCAGCCGGCCCGGTCCCCAGGGCTTTTTTATTTTAAGGTGATACCCTAAAGTCATATGAAAATTTTAGGCATAGAAACATCATGCGACGAAACAGCGGCCGCTTTGCTGGAAGTTGCAGATTACAATTCCCACAAAACAAAAAAATCTCAAATTTCAAATCTCAAATTTCAAATATTGGGTAATGTTGTGCTGTCGCAAGTTAATATACATAAAAAGTACGGCGGGGTTGTGCCGGAAGTGGCAGCCAGAAAGCATGTAGAAACCATAAGTCCGGTTATTGCAGAAGCATTAAACGGTCAAAAGCCTGATTTGATTGCGGTAACGCGGGGGCCTGGCTTAATCACTTCTCTGCAAGTTGGTCTGCAGACGGCCAAGACGCTGTCTTATGTTTGGGACGTTCCGCTTGTCGGCGTCAATCATCTGGAAGCGCACCTCTGGAGTTACCTATTGAATCAAGATACAAGCCACAAGTTACCCGCCCGGCTCGTTGTCGTGGCGGGTGGGCAAGATACGCTATTTCCAGCGATTGGGCTTATCATTTCCGGCGGACATACGGAGATGATTTTAGTTAAAGGTCCGGGCACCTATCGGCTAATCGGCCGGACCAGAGACGATGCGGCCGGCGAAGCTTTTGACAAGGTGGCCAAGATGCTGAATTTGGGTTATCCAGGCGGCCCTGTCATCGCCCATTTTGCCAAAAAAGGAAATTCGTCCCAGATTAATTTCCCCCGTCCGATGATGGAATCAGGCGATTTTGATTTTTCTTTTTCCGGCCTCAAAACCGCCGTAAAATATCAGCTGAACGATATGGTCCCGACCGGCAATTTCAGCCAGGCTTTTATTAATGACGTCTGCGCCAGTTTTCAGCAGGCCGTTATTGACGTGTTGGTTGGTAAAACCATCAAGGCGGCGGTTAAGCATAAGGCCAAGTCCGTTATTTTAGGCGGGGGCGTCAGCGCCAATGAAATGTTAATTGCCGATTTCCAATCGTCAATTTTCAATTTAGGCCTGGCATTTTATTATCCGGAAAAATGGCTGACCGGCGATAATGCGGCCATGATCGCCCTAACCGGTTACTTCAAGCAAAAAAGCGCCAGAAAAAATAACTGGCGCAAGTTAATTGCCGAAGCTAATTTAAGCATCGTTTAAATCAGTTCATGATCGTCCGTCTTGGTTTTATCGTCGTATTTTTTTTTAAGATTGTCCAGCGTTTCTTTTACCGGTTTTAAGAAGATTCTTTGTCGGTCAAAAAAATAAAGCAGTCCGATGAATAAAAGCGGGCCGGCAGTTAGCGCCACTGTTTTAAACGGCAGATTGGCCCCCGCTTTCATCACATACAGTACTGCCATTAAAATAAAACCCAGTCGGCCGATCAGCTGGCCGCGCCAGGCCAAAAGGCTAAAAACCAAGAGGGCGATCCAGACGCCGTTTTTTGATAAGGCCGTTAAAGAAAGCCCGTAAGCGCGGACCGTATAGAATAGCCAAAAGCCGGTTATGAAAAGAGAAAGCAGGCGCGGCAACCAGTAAAGTATTTTTGACATACTTTAAATAACTTGGTTTCTTATTGACATTTTATCCTGTCTAAGCCAAACTGTAAATAATTTCGCGTTTGTCCAGCTTTTATCCGGCATTTTTTTATAAAACGGGGCAGACGATGCCTGACAGATCAATTATATGCCAGAATCTATTACTAACAATGCGGGAGAAACAAAAAAGCTGGCGGCTAAAATCTCCCTGACTTTGAAAGGCGGCGAGGTTATCGGCTTAATCGGCGACCTTGGTTCGGGTAAAACCGTTTTTACCCAGGGATTGGCCGCCGCTCTAGGCGTTACTGAGATAGTCAATAGTCCGACCTTTGTCTTAATGAAAGAATACACGATCAACGATCCAGGATCAACGATCCACGGTTTTATTCACGTTGATGCTTATCGTTTAAACTCAGCTGACGAACTGGACAACATCGGCCTTAAGGAATATCTTAACGGTCCGGATACGGTTGTGGTGATTGAGTGGGCCGATAAGGTTAAAGATTGGCTGCCGGCTAAAACTATCATAATTGAATTTAATCCCGGTCGCGGTGAAAATCAGAGAAGAGTTAATTTCCAAAAAATAATTTAAAATATTTTTAAAATCGCGGCCGGTGAATCGGGCTTTATTTTAAAAAGTTCTTGACTTTTTAGATTAAGTGTGCTATCATAAGAACATAACATAGGAACTTTGGCCTATGTTTTTATATTGTCAGATCTTAAGAATTTAGATAATTAAGAATTTAGATAATTAATAATTAAGCAAAAACAAAAATAAAAATACCCCGAGCGAAACCGCCAATTAGGCGGAGGAGCCTCAGGGACAAATTATGCAGACAAATGATTGCCAGGCTTGTTTACCTAGGAAAAAAAGGGATTTCATGGCCACCATGGACGCTTTTCAGGAATATCTCCTGCGGGGAACCTATATTCTCGGTTCTTGTTTGATTATTTTTTCCCTGATGATGTTCAATGGTTTGCTCAGCGCAAATTCCAAAATACCCGGTGATAATTTTATCCGGGCTTCGGCACCGAGCCTGAGTCTGGCCGTCCGGAACATGTGGTATGATACGGCCGTGGCGGCGGAAGCGGTTGGCGAACATTTTGATGCTTTATGCTTGGGGACCTGGCGGAATTCCATTCAGGGCTTAGGCCGGATTTTCGCCGTGACGGGTAATATATTGGCCGGCGTGCCGGAAGTTTTAACCAGTCCGCCCTACGCCCACGCCCGGAGCCGCTGAGCCTAAATTTAATTGACGATCACTGCCGGATAATTTATAATGAGGATACATTTGCTGAAAACGTATCCTCTTTTGTTTAAGGATTATCCGGAAATCATGTCATCCGGTGAGTGGCTGGCAGAACGCCGCTGAAACTTCGGCGGTTAGCAGATCCAGACGGGCAGGCCCGTTATAGCAGTAAATAAGATACCCTGAATTAGAACTCGCTTCGCTCGTTTGATTCAGGGTAAGTAAGGTGGTACCGTCCTGAAAGTATTTTTGGGACCCTTATGGCAATAGGGGTTTTTATTTTAAAACAATGATATAATAATACTGTAATTTTTTATCCAGCACCTTTTCTAATACCCTGCGGTCTTACCCAAGCACCAATTTCTGGTGCCGGGCTTGCCGCAGGGTTACCTGGCAGAGATTCTTTTCTAAAGGATCTAATACCCTTTAGAAAGGGTGCTGGATTAATTTAAATTCACTGAATTATATGCCAAAAATCAACATGCCCGACCGGGCTGAATTACATAATCATTTAGGTGCGGCCGTTGATCCGCCGATTATGTGGTCAATCGCCCACAGCCAGGGCATCAGGCTGCCCTCCAAAAATTACTGGGATTTTGAAGATTTGATTACCATTGACGTGGCCGAAGGTTACAACAGCGTGGCGGAAGTAGATAAGGCTTTGTTTTATTGGACCGAGCTGGTACAGTCTTCGCCGGAAGCGGTGGAAACGTCGGTCAAATCGGTTATCGGCGGCGGTTACCGTAAATGCAATATTGTCATCCACGAGCTCAGGTTTAACCCCATGAACCGGAACCGTTCGGGCGAAAAGGATTTAGATCATATTATTTTAGCGGCCATCAGGGGCATGGATCGGGCGGTTCAAGAATATCCCCAGGTTAAGGCCGGCCTGATTTTGATGATGGATCGTAAATTCACTTTTACCCAGAATGAGATTATTCTTGCCAAAGCGCTTAAATATAAAAACCGCGGCATTGTCGGTCTGGATATCGCCGGACCGCAGGTTCAAGGTTTTAAGCTGACTCGGCTGTATCCCCTGTTCAGACAAGCCAAAAAATCCGGTCTGGGTTTGACCATTCATACAGGCGAAGAGGGCAATTTGCGCGAAATGCGCGATTTGGTTAAGGTGATCAGGCCTGAGCGCATCGGCCACGGCTTTTTAGCCTGGCAGGACCAGCATCTGATGAAAGAGCTGGCAAGACAAAAAACCGTCCTTGAACTTTGCCCGACTTCCAATTTACGCTGTGGCGTGATCAAGTCCGTGGCCGCTATGAAAGAAATTTATCAGACGCTTTATAAAAACGGCGTTAAACTGACGATTAATACCGACGGTCCGGAAATGTACCGCACTAATTTGTTCAAGGAAAGGCAGTTTTTGGTGGATCAGGGAATTTTTAACTCCAAGCAAATTGACGAGTTTAACCGTAATGCCATGAAGGCAACTTTTATTAAGTAAATTTATGCCGACCTTAGATAAAACTTACGAGCCCCATAAACATGAAGATGCCATTTACCAAAGGTGGGAAGAGTCGGGCTATTTTAATCCCGATAATTTGCCCGGTCAGCGGCAGAAAGCTTTCACTATCGTTTTGCCGCCACCAAACGTGACCGGCAAGCTGCATTTGGGGCACGCTTCCATGCTGTCCTATCAGGATATCATGATCCGTTATCACCGGCTTAAGGGCGATAAAACTTTATGGTTGCCGGGCATGGATCATGCCGCCATCGCCACTCAGAACGTGGTGGAAAAAGAACTGAAGCAGCAGGGTAAAACCAGGCATGATTTAGGCCGGGCGGCATTTTTAGCCAAGGTTAACGATTTTGCCGAAGCCTCAAAAAAAATTATCAGGCAGCAAATAAAAAAGATGGGCTCTTCTTTGGACTGGTCGCGCGAGCGCTTTACTTTGGATGAAAATTTATCTTTGGCCGTCAGGACTGCTTTTAAGAGAATGTATGATGACGGCTTGATTTATCGCGGCGATCGGGTAGTCAACTGGTGTCCGAGGTGCCAGTCCACTCTGGCCGATGATGAAGTGGAATATGAAGAGTCTCAAGGCCAGTTTTATTTTATCAAATACGGCCCGCTAACCATTGCTACCACCCGGCCGGAAACCAAGTTGGGTGATACGGGAGTGGCCGTGAATCCTAAAGACGAGCGCTATAAAAAATTGATTGGTCAGGTTTTACCGATTGATCTGGCCGGTCACAAGCTTGCGGTTAAGGTTTTTGGCGATAGCGAAGTTGATCAAAATTTTGGCAGCGGCGCCATCGGCGTGACGCCGGCGCACAGCCAGCAGGATTTTAAATGGGCGGAAAAATATAATTTGCCTTTAATTAAAGTCATTGATGAACGGGGGGAAATGACGGCCGCCGCCGGCAAATATCAGGGACTGTCAACTTTAGAGTGTCGAAACCGTTTGGTGGCTGATTTACGCAAAGCAGGTTTGCTGGAAAAAATTGAAGATTATAAAAACAATCTTTCCGTTTGTTATCGCTGTAAAACTTCAATCGAACCGTTAACCTCCAGACAGTGGTTTGTGGATGTTAACAAAAAAGTGCCCTCCCGGGGTAAGTCCTTGAAGCAGTTGGCGACCGAGGCGGTTAGCAGTCATGAGATAACGATTATCCCAGACCGTTTTAATAAAATCTATTTTCAGTGGATGGATAATCTGAGGGATTGGTGCATTTCGCGGCAAATCTGGTACGGCCATCAGATTCCGGTGTGGTATCGTCAGCCGGACAAGAAATCAAAAATACGAAAAAACAGTAAATTATTTCCACAGGTAAACAAGCAGGAGATTTTTGTGGGTCTGGAACCGCCCACCGGCGAAGGCTGGATTCAGGATCAGGATACTTTGGACACCTGGTTTTCTGCCGGCTTATGGACTTTTTCCACTTTAGGCTGGCCCAAGCAAACAAAAGATTTAAAAATTTATCATCCGACTTCGGTTTTGGAAACCATGTACGACATCCTGTTTTTTTGGGTGGCCCGGATGATTATTATGTCCCTTTATTTCCTCAAGGAAAAGCCTTTTGCCACAGTTTATTTGCATGCCATGATCAAGGATAAACAGGGACGGAAAATGTCCAAGTCTTTAGGTAATGGTATTGATCCTTTGGAGATGATAAAAAAATTCGGCGCTGACGCATTGCGGCTTTCCATGGTCATCGGTTCAACGCCCGGGACCGATCTGCGGCTTTATGAAGAAAAAATCGCCGGCTACCGTAATTTCGTCAATAAACTTTGGAATATCAGCCGCTATATTATATCCAAACTTCAAGAAACTAATGTTAAGATTCAAACAAAATCAAAAATCAAAAATCAAAATCCAAAAACCTTGGCTGATGAGTGGATTTTGGCGGAACTGAATAAGATTATTCAGACCACCACTAAGAATATTGAAGAATTTAAATTTTCTCAGGCCGGCGAAGAGCTGTATGAATTTACCTGGTCCAAACTGGCCGACTGGTATTTAGAGGTTGCCAAGCTGGAAGGGGCTAAGGAGGAAATTTTATTATACATTTTAGAGCGCCTGCTGATTCTGTGGCATCCTTTCTGTCCGTTTGTTACGGAAGTTCTCTGGCAAAATTTAAGTCCGGAGCCGTTAATCATCCAGTCTTGGCCATCACTGGCGGGCAAAATTAAAAAGCCGGCCTTAATCGAGTTTGCTTACATTCAGGCATTGGTTTCGGCTATTAGAAACGCCCGCGCCGAGCATAGGGTTAACCCTAAAAAGATTTTTACCTGCGCGATTGAAACTGACCGGCACCAGCTGGTGGCTGGCAATCAAAAAATTATTGAAGGTTTGGCCAAGGTGAGGCTGACGCCCAAATCTCCCGGCTTAAAGCTGTCCGTTGGTTCAGCCAATATTACTTTAGACATAAAAATTAATCAGGAAGTTTTTAAAACCCGGGCGAAAGAGCTTAAGAATTTGGAACGGTATATTAATATCCAGGAGGCAAAATTGGCCAATAAGGAATTTACCGGCAAAGCGCCGGCCACGGTCATTATGGGGGAGCAAGCCAAGCTCGCTCAGGCCCAAGACAGATTTAAAAAACTCTCGTCTCCCGGGTAATATTCGCCCAGCAAAAAATCCAGTCTGATGATTCGGGCTGGATTTTTTGATTGTTAGAAATGTTTACACTGTTTCTTCATCTTCCGTTTCAGCCTCTTCCTCGGCTACTTCATCGGTGAATGACGTGTCTTTGTCTAAATCAGTATCTTCGTCATTGGTAAATTCGTCTTGCATTGACGTTGGCTTTCTTTGGCCGTTAAACCCTAAGATTTATTGGCTTAGTCTATTAATTTTGATATATTATCAAATTATCCGGCAATGTCAATAGCGGAGGGAGTGTTAATAATTTTTTCGTATAATAAATAAAAAAAGTTTTTTATTGATAGACTTTTTTCGTTGGCTAAAGTTTAAAGCCAACACCGAGGCGCCGGCTGATTTTTTAGATTTATTGTAAGGGCCGTTTCGGTTATTCGGTTTTTTTAAAGACTTCTTCAACCGCCGTGATGCCGTCTTTGGCTTTCAGTAGTCCGTCTTGCACCATGGTCAGCATGCCGTTTTTAATGGCGATAGCCTCTATTTCGTATTCCGAAACTTTGCCTGACAAAATCACCTTTTCTATTTCGGCGTTCATCGTCATAATTTCGTAGACGCCCACGCGACCTTTGTAGCCCAGGCCATGGCAGGCCGGACAGCCCTGGCCTTTGTAGAATTTTAAATTATTCAATTCCTTGGCGTCCAGTTTTTCGGCCGACTCCATGGGTATTTTGGATAAGATATTAAGAATTTTAGTCATTATGTCATTATCAATGGCGTCTTCCACTTTGCATTCCGGGCAGATTTTTCTCAAGAGGCGCTGACCGATAATGGCGTTTAAAGCCGGTGACAACAAAAATGGCTTAACGCCCATGGCTAAGAATCTGGGAATGGCTCCGGAAGCGCTATTGGTATGGATGGTGGAAATCACCAGGTGGCCGGTTAAGGCGGCGTTGATGGCCACGTCGGCCGTTTCCAGATCGCGCATTTCGCCCACCATAACCACGTCCGGGTCTTGCCTGAGAATTGATCTTAAACCACGGGCAAAGGTGTAGTCTTTGCCACGATCAATCTGGCTTTGGTTTATGCCCTTGAGTTTGTATTCCACGGGGTCTTCCAGGGTGATGATTTTCGTTTCCGGCTTATTGAGCTTATTCAAGATGGCGTACAAAGTGGTGGTTTTACCGGATCCGGTAGGACCGGTGCTGATAATCATGCCGTTGGGTCGTTGAATTTCGTGTTTTATATCCACAAAGGCCTTGCCCCTGATGCCTAAATCTTCAAAGTTCAAGCCGGTGGCCGAAGATTTTAAAAGTCTCATGACCACGCTTTCGCCGTAAGCCGTAGGAATGGTGGAAACGCGAACGTCAACTTTGTCATCCGTTAAAAAGATGGTAAAGCGTCCGTCTTGGGGCTGGGTCGTTATGTTGAGTTTAAGGTTGGCCAGCAGTTTAACGCGGGAAATTATTTTCGGCCAGCTCTCGGTTGGCACTTCGGCGACGGTGTTTAAGATACCATCTATCCTGAAGCGGATTTTAATGTCCTGTTCTTCCGCTTCTATATGGATATCGGAAGCGCCGGCTTTAAGGGCGGAAGCCGTAACCATGGAAACCAGTTCGGTCATGCTGACTTCATTGATCAGTTTTTGCAGTTCCGCAAAAGAGCTGATTTGGGTTTGATATTTTTTTAAATCCGCTTCCGTAATTTCCACGCCCCTGGAAAATTTTTTAATTTTTGGGATTTTTTCATAAAGTTTTAAAACAGCGTTTAAACTTTCCTGGGAGATTAAATAAATTTCAATATTGGTATGGTGTTTTTTAGTCATTTCGGCCGCCAGCTGAGTCAGTTGGGGATTTTCCGGGTTGGTTGAGCCGAGTCTGACTTCGGAACCCGAGTAGAAAAAGCAAACCGTGCTCAGGGCTTCCGCCTGTTCCTGGTCAATTAAAGCCACCGCGGTCGGTGAAACCGGGAAGCCTTTGAGATTGATATACGCTAAGCCTAAGCCGGACGCGCGCTGTTCTATGTCTTGCTCTACGCTTTGCCGGTTAATCTCTGCCAGTTTGTTCACCAGTTGTTGTTTATGGTCTGCGTCAGCCATGTTGGGTAAAAGATTGATCTGGGGGAGGTCGGAGTCGTTCATATATATGAATTTTACTTTATTTTATAAGCAAAAACAAGGCGCTAAAGCCTTGTTTTATTTGTTTTTAATATTTTCAGCTTGACCGGTAATTTAAGGGGCAATTTTTTTTCTTTTCATTTTTTCCGGCAACATGGCCACCCACCTGACGATTTTACTGTGAGCCTTGCCACCTTCGGTCAGCCGCAGATAGAGCAAAGTCCAGGAGCTTAACTGGAAAGTGGCCAGCATTGAGCCGATGACCATAGTCAGCAAAATAATCAAAATTACCGGAATCATGATGATGTTCAGGGTTGAAGCGGTCTGGTTGATGGCGCTGGCCATGCCGATAAAGAAGAACGGTGAAAAAAGCAGAAAGGCGACAATAAACAAAGCAAAGCCGACAACCAGATTGATGATCAGCAGGATAAACGCCATTTCCAGGCTGATGAGCCAATTGGCCGCGAACAACCGCCAGCCGTTTTTAAAAGCTTCGGTCATTTTTTGGCCCTGGAGCACCACAAAAGCCGCCGCAAATCTAGTCACAAAAGAAACAATAATGGTCAGAGGCACAAAAATCAGGAAGCTGATGATGATAATCAAAATGTTTAAAGTAACATTGCCCTGGGCAAAGGTGGCTAACATCAGCGGGGTCAAAATTAAAGCCAGCAGAGTGTAGACAATGATTTTGGCTATGATAAATAAACCGAAAACTGGCTTAAAGTTTTTACTGCCGGTGGCCAGCAGGGCGGCAAAGCTGTTCCTTTGATCTTTGGAAGCATCCACGCTACCTTTAATCAGACCGGCGACGGCGGAGATGACCAGCCAGATAACAAGCAAGATGATTAAGAGCGAGGCAATCAGAAAAAGGGCCAGCAAAAGCCCCCGGCCGAAAGGCAGGCCGAGGTTCGGCATCACCGTATTGAACCAGCCCTGCAAATTGGTGATGGCTTCCGGCTGGTTGCGGACGTTGCCGATTTGTTTGGTGAGGATTTGATATTCACCGCCATTGCCCAAAAAGGCCACAAAAAACCCCAGGGGCCATAAGTAAAGGTGCTTTTTGGTAATTTGCCAGGATTTTTTTAAGATGTTGCGATATAAACTAGACATAGGGTTTCTAGTTAGTAATTTAAAAAGTGCCAAGTAGACGGCGTCAGGCTTATGAACTGGGCCGGTGTTCCTCTATATTATACTTTATTTTTCGTATTTTGGAAAAGAGCTTCAAATTCTTCTTTTTCCAAAGTTTCTTTTTCTAAGAGCGTGGTGGCAATGGCATCCAGGATGGGTTTATGTTTAAGGATTAAATCCTTGGCCGTTTTGCCGGCCTGGGCGATCAGCTGGTTTACTTCTTTATCAATGATTTCCGCGGTTTTTTCGCTGTAATCGCGTCGTTCATGAATTTCTTTGCCCAAGAAAATCATCTCTTCCCGCTGGCCGTAAGTTCTCGGACCCAAAGCGTCGCTCATGCCGTAAACCGTTACCAGCTCTTTGGCGATGTCCGTGGCTTTTTTGAGATCGTTGGAAGCGCCGGTCGTCACTTCATTAAAAATTTCTTTTTCGGTGACATGGCCGGCAAGCAGAACCGCCAGCTCGTCGGTAAACTCGCTGCGTCTTTGCAGATGTTTGTCTTCCAGGGGCAGTTTCATGGTATAGCCCGCCGCCCGTCCTCTGGAAATAATGGAAACTTTGTGGACCGGATCGGCATTGGGTAAAATATGGGCTACCAAAGCATGGCCGGCTTCGTGGTAGGCGGTAATCTTTTTTTCTTTATCCGAAAGAATGTGGCTTTTTCTTTCTGGCCCCAGCATGACTTTTTCTATGCTGTCAAAAAGTTCCGGCATGCCAATAATTTTTTGATTATGCTTGGCGGTTAAAATCGCCGCCTCATTTAAGAGGTTGGCCAGATCGGCTCCGGCAAACCCGGGCGTTCTTTGGGCAATCATTTTTAAATTAACCTTTTGATCCAGCGGTTTGTTTTTAGCGTGCACTTTGAGGATGGCTTCACGATCTTTAATATCGGGCAGGTCAATCACCACCTGCCTGTCAAAACGGCCGGGCCTTAGGAGAGCGGGATCCAAAACATCCGGACGGTTGGTAGCCGCCATGATGATAATATTGGTGTCGGTTTCAAAGCCGTCCATTTCCGTTAGGATTTGATTTAAGGTCTGCTCCCTTTCATCATGAGAGCCGCCCAAACCAGAACCGCGTTGCCGTCCGACCGCGTCTATTTCATCAATAAAAATAATGGCGGGCGCGGCCTTTTTGGCTTTTTTAAATAAATCCCTGACTCGGGAAGCGCCCACCCCGACAAACATTTCCACGAATTCCGAGCCGGAAATATGGAAGAAAGGCACCTTGGCTTCACCGGCGACGGCGCGGGCCAGCAATGTTTTACCCGTACCCGGAGCGCCTAAGAGCAGAACGCCTTTGGGAATTTTGGCGCCCAGAGAGAGATATTTTTTTGGCGCTCTTAAAAAGTCCACAACTTCATAAAGCTCATCTTTGGCTTCCTGGGCGCCGGCGACATCTTTAAAAGTGGTTTGATTTTTATTTTCCGGATTATTCAATCGCGCCGTGGATTGCCCAAAGGATAAAGCTTTGCTGTTGGCGCCTTGCACTTGCCGCATCATCATCCAAATAAAAATTCCGATAAATATCAAAGGTATCAAAAAGGGCAGAATGGCGCTGAACCAAACCGAAACCGAGCCTTCTTGTTTTATTTTTATCCCGATTTTTTCCAGTTTTTCGGGGCTGACGTCAAAGTGGCTGAGCATGGCGGTCAGCGATTCCGCCGACTCCTTATGAGTTTCTTTTTTAAGGCCGTTGATTAAGGCGATATTAATTTTATCGCCCTCAACTTCAATGGTTTTGACCTCGTCTTTATTAATGTATTCAATCAGTTGGTTTAAGCCAATTTCTTCCACATCGTCCCCCACGGAAGCGTTATATAAACTAAAGATGCTGGCGATGAGGATAAAGACCAAAAGAAAAATAAGAAAGTTTTTAAAGAGTGAATTTTTCATAAAATAAAAGCAAGTATTTTAATTAAGGCTATTAAAGCCCGCCTTCACTTAACGAAGAGTGGAATTCATTTCAACCGAGTGAGCCTAATGGCGAACGAGCGGAGAAATCTCTTGATTATAAGCCAGGACACGAGGGATTTCTCCCTGCCATGGCCACAAGCGAAACAACGGCTTTGCGCAGGCAGGCGTTCGTCCTCACTAAAAGTTTGTCCTCGGTTTAAAATGACAAAGGAGGCACTTGATTTCTTGTTTACTTGCCGCGCCCCGCTTGCATCGCTTGCGCCCGGCCTGCCTTTCCAGATTTGAGCTTGAGACGAAAGCTGGTCTTTGGCTCTGAGACGTAAGACTTGAGGAGCGGGCAGGGAGTCGGGCCGGGGATTCATTGATTGTTTGATTAACTGTTTTTTTATCCGGCCCACTATAATTTAAGGGTGCCGGATTCAAGGTTTTGGCTAAATTAAAAGCCCGGATGATCGGGTTTGGTGGAGGAGAATTTTTTTCGGTTAAAACAGTCTTTTGTTGCCCACAATGATATTCAATTTATTCGGGGCAATGGAAATTTCTACGGGAGTTTTAGACACGGCCTGCTGATCGATGGTAATGGTGGCCGGTTCGCCCGCGCTGCCGATTTTTATTTTTTTAAAGGGAAAGATGCTTTGCCTGGCGGATTTTTGAACTTTATTAAAAAGCTTGCCCGTGGTTTGAGCGACCACCGCTTCCAAAAGGCCGTCGGTGGGATTGGAAATATTATTTTGGTAAACCGTTTGATTGCCCGATAAAAAGCCAAGATTACAAATGCTGATTAAAGATTTTTTTACAATCGGGCTGATTCTGTATTTTCCAAATTCTAAAGTCACATCGGGACTTTCTATGGTGGCGGAATCAATAAAATAATGCTGGTTGATTTTCCCTAAATCAATTTTTTTAATCAAGCGCTGGGCTAAGACATCGCAGGCCTGTTCTTCCGCGGGGATGCCCAAAATCCGGGCGATTTTACTTTTTTTATTTACCGGAATCAAGCCCAAAGTCACGTCCAAATCAGCGATGATATTCACCACCTTGCTGAAAGTTTGATCGTCGCCTACGGCCACGACGGTTTTTACGCCCTGCTCAATGCCGTCTTCAATCACCTCTTTCATGTTTTTTAAAATATTAAGGCGGTTGATTTTACCCTTAATCTCAAGATCAGCCAGGCGGTTTTCTATGCGCGCCAAAAGCGCTGAATATTTTTTATGATTTAAAAAACTGTCGTAAATGTACAAGTACATATTTAATTCATTTTTTCTGAATCAGCTTTAGGGTTTAAGGCTTTATTTTTTTCAGCGGCGTTTTTGTCCATGGAAATTTTGCCGTTTATCTGGGCGCCTTTTTCCACCGAGAGAACGTTAACCATAATGTCGCCCTTAATTTTTGCTGTTGAGCTCAAATCAAGGTTTTCGTTAATTGTCAGATTGCCGGATATTTCCCCGGCAATGTTGGCGCTGCCGGCTTCAACATCGGCGGTGATCCTGGCTTCCGCTCCGACTTCCAGATGTCCCTTGGTTTTTAAGTTTCCCAAAACAACGCCCTGGACGATAATATCGCCCTGGCCAAAAAAATCACCCTCAACTTTGACCGAGGGGCCGATAATTGTTTCTACCTTGGAAAATCCCTTGTCCTTTTCTTCTTTAAACATAAGCGTAAAAGTTAATAATTAGTGAAAATCAAATTTTATCAGGCCTGTCCAGTGAAAAGGATTACTTCTCTGCCGAGCATTGGAGCTTAAATAATATAAATACTGCTTGATTAACAGCAAGTCTCGCCCGCCGAAGCGATTCAAGGTAAAAATAAATTTACTTGGTCATACTTCGTTATACTTTTTAAAATTCCGAGTATTAGGGCTTAACGCAAAGGCGTGTCAGCGGCTTAAGTGTCTTTGATTAAGCAGTTAAATTTTAGAAGAAAGTGTCTAAATTGTCAAAATCCCAGGATGAATTTAGACATTTTATGAATTTTATACTATATTACCAGGTAATAACACTTAAAATTATATTTATGAAAGACACATTTTTAAAAAGAGATTTAACGGCTGTCATTGTTTTGTTCTTAGTTTTTGTTTTAATTTTAGTCGGTTTGTTTATGTGGGATCGAAATTCGGGCGTTTTAGAGGTTTTGGCAGGTAAAATATTTAAATAATATTTTACGACGCCTTGAATTATCTAACATTAGCGTAAATTAAACAATATTCATACAATTTTTATCTTAATTGTTCCACGTGGAACATTACTTTGACAATGTAAAAAGGTGATGGTTCATTCGGCTGAAATTATTTAACCGACAGAATAAAGCAACTTTTAGCCTCAGATCCAAAATGGTCCCGCACCCTGGCTGCCCCGATAGTTCAACGGATAGAATAAGGCACTCCTAACGCCTAGATCCAAGTTCGATTCTTGGCCGGGGCACCAAGGGTGCGGGGTAAAAATTGCAGACAAGAGAACAAAATAAATTTTTGAGCTTAAATAGGCTAATATTAGCCTTTTATGAAGCACACAAAAAAATAGTTAAATTCAGAGTATGCATTCGCACCTGCTTGCCAGGGCCTATAGGTAAACGGTATACCGTACCCTTCGCATGGGTAAGTTCCGAGTTCAATTCTCGGTAGGTCCACCATTGAGCTTTGGCAGGCGGGCTTGCGAAGATTGAAGGTTTAGGACCATTTTGACTATTTTTGAGATAAGCAACTGGTTACTTTTTATGTTATGGATAAGCTGTTATATAAGGGCTGACCAAAAGATTTTAGTGTTTTGGGCTAGTTATTGAAAAAAATTTTAGTAACTATTATTTTTTGGCTCAAATTGGCAGAATCTTGACAATCCACTTTTTTTCCTTTATAATTTTTCTGCATTAATTTAAAATAAAAAATTAATTTGGGCCTCTAGCTCAGCTGGTCAGAGCGCTTGCATGGCATGCAAGAGGTCAAGGGTTCAAATCCCTTGAGGTCCACCATTTTATTAAGAAATTTTATTTTTTCAAGCGACTAGGTATTTCTTATCGTTATGCTTAGATGCTTATAAGGTCCCATTTTGGGTGGGTGATTTCCCTCGCCTTCAGGCGATAACTTCAGTATAATGTAAGATATGACCAATGATTACCGTAAATCTTCACATTCTACTTTTTAGTCTTCAAATTCACCTTTGTTGGATTACTAAATACCGCTACAAAGTGCTCAAAGACCAAATAGGTCAAAGAGCTAAAACGCTCATTCGCAGGATTTGCACCGAAGAGAACGTGGAAATCATCTCCGGCTCAATCTCTCCAGACCATGTCCATCTGCTCGTTTCCATCGACCCCAGCCTATCCATCAGCAAGTTAGTCAAATATCTCAAGGGCAAGACCTCCAGAAGATTGCAGATGGAATTTCCCGAACTTGGCAAAAAGTATTGGGAACAGCATCTTTGGGCCAGAGGTTATTTCGCAGTTACCGTAGGCAATGTCACAGCCAAGATGATTGAGGAGTATATCAACCATCATTTTGAAGGCAAAGAGCATGAAGATTCTTTCAGAGTGGAACAATGAACTGACTTCAGTCATTCGTCTACTCTGCCGACTTCTAGTCGGCAGTGATTAAATTATGCCGGTTTTGGCTCGCAAGAGATTGCAATTTCAACGTTGTTAGCAATATCGGATAATAATCGTTTAGCACTTGTTGGCCTTAATGACCAGTTAAATTTAAGGCTTTTTTATCCGATATTACACTTATTTAGGATGAATATGGAAAAATTGATTATTATTGGTTCCGGCCCGGCCGGCCTGACCGCTGCAATCTACTCTGCCAGGGCTGATTTAGGTCCGATAGTTTTGGAAGGCGACACACCTGGGGGTCAGTTATTGTGGACAACTCAGGTTGAGAATTTTCCTGGTTTTGATCAAGGTGTTTTAGGGCCGGCTTTGATGCAAAAGATGCAAAAGCAGGCGAAGCAATTTGGAGCCAAGCTTGTTTCAGAAATAGTCCAGTCCGTTGATTTTAAATATAGGCCATTTAAGGTCGTAACTTTGGCCAAGACCTATCAGGCTGAGGCAATTATCGTGGCCAGCGGCGCCAGACCAAGAATGCTAGGTTTGAAAAATGAAAAAAAGTTTTTGGGTAAGGGAATCCATACCTGCGCCACTTGTGACGGTGCTTTTTATAGGGGTAAGGAGGTGATAGTGATAGGCGGCGGAGATTCTGCCGTTGAGGAGGCTACTTTTATTACCAAGTTCGCCAAAAAAGTTTACCTGATCCATCGTAAAGACAGTTTTTCGGCCTCTGATATCATGCAGAAGCGGGCTCTGGGCGACTCTAAAATTGAATTTGTCTGGAATAGCGAGATAACTGCCTATTTAGGTCAAGAGAGGCTGGAGTCCGTTGAGCTTTTAAATAGGCAAACCGGCCAAAAGACTGTTAGAAAAATTGACGGGCTTTTTTTAGCCGTTGGGCATATTCCCAATACTGAGCCATTTTTGGGACAATTAAAATTTGCCAAGCATGATTACCTCGAAGTTAGTAATCAGGTTTTTAGTGACGATATGCCTTAGTCGTATATTGAATTTAGACAAACTAAGCCGTTGATTAAAACTGATGCGTGATCATTCAGTTTTTTGTTTGACTGATTTGTGCAAATGGCGACTTTAAAAATAAATGTTCCACGTGGAACATTCATAGCCTCGTAAAATAGATAACTTAAATTAAGCGTCGTAAAATATTTTAAGTAGTTTTTTACCGATTAGACATTCTTTTTAAAAAAGTTTATAATGTCAGTGTTTATAATTAATTTCTTTTTATGTCTGAGGTAAATTTTAGCGATCAGAATTTTGAAGCGGAAGTTTTAAAATCCTCCACGCCGGTTTTGGTTGATTTTTTCGCCACCTGGTGCGGCCCATGCCAAATGCAGGCTCCGATTATAGACGAGCTGGCTGACGAATATAAAGGCAAAGTTAAAATCGGTTCTTTGGATGTTGATCAATCTCAAAAGACCGCCGGACAATTTCAAGTTTCTAGCATACCGACGCTGATTATGTTTAAGGACGGTCAGGAAGTTGAGCGCTTCTTGGGCTTGCAAGCAAAGTCCGTGCTTAAGGACAAGCTGGACAGTTTAGTCTGATTTTTATCATGATTTATAAAAGGCTGATATTGCAGTGATTTATTCTCTCATATTAGCTCTTTTTGTTTTTTCATCATTTAATTAAATTAAGCAAACATTATGAGTGACAATTTGGCAAAACTTTTGCGTGACCTTGAAGCTGCTATTAAGGTGCTTAAATTGGATGATAGTGTAAAACAGGTTTTAACGACCCCGAGTAAAGTCATCACCAAAAATCTTGAGGTGGCAATGGATGATGGCACGATGAAAGAATTTGAAGCCTACCGGGTACAATTTAATAATGCCCGTGGTCCTTTTAAGGGCGGCATCAGATATCATCTTGAAGCTAATTTGGACGAGGTCAAAACTTTGGCTTTGCTGATGGCGATTAAATGCGCCGTGGTGGATATTCCCATGGGCGGCGGCAAGGGCGGAGTTAAAGTGGATCCCAAACAGCTGAGTCTGACGGAGCTGGAAAAACTTTCGCGCGCCTGGATCAGGGCGTTTAAGGACGACATCGGTCCGGATAAAGACGTGCCGGCCCCCGATGTTTATACCAATGCTCAAATTATGGATTGGATGGTAGATGAATACAGCAAATTAGTGGGTCAAAAAATCCCGGCGGTTATTACCGGTAAATCAGTGGCCAACGGCGGATCGTTGGGCAGAGACACGGCCACGGCTCAGGGAGGCTTGTTTGTTTTAGAGCAGGCCGTGGCTAAGCAAGGTTTAACCGGCCAAGAATTGAGCCTGGTGGTTCAAGGCTTCGGCAACGCCGGTTATAATATGGCCAAGCTGGCTTATCAGGCGGGTTATAAAATTATCGGGCTGTCCGATTCCAAGGGCGGTATTTATGATTTAAGGCTGAAAGGCATGAACCCCGATGACGTAATGGAAACCAAGCAACTCAAGGGCCAGATTGACAGCTGTTATTGCCAGGGCAGCGTTTGCGATTGTGAAAACTACAAGGGCGTGAGCAGTCCCGAGCTCTTAAGCATTGAAACTGACATTTTGGTTTTAGCGGCTCTGGAAAATCAAATTAACCCGGAAAATGTCGGCCAGGTTAAAGCCAAAATTATTGTGGAGCTGGCTAACGGCGGCATTGATGCGATGGCTTACGCTGAATTGCGCCGGCGGGATATTTTGGTCTTGCCCGATGTTCTGGCCAATGCCGGCGGCGTCACCGTTTCTTATTTTGAATGGTTGCAAAATAAAACTAATGAATCCTGGTCTGAAGATAAAGTTTTTAAAGAGTTAAAGGAAATCATGGTCAAAAGTTTTGAACAGGTCTGGACCATCAGCCAAAGCTATAAAGTTGACTTAAGACAGGCAGCTTATATCTTAATCAAACCCCGCTTAGTGGCCGCTTGTATCATGTTATTTGAATGTTGGTAAAATGTTCCACGTGGAACCTGGCCGGCCACGTGGAATTTTTGTTATAATAAATCCAGCATCTTTTCCGAGAGGTATGAGAAAAGGGGCCGGATAAAACGGCCTTTTAAAATTTAATCGGCTTTTAGATGAAATATCCCGATTACAATTTAGAGCAAGAATTAATTCGCCAAGGCTATAAAAACATTGTCGGCGTTGATGAGGTCGGCCGGGGAGCCTGGGCCGGACCGATCGTGGCCGGCGCCGTTTTAATTTTTAATCCCGGATTTTTGATTGACCGCCAGCAAAAAATTATAAATGCAAAATGCCATGGGTTAGGAATTAAAAATTTGCCGGTCAGGGATTCCAAATTATTATCAGCCAAACAGAGAGAAGAAATTTTTGAGGCTTTAAAAAATAAAATTATCTGGTCGGTCGGCGTGGTCGCGGTCAAGGAAATTGATCAAATCGGGCTCGGCCGGGCCAATATTTTGGTCATGCAACGGGCGGTTAAAAATTTAAGAGTTAAGCCCGGTTATTTATTGTTGGATAAGGTTTCCGGCTTTAGCCATCATTTGCCGTGGCGCTCAATTATCAAAGGCGACGAAAAAGTTTTATCAATCAGCCTCGCCGCCATTATAGCTAAAGTTTGGCGCGACCGGCTGATGGCCAATTTTCACAAAAAATATCCCGACTATAATTTTCACCGGCATAAAGGTTATGGCACGGCCGGGCATCAAAAGTGTTTGACTGAATTCGGACCGTGCGCCATTCATCGTTTGAGTTTTCGCCCCGTTAAAAAGATTGATCAATAATAATCAAGATTAGAATTTCGGGCGCGGATTTGCTATAATAACATTATGAGTAATATCGCGGGCGGCAACCAGCTTTTAAATCCGCTGACAATTTTAAGGGATCATTTAAAAATCGCGATGGACGCCAGAGTGGCTGATTTGGGTTGCGGGTCCATGGGATTTTTTTCCCTGCAGGCGGCGGCGTTGGCCGGCGACAAAGGCCAGGTTTACGCCGTGGACATTTTAAAAGAGGTCTTATCCAGCGTGGAAGGCCGCGCCCGGCAGGCGGGTTTGTATAACATTAAAACCGTTTGGTCCAACCTAGAGGTGGTGGGACGGCTTTTGGTGGTTGATTGGCTGCCGGCGGGCGGGGCGATCGGACCGGCGACGGAGATGAGGATTGATCCGGAGGAAATTAAACAACTGGCCGCGGCCGCCGGCTACACCTTGCAGTCCGAATTTGCGGCCGGCGCCAGCCATTACGGTTTGATTTTTAAAAAATAATTTTATCCGGCGCAAGGCGGTCAAGCCACCGGGTTGGCGTTTTGGACAAAGCCGGTGGCGTAAGCGTTAAAGGCAGTCAAGCATCGCATTTAGACATTTAAAAACCTTACCGTAGCCCTATCCGTTGGGACATATAATTTCTTACTTAAGCGTGGCTTTTAATTTGGCGATTTTTCCATTAATCGCCTTTTTCAATTGTACTGGATTAAGAGATAAATACAACTTAGTCAGTTCGTCTTTTTGTTCTTGTGGTAATTGCTCGCAGTTTAACAATCTTTGATAGGGCGCCTGGGCGACATCATATCTCTTCCGACAGAGGGAATTGTTGATTTTCTCCTTGCTTTTGATTTTCATCACCGGCCGGAAGAAGTTGGCGAACAATCGGTATTCCTGGTGATACAGTTCGTTAAGCAGTTTCAGCTGCAGTTCCGTGTCATAGCGTCCATAGCCGACTAGCTGTCTGACATGAGTACGGTTTTTCTGCTCAATGTAAGCGTTGTCGTTTTTTTTGTCCGGCCGACTTCTGGTATATATGAGCTTCTCTTCGGTGCAATACTTCAGCATCTGGTAATTAATGATCTCGCCGCCATTGTCGCCATCTATGCCTAGCAGGTTAAAAGGCAAACCTTTTTTGATGTTTTTCAGAGCTTTCAATACTCCTGTTTCGCCTTTGCCCATAACCGCTTCCTGTTCGGTCCAGCCACTGAAAATTTCCGTCAAATCAAGAGTAAAAATGAACTGCCCGGCTGGATCGCCGCCGTTATGCGCTACTGTGTCAATTTCCATGAAACCGAGCCGGTTTGTGTCCCAGTCGGTAATCCTGATGGGAATTGACGATTTAAGAAGATTGCCACGGCAGGTTAAACCGCGATTTTTGTTCAGGCGTCTGATCTCGCGTTCTCTGGATAGCCGCCTGTTCAAGGTTTTGGCGCTAATGGTCGACAACCCTTTTCTTACCGCTTCATTTAAAGTCATTTCTTTACACCTGATTAAAACTTCGTATATTACTGACAACATCGGCTGAAGACGCTGGCCGACGGCTTTTGGTGGTTGATTGGCTGCCGGCGGGCGGGGCGATCGGACCGGCGACGGAGATGAGGATTGATCCGGAGGAAATTAAACAACTGGCCGCGGCTAGCGGCTACACCTTGCAGGCCGAATTTGCGGCCGGTGCCAGCCATTACGGTTTGATTTTTAAAAAATAATTTTATCCGGCGCAAAGCGGTCAAGCCACCGGGTTGGCGCTTTGGACAAAGCCGGTGGCGTAAGCGTTAAAGGCAGTCAAGCATTTGACTATTTTTTATTGGCTTATTATACTGTTTTTACTATGTTAACCTTGTCTTATTGGTTTGACGCTTATCCGCAGTTCTTTCTGCCGGTTTTTTTGTGGCTGTTTTTAGGATTTTTTGCCGTTGCTCTGGCCTTGGGTTTTGTTTGCTTACGGGTTTTAGCCGGCGGCAAAGTTAGCAAGGTCGCCCGCCGGGTTTGGTCCAAGCTTAGAAATTGGGGGTTTTCCCTGGGTTTTGTCGGCTTGATTTTGGTATTTTTTAAGCAACAACGGACGCCTTACCTGGGCATGAGGGTTTGGATCTTGCTGTGGCTGATTATCGGCGCGGTCTGGCTGGCCTTTATCTTAAAGTTTATTTTTGTGCGAATGCCGAAAATAAAAAAAGAGCTGGAAGCCAAAAAAGAATTTGAAAAATATTTGCCAAAATAGTAAATTAAGAATAAAGAATTAAGAATAAAGAAATTGGGTGATTGGGATTAATTGAAACTAAGGGATAAGACGATGGTTATACAGGGTCAAATCGGTTGATCTTGTTTTGTTTTTGGCAAAGTTAAGAGGGCCGCAAGTACAGAGACGAGCAGCCCTCGGTTTTCCTCTCCTTTTCGTCACATAATGACCGTGACGATCAGGAGAACGGCGACAACCACCAGGGCGGTGCCGCCAGGACGTTCCCTACCGGAATACGAGGAGCCCTTTAGGGCCACTCGTATTCCGGTAATCAGGCAGATTACGGCGGTGATGACGCCGATAATCTGCCCTACCAGCTCCGGCCAGCCTGCCGGCTGGGCCGCTACAAGCAGCGGCAACCAGACGACTCCCAGGAGGCCTTTAAATAGGTACCTCCTGGTTGCCCCGTTGTACCAGCACTCGCAGGCGCTGATAAACGGTGCCAGGCTTAACAGAAGGAGCAAAAACAAAAAAATTTTCATGAAACCTCCTAATTAAATGTTTTTTCGTTTTTCCCTAATCCACCAAAATTGTTGAACTAAGGGAAAACGAGAACCAAGGCATAATTGGCCTGTTAACAAAAAAGCCTGTTTTAAATAAATTTAGCCTGAAGATTAACAATTTAGCTAATATTAGCTTATTTATCACTCTTGATTAATTTTTAAAGAGCTTGATTGGTTTGTTTTTAATTTAAAAGTATAACATATATTTTAGAGTTTGTCAATCTTTTTGGTTGATTTTCAAGAATTTGTTTAGATTAAGTAAATTATTCGCTATGGATAATCAAAAAATAGCTCAACTTGGCGAAAATTTAGCCTGCCGCTATTTGTCCGGCCATCATTATCGGGTTATTAAGCGCAATCTTAGATTCAGAGAGGGAGAAATTGATATTATGGCTAGCAAAAAGGGTTTGTTGATTTTTGTGGAAGTTAAAACCAGAACCAGCTGGCAGTTCGGCTATCCGGAAACAGCCATGACCGATCAAAAAAAGCAACGCCTGAACCAGGCCGTTAACCGCTGTCTTTACCAAATGGATTACCAGGGCGATTTTAGGGTTGATTTAATTGCCATTGATTTAAGGGGGCGCCAGGCCAGACTTAGGCATTATCAGTCAATTGAGCTGTGATTAATCAAGAGTTTTTTAACAGCTTCTGCCCAGCTTAGTCTCTTGATTTTTTTGGCAAATTACAGTTAAGTATAGTTACTAAAAACTAAAGATTTTAAGTTTATGGCCAAAAAAATTCTGCTTTTTTCCGGAGGGATTACTATCACCCTTTTTTTATTATTAATGCAGTCGCCGACGGTTTTAGCCAGGGAAGGCGAATGTCATTTAAAACATTGTTTAGTGCCGTCGCCGACCATCTTAATGCCGGCAGACAACGCCACGGTTAATACCGCCAGACCGGTCATCAGGGGCTTGAGCTGGAAAACTGCTTTGGTCCGGGTTTACATTGACGGCCGGGAATTGGCCAATGTTCAGTTTAAAAAGCACGAAGATTATTACGGCAGTTTTTACGTTGTACCGGATTTTGATTTAACTCCGGGCGATCATTATATTTATACCATTGCTCACACGGAAAAACCCGGCTGGTACGATCAGAGTCAGGAGTCAATTTACGTTGACATTACCGTTAAAATTACCGTTGCGCCGCGTCCGGTTAATCGTCCTTTGGCCAAAGCGCCAGTAGCGTCTGAACCGCTGGCCGGCGAAACTGCCGTGTTGCCTGCGTTGCCTGAACTGCCTTTGGAAAAACTAGCGGGTTTGTTTCCCCCGACCGGACAGGATAAAAATCAGGGCGCGCTTGAGCCATTAACTCTGGGTGATGATAATACTGCTCCTCAGAATCCTCAGATTATCAATGATCAGAATCGGGCTGATGATTTTTCCGTGTTAAACCAGCCATCAGGCGGCCAAGTGGAAATTAAGGAAGGCGAGATTGAGGGCGGCGTTTCGGTGGAGGAAAAAGATGACGCTCCCCAGCCAAACCTTCAGGAAGCGGTCGGCCTGAGCGATCTCGGCGAATTATTGCGTGATGAATTCGCGGCGCAAAATTATCAGTCGCGGGCGCAAAAGAACCGGCTGATCGGCCTGGTAATGCTGGCGGTAATTTTGGTTGGCGCCGTCATTTGGCTGGCTGTAAAAAAACAGCGTAAGCTTAAGCGTCAGAGAGGCGGCGACGAAGGTTATTTGCCGCCCCCGCCCCAGCCCCGCTCCGCCACCCATAAGTCTCAGAGGACTGAGGGCGGCTCAGAGGCCGGTTTTCAGCATAATCAAGACGACGAGATTACGATTGAGCCCATTACTGAAGAAGCTGATGATGAATTGGCGCAAGCGCTTGAGGAAGATGTTGCGGACAATTATTGGGCCGCGCCCCCGCTTTCGCCGCACACTCCATACCCGGAGAAGCGGAAGACCGATGAAACAGACGGGCCTAAAAATGATTTAGGGGTCTAGTTGATTCGCTTTGCGCCTTAGGGACCGATGCTCGGCATTGGAGTACTCTAATGGCGCTTGACAAAAGAAAAATTTTTGCTTATTCTAAATTAAGCTAGTGTTGAATACACTAGCTTTTTTGCTAAAAAGCATTAGCTGGCGGGGTTGAGTCATAAACGGCCGCTTGGCGGGCTTAATTAATAATCTTATTTTTAAAATTTATGTCGGATTTGCAAGACGCCATTAAACAGGTTTGCGAGGAAAAAAACATTTCCTACGAATCGGTTTTGGAAACCATTGAAGCCGCCTTGGCCGCGGCTTATCGCAAGGATTTTGGCCAAAAGAATCAGAACATTAAAGTTGATTTTCATATTGAAACTCAAAGCATGGATGTTTTTGACGTTAAGACGGTTGTGGAAGATATGGATTTGGAAGAGCTGGAAAAACAGCGGGAAGAATTTGAAGCCAAAAAGGCGGCCGGTGAAGAAGTGGACGAAGACGAGCTGAAAAGATTTAATCCCAAAACGGAAATTATGCTCTCGGAAGCCAGGGAGGCTGATCCTCAGGCGGAGATCGGACAAGAAATTACGACTAAGCTGGAAGTGCCTTCCGAATTCGGCAGGATGGCCGCGCAAACGGCTAAGCAGGTGATTATCCAAAGATTAAGGGAAGCGGAGCGGGAAACTATTTACAATGAATTTAAAGAACGGGAAGGCGAACTGGTGACGGCGGTGATTCAAAGAAAAGAGGGACGGATGGTTTATCTGGATATCGGGCATATCATGGCTTTAATGCCCGCCGAGGAACAGATCGGCCGCGAAAATTACAGTTCCGGCCAGCGCCTGAAGGTTTTAATCGTCTCGGTGAATTTGAGCCCCAAGGGTCCGGAGATTATAGTTTCCAGGGCTCATCCCGATTTGATCCGCGAAATGTTCAGAACCGAAGTTCCGGAAATCAATTCCGGCGTGGTGGAAATTAAGGCGATGGCCCGTGAGGCCGGCGCCCGATCCAAAATCGCGGTTATGTCCCATCAGGACAGCATTGATCCGGTTGGTTCCTGCGTCGGCCAGCGCGGTACCAGGGTCCAGACGATCATCGCCGAGTTAGGCGGCGAAAAAATTGATATCATTGAATGGCATGAAGATACGGAGAAGTTTATTGTTAATTCTTTATCGCCGGCCAAAGTGGCTTCTTTAGAGCTTAGGGACAAAGAAAAATCGGCTTTGGTAAAAGTCAAAGAAGATCAGTTGTCTTTGGCGATCGGCAAGGCCGGTCAGAACGTCCGTTTGGCCGCCAAGTTAACCGGCTGGAAGATTGATATTGAAGGCGCGGAAAAAGTTTTAACTGAGGAAGAAATGGCGGCTGAGGCTGAGGCGTCTGCCATCAAGGCTGAACCGGAAAAGCCCGCCAGGGCTGAGGCGGCAGAGCCAGCTGAGGCAAAAGATAAAAAAACTAAGAAGTCAAGGGAGGCCAAACCTAAGCGCGCCAAGGCTGTTGATTCACCGTCAACCAATGATACTGAAAGCAACGGTCAGTAATAATCACAAACCAGTCATTTATAATTATTTGTTGTTATAATCGGCAGACGCCGTAATTTAACAAGACTAACTCATATAAACTATGTCTACTCCTCTGCTTTTTTCTCTGGCGGCCGCCGTGGCCGCTCTCATCTATGGAGGTATTTTAATTCAGCTGGTGTTTAAAAAGCCGGCCGGTTCGGAGAAGATGAAAGAAATCGCCGCCGCGATTCAAACCGGTGCTAAGGCTTATCTTAACCGGCAGTACCGTACCATCGCCATTATCGCCGTTATTTTATTTTTTGTTTTATGGCTGACTTTGAATCTGCTGACGGCTTTGGGCTTTTTAACGGGTGCCGTTTTGTCGGCTTTGGCCGGCTATATCGGCATGAACGTTTCTGTCAGGGCTAACGTCAGGACGGCCGAGGCCGCCAAGCTTGGCCTGGCTCCGGCTTTACAGGTGGCTGTTCGCGGCGGGGCAGTAACGGGTTTATTGGTGGTCGGTTTGGGCCTTTTAGGCGTGGCCGGTTTTTATGCTCTGACCGGCGATATTAAGGCCCTGGTCGGTTTGGGTTTTGGCGGCAGTTTGATTTCGGTTTTTGCCCGCTTAGGCGGGGGTATTTTTACCAAAGCGGCTGACGTGGGCGCCGATCTGGTCGGCAAGGTGGAAGCGGGCATTCCCGAAGATGACCCCCGGAATCCGGCGGTGATTGCGGATAATGTGGGCGATAACGTGGGCGATTGCGCCGGCATGGCTGCCGATTTATTTGAAACTTACGCCGTAACTTCGGTGGCGGCCATGCTTTTGGGGCTCTTAACTTTCGGGCAGAATCCCGACGCTTTGATTTTTCCTTTAGTCATCGGCGCCATGGCGATTGTGGCTTCGGTCATCGGGACCTTGTTTATTCGCCTGGGTAAAAACCAGAGCATCATGGGCGCTTTGTATAAAGGCTTGATTGTGGCCGGCGTTATTTCGGCTATCGCTTTTTATCCGGTGACCAAATGGCTGATGTCCGATGTTGGGCAATATTCAGTCGTTAATTTATATCTGGCTTCCTTAATCGGTTTGGCGGTAACGGCCTTGATGGTGATGATTACGGAATATTACACTTCCACCAAGTATAATCCGGTGCGCTCAATCGCCAAAGCTTCGGAATCCGGGCATGGCACCAACGTCATTCAGGGTCTGGCCGTGTCTCTAAAAGCCACCGCCTGGCCGATGCTGGTGATTGTGGCGGCGATTTTAGGCAGTTATTACCTAGCCGGTCTTTACGGAATCGCTATCGCGGCGATGAGCATGTTGTCTTTAGCCGGCATCATTGTCACGATTGATTCTTACGGTCCGATTACCGATAATGCCGGCGGCATCGCCGAAATGGCCGGGCTGGATCAGTCGGTTCGCAACGTGACCGATCCCCTGGATGCCGTGGGTAATACCACCAAGGCGGTCACCAAGGGTTACGCCATCGCTTCCGCCGGATTGGCCGCCTTGGTTTTATTCGCCGCTTATGTGCAGGAGTTTGCTGAGCGCGGCTTGCATCTGGATTTTCCCTTAGACAATCCTTTGGTTATTGTCGGTTTATTTTTAGGCGGCATGTTGCCTTATATTTTCAGCGCCCTTTCAATGCAGGCGGTGGGCAAGGCGGCCGGCGGCGTGGTTGACGAAGTCCGGCGGCAGTTTAAGGAAATTCCGGGCATTATGGCCGGCACGGCCAAGCCGGATTATTCCAAGGCCGTGGACATTGTGACCAAGTCGGCCCTCAAGCAAATGATTGTGCCGGCTTTGATTCCGGTGGTGGCGCCGATTTTGGTGGGCTTTATTTTAGGACCCGTGGCCTTGGGCGGTTTATTGGTGGGCAGTATTATTACCGGTTTGTTTGTGGCCATTTCCATGACTTCCGGCGGTGGCGCCTGGGATAACGCCAAAAAGTACATTGAAGCCGGCCATCATGGTGGCAAAGGTTCCGCGGCCCACAAAGCGGCGGTGACCGGCGACACCGTCGGCGATCCTTATAAGGATACGGCCGGTCCGGCGATTAATCCGATGATTAAAATTCTTAATGTTGTGGCCTTATTGCTGGTGGCGTTACTCATATAATGAGATGGTTGCAAAACTAATTTTGTTGTAAAATAAGGGTATAAAGTCAATTAACCTTGTACTCTTATGCAACAACAAAAACAAAAAAGGAAATCCTAC